>JAESGJ010000005.1_pt1 | contig 517269 bp, 526 predicted proteins | sample 9266241 | NCBI WGS metagenome assembly JAESGJ01 (sample SAMN14514841, study PRJNA621669) | algae metagenome | isolation source: Brasilonema octagenarum HA4186-MV1 and co-occurring heterotrophs from wet... | place: USA: Manoa Valley, Hawaii | collected 2009-07-20
CGTCCGCGTACGAGACGTCGGAGGTCCGCCCGCAGGTCAACGGCATCATCATCGAACGCCTGTTCCGCGAAGGCGACATGGTGAAGCGCGGCCAGCCGCTCTTCCGCATCGATCCTCAGCCCTATGTCACCGCGGTCGCCAGCGCGCGCGCCTCGCTCGCCCGTGCCCGCGCGGCGATCGCGTCGAGCAGCGCGCTGCAGCGGCGCTACGGCGAACTGGTCAAGATCAACGCGATCGCCCGGCAGGATTACGAGAACGCGATCACGTCGGCGCAGCAGGCGCAGGCCGATGTCGCCGCGCAGCAGGCCGCGCTTCGCTCCGCCCAGATCGATCTGGAGCGCACCACCGTTCGCGCGCCGATCTCGGGCCGCATCGGCACTGCCGTCGCCACGACCGGCGCCTTGGTCACCTCCGGTCAGGCCAGCGCGCTGACCACGATCCAGCGGCTCAACCCGATCTATGTCGACGTGCCCCAGTCCAGCGCCGATCTCCTTCGCCTGCGTCAGCAGATCGCGGCGGGCGATCTCGCCCGCGGCGGCGGCGCGGCGCGCGTCCGGCTGCGCCTGGAGGACGGGTCGATCTACCCGATCGAGGGCCGATTGCTCTTCACCGACGTCAGCGTCGATCCGGCCACGGGCACGCAGACGATCCGCGCGATCTTCGATAATCCGCAGGGGCTGCTGCTCCCGGGCATGTACGTCCGCGCCGAACTGATCGAGGGGACGCAGGAGAACGGCATCCTCGTGCCTCAGCGCGCCGTCTCGCGTGACGAGCAGGGTCGCGCCACGGTGCTGGTCGTCGGCAAGGACAGCAAGCTTGAGCCGCGCGTCCTTTCCACCTCGCGTACCATCGGTGAGGACTGGCTGGTCACCAGCGGCCTGAAACCGGGCGACAAGGTCGTGGTCGAGGGCGCGATGATGCTCCGCCCCGGCATGCCGGTGAAGCCGTTCGCCTGGAGCCCTAACGCAAAGCCCGCCGGCGGCGCGCCCGGTGCGCCCGGCGGCGCCCAGCAACAGCAGGGCGGCCAGCCCCAGGGTCAGGCCAGCAACCAGGCCCAGGCGCAGGCGAAGTAACCCCAGATGTCACGCTATTTCATCGATCGCCCCATCTTCGCATGGGTGATCGCGATCGTCCTGATGCTGGCTGGCGCCATCGCCATCCGCTCGCTCCCGGTCGCGCAGTTCCCGGAGATCGCGCCGCCCGCGGTGTCGATCACCGCGACCTATCCCGGCGCCGACGCGGAGACGCTCGAGCGGACGACGACCCAGATCATCGAGCAGCAGCTGCGCGGCATCGACAACCTGCGCTACTTCTCCTCCTCGTCGTCCTCGGCCGGCATCCTCACCATCACGCTGACGTTCGAGCAGGGCACCGATCCTGACATCGCGCAGGTGCAGGTGCAGAACAAGATCCAGGCCGCGACGCCGCTGCTGCCGCAGGAAGTGCAGCAGCAGGGGCTTCAGGTGCAGAAGTCCGCGGCGAGTTTCCTCGTCATCGTCGGCCTCTATTCGCAGGATGAATCGCACAGCGCGACCGATCTTGCCGACATGGTCGTCTCGCGCCTGCAGGATCCCGTCAGCCGCGTCACCGGCGTTGGCGAACTCCAGGTGTTCGGCGCGCAATATGCGATGCGCATCTGGGTCGATCCGCTCAAGCTCAACAATTACCAGCTGACGATCGCGGACGTGCAGAACGCCGTGCGCGCCCAGAACGCGCAGGTTTCGGCGGGCCAGATCGGCGCGCAGCCAGCGCCCAAGGAGCAGATGCTGAACGCGACCGTCTCGGTACAGTCGCGCCTCCAGACGCCCGAACAGTTCGGCGCGATCCGCATCAAGACGTCGCAGGACGGCGCGATTGTGCGGCTGCGGGACGTCGCCCGGGTCGAGCTCGGCGCGGAAAACTACGGCTTCGATGCGCGCTACAACGGCAAGCCCGCCTCGGGCTTCGGCGTCCGCCTCGCTGCCGGCGCCAACGCGCTCGACACCGTCGAGGCGGTGAAGGCGCGGGTGGAGGAGATCGCCAAGAGCTTCCCGTCCGACGTCAAGGTCGTCTACCCATACGATACCACGCCGTTCGTCCGCCTGTCGGTCGAGCAGGTCGTCCACACGCTGATCGAGGCGGTGGTCCTCGTCTTCCTCGTCATGTTCCTGTTCCTGCAGAACTGGCGGGCGACGATCATCCCGACCATCGCGGTGCCGGTCGTGCTGCTCGGCACCTTCGCGGTGATGGCGATCGCGGGTTATTCGATCAACACGCTCACCCTGTTCGGCATGGTGCTCGCCATCGGCCTGTTGGTCGACGACGCGATCGTTGTGGTGGAGAATGTCGAGCGCCTGATCGTCGACGAGGGGCTCAGTCCCAAGGACGCCGCGCGAAAGTCGATGGACGAGATCTCCGGCGCGCTCATCGGCATCGGCATGGTGCTGTCCGCGGTGTTCCTGCCGATGGCCTTCTTCGGCGGATCCACCGGCGTCATCTATCGCCAGTTCTCGATCACGATCGTCTCGGCGATGGTGCTCTCGGTGCTGGTCGCCTTGATCCTGACCCCGGCGCTCGCCGCGACGATCCTGAAGCCGCACGATCCGAACAAGAACCAGGGCAACGGGATCTTCGCCCGCTTCTTCCGCTGGTTCAACGACAAGTTCGATCGCGGCCAGGCGAAATACGAACGCGGGGTGCGCAAGACGGCGCGCAACTGGAAGCGCTCGATGCTCGTCTATCTGCTGATCGTCGGCGGCATGGTCGTGCTCTTCGCGCGCCTGCCCAGCGCCTTCCTTCCCGACGAGGATCAGGGCACCGTGATCGCGCTGGTGCAGGGCCCCGCCGGCGCCACCACCTCGCGCACCGAAAAGGGCCTGCAACTCGTCCGCAACTACTTCCTGTCCCAGCCGGGCGTGGAGGCGGTGTTCACAGTCAACGGCTTCAGCTTCGCCGGCCAGGGCCAGAATGCCGGCCTTGCCTTCGTGAACCTGAAGCCGTGGGACGAGCGCAAGGGTGGCGAGAACAGCGCCCAGGCAATCGCCGCCGCCGCGATGGGCCCGTTCTCGCAGTATAAGGACGGCATGATCTTCGCCCTGGTGCCGCCCGCGGTGCAGGAGCTCGGCAATGCCACCGGCTTCGACGCGCAGCTCGTCGACGTCGGCAACATCGGCCACGCGAAGCTGACGCAGGCGCGAAACATGCTGCTCGGCATGGCCGCGCAGGATCCGCGCGTCGCGCAGGTCCGCCCGCTCAGCCTGGAGGACGCGCCCAGTCTCAAGGTCGATGTCGATGAGGACAAGGCGCGCGCGCTTGGCCTCGATCTCGGCCAGATCAACTCGACGATCGCGACCGCGCTTGGCGGCTCGTACATCAACGACTTCATCGATCGCGGCCGCGTGAAGCGCGTCTATGTCCAGGCGGACGAGCCCTATCGCATACGCCCCGAAGACATCGGCTCCTTCTACGTGCGCGGTGACAATGGACAGATGGCGCCGTTCAACGCCTTCTCGAAGCTGGAATGGACCAACGCGCCGGTCCAGCTGACCCGCTACAACGGCCAGCCGGCGATGCAGCTGCAGGGTTCGCCCGGGCGCGGCGTCAGCACCGGTACGGCGATGGAAGCGATGCAGGAAATGCAGGCCAAGCTGCCGCCCGGCACGCAGCTCGAATGGACCGGCCTTTCCTATGAGGAGCGGCTGTCGGGCGGCCAGGCACCGGCGCTCTATGCCCTGTCGCTGCTGATCGTGTTCCTTTGCCTTGCCGCGCTGTACGAAAGCTGGTCGGTCCCGATCTCGGTCATCATGGTGGTGCCGCTCGGCGTCATCGGTGCGCTGCTCGCGGCGGCGATGACCGGGCTCAACAACGACATCTATCTGCAGGTCGGTCTCATCACAACGATCGGCGTGTCAGCGAAGAACGCGATCCTCATCGTCGAATTCGCGGAGGAACGGATTGCCGAAGGCATGAAGCCGTTCGACGCCGCCGTGGAGGCAGCCAAGCTGCGCTTGCGTCCGATCCTGATGACCAGCCTTGCATTCATCTTCGGCGTGCTCCCGCTTGCCTTGTCGAGCGGCGCGGGCGCCGGTGGCCAGCATGCGATCGGTCGCTCGGTCGTCGGCGGCATGTTCAGCGCCACCGTGCTGGCGATCTTCCTGGTCCCGATGTTCTTCGTCGTGATCGCGCGGCTGTTCGGCCACGGTAAGGGCGACGATGCCGAGGGCAACGATCCGCAGCCGCACAATTACCCACCGTTGCGGGAGCAGGACGAGGGTCCGGCGCCGCAGGGAGCATGATTACGATGAAGCGCCGTTCCCTCCTTGCGACCCTGGCGTTCGCGACTGCCCTGTCGGGGTGCAACCTCGCGCCGAAGTACGTGCGCCCGGTCGGCGCCGTGCCGGTGACGCTTCCGGAAGGCGGCGTCTATCCGCGCGCCGCGACCGACGCGCCCGACATCACGGCGGTCGGCTGGCGCGACTTCTTCGTCGATCCGCGCCTGCGGCAGGTGATCGAGACCGGCCTCGCCAACAATCGTGATCTGCGTGTCGCCGCGGCGAACGTGCTTCAGGCGCGCGCGCAATATCGCGTCCAGCGATCCGATCTCGTGCCCACCACCTCGCTTTCGGGCGGCGCGACCTACACCAACAACATCTTCGGCGCCCAAGGTGCCGGGGCGGGCGCGGGTGGCGGCACCGGCGCTGGCGGCGGCACTGGTGCCGGCGGCGGAGTGGGCGCCGGGGTCGGCGCAGGGGCGGGCGCTGGCGCGGCGACCGGCGGTTCGTCCGATCTCAGCATCTACACCGCCAATCTCGGCTTTTCGGCCTTCGAACTGGATCTGTTCGGCCGCGTCCGCAACCTGAGCCAGGCCGCACTCGAGCAGTATTTCGCGTCGGAAGAAGCGCAGCGCTCCGCCCGGATCAGCCTGATCGCGGAAATCGCCACCGCGTGGCTCACGCTGGCGGCGGATCAGGAACAGCTGCGAATCAGCCGTGAAACGCTGAAGGCTTTCCAGCAGTCGCTGGACCTTACCCGCGCGCAATTCCGCATCGGCGTCGCGTCGGAGCTTGCCGCGCGGCAGGCGGAAACCAACTATCAGGCCGCCCGCAACGACATTGCCGTGCTCGAAACGCGCGTGGCGCAGGATCAGAATGCGCTGAACCTCCTCGCCGGCACCACCATTCCGGCCGATCAGCTGCCCGGCGGCCTCGGCGCCGAGACGCCGACGCGTGACGCGCTGCCCGGCAACCTTTCCTCCGAAGTGCTGCTGCGCCGTCCGGACGTGCTCCAGGCGGAACACCAGCTCATCGCGCAGAACGCCAACATCGGTGCCGCGCGCGCCGCCTTCTTCCCGCGCATATCGCTGACGGCGGCGATCGGCACCATCTCCACCGCGCTGTCCGGCCTCTTCGGCAGCGGCAGCTTCACCTATTCGGGCAGCCCGCAGGTTGCGCTGCCGCTATTTGATGGCGGTCGTAACGCGGGCAACCTCGAATATGCCCGCGCGTCTCAGCAGGCGGCGGTCGCCACCTACGAACGCGCGATCCAGAACGCCTTCCGCGAAGTGTCCGATGCGCTGGCGCAGCGTGGCACGATCGAGGAACAGGTTGCAGCGCAGACCGCGCGGGCAGAGGCGGCACAGGTCGCCGCTCGCCTCTCGGACGCGCGCTACCGCGCCGGGGTCGATTCATTCCTCGTCGCACTGGATGCGCAGCGCACGTCCTATGCGGCGCAGCAACAGCTGGTGACGACCCGTCAGGCACGCGCGACGAACCTTGTGGAGCTTTACCGGGCGCTCGGCGGCGGCCTCAACTGAGCGGCTTGCACCCCGGAACCAAATGGTTACTCTCCCGTACTATAAATAGGAGAGAACCCATGGTGCATGAATCGCACTCGGGCGAGGAAGCCGTCGTCATCCTGCAGAGCTTGCTGTGTCTGCTTCGTGAAAAGAACATCCTCACCCGGGCTGATATCGAAACCTTGTGCGATCGCGTCGCGATGCGCGCGACCCAGGCGGACGTTGATCCGCTGCCCTGCTGCGGCGAAGCGGCCCGTGCCGCGGCCGATCAGATGGCGCGCATCGGCGGCTATATCGGCAAGCAATATGGCGGGAAGCATCGTCGTATCTGATGATGTGATTGCAACCATCGCGATTGCCCGCGAACCATTAGGCGGGCAGGGCGTTGGCCATGCCAATGAAGCTATTTCACGTAAGCGACGTGCACTTCGGTGCGGAGGATCCTGCGGCGCTCGCCTGGTTCGAACGCTGCGTCGCCGAAGAACGGCCGGACGCGGTGATCATGACCGGCGATCTGACGATGCGGGCCAAGCCGCACGAATTTGACGCTGGCGGCAAATGGCTGCGCTCGCTGGGCGTGCCGGTCACCGTCGAAGTCGGCAATCACGACATCCCTTATTATTCCGATCCGATCCGCCGCCTGTTCAGCCCCTACAAGCGCTACGGCGCGGCCGAACGCCTGATCGAACAGCCGCTCGACCTTCCCGGCGTCTCCATCATCCCGCTGAAGACGACCGCGCGGGCGCAGCTTCGTCTCAACTGGTCCAAGGGTCGCGTCAGCGACGGCGCCCTGCAGCGGGCGCTCGATCTCACCCGCCAGGCGCCGAAGGGCAATCTCATCTTCGTTGCGGCGCATCACCCGTTGATCGAAGGTCCGACGCGCGGCACGGCGCGCACCCGCAACGGCGCCGAGGCACTGGCGGCGCTCGCCGATGCCGGCGCACATGCGGTGCTGACCGGCCATGTCCACGATCCCTTCGACGTGCCCTATCAGCGCGGCGACTGGACGGTGCGGCTGATCGGCGCCGGCACGCTGTCGAAGCGGCTGCGCACCTCGCCGCCCGCCTTCAACGAGATCCGTATCGCCGATGGCGGGTTCGAGACGCTCGCCCGCACGCTGTCGCCCGAACCGAAGCATCCGATCAGCGAGACCACCGCAGCCGGCGCGCAGGGCTGATCACCACGCTTGCGCGTACCAGCGCGCTTCTTTGACATAATCGTGCGACAAATTCGTTCCATGGGGTGGCGCACGAGGATTTGTGAGAATGAGCGAACGATCGATCGCGCTGAACCGCTTTGGCCTGGGTGCGCGTCCCGAAGATGCGCTGCCGGATGATCCGCGCGGCTGGCTTGAACGGCAGTTGAAACAATATCAGCCGCGCCCCGCGTCGCTCAAGTCGCTGTCCTCCACCGCCACCGTGGTGCAGGACATCGCAGACTATCAGGAGCAGGCCCGCGCGGTGAGGCGCGCCGGCCGTGATCAGGGCGACGGCGCCGGTCAGGGAGGGGCGGGGGACGACGACGTCACTGCCGCGATGATCCTGCGCCGCGATGCGCGCCGCGCGCTTCGCTTCCACTATAATGATGCGGTCGACGCGCGGATCGCCGCAGCGCTCACCACGCCTACCCCGTTCGCCGAGCGGCTGGTGCATTTCTGGGCCAATCATTTCGCCGTATCGGCGGACAATGCGCCAAGCACCGCGCTCGCCGGCGTCTTCGAAATGGAGGCGATCCGGCCGAACATCATGGGCAGCTTCGCCGATCTGCTGCTGGCGGTGGAGCAGCACCCCGCGATGCTGCTCTATCTCAACCAGGCCGAATCGATCGGCCCAGGCAGCAGCTTCGGCCAGCGTCCCCGCGTCATGGCGCGCAAGGGCGGGCTGAACGAGAATCTCGCGCGCGAGATCCTCGAGCTTCACACCATGGGCGTGCGCACCGGCTATTCCCAGGCCGACGTCACGGAGCTTGCCCGCGCGCTCACCGGCTGGACGGTGCCGGGAATCGGCCGCCGCACCGGCGCACGCGAGGTAACCGGCGGCTTCGCCTTCGCCGCCGATCTGCATGAACCGGGCCCGCGGACGATCCTTGGCAAGACTTATCCCGAAGCCGCGGAGGATCAGGCCCGTTCAGTGCTGTCCGATCTTGCGCATCATCCCGCCACGGCGCGCCATCTGGCGACCAAGCTTGCCCGTCATTTCACCAGCGATACCCCGCCCGAGCCCATGATAGCACGGCTGGAACGGGCTTTTCTGGGCTCCGGCGGCGATTTGCCGACCGTCTATCGCGCGATCATCGCCTCCCCCGAAGCCTGGTCGCCGCAGCCCGCCAAGTTCCGCAGCCCGTGGGAATGGTCGATCGCCGCGATGCGCGCGACAGGCAGGGAGGCGGTCGCTGCCGGCTCCGGCGCAGGCCTCCTGAACCAGCTTGGCCAGCCCGTCTGGAAGCCCGGTCAGCCGAGCGGTTTCGACGACATATCAACAACCTGGTCGAGCTCCGACGCGCTGATGCGCCGGGTCGAAGCGGCCGAGCGGCTGGCCCAGCGCAGCAGCGATGTGGACGCCCGCGCGCTCGCCGCCCGGCTCTTCCCCGATGCCCTGTCTCCCGCAAGCGCGGAGGCGCTGCGCCGCGCGGAAAGCTCGGGGCTGGCGCTCGCGCTGCTGCTCGTCACGCCCGAAATGATGCGGAGGTAACGCCATGTACGATCGTCGTTCCTTCCTCATCTGCGGCGCGCTGACGACGCTCGCCGCCGGCCTCGCCCCGCGCATGGCCTTCGCCCGTGCCGCCACCGAGCGCCGCTTCGTCTTCATCATCCAGCGCGGCGCCGCCGATGGCCTCGCCACCGTGATGCCGGTCGGCGACCCCGCCTTCGCCGGCCTGCGCGGTGCCTTTGCGGAGGATGCCGCCGCCGCGACGAAGCTCGACGGGATGTTCGCGCTTCACCCGTCGATGACGAACGCGGCACAGCTGTACCGCCAGCGTCAGGCCTTGTTCGTCCAGGCGATTGCCTCACCCTATCGTGATCGCTCGCATTTCGACGGCCAGAACGTGCTCGAGACCGGGGGCGCCGCCGCCTACCAGTCGCGCGATGGATGGATGAATCGCCTACTCGGCCTGCTGCCGCAGGACGGCGCGCGCGCGATTGCGGTTTCCTCCACCGTGCCGATCGCGCTTCGCGGCGACAACAAGGTGGCGAGCTACGCCCCGTCAGCGCTGCCCGATGCGTCGGACGACCTGCTCCAGCGCGTCTCGATGCTCTACCAGGGCGATGCGCAGCTTCACTCGCTTTGGAGCGAGGCGCTCGGCACGCGCGAGCTCGCCGGCGATCTCACCCGGAACAACGGCCAGAACGCTGCGCAGACCGGTGCACTCGCGGCGCGCCTGCTGTTGCCGACGGATGGCGCGCGAATCGCGATGATCGAGACCGGCGGGTGGGATACGCACAGTGGCCAGAAGGGCCGGCTCGCCGCGCAGCTCAAGGGGCTGGACGCGATGATCGCCGCGCTCGAACAGGGGCTCGGCCCGGTGTGGAACGACACCTTGGTGCTGGTCGCCACCGAATTCGGCCGCACCGTCGCGGTGAACGGCACTGGCGGGACGGATCACGGCACGGGCGCCGCGGCGATGCTGCTGGGTGGGAGTGTGAAGGGCGGCCGCGTGCTGGCCGACTGGCCGGGGCTCGCCCCGGCGGCACTCTACGAAGGGCGCGATCTGAAGCCGACCATGCGGCTCGACGATCTGATCGCCGGCGCGCTCGCCGGCCATTTCGCGCTCGATCCCGCGCGTACCGGCGCGGCGCTGTTCCCGGCGATCGGAAAGGGCGCGCCGCTCTCAGGCCTCGTGGCCTGAACCCGGGCGGGCGCTGTAGCCCGCCCGTCTTCAGCTCAGTTGGCGGCGGTGACGATCGCGGTGCCGCCGGCCGGCGGCGCGCGGAACGCGACCGGCGTGTTGCCGACGTTGCCCGTGACGCGCTGACCCTTCAGGATCAGGCGGAAACGCTCACCACCGATGCGGCGACCCGTGATCACGGTGCTGCCATCGGCGTTGTTCGCGGTCTCGTAGACATAGGTGTCACGCTCGTGCGTGAAGGTCTTCTGATCGTCGGCATGCGCTGCAACGGGGGCCAGGACGGTCAGGAAAGCGGCGGTGGTGATCAGCTTACGCATCGGATATCTCCTGAGTGGAAAACCCGGCACCCCTCCTTGATCTTCTGCAATGCAGCGTATGTGCTGCGCTGCAACATGGCGATGGCAAAGTGTGCCGATCCGGTTGCAGTTTCTGCACGCGCTGCTCACCGTTTGTCGCATCGCTCCGGTTGGTCTATCGGGCGCGGCTTCACGGACAGAACGGTAGTCATGACGCTTTATCCCCGCTTCGCCGCGCATGTTGACGCTGCGCTCGACGCCCTCGTTGCCGCCGGCGCGCTGGATGCGTCGGTCGATCGCCGCAACGTGACGGTGGAGCCGCCGCGCGATCCCGCACACGGCGATCTTGCTACCAATGCAGCCATGGTGCTGGCGAAGCCCGCCAAGCAGAACCCGCGCGCGCTGGCCGAGAAGATCGCGGCGGAACTCGGCAAGCTCGAGGATGTCACCGCCGTCGAAGTCGCCGGACCAGGCTTCATCAACCTGCGCCTGACGGACGAAAGCTGGCGCGCCGAACTGGCCGCCATCGCCACCGCCGGCGCGGATTACGGCCGCTCGACTCGCGGGCAGGGGACGACGGTCAACATCGAATATGTCTCGGCCAACCCCACCGGCCCGATGCACATGGGCCACTGTCGCGGCGCCGTGGTCGGCGATGCGCTTGCCTCGTTGCTGGAATTCGCCGGGCACAAGGTGATCCGCGAATATTACGTCAACGACGCCGGCGGCCAGGTCGACGTGCTCGCCCGCTCCGCACACCTGCGGTATCGCGAGGCACTGGGCGCCGACATCGGCACCATTCCGGAGGGCCTGTACCCGGGTGACTATCTGGTCCCGGTCGGTGAGCACCTCGCCCAGACCTATGGCGATCGGTACGTCGACGCACCCGAGGCCGAGTGGCTGGCGCTGTTCCGCAAGGAAGCCGTCGCTGCCATGCTGCGCCTGATCAAGGCGGATCTCGCGCTGCTCGGCATCCATCACGAGATCTTCTCGTCCGAAGCGGAGCTGCAGGCGGCGGGCAAGCCGGAGGCGGCCGAAGCGTGGCTGCGTGCGCGCGACCTGGTGTATGACGGCACGCTCGAAGCCCCCAAGGGCGAGACCCCGGAGGACTGGGAGCCGGTCGAGCTTCCGCTGTTCCGCTCTACGCAATTTGGCGACGATCAGGATCGCCCGATCAAGAAGTCGAACGGCCAGTGGACCTATTTCGGCGCCGATCTCGCCTATCACTTCCAGAAGGCGCAGACCGCTGACGAACTGATCGACATCTGGGGCGCCGATCACGCCGGCACGGTGAAGCGCATCCAGGCCGCGGTCGCCGCGCTCACCGAGGGGAAGGTCCGCTTCGACGTCAAGCTCGTGCAGATGGTGCGCCTGCTCCGCGCCGGTGAGCCGGTTAAAATGTCCAAGCGTTCCGGTAACTTCGTTACGCTTGCGGATGTGGTGCGTGAAGTTGGAAAGGACGTGGTGCGCTTCACGATGCTCACCCGGCGGTCTGACGCGCAGATGGATTTCGACTTCGCCAAGGTGGTCGAGGCGTCGAAGGACAATCCCGTCTTCTACGTGCAATATGCGCATGCGCGGATCGCCTCGCTCCGTCGCCGTGCCGCGGAGGCGAAGGTCGAACTTTCCGCGCCGGACTTGTCCCGGCTTGATACGGAGGAACTGGCGCTGGTGAAGCTGGCTGCGCAATTCCCGCGTGTCGTGGAAACCGCCGCGGCGGCGCGCGAGCCGCACCGGATTGCCTTTTATCTCTATGACTTGGCGGCTGCGTTCCACGCCTTGTGGAATGTCGGCAACGATCGCCCCGATCGCCGCTTCGTCCTCGCCGACGATCCCGCCGTCACGGCCGCACGACTTTTCTTGGCCGATGGGATCGGGCAAATCATTCGTAACGGTCTCTCCATTATGGGGGTGGAGGCAGTATCGGAGATGTAGGGCATGGCGAGCGACGAATTCGATCTCAGGGACGAGGACCGGCTACCCTGGCTCGAAACCGTTGAGCCTGACGAGCCGGAAGGCTCGGGCATCTTCCGCGTCGTCGTCCTCGTTCTCCTTGGCTTGGCGCTGCTTGCCGCGATCGTGTTCGGCATCTTCAGGATGCAGGGCAGCGCGCCGGATGGGCAGGGCGAGCTGATCGTCGCCCAGGAAGGCGATTACAAGATCAAGCCGGAGGATCCGGGCGGGCTGAAGGTGGAAGGCGAGGGCGATTCCGCCATCGCCGCCAGCGCGGGCGCCGATTCCAAGGCCTCGATCGATCTGAAGGCAGTGCCCGAAGCGCCGATCACCGGCCGCCGCGCCAGTGATCCTGCCCCTGCCAAGGATGGCGCGCCCAAGGTCGTGGCATCGGTGCCGCAGGCGGTCGAGAAGCTGAAGGCTGCCGCCCCGATGACGGCGCCGAAGGGCCCGGTCCCCGGCGCCGCCTCGGGTGGCTCGCTCGTCCAGCTCGGCGCCTTCCCCAGCGAAGCCTCGGCCAATGCCGCGTGGAGCGCGATCGCCAAGCGCTTTGCCTATGTCGCGACGCTCGGCAAATCGGTGCAGCAGGCGGAGGTCAACGGGCGCAAGGTCTATCGCCTGAAGGTCAACGCCGGCAGCGCTGGTGCCGCCGCTGACATCTGCGGTCGCCTCACCGTCGCCGGCGAAAAGTGCTTCGTCACCAGCTGAGCCGACGAAGCGAACGGCCCAATGCGCCCGCGGGGTGACGGACTCCGCGGGACCGGCTAACCACCGCCCATGAAGCCAGTGATCTTCGGCCTGTCCGGCCCGGTCCTCACCCCCGACGAGCGCGCCTTCTTCGCCGAGGCGCGCCCCGCCGGCTACATCCTGTTCAAGCGCAACGTCGTCGATCGCGCACAGCTTCGCGCGCTCACCGACAGCCTGCGCGATCTGGAGGGGCGCAGCGATGTCGCCATCCTCGTCGATCAGGAGGGCGGCCGCGTCGCCCGGCTCGGCCCGCCCGAATGGCCGGCCTTCCCCGCAGGCCCGGCCTTCGACGCATTATACGAAAAGGCGCCGATCTCCGCGATCGAGGCGGCGCGCGCGAACGCGACGGCCCTTGGCCTGATGCTCTCGGAAGTCGGCATCACCGTCGATTGCCTGCCGCTGCTCGACGTTGCTCGCGCCGAGACTACCGAGGCAATCACCAGTCGTGCCTATGGCAGCGAGCCCAAGCGCGTCGCTGCGATGGGCCGCGCGACGCTGGAAGGGCTGGCGGCCGGCGGCGTCGTCGGCGTGGTGAAGCACATGCCCGGCCACGGCCGCGCGATCGTCGACACCCATTATCACCTGCCCACCGTCACCGCGTCCGAGGCGGAGCTGGAGGACGACCTTGCGCCGTTTCGCGCGCTCGCCGGCGCGCCAATGGGGATGACCAGCCACATCATCTTCGAGGCGTGGGACAAGGAGCGCCCCGCTACCCTCTCGCCGATCGTGATCGAGGACGTGATCCGTCGCCGCATCGGCTTCGACGGCCTGCTCATGACCGATGATATCGACATGAAGGCGTTGTCCGGCACGCCGGGAGAGAAGGCCGCCGGCGCGATCGCTGCCGGTTGCGATCTCGTGCTCGATTGCTGGGCGCGCATGCCGGAAATGATCGAGATCGCCGGCCGCCTGGGCGAAATCGCCCCCCGCTCGCGCGAACGGCTCGATGCGGCGATGGCCAGCGTGCCCCCTGCCGCTGGAGATTTCGCGGCGCTGATCGCGAAGCGCGACGCGTTGCTTGCCGTGGCGGCGGCGTGATCGGGGAGCAGCTGACGCTCGATCTCGACGGCTGGGAAGGGCCGCTTGACCTTCTGCTCAACCTCGCGCGTGCCCAGAAGGTCGATCTCAAGCAGATCTCGATCCTCGCGCTGGTCGAGCAATATCTTCTGTACGTCGAGCGCGCCCGCACGCTGAAGCTGGAGCTTGCCGCCGACTATCTCGTCATGGCGGCGTGGCTCGCGTACCTCAAATCCGCACTCCTTCTGCCGCGCGACCCGGAGGTGGAGCTCAGCCCGGAGGAAATGGCGCTTCGCCTCCAGCTGCGGCTCGAACGGCTGGCCGCGATGCGCGAGGCGGGCGCCCGGCTGATGGCGCGGGACCGGCTGGGACGTGACGTCTTCGGCCGCAAGGCACCCGAGGGGCTGCGCACGATCCGCAAGGCGCGCTGGTCGGCCGAGATCTACGATCTCATCGCCGCCTATGGCCGGATCAGTGCGCGTACCCGCCCCGTGATGCACGTCGTGCAGGATCGCCAGGTGATGACGCTTGAGGCGGCGATCGCCCGCGTGTCGGAGCTGCTCGGTACCGAGATCGACTGGACGGTGATTGAGGAGTTCCTGCCGCCCGCTGCGAGTGAAGGCTTCCGTCGCTCCGCGCTCGCCTCGAGCTTCCTTGCCGCGCTGGAGCTTGCGCGCCAGGGCCGGGTCGAACTGCGCCAGGCATCCCCCTTCGCACCCTTGTACCTGCGCACCCCGGCATGACCCCGCCCGACGAGCTCACCCGCGCGGTGGAGGCGGTCCTCTTCGCCGCGGCCGAGCCGCTGACGCTCGATTCGATCCGCGCCCACGTCGGCGAGGGGGACGTGCGCGCCTCTCTAGATCGGCTGGCGCAGGACTATGCCGGCCGCGGCATCAATCTCGTCCGGCGCGGCGATCGCTGGCTGTTCCAGACCGCGGGCGACATGGCGCACCTCTTGCGCCGGCACCGCGAGGAGGCACGCAAGCTCAGCCGCGCCGGTATCGAGACACTCGCGATCATCGCCTATCACGAACCCGTGACCCGAGCGGAAATCGAGGCAATCCGCGGGGTTCAGATCTCCAAGGGCACGCTCGACGTGCTCATGGAGGCGGGCTGGGTCCGCCCCGCCGGCCGCCGCGAAGTGCCCGGCCGCCCGCTCACCTTCGTCACCACGCCGGAATTCCTCGCCCATTTCGGCCTTCAGTCACGCCGCGACCTCCCGGGTATCGAGGATCTGCGGGCGGCTGGCCTGCTTGACCCGATCGATCTCGCCTTCGATCAACTCGCGGTGGAAAAGAGCGACGATCAGGACTAGATGGGCGGGACTTCAGGAGAATTCCCATGGGTAGCTTCAGCCTCCCGCACATTCTTGTTCTTGCAATCGTTGCCATCCTGCTGCTCGGCGGCGGGCGCTTCTCGAGCATGATGGGTGACGTCGCCAAGGGCGTGAAGAACTTCAAGAAGGGCATGGCCGACGAGGAGGACGAGGTGTCCGCCAAGCCGGCGCAGCGTATCGAGGCGCAGTCGGCAGCCCGTCCGGCCGCCGAGACGACGGTGCATGAGGACAAGGTGGCGCGCTGATCTGACGATCCGTCGCGCCGGGTTCTCGCATGCTTGATTTCAACTTCTCCGAGATGGCGGTCGTCGCCGTCGTGGCGCTGGTCGTCATCGGCCCCAAGGATCTGCCCAAGGCGCTGCGCGTCGCGGGCTATTGGGTCGGCAAGGCCCGCGGCGTCGCGCGCCAGTTCCGAGCCGGTTTCGACGAGATGGTGCGGGAAGCCGAACTCGCCGAGATGGAGAAGAAGTGGCAGGCCGAGAACGAGCGGATCATGCGCGAGCATCCGATGATCACGGCGACGCCGGCTCCGTCCGAACCTCAGGCCGCAGCACAGTGGACGGCGGGCGAGGATGAGCCGCCGGTAATGGTCGAGAAGCCGCTGGTCGAGCCTGCGCCGGAGGCCCAGGACGACGCTCCGGCGGAGCCGGGCGTGCCGACACCCCCCGCAGCTGAGCGTCCCGCCGCAGCCGAGGGCAGGGCCGCGTCCTGATGTCCGACGAGCTCGACGAAACCCGCGCGCCGCTGCTCGATCACCTGATCGAGCTTCGCCGCCGCTTGCTCTATTGCATCGCCGCGATCGTGGTCGCTTTCGCGATCAGCTATTATTTCGCGGAAGACATCTTCTCCTTCCTGGTTCAGCCGCTGCTTTCCGCCGGCCAGACCAAGCTGATCTACACCGAGATCTTCGAGGCCTTCTTCGTCCAGATCAAGGTCGCCTTCTTCGCGGCGATGATGGTCTCCTTCCCGGTCATCGCGAACCAGTTGTGGCAGTTCGTCGCGCCCGGCCTCTACAAGAGCGAGAAGCGCGCGCTGCTGCCGTTCCTGCTGGCGACCCCGGTTCTGTTCCTCGCCGGCGCCTCGATGGCTTATTACATTGCGGTGCCGATGGCGCTCCACTTCCTCCTGGGGTTCCAGGGCGATGTCGGCGGCGTGAACCAGGAGGCGCTGCCGGCGATCGGCAATTACCTCTCGTTCATCATGCAGTTCCTGTTCGGCTTCGGCATCGCCTTCCTGCTGCCGGTGCTGTTGATGCTGCTGGAGCGGGCAGGGATCGTCACGCGGCAACAGCTGGTCTCCGCGCGCCGCTACGCCATCGTCGGCGCCTTCGCGATCGCTGCGGTGCTCACGCCGCCGGACGTCGGGTCGCAGCTGCTGCTCGCGATCCCCTTGTGCTTCCTCTACGAACTGGCGCTGATCGGCATCTGGTTCACCGAGCGCCGCCGCGCGCGCACCGCGGAAAAGCCCGCCGCCGCCGAATAAGCGAACGGCGGGCGCGGCCCCCTTGGCCGCGCCCGCCGCTGCGAATTCTTTGTGTCTCGAAGTTTACTTGGCGGTGTTCGCGATCGCGTCGCCCGCCGAGGACACGTCCTCGCCTGCGCCCCTGACGGTGTTGCATGCCGACACCATCAGCGCACCGGCCACCACAATCATTCCGATCATCTTCTTCATAAGATTCCTCCTGGACGCGGCGTGCTGCCGAAAGCGCAAATGCGTCACACCGCGCTTCGTTCCGCTGCATCAATGATGTGGAGAAGCCCCGAAGTAATAAGGCCCGGAAGCGTCACCGGGGGGGGGGGAGGGTTGACGCTTCCGGGCCTATGTCGCGGATAGCGAGAGCGGGGGGGCATAAGGTCGCTATCCGAGGTACAAAACGTCGCTTTCGAAGGGCGGTTCCGCAGAATTCGGCGTGCTGCGAAAAAACTTTCGCGCCTGGCGAAACCGCTCAGTCGCGGCCCAGAACCGCGATCGTGATCTCGTAGGCGCCGGCCAGCGGATCGTGGTGCAGCGGCGCGCGCAACTGGCGTGACAGCCCCTCGATCACCCGGCCGAAACGGGTCGCCAGTCCCTCGCGCAGCGCCGGGCTCTCGACCAGCGCGCGGGACGAGACGCGCAGCGTCGCGCGCCCGGGTTCCGACGATTCCTTCAACGACACGCGCAGCTGGGCGGAAGGATCGCACAGCACCGCAAGTTCGATCAGCTCGGTGACGATGAACGCCACCGCCACCGCCACGTCCTGGGTGACGAGATAGGGATCGATGTCGAGTTGGATGCGCAGCTGCGTTCCCTCGGGCGAGGTCGCGCGAATGTTGGACGCCAGCTCGCCCAGCATGGGGCGTAGGCCCAGGCCGCGATTTTCCTCCAGCTCGGCGAAGTGATTGCGGTGCACCACCGCCAGCGCATCCACGCGGCGCTGGATCGAGGAATAGGCCTCGGTCGCCTCGGGCGATTTCGCGCCGCGCGCGTGGAAGTTGATCAGGCTGGAAATCACCTGAAGGTTGTTCTTCACCCGATGGTGCACCTCGCGGGTAAGCTTCGTCTGGCGCACCAGGCCCTCGGCCAGCCCGGCTTCGTGGACGGCCACCGTATGGGTCAGCGCGCGGAACGTGTCGCCAAGCTCGCGCAGTTCCTGCGCGGGCAGGGATCGAACCATCGTCTCGTCCGGCTCTTCTCCGGGCGTGAAGGCAGCGACATGCCGGCGCAGCCGCCGCAGCGGCCGGATCAACAGATGGTCCACTACGAACCAAGCGATGCCCGCCGCCGCCGCCCACATGATCAGCGGCAGCAGCAGCGCGATCACCAGCGGAGAGGTGATCGGTGCCGAGCGTACCTCCATCTCCAGTGCCAGCTCGCCGATGCCCAGCTCGGTCCGGCTCGCCTCGCGCCGCTCAAGCGCCGATTCGCGCGGCATCGGGCGAAGCACCAGCGCCTGCCCATCGCGTACCAATGTCGCCGCATAGGCGGGGGTGAAGCCGCTCGGGCGGCTCAGGTCCGCTAGGAAATCGGTCGGGAAGAAGGCCGCTGCCGTCACCTGGCGCTTTTCGCCGGCGACCCCCAGCAACAGTCCACGATCAGGCAAGATCTGTGCTGCGACCGCGCTGTCACGCGCCTTGCGGGCCGTCTCGTGTGCCCCCTGGAAGCCGGCACCGCATAGAACCGCACCGCGCCGGTCGAAGATGACGAAGCGGGCGCCATTCGCTGCCTGTTGCGCGAAGACACCCTGGACCCGGGCGCAGCTTGGCGCGTCACGCGCATCGCTTTCCATGGCGTCGACCGCAACGCGCAGCGCGGTCATGTCACCGACGAGCTCGATCGCCAGCGCGCGGCTGCTCTCGGCCGCGGCAACCCGCAGGCCGGCGCGGGCCTCGGTATCGGCGATCTGGGTGATCCGCAGCGTCGCGAAGACGGCAATGATCGCGAGTGGAAGCAGCGCGATCGAGAGAATGAACAGGAGTTTCGCGCCGGTCGGCCAGCGCATCATGAAGGTCGGCGGCGTCGCGCCAACGCGCGAATCATCCGCCGCGTCTGTCATGGTTGGGGCTCTAGCCGAGCTTTCCGAGCAGTGAAATGAACTCGTCGGGGACGGCCTCGTCGACAGTCTTCTGATAGATCGATCGCAGGGCGGCTCCCATGTCCCGGTCCTTGGACTGGGGCTTGGCCTCCCCCTTCTTCACCGGTTTGACTGGCGCTTCCTTGTCCGAAACCAACACTAACCCCCCGAGAACACCCGTTCCGTGAAAATGATGTCTGCCAATGGCCGGATACGGGCCGCAGCGCCAGCCACTGAATAGCGTGCTGGCGTTCGTGAAACCAAAGAGCCGTTCGTTGGTTCCATCACCCGGTAACGAAATACGTTGCCGGGCGTCGTGTCGCCCCCGGGGGGGAACGACGAAGTTGATCAATCCGGGCATGGCGCCCAAAGCCATGCTCTTTTTCTATGGAGTCGTTCCGCCTCATGTCGCTTGGACAACAGCTCGCCCCGCACCTGCCGTTCCTTCGTCGTTATGGGCGCGCGCTTACCGGCAGCCAGTCGCAGGGCGACAAATATGTGCGTGCAACGCTCGAGGCGATCGTTGCCGCACCGGAGGAATTCCCGCGCGACGTGGATCCGCGTCTCGGCCTCTATCGCACCTTCCAGGCGATCTGGAATTCCACCAACAGCGATGAGGAAGCCGATCCGGGCCTCGTCGACGATCAGGAAGCGGTCGCTCGCGCACGTCTCGCGCGGATGACGCCGCTGTCGCGCCAGGCGTTGCTGCTCACCGCGATGGAAGGTTTCTCGACCGAGGACGCGGCCTATCTGATCGACGTCACCCCGTCGGAAGTCGAAGCGCTCGTCGCCGAGGCGCTGGGCGAAATCGAGAAGCAGACGCGTGCCCGCGTGCTGATCATCGAGGACGAACCGATCATCGCGATGGACGTGGAGACGATCGTGCGCGATCTCGGCCACGAAGTGACCGGCGTGGCCGTCACGCGCGACGAAGCGGTGGCGCTGGCGATGGAGGATCGCCCTGGTCTGGTCCTGGCGGACATCCAGCTCGCCGACGATTCCTCGGGCATCGATGCGGTGAAGGACATCCTCGCCGAATTCCAGGTGCCGGTGATCTTCATCACCGCGTTCCCGGAACGTCTGCTGACGGGCGAACGGCCGGAGCCGACTTTCCTCATCACCAAGCCGTTCCAGCGATCGACGGTGAAGGCCGCGATCAGCCAGGCTTTGTTCTTCGATCAGTCGACCGCGCCGGTTTCGTAAATTCGATACGGACCCAAAACAGTCTTCGGGGGTTGAACAGCCATGGCTGATGAAAACGAACGGGTCGAGGTTACCGGAACCGAAGCGCGTGCGGGTGCGACCCCCCATATGACGCGCTACATTCTGCCGATATCGCTTGTGTTGGTGATCGTGATCTTCGCGATTATCCTTCTTTCCAGGCAGTAATCAGGCGCAATGCTGACTGAACAGCTGGCAAAGCACGCCGGCACCACCTATCTTGCCGGAGGAACGCCGGGTGCTACCGGCGCGGGGATTGATCGACAGACTATGGCCGAAACTGAACCGCGCGACGAAGTCGCGGCCGAAGACGGCCCGGTTGAGCACGTTTCTCTATCCGATCCGGAATTCAAGCAGCAGCTGGGTCAGGTGATCCCGCATCTTCGCGCCTTCGGGCGCTCGCTGTCGGGAAACCGTGATCTCGCGGACGATCTTGTCCAGGAGACGCTGCTGAAGGCTTGGGCCGCGCGCAAACGCTTCCAGGCAGGCACGAACATGCGTGCCTGGACGTTCATCATCCTGCGCAATCTCTATCTGTCGCAGATGCGCCGCGCGCGCTTCAAGGGTGAGTGGGACGATCTGGTTGCCGATCGGCTGCTCGCCGCACCGGCCAGCCAGGACAAGCACGTCGAGCTGGCCGATATGCAGCGAGCGCTCCTCCACCTTCCGCAGCCGCAGCGCGAGGCGCTGATCCTCGTCGGCGCGGGCGGCTTCGCTTACGAAGAAGCGGCGGAAATCTGCGGCGTCGCGGTCGGCACGATCAAGAGCCGTGTCGCCCGTGGCCGTGTCGCGCTTGAGGCGCTGATGGCGGGCAATGACATGACGACCCGTACGGCGCAGGGCCTCATCCGCGAAAAGCCGACGCTGGACGAGATCATGGACGAGGTGGACGAGCTAAGCCGCGATCGCTGAGCGTCCGCTTCCTCACGTCAGTGCGACCAGGTGATCCGGTCGAGCGCGTCCAACGCCTTGCTCAGATCATCTGGAAGACGGCGCCCGCCGTTGAAGGCGCAGCGCAGGGACTCTCCCAGCGCATCGGTTGCACGGGGGCGCGGCACGAAATAGGCATCTCCGCCGCGCTGATCGTCTCGCTGTTCAATACCCATCATGCCGACTAAAACGGCCAAATGATCGGTAAGTTGCGCGCAGACGCGAAATGAGCGCCTTGTCAAGCGAAAAAATGCAAGCTTCGGCCTTTGACGATGCCGTCGGCCGGGCGCGGGATTTCGCACCCTTTCTGGCGATGCTGCTCCAGCGCGATCCGGAATTCTCGCTCGCGTCGCTGTCATCGCCCGTCGACGTGGATGCGTCGCTGCCGCCCGCCGTGGCGCTTCGTCGTGCCCGTCGCCGGGTGGCGCTCAGCGTCGCGATCGGTGATCTCGCCGGCATCTTCGACCTGACGGAAGTTACACACCGGCTTTCGGATTTTGCCGACAAGGCGCTTGATCTCGCGATCCAAACGGCATTGGTGGAGCGCTATCCCGATGCCGAGCCGCGCGGTTTCGCCGCGATCGCGCTCGGCAAGCAGGGCAGCCGCGAACTCAATTACTCCTCCGATATCGATCCGATCTTCCTGTTCGATCCGGCCACGCTGCCGACCCGCCGTAACGAGGAGCCGGTGGAAGCCGCGGTGCGCATCGGCAAGCGCGTCGTCGAGCTGCTGCAGGCCCGCGACGGCGAAGGCTATGTCCTTCGCGTCGATCTTCGTCTTCGCCCGACGCCCGAGGCGACACCGATCGCGCTGCCGATCGATGCCGCGATCACTTATTATGAATCTCAGGCGTTGCCGTGGGAGCGCGCGGCCTTCATCCGCTCGCGCGCCGCGGCGGGCGACATCGCGCTCGGCAACCGCTTTCTCGATGCGATCCGCCCGTTCGTCTGGCGCCGCAGCCTCGATTTCGGTGCGATCGGCGAGATCGTCGCCATCACCCAGCGGATCCGCGATCATTATTCGCAAGGCCAGGCGTTCGGCCCCGGCTACGATCTGAAGCGCGGCCGTGGCGGCATTCGCGAGATCGAATTCTTCGCGCAGATCCATCAGCTGATCCACGGCGGCCGCGATCCAGCCTTGCGCGTGCCGGACACGCGCGAGGCGCTGGCCGCGCTTGCCGCTGCCGGGCGGATCGACGCGGGGGAGGCGGCGCTGCTCAGCGATGCATATGTTGCGCTGCGCACCGCCGAGCACCGCGTGCAGATGATCGACGATCGGCAGACCCATGAACTGCCCGGTGCAGAAGCGCTCGATCGCGTCGCAAAGCTGGACGGACGTGCCCAAGGCGCCGCCATGCTTGATCATCTGCGACCGCATGTCGACCATGTCGCCGCCATTTTTGATCGGCTTGCCGCGCCTGCCGCGCCCTCCTTGTCGGCCGATCCGGTCAAGTTGAACGACCAGCTCGCCGCCGCCCGCTTCGACGATCCGGACACTGCCGCCGCTCGCATCGCCGCCTGGCGCGCCGGCCGCTATCCAGCGCTACGCAGCGCCGCGGCCCAGGCGGCGCTCGAAGCGGTCCTGCCCAGCCTCGTCGGTGCACTCGCGGACGCTCCCGTGCCGCAGGCGGCGCTGCTACGGCTCGATCGGCTGCTCGAAAGATTGCCCAGCGCGATCAACATCTTCCGCCTGCTGGAGGCGCGTCCGGCGCTTACCGCGCTGCTCGCGCAACTGCTCAGTCACGCGCCCACCCTGGCCGATGAACTGGCCCGCCGCCCTGATCTGCTGGACGGCCTGATCGACGCCTCCGCCTTCGATCCGGTCCCGTCGGTCGAGGAACTAGCCGCCGAAATGCAGACCCGCGAGCGCGGCGCGGATTACCAAGTCCGCCTCGAGCACGTCCGCCGCGTCGTCGGCGACCGCCGCTTCGCGCTCGGCACCCAGATCATCGCCGGCGCCGCCGATCCGCTGGCCGTCGCGTCCGGCTACTCGCGCGTCGCCGAGGCGGCGGTGGAAGTGCTCACCAGCGCCACGATCGCCGAATTCTCGCGTGCTCACGGCCGCGTGCCCGACAGCGAATTCGTGATCCTGGCGCTCGGCCGGCTGGGCGGCGGCGCGCTCACCCATGCCTCGGATCTGGATCTTATCTACCTGTTCACAGGCGACTTTTCGGCCGAGTCCGATGGTCCCAAACCGCTCGGTGCGACACTCTACTACAACCGCCTCGCACAGCGCGTGACGGCCGCTCTGTCGGTGCCGACCGCCGCCGGCCCGCTCTACTCGATCGACACGCGCCTACGCCCCTCCGGCACGCAGGGCCCGCTCGTGGTGAACGTGGATTCGTTTGCGCGCTACCAACGCGAGGACGCCTGGACATGGGAGCATATGGCGCTCACCCGGGCCCGCCCGGTGTTTGGTTCGCCAGCCGCCCGTGCCGCGCTCGATGAGATCATCCGCGGCGTGCTTGCCGGGGACAGGCCGGAGCGGGACGTCGTCGCCGATGCGATCAGGATGCGCGCAGAGATGGCCGCGCACAAACCGCCGCAGGGGCCGCTCGATGCGAAGCTGCTGCCCGGCGGGCTCGTCGATCTGGAATTCACCGTGCACGTGGCGCAACTCACGCGCCGCACGGGCTTCGACCCCGATCTTGGCCGCGCGATCGAATTGCTCGGCCTGCCGGCGTCGCTGCGGGAAGCGCACGATCTGTTGACCCGGCTCCTCGTCACCATGCGGCTCGTTGCGCCCGACGCGGCCGAGCCCGAGGCGCCCGCGACCCGCGCGCTCGTCGCCCGCGCGCTGGGGCAGGGGAACTGGGAAGGGGTGGTTGCGGCTTTCGATGCCGCGCGGCAGGAGGTGCGCGCCGCATGGGATGGAGTGACGCATGGACAAGCTGCCCGATCTGACGCTGACGGGATCTGACGGCGCACCGCTCCGACTGCGCGGTCTGCCCCTGCCGCTCGTCGTCTATTTCTATCCCAAGGACGATACGACCGGCTGCACGCGCGAGGCGCAGGACTTTTCGGCGCTCTCCGCCGACTTCGCCGCCATCGGCGTGCACGTGATCGGCGTATCCAAGGATCCGCCGAAGAAGCACGAGAAGTTCATCGCCAAATACGATCTCACGGTGGCGCTCGCTAGCGACGAGGATGGCAGCGCGTGTGAGGCGTTCGGCACCTGGGTCGAGAAGTCGATGTACGGCCGCACCTACATGGGCATCGAGCGCGCGACCTTCCTGTTCGGCAAGGATGGGGCGCTCGTGCAAGAATGGCGCAAGGTGAAGGTCCCCGGTCACGCGGCCGCCGTGCTTGAGGCGGCGCGCGCATTGTGACGGAGCTTCACGCGAGCATCGCGCAGGCGGCGCGGGCGGTGCTCCTCGCAGGCGAGCCCATGGCCAAGGTAAAGGCAGCACGGCAGGCGGCGCGCAACTGGCGGGCGGGGCGCCTTGCCCACCGCTTCGACGTGGCGATGCCGGATGAGCCGGCGCGGCCCGCGCGGCCGGAGCTTCTGCCGCCCAACCGGATGCCCAAGCGCGGCAAAGGCGGCTCGGAACGCGGTCGCCTCGCGCTGCTCCACGCGCTGGCGCATATCGAGTTCGTCGCGATCGATCTCGCGTTCGACATGGCAGGCCGCTTCGGCGCGCAATTCCCGCGCAGCTTCGTTGATGACTGGATCTCGGTCGGCGCAGACGAGGCGATGCATTTTGCGCTGCTCGACCGCCGGCTGCGTTCGCTCGCCAGCGAATATGGCGCGCTGCCCGCGCACGCCGGTCTGTGGGAAGCCGCGAGCGCTACTGCCGAGGATGCCGTCGCGAGGCTCGCTGTGGTACCAATGGCGCTGGAGGCCCGCGGCCTGGACGTTACGCCGGTGACGGTCGAGCGCTTCGAAGCGGCCGGCGATCATGCAAGTGCTCGGATTCTGCAGCGAATCTATAACGATGAAATTCGCCATGTGCGGTACGGCACGACATGGTTCCAGCATGCGTGCGCCGAATCCCACCTTGCCCCCACGGAGCATTGGCGCGGCCTCATCGCGGCGCATTTCAGGGGCGTCATTAAAGGTCCGTTCAACGACTCGGCGCGCAACTCTGCCGGCTTGACGCGGGATTACTACGCCGCGCTTGCGTAATTGTTCCCGACCGGGTCAGTAGCATCCGTCCGGGTGCGGGGGGCCGCTTCCAGACAAGTGAACAACCAATGCGCGTCGGGTCGCCTCGACGTCACTCGTTTCAACGACTTGTTCGGGGTTCGATGACCAAGATTCTAACCGCACCGGCCACTCGCATCGCTGCTGGTGCACGCTTCCTCTTTTCGCCGCGCAACGTGATCTTCCATGATGGCCAGACTGTCCGGCGTGTCCGCCTCCGCGGCACGTCGCAGGGCGTTGCGGCCAGCGTTGCCGCGGTTGTCGTCGCCTTCGCCGGCTATGGTGCCGCGACGGCGACCAGCCATGCCGCGATCGCTGCGGGCATTTCGGAGCCGGCGCAGCACGAACAGCGCGTTGCGACGATGGAGCGCAAGCTCGCCAGTATGCAGACGCGTGTTCAGACGATCCGTGAAACCGCTGAGCAGCATGCGAGCCGGCTTGAGCAGCGCCAGGCGCTGCTCGCCGCGGCACTGACGGGCGAGGGCGACGAGAAGAAGCTGGCGCTTGCCACGCTCAAGATCGATCCGGCGGGCGATCGCCTCGCTGCCTATGCCGTCGCGCCGTTCGCCAAGGTCGAGCGTCACCAGGCGATGCTGGCACAAGCCGCGACCGAGCAGCTGCGCGAGCGCTACGATCTTGCCACCCGTGAGCTGCGCGAACGCGGTGTACGTCTTGAGCGGATCGCCAAGAACAAGAAGTCCACCGCGATGGGTGGCCCGCTGATCCCGGCGGCAAGCGCCGAGGCGACCGCCGATCTGACGGCCGATGCGCAGTTCCGCTCGCTGTTCATGACCTGGAAGAAGCTCGACACGCTTGAGCAGGGCGTGATCTCGATCCCGTCGGTTCAGCCGGTCCAGCACCTCACCTTCACCAGCAATTTCGGCATCCGCAGCGATCCGTTCCGGGGGTCGGCCGCGATGCACGCCGGCGTCGACATTCCCGGGCCCACGGGCACGCCGATCTACGCCACGGCTGACGGCATCATCAGCCACGCTGCGCGCCAGGGCGGTTATGGCAACATGATCGAGATCAACCACGGCAAGGGCATCGCGACCCGCTATGGTCACCTCTCGAAGATCATCGTCAGCGATAATGCCCGCGTGCGCCGCGGTCAGATCATCGGCCTGATGGGCTCGACCGGTCGTTCGACGGGCCCGCACCTCCATTATGAAGTGCGGATCGACGGCCGCGCGGTGAACCCGGTGCCGTTCCTCACCACGGCGGATTATCTCCTCGCCGCGCAGGATCGCTCGGTCGGCCAGATCCCGGTGTCGAGCACCGGCCCGGCTGCGCAGGACGGCCTCTGATCCTGAAGCATTGATCGGCGCCCGGGTCCTGTTGCGGGCAGGGCCGCGGGCGCCTATCTCTCAAGTCATGGCAACGCTCGCGAACGACATCGCCCTCACCAGTTCGGCCGCAGCGCGGGTCGCCGCCATCGCGGCCAAGCAGAATCGGCCCGCGATCCTCCGCCTGTCGGTCGAGGGCGGCGGCTGTTCGGGCTTCCAGTACAAATTTGGCTTTGCCGACGCGCCGGAGAGTGGCGACGTGGTCGTCGAAACCGATGGCGTACGGCTGGTGGTGGACGACGTCAGCCTCGATCTGGTCCGCGGGGCCTCGGTCGATTACGTCGAATCGCTCGGCGGTGCGGCGTTCAAGGTCGACAATCCGGTCGCAGCGTCCGGATGCGGTTGCGGGACCAGCTTCTCGGTGTAATCACCGGGCCGTGAAAATCGTCACTTACAACGTCAACGGCATCAAGGCGCGCCTGCCGCGCCTGATGGAGTATCTCGCCGAGCAGCAGCCCGATATCGTCTGCCTGCAGGAGCTGAAGTCCAGCGACGAGACCTTTCCGGAACAGGAGATCCGCGACGCCGGCTATGGCGCGGTGTGGCATGGTCAGAAGGGATTCAACGGCGTCGCGGTGCTCGCCAAGGGCGCCGACCCGGTCGAGCGGCAACGTGGCCTCGGGGGCGAGCCGGAGGATGATCACAGCCGCTACCTCGAGTGCGAGGTGGACGGGCTCACCGTCGCATCGATCTATCTGCCCAACGGCAATCCGCAGCCCGGCCCGAAGTTCGATTACAAGCTGCGCTGGATCGAGCGTCTGTCCGCGCGTGCGGCCGAACTGTTGCGGGCAGAGGAGCCAGCGGTGCTCGCCGGCGATTATAACGTCATCCCGAACGACGACGACACCTTCTCGGTGCGCGCCATGGCGAGCGACGCGCTGATGCAGCCGGAAAGCCGCGCCGGCTACCGCCGCCTGCTGGCGCAAGGCTGGACTGATGCGCTTCGCGTTCGCCAGCCGAACGGCGGTGTCTGGACGTTCTGGGATTACCAGGCCGGCGCGTGGCAGCGGGATGCCGGCTTCCGCATCGATCATCTGCTGCTCTCTCCCGCTGTCGCCGATCGGCTCGTCGAAGCGGGGGTCGACAAGGAATATCGCGGCCGGGAAAAGGCCAGCGACCACGCCCCCACCTGGGTCCGCCTGCGCTAAAGGCCCTGCGCACAAATCCTTCCGTTGCAGAAAAATGTCGTTCGGGTGCGGACGCTGCTGCGTGCACTGTCCGGTAATGCACACCAGCTTCTTGGCCTGATCCGCCGCGGGTTGGTGAATTTCGCCGAAGATCGGGAGGTGGTCGGACGGGCTAATCTGGCAAGTCATTGAAATCACGTGCGACGAGAAACTGGCACGCGGGATGCAATGGATCAGGCAGGTAGCGCTTTGGGCGCTGCCTGAACTGAGAGGAAGCCCATTATGACCATCTTCGCCATCGCCGCCGCCCTGTTCGCCGCCGCTCCGGAGCCGACCCCGGCGCCGCCCGCGCCCGTCGCTCCGACCGCCGCTCAGGACAGCTCGCGCATCAGCGTCGCGCCGCGCGACGATACCCGCCGCATCTGCGTGGTCGATACGTTCACCGGCACCCGCATCGCCAGCAAGGTTTGCCGCACCCGCGCGCAGTGGATCGCCGAGGGCGTTGACCCGCTCGCCAAGCAGTAAGTCGACCAGCGCGGAGCCCGAAAGGATCCGCACGCCCTGAAGGAGAGGGTAGAATGAAGGCGCTAGAGTTCGCGATGGTGGCGACGGCGGTTGCCGGCCCGGTGGTCCATGCCGATGGCATGGGCGCCGGACGGCCCCGGCCGCACCGCACCCTGGCGTCGGACGCAGCGCCGAAAAGCCGGGCATCCACCAATCGGCCCGGCTTCTACGAGAGCATCACCCAGCCGGCAGTGATTGCTGGCTGAGGTCTGCCGGCCGGCGTGCGAGGGCGCCGGCCACCGGGCTTCTAGAGGATCTTCTCGTACACCTGATACACCTTGTTCACGCGGCTCTGGATCGTCTCGGCGATCGAGCGCATCCCCTGATTGTCGTCGAGGATCCAGCCGATCTCGCCCCGCGTCGCCCCATAATGCGTCACGGCCGCGCGGCGGATGTACTCGATCATCATGAAGGCGAGCTGGCTCGCCATGCGCGATGACTGCAGCTCCTTAACCACCCCCATCAGCGGCACGCGCATCGTGCGCGCCTTCGGGCGCCGCAGCCACAGCAGCATCTTCGCCCAGCCGAACGGCAGCAGCGAACCGTTCAGGCCGGCCAGCGGCTCGTTCAGGTCGGGCAGGGTGATCATGAACGCCACCGCCCGCCCATCGAGCTCGGCGATCCGGATCAGGTCGTTGAACACGATCGGCTTCAGCTTGACGCCGACGTCCTTGATCTCGGGCGGGGTGAGCGGAACGAAGCCCCAATTGTCGCTCCACGCGTCGTTCAGGATCGACAGGATGATCGCCGCTTCCTCGTCGAAGCGAGTCTTGTCCACTTCGCGCACGACAATCCGCGAATTTTTCTCACCCGATTTGATGATCCGCTGCACGATCGGCGGAAATTCCTGCGTGATGTCGAGCTCATAGGTCATCAACTGTTTCACCGGCTGATAGCCCGCCGCCTCGATCCAGCCGCGATATGCCGGCTTCGCATGGCCCATCATCACCGTTGGTGGATGGTCGAAGCCCTCGATCAGCAGCCCGGGCTCTTCCCAGATCGACTGGGAGATCGGGCCGATCGCGCGTGTCACGCCCTGGCTGCGCAGCCACTCCTCGGCGCTGGCGAGGAGCGTGCGGAACACCTCCTCGTCCTCTGCCTCCATCAGTCCCCATTGGCCGCTGCCGGGGCCAAAGCCGCGCTCGACGGGCATCTCCTGCGCCAGCGTGTCGATATGGGCAGAGATTCGCCCGACAACTTGGCCGCTGCGCTCAGCAAGGAAAAGCTGGGCCTTTGCATGGCTGTACCACCCGTTCTTCTCGGGCGTGATGAGGCCCAGGGCTTCCCCCTTCAGCGGCGGCACCCAATTGGGATCGTGGCGATAAAGGCGGAAGGGAAGATCGACGAAGGTCCGGCGATCGCGCTTGCTGACAACCGGGCGGATGGTGACGGGTGAAGCCATGGTCGTCATCTAATCGCCCGGAACGATCATGGCGAGTGACCTTTCCATTGCTGATGCAGCCTGTTGTAGCCACCGTCTCGCCACTATCTTCTGGCAATGCCAACCGCCATGAACACCATCACTCTTGATCGAGCCGGCGCCGGAAAGCCGGCGGCCCGGGTGCCGATCGCCGACGACCGCGCGATGCTGAAGGCTGCGGCCGATCTCACCCGGGATCTCACGGCGGCGCGCCCGGCGATCTATTGGGCCGATTTCCTTGCCTCGGCGGTGATCGGCTATGGCGCACTGGCCGTGGCGATCATGGCGGGTCCGCTGTGGCTGACGATCGTCGCCGGTGTGGTCGCGATGCTCGCGCTGTATCGCGGCATGAGCTTCATCCACGAGTTGACGCACGTGAAGCATGCGTCGCTGCCGGGCTTCCGCGCAGGCTACAATGCCCTGATCGGCGTGCCGATGCTGGTGCCGTCCTTCATGTACGAAGGCGTCCACAATCTGCATCACGCTCGCACGCGTTACGGCACGTCGGAGGATCCGGAGTATCTGCCGCTCGCGCTGATGAAGCCGTGGTCGCTCCCCGTCTTCGTCGTCATCGCCGCCCTCGCGCCGATCGCGCTTATCTTCCGCTATGGCGTGCTTTCGCCGCTGTCGCTGGTGATCCCGCCGCTGCGCCGCGTGGTGGTGGAGCGGTTCTCCGCGCTCGCCATCAATCCCGATTTCCGCCGCCGCATGCCGGAAGGTGCGTTCGCCGCACAGTGGAACCGGATTGAGGCAGCCTGCGCGATCTGGGCCATGACGCTGATCGCGCTGGTCGCGACCGGCACCATGTCCTGGCGCACCTTTGCCATCATCCTCGTCATCGCGTCTGGCGTCGCGGTGGTGAACCAGCTGCGCACGCTGGTGGCGCATCTATGGGAGAATGACGGCGAGGCGATGACGGTGACGGCGCAGTATCTCGATACGGTCAACGTGCCGCCGCCGGCCACGCTGCCCGCGCTCTGGGCGCCAGTCGGCCTGCGCTATCATGCGCTGCATCACTTGCTGCCGGGCCTGCCCTATCATTCGCTGGGCGAGGCGCACCGCCGGATCAGCGCGGCGCTGGACATGGATTCGCCGTACCACAAGGCCAGCTACGCCGGCATGCCGGGGCTGGTGGCAAAGATCGCGCGAAGCACCATGCTCCCGCGCTGAGCCACGCCACGGCGGCGCTGCTCACTACAGTTCAGCCTTTCAGCGCCACCCCGGCTCGGGCCGGCGTGGCGCTTTCTTCATGGTCAGTGCTTCTTCTTCAGCCCGTGGAGCTTGTGCCACAGGTAGAAGCCGCCGGCCGCGAGCAGCACGAGGCCGACCGCGAGGTCCGCTTGGTGGAAGAAGGCCTTCAGCCGCGGATCGCTGTTCCACGCCGTGCCAAGCTGCGCGCCAATCCACGCCAGGAGGTAGCAGAACGGCCAGGAGCCCACGAAGGTATAGACGTGGAACGGGATCAGCTTCATCCGCGCCACCCCGGCGGGGAAGGCGATGAAGGTGCGAATGATCGGCAGCATGCGGCCGATCAGGATCGCCGCCGCGCCCCAACGGTTGAAGAAGCGGTCGGCCATGTCGAGCTCACCCGGCCCGATCAGGACGTATCTCCCCCATTTCTCCGCCATCGGACGCCCGCCGCGACGCCCCACCTCATAGGCCACGATCGAGCCGAGGTTGCAGCCGAGCGCGCCAGCGGTGGCAGCCAGATAGATGTTCATCTCCCCCGTCGACACGAGGTAACCCGCAAAGGGCATGATGATCTCGGACGGCAGCGGGATGCAGGCGCTCTCGATCGCCATAAGCAGCACGATGCCCCAGTAACCCCCAGCACGAATGACGCCCACGGTGAAGATCGCGAGCGCAGCAATGATCTTTTCGAACATGGCGGCGGATGTGCGGGAAGGGCATCGGCCGGTCAATCGGCGATGCGGCAGCGCAACAGATACTTATCCGAAGCCGGAAGCGCTGAAGTTCAGCCTGCCGCCGCCTTTGCCAGCTTCAGGTCTTCCACGAACCGCGCAAACTCGCTCGTGCGCGCCGCCTCGTCTGGAAGCCGCAGCAGATAACTCGGGTGGACGGTGATCCACGCCTCGCCGCCATCGCCGGGAAGGGCAAGAGCCCGCCCGCGTTCGCGGCTGATCGTCATCACCTTGCCGAACAGCGATCGCGCAGCGGTCGCACCCAGCGCCACCGTCACCTTGGGGCGTACCAGCATCTGTTCCTGCTCGATCCACCAGCGGCAGGCCTCGATCTCGCCGCCCTCGGGCTTGGCGTGGATCCGCCGTTTGCCGCGGGGCTCGAACTTGAAGTGCTTCACGGCATTGGTGACATAGGTAGCGGCGCGGTCGATCCCCGCTTCCCCCAACGCCCGGTCGAACACTTGCCCTGCCGGGCCCACGAAGGGATGTCCTGCCAGATCCTCCTGGTCGCCCGGCTGTTCGCCGACGAACATGATGCTGGCGCTTACCGGCCCTTCGCCGAACACGGTTTGGGTCGCATTCTTGTACAGGTGGCAGCGCGTGCAGCCCATCGCCTCCTCGCGCAGTGCGTCCCAGGCGATCTGGCTGTTGCCGCCGAGGTCCGTCCTCGCCGCTGTCCGCGCTTTTGCAATCATCCCGCTCTCCCGTGCCTGCGCCGTCGCCAGCAGTTCCGGGACCAACGCGGTTTCCGGCATGTTTTTCCAGTATTTGCGCGGCATCTCCTTCAGCATCGCGCCCACCTTCACCCGCGCGGGATTGAAGATCGACGCATAATAGGTCTTCCACACCTCCTCGATCGGATCGCCTTCGGGCGCGTCCGCCTTGGTGGCGCCGGTGCCTTCGCTCAGCGCCGCACCATCCCAGTGAAGCGACACCTCCGGCGTCAGAATCGACCAGCGCATGCTGGCGAAGCGATTGACGAAGAAGGCCGCGTTGGCGCGCACGATATGATGCTCGGGCTCGAACCAGGCGACATAGCGGCCGGCGCCATCGTCCTCCGTCACTTCGCGGAAACGCAGGAAGGCGCGCATCTTGTGGATGTCGCGCCGCACATGCTTGGCCAGCCCCTCCAGCCGCCGCACCAGCGGGTCGGCATGATCCTCGATCAGCCCCGTCTCGCGCCGCAATCGGGTGAGCAGCCGGTAGAGCAGCGAGAACCGCTCGGGATCGCGGTTCAGGATCGCGTTGCGCGCCAGATCGAGGAACGCGCGCGGCACCTTGAACGCCGGTGCCGCCGTCGCGGCACTTGGTTCAGCCGCAGTCGCGAACAGGTCGGTCGCTTGCCCGCCCACCTGCCAAACCACGTCCTCCGCCGGCACGTCGTCCGCCAGCAGCCCGCGCGCCGCATCGCGCCAGGCGTCGAAATCGTCCGGCGCGGGAAGGGTGATAAGGCGCATCTAGCGGGCGGCGATCACTCGCGCTCGTCGCTGCCCGGCGGATTGTCGCGCGCGATCTCCAGTTCCTTGGGCTTCCGCTCCTCGTAGGTCGCGGCCATCTTCTTCTCCGTCGCGTCATCCAGCTCCTCGTCGGCGGCCGGGAACATCTCCTCCTCTTCCTCGTCGATGTGGTGTTCGTAGCGGTGGCGCATATGGAAGAACTTGGACTCCCATTCGTCAGATCCGAAATCGAGATCCATCAGCTCGCCCAGCAGATCATCGACCTCCTTGTGCTCGGACACCGAATGCCGCGCATCGTCGCGAAGCTCGGGGTTGCCCAGCATCACCGCGTAGAGCGATTCCTCCTCCGCGGCGGCATGGCTCTGCAGCTCGAGCCGAAACGCTTCAAACAGCTTCTGGCGCTTCTTGGCATCGCCGCGCAGCTCGGCCAGCTCCTTCAGCATCTCGCGCTGCTTGTCGTGATCGGCCTTCAAGTCACGATAGATTTGCGCCTGGGTCATCGTCCGTCTCCTCCGCGTCATGCGGCAGAACAGGTCAATGGCCCCCGGGTTGCTGTTGCGATCCGTTTTCAGCCGGCATCGCGGCGATCCAGTCACGCAGCAGCGCGATCGCCTCCTTGTGCGCCGTCGCGCGACCGATCTCCGGCATGGCGATGCCGGGCTCGGTCGATTCCATGCGATAGAGCAGGATCGAATTCTCCGGATGCCCCGGCGCGATCGCAAAATCCCGTGCGCCCGATCCACGCCCCGCCGCCACCGGCCGCTTCAGGAGGCCCTGCGCCACGGGATCGCTTTCGCTGGTTAGCAGGAACAGCCCGGAATTGGACGCCGCCCCCTCTCGCCGGTGGCAATGCGCGCAATTCACCTCGAGATAGGCGCGCGCCCGGTCAGCCAGCGGCGCGCTCGCATCGTCCCAGCGTAACAGCCGCGGCGCGTCACCGGGCGCGCGATCGAGCACGCCGGCGGCAACCAGCGCCTGCAACTGCCGCCCGTCATTGAGGTTGCGGGCTGTGGGGCCGATCGGGGTGATGGCACCGCTCAGCGCATGGCATTCCTTGCACTGGTTCTGGTTCGGCACCTGGTAGCTGATCGTCCGCGCCGCGCCCGACGGATCGGTGAAAGTCACCGGCACCCGCGTTCCCGCGCGCTTCAGCACCGCGTCGCTCAGGTCATCGTTCCACACATACGGCAGCGCTACCCAGCCGCCGGCGCGATGCAGCAGCACCCGCGTCTCGATCGGGCGAAACGCGGCGCCCGCGCCATAACCGAATGTCTTGATCAGGGCCGTGCCGACCGGGAACGCCAGCACTCCTTCCGGGTTGTACCGCGCCTGCTGCCCACCGGGAACGTAGATGTACCGCTGCTTCTCGGCGTAATCGGAAAACAGCGGCGTGTTGAGATGATAGTCGGTCACCCGTGTCGCCGGGGTGCGGGCCTTCAGATCGCGGAAGAAGCGGAAAGCCGACAGGGCAGGGGGATAGCCGTCCGCCACGATCGCCGCGTCGTTCACGCTGTCGCCGGGCTGCCCCCCGATCGCTGCGGAAGCGAAGAGCGCGGCAGCCGCGAGGAGCGCCGCGACCCCCTTCACTTCGCCGCCGCCTCCATCGCCGCCGGTAGCACCACTGGCGCCCGAAGCGCCGCCGGCGTGCGCTGCAGATCGACCGGTGTCGGCCGCGCGTTGGTCGGCGCCTCGCCCGCCTTCAGCCCCAGGCTCAGTACCTTGCTGTCGCTCACCGTCAGCGAGTTCGCGTCACCCGTCCCGTCCCACAGCACCGCGGGGATCGCGCCGCCCATCGCCGCGGCCAGCTGCTCGCCGCCCGGCAGCCCTGGTGCGAAGCCCGCTGGCCCATGTGTATTCTTCGCCACCACCACGTTGCGCGGCAGCGGGTTGTACTTCGCGTCCTGATAGGGGTTGCGATAGCTCACGATCATCACGTTCGCGGTGGCGTTCTTCGCCAGCGCATTGTCGGTGATGAACACGCCGTCATTGGCCATCACCAGCACGCCCGTGCCCTTGGGCACCTGCGCCGTTCGGCGTGTCATTGTCAACCACCGTGTTGCCATAGACCCGCACGTCGCCGCCATTGCCGCGCGGCAGGTTGGGCAGGTCGAACACCAGGATGCCGCCGGTGTTGCGGGTCGCGGTATTGCCATAGACGTCCGCGTGACGGCTGTTCTCTATCTCGATCCCCGCGACATTCTGCTCGACGATCGAGTTGCGGACGATGATGTCCTCGCTCTGGCCGACATAGATGCCGGCATCGGATGCGCCGCGCACCATCCCGCCGTCGATCAGCACGCTTTTGCTCTCGACTGGGTAGATGCCATAGGCGCCGTTCGTCTCCTTCGGCCCGCCAGTCCATGCGACGCGAATGTCCTTATAGACGATCCGGTCCGCGCCCTTGGATTTGATGCCGTCGCCCTTGCTGTCCTCGATGGCGAAGCCGCGCAGCACCACGTCGTCGGACGTAACGAGCAGGCCTTCACCGGCGCCCTGCTGTCCTTTGAAGCTAAGCACCGTCTTGTCCGGCCCCGCGCCGCGTACGGTGACGCCGCTCACGTCCAGGCTGAGGCCGTCGGTCAGGTCGTAGCGCCCGGCGGCAATCGCCACCACGTCGCCCGGCTTCGCGTCGAGCAGCGCTTCCTGCAGCGCCTCCTGCGCATTGCCGCTGGGGCTGACGCTGATGGTGCGGGCGGCGGCCGGCGTCGCGGCAAGCGCGATCAGCATGGCGGTCGCGGCGAAATTGCGCATCCGACTCTCCCCTGTATCTTTTCAGGGGAGCATAGCGCGACTTACAGCGGTGTAAATTGGCCGCAGATCAGGCGGCGGCGGCGAAGGCGTCCTCTGCCTGCGCCAGCGCGCGCGGATCGTCCACATCGAGCCACCATGCGTCGCCAATGTCGATGACGCGTGCGTCGCCGGTGGCCGCCAGCGCCTCGACGCCGGCCGAGATCGATCCGGTGCCACCCTCCGCGATCGAGCGGCGCAGCGCGGCATGGAAGCGGCCGTCGACCGTGAACACGCCGCAGTCGAACGCGTCATAGCCTGGCAGGTGCTTGCCGATCGCCACGATCCGGTCACCCTCAGTGCGCACGCGGGTTACGTCGTCCATGTCGACCAGCGGATTGTCGAGCCGCCGGTCGATCGCCAGCGTCAGCGCGGCGGGCGGCGCCGCGATGGTGCGCGCGACGATGGCGGGATCGAACAGGTGATCCGCCATCATCAGCAAATGCGGCGCCGGCCCGAGCACGTTGGCGCCGGTCAGCACCGAATGCCCGTTGGCCAGGTTCCAGTCGGCAGTCTCGACGCACCGGATGCCCGGATCGAGCCGGTTGAGGAAGGCGCGCAGCCGATCACCCTCATGCCCCGTCACCACGACGAAGCCCGTCGCCCCGCCGGCCCGCGCCGCCGCGATGACACGCGCGATCAGCGGCGTGCCGGCGACCAGCGTCAGCGGCTTGGACGGGGAAACCGCGCGCAGCCGGCTGCCGAAGCCGGCTGCAACGATCAGTGCCTGCATGGCGGCGCGCTCCGACCGGTAGGTCGCTTACTCCGCGGCAATCCGCGCGTCGGCGTGGATGAAATCGTCGGTCATCTGCGCGGCGACGTCGTCGGTGAATTGCTCCGGCGGGTGCTTGCAGAAGAACGACGACGGCCCGGTCAGCGCACCTGCAGTCCCGCGCTCCAGCGCCACCTTCACGCAGCGGATGGCATCGACCACCACGGCCGCCGAGTTTGGCGAATCCTCCACCGAAAGGCGAAGCTCGAGATTCATCGGCACGTCGCCGAACAGATTGCCCTCAAGGCGCAGGAAGCACAGCTTGTTGTCGTGCAGCCACGGAATGTAGTCCGAAGGGCCGACGTGGATGTTCTCGTCCGCCAGGCGCTCGGCCAGCACGGCCTGAACTGCTTCGGTCTTCGATTCCTTCTTGCTCGACAGGCGGTTGCGGTCGAGCATGTTCATGAAGTCGGTGTTGCCGCCGGTGTTCAGCTGGTAGGTGTGATCGATCGTCACGCCGCGCTGACGGAACAGGTTCGATAGCACGCGGTGAACGATCGTCGCGCCGACCTGGGCCTTCACGTCGTCCCCGATGATCGGCAGGCCAGCGTCGGCGAACTTCTTTTCCCACTCGGGACGGCTGGCGATGAACACCGGCATGCAGTTGACGACGCCAACGCCCGCTTCGAGCGCGCATTCCATGTAGAATTCGGTCGCTTCCTGGCTGCCGACCGGCAGGAAGTTCACCAGGATCTCCGCGCCCGATGCCTTCAGTTCGGCGACGATCTCGGCCTTGGAGGCATCGCGCGTATCGTCGATCTCGAAACCGCGGTCGTTGGCTGCCGACAGCATGTGGGTGGCGACACCGTCGAGCTTCGCGCCCATCTTCACGATCGTGCCCGTCTCTGGCACGTCGGCGTGGAACACCTTGGTGCAATTCGGCTTGGCGAAGATCGCCTTGCCCAGGTCCTGGCCAACCTTACGCGAATCGACGTCGAACGCGGCGACGAACTCGAGGTCCGACACGCGATAGCCGCCGATCTCTTCGTGGATCAGGCCGTGCGCGGTGTTGCTGGCGGCATAGTGATACTTGCCCTGCACCAGGCTCGACGCGCAATTGCCGACGCCAATTACCGCAACTTTAATCGTCGCCATCTTTTTCTGATTCCTAAAACGCCGGTTCCCCCCGGCGAAGACAAAAGGATTGCAGCGTCGTGACAGATGCGCGACGCCTGTCAAGCGACGCGTGCCGGTGCTAGGGGCGGTGCAAGGGGACGCGAAAAGTGGCGACGATCGAATTGCGACCGACTGTGACGGGAAAGCCTCGCGAATTGCAGGGTTTTCTCAACCGGACGATCTATCATCCAGCGGCCCGCCGGCTGGCCACCATGCTGGTTCCGACGCCGGTTACGCCGAACATGGTGTCCGTTTTCGGGGCTGCGATGGTGGTCACGGCGGGCATTCTCTACGCCTGGGTCGGCACGCCGCTGGCGATCGCGATCGGCTTCGCGCTGCACCTGCTTTGGCACGTCGTGGACGGCGCCGACGGGGATCTCGCGCGCATGAGCGGACGGGCCAGCCCGCGCGGCGAAGTCGTTGACGGAATGTGCGATTATCTCGGCCATACAGCGCTTTACCTGATGTTGGCGAGCGCGCTGGACGACAGCATTGGCGCGATCGCCTGGGTGCTGGCGGTCTCGGCCGGCGTGTCGCGCGCCGTCCAGTCCGTCTTCGCGGAAAGCTCGCGGCGCACCTATCAATGGTGGGCCTATGGCGTGCCTTGGATCCAGCAGAACAAGAACGCCGCGACCGGCGCCGGCGGCGCACTCGCCAGGCTCTATCTTGCGGCAGCCAGCCTCCTGAACGGGGCGACTGCCCGGGTGAACACGCTCGTCGCCAGCGCGGAGGTCGATCCGGCGGAGCGGCAGCGGATCGCCCGGCTGGCGCGCGAATCGGGGCCCGGCTTCCTCGCCATCCCGGCAGTGCTCGGCGCCAACCCGCGCACGATCATGCTCGGCGTCAGCATGCTCGCGGGCAGCCCCTTGTGGTTCTTCATCGTCGAGGCAACGATCCTCAACGTCGTTTTGGTGGCCGGCGTGCTGCGCCAGCATGCGCAGTGCCGCCGACTCGTTTCTCTGATCGCGCGGGGGCATGACTGATGGCGGGGCTGTGGTTCGAGGAGTTCGAGGTCGGCCAGCGCTTCGTCCACGAGATCCGGCGCACCGTGCTGGAATCAGACAACATGCTTTTCTCGGCGCTCACCTATAATCCGGCGGCGCTGCACATCGATCACGCCTATGCCGCCACCACCGAGTTCGGAAAGCCGCTGATAAACTCGCTCTTCACGCTGGGCCTCGTCATCGGGCTCAGCGTGCAGGACACCACCTTCGGCACGACGATCGCCAATCTCGGCATGAGCGAGACGGTCTTTCCAAAGCCTGTGTTCGCAGGAGACACGATCCGGGTCGAGACGGAAGTGAAGGCGCTTCGTCCCTCCGCGTCGCGGCCGGGGCAGGGGATCGTCACCTTCGAACATATCGGCCTCAACCAGCGCGACGAGATCGTCTGCCGTACCACGCGCGCTGCGCTGATGATGGCCAAGCCCGCCTGACGGGGAACAGGTTATGGCGACGCTCGTTTCGTCGTCGAAACGGGAGAAGATCATGATTCGTCTGACGGTTGCTGCTGGCCTTGGCGCCTGTGCGCTCGCGCTCGCCGGGTGCAATGAAGACAAGCTGGAAACGGGCACGCCGCTGCCGGGCGCGCCCAGCGCGGCTGCGATGCTGCGCACCGCTGACGGGGCCGATGTCGGCCGTGCCACGGCGACGGACGCCGCGGGCGGGCTGCGCGTCACCGTCGACGTCAAGGATCTGCCGGCCGGCACGCACGGCGCGCACGCGCACACCGTCGGCCGCTGTGACGCGCCCACCTTCGAAACGGCGGGCCCGCACTGGAATCCCACCAGCATGAAGCACGGGACGATGAACCCGCAGGGTCCGCATTACGGCGACATGCCCAACATCATCATCGATTCGGGCGGTCGCGGCACCGTCGCCGCCACCATCCCCGGCGCGACGCTAGCCGGCCTGCTCGATGCGGACGGCGCGGCGTTCGTGATCCATGCCGGCCCGGATGATCTGAAGACCGATCCCTCGGGCAACAGCGGCGGCCGCATCGCCTGCGGCGTGTTCCAGGCGTCCTGACATGAAAAAGGCGGGTGCCTCGGCACCCACCTTCTTGTTCTCGGAGCGGCCGCTCAGTCCTGGCGGTTCAGCCGAACGCCGTAGAGCTCCATCCGGTGGTCGACCAGACGGAAGCCAAGGCGCTCGGCGATCTGCTTCTGAAGCAGCTCCAGTTCCGGATCGACGAACTCGATCACGCGCCCGCTCTCCACATCGATCAGATGATCGTGATGCGCCTCGGGCGAGGGCTCGTAGCGCGCGCGGCCATCGCCGAAATCGTGTCGGTCGAGGATGCCGGCCTCTTCGAACAGCCGCACGGTGCGATAGACAGTCGCGATCGAAATTCCCGGATCGACGGCAGAGGCACGCTCATACACCTTCTCCACGTCGGGATGATCGTCCGCCTCGGATAGAACGCGTGCGATCACGCGGCGCTGTTCGGTGATGCGTAGGCCCTTTTCCTGGCAGAGGGCTTCGAGGTCGATCTTACGTGGCATGGTATCTCATGTAGTGCGGAGTGCGCGCAGCGAAAAGCGCGAGCGACTCGCAGGATGGTCAGTCTAGCGAAAGCGCGTAGCTGTGGGCGTCGAACGTCTGCCCGGTTCGCCCGCGATAGTAATCGCGCCGCTCCCCGGTCTTGCCGAACCCCTGTGCCTCATACAGCGCGATGGCGCCATTGCCGGCGCGCACCTCCAGGTGGACGCGCTTGACGCCGCGCCCGCGCGCCTCCGCCAGCACGCTTCGCAACAGTGCCGCGCCGATCCCCCGCCGGCGAAACCGGGGGGAGGTGGCGAGCAGCAGCAACTCGGCCTCGTCGAGAATCGCGCGCGCCAGGGCGAAGCCGGCAATCTCGCCGTCGACGCGCGCCAGCGTCAGCCACACGCCCGGCATGCCGAGGATGCCGAGGCACTGGCTGCGCGTCCATGCCTCGCCGAAGCGCGGCTCGAACGCCTCGGCCATCACGCTGTCCACCGCGTCGATGTCGGCCGCGGTGCCGGTCAGCAGTTCGACCATGCGAAGGCTCGTGGCGCTCATGCCGGCACCTTCGCATCGGGCGCCCGACCGTAGATTGGGCTCGGCGGCAACGAGGTGAGTTCGGCCGGCAGCAGGTACGCGTCGGCGGCATTCGGTAAAGCGTCGTGCGTCTGTGCACATCCGTCGACAGTTGCGAGCCAACGCACACCATTGCCGACCGCGGGGCGACCATTGAGCGCCGCCATTGCCGCATCCGGGCGCAGTGAAACCAGCGTATCTTCCGGTGTCAGCGGCGAGGCACGATATCCCTGCATGAACACCTCACCGTGCCCGCCCTCCAGCACCACGGCAAGTGGTTCCCCTATGCCGCGCGCGAAAGCCGCCGCGGCAACGATCGCGGTGGACCAATAACCATGCACCGGCACCGACCAGCCAAGCCCCAGCCCACGCGCGGCCGCGATCCCGACGCGAATGCCGGTGAAGCTGCCGGGGCCAACGTCGACCAGGATCGCGTCCGCGCGTCCGCCTCCGGGCAGTTCGGCGATCATCGGCACCAGCCGCTCGGCATGGCCGCGCCCGACCACCTCATGCCGCGACGCGACGACCGCTCCGTCTTCAATCAGCGCGACGGAGCAGGCGGCGGTGGCCGTATCGATAACGAGCGTTCGAGGCATCCCGCCCTTTCACCCGCCGTGCGCGGCGGCTCAACCCCGATCAGGCGAGCCGGTTGAACTTTTCGAACACCGGCCGCGGGCTGCGCTCGAAGATCGTCGACGGATCGCCATGACCAAGCGTGGAGATGAAGTTCGTCCGCACCCCGGGCTGATCGGCGAAGAACGCCTTGTCCACCTCGCCCGCATCGAAGCCGCTCATCGGTCCGGTGTCGAGGCCAAGCGCCCGCGCCGCCAAGATGAAATAGCCCCCCTGAAGCGTCGAGTTGCGGAACGCCGAGGCCTCACGCAGCTCCGCATTGCCGTCGAACCAGCTCTTCGCGTCGGTGTGCGGAAACAGCTCGGGCAGATGCTCGTGAAAGTTTACATCCATGCCGATCACCACCGACACGGGCGCCTTGCGGATCTTGTCGGCATTGCTGTCGCTGGCGCAGGCCGCGAGCTTCTCCTTCGCCTCCGGCGTGACGCACCAGACGAGGCGTGCGGGAAGTTGGTTCGCGCTGGTCGGCCCCATCTTCATGAGGTCCCAGATCGCGCGCAGCTCGTCCTCGGTAACCGGCTCGTCGGTGAAGCCATTATAGGTCCGCGCCGTGCGGAACAGCTGGTCGAGCGCGGCATCATCGAGGCGAGCGGACATCGGGAACTCCGTCATGGGATCAGGAAAGAAGGACGAATCACATCCGCGATCCCGCCGTCACGAAGTGGCGGGAGGCGCAGCGGCCGGTCAGACCGCGCGAACCTCGGTCACTTCGGGCACGTAATAGCGCAGCAGCTGCTCGATGCCGTTCTTCAGCGTCGCGGTGGAGGAAGGGCAGCCGGCGCACGCGCCCTGCATCCGCAGATAAACCTTACCATTGTCGAACCCGCGATAGATGATGTCGCCGCCGTCGTTCGCCACGGCCGGGCGCACCCGAGTCTCGATCAGGTCCTTGATCTGCTCAACGATCTCCGCGTCGGCAGGATCGTCCGTGAACGCTTCCTCTGCCGGCGGAACGGAGAAGCCGGCGCCTCCGCTGCGGAACAGTGGCATCTGTGCAGTGAAGTGGTCCATCACGATGCCAAGCACATCCGGCTTTACATCGCGCCACTCAGCGCCCGGCGCGATCGTCACCGAGATGAAGTCACGGCCAAAGAACACGCCCGTCACGTCGCCAAGATCGAACAGCGCCGTCGCGAGCGGGGAAGCTTCCGCCTCCTCCGGCGTTGCGAAGTCGCGCGTGCCCGCCTCCATCACAATGCGCCCTGGCAGGAACTTCAGCGTCGCCGGATTGGGGGTCGGTTCGGTTTCGATCAGCATGATTGCCATGTGGCGTGCGCGGGCAGGGGGATCAAGCGCCGTACCGGAAAGGATTGGTTTCCGTTCGCACAGCCCGGCTGTCGCCGCTAGCATGGCGCCCGATGACGGAACGTATCACTCCCGCCTTGGCGCGCCGTATCGCGCTGGCGGCACAAGGGTTCGGGGCCGCGCGTCCGGCGCGGGTCACGGGGGCTCATCTTCGCCGCACGCTGGATCGTCTGGCGCTGCATCAGATCGACAGTGTGAACGTGCTCACCCGCGCGCATTACATGCCCGCTTTCTCGCGTCTGGGCTCCTACGACACCACGCTGCTCGATCGCGCCGCCTGGGGCACGCGCGGCCAGCGGCGGATGTTCGAATATTGGGCGCACGAAGCCTCGCTCCTGCCGCTCGAACTTCACCCGCTGCTGCGCTGGCGGATGGACCGCGCCGATCGCGGCATGATGCGCTCCGCCGGCATGCGCGCGTTCGCGGGAGAGCGCCGCGGCGAGGCCATGGCCCTCCTCCATCGTATCCGCAGCGAAGGCCCGCTCGCCGCATCCGACATCGAATCGAGCCGCACCGGCTGGTGGATGTGGAGCGACGCCAAGCTCGCGCTCGAGTGGCTGTTCTACGCGGGCCACGTCACCACTGCGACGCGCCGGCGCGGCTTCGAGCGGGTCTATGACGTGCCCGAACGGGTGATCCCGCGCGCGATCCTCGATCTGCCGACCCCTGACGAAGCGACCGCGCAGGCGGCGCTGGTGGCGCGTGCGGCCCGCGCCCTGGGGGTCGCGACGGCCACCGAATTGCGCGACTATTTCCGGCTCAGTCCCGCCGACAATGCCGCCGCGATCACCCGGCTGGTGGAGGAGGGGGTGCTCCGCCCTGTTACCATCCCGGGCTGGCCCAAGGCTTACATCCATCATCAGGCACGTCGCCCACGCCGCATCACGGGGCAGGCGCTGCTTGCCCCGTTCGATCCGTTGATTTGGGAACGCGCCCGGACGGAGCGCTTGTTCGGCTTCAACTACCGGATCGAGATCTACGTGCCTGCGGCGAAGCGTCGCTACGGCTACTACGTGCTGCCGTTCCTGCTCGACGGCGAACTCGTCGCGCGCGTGGATCTGAAGGCCGATCGCCAGCGCCGGCGCCTGCAGGTGCAATCCTGTCATCTGGAGCCTGGCGCCCCGCCCGATACGTCCGAGCGGCTGGGCGCGGAGCTGGAGCTGATGGCCGGCTGGCTCGGCCTCGATTCGGTGATCAGCCGGCCGCAGCCCTGAAGGTGCTGTCGGTCAGACGTCCAGCTGCTTCACCGCCGCATTCCACGACGCGATATTGTCGCGCGCCTCCTGCACGAAGGCGGAGCGGCGCACGAAGCCAAGGAACAGGTCTGCGATCCACTTGCCCGGGTTGCGCAGCGGGCGCGCGAACTGAATCAGAAGCACCACGCGGGTACCGCTCGTCTCGTTCCACACCTCGTGATCATAGGTGTCGTCGAACACCAATGTCTCGCCCTCGGACCAGCGCACGAAGCGGTTGTCGACCCGCATCCGCACGTCGCCGTCGCGTGGCACGACCAGGCCAAGATGGCAGGTGATCAGCCCCTTGGTGACGCCGCGGTGCGCCGGGATATGCGTCCCCGGTGCCAGGATGGAGAAAAAGGCGCTGTTGAGGCCGGGGATCTGCTCCACCAATGCCGTTGTCTTCGGGCACCGCGCCGCATTCTCGTCGATGCGGTAGCTGTAGCCCCACAGGAAGAACGATCGCCACATGTTGATCTTCGCGATCGAGCGGTGATCCGGGGAGATCGTCGCCAGGCTGGGGCTGGCGTCGCCCTGCAGCGCAACGGCCACCGCCTCGTCACGGATCGTCTGCCAATTGTCGCGCAGCACCTGGGTCCAGGCGAAGTTGCGCACGTCCAGCACCGGATCGTTCGGCACCAGCGACGATGAGGCGATCATGCGATCGAACAGGCCGCGAAGATGTTTGCCGATGCGGATGATCAGCGGACGTCCCGGCTCTGCGCGAAGCTCCGGATCCGGCGCGGCCTTGGCCGGCGCCGGGATGCCGGTCGCCATCGCCATCGTCCCGCCGGGGCCGAATTCCTGCCGCATTTGCCGCCGCTTTTCGCTGGTCGTGCTCACGTCCTTGGCCCATTTCGCCTGCGGCCCTGGCGGCCGTCTGCTGGAACATGGGTGCTAGGCGCGATTCGAGACGGAAAGATGGCGATTGCTGGGTGATCGAAAGATCGTCGCTGGGGTGTGGCGGCGTACCGCGCACGCGGGTACAAGCATGCCATGATCGTATCTTTGCGCGCGTTTGCTGCGCCGCTCGCTCTCCTCTCCCTCCTCGGCTCGGCTGCCGTTCCCGCGATCGGCCAGCAGGCCGCGCGCAAACCCGCCGCGGCCGCCGCCCCGGCGCCGGCCGTTGCGCCGGCAGGACCATCTACGATCGTCGATCCCGCATCGATCAAGGTCGATACGTCGCCGTGGCTGTTCAAGGGTTCGGATATTCCACCCGATCCCGCGTGGAACTTCGGCACGCTTCCAAACGGCCTGCGCTACGCCGTTCGCCGCAATGGTGTGCCGCCCGGGCAGGTTGCGGTTCGCGTGCGGATCGACGCCGGTTCGCTGAACGAGACCGACGACGAGCGTGGGTACGCCCACCTCATCGAGCATTTGTCGTTCCGCGGGTCGCGCTACGTTCCCGACGGCGAGGCGAAGCGTGTGTGGCAGCGCTTCGGCGCCACCTTCGGGTCGGATTCGAACGCGCAGACGACGCCGACACAGACCGTCTACAAGCTCGATCTGCCAGCCGCGACCGAGGCGAACCTAGACGAGAGCCTGAAGATCTTCGCCGGCATGATGTCAGAGCCCGGCATCAACGACCAGGGCCTCGCTGCCGAGCGCCCGGCCGTCCTGGCCGAGCAGCGCGAGGCGCCGGGCCCACAGGTCCGCCTGGCCGACGCGCGCAACTCCCTGTTCTTCGCCGGGCAGCCGCTCGCGGATCGCTCGCCGATCGGCAACGTCAAGACGCTGGAAGCGGCCACCGCCGCGAGCGTGAAGGCATTCCACCAGCGCTGGTATCGCCCGTCTAAGGCCGTGGTGATCATCTCCGGAGACATCGATCCGGCGGTGTCGGCCCGCCTCATCGTCAAGAACTTCGGTGGTTGGCAGGGCGTCGGGCCGGAGCCTGCCGATCCTGATTTCGGCAAGCCCGATCCCAAGTCGGCGCCGACCGCGACTATCGTCGAACCCTCGCTGCCGCCGCTCGTCATCTCGGCGGTGCTTCGCCCGTGGGTCTATCGCGACGATACGGTCATCTTCAATCAGAAGCGGCTTGTCGATCTGATCGCGATGCGCGTGATCAACCGCCGCCTTGAAACGCGCGCGCGCGCCGGGGGCAGCTTCCTGCAGGCAAGCGTCAGCCTGGAAGATGTCGCCCGCTCGGCGAACGGCACGTTCACCAGCATCCTGCCGGTCGGTGACGATTGGGAAGCGGCGGTGAAGGAAGTACGCGCCGTGATTGCGGACGCCATGGTGTCCCCGCCGACCCAGGCGGAGGTGGATCGCGAAGTGGCCGAGTTCGACGGCGCGATGCGCAATGACGTCGAGACGGCGCGGGTCGAGGCCGGTGCGAAGCAGGCCGAAGATATGGTCCAGGCGCTCGACATACGCGAGACGGTCGCGGGCCCGCAGGAATCCTACCGCATCTTCCTCGATGCGCGGCAGAAGGGAATGTTCTCGCCCGCTGCCGTACTCGAATCCACCCAGCGCGTGTTCAAGGGCGATGCCCAGCACGCCCTGCTCAACACCCGCGTCGCCGACCCAGGCGCCGCGGCGAAGCTTGCCGCGGCACTGACGGCCGATGTGTCGAAGCTTGCTGGCCAGCGGGCGCGGCAGAATGCCGTGAACTTCAAGGACCTGCCGAAGCTCGGCAAGCCCGGCACCGTAACCTCGCGCGAATCGATCGCCGATCCCGGTATCGAGAAGATCGTCTTCTCGAACGGGGTGCGGATGCTGATGTATCCCAACAACTCGGAAACGGGGCGCGTGTATCTGCGGGTGCGCTTCGGCCGCGGCTATGCCGCCCTGCCGGCGGACAAGCCGAGCAGCGCCTGGGCTGCGGATGCCGCGCTGGTGCAAAGCGGTATCGGCAAGTGGAACCAGGGCGATCTCGACGCGCTCACCACCGGCCGGCGCATGGGGCTCGATTTCGACGTCACCGACGACGCTTTCACCATGAACGCGCAGACGACGCCCGGCGACTATGCCGACAATCTCGCGCTGATGGCCGCGAAGCTCGCCGCGCCGCGCTGGGATCCGGCACCGGTGCTGCGCGCCAAGGCTGGTGCGCTCGCAGGCTACGCCGGCTTCGATTCCTCGCCCGACGGCGTTCTGTCGCGTGATCTGGAGCGCAAGCTGCGGGATGGAGACACGCGCTGGGGTCCGCCGACGCGTGCCGAAATCGAGGCGCTAACGCCCGAGAACTTCCGCGCCACCTGGGAGCCGCTGCTCGCCACTGGCCCGATCGAAGTCGACGTGTTCGGTGACGTGAAGCCCGATGAGGCGATTGGCGCGGTTGCACGCACCTTCGGCGCGCTCAAGCCGCGCACCGAGGCGCCGGTGGTGGCACCGGGCGCTGCCTTCCCGGCGCATGTCGATCGTCCAGTCGTGCTGACTCACCAGGGCGCCGACACGCAGGCGGCGGCGGTCATCGCCTGGCCGACGGGCGGTGGCACCGACGGCATCGCGGAAAGCCGCCGTCTCGACATCCTGGCGGCGATCTTCGGTGACCGGCTGTTCGATCGCCTGCGCTCGGTCGCCGGCGCCAGCTACAGCCCCAGCGCGGTGAGCCAGTGGCCGCTCGGCCTCCAGTCCGGCGGTCGCTTCATCGCCATCGGCCAGGTTGCGCCTGACAACGTCGAGCTGTTCTACAAGCTCAGCCGGGAAATAGCGGCCGAGCTCGTGGCCAAGCCGGTGGACGAGGATGAGCTGCGCCGCGCAATCGGGCCGATGATGCAGTACCTCGCCCGGGCATCCTCCGGGAACCAGTTCTGGCTGATCCAGACGAGCGGCGGCGCCTATGACGACAAGCGCCTCGCCGGCGCGCGCACGCTGGTGCAGGACTATATGTCGATCACTCCGGCAACGCTGCAGGCGACCGCCGCGAAGTATCTGCGGCCGGAAAAGGACTGGACGCTGGTAGTCCTGCCAAAGGCGGCAGCGAAGTAAGCCGGAACGGGGCGGGTCGATCCCGGCCCCTCAGGCGGTGCGGCTCAGAACAGCCGGCCGCCGTTCGGCACCGGCAGGCTGGGCGCCGTCAGCACCACCTTGCCGTCCGCATCCGGAAAGCCGAGCGTCAGTACCTCGCTCATCATCGGCCCGATCTGGCGCGGCGGGAAGTTGACCACGGCGGCCACTTGCTTGCCGACCAGGTCCTCGGCCGAATGGTTCTCCGTGATCTGGGCCGAGGAGCGCTTGCGGCCGATCACCGGGCCGAAGTCGATCATCAGCTTCAGCGCTGGTTTGCGCGCTTCCGGAAACGGCTCGGCCACCACGACCGTGCCGACGCGGATGTCGACCTTCAGGAAATCGTCGAAGCTGATCGTCTCGGCGGCCGGCGCCGCGGCATCATGGTTGGCGTGCATCAGAAATCCGGGTTCTCGTAATATTCCGGCGGTTCGATCCCGCTCATCCGTTCGGCCAGCAGCGGGCGGAAGCTGCGGCGGCTCTTGAACGCTGAGTACCACGCCTTGGCATGGGTATGGCTCGACCAGTCGATTCCGCCCAGATAATCGGCGACCGAGATATGCGCGGCGGCTGCAAGGTCGGCGAGGCTGATCGTCGCGCCGGCCATCCACTTGCGATGGTCCAGCAGGAAATCGATGTAATCCAAGTGGCCGATGGCGGATTTCATCGCCTCGCGCAGCCGCGCGGCATTGGGCGACTGGCGATGCACCAGCCGCTTCACCATCCGCTCTTCCAGCAACGGCCCGCTGACATCGCGATAGAATTGCGAATCGAACCAGGTGACGAGCCGGCGGATCTCGGCGCGATTGGCGGCCGATCCGTTGATCATCGCGGAGCGTTCGACCGTCTCTTCGAAATATTCGCAGATCGCCATCGAATCGATCAGCACCGTGCCGCGCTCGGCGTCCACCATCACCGGCGTCTGGGCGGCAGGGTTCAGGTCGACGAACTCGTCACGGCGCGCCCAGGGCATCTCACGGATCAGCTCGTAGCCGACGTCCTTTTCGCCCAGCAGGATGCGCACCTTGCGCGTGAAGGGACACAAGGGGAATTGGTAAAGCTGCCACATACGGACCAGTTAGGCGCAGCCGCGGCGCGGCGGAAGCCGGTTTGGCGAAGGTTCGCCACCAGATGGCGCATAGCGGAACAGCGGGTTATGCCGATCGCGACAAGCGGACGCCTTGATCCGCACGAGGAGAGCCGATGACCTTTGAACAGATCCGCTACACCACCGATGGTCCCGTCGCGACGATCACCCTCGCCAGGCCCGACAAGCTGAACGCCTACACCGCCATCATGGGCATTGAGCTTGCTGCCGCGATCCGTCAGGCGGGTGAGGACGATGACGTCCGCGTGATCGTGCTGACCGGTGAGGGCCGGGGCTTCTGCGCAGGCGCCGACATCTCGGGCGGCGCGGACAGCTTCGGCAATGGCGGGCCGAACTTCGCCGCGGCTGACCGCCCGCGCGAGGAAGGTGGCGGGTTCGTCGGTGCCCTGTTCGAAAGCACCAAGCCGACGATAGCGGCGATCAACGGCGCCGCGGTCGGCGTTGGCGCGACGCTGACCCTGCCGTGCGACGTCCGCATCGCCGCCGACAGCGCCCGCTTCGGCTTCGTCTTCGCTCGCCGCGGCCTGGTGCCCGAGGCGGGCAGCGCCTGGTTTTTGCCGCAAATCGTGGGCCTGCCGCAGGCGCTGCGCTGGTGCCTGTCAGGCGCGATCTTCAATGCCGACGAGGCGCTGAAGGGAGGGTTGGTCAGCGAGGTCGTCCCGTCCGACGCGCTCCTTGCCCGCGCGCATGAAATCGCACGCGAGATCGCGGAGAATACTGCGCCGGTCTCGATCGCACTCACCCGCCAGATGCTGTGGCGCTTCGCCAGCGAGCCGTCGCCTGCCGGCGCGCTGAAGGTCGACGGCGGCTTTGCCATGGCGCTTGGCGCCGGGCCGGACGTGCGTGAAGGCGTCGCCGCCTTCCTCGAGAAGCGCGCGCCCGCGTTCCCCGGCCGGATCGCGACTGACATGCCCGCCGGCTATCCCTGGTGGGATCGCTGACGCTTCAGCCCTTGTAGAGCGCGTCGAGCCGTTCGCCGTACACATCCCTCAAGACGTGGCGGCGGATCTTTAGGCTCGGCGTCATCTGTTCATTCTCGATCGTGAACGGCCCGTCGGCGAGAATGAAGCGCCGCACCCGCTCGATCACCGAAAGCTCCTTGTTGGTCCGCTCGATCGCGTGGCTGATCGCGGCGCGATAGTCCGGATCCTCGGCTAGCGTCCGAAAGTCGCACTTTGTGCCAGTGGCGGCGCAGAATTCCTGGGTCCACTCGGGATCGGGCACGATCACTGCCACCATGTGCGGCCGGCGATCACCGGCGATCATCGCCTGCATGATCTCGGGCTGAAGGGTCAGCATCCCTTCCACCTTCTGCGGGGCGATATTGTCGCCCTTGTCGTTGATGATGAGGTCCTTCTTCCGGTCCGTGATCTTGAGGCGGCCCGCCTCGTCGAAGATCCCGATGTCGCCGGTGTGGAGCCATCCGTCGCGCAGCACGCGCGCGGATTCGGACGGGTTGCGCCAATAGCCGTGCATGACGAGCTCGCCGCGCACCAGGATCTCGCCATCCTCCGCGATCTGCACCTCGGTATGGGGAAGGGGCGGGCCGACACTGTCGACCGTCACGCCCGCCTTCGGCCGGTTGCACGAAATCACCGGCCCGGCCTCGGTCTGGCCATAGCCCTGCAGGAACATGATCCCGAGCGACTGGAAGAACAGGCCAACCTCGGGGGTCAGCGGCGCGCCCCCGGAAACCAGCGCTTTCATCCGTCCGCCGAAGCGCTTGGCGATCTTGGGCTTGAAGACGGTATCCACCATCAGCGCCTTTGGCCGGTCGATCAGCCGCAGCCGTCCCTCCGCCCGCTTCTCCCCGATGTCGAGCGCGGCGCCCAGCAGCCGCTGCGCCATGCCGCCCTGCTTGGCGATCCCCTTGCTGATCCGCGCCCGAAGCACCTCGAACAAGCGCGGCACGACGAACATGATCGTGGGCTGGGCCTCCTCCATGTTCGCCGCCAGTTTCTCCAGGCTTTCGGCGTAATATATCTGTCCGCCCATGCCGATCGGCAGGAACTGCCCTCCGGTGTGCTCGTAGGCGTGGCTGAGCGGCAGGAACGACAGGAACACTTCCTCGCCCCAGCCCAGGTCCTCGGAAATCACATCCGCGCAGCCTGCGACATTGTGCAGGATCGCGCCATGGTGCTGCATCACGCCGCGCGGCGCACCGCCGGTGCCGGAGGTATAGATGATGCAGGCGGTGTCGGACCGGGCGAAGGTCGCCTGCGCTGCGATCAGCTCGGGCTCGGCGGGATGATCGTCGATCAGCCCCTGCCAGTGGCAGCTGCGCACGCCCAGCGGACGCGGCCGCAGGTGCTCGATCGCGATGACCGTTTCGATATGCGTCGTGCGCAGCACCGCCTTCAGCAGCACGTCTGCCAGCTTCTGTGTCGAGACGATGACAGCACGCGCACCCGAATTCTCGATGATATGGGCGTGATCGCGCTCGGTGTTGGTGGTGTAGGTCGGCACGGTGATGCAGCCAGCCGCCATGATGGCGAGGTCGCTCAGGCACCATTCCGGCCGGTTCTCGCTCACCAGCATCACCCGATCGCCCGGCTGAAGCCCCTGTGCCTTCAGCGCCGTGGCAAGGCTCGCCACCTGGCGCGCCGCTTCGCCCCAGGTGGTCGGCTGCCACTCGCCGCCCTTCTTCGCCCACAGGAAAGGCTCGTCACGCTGCTCCGCGGCGCGGGTGAAGAACATCGTGACGAGGTTCGGAAAATGTTCGAGCCTGCGCATCTCAATCCCCTCTGGTCCTCCCGCCGGCCCGCGCGTTTCGCTCGCGCAGCTGTTTCGGGAAGCTTCTTATTCTATTCGCGCACCGCATTGCCGACGCCGCGTGGATCGGCAGCGCCGACCCAGCCAGCCGGCGTCTTTTCCGCCGCATTGGCCTTCAGCCCGAGCCGCCCGACCGTCACCTTGTGGCCCATCGCCTCCAGCGCCGGCTTCATCGCCGCAAGGCTCGTGCCCTGTTCCAGCACCACGCCATCGCGGTTGAAGAAGATGAGGCCGAGGCCCAGCGCCTCGCGCGCCGGCAGCTTCCAGTCGACATGGGCGATGATCGCCTTTGCCACCTGCATGATGATTGTCTTGCCCCCGGCCGCGCCAACGGTGAACACCGGCGCGCCGCTCGCGTCATAGACGATCGTCGGCGCCATCGACGACAGCGGGCGCTTGCCCGGCTCCACCCGGTTCGCCACCGGCGCGCCGTCCTTCTCCGGCGCCAGCGTGAAGTCCGTCAGCTCGTTGTTGAGCACAAAGCCGTTGGCGATCAGCTGGCTGCCGAACGGCCCCTCGACCGTGGAGGTCATGGTCGCGATGTCGCCCGCGCGATCGATCGCGATGAAGTGCGTGGTGCTCGGCACTTCACGCTGCTCGGCCGCGGTTCGGTGCTGAGCGCCAGGGGGCGTGCCGGCCTCATAGGTGCCGAGTGCGCGCGTTTGCGAGATAAGGCCGGATCGCTCGGCGATGTAACCGCGGTCGATCAGCCCGGCGACCGGCACGTCGACAAAGTCGGGGTCACCCAGATACTTTTCGCGATCGGCATAAGCGAGCTGCATCGCCTCGGCGATCAGGTGCCAGCTTTCCGGCGAATCCTTGCCCAGCTTCTGAAGGTCGAACCGCTCGAGCATACCCAGAATCTGCAGCACAGTGGTTGCGCCCGACGACGGCGGCCCCATGCCGCACACCTTGTACGTGCGATATGTGCCGCAAACGGGTGCGCGCTCCTTGGCCTGATAGGCAGCAAGGTCGGCCGTGGTCATCTTGCTCGGCGCCACCGACGTGGTGGTCACTGCGCTGATGATCGCCTTGGCGTTCTCGCCCGTATAGAAAGCGTCCGGTCCTTCCTTGGCCAACCGGCGCAGCAGCTTGCCAAGCGCCGGGTTCTTCACCGTAGCGCCTTCGACCAGCGGCTTACCGTTCTGGGAGTAAAGTGCGGCGACTTGCGGGAACCGCCCGCCGGCCGAGCCGGTCCCCGTCGATGCGCCGCCCTCGGGCCCGGCCACCGCCGTGGTGCCGCCAGCCCACAACGGGGCAAGATTGGTGCTCGCCGCCGCCATTGGGCGGGTTACGCTATAGCCGTTCTCGGCAAGCCGGATGGCGGGCGCGAACAGCGTCTTCCACGGCAGCTTGCCCCACTTCTTGGTCGCCAGCGCCATCAGGCGGATGTTGCCCGGCACGCCGACTGACTTTCCACCCGGGAACGCCTGGATGTGGGGCACTGGCTTGCCATCTGGCCCCAGGAAGAGTTCCGGCGTCGCCGCCATCGGCGCCGTCTCGCGCCCGTCGATCGTCTCCAGCGGGCCGGTCGCGCTTTGATGCAGCAGGAAGCCGCCGCCACCGATGCCGCTTGACTGCGGCTCGACAACGGTCAGCGCCAGCATCATCGCCATGGCGGCATCCGCGGCGGATCCGCCGGCGCGCAGGATTTCCTGCCCGGCAGCAGTGGCACGCGGGTCAGCAGAGGTAACCATGCCCTGCGCGAGGGCGGGAAGCGGGGTGATCAGCGCAGCAAGCGCCAGCAATCTCTTCATGCGGCGGGACCCTATCGGGGGCTTGCTGAACGTCAACCTAAGCCCACTGCCTCGCTCACCGAAGCAAAGCCATCGCGTCGAAGCAGCGCGGCCAGATCCTTGAGGATACGCACCGGCAGGCCGGGCCCGGCATAGACCATCGCACTGTAGAGCTGCACCAGGCTCGCCCCTGCGCGGATCCGGGCATAGGCTTCCGCGCCGCTGTCGATCCCCCCGACTGCGATCAGCGGGATCGCGCCGGCGGTCGCGCTGCGGAAATCCGCCAGTCGCTGGCGCGCAAGCGGGGCGAGCGGCCGGCCGGAAAGGCCTCCGGCCTCGCCGGCATGCTGCGAGCCGAGCGGCGGGCGCGAGACGGTGGTGTTGCCGATTATCAGCGCATCCAGCCGGTGCTCGATCACCGCGCGCGCAATGTCGTCGATCGCGCTCGGTTCCAGGTCCGGCGCCACCTTCAGGAACAGCGGCCTTGTGCCGGCCGCCAGCCGCGTCGCGCTCAGCAGATCGCGCAGCGCCGCGCCATGCTGCAGGTCGCGCAGCCCCGGGGTGTTGGGGGAACTCACGTTGATTGTCACGTAATCGGCGACCTTCGACGCCGCCGCTACACCCGCGACGTAATCGGCGACGCGATCCTTGGCGTCCTTGTTCGCGCCTACGTTCAGGCCAAGCACGCCGCGCCGCTTGGCCGGGGCCGGCAGGCGCTCGATCGCCGCAGCGAGGCCGCCATTGTTGAACCCCATGCGGTTGATCACGGCATGCTCCGGGACCAGACGGAACAGCCGCGGCTTCGGATTGCCTGGCTGGGGCAGGGGGGTAAGCGTCCCCACCTCGACCGCGCCGAAGCCAAGCGCGTGAAGGCCGGTCACCGCTTCACCGTCCTTGTCCACGCCGGCGGCGAGGCCCAGCGGGTTCGTGAAGTCGATTCCCGCCACATTCGTCCGCAGGATCGGATCGTCGACTGTCCTGCCGCCCGGCGCTCCGGCGCGTCCCCAGGCGGCAAGGCCGCGGATCGTCAGCCGATGCGCGCGCTCGGCGTCCAGGGCGAAGAGGGCGGCGCGAAGTGGAAAGCTCATGGCTGCGCGCGGTGCCCGCAAAGCACCTGCCGAATCAAGCGCTCACCGTCGCTGGCGCATTCGTTCAGGGTCATGTCGCATCCGTACAATACGCCGCCGCCAATCCAGGTTCTAACCGATGTGCGACCCGAAGGGCCCCCGTGGTGGGGGTTCTCCACTAAGGCTCGGCCGCTTCGGCGACCGAGCCGCTTTTCTTTTCGTAATGATACAGGTACCTTCGTCCTGTTGACGTAGGGCACGTATCATGACGGATGTTGCGTTGGACTATCGGGTGCCGCCCGAAGACCTTCAGCCTTACGTCACGCTTTTCTATAATTTCCGCGCGGATGTGCCGATGTTCGAGGATGTCGAGCGCGCGGATCATGCGCAACTTCGCTTCCGGCTGTCCCCCGGGACAGCTACCTACGACTTCCCCGATGGCTCGCGGCAGGATGCGCCCGCGCTTCATGTCGTCGGGGCCACGACGGGCGCGATTCGCACGCGCGCGGAAGGGCCGCTGCTGGTCGTCGGCATGGGGCTTCAGCCCGCCGGATGGGCCGCGCTGCTCGGGGTTGACGCCTCGACGATGCTCAACCGCGCGCTCGATGGCGTCGCGGCTTTCGGGCCGGCGATCGTAGAAGCCGCTGACCAGATGCGCGCCGCGGCGGACGTCGATGCGCGCGTCGCCATCGCCGCGTCGTTCGTGCGCCAGTCCATCACCGCCGCAGGCTCGCGCTGGCTCGCCTTCGCGCGTCAGGTCGATGCGTGGCTCGCCGGCAGCCCATCGCCCGATCTCGATGAGCTGGTCGCCGCGACCGGCCTGTCGCGCCGGCAAGTGGAAAGACGCTGCAATGCGCTCTACGGCGCGCCGCCCAAGGTGCTCGCCCGCAAGTACCGCGCGCTCCGTGCCGCCTCCGCGCTCAACAGCGGCAGCGCGACACTCGATGAGCTCCTCGCCGACGGCTTCTACGATCAGCCTCATCTCATCCGCGAGGTGAAGCGCTTCACCGGCATGACGCCGCGGCAGATGCGCGACCAGCCGGGGCTGCTCGCCCAGCTGACGATCAGCCAGCGCAACGCGCTGCATGGCCAGGTTCATCCGATCATCTCGGACACCTGAACTGCGCGCATCAAGGCGGTTGATTTCCGCCGCGCGCACGCCCATTTGGCAATCAGAACGAATTAGTCCGATTTGAGAACCGCTCGCAATATGCGTCTGTCCAGCCTTGCCGATTATGCCGTCGTCATGATGACGGCTGCGGCGCGCCATTGCGGCGGGCTGGCGCGCGTCAATGCGACCAGCCTGGCGCAGGAGACTGGCGTACCGCTTCCTACCGCGCAGAAGCTGGTGAGCCGGCTTTCCTCCGCCGGACTGATCGAAAGCACGCGCGGGACCGGTGGCGGCTTCCGCCTGTCGCGCCCGCCGGCCACGATCACGCTGGCTGACATCATCGAGGCGGTGGAGGGGCCGATCGCGCTCACCACCTGCGTCGACACCGCCCAGCATGATTGCGCGCTGGACGGCAGCTGCCGCGTGAAGCCGCATTGGGCGGTCGTCAACAATGCGGTGCGCGGCGCGCTTGCCGGCATCACGCTGACCCAGCTTGCCGCCACTACTCCGATCGTCACCGGCGCTGCCGGCGGACGCGCAATGACCGACATGAAAGTGGACGCCTGACATGGCCACCAAGAACGCCGAGGCGCTCGCCGCGGTATCCAAGAAGTACGAATGGGGCTTCGCCACCGAGGTGGAGCAGGATTTCGCGCCCAAGGGGCTGAACGAAGACACCGTTCGCTACATCTCCGCCAAGAAGGGCGAGCCCGAGTGGATGCTCGACTGGCGGCTGAAGGCATTCCGCAAATGGCTGACGATGGAATCGCCGGATTGGGCAAAGCTCAACATCCCGCCGATCGACTATCAGGACGCCTATTATTACGCGGAGCCCAAGCAGAAGAAGACGATCGCGTCTTTGGACGAGCTCGATCCGGAAATCCGCCGCACCTATGAGAAGCTGGGCATTCCGATCGCCGAGCAGGAAGTGCTCGCCGGGGTCGAGGGCGCGCGCAAGGTCGCGGTCGACGCGGTGTTTGACAGCGTCTCCGTCGCGACCACGTTTCGCGAGGAGCTGAAAGCGGCGGGCGTCATCTTCCTGTCGATTTCGGAAGCGATCCGCGAATATCCCGAGCTGGTGAAGAAGTGGCTCGGGAAGGTCGTGCCGCAGCATGACAATTACTTCGCGACACTGAACAGCGCGGTCTTTTCCGACGGAACGTTCGTGTACATTCCGGAGGGCGTGCGCTGCCCGATGGAGCTCAGCACCTATTTCCGCATCAATGCCGAGAATACCGGCCAGTTCGAGCGCACGCTGATCGTCGCCGACAAGGGCGCGTACGTGTCGTACCTCGAGGGATGCACGGCCCCGATGCGCGACGAGAACCAGCTTCACGCCGCGGTGGTCGAACTGGTCGCGCTGGACGATGCTGAGATCAAATATTCGACGGTGCAGAACTGGTACCCGGGCGACGAGAATGGCCTTGGCGGTATCTACAATTTCGTCACCAAGCGCGCGCTGTGCCAAGGCAAGAACAGCAAGGTCAGCTGGACGCAGGTCGAAACGGGAAGCGCGGTGACGTGGAAATACCCGAGCTGCGTGCTGCTGGGCGATGGCAGCGTCGGTGAGTTCTACTCGGTCGCGGTGACCAACAATCGCCAGCAGGCGGACACCGGCACCAAGATGATCCACCTGGGCAAGAACACCCGCTCGACCATCGTGTCGAAGGGGATCAGCGCGGGGCGTTCGGACAACACGTATCGCGGGCTGGTGCGCGTCGCGCCGACCGCGGAGGGCGTGCGCAACTTCACCCAGTGCGACAGCCTGCTGCTGGGCGACCAGTGCGGCGCGCATACCGTGCCGTATATCGAGGTGCGCAATCCCTCGGCACAGATCGAGCATGAGGCGACGACGTCGAAGATCAGCGAGGACCAGCTGTTCTATGCGATGAGCCGCGGCCTGGATCAGGAAGCCGCCGTGGCGCTGATCGTCAACGGCTTCGCGCGCGAGGTGCTTCAGCAGCTGCCGATGGAATTCGCCGTCGAGGCGCAGAAGCTGCTCGGCATCAGTCTCGAGGGCTCGGTCGGATGACTGGCGCTTCCGTCACTCACCTTTTCGGGTCGGCCGCTCCGACCGCAACTTGCTCTGTTCGGAATGACCATGCTCAAGATTGAAAACCTCCACGCCGAGATTGACGGCAAGCCGATCCTCAAGGGACTCAACCTCTCCGTGAATGCGGGTGAGATCCACGCGATCATGGGGCCAAATGGTGCCGGTAAGTCGACGCTCGGCTATGTTCTGGGCGGTCGCCCCGGCTATGAAGTGACCGAGGGCAGCGTGACCTTTGACGGGATCGACCTGCTCGAGCTGGAACCGCATGAGCGTGCCGCTGCCGGCGTGTTCCTCGGCTTCCAGTACCCGGTCGAGATTCCGGGCGTGTCGAACGTCCAGTTCCTGCGCGAGAGCCTGAACGCCCAGCGCGCCGGCCGGAATGAGAAGCCGCTGTCGGGCGGCGAGTTCCTGAAGCTGGCGCGGGCGCAGGCCGATGCGCTCGGCCTCGATCAGGACATGCTGAAGCGCCCGGTCAACGTCGGCTTCTCCGGCGGCGAGAAGAAGCGCAACGAGATGGTGCAGATGGGGATCATCGATCCCAAGTTCGCGATCCTCGACGAGACCGACAGCGGCCTCGACATCGACGCGCTGCGCATCGTGGGCGACGGCATCAACCGCATCATGCGCAAGCCCGAAAAGGCCGTGCTGCTGATCACCCACTACCAGCGCCTGCTGGATTACGTGAAGCCGGACTTCGTTCATGTCCTGGCCGATGGCCGCATCACCCGGTCGGGCGGCGCGGAGCTCGCGCATCAGCTCGAGCGTGAGGGCTATGCGGAGGTCGCGGCGTGAGCGACGCCGTGCTTGATCTTCCCTCGGCCCGAGAGGAGGCCTGGCGCTGGGCCGATCTCGGCGGGCTGGCGGCGGCAGCGGCGCTCGCGCCGATCGCGGCGCCCGAGGCCGACTTTCTCGACCTTCCGGGTGCGAAGCTGCTGTTCATCGACGGCGTGTTTGATGAAGCGCGCAGCGACCTTCATCGCGTGACGATCGGCACGCTCGCCGCGGACGATCACCCGCTCGGCCGCCGCGCCGGCGGCACCGGTTGGTCGCTCCACCTCGATGCGCAGGCGGCTGCCGATCCGGTGCAGATCGTCCATGTCGCCACCGGGCGTCAGAACCATGTGCCGGCGGAGATCATCCTTGCCGACGATGCCGCGGCCGAGGTGGTGGAGACGTTCGTCGGTGCAGGCTGGCAGAACCGCTTTACCCGCACGCGGCTGGGCAAGGGCGCGCGGCTGATGCGGTCGGTGCGGCTGCTCCAGCCCGCCGGGTTCGTGTCGCTGCGCGAGGCGGCGGAGATCGGGGAGGCGGCGAGCCTCGTCACCGTGTTCCTGGGTGCCGGTGGGCAGGGGAGCCGGATCGACGCGCAGCTGACCATGGCGGGCGACGGCGCCTTCGCCGAATATGGCGGCGCGCTGCTGACGTCGGCTGACCAGAAGCAGGAATGTGCGGTGCGCGTGAACCATGCGCATCCCAATGGCTCGTCGCGCCAGGTGTGGCGCGCGGTCGCGGCGGATCGTTCGCAGATCAGCCTGGCGGCGGCGGTCGAGGTGGCGCGCCATGCGCAGAAGACCGACGGCGAGCAGAGCCTGCGCGGCTTGCTGCTCGATCGCACCGCGACGGTAAACCTGAAGCCCGAGCTGGAGATCTTTGCCGATGACGTGAAGTGCGCGCATGGCGCCACGGTCGGCGAGCTCGATCAGCGGGCGATGTTCTACATGCAGAGCCGCGGGATTCCGCGGGCGCGTGCCGAGGCGATCCTGACGCGCGCGTTCGTCGCCGACGCGCTGGAGCGGATCGGGGACGAGACGGTGCGCGCGGCGTTCGAGGCGGACGCCGATGCCTGGCTCGAGGCGGCGCTGGATTGATGGACCAATCGCTCACCCCGTTCGTCCCGAGCGCGGTCGAGGGGGCGGCCGCGGGCGCATCGCTGGCCGCACGTTCCACGACGATGCTGGGAAGGAACGCGGTGGGTGCCGGTCTCGTCCCGGGCCTGTCCTACGCGCGCTTCATCTGTCAGCGTCCCCCTATGTTCGTCGCATCCCCAATGTTGAGAAAAACGCGCCAGCGCCTCAACTTCCTCAACATTCGCGAGGTCGCATGACCGTTCTCGCCACTGCCCGCCCACTCGATGTGCTTGCCGATTTTCCGGCGATTCCCGCGGGTTGGGCCTATCTCGATACCGCCGCGACGGCGCAGAAGCCGCGCCCCGTGATCGACGCGATCGCGCGCGGCTATGACACCACCTATGCCACCGTCCATCGCGGCGTGTACCAGCGGTCGGCGGACATGACGCTGGCCTATGAGGCCGCGCGTCGCCGCGTCGCCGGCTTCATCGGCGGGGACGAAGGCGAGATCGTCTTCGTTCGCGGCGCCACGGAGGGGATCAACCTCGTCGCGCAATGCTGGGCGGGGACTCAGCTGAAGGCGGGCGACCGGATCCTCCTGTCGGCACTGGAGCATCATTCGAACATCGTCCCGTGGCAGATGGTCGCCGAGCGTGTCGGCGCCGCGATCGACGTCGTGCCGCTGACCGCCGATCATCGCATCGATCTCGACGCCATGGCCGCGATGCTGACGCCGGCGCACAAGCTGGTCGCGCTGGCTCATGTGTCGAACGTGTTGGGATCGGTGCTGGACGCGAAACGCGCGGCCGCGCTTGCGCACGGCGTCGGTGCGAAAATCCTGATCGATGGCTGCCAGGCCGTGCCGCGCATGCCGGTCGACGTCGTCGATCTCGATTGCGACTTCTACGTCTTTTCCGCGCACAAGCTGTACGGCCCGACGGGTCTCGGCGTGCTGTGGGGCAGGGCGGAGCTGCTCGATGCGATGCCGCCGTATCAGGGGGGCGGATCGATGATCGACCGCGTGACCTTCGCCAAGACCACCTATGCCCCGGCGCCGACGCGCTTCGAAGCGGGAACGCCGCATATCGTCGGCGCGCTCGGCCTCCATGCAGCGATCGATTATGTCGAGGGCATCGGTCTCGACCGCATCCATGCACATGAGACAGCGCTGGTCCGCCAGGCGCGCGAGGCGCTGTCCGCGATCAACTCCGTGCGCCTGTTCGGGCCGGAGGACAGCGCCGGGATCGTCTCCTTCTCCATCGAGGGGGTGCATCCGCACGACATCGGCACCATCTTGGACGAGGCGAAGGTCGCGATCCGCGCCGGCCATCATTGCGCGCAGCCGCTGATGGAGACGCTGGGCGTCGAGGCGACCGCTCGCGCGAGCTTCGGCGTCTATAACGGGCCGGCCGATGTCGAGGCGCTGGCAAAAGGTATTGAACGAGTGACGAGGATCTTCGGATGAGCAGCGAACCGATCCGGGTTGAGGAAGTCGAGGCGGAAACCAAGCCGCCCCGCGCCCGCGTGAAGGATGCGGTGGAAACGCCCGCCGAGAGCGTTACCGAGACCTTCGCTCGCAAGCGCGACTACCTCGAAGGCTTTCTGGCGCAGAAGCCGGGAGGTGAGCGGGCGCATGAGCCGGGCGGCGCGCTTTACGAGGCGGTGATCGATGCGCTGAAGGAGATCTACGATCCCGAAATCCCGGTGAACATCTACGAACTGGGCCTCATCTATAATGTCGAAGTGACGGACGACGGTCACGCCGTGGTCACCATGACGCTGACGACGCCGCACTGCCCGGTCGCCGAATCCATGCCGGCCGAGGTTGAGCTGCGCGTCGGATCGGTGCCGGGGATCGCGATCGTCGATGTGAACCTCGTGTGGGATCCGCCGTGGGATCCGGCCAAGATGTCCGACGAGGCTCGGCTCGAACTGGGGATGTTGTGATGGCGACGACTGTTCGTGAGCGGCCCGCGGCGCTGATCCTCACAGACACGGCCAAGGCCCGCATCGCCGCGCTGATGGCGACTGCGCCGGAGGGCGCCATCGGGGTGAAGCTCTCGACGCCGCGGCGCGGCTGTTCGGGCCTCGCCTACTCTGTCGACTATGTGACGGAGGCCAAGCCGTTCGACGAGAAGATCGAGACGGAGGGCGGCACGCTCTTCGTTGATGGCGGCTCGATCCTGTACCTCATCGGATCGACGATGGACTGGGTGGAAGACGATTTCACCGCCGGCTTCGTCTTCAACAATCCGAATGCCAAGGGCGCCTGCGGCTGCGGCGAGAGCTTCACAGTCTGATCACGGTACGAAACGGTCAGTTGCGGTGCAGCACGAGGCGTGACTCTCCGGGATCACGCGTTAAGCTCGCCGGCCATGACAGGATCTGCTCCCGCCGCCCTCGCCGCTGATCGCTCACCCCTCGCGGCACGGATCGTCGACACGCTGATCCACCGTATCGGCAAGGACGAAAGCGCGGCGCGCAAGCACGATTGGCTCGAAGCCACGATCCTCACGCTGCGTGACGAGATCATCGACAAGTGGATGGCCTCTACCCGCGCGGCGCATGCTGCGGGCGCGAAGCGGGTTTACTACCTCAGCCTCGAGTTTCTCATTGGCCGCTTGCTGCGCGACGCCCTGCAGAACCTCGGCCGCAATGCCGAGGTTGGAAAAGCGCTCGCCTCGCTTGGCGTCGATCTGGTCGAAATCGAGGAGATCGAGGCGGACGCTGCCCTTGGCAACGGCGGCCTTGGCCGGCTCGCCGCCTGCTTCATGGAGAGCCTGGCGACGCTGGACCTGCCCGCCTACGGCTATGGCATCCGCTATGTGAACGGCATGTTCCGCCAGCGCATCGACGATGGCTGGCAGGTGGAGCTTCCCGAAAACTGGCTGGCGCACGGTAATCCCTGGGAATTCGAACGCCGCGAAAGCGCCTATTTCATCGGATTCGGCGGCGAGGTGACCGGCACCGACAGCGGCGTCACCCGCTGGAATCCCGCGGAAGGCGTCCAGGCCGTTGCCTATGACACCCCCGTCGTCGGCTGGCGCGGCAAACGGGTGAATACCCTCCGCCTCTGGAGCGCCCGTGCGCTGGACCCGATCCGGCTCGACGCGTTCAACGCCGGTGACCACATCGGTGCGCTCGCGGGCCAGGCACGCGCCGAAAGCCTGGTACGGGTGCTTTATCCCGCGGACTCGAACCCGTCCGGCCAGGAGCTTCGGCTGCGGCAGGAGTATTTCTTCTCCTCCGCCTCGATCCAGGACATCGTGCGCCGTCACGTCCAATATTTCGGCGACATCAAAAGCCTGCCGGACAAGGCGGCGATCCAGCTCAACGACACGCACCCGGCGGTGGCCGTCGCCGAGTTGATGCGGCTGCTGATCGATTTTCACCACCTCTCGTTCGACGAGGCGTGGGATCTTTCGCAGCGCACCTTTGGCTATACCAACCACACGTTGCTGCCGGAGGCGCTGGAAAGCTGGCCGCTCCCCTTGTTCGAGCGGCTGCTGCCGCGGCACATGCAGATCGTCTACGCGGTCAACGCCAAGGTGCTGCGTGATGCGCGCCATCGCGCGGGCTTGGGCGACGAGGCGATCAGCGCCATCAGCCTGATCGACGAGGCGGGCGAGCGGCGCGTGAGGATGGCGAACCTCGCCTTCATGGGCAGCCACAGCGTCAACGGCGTGGCTGCGCTTCACACCATGCTGATGAAGCAGACGGTGTTTGCCGATTTGCACCGCCTGTATCCGGATCGGATCAACAACAAGACCAACGGCATCACCCCGCGGCGCTGGCTGATGGAGTGCAATCCCGGGCTTACGGCGCTGGTCCGCGATGCGATCGGCCCCGGCTTCTGCGATGATGCGGCTGAGCTCAAGGCGCTGGAATCTTTTGCGGAAGATGCATCGTTCCGGGAGCGTTTCGCCGAGGTCAAGCGTTCGAACAAGGTGGCACTGGCGGACTACATCAGGGGGAATATCGGGCTGCGGTTAGATCCCGATGCGTTGTTCGACGTGCAGATCAAGCGGATCCACGAATACAAGCGCCAACTGCTCAACATCATCGAGACGGTGGCGCTATACGATCAGATCCGCAGTCATCCGGAACGGGACTGGACGCCGCGGGTGAAGATCTTCGCTGGCAAGGCCGCGTCGAGCTACCACAACGCAAAACTCATCATCAAACTCGCCAATGATGTGGCGCGGCGGATCAATAACGATCCTTCTGTCGGCGGCCTGCTGAGGGTCGCTTTCCTTCCCAATTACAATGTCAGTCTCGCCGAGCGGATCATTCCGGCCGCTGATCTATCGGAACAGATCTCCACCGCCGGTCTCGAAGCGTCCGGCACCGGCAACATGAAGCTCGCGTTGAACGGCGCACTGACGATCGGAACCCTTGATGGTGCCAACGTCGAGATCAAGGATCACGTGGGTGACGACAACATTATCATCTTCGGCCTCACCGCGGATGAAGTCGCGGCCAAGCGCGCCGACGGCTATCGCCCGCGCGAGGTGATCGAAGCGAGCGCGGAGCTGAAGCAGGCGGTAAACGCGATCGCGTCGGGCGTCTTCTCGCCCGACGATCCGGATCGCTTCAAGGGGCTGATGGACGGGCTCTATGATCATGACTGGTTCATGGTTGCCGCTGATTTTGACAGTTACGCCGCCGCCCAGCGGCAGGTGGATGCGCGGTGGTGCGATCAGGCTGGGTGGCGGGCCGCGGCGATCCGCAACGTCGCGAACATGGGCTGGTTCTCGTCCGACCGCACGATCGCCGATTATGCGCGCAACATCTGGGGCGTGATGTGAAGCCGCCGCAGGGCGCGATCTCTGCCCTGCTGGAGGGCCGTCATGATGATCCGTTCTCGCTGCTCGGCCCGCACGCCGGGCCGGAGGGCACGTTCATTCGCGCCCTCGTGCCGGGGGCGGAAGCGCTGGAGGTGCACAGCCTCGCCGGCGACACCTTGGGGTTGCTCGCCCTCATCGACGAAAGGGGATTGTTCGAAGGCGAAGTGAGCGGCGATCCGCAGCCGGTACGATACCGCGCCAGCCGTGGCGACGTGGAGTGGTGGATCACCGATCCGTACAGCTTCGGCCCGGTGCTCGGCCCGGTCGATGATCTGCTGATGGCGCAGGGCAATCACTTCCGCCTGCACGACAAACTCGGCGCGCACCTGATCCGGCACGAGGGCGCCGACGGGGTGCACTTCGCGGTGTGGGCGCCGAACGCCCGCCGCGTCTCGGTCGTCGGCGATTTCAACGATTGGGACGGCCGCCGCCACATCATGCGCCGGCGCGGTGACGTGGGGGTGTGGGAGATCTTCATTCCCGACATTGGTGCCGGTCGCTGCTACAAATACGAGATCATCGGGCCTGAGGGCGATCTGCAGCCGCTGAAGGCCGATCCGTTCGCCTTCGCCAGTGAGCTGCGGCCCAGCACCGCGTCGATTACCACTGGCGCGCCGACCCACGTTTGGGGCGATCAGGATCACCAGGAGCATTGGAAACGGACCGACCCGCGCCGGGTGCCGATCAGCATCTATGAGGTGCATGCGGGATCCTGGGACCGGGACGAGAACGGCTGGTTCCTGACCTGGGATGCCCTCGCCGAACGGCTGATCCCTTATGTGGTGGAACTGGGCTTCACCCATATCGAGTTCCTGCCGATCTCCGAGCACCCGTACGATCCGTCGTGGGGCTACCAGACGACCGGCCTCTACGCCCCGTCCGCGCGCTTCGGCGACGTGGAGGGCTTCGCCCGCTTCGTCGACGGTGCGCATCGTGCCGGCATCGGCGTGCTGCTCGATTGGGTGCCGGCGCACTTCCCGACGGATGCGCATGGCCTCGCCCGCTTCGACGGCACCGCGCTCTACGAGCATGAGGATCCGCGGCTCGGCTACCACCCGGACTGGAACACCGCGATCTACAATTTCGGGCGACGGGAGGTAAGCGCCTTCCTCGTCAACAATGCGCTCTTCTGGGCGGAGCGTTACCATATCGACGGGCTGCGCGTGGATGCGGTCGCCTCGATGCTGTACCGCGATTACAGCCGCAAGCCGGGCGAATGGATCCCTAATGCCGAAGGCGGCCGGGAGAATTGGGAAGCAGCCTCCTTCCTCCAGTCGATGAACAAGGCGGTCTACGGCGAGCACCCGGGCATCTTCACCGTCGCTGAGGAATCGACGGCGTGGCCGGGGGTTACCCATCCCGCCTATGACGGAGGTCTCGGCTTCGGCTTCAAGTGGAACATGGGCTTCATGCACGACACGCTGAAGTACATGTCACGCGAGCCGATCCATCGTCGCCATCACCACAAGGATATCACCTTCGGGCTGATGTATGCATTCAGCGAGAATTACGTGCTGCCGCTCAGCCATGACGAGGTTGTCCACGGCAAGGGATCGCTCCTCACCAAGATGTGTGGTGACGATTGGCAGCAGTTCGCCAACCTGCGCGCATATTACGCGATGATGTGGGGCTATCCGGGCAAGAAGCTGCTGTTCATGGGGCAGGAGTTTGCCCAGCGGCGCGAATGGAGCGAGGAACGCGCACTCGACTGGCATCTGCGGCACGCCACCGCACATGAGGGCGTGCGCAAGCTCGTGCGCGATCTCAACAATCTTTACCGCGCACGACCTGCACTCCACGCCCGCGATTGCGAGCCCGAAGGTTTCGAGTGGCTCGTCGCTGATGACGCTGAGAGCTCGGTCTTCGTCTGGCTGCGCAAGGCGCCGGGCGCTGCGCCGGTAGCCGTCATCTGCAACATGACGCCGGTAGCGCGCGCGCCCTATCGCATCCCGCTGCCGCATGACGGTCGCTGGCGCGAGATCCTGAATTCCGACGCGCATGATTACTGGGGCTCGGGCCTCGGCAATCTCGGCGGGGTGGTGGCGAGCGGCGGCGAGGCCATGGTCACGCTGCCACCGCTCGCGACGATCATGCTAGAATTTGATCAATAACATCGAAGAATAAGGGCGAGAGGATGGATCATCGTAAGGGACAGCCACTCGCACGTGACGCGATGGCGTATGTTCTTGCCGGAGGCCGCGGGAGCCGGTTGGCGGAGTTGACGGATACCCGCGCCAAGCCGGCGGTCTACTTCGGCGGCAAGAGCCGCATCATCGATTTCGCCCTGTCGAATGCGCTGAATTCCGGCATCCGGCGTATTGGTGTCGCTACCCAGTACAAGGCGCATTCCCTGATCCGGCACCTGCAGCGCGGATGGAACTTTCTTCGCCCGGAACGCAACGAAAGCTTCGACGTGCTGCCCGCATCGCAGCGCATCAGCGAGTTTCAATGGTACGAAGGCACCGCAGACGCGGTGTATCAGAACATCGACATCATCGAGAGTTATGGCCCCGAGTTCATGGTCATCCTGGCGGGCGACCATATCTACAAGATGGATTACGAGCTGATGCTCCAGCAGCATTGCGACAGCGGTGCTGATGTTACGGTCGCATGCCTCGAAGTGCCGCGGATGGAGGCGGTCGGTTTTGGCGTCATGCATGTCGATGAAACCGGGCGGATCATCGATTTCGTTGAAAAGCCGGCCGATCCGCCGGCGATGCCGGGCAAGCCCGACGTCGCACTCGCCTCGATGGGTGTCTATGTCTTCAACACCTCGCTGCTGATCGACCAGTTGCAGCGCGATGCCGAGACCCCCGGCTCGAACCGCGATTTCGGCAGGGACATCATCCCCTGGCTGGTGAAGAACGGCAAGGCCGTCGCGCACGAGTTCAGCACATCCTGCGTGCGCTCTTCCAACGAGGCGTCGTCCTATTGGCGCGATGTCGGCACGGTGGATGCTTACTGGGAAGCGAACATCGATCTTACCGATGTGGTCCCCGCGCTCGATCTCTACGATCGCTCCTGGCCGATCTCGACCTATTCCGAACTCACACCCCCGGCGAAGTTCGTCCACGATATCGAGGGCAGGCGCGGATCTGCCGTCGCGAGCCTCGTGTCGGGCGATTGCATCGTCTCTGGCTCATCGGTGTTCAAGTCGCTGCTCTTCACCGGCGTCCGCACGCACAGCTATGCGATGCTCGATGAAGCGGTGGTCCTGCCTTACGTAAAGATCGGCCGCGGCGCGCGGTTGCGGAAGGTGGTGATCGATCGCGGGGTCGAGATCCCCGATGGACTCGTGGTCGGCGATGATCCCGTGCTGGACGGCAAGCGCTTCCGCCGCACGGAGAATGGTGTGTGCCTGATCACGAAGCCGATGATTGATCGCCTGTTATGATCTCTCGCCTTCTTCGGCCCAGCTCGTGAAGGTCCTCTCTGTTGCGTCCGAGGCGTATCCGCTCGTCAAGACCGGCGGGCTGGCCGATGTGGTCGGCGCTCTGCCGGCTGCGCTGGCGCCGCACGGCGTTCACACGACTACCTTCATCCCCGGTTATCCGCCGACGCTGAAGGCCGTCGGCGGCCGCGCAATCCACAAATGGCGTGATCTGTTCGGCGGAGAGGCGAGGCTGCTTCGCGGCCAGCTTGGCGAGCACCCGCTGGTCGTGCTTGATGCGCCGCATCTCTTCGTTCGCGAGGGCGGTCCGTATGGGGACGCCAGCGGCGCCGATTGGCCCGACAACTGGCGCCGCTTCGCCGCCTTTGCGCGTGCGGCGGCGGAAATCGCGCGGGGCGGGGTCAAGGGCCTGTCGTTCGACATTCTTCACGCGCATGATTGGCAAGCCGCGCTCGCGCCGACGTATCTGCGCTACGCCGATACGCGTGTGCGCACGGTGATGACGGTCCACAACATCGCCTTTCAAGGCCGGTTCGACGCCGCGATCTTCCCGGAGCTGGGGCTCCCCGCTGCTGCCTGGGCGATCGACGGCGTGGAATATTATGGCGGCGTCGGCTTCCTGAAGGCGGGGCTCGAAGCCGCCGATGTGATCACCACGGTCAGCCCCACCTATGCGCGCGAGATTCTGGAACCCGAGTTCGGCATGGGACTGGAGGGTCTGATGCGCGCGCGGGAAGACAAGATCCGCGGCATCGTCAACGGTATCGATCCTGCAGTCTGGACCCCCGCGCGCGACGGCGCGCTGCCGGCCTCTTACACGAGCCGTAATCTCGCCCGCCGCGCCACGAACAAGCGCGCCGTAGAGCGTATGTTCGGTTTGCAATCGAGCGACGGGCCGATCTTCACCGTCGTCAGCCGGCTTACGTGGCAGAAGGGGATGGACGTCCTTGCCGAATGCCTCGATGAGCTCGTCGCGATGGGCGGCCGGCTGGCGCTGCTCGGCTCCGGCGATGGGTCCCTCGAACGCGCCTTTCTCGAGGCCGCGGAGCGGCACAGCGGCGCAATCGGCGTTCGCATCGGCTACGACGAGCCACTATCGCACCTGCTGCAGGGCGGCGCCGACGCCATCCTGATCCCGTCGCGCTTCGAACCCTGCGGTCTGACCCAGCTCTACGGTCTTGCCTATGGCTGCGTGCCGATCGTCGCACGAACCGGCGGGCTCGCGGATACGATCATTGACGCGAACACGGCGGCGCTTGGGGCGGGCGTTGCCACCGGCATCCAGTTCGATCCCGTGGACCGAGCATCGCTTCTCTTCGCGATCCGCCGGGCGATTGATCTTTATGCCCAGCCCGAGACTTGGCAATCGCTTCAGCGGCAGGGCATGAAGGCCCGGTTTTCTTGGGAAGCCAGCGGGGCCGCCTATGCCGCGCTATATCGGGAACTGAGCAGTCTATGATCCACGCGGTCGCAACCAGGCCATTTGCGGACCAGAAGCCCGGTACCTCGGGGCTGCGCAAGAAAGTGAAGATCTTCCAGCAGCCGCATTACGCGGAAAACTTCATTCAGTCCGTGTTTGACGTTGTGCCCGAAAAGGAAGGCGCGACGCTGGTGATCGGCGGCGATGGCCGGTTCCTCAACCGCGAGGTGATCGGCAAGGCGATCCGCATGGCGGCGGCGGCGGGCTTCGGCCGCGTGATCGTCGGCCAGGGCGGGATCCTCTCCACGCCGGCTGCGTCGAACCTGATCCGCGCGCGCGGCGCGATCGGCGGCCTCGTCCTTTCTGCCAGCCACAATCCAGGTGGCCCGGACGAAGATTTCGGGATCAAGTACAATGTCGCCAACGGCGGTCCCGCGCCCGAGAAGGTGACTGAGGCGATCTTCGTCCGCACGACGGAGATCGACCATTTCGCGATATTCGAGGCGCCGGACGTCGATATCGACACACTTGGTGAAACCCAGCTGGCGGACACGATCGTCGAGATCGTCGATCCCGTCGCCTCCTATGCAGCGTTGATGGAACGGCTGTTCGACTTTGGCGCAATCCGCTCTTCCGGCCTCTCCGTGGCGTTCGACGCGATGAGCGCGGTGACGGGGCCTTATGCCACCCAAATACTGGAGCGGCGCCTCGGCTTCGCGCCGGGGACGGTGCGCAACGGCACACCGCTGGAGGATTTCGGCGGCCACCATCCGGATCCCAATCTCGTTCATGCGCGCGCGCTCTACGATCTGATGATGTCGCCCGGGGCCCCCGACTTTGGCGCCGCCTCGGACGGGGACGGGGATCGCAACCTCATTATAGGCCGCGGCATCTTCATCACCCCGTCGGATAGCCTGGCGATGCTTGCCGCCAATGCGCATCTCGCCCCCGGCTATGCCGAAGGGCTGAAGGGGATTGCGCGGTCGATGCCGACCAGCGCGGCCGCGGATCGCGTCGCCGCCGCGCTCGGCATCCCGTGCTATGAGACGCCGACGGGATGGAAGTTCTTCGGCAATCTGCTCGATGCGGGCCGCGTCACCATCTGCGGGGAAGAAAGCGCCGGCACCGGATCCGATCACGTGCGCGAGAAGGACGGGCTCTGGGCCGTCCTGCTGTGGCTCAACATCCTCGCCGCCACGGGCAAGTCGGTGAAGCAGATCGCCACCGAACATTGGGCACGCTTCGGGCGCAACTATTACGCTCGACACGATTACGAAGGCGTCGAGAGCAACGCTGCCGACGCGCTGATGGGCGGGTTGCGCGATCGGCTCGCCCAGCTTCCCGGGCAGGCGTTCGGCACGCTGACGGTGGAGGCGGCCGACGATTTTGCCTATGAAGATCCGACCGATGGTTCGATCAGCAGCCAGCAGGGCGTGCGCGTGCTGTTCCAGGGCGGCAGCCGCGTTGTATTCCGCCTGTCCGGTACGGGGACCAGCGGCGCAACGCTGCGCGTGTATCTCGAACGTTACGAGCCTTCCGACGGCCGCCTCGACGCCGACACGACCGAGATGCTGGCCGAGATTGCGGCTGCTGCCGATCAGATCGCCCAAATCCGCAAGCTGACGGGGCGAACCGCGCCTGACGTCGTCACCTGATCGACAGCCGATCAGCGGACGAGCGCGCATGACGCCGCCTGTCGAAATGACGTTTCAGGTACGCAGCCCCGGTGCGACTAGCGTGCTCCTGTGTCTCTTCGACGATCAGCAGCACGAAACCCGTTTGCCGATGGCCCGGGACGGCAGCAACTGGGTCATCACGGTCGCGTTGCCGCCCGGGCAGCGCTACGGCCTCCGCGCCGACGGACCACCGCCGTTCGACATCGCGAAGTTGCTTGTCTATCCCAACGCCACCCAGCTTGACCGCCCGTTTGTCTCTGATCCCCGGCTGGCGGTGCCCGGCGAGGACACTGCCGATCTCGTTCCCAAGGCGCTGGTAACACGGCCGCTGCCGCCGCTCGCATTCTCGCCGCCGGTATTCCGCGCCGGTGGGCTTATCTACGAGGTCAACGTGCGCGGGTTCACCATGCGCCATCCGGAAGTGCCGCTGGAACTGCGCGGCACGGTTGCGGCGCTCGCACACCCTTCCGTCCTGGCGCACCTCACCAAGATCGGCGTTGACGCGGTGGAGCTGATGCCGGTCGTCGCGTGGCTGGACGAGCGTCACCTGCCGCCGCTCGGGCTCTCCAATGCCTGGGGCTACAATCCCGTGGTGCCGATGGCGCTTGATCCGCGCCTGTGCCCCGGTGGCATGGCGGAGCTGCGTCGGACCGTCGATACGCTGCGCACCCATGGCATCGGCACGATCCTTGATCTCGTGCTTAACCACACCGCCGAGAGCGATGCCGACGGCCCAACGCTGTCGTTCCGAGGGCTCGATGATGGCGTCTACGCGCGCGCGCCGGACGGCGCGCTGATCAATGACGCCGGGACCGGCAATACCCTGGATTACGGGAACCCGGCGGTTCGCGATCTGGCGCTTACGACCTTGCGACACTTCGTTGAGGGGACAGGTGTCGACGGCTTCCGCTTCGATCTCGCGCCGATCCTGGCCCGGGCGCCTGGCTTCGACCGCGAGGCACCGATCTTCGCCGCAATCGCCGACGATCCCGTGCTCAAGGACCGGATCATGATCGCGGAGCCGTGGGATACAGGGCCGGGCGGATACCAGCTGGGGCATTTTCCGCCGACCTGGCTGGAGTGGAACGATCGCTTTCGCGACGACGTGCGCCGATTCTGGCGCGGGGACGGCAGCGCCGGAGCGCTGGCGACCAGGCTCGCCGGGTCGACCGACGTGTTCGGTCAGGAGCGGACCCGTTCGGTGAACTTCGTCGCCGCCCACGACGGCTTCACGCTCGCCGATAGCGTCTCCTTCGCTGACCGGCGGAACCACGCGAACGGGGAGGAGAACCGCGACGGCCATGCACATGAGGTAAGCTGGAGCGCGAAGGCACTGGGGCGGGACGGGCGGGGGGATGTTCGTGCGATGCTCGCCAGTCTCTTCGCCTCGCGCGGCACGATCATGCTCACCGCCGGCGACGAATTCGGCCGCTCACAGCGTGGCAACAACAATGCCTATGCGCAGGACAATGAGCTCTCCTGGCTCGACTGGAGCGGGCGGGATGAGGAACTGGAGGCCTTTGTCGCAGCGCTATCCCAGTGGCGGCGCCTGCACGCCGAAATCGCCGACGCGGTAGTGCGCCACGATCTCGAATGGCTAGCTCTCGACGGTAGCAAGTTGCGCGATGGCGACTGGCAGCACGCGGACGGCTTCACGATGATCGTGCCCGGCGGTGCGAGCGTCCGTGTCGATCGTGGCGCACGCACCGTCACCCTTTCGCCGCCGCCCGGCGCCTGAAGGCGCAGAGCGGCGGGGTGCCGGGTCAGCGCTGCGGCGTGATGAGATACTTCTCGCCGGTCGCACGCTTGCCATATGCGGCGATAACCGCGGGATCGAGCGCCTGCTCCAGCGTGATGCGCTGGGTGTATTTGCTGGCGAACGTCGTCTTCAGCTCACGCGCCACGCGATCGCGCAGTGCCTTGGCTTCCTCGGCCCCCACGTCTTCCAGGAAATAGGTCAGCAGCCAGCCGCCCATCCGCCAACGCATGCCGAAGCCACGGTTGAACTCGGTCGGTTCGGACGAAAGGCCACCATAGACGTACACCTGCTTCATCTGGCGCGAGCCATAGGGTCCATCGGCGCGCTGCGTGCGAAGCGCCGCCTGTTCCATCGCCGTCAGGATCTGGCCGGCGAGCTTGCCGCCACCCACCGCATCGAAGGCGAGATAGGCGTCGGTGGCAGCGATCGCATCGATCAGCCGCGGCATGAAATCCGCGGCGGTCATGTCGACGACATGCTCCGCGCCCAGATCGCGCAACAGCTGCGCCTGCGCTTCGCTGCGCACGATGTTGACCAGCGGCACGCCGTCCGCCGCGCACAGCTTCACCAGCATCTGGCCAAGGTTGGATGCCGCGGCCGTGTGGATGAGGCCGGAATAGCCTTCGCGCTTCAACGTGCCGACCATGCCGAGCGCGGTCAGCGGGTTCACGAACGAGGATGCTGCCTCTTCGGCGCTCGTCCCCTCTGGCACCACCATGCAATCGGCGGCCCGCACCTTGCGATACTGGGCGTAGAAGCCGCCGCCGGCCAGCGCGACCGTCTTGCCGAGCAGCGCCTGCGCCTCGGGCGAGCTGCCCGCAGCGACGACCAGGCCAGCGCCCTCGTTGCCGACCGGCAGGTCGACCCCCGCGCGCGCGCCGAGCACCCGCTGGATCTGGGGCGGCAGCGGCGCCACGGCAGCGCCGTCCTCCGCCTTGAAGCTCGCTGAATCGGCCAGCGCCAGCAGCACCGCGAGGTCCGAGGGGTTGATCGGCGTCGCCTCCACCCGGACGAGCACTTCGTCGTCGCCGGGCGTCGGCACCGGCACTTGCTGGATCGACAGGCGCGCCTGTCCGTCCTTGGTGACGGTGGAGACGAGGCGACGATGCGTGTCGGGCAGGGTGTCGGTCATGCAATGCTCCTTGTAATGGGCAGGCGTAGTTTGGTCAGGCGAGCGTCAGGCCCTTCATCGAGCCCTCGTCCCGCCAAGCCTTGATCGTCTTGAAGAACGCGACCGGCCCCTTGCCGTAGCTGGAGAAGCTGGCCGCCTGCGGGCTCAATTGTCCCTCACCGTTATAATAACCGGGCGTGCATTCCTCCAGGAACTTGCGCCTGTCGAGTACCGACGCAAGGATCTCCTGCGTCCATTCGTTTTCCGCCGCCTCTGTCGCCTCGACGCGCGATTTCTGCGTGGAAAGCGCATGGCCGATGATGTGCGCGGCGTGGCCAGCTTGCTCCAGTAGGGCGTGAGGATAGTTCGCGGTGAAGCCGGACTGGATCACCGAGAAGATGAACATGTTCGGAAAGCCGTTCACCGTCATGCCGTGAAGCGTGCGGCCGCCAGTCGCCCATTTCTCCTCCAGCGTCCGCCCGGCGACGCCATGGACATGATAGCCGGCGCGGCGGGCATAGCTGGTGCCGACTTCGAAGCCGGTCGCGAAGATCAGGCAGTCGAGCTTGTATTCCCTGCCGGCCACCACGACGCCCTCGCGCGTGATCCGCTCCACGCCCTTTCCCTGCGTATCGACCAGCTTCACGCTCGGCCGGTTGAAGGTGGCGAGATAATCGTCGTGGAAGCAGGGGCGCTTGCAGAACTGGTTGTACCAGGGCTTCAGCGCCTCGGCGGTTTGCTTGTCGGTGACCACGCTGTCCACGCGGGCACGGATTGATTCCATCTTCTGAAAGTCGGCGAGTTGCACCAGCTCGTCCGGGTCCTGCACGCCCTCCTTGGCAGCCTTCATGCGCGCGATCATGCCAAGGTTGCGGATGATGTCGGTCCAGCCGTCGTTCACCAGGTCCTCATCCGCCCAGCCACCCGAAACGAGCGTGTTGAAATTCTCCATCCGGTGCTGGTGCCACCCCGGCGTGAGCGACTGCGCCCATTCCGGATCGGTGGGGCGGTCGCCGCGGACGTCGATCGACGATGGCGTGCGCTGGAACACGTAAAGCTGCTTGGCCGTCTCGCCGAGGTGCGGCACGCATTGCACCGCCGTCGCGCCGGTGCCGATTATCCCCACCACCTTGTCGCCAAGCTTGTCCAGCCCGCCGTTCTGGTCGCCGCCGGTGTATTCGTAATCCCATCGGCTGGTATGAAACGTATGACCCTCGAATTCCTCGATCCCGGGTATGCCGGGCAGCTTGGGGCGATGCAGCGGCCCGTTCGCCATCACTACGAAGCGGGCGCGGATCGCATCGCCGCGGTTGGTCGACACGGTCCATCGGCGGCTCTGCTCGTCCCACGCAAGGTCCGTCACTTCGGTCTGAAACAGTACGTCGCGGTGAAGGTCGAAATGCTCTGCGATGCGCCTTGAATAAGCGCGGATTTCCGGTCCCTGGCTGTACTTGCGCTCAGGAATGAAGCCGGTCTCTTCCAGGAGCGGCAGGTAGACGTAGCTCTCGATGTCGCATGCCGCGCCCGGGTAGCGGTTCCAGTACCAGGTGCCGCCGAACTCGCCGCCCTTCTCGATGATACGCAGATCCTCGACACCCGCCTCGCGCAGCTTCGCGCCGGCCAGCAGCCCGCCGAAGCCGCCGCCGATCACCACCACGTCCTTCTCGTCGCCCAGCGGTGCGCGATTGCCGGGGGCCTCGATATAAGGGTCCTCGAGAAACCGTGCGAACCGGCCCTTCATCTCGAGATATTGCTCATTCGCATCGGCACGCAGGCGCTTGTCCCGCTCAGAAAGGTACTTCGCCTTCAGCGTCTTCGGGTCAAACGCCAGACCGTCGGACGCGGGATCATGTGCCGCCTGCGACTCGAACGTCATGCTGCCTCTCCTCTTTGTTCTTTGGATCGCAGTATGACTTGCGACTGAGCAGAGTTGTAGTCCGCTACGGAACAAAAGTTACGTTCGCCAGCAGGCGTCACTACCGCGCCAAGCGGCCATCCGCGATCGCTGATGGTTCGAACGGAAAGAGCAGATCGCTGTCCGGCGGGGTGATGTGGTGCGCGATCTCCGCGGGCGCGAGTTCGCGCAGCAGGTGCCGGATGATCGCGCGGCGCGCCTTCTTCTTGTGGTCCGCGTGGACGCAGATCCACGGTGCGTCAGGCGTGCTGGTGCGCGCCAGCATCGTATCGCGCGCCGCCGAGTAATCGTCCCAACGCTCCTGCGCCACGGCATCGAGCGTCGAGACCTTGAGCGCCTTTAGCGGATCCTCCCGCCGCGATTTCAGGCGCCTGGCCTGCTCCTCGCGCGAAATATCGAGCCACAGCTTCACCAGCCGCATGCCGTCATGAAGCAGCATCGCTTCAAAGCCGGGAACGTCGATCAGGAAGCGTGCCTGCTGCTCGGGCGTGGAGAAGCCGTTCACGACCTCTACGCCAGCGCGGTTGTACCAGCTGCGGTTGAATATCACGAGTTCGCCAGCCGCCGGCAGATGCGCGGCATAGCGCTGGAAGAACCATTGCGAGCGTTCGCGCTCGGATGGCTTGGGCAGCGCGATAACGCGCGTCTGGCGCACGCCCAGATGCCGCGTGATGGTTCGGATCGCACCATCCTTGCCCGCGGTGTCGCGTCCCTCGAACAAGACGACCGCGCGCGCGCCGCTTTCCGCGGCCCAGGTCTGGTAGCGGACCAGAGCAAGTTGAAGGTCGTGATCTTCCTGCTCATGGTCCGCCATGGCCGGTCTCAGACCAGTTCGACGGCGATCGCAGTGGCTTCGCCGCCGCCGATGCAGAGGCTGGCGACGCCGCGCTTCTTGCCGTGATGCTTCAGCGCCGCGACCAGCGTGGTGATGATCCGCGCGCCCGATGCGCCGATCGGATGCCCCAGTGCGGTCGCCCCGCCGTGCACGTTGATCTTCTCGTGCGGGATGCCGAGATCGCGCATCGCGAACATGGCGACACAGGCAAATGCCTCGTTGATCTCGAACAGATCCACATCGTCGATCGTCCAGCCGGCCTTCTTCAGCAGCTTCTCGATCGCGCCGACCGGGGCGGTGGTGAAAGCCGCCGGCTCCTGCGCATGCGCCGAATGGGCGACGATCCGCGCGACCGGCTTCTGCCCTTTCGCTTCGGCAACGCTGGCCCGTGTCAGGACGAGCGCGGCGGCGCCGTCCGAGATCGAGGAACTGGTGGCGGCAGTGATCGTGCCGTCCTTGGCAAAGGCCGGCTTCAGCGTCGGGATCTTGTCCGGCATCCCGCGTCCAGGCGCCTCGTCCGTATCCACCACCACTTCGCCCTTTCGGGTCGCGACGGTCACCGGAACGATCTCCTCGGCAAAGGCGCCGGTCTTGATCGCTTCCTGCGCGCGGCGAAGCGATTCGATCGAGTAATCGTCCTGCGCTTCGCGGGTCAGCTGATATTCGTTGGCGGTTTCCTGCGCGAACGTGCCCATCGCACGGCCGTGCTCATAGGCGTCCTCGAGCCCGTCGAGGAACATGTGGTCATACGCCATGTCGTGGCCGATGCGCGATCCGCCGCGATGCTTCTTCAGGATATAGGGCGCATTGGTCATGCTCTCCATGCCGCCCGCCACGATCAGGTCGGCCGATCCCGCCGCGATCGCCTCGGCACCCATGATCACCGTCTGCATGCCCGAACCGCACACCTTGTTGACGGTAGTCGCCTGTACCGACTTCGGCAGACCGGCCTTGATCGCCGCCTGGCGCGCCGGCGCCTGGCCAAGCCCTGCGGGGAGCACGCAGCCCATGTAGATCCGCTCGATCTCGTTCGCGTCCACGCCGGCACGTTCCACGGCGGCCTTCACGGCTGTCGCGCCAAGATCGGTTGCCGACACGTCGGAAAGCGCGCCCTGCATGCCGCCCATCGGCGTCCGGGCGTAGGAAAGGATCACGACGGGATCGGCGGGAACCGTGGCCATATCTATGCTGCTCCGCAAAAAACTGTTGGATGCGATCTAGGGCGAAGCGGCATGGAATACAAAGGGTCGCCGCTGCGTTGGCGCGCGATGGACTCACTAACCGACGTGCTCAAATGGGCAGCCTCGATCAGCGGAATGATCGCTGCATTCATGGTATCACTGGATCTTGGTCGCCGGGTGACGGGATGGGGGTTCGTGCTGTTCGTCGGCTCGTCGATCTGCTGGATCAGCGGCGCGGCGCTGACGGGCGACTGGGCGCTCGGCACGCAGAACGTCGTCCTGTTCGGGATCAACCTGTTCGGCGTCTATCGATATCTGATACGAAAGAAGAGTGTCTGATCTCTTCTGGCCGCTCGCGTTTGGTGTGCTCGGCGCGATCCTCGGCAGCTTCCTTGTGACGGTTGCGCTGCGCTGGCCGGCGGGCGGATCGGCGCTGGCCGGGCGTTCGATGTGCGACGGCTGCGGCACGCCTGTTCCGCCACGTCATCTGCTCCCGCTGCTGAGCGCTCTGCTCCTTCGCGGCCGGGCCCACTGCTGCGGGGCCGTAATCGCGCCGCTTCACTGGCAGGTCGAGGCAGCTGCTGCGCTGGTGGGCGTTGCGGCGGGCGTCGTTATCCCGGGGCCGCTCGGGCTGGCGGTTGCCGCCTGCGGATGGCTGCTCGTGCTGATCATTGTCCTCGACGCCACCGAATATTGGATCCCGGATTCGCTCGTCGCCGCATTCGCGATCGGGGGGCTCGCCGCCTCACTGGTGCTGCCGTCGCCGCTCGAAGACCGCCTGATCGGTGGTGCGGTCGGCTTCGTCGCGTTGTGGCTGATCGCGGCGCTGTATCGTCGAACGCGAGGCAGGGAGGGGATGGGCGGCGCCGATCCCAAGCTGTTCGGCGCGATCGGGCTATGGCTCGGCTGGCGGATGTTGCCACCGGTACTGCTGCTCGCCGCCATGATCGGGCTCGGGGTGGTGGCTTGGCGTGCCGCGACTGGCCGCGCCGTCGCGGCGGATGATGCGTTGCCGTTCGGGGCCTACCTCGCGCTGGCGGCTTATCCCGCCCTTCTCCTCATGATAAGGTTCCAGCCATGATCGCGCTGCTTCTCCTTGCGCTCGTCGCGGCGGATCCCCCCGCCGCTCCTCCTGTCACCATCGATGGCCTCCCGATCGGCGGCCTGCCGCGCCAGTCGCTGCCCGCGACGGGGTGCGCCGCCTATCTGTTCAGCGCCGGGCAGACACGCGCCCTGGTGGCGATGGCCTCGGCAGAGCCCGCCTCGCTGCGCCTGTCGCTGGATGGGCGGGTGGTCGATCTGGGCCGCACCACCGCGAGCGGAGCAGTCAACTTCGGTTTCGGCACCAGCACCGAATATCGCGCCAGTGACGTCACGGCGACGCTCGACATGACGACGCGGTCGCGCAAAGATCTGACGCAAGGGGCAGTTGTCGACAGCGGTACCTTGCGTATCGATCGTGCCGGCAAGGACACGATCGTCCTGCCGGTCGGCGGGTTGATCGGCTGCGCTACATAAAGGGAGAGGGTCAGGATGAAGGAAATACTTGCCGCGCAGCGCGAAAGCTTCATGGCGGCGCTGCCTGAGCCGATGTCCGTCCGGAAGGACCGGCTGAAGCGCGCTGCGGCGATGATCCGCGATCATGCTGACCGCTTCTGCGATGCGCTGAGCGAGGATTTCGGCCACCGCAGCCGCGAACAGTCGATGGTTACCGACATCGCGGGCTCGATCGGCCCGATCAACCACGCGCTGAAGAATGTCGAGAAATGGGCGCGTACCGAGAAGCGCTCGGTGCAATTCCCGCTCAGCCTGTTCGGCGCCCGCGCCCGGGTGGAATATCAGCCGAAGGGCGTGATCGGCGTGATCGCGCCGTGGAACTTCCCGGTGAACCTCGTCATGTCGCCGCTCGCCGGCATCTTCGCCGCGGGAAACCGCGCGATGGTGAAGACCAGCGAGTACACGCCAGTCACTGCCGCGCTGTTCGAGGAGATTGTGAGCCGGTATTTCGATGCGACCGAACTAGCCTTCGTGTCGGGCGGCCCGGAAATCGGCAAGGCGTTTGCCGAGCTGCCGTTCGATCACCTTCTCTTCACCGGCGCCACCGGCATCGGCCGCCACATCCTCCATGCCGCGGCCGACAATCTGACGCCCGTCACGCTGGAGCTTGGCGGCAAGTCGCCGGTGATCATCGGCAAGGATGCGGATCTCAAGCAGGCGACCGAGCGGGTCGCGCTCGGCAAGATGCTGAACGCGGGCCAGATCTGCCTCGCACCCGATTACCTGCTCGTGCCGTCCGACCAGGAAGGCGCGGTGGTGGAAGGGTTGAAGAGCGCCGTCGGCGCCATGTACCCGACGGTTCTGTCGAACCCCGATTACACCAGCGTCGTCAACGATCGGCACTTCCAGCGCCTGAACGACTGGATCGAGGATGCCCGCGCGAAGGGCGCGACGGTCGAGGTGGTGAACCCCGCGAACGAGGATTTCGGCAGCACCAACAGCCGCAAGATGCCGCTCCACATCGTGCGTGATGCGACGGACGACATGACGGTGATGCAGCAGGAGATCTTCGGCCCGATCCTTCCGGTGCGCCGCTACGACGGGATCGACTCGGCGATCGCCGAGGTGAATCGCCGAGATCGCCCGCTCGGCCTTTATTATTTCGGGAAGGACGCGGCCGAGCGTCGCCGCGTTCTCGATCGCACGATCTCCGGCGGCGTGACGGTGGATGACGTGATCTTCCACGTCTCGATGGAGGATCTGCCGTTTGGTGGCGTCGGCCCGTCGGGCATGGGGGCCTATCACGGCTTCGATGGCTTCAAGACGTTCAGTCACGCCAAGAGCATCTATCAGCAGGCGCGGGTGGATGTGGCGAAGCTTGCGGGGCTGAAGCCGCCTTATGGGGCGGCGACGCGCAAGTCGATCGCGCGCCAGATCGGCCGGTGAACGGCCACTGAAGTGGCGCGGGGCGGGGAGTGATCCCCGTCCCGAGCCGTCATGTTGCTCAATGCGCCGCGGAAATGACCTCCTTCAGGCGCAGCTTCTGCTTCTTGAGGTCCGCGATCAGGATAGCGTCCGGCATGGGACGTAGGGTCTCCTGGGCGATGCGCTGATCGAGCACGGCATGCTTGGCCTCGAGAGCCGAAAGATGCGCGTTCTGCATAACAGGAACCTCCTTGCTTTGCTTGGTGGGACTCGGGATTAGAACGCTTGTGCGGGCAAAAGTCCTCATCATTTTTGCGATGCGCGCGCTGGGCCGAAGCTGATGCGCGATGTCACGTGGATGTAACGATTTTTCCGCCGCGGTGGCGGCGGCTGGGCCGGGGAGCGCTGGCCGGGACGGGAGGTCGAGGGTTGGACGAAAACCAGATGATCGCGCGACTCGGCGCGCTGCGCATGGAGCATCGCGATCTCGATGATGCGATCGTCGCGCTCGCCAGCGGTGGTGGCGCCGTCGATCAGTTGCAGCTGGCGCGGCTGAAGAAGCGCAAGCTGCGTCTGCGCGACGAGATCTCCGCGCTCGAAGATCAGCTGGTTCCCGACATCATCGCCTGAGTGCCGGTTTGGGACGCAGCTAGCCTTGGCGGGTCGGCCCGCGGCTCGCGGACCTGCACGATCGGTGCAACATATCGGCCATGCGAGCAGGCACGCCCGAATCGCCGGTGCAACGGCGTCTCATCGATACATTGTACGTCGAGGCGATGCTGCTGGCGGATGATGCCCGCAGTTACTTTGACGATGGCGGGCGGATCGAGCGGGAATTGCTGGGGCCGCTCGAACGGGTCACCTTCAGCTGCGAATCGCTCAAGGTCACCACGCGATTGATGCACGTCATCGCCTGGCTGCTGACGCAGCGCGCGGTGCTGACGGGGGAGCTTGCCGCAAGCGACGCGCTCGATCCCTCGCGGCGATTGGGCGAGGGGCCGGTGACGGACGCGATGACCATCGATCGCCTGCCCGAGCCGGCACAGGCGCTGGTCGCCGCCAGCATTGATCTCCATCGCCGGGTCGCTAGGCTCGACGAGGCGCAAGTTCCTGACGCGCTGACGCAGAGCCCCGCCCGCCAGATGCTGGAGCGGTTGAACCTCGCGTTCTGACCGGCGCGCCGCTTACGCCGTTTCCAGCGCCTCGTTCGCTTCCAGCCAGCGCGCCTCGGCTGCCTCGATCCGCTCGGTGAGGGCGGAGCGCCGCTTCATCAATTCGCCCATCGCCAGCCCCGACAGCTTCGGATCCGCACCCGCCGGATCGAACATGGCGCGTTCGATCGCCGATCGCTCGGTGCCGAGGGAGGCGATCTCCGCCTCCATCTCGCGGGCCACCTTGCGCCATGCCTTGTCGGTTTCGCGCTTCTCCGCCGCGGCCTTGCGCTCCTTGGCGGCGTCCTTCTTGGCGCGCCCCTCGCTCTTCGGCTCCTTGGTCAGCACCATGGCGACATAATCGTCGAGGCTGCCGTCGAACTCGCAGGCGGTGCCGTCATCCACCAGCACCAGGCGATCCGCCGTCAGCTCCACCATGTGACGATCGTGGCTGACGATCAGCACCGCGCCCTTGTAGTCGTTGAGCGCCTGGACCAGCGCCTCGCGCGCATCGACGTCGAGGTGGTTGGTCGGCTCGTCGAGGATCAGGAGGTGAGGGGCCTCGCGCGTGATCAGCGCCAGCGCCAGGCGCGCCTTCTCGCCGCCGGACATCTTGCCGACGGTCGCCGTCGCGCGGTCGCCCGAGAAGCCGAAGCGCCCCAGCTGCGCGCGCACGGCGGCCGGCGTCGCGCCCTTCATCACCCGCGTCATATGCGCGAGCGGCGTGTCGTCCGCCTCCAGCTCCTCGACCTGATACTGGGTGAAATAGCCCACCCGCATGCGGTTCGTCGCCGCCATCGTGCCCTCCATCGGGGCAAGCTGCGCCGCTATCAGCCGGGCAAAGGTGGTCTTGCCGTTGCCGTTGCGGCCGAGCAGCGCGATCCGGTCATCCGGATCCATGCGCAGGTTCAGCCGCTTCAGGATCGGCGTGCCGCCATAACCAACCGCGGCATGGTCGAGCGTCACCAGCGGCGGCCGCAGCGGCTCGGGATCGGGGAAGCCGAACGACAGGGTCGGATCGTTCGCCAGCTCCGCGATCGGCTGCATCTTCGCCAGCATCTTCGCGCGGCTCTGCGCCTGCTTGGCGGTCGAGGCGCGGGCAGAGTTGCGGGCGATATAATCCTGCAGCTTCGCACGCTGCGCTTCCTGGTTCGCCTTTGCGGCGGCGATCTGCGCCATTCGCTCCGCGCGCTGCCGTTCGAACGCGTCGTATCCGCCCGGGTAGAGCGTCGTCTTGCCGCCCGACAGGTGAAGGATGTGGTCGACCACATTGTTCAGGAAATCGCGTTCGTGGCTGACGACGACGATCGTCGCCTTGTACGAGCGCAGGAAGTCCTCGAGCCACATCACCGCTTCGAGGTCGAGGTGGTTCGACGGTTCGTCGAGCAGCAGCAGGTCAGGCTGCGAGAACAAGAGCGCGGCCAGCGCCACGCGCATCTTCCACCCGCCCGAGAAGCTGTCGAGCGGCCGGTTCTGCGCCTCCTCGTCGAAGCCAAGGCCAAGCAGGATCTGCGAGGCGCGCGCTGGCGCGGTATAGGCATCGATCGCGATCAGCCGCTCATAAATGTCGCCGAGCTTCTCGGGATCCGTTTCGGTCTCGCTCTGCGCCATCAGTTGCGCACGCTCAGTGTCCGCCTCCAGCACCTTCTCGAACGGGGTGGCGTCGCCAGCCGGCGCTTCCTGCGCGATATAGCCGATACGCGCCCCACGCGGCATGTCGATCGAGCCGCCGTCCGGTTCCAGCTGGCCGGCGATGACCTTCACCATCGTCGACTTGCCGGCACCATTGCGGCCGATCAGGCCGACACGGCTACCCGGCGGGAGTGACGCAGACGCGCCATCGAGGATCGTACGCCCGCCGAGGCGCACCGTGATACCGTTGATCGTAAGCATGAGCGCACCCTAGCAGATTTGCTGCGCCTGCGTAATGCATCGCAATGGAGGCAGCCCGCCAACGGCCCGCCTCCAATATCTTCGATGTCCGCGCTTCAGTGAACGAAGCGCGCCACCACGTCGCGATAGCTGCGGCTGACCTTAACCTGCGCGCCCGAGTCGAGCACCAGGAAGCATTCGCCGTTGGTGTGCGGCTTCACTTGCCGCACCTGATCGAGGTTCACGATCGTCGAACGGTGGACGCGCTGGAAGCGCCGCGGATCGAGGCGCTTCTCCAGGTCCTTCATCGTCTCGCGCAGGATCAGCGTGTTGTCCGCCGTCTTGATGCACATATAGTCGCCGGCCGCCTCGACGATCTCGATCGTGTCGACATCGACGCGGAAAATCTGTCCACGGTCCTTGACGTTGATCAGCTTCTCGAACCGGTTGGCGTTGGCCGGCTCCACCCCGCCGTCGACGATCTCGGCCGCCGCTTCCGGTGCGTGCTCGGCCAGCGCCTCCTTCAGCTTCTCCGCCTCGCCGACGCTGGATTTCTCGGCCAGCCGCTGCCGCACGCGTTCCAGCGTATCGGCAAGTCGCGCCTCCTCGACCGGCTTCATCAGATAGTCCACGGCCTGTGCCTCGAACGCGCGCAGCGCGTGATCCGAATAAGCCGTGACGAACACGAACAGCGGGGGCTCCACGTCCATCAGCCCCTGCACGACCGAAAAGCCGTCAAAGCCGGGCATCTGAATGTCGAGGAAGACGAGATCGGGCTTGTGGGTCTTGATCGCGCTGATCGCTTCGCGGCCGTTCTGGCACTTGGCGATGATCTCGACGTCGTCGTGCGGCTGCAACCGGAGCTCAAGCCCCTGGATCGCGAGCGGCTCGTCGTCGACGAGAATGGTGCGGATGGTCATGGTGTCGATAGTCTCCGATGCGATGCCGGCCGGTGGTGACGTTCCGCCCTGCCGGTCATCTGAACTCAACTGCCCCCTGTTGCTTCCTGTTCGCTGCTTCCTACTCGCGCTGGAACGGTATCTCGATCTCCACGCCGAAGCCCCCTGTCGGCATCGCGCGGACCTCGAAGCGGTGATCCGTCCCGAATGATTGTGCCAGTCGCTCCCTGATATTGGCGATCCCGACGCCAGTTGAAAGGCTCGGCTTGTTTCGGTTCGGCTGCAAGCCCGGTCCGGTATCGGATACGCCGATCCGAACGCGATCCCCGATCAGCCGCGCGGTGACGGAAATATCCGCCCCTTCCTCCTTGGGCGTGACGGCATATTTGATCGCATTCTCGACCAGCGGTTGGAGGAGCAGCGACGGCAGGCGTGCCTTCTCCGCGGCAGGATCGATGTCGAATTTCGGGCGCAGGCGATCCTCGAAACGCATCTTCTCGATCTCGAGATAGAGCTTCAGCGTCTCGACTTCCTGCGCCAGCGTGACGTCCGCAGTCGGCTCGTTCGCCAGCGTGTAGCGCAGGAAGCTCGCCAGCCGGCTCAACATCGCATTCGCCCGCTCGGTCTGCTTCAGCAGCACGAGGGTGGAGATCGAGTTCAGCGTGTTGAACAGGAAATGCGGGTTCAATTGGTAGCGCAGCATCGCCAGCTGCGCCGAGCTTGCCTGCGTCTCCAGATGCTGCATCTGATCGATCTGCTCTTCGACGATCAGGTAGAAGTTGATCCCGAAATAGAGCGCGGACCAGCCGGCCAGCACCGTGAAATTGAGGAACAGCGCGCCGATCAGCAACTTCACGTCCACGCCGGGCGCCGATCGCGCGATAAAGCTGAACGAGAAGGTGTCGAGCAGCGCGTAGATGAAGGTAGCGGCGCCCAGCGTCAGCACCGTCAGGATGATCGCCGGAATGCGCGGGAAGCTGCGATATAGGCCGTAAAGCGTCGAGAGCAGCAGCGTGATGCAATAGCCCACGATCGTCTCGACGATGTTGGTGACGACGCCCTGGAGCGTGAAGCCGTTCGAGATCGACGAGACGGTGCGCAGCACCAGATAACCGGACCAGCCGGCCGCCTGCAGGATCCAGAAGGCGCGTGCCTTGTCCTCGAAGAACGGTCGAACCGCCAGGTTGCTCGGCCGGATCGGCGCAGCGGTGGTGGTATTGCTGGGGGCAGGGAGCGTGGTCGCCATCACGCCGCCCTATATGCGGCCGTTGCCGCCGGCGCAAAAGAAAGGGCCGCCGCTCCCTTGTGGAGAGCGGCGGCCCAACGGTCCCGAAGGACGCGCTTCTTAGAAGGAGAAGCGCGCACCAATACGGATCGTGTAGAGCGACTGCGACGCGTAGATCGTGTCGCTAGGCGCCGCGTTCGGCAGGCTATAGCGATACTGCGCGCAAGGCTGTGCTGTGCTGGTCGGCGCAGTGCCCGGCGTACCTGTCGGAGTTGGCGCCACGAGGCAGCTTACCCGTGCGGCCACAGCGGTGTACGGGAACTGGTATTCGCGAATCTGGCCCCAGTTTTTGTTGAGGAAGTTCGTGAAGTTCTCGATGTCAGCGAATACCTGCAGGCGCGACTTGCCAAGGCCGGTCGGGATTTCCTGCGCCACGTGAAGGTCGATGCGGGTGAACCACTTCGAGTTGAAAGCGTTGCGCGGCGCGATCTTGCCCCGATATTTGGAGAGCCCCGAGGTTTCGAAGAAGTTGTTCAGCGTGTCACGGGTGGCGATGCTGTCATACGACACCAGCGGATCGTCGATCCCCGTCGGCACGTACATCAGGTAGCGGGAGGTGGAGCCCGTCGTCCCGAAGATCGTGCTGCGCCCGCTCGACGTATCCTGCATCGTGTAGCTGAACGGACGGCCGATCCGCGTCTCGCCGAAAAGCGCAAACGTGGTCTTGGCATCGCCGAAGAACGCATGATCGAACGTCAGATCATACTTGAACGCGTGCCGCACCGCGTCGTTCGAGATGCCATAGGCAGCGCCGTTGGCGTCAAGGAATGCGCCGTTAGCGTAATTCGAGCCGGCCGTCGACGAGGTCGCCGGCGTCTGGTCCTTGACGTTCTGGTAGGTGTAGCTCGCCCCCAGGAACAGGCCGAAGTCGAATTCCTTGTTAACGCGCGCCACGCCGACGTAGCTGCGCCCACGCTGCGTGTTGGTCAGCAGGATGTCGTTCAACGAGTCACCGAATGAAGTCACTGCCGCATAGCGGATGCGGCCATCAGGCGTGCGGGACGCCGTCGGTACCGAACGGATGTCAGTCCAGAACACCTGGTCCCGAACGTCGGACCAGAAGAAGTCGCCGCCGAAGGTCCAGCCGCCGCCGAGGATGTTGGGACGGTAATCGACTGACAGCGTGCCGCGCCACTGCGACGGCAGCTTGAAGTTCGGATCCAGCGCGTTGGTGGCCGCAGCGCTGACGCCGCCAGCAAGATAAGCGTTGGCTGCGTCTGGGATAACCGTCCCGTTGACGTTGGTCAGCGTGGCTTGGCCGACGCCTGCGGGCAACGGGGTGTTGCCGGCGTAGCTACCGTCGTTCAGCTGGCGGATATCGATGGCGTTGGTGAGGATGCCCGTGTTCGAGAAGCTGTTCGAGGCATACACGTCCGGCGCACCGCCGCCGAAGATGCCAAAGCCGCCGCGCACGCTAAGCTCGCGCGTTGGCTTCCAGTCGAAGCCGAAGCGCGGTTGGAAGAGGCCGCGACCCGACAAGAACGCCGTGTTCGGGAAGCCGTAGCGCGACAGGAACGCCGGATTCCCGCGCGGCCGGCTGTCGCTGCCATACAGGTCGTAGCGCGCCCCATAGGAGAAGTTCAGCGTCGGCGTGATGCTCCAAGTGTCCTGGATGCCGAATGCATACTGCATGTAGCTGAAGACGGCGGAGGCGTCGTCCGGGTTCAGCGAAGGCACCGCGTTGGTGTAGCCGAAGCGCTGGGCATTGCCGGCGCGGAAATCAGCGATTGAGTCGAAGTAATAGGTGCCTGCGGTGCCGGCCCGGGGGTTCGAGACGCTGACGAAAGCATTCAGCACGTCGACATGCTGACCCTCGGCGAAGATGCGCAGGTCATGGTCACCTCGCGTGAGACGGGCTTGGAAAGCACCGCCCCAGGTCTCCGTTTTCAGCGCGTTGGTCTGGCGCGAGATGTCCGGGCCAAACGCGACAGTCGCGAAGCCGGGAGCGCAGGTCACCGAAGCGCCGGCACCGGCCGAACCCGGGTTCGTGCGGTCAGACGTCGGAGCGGCGCACACGCGCATTTCGGCGAAACCACGTCCCAGCAGCGGGTCCTGAATGCGGGTGTAGTTCTTGTAGAACGCGCGCGCTTCGGTCGAGAACTCGTCCGACCACTCCGAGTTCAGCTGAACCACGCCGGTCTGCAGCTTGTTGCCCTGCAGATAGGCGTTCGACGCCAGGCCTAGGCTCGGGCTGCCCGGGTTCGCGCTGACGTTGTTGGTCAGGACGATCGAGTCCTTTGCGTACGTGTAGGTCGCCGACAGGCGCTGCGTATCGGAGAGGTTAGCGTCGAGACGCGCGACAAGGCGATCGTCCTTGTCCTGGTTGCTGTTGACCACGCCGCCCGTGTCGTAGCCGTAGCGCGACTGAGCAATCGAGGAGATTTCGTCGACTTGCGACTGCAGCAGCGTCGGGATCGCGCTGCCGGCGTTGTTGTCGCTCGGGCCTTCCGCAATCGGGCGCGGTGCGCGCAGGCGTTCACCGGCGACCATGAAGAACAGCTTGTCCTTGATGATCGGGCCAGACAGCTGTGCGCCGTAATTCTCGTACTTGAAGTTCGGCAGTTCCACGGTTCCCGTTGGCACGCCCGGACCCGCCTTCGTCTTCGTGCCAGACAGCTCGTCTGACGAGTACGAGTAGAAGCCAGTACCCTGGAAATTGTTGGTGCCCGACTTCAGGATGACGTTGACGACGCCGCCCTGGAAGTTGCCCTCGCGCACGTCATACGGCGCGACCTTCGTCTGGAACTGGCCAATCGCGTCTATCGGGATCGGCGAGCGGCGGCTCGGAAGACCGTCCGGATTCAGGCCGAAGTTGTCGGTGATCGGAACACCGTCGACGGTGAAACGGTTGAAGCGCGCGTTCTGGCCCGCGAAGCTCACCGCACGGCCACCACCGGGCGAATCATCGAGACGGGCGAACGGATCCCGGCGCATCAGATCGCGAATGTCGCGATTCACCGACGCGATGGTTCCGATCTTCTCGGCGGTGAGAACAGTGGCGGGGCCCTGGCCGGCTGAGCGCGCCGACGGGATCGACGATGCCGTCACGACGATGTCGCCGCCGGCTTCCTCAGCGGCCTCGGCCTGCAGCTCGATCGGCAGGTCGAAGGCTTGGCCAACGACGGTGAAGATGTCGGTGACGGTGACCTGGGGATGGCCCGGGGCCGCGACAGTGACGGAGAAGGGGCCGCCGACGCGGAGGCCAGATGCGTTGAACGAGCCGTTGGCGTTGGTCGTCACGGTCGAGGTCGTGCCCGAAGGAACGTTGACGATCGTCACCGTTGCGCCCGGGACCGGGGCACCAGCCGCCGTCACCGTGCCGCGAATTACCGAGGTCGTTTCCTGTGCCGACGCCGCAGCCGGCGCGATGAGCGCGACCGCAGCCACGCCCAGATACAGGTTATGTCGCATCAATCTGTTCCCCTTGAGAGCTCGTGTGCTCTGACCGCACGGTGCCTTGACCGTCCGTCGCGCCCCTGCCCGTGCAATATTTCGCTTCCGTGACACCGACTAGGCGATTCGTGATGGAACCGGATTCGTTTTTGCTGCGTTGCAAAAAGGCGACAGGTGCGTCCGGGTTCAGGCCGATGCTGCCACGATCGCCTGCCAGCCGGCCTCGTCGATCACCCGTATCCCAAGGTCCGCGGCTTTTTTCGCCTTCGATCCGGCGCCCGGCCCCGCCACTACAAGGTCAGTCTTGGCGGAGACGGACCCTGCCACCCGCGCGCCCAGCGACTCGGCCTGTGCCTTGGCCTCGTCCCGGCTCATCGTCTCCAGCGTCCCGGTGAAAACGACGGTCTTCCCAGAGACTTCGGACGCGCGCGTCTCGTGAACAACGTCGGCGGGCACGATCTCGGTCAGCAGGTCATTGACCGCCTCGTCGTTCCGCTCTTCGGCAAAGAAATCGATCAGTGCGAGAGCGACTTCGGGGCCCACCTGCTTGGTATCGACGATCGCCGCCAGTTCTTTGGCCGTGCGGGCGAGCAGCTTGTCGTCGCTCTCGCCGATTGCCTGGAGCATGCCGTCGCGCTTCTCGATCCCGCTCTGCACCATCGCGCGGAATGCCGCCCAGCTCGTCCAGCGCCGCGCCAGATCGCGGGCGGTCACTTCACCGATGTGCCGGATGCCCAGTGCGAACAGGAAGCGATCGAGTGGCGGCGAGCGCTTGGCGTCGATCGCCGCGATCAGGTTGCGCGCCGAAACCTCCGCCCAGCGTTCGCGCGCCAGCAGGTCTGCCTCGGTCAGCCGGAAAATGTCTGCCGGCCGTGCGATCAGCTTGTCGGCAAAGAAATTCTCGATGTTGGTGATGCCCAGCCCCTCGATGTCGAGCGCATGGCGCGAGGCGAAGTGGCGCAGCCGCTCCACCTGCTGTGCCGGGCAGACCAGCCCGCCCGAGCAGCGCCAGTCGACTTCGCCCGGCTCGCGTACCGCTTCCGATCCGCAATCGGGGCAGTGCGTGGGGAATTGCCATTCCGGCCGCGGCGTATCGCGGGTCAGATTTTCGACGATCTGCGGAATGACGTCGCCGGCCCGCTGCAGCACCACGCGGTCTCCGGGCCGCACGCCGAGCCGGCCGATCTCGTCGGCGTTGTGCAGCGTCGCATTGCGTACCACCACGCCGCCGACCGTCACTGGCTCCAGCTTCGCCACCGGCGTCAGCTTTCCGGTGCGTCCCACCTGGATGTCGATCTGGTTGAGCGTCGTCTGCGCCCGCTCGGCCGGGAACTTGTGCGCGATCGCCCAGCGCGGCGCCCGCGCCACGAAACCCAGGCGCTCCTGCCAGTCGAGCCGGTCGACCTTGTACACCACGCCATCGATGTCGAACGGCAGGTCGGCCCGCTCCGCCTCGATCGACCGATAGACCGCCAGCGCATCCGCCGCCGTATCAACACGGGTAAAGCCGTCAGCGACGGGGAAGTGCCATTCCCTGATGGCCGCGATCACATCTGACTGGGTCGATCCGGGGAGGGCACTCGCTTCGCCCCAGCCGTGCGCCAGGAACCGCAGCGGGCGGCTGGCAGTGACAGACGCGTCCTTCTGCCGCAGCGATCCTGCGGCGGCATTGCGCGGGTTGGCGAACTGCCGCGCTTCCTTCCCCGTCTCCGCGACCTCGGCAGCAAGCCGGGCATTCAGCGCGGCAAAGTCGGCCTTCGCCATATAGACCTCGCCGCGCACCTCGAACACGTCGGGCGCACCGGCCGGAAGGCTTGCCGGAATATCCGCGATCGTCCGCACGTTGGCGGTCACATCCTCGCCGGTGGTGCCATCGCCCCGCGTCAGCGCCTGCACCAGGCGACGCCCCTCATAGCGCAGCGAGCAGGACAGGCCGTCGATCTTCGGCTCCGCGGTCAGCGCCACCGCTTCATCATCCGCAAGGCGCAGGAAACGCCGCACGCGGCCGACGAAATCCTCCACCTCCTCATCGGAGAAGGCATTGTCGAGGCTGGTCATCGGCCTGGCATGGGCGACCTTCGCCAGATGCCCCGCCGGCGCCGCGCCCACCTGCCGCGACGGGGAGTCCGCCCGAACCAGATCCGGGAAGACCGCCTCGATTTCATTGTTGCGCCGGACCAGCGCGTCATAATCCGCGTCCGAAATCTCCGGTGCGTCGTCGGTATGATAAAGCCGGTTGTGGTGCGCGATCTCGGCGGCGAGCCGCTCGAGCTCAGCGGCGGCAGCTTCGGCGGTGGTGGGCAGGGCTGGCATGCGCTTTCGTTAGGCGAGCCGCCGGTTCCCGCCAAGCACATGCAAGAAGGCCCGGGAGCATCGCTCCCGGGCCTTCCTGAACTCGCCTGAACCTCGCCTCAGCGAACGCCGGGCACCGGCGGATCGAGTTCGGTCACAGCCTCGTCCTCATGAACTTCGACGAGTCCGCGGCCGAGGTGCGACGCGCGATAGCCATAGGCATAATAGATCACGAGGCCGATGATGCCCCAGATCGGCAGCACCAGCATCGCATCCAGCGGCAGGTTGAAGAACAGGAAGATGCAGCCCGCAATGGTCATCGGCCCGATCAGCCACAGCGCCGGCGTGCGGAAATCACGCTTCCGGTTCGGCTCGCGGCGGCGCAGGATCATCACCGCGATCGCCACCATCATGAAGGCGTAGAGCGTCCCGGCGTTGGCGATATCAGCCAGCTTGCCGACCGGCAGGAACGCTGCCGCGAAGGCCACCGCGCCGCCGGTGATGGCAGTCACGATGTACGGCGTCTTCCACTTCGGGTGTACGGTGGAGAGCTTGTCCGGCAGCAGGCCGTCACGGCTCATCACGAAGAAGATGCGCGTCTGGCCGAACATCAGGATCAGGATCACCGAAGGCAGCGCGAGGAATGCCGCAATGCCAAGCATGTTGCCGACGCCCGACCAGCCGATCTGGCGAAGGACGTGTGCCAGCGCTTCGTTCGAGCAGACCAGCGGCAGCTGATCGGCGGCATAGGTCGCGCACTGGCGCGCCAGTTCTTCGGAGCCTGCCGGGAAGGGAACGCCGTTCGGCCCCATGATCGGCTGGCCGCCCACGGTGCCGATCGCGCCCGCAGCCACCAGGATGTAGAAGACGGTGCAGAACAGCAGCGAGGCGACGAGGCCGATCGGCACGTTGCGCTGCGGGTTCTTGGTCTCCTCGGCCGCGGTCGAGACCGCGTCAAAGCCCACATAAGCAAAGAAGATCGTCGCTGCTGCGCCTACCGCGCCGACGCCGGTGCCAAAGCCGCCGAAGACGCCGGCCGGCAGGAACGGGTTGAAACGGTCGGTGTCAAAGGCGTCCGACGGCAGCGTAAGGGCGATGAAGGCGGTCAGCGCGGTCACCTTGATGGCGACCAGAACGGCATTGACGCGGGCGCTTTCGGTGGTGCCGATCATCAGCAGCCAGGTGATCAGAAGCGCGATGAAAACGGCCGGAAGGTTGATGAAGCCGCCTTCGACACCGCCCAGTGCCAGCGGTGCACCGGATAACCAGGGGGGTAAGTGTATGCCGAGGAATTCGTTGAGGATGGTGCCGGTGAAATAACCTGACCAGCCGACCGATACCGCGCTCGCCGCTACCGCATATTCAAGGATGAGGGCCCATCCGACCGTCCAGCCGATCACCTCCCCCATGGTGGCGTAGCTGTAGGTGTAGGCCGATCCCGCGACCGGGATCATCGCTGCAATCTCGGCGTAGCAAAGTGCCGCCACGATGCAGATCAGGCCGGCGATGGCGAAGGCCAGCATCAGGCCCGGTCCCGCCTTCTGGGCGCCGGCGGATGTCAGCACGAATATGCCTGTTCCGATGACGCAGCCGATGCCGAATAAGGTTAGCTGGAACCAGCCCAGTGTACGATGAAGCGACTTCTTCTCGGCAGTTGCCAAGATGGCGTCGAGTGGCTTTACTCGGCCAAAGATCATGCGGCCCTTCCCCCAGGAGGTGCGGCCCTCTGCCGGCCGCGCTTTCGTGAAGGGGCCAGAATTAGCGGGAGATGAGCCTCGCGCAATCCCTCACCGCGCGAGCGGGGGGATCGGCCGAAGATTCATTCACTTGGCGCTGTCGTTCTGCGCCAGCATCGGGCCCAGCGGGCGGCCCGCCAGGATATGGACGTGGAGGTGCGGCACTTCCTGGTGGCTGTGCGGCCCGGCGTTGGCGAGCAGGCGGTAGCCCGGCTCGACCAGCCCGGCCTCACGCGCGACGAGTCCGACGGCGCGAACGAAGCCGGCGATCTCGGCATCACTCGCCCGGGCGGAGAAATCGTCCCAGCTTACGTACGGTCCCTTGGGGATCACCAGCAGGTGGGTCGGCGCCCATGGCGCGATGTCATGGAACGCCAGCGCGTGATCGTCCTCATATACCTTCTTCGCCGGGATCTCGCCGCGCAGGATGCGGGCGAAGATGTTCTGGTCGTCATAGGGGCGAGTCGCGTCGACGGGCATGATCGGCCTCACTCAGGTCGGAAGGAGAGGGGGCGGCCGGCCTTCTCGTCATGGCCCGACTGGCCTTCGCGCCGCGCCAGTTCCTGGCGCACGTCGTTGAGACTCAGTCCGGCATCCGCCAGCAGCACGAGAAGGTGGAAGATCAGGTCGGCCGCCTCGGGCACGATCGCGCTGTCGTCTCCCGAACAGGCGGCGATCACCGTTTCCACCGCTTCCTCGCCCAGCTTCTGGGCGATCTTGTGCCGCCCGCGGAAGAACAGGCTCGCGGTATAGGAGCGGACCGCGGGCGCATCCTTGCGCGCGCGGATCGTGGCTTCGAGGCGGTCCAGCATGTCTTCGGCCATGCATCAGCCGGTGCCGCGCGGCGGCGGTCAGGTCAACCTTTGCGCGCGCGCTTGCGCAGCGCACGTCGCGCCAACCACACTGCAACGGCCGCGACCGCGAACAGGGCGACGTCGGACAGTTCCGGTCCGGTGCGCGGCGTGGAGACAGCAGAACGCCCGCCGTCGGCCGCCGCCGGCGCGGCAAGGAACAGGATCGCGATCAGCCACATGGTGCGTGATCCATAGGCCGCCACGGTTATCGAGCCGTCAATGCGAGCGGACGGGAACGCCGGCAGCAGCCAGCGCGGCGTGCGCGTCGGCGATGGTCGCTTCGCCGAAATGGAAGATCGAGGCGGCGAGCACGGCGGATGCGTGGCCCTGCGTCACCCCCGCGACGAGGTGATCGAGGTTGCCGACGCCGCCTGATGCCACGACGGGAACGCTCGTCCGGTCCGACACGGCGCGGATCAGGTCGAGGTCATAGCCGTCGCGGGTGCCGTCGCGATCCATCGACGTCAGCAGGATCTCGCCCGCGCCCAGCTCTGCCAGGCGCAGCGCATGCTCCACCGCGTCGATGCCGGTGGCGCGCCGCCCGCCATGGGTGAACACTTCCCAGCCATCTCCGCTGCGCCGCGCATCGACACTGGCAACGCAGCACTGGCTGCCGAATCGCTCCGCGATGTCGGCCACCACTTCCGGTCGCGAAACGGCAGCGGAATTGACCGCCACCTTGTCCGCCCCTGCCAGCAGAAGCGCGCGCGCGTCATCCGCCGTGCGTACGCCGCCGCCGACGGTCAGCGGCATGAAGCACACCGCCGCGGTGCGTCGCACCACGTCGAGGATCGTGTCCCGTCCTTCGTGGCTCGCCGTGATGTCGAGGAAGCACAATTCGTCCGCGCCCGCCGCATCATAGGCGCGCGCCTGTTCCACCGGGTCACCTGCGTCGATCAGGTCGACGAAGTTCACCCCCTTCACGACGCGCCCATTGGCGACGTCGAGGCAGGGGATCACGCGCGCGCGGACCGTCATGCCGCCGCCGCCACGCTCAGCGCTGCGGCAAGGTCGAGCCGCCCGTCGTACAATGCCCGGCCGGTGATCACCCCTTCGACGCCGTCGCGCGTATGCAGGGCAAGCACATGAATGTCGCCGATCCCCTTGACGCCGCCGCTAGCGATCACCGGGATCGACACCGACCGCGCCAGATCCACCGTTGCCTCGACGTTGCAGCCCTTCAGCAGCCCGTCGCGTCCGACATCGGTGAACAGCAGCGCCGCAACGCCAGCATCCTCGAACTGCCGCGCCAGGTCGACCGCGCTGGTGGTCGACACGTCAGCCCAGCCCTTGGTCGCGACCATCCCGTCACGTGCGTCCACCGCAACCACGATCCCGCCTGGAAAAGCGGCGGCCATGTCGCGAACGAACTGCGGATTCTCGAGCGCAGCGGTACCAATCACCACCCGTGCGACACCAAGATCGAACCATCTTTCCACACTTTGTGCCGTTCGGATGCCACCGCCGAGCTGAACATGACCGGGAAAGCACGCCACGATCGAGCGTACGGCGTCGCCATTGCGGCTCTCGCCAGCAAACGCCCCGTCCAGATCGACGACGTGGAGATGCCCGGCACCTGCCTCGGCGAACAGCAGCGCCTGCGCCGCCGGATCGTCGCCATAGACGGTCGCGCGGTCCATATCCCCCTCGGCGAGCCGCACGACCTGTCCTGCCTTAAGGTCGATCGCAGGGAAGACGATAAGGCTCACGGCCGCCACTCCAGAAAACGGGCGAGCAGTGCCAGGCCGTAGCGCTGGCTCTTCTCGGGATGGAATTGCACGCCGACGATATTGTCGCGACCGATCGCCGCGGTGACCGGCCCCGCGTGATCCGTGCGGGCGATCACGTCATCGCCCTCGAAGGCATAGCTGTGCAGGAAATAGGCCTCGCCCGGCGCGATCAGTGGATGGTCGCTGACCGGCATCACGTCGTTCCAGCCCATGTGTGGAACCTTGGCGTCAGTACCGGCCGGATCGAGCCGGCGCACCGCACCTGAAATCCACCCAAGTCCAGCATGTTGTCCCAGTTCCTCGCCACGATCTGCGAGGAGTTGCATGCCGACGCAAACGCCGAGGAATGGCGTGCCCTCCTCAAGCACGCGCTCCCGCAGCGCCGCTTCCAGGCCGTCGATCGCACGAAGGTTCGCCGCGCACGCGCCGAACGCGCCAACGCCGGGCAGAACGATGCGGTCGGCACGCAGGATCGCCTCGGGATCGGCGGTGATCGTGACGTTATCCGCTCCCGCAGCCCGGAGCGCATTCTCGACCGAGTGGAGGTTGCCCGACTGGATGTCGACCAGCGCCAGCGTCACAACACGCCCTTGGTGGAGGGGATGGCGTCCGCTTTTCGCGGATCGATCTCGATCGCCTTGCGCAGAGCGCGGGCCAGGCCCTTGAACGCGCTCTCGGCGATGTGATGATTGTTCTCGCCGTGCAGTGTCTCAACATGCAGCGTGATTCCAGCAGCTTGTGCGAAGCTATGAAACCAGTGTTTGAAGAGTTCGGTGTCCATCTCGCCGAGCTTCTTCTGGCTGAACTCCGTCTTCCAGACGAGCCACGGGCGGCCGGAGATATCGAGCGCGACGCGGGTCAGCGTCTCGTCCATCGGTGACAGCGCATCGCCGTAGCGGCGGATACCGCGCTTGTCGCCAAGCGCCTTGGCAACGGCTTCGCCGATCGCGATGCCGGTATCTTCCACCGTATGGTGCTGATCGATGTGCAGATCGCCCTTCGTTTCGACGTCGAGATCGATCAGCGAGTGCCGCGAAAGCTGCTCCAACATGTGATCGAAGAAGCCGACTCCGGTCGAAATCCGGTAGATGCCGGTACCGTCAAGGTTGACGGTGACCGCGATTCGGGTCTCGTTGGTGTCGCGACGGATCGTGGCGGTGCGCATGGGCGCGCACATAGCGGAGCAGCCACGTCATGCAATCTTGACCGTACGCGGTGGTCCGTTACCCATGGCGGCAATGGACGATCATTCTCCCGATAGCCTGATTCCGTACGACGAGATCGTGCAGGAGGCGCTTCGCGCCGTCGTCGGTCGCGTGCTCGGCTCGGTCGCCGAGGGCGGCGGGCTGCCCGGCGACCATCATTTCTACATCACCTTCAAGACTCAGGCCGCTGGCGTGGACATCCCGAAGCGGCTGATCGAGCGCTTCCCGGACGAGATGACGATCGTCCTGCAGAACCGGTACTGGGATCTGACGGTGGACGATACACGCTTCTCCGTCGGCCTGAGCTTCAATCAGGTGCCCTCGAAGCTCGTCATCCCCTATTCCGCGATCACGGGCTTCCACGATCCGTCGGTCAATTTCGAGCTGCGCTTCCAGGCCCAGGAAGGCCCTGGCGACGGCCCAGGCCCGCATGATCCGGCCGAGAACGATGGCCCTCCGGTGCCGGCCGAGGACGGCTCGAACGTCGTCGCGGTGGACTTCAAGCGCAAGAAATAACCTGGCTCGTCGGATGCGGGTGCCATCGTGCAACCGAAGTGCCCGCCGGGAGCTTGAGGATCAGGCTTCCGCGGGAACGACGAGATCATGACCACACGCACCGAAACCGATTCGCTTGGCCCCATCGAGGTGCCGGCCGATGCCTATTGGGGCGCGCAGACGCAGCGCTCGATCGAGAATTTCCCGTTTCCCTCGACCGAGCGGATGCCGATCGCCATCGTCCATGCGCTGGCGCTGGTGAAGCAGGCCGCCGCCCGAGTGAACCGCCGCCATGGCCTGGAGCCTGAGAAGGCGAAGGCGATCGAGGAGGCAGCCGCGGAAATCGTCGCGGGCAAGCTCGACGACCAGTTCCCGCTCGTCATCTGGCAGACGGGCAGCGGCACGCAGAGCAACATGAACGTCAATGAGGTGATCGCTGGCCGTGCCAACGAGATCCTGACCGGCACGCGTGGCGGCAAAAGCCCGGTCCACCCCAACGACGACGTCAATCGGGGGCAATCCTCCAACGATTCGTTTCCTACCGCGCTCCACGTTGCCGCGGCATTGGGCGCGACTCAGCGGTTGCTCCCGGCGCTGGAGCGGCTGGAACGTGCGCTTCTCGAGAAGGCGGAGGCGTGGCAGCGGATCGTGAAGATCGGCCGCACCCACCTGCAGGACGCGACGCCGCTGACGCTGGGGGATGAATTCTCCGGCTACCACAGGCAGTTGCGGCTGGCCCGCACGCGCCTGATTCCGGCGATCGAACAGGGCCTTTCACAGTTGGCGCAAGGCGGCACGGCTGTAGGAACCGGACTGAATGCGCCACCGGGCTTCGACAGGGACGTTGCGGTGGAACTGTCTGAACTCACCGGATTTGCGTTCGAGACAGCGCCGAACAAATTCGAGGCACTCGCAAGCAACGATACGCTGGTGGACTTCTCGGGACGGCTCAACACGCTGGCCGTGGCACTGACGAAGATAGCGAACGATATCAGGCTTCTGGGATCAGGGCCGCGTTGCGGCATCGGCGAGCTTGTCCTGCCCGCGAACGAACCGGGCAGTTCGATCATGCCGGGCAAGGTGAACCCGACGCAGGTCGAGATGCTGACGATGGTAGCGGCGCAGGTGATCGGCAATCACGCTGCCATCACCGTAGGCGGTATGCAGGGGCATCTCGAGCTCAACGTGTTCAAGCCGATGATTGGTGCCGCAGTGCTTCGATCGATCGATCTGCTGGCCGTCGGGATGGAGAGCTTTGCGGAGCGCTGCATAGAGGGTCTCGAGGCGGACGAGCGGCGGATCGCCGAATTGCTGGATCGATCGCTGATGCTGGTGACCGCGCTGGCGCCGGAGATCGGCTATGATCAGGCGGCCAGGATCGCCAAGCATGCTCATGCCGAGGGGCTGACGCTGCGCGAAGCGGGGTTGGCGCTGGAGCTTGTCGACGAGGAGACCTTCGACCGGGTGGTGCGCCCCGAAGCGATGCTTGGAACCTGAGCACCGGCATCATTGTTGAACGTCGGAAGCAGGGAAGGGAGCTATATGATCCGCACCATCATCGGCGCGCTTGTGGGCAGTGAACTCGATCGGCGGGACGGCCGTGGCGGGCTGAAGGGCGCGGCAATGGGAGCGCTGGCTGCGCGTGCCGTCACTCGCACCGGCCCCTTCGGGCTGCTGCTGGGCGGCGGTTATGTCGCCAAGAAGATGTACGATCGCCGCAAGGCTTCCCGGGTCACGGCTGGCCGGTCTGCTGCCAAGCCCTGACGGCGTCGCTCGGGGCGATCAGCATCAGCAAGTTGAGCGTCAGATTGTCCCGGATCGCAGCCAGCGCAATGAGTTCGAGCAGGATGGCCAGCGCGACCCCGCCCCAGCGGGGTAGCCACGCCGCCAGCCAGAAGCCGAGCGCCATCATCGCCATGTCGCTGACCGAATTCAGGATACTATCGCCGGAGTAGCCGAAGGTCATCGTCACCGCGCGGTACCGGTCGATGATGAGGGGCGAGTTTTCCAGCACTTCCCAGCCAGCTTCGATGATCAGGGCCAGCAGGAAGCGCGTGCCGATGGGCTGGCAACGGAGCAGCAGCCAGCCGAGCGAGTAGAAGATCAGGCCGTGGACGATGTGGCTGAGTGAATACCAGTCGGCGATCTGCTGGCTGTTCTCGTCCGATTGAACCAGGCCGTGCCACAGCCTGATCGTGCCGCACGGGCAAATCGGCGATCGCCCCATCACATAGAGGGTCAGGGTTGCCAACCCGATGATCGTCACGGCAGCTGCCGCGACCTGCCTTGACGCTAGCCCCATCGCCGCGGCACTAGCGCGCATGGCCGCCTCCAACCAGTCCGATCCCCATGGTATGCGTCGCCGTGGGGTACTCTTCGTGCTTTCCTCCCCGTCGGGCGCTGGAAAATCCACCATCGCCCGCAAGCTGCTGGCGGCGGAGCCAGAACTGTCGATGTCGGTATCCTATACGACCCGCGCGCCGCGGCCCGGGGAGGTGGACGGCAAGGATTATCACTTCGTCTCGCTCGAGAAGTTTCGAGAGATGGTGTCGGACCACGAGTTCCTGGAGTGGGCGCACGTGTTCGACAATCGCTACGGCACGCCGAAGGCGGATGTGTTCCATACGCTAAGCGAGGGGCAGGACATCCTGTTCGACATTGACTGGCAGGGCGCGCAGCAGCTTCATCAACTGGCCGGCGGAGACGTGGTGCGCGTGTTCATCCTGCCGCCGTCCATGGCGATCCTGCGCGATCGACTGGAGAAGCGCGCGACGGATAGCCAGGACGTGATCGATGCGCGGATGGCGCGCGCCGCCAACGAGGTCAGCCACTGGGACGGCTATGACTATGTGCTGGTGAACGACGATCTCGAACAATGTTTCGAGCATGTCCGCACGATCCTGGCCGCGGAACGGCTCAAGCGATCGCGGCAGACGGGGATCATTGGATTTATTCGCAGCCTGCTGAAGAGCGGCTGATCCTCGCGCCCGCTCGAGCGCGGCGCGGAATCAGGATACCAATGCGAGAAATCGCGCCGCGGCGGCAAAGTCACGATGCCGTGCATCGCGCGCTTCCGCGGCGAGCACATCTTCGCCCCATTGGTCGACCTGCCACATCTCGTCCACCAGGGCGGCGTTCCAGAGTGCCTCGACATCGATTGCGCCCTCAGCGAGCGCAAGCGTGCCGACCAAGGTGCCGCTGATCGTGACGAGGGGCTGAAGCGCGACCAGCCGGAAGGGCGGGCGGCTCGCCACAGCTTCCGAAAGGCGCGCGATGGTCGCGGTGGGCTGCGGACGATGCATGACGCCGCTCACCAACTCGAAATGAACATCGTAGCGATCGCGCGCCCAATCGAGCAGCGGATTCCATGCTGCTGCTTCCCGCGCGATCAGTTCCGCAGGCGAGTCGGCGCGGTAGTAGAGCAAGTCACTTTCCGCATAAGTGGCAAGGCCGGCAGCGAAGGCGGCGGGATCAGGCGCCACACGATCGATGGCCGCGTTGGCAAGGCCGGTGAGCGGCATCGCGCGCGGATCGATCGTCTCTTCGACTGCGTCCCATTCCGAGGCGATGGCCTGGGCGAGCGCATCGGTTGGCAGGGCGAGCGGGCTCCGTCCCGGAGTGCGGACGGGCCGTTCATCGAGCCGAACCACGTTGTCAGAATCGACGCTTACCGACTTCCAGAACCGCTTCACGGCCGGGGGCTCCGCCAGCGGCGGGCGAGCGCGCGCGGCACGATCGCCATCGTCCACAATGCCGCGATCACGATCCCGCCGCCAAGCAACTTGCGTCCCAGCTCCTCGCCACGCGCGAGCAGCAGCACGCCGAGGACGGCAGCCATCGCCGTTACCAGGCGGACGAGCACCAGCACGAGCCAGCGTGATCGGGCAGGGTCGGTTGTCATCTGCGCTGCTATGGCCGATCCGCCTGCGGCTTTCCAGCCGCGACAAGCGGGCGCGAAAATCCGACCAGTCGCCTGGCAACCTCTTGGTTACAAACGGACATTATGGTTTAATTCCACATGTAGCGAGAGCGGGCCCGGGGGGGCAGCCTCGAACCAGCGGTGATGAGGAACGGGACGGCGATGGTCGGCGCGGCGGTGTTTGTTTACGGTTTGCTGATGAGCTTTGTTTTTTCGGGCGCCTCGCGCAACGCAAAGCTCCGTCGTCCCAACCCGCCGGTGATGCAATATGTCGGCTATGTGCTCTGCGGGATCACCGCCGGCGCATCGGTGGTGCTGATGTGCCACGCAATCGGCGATTCGATCGGCATGCCACTGCTGCCGTTGACGATCTGATGCCTGGCTGGCGTGGCCAGCGGGCATTCATAGCTGTCTAATGTCGATCCCCGCGGCTCGCGCCGCGGGTGATGGCTCATTCCTTGGCGCCGCGACCGCGGCGTTCGCCGCGCCGGGCCTTGCGGACCTGCTTTGCGTGGGCGCGGGCTTTCGCTTTGCGGTCCTCCCGCGTCGGCGCCGGGCGGCTGTCGTCGGGCAACTGATCCCCCAGCGACTCTTCGAAGCCCAGACCAGCCAGGCTATCGCGGAAATGCGTCGGCAGCGATGCCGTCACGTCAATTGCGCCGCCGTCGGGATGATCGACGCGGATGCGCCGGGCGTGGAGATGCAACTTGCGGCTAATCCCGCCCGTCAGGAATGCAGCGGGGCCGCCATATTTGCCATCACCCACGATTGGGTGCCCGATGGCCGCCATATGGACGCGCAGCTGATGGGTGCGACCGGTGAAGGGCTGTAGCTCCACCCAGGCCGCGCGGTTGCCGGCGCGTTCGATCACGCGGTAGCGGCTGCGCGACGGAGCGCCATTCTCCTCGTCGACGTGCATCTTTTCGCCGCCAGTGCCCGGCTGCTTGGCGAGCGGCAGATCGACCACGCCGTCGTCGATCGAGGGCACGCCAACAACCAGCGCCCAGTAGACCTTTTTTGCGGATCGCCCTGAGAATGCCTTGGCAAAGAAGGCGGCGGCACGGCTGGTGCGGGCGACCAGCAGCGCGCCTGACGTATCCTTGTCGAGCCGGTGGACAAGCTTCGGCCGCCCTTCGGCCTCGAACTGAAGCGCGTCGAGTAGCCCGTCGACGTGCTGCGTTGTCTTGGTGCCGCCCTGTGTCGCGAGCCCCGGCGGCTTGTTCAGCACGAAGGCGGCGGGATCCTGGTGGATGACCAGTTCACGCGCGAACGCCACCTCATCCTCGCTGAGCGGGGGACGCACGCGCTTTGGCCGCGCATCGGCGCGTGGCGCTTCCTCTGGCGGCAATCGCAACGTCTGACCCGCGACGACCCGGTCGCCTGGACCGACGCGTGCGCCGTCGAGCCGCAGCTGCCCCGTGCGCGCCCATTTGGCGACGGTGGTGAAGCTCGTGTCGGGCAGATGGCGCTTGCACCAGCGATCAACGCGGATGCCATCGTCATCCGGCGCGACGGTGAACTGGCGGACGGTGTCGCTCATGCAAAGCCCCTCGTCATGCCCAGGCCAAGCGCCAATGCGCCAATCGCACCAAATACGGAGAGGATGACGTAGGCCAGCATGGCGGCGATCTCGCCGCGCTGGATCATCAGCACCGCGTCGAGCGAGAAGGCGGAGAAGGTCGTGAAGCCGCCGAGTACGCCAACGCCGAGCAGCAGGCGCCAAGCCTCGCCATCGCTAACGCGTGACAGCGAGCCGGCAAGGACACCCATGACGAGCCCGCCGACGATATTGACCGTCAGCGTGCCCCAGGGCCACGCCGGACCAAGCGCAGCAAGCGCTGCGCGCGCGACCAGATGGCGCAGTCCGGCGCCGACCGCGCCGCCGGCCATCACGAGAAACAAGGAATTCATCCGCGTCTCCCTAGAGGGAACGGCCGCGGGGCGGAAGGGACGATCAACTGCCGTCGGCCATCAAGTCCACTTGCGTACCGCCATTCTTGCCGGGATTCATGATCACCATGAAAGCTGCGCCGCGCTTCGTGCCGGCAAGGACATGTTCCTTGCCCTCGGCCTGATGGCCGGCGCGATAGCCAGCGTCTGTGGTGCGGGTGAAATACCAGTCGAGCAGCCGCTGCATCGGTGCCGCCGACGTGAAGCTCACGACGCGCAGCGCGCAGCCCTCGCCGTCTGCCCCGGCAGCCTCGGTCACACGCGCGTCTGGATAGAGCGGCACGCCGGCGGGCAGGCGGTTCGCCCAGTCGTTCGAATAGGCAACGTTGTTGGCGCAGCGTGGCGAGGCGCCCTGGCTTGACGCGAGCGCCCCCAGGGTCAGCGCGCGGCGGGCAGCGGCGCACTGCTTGCAGTCACCCGAAGCGGGCGGGGCAGGGCGGACGGTGTCGGTCTCTTCCTTTCTTGCGGCGTCAGCGACGCCATCTGGCGGGACCGCACCCGATACCGGCTGCGCCGGTGGACGCACCGTATCGGCGTTCGCCTGCTGGACGAGCGCCGGATCGACCATGATCTGGTCCTTGAGCGTGCTCTGTAGCGCGGGATCGACGGCACTTGCGGCGCCGTTCGCTTGCGCCAACGTGTTATCGAGGTCGGCAAGTGCAGCCTCGTCGGTCGGTGCTTTGCCGCACCCGGCTGCAAGCGAGACAAGCGCCAGCGCCGCCCCATGGCCAATCAGGCGTTTCATCGTCATCCCCGCGTGATCCTACTGGAAGGGCAGCTTGGCACGGCAGGCGTTAAAGAACGGTACGGGCACTAATGGTGTATCATTCTTGCAATACACGTCGGGTGGCGTCATGTGGAGAGAATGCTGAACCTTGTTTCGATTTTGATCGGTCTCGTTACCCTGGCCCTGGGCCTTGTCGCGTTCATGCCGCTACTGGGCTGGCTCAACTGGCTGGTGATCCCGATCGGGATCGTCGGCGCCGCCGTGGGCGCGCTTTCGAGCACCAACGGCGGTCGCAATCTCAACATCGTGCTGATCGTGATCTTCGCCCTGCGGCTGATGCTGGGCGGCGGCATTTTCTGATCAGCGGGCGCCGGTCACGGCGCCACGACGACGCAGGCAACGCCCGCCTTGGTGCACGCTGCCTGCGCCGCTGCCTTGGAGGAAAAGCCGGTCGCCTGGAGGCGGGTGACGGCGCCTGCCTTCACATAGCTGGGGCTGCCGCCGGTGCGGCTGCCGACCTTCGCCCATAGGCCGCGCGCATTGCTCTCGTCCCGGAAGGCGCCGAGCTGGATGCGCCATGCGCCGCCTGAGGTGCCGGGCGCAGACGTGGCTGCCGGCCTTGTCGCTGCGGCGGGGCGCTGTGCGATGGCGGGCGCCGGGGTCGGCTTCGCAGAAGGTGCGGCCGCAACCGCGCCCGGGCGGGCGGGCGTCGTGGCCGGGGCGGTTGCAGGTACCGGTGCCGTCCGGCCGGGGAGGGGTGCGGGCGGCGCGGCCATGGCGAGCGAGCGGGCATCCGCCTCGTACTTGCGGGCAAGGGCGAGGCCCTGCTGTCGCTGCGGGGCGGGGATATATTGATCCATCTGCGCCAGCGTCTGCGAGGCTTGGGGCAGACTCTGCTGCGAGGAACGCGTCACCAAGGCGTAGGCACGGACCCAATCCTTGGGGACCCCATCCCCGTTGAACAGCATCGTGCCGAGAACGAGCTGCGTGCGCTTCTCGCCGCGCGCGACGGATTTTTCGAGCCAGGGGAGCGCTTCGGCCTTCTTCCCTTCCTGAAAAAGGATCAAACCATAGTTATCGATGGCCTGCGCGTGGTTCTGAATGGCGGCTTTCCGGTACCATTCGGTCGCAATTGGCATGTCGATGGGGACGCCTCGTCCAAGCTTGTACGCCTGTCCCAGGTTGAACTGCGCATCGGCATCGCCCGCGACAGCGAGCGGGCGCCAGATGTCGACCGCCGCCTTGTAATCACCGTGCGACCAGGCATCCACGCCCTGCTTCACGTCAGCCGCGGCGGGCGCCGCGATCGCAACGATGCCGCCGAACAATCCCCAATACGCCTTGTTCATCCCACCACCCCAATCAACCGCAGGTTATCCCTGACGAAGCCGCATCGGCTTCATGCCCGAGAAGCGGGGTTTGAGCCAGTACGGTAATCAGGCCGTTAACTGCTTCGACCGTCTCAAATTGCCCGCTTTACCATTCCTTATCTAACACCGTGCCATTCCTGATCATGAACAGGGCGGGAGTTCGGCGAGGTTGATGGGCGGTTCGCTACGAACAGCGCGGCAAGGCGGATCGGGCAACTCCGATCCGGCGAACGTGGCTGTCGGGCGGATGCTGCCGCGTTCCTTCCCGGATCTTCCGACCACCTCGCGGGGCGCAGCGGCGATCGTGCCGACGGCGTCCCGCCAGACACTTCGTTCGTTCGAGGATTGATCATGAACATGCGCGCGATTGCCGGTCTCAGCCTTTCGGCCCTGATGCTTGGTGGAACGATGGTCGCCTGCTCGCAGGGCGGGATCGCGACCGCGAGCAGCCGTGATGCCTCGGCGGCAGCAAAGACCGCGGCGAAGAACGCCGAGAAGGCGAACAAGGCGCTCGCAAAGGGCGATGCGAACAAGGCAATCGGGTTCGCGGAAGCCGCAGTGGCGCTGATGCCGCAGAATACCGACTATCGTTCGCTGCTGGCGGGCGCTTATCTCAAGGCGGGCCGCTTCACCTCGGCCCACGCCGCCTACGCCGATCTGCTTCAGCTGACACCCGGTAACGGCAAGGCGGCGCTTAACCTGGCCTTGGCGATGATCGCGGAGGGGCAGTGGGACGAAGCGCGCCAGACGCTGGAGGCGCACGCGAGCGTCGTTCCTGCAGGTGACCGCGGCTTGGCGGTGGCGCTGGCGGGTGATCCGGCGACCGGCGTCGAACTGCTCACCGCTGCCGCGCGATCGCCCGACGCCGATGCGAAGACGCGGCAGAACCTGGCGCTGGCACTGGCGCTGGCGGGACGCTGGGTCGAAGCGCGCGAAGTCGTGGGCATCGATCTGGCGCCGACGGACGCGGATGCCCGGATGGTGCAATGGGCGGCGTTCGCCAAGCCGGTTGGCGCGGCTGACCAGGTGGCCGCCCTGCTTGGAGTCATGCCGGTGAAGGATCCCGGCCGCCCCGTGGCGCTGGCGCTGAACGCAGCCGTGCCGGTAGCGGCGATGGCGGCAGCAGAGCCAGTCGAGGCGCCGGTGGCGACAAGCGAGCCGGTGGCAGCACCGGAAGCAGTGGCCGCCGTGGAAGCCCCACCATCGTCAGGCGCGGCTAGGATCGTCTTCGCCGAGCGGCGGGAGGTGGTGCAGGCGCTGCCGACACGTACGCCAGCGACGATTGCTGCGCCCCGCACGGTCAAGACGCAGCTGGCGACGGCGTCCGCTGAGCCGAAGCCGGTTGCGCAGCCGAACAAGGGCAAGTGGTTCGTCCAGCTCGGTGCGTATGACAATGCGGCCGTGGCGAAGGACGCCTGGGGCCGCGCACAGCGCCGCTATCCGGCGTTCGAGCAGCAGACGCCAACCGGCATGGCGTTCAAGTCGTTCTACCGCCTGTCGGTTGGCGGCTTTGCCAAGAGCGACGCCGACGCGCTTTGCCGCGGTTATCGCGCCAAGGGCGGCGCGTGTTTCGTTCGCACCGGTGCGGGTGATCAGGTTGCGCAGTGGGTGAAGCCGGCAGGGGTGCAGGTGGCTTCGCGTTAAGCGCAGCCCAAGGGCTGCATTGGTTGAACGAGAAGGGCGTCACTCCAGCTCAGTGGGTGACGCCTTTTTCGTGCCAGGTGGCTATGAAAGTTCCCGACCGCCTTTGAAGAGCCGGAGAACACGGCCCTGCACGGGAAGGCCGTCGAACGGTGTGTTGCCCGCTTGGCCGGGCAGCGTGTCAGCATCGATCTGCCACGGCGCGTCCGGATCGACCAGCATGAGGTCCGCCTCGGCACCGGGTGTCAGTGCGCCCACGTCGAGGCCAAGGACGCTCGCCGGGTTACGCGACAGAAGCGCGACGAGGCGATCGATGGTCACGCGTTCGTCACGCACCAACCCAAGTGCGAGCGGCAGCAGCGTGGCTGCACCTGCCGCGCCGACGCTGGCATCCGCGAACGGCAGGCGCTTTTCCTCCGGCCCGCGCGGATCGTGGCCGGAACAGAGGACGTCGATCGTGCCGTCGGCGAGCGCCGCAAGCGCTGCTTCGCGATCCTCCTGGGAGCGCAGCGGCGGCGACAGGTGCGCGAAGGTGCGAAAGTCGCTCATCGCGTTGTCCGCCAGCAGCAGATGGGCCGGCGTGAGGCCGCAGGTGACTTGGACGCCGCGCCGCTTGGCGGCACGGATGAGATCGAAGCCGGCGGCGGTGGTGACTTGTCGCACGTGAAGGCGCGCGTCGGCTGCTTCGGCGAGCATCAGATCGCGGGCGATCGCCAGCGGCTCGGCGAGCGCCGGGGCGGCCGGCAAGCCAAGGCGGGTCGCGGTCTCCCCTTCGGTTGCGACCGCTTCGCCGACAAGGCCGGCGTCCTCGGCATGGCTGATGACCGTGAGACCAAGATCATGCGCATAAGCGAGGACCCGTGCCATCACGCCCGAATCCCCGATCCAGCGCCGACCGGTGCCCACGGCGCGTGCGCCCGCCGAGGCGCAGATCGCCATTTCGGCAAGGTCGGTGCCAGCGAGGCCGCGTGTGGCGGCCGCGATCGGGTGGATCCACAGATCCGGCCGGCCGATCAGCGCGGATCGCTGGACGATGCCGGGCTCGTCGAGCACCGGCGACTGATCCGGCATCAGCCCGACGCGGACGATCCCGCCCGCACGAAACGCGGCGCGATCGATGGTTGCAACCCCAAGATCGACGATCGCCGGCATCAGCAGCTTGCCGCGGCAGTCGATCACGGTGGCCTTTTCAGCCGCGTCGTCAGCGGGATCAACGATCCGGCCGTCGGCAACGAAGAGGTCCCCGCGACGTTCGCCAGTCAGCGGGCACACGATGCGCGCGTCCCTGAAAAGCAGTGCCGCGCTCATGCCCAACCCTCCACGCCGCGCGCTCTTCGCGTCAGCACGTCCAGACACGCCATGCGGACCGCCACGCCCATCTCGACCTGCTCGGTAATGGCGGAGCGATCATGGTCTGCGACGTTCGAATCGATCTCGACTCCGCGGTTCATTGGCCCGGGGTGCATGACCAGGGCGTCGGGCTTCGCGCGGGCGAGCCGCTCCAGCGTGAGACCATAGCGCAGGCGATACTCGCGCATCGACGGAATGTAACCACCGGTCATGCGCTCGGTCTGGAGCCGGAGCATCATCACCACGTCCGCCCCCTCCAGCGCCGCGTCGAAATCGGTGAACGGCGTCACGCCCATGCGCTCGATCGCGGCCGGCATCAGCGTGGTCGGGGCGCAGACGCGCACCTCGGCCGCAAGGGCAGTAAGGGCGAGGATGTTCGACCGTGCCACGCGGCTGTGCAGCACGTCGCCGCAAATGACGACTCGCTGGTTGTGGATCGTTCCCCGCCGCCGGCGGATCGTCAGCGCGTCCAGCAGCGCCTGTGTCGGATGCTCATGCCGACCGTCACCGGCGTTGAGGACGGGGCAATCCACCTTGTCGGCGATGAGCCGAACCGCGCCCGACGACATGTGGCGGATGACGAGGACGTCGGCACGCATGGCATTGAGCGTCATTGCCGTGTCGATCAGCGTTTCGCCCTTCTTCACGCTGGACTGCGCCGCGTGCATGTTCACGACGTCAGCACCCAGTCGCTTTCCGGCGATCTCGAAGCTGAGCAACGTGCGGGTCGAATTTTCGAAAAAGGCGTTGATCTGCGTGAGACCGGCGAGCCGCTTGTCTGGGGCGGCGCGATCGCGATTGGCGGTGATCCAGCCTTCCGCTTCATCAAGCAGGAAGGTGATCTCGTGCGGCTCCAGACCCTCGATGCCGGTGAGGTGCCGGTGCGGGAAAACGGCGCCGCCGGAGATCAGCGACGCGGGGCGGTGGTCCGATGTTGGCATCGAGCGGGCGCGATAAAGCCGCAAGGCTGGCGAGGCAAGCGAAGCTGCCCGATCATCGCCATCTGCTCAGCCCTGCGTCAGCGCGTCGATCGCTGCCTGCAGGATGTGGGCGGCAGCGAGGCTGTCGATCCGCTCTGCCCGCTTTGCGCGGCTCATGTCCTGCTCGATCATCACGCGCTCCACCGCGACGGTGGACCAGCGCTCGTCCCACAGAAGGATCGGCCCGAGATCGGCGATGTTGCGGGCAAAGGCGCGAGTCGATTGGCTGCGTGGGCTTTCGCTGCCGTCGAGATTGAGCGGAAGGCCAAGGACGATGCCGGCGACCTGTTGCGCCGCGATCAGATCGGCGAGTGCCGCCTTGTCCTGCGTGAACTTGCGCCGCTTGATGAGCGGGGCAGGGCTGGCGAAGGTCCAGCCCGCATCGCAGAGCGCGGTGCCGATCGTCTTGGTGCCGAGATCGAGCCCGATCAGGCGTCCGCCGCTCGGCAGAGCTTCGCGGAAGTCGGCGGCGGCGAGGGTGATCATCGTGCGGCCAGCCGGCGTGCGACATCGGCGCGCACGTTCGCCCAGAACAGGCTGTAGTCGTAGACGTGGTAGTTGTTGCCGGGGAGCACGTAAGGCCCCACGTCCGGCCCGTCGCCGATCAAGAGGAAGCCGCGATCGGCGCAGCGCGCGGGGACGCGGCCTGCCTCGATGCGGGCGCTTCCAAGGTCTTGGGCCGGGAACAGCGTGCCGACGTTGGCGCTGGCAGGGGCTGCAGCATCCGCCGTGCCGGTCAGCGGGTTCGTACAGACGAGCTTGCTTCCGCGGCGTGGCTTGCCATCGAAGCCGATTGTCTTGTCATAGGTGTCGATGACCAGTGAGGGATCGGCCGGCTCTCCGAACGTCGACCACGAAAGAATGCAGCCCCGCTGATCGGCGCGGGTACATTCAGGGAGGCCCATGGCGGCAAGATCGTTGCTGCGGCTGACGGGCCACCCGACGACATAGGCGGCGATGACGCGGCGGGCGAGCGGGGTGCCGGAGACCTTGTCCTTCAACAAGTGCGATAGATGAAGCGCACCCTGGCTATGGCCCGCTAGGATGATCGGCCGATCGGGGCCGATCTGACGCAGGAACGCCGCGAAGGCCGCCTGGATGTCTCCATAAGCGAGGTTCAGGGCGCGCTGCGCGTCGGCCGCATCGGTCAGGAACGAGCCGAAGGTCGCCTGGCGGTAACGCGGCGCCCAGATCTCGCCCGCTTGGTTGAAGGCGCTAGCCTGGCCGCGCAGGAAGAGGGCCGCGCGATCATTGGCCTCCTGATTGTCGAGCGGCGCGTTCCAGTGATCATCGCTGATATAGGACGTCGGGTGGATGAAGAAGACCGCCGCGCCCCCCGGCGCGGCACGGGGCTTGTATCCTTCCGGTACCCAGAGGGCGGGGTTGCCTGCACGGCCAGGGCGGGCGAGCCACATGCCGGGCCTATCATAGGCATTCTCCGCGACCTTCTTCTGCGGCTCGAATGGGCGGTCGGGAACGAAGGTCCAGCGGATCAGATCGTTGCCCCAGATTCGATACACGACGGCGCCGGCGAGGACGAGCGCGATGAGGAAGGCAATGACGTAAAGGAACTTGCGGGCCATGGCCCCGGCGCCTGCCCCAGCCGGGCCTCGCGCGCAACAGTGCGCCATTGCCTTGCGCAGCGCAGCAATGGTAGCGCGCCGACATGTCCGTAGATACCGCCACCGTGAAGAAGGTCGCGAGCCTTGCGCGCATCGCGATCGACGATGCCCATGCCGAGCGGCTCGTGCCCGAACTCAACAACATCCTGGGTTGGATCGAGCAACTGAGCGAAGTCGACACCAGCGGGGTCGAGCCGATGACGGCAGTGATCCCGAACAAGCTGCGCCTGCGCGACGACGTTGTGAACGCCGATCCGTTGACCGGCGGCGGGATCCGCGACGCGGTGCTCGCGAACGCGCCGCAGGCCGAGCACGGCTTCTTCACCGTGCCCAAGGTGATCGAGTGACCGCTTGGTTCGCCCCTATCGCGCCTGCGATCGCCTGCACTCTTCGTTCGAGTTTCGACCATGACTGATCTTACCGACCTTGGCATTCGCCAGATCCGCGACGGCGTGCGCGACGGGAGCTTCTCCGCGCGCGAAGTGGCGGAGGCTTTCACCCGCGCGGTCAGCGCCGCGAAGGAGCTGAATGCCTTTCTCGTCGAGACGCCGGAGCATGCGCTTGCCGCAGCCGACGCCGCCGATACAGCGCGCGCCTCGGGCGAGGCGCTGAAGCCGCTGGCCGGCGTCCCGATCGGGATGAAGGACCTGTTCTGCACCAAGGGTGTCCCGTCGACGGCCGCGAGCCACATCCTGGAAGGCTTTACGCCGCAGTATGAGTCGACCGTGTCGCAGCGCCTGTGGGACGCTGGCGCCGGGATGCTCGGCAAGCTCAACATGGACCAGTTCGCGATGGGCTCGTCGAATGAGACCAGCGCGTTCGGCAACGTCATCTCGCCGTGGCGGCGCAACGACGGCGGCAATGCCGCGCTGGCGCCGGGCGGATCCTCGGGGGGCAGTTCGGCGGCGGTTGCCGCGCGGCTGTGCCCGGGCGCGACCGGCACCGACACGGGCGGTTCGATCCGCCAGCCAGCGGCATTCACCGGTATCTCGGGGATCAAGCCGACCTACGGCCGCTGCTCGCGTTGGGGCGTCGTCGCTTTTGCGTCCAGCCTCGACCAGGCGGGGCCGATGGCGCGTGACGTGCGTGACTGCGCGATCATGCTGGAGGCAATGAGCGGCTTTGATCCCAAGGACGGAACCTCGCTCGACCTGCCCGTACCGCAGTGGGAGCAGCAGCTTGATGCGAGCCTTAAGGGCAAGCGCGTCGGCATTCCCAAGGAATATCGCGTCGACAACATGCCCGAGGAGGTCGAGGCCCTGTGGCAGAGGGGCATCGAGTGGGTGAAGGATGCCGGTGCCGAAGTCGTGGAAGTGTCGCTGCCGCACACCAAATATGCCCTGCCGGCCTATTACATCATCGCACCGGCGGAGGCGTCTTCGAACCTCGCGCGCTATGATGGCGTGCGGTACGGCCAGCGCGACCTGCCGGATGGTGCCAACCTCCAGGCAATGTATGCCGCGACGCGCGCTGCTGGCTTCGGCGAGGAAGTGAAGCGTCGCATCCTGATCGGCACCTATGTGCTGTCGGCCGGTTTCTACGACGCCTATTTCACCCAGGCATCGAAGGTGCGGACGCTGATCGCACGCGATTTCGAGCGCGCGTGGGAGAGCTGCGACGTGCTGCTGACGCCAACGGCGCCGTCGGCGGCGTTCGCGCTGGGCGAGAAGAGCGCCGATCCGCTGGCAATGTACCTCAACGACGTGTTTACCGTGCCGTCGAGCCTCGCCGGCCTGCCGGCGATGAGCGTGCCGGGCGGCCTCGACAAGAACGGGCTGCCGCTGGGGCTGCAGGTGATCGGCAGGGCGCTGGACGAGCAAGGCGTGCTGAACGCGGCGCTGGCGATCGAGGAGCGCGCCGGCTTCACCGCCCGTCCGCAGGCCTGGTGGTAATGATGTTTGAATTCGGGGATCAGGCCAATGGCTGACGCAACCGCACCGTTCCGTATCAAGGGCGCCACCGGCGATTGGGAGGTCGTGATCGGCCTCGAAGTCCATGCCCAGGTGACGTCGAACGCGAAGCTCTTTTCCGGCGCCGCGACCGCATTCGGCGCGGAGCCGAACACCCAGGTGAGCCTGGTCGACGCTGCGATGCCCGGCATGCTGCCCGTGCCGAACCGCGAGTGCATCCGCCAGGCGGTGCGCACCGGCATGGCGATCGACGCGAAGATCAACAAATGGTCACGCTTCGACCGCAAGAACTACTTCTACGCCGATCTGCCGCAGGGCTATCAGATCTCGCAGCTCTATCACCCGCTGGTTGGCGAAGGCGCGGTCGAGATTGAGGACGGCGATACCGTCAAGACGATCGGCGTGGAGCGAATCCATGTCGAGCAGGACGCCGGCAAGCTGATGCACGATCAGCATCCGGCGCGCTCCTATGTCGATCTGAACCGCTCGGGCGTGGCGCTGATGGAGATCGTCAGCCGGCCGGACATGCGCTCGCCGGCGGAAGCGGGCGCGTATCTGCGCAAGCTTCGCGCGATCCTGCGTTATGTCGGCAGCTGCGACGGCAACATGGAGGAAGGCTCCATGCGCGCTGACGTGAATGTCAGCGTGCGGCGGCCGGGCGAGGAGTTCGGTACACGGACCGAGACGAAGAACGTCAACTCGGTGCGCTTCGTGATGGCGGCGATCGAGCATGAGGCGAACCGCCAGGTCGACGTGCTGGAGAGCGGCGGGCGGATCGTGCAGGAGACGCGCCTGTTCAACCCGGACACGGGCACGACGCGATCGATGCGTTCCAAGGAGGATGCGCACGACTATCGCTATTTCCCGGATCCCGACCTGCTGCCGCTGGAACTGGACGACGCCTTCCTGGAGGAATGCCGCGCCTCATTGCCGGAACTGCCGGATGCCAAGCGCAAGCGTTACGAAGCTGCCGGCATCACCCCGTACAATGCCGGGGTGCTGACCGCCGAGGTGGAGACCGCGCGCTGGTTCGACGCGCTGCTGGAGGCCGGCGCTGCGCCGGTGGCGGCATCGAACTGGGTGACGGGTGAACTGTTCGGTGCGCTTAACCGCATCGGGAAGGATATCACGGAATCGCCGGTGACGCCAGGCCAGGCAGCCGAGCTGCTGGCGCTGGTGGCCGATGGCACCCTCTCCGGCAGCCTCGCGAAGCAGGTGTTCGAGGTGATGCTGGAGACGGGCGACGCGCCCGGCAAGATCGTCGAGGAGCGCGGGCTGAAGCAGACCAGCGATACGGGCGCGATCGAGGCGGTGATCGCCGAGGTGCTGGCGAAGAACCCGAACCAGCTGGAACAGTATCGCGGCGGCAAGGTGGCGCTGTTCGGCTTCTTCGTCGGCCAGACGATGAAGGCGATGGGCGGCAAGGCGAACCCGGGCGTCGTCAATGAGCTGTTGAAGAAGGCTTTGGGTTGAGGAGATCGTCCATCCTGCCCGTACTAGCCGGGCAGGATGGACGGGCCGGTCAGCGGAGCGTCCGGAACGCGGCGCGCACTTCGTCGACGAACAGTTCCGGCTGCTCGAAAGCGGCGAAGTGGCCGCCGCGGTCGAGCTCGTTCCAGTGGATGATGTTGGGGAATTGCCGTTCCGCCCAGCGGCGCGAGGCCCGGAAGATCTCCTTTGGGAAAATGCTGCACCCGGTCGGGACATTCACCGTCTCGCTCGAGAAGCTGCCGAAGCTTTCCCAGTAGAGCCGCCCGGAAGATGCGCCGGTGCCCGTCAGCCAATAGAGCATGATATCATCGAGCATCTCGTCACGGGTGAGGGCGTTTTCGGGCACGCCGCCGCAATCGGTCCACTCGCGGAACTTCTCGTAGATCCACATGGCCTGGCCGACGGGCGAGTCCACCAGCCCGTAGCCGAGGGTCTGCGGGCGGGTGGCCTGCTGCTGTGAATAGCCGTTGCCGTCCTTCATGTAGTTCTGAAGGCTTTCGAGCGCCGTCTTTTCGCGATCGGTCAGGGTCGCCATGTCCTCCGCGGTCGGTCTCGCCACCACCATGTTGAGGTGAATGCCAGCCACCGATGGATCAGCCGTCGCGCCGATTGCGGTGGTGACGGCCGAACCCCAGTCACCGCCTTGCGCGACGAAGCGATCATAGCCCAGCCGCTTCATCAGCGCGATCCATGCCTTGGCGACGCGAGGCACGGGCCAGCCTTCGGAAGGACGCTGCGAGAAGCCGTAACCGGGGAGCGAGGGACAGACCACATGGAAGGCGTCCTCCGCGCGACCACCATGCGCGACCGGATCCGTGAGCGGACCAATGACCTTCAAAAATTCAATAACCGAGCCCGGCCAGCCATGGGTGATGACGATCGGCAGGGCATTGGACTCAGGCGAGCGCCGGTGAAGGAAGTGAAGCTGCAATCCATCGATTTCGGTGGTGAACTGACCGATGGCGTTCAGCGCGGTTTCGCACCGACGCCAGTCATATCGATGCTGCCAATGATCGACGAGCGCGCGCGCTGCATCAAGCGGAACGCCTTGCTGCCAGCCATCGACGGTTTCGCGCTCCGGCCAACGGGTGCGGGAAAGCCGCTGCTGCAGATCATCGAGATCGGCCTGCGGCACGGCAAGGGTGAAGGGTGTGATCGCATCGCTCATGTTCTTATCCGCGTCGCAAAATGGAGAGCGCCTGTTCGGCGAGCATCGGCGTGCCGTTGATGGCCTCGCCGGCATTCGGCGTCACCCCAGCGAGGGCACGAGCGTAGACGCCCTGGCTGATCGAGGCGAGGCGGAACACGGCGAAAGCGAGATAGAAGTTCCAGTCCTCAATCGCGCCGCGCCCCGTGCGCCGGCTGTAAGCGGCGACATACTCTGCCTCGGTCGGGATCCCGCTGGTGGTGAAATCCACCCCTTCCAACGTGCCCCAACTGGGCGACGTCGAGTGCCACATGAAGCAATTGTAACCGAGGTCGGCCAGCGGGTGCCCGATGGTCGACAGCTCCCAATCGAGCACCGCGATGAGGCGCGGCTCGGTAGGATGGAACATGACGTTCTCCAGCCGATAGTCGCCATGTGCGATGCCGACCGCCTCGTCCCTCGGAATACGGCCGGGGAGCTCGGCGGTCAGCGCCTCCATCGCCGGGATCGGCTGCGTCTCCGCGCCACGATATTGCTTGGTCCAGCGGGCGACCTGGCGCTCGAAATAGCCGGTCGGGCGGCCGTAGTCTTCCAGGCCGACCGCGCGGTGATCGACCGAGTGAAGCGCGGCCAGCGTTTTGTTGAGCTGGTCATATACCTCAGCCCGCTCGGCCGGCGACAGATCGGGGAGGGAAGCATCGCGGAAGATGCGGCCTTCCAGGTAATCCATGACGTAGAAGGCGGTGCCAATGATCTCGGGATCTTCGCACAGCGCGCGCATGTTCGGCACGGGAACATCGGTGTCGCGCAGCGCCTCCATCACGCGGTACTCGCGGTCCACCTGGTGGGCACTCGCCAGCAACTGGCCTGGAGGCTTCTTGCGCAGGACGTAATCGCCGGCGTCGGTGGAAAGCATGAACGTGGGGTTGGAGGCGCCGCCGACGAACTGGCGGACCTGCATTCCATTGCCGAACCCGTCGACATTGCGATCCAGCCAGGCGGCGAGCTTCGCCTCGTCGAAGCGGTGCCGCTCTGCGACCTCGGTAAGTCGTGCGCCAGACGCCCCGCTCATGCAGCAACCGGCCGTTGATCGTTCATGCCCGCTCTCCTCGCATCGATTTTTGGAACGCGTAGCAAGAAAGCGTCGCGGCGAGCGAGCCCTTAATTCGGCGCGGAGCTCGAGCTGGCAGGGCCGGGGGGTGTCATCGTTCCGGACAATATATCGGCAAGCAGCCGGAAATCCCGCTCGCGCGGGCTGGCACGACGCCAGGCAAGGGCGATCGTCCGCCGCGGATTGTCGCCTGCGAGCGGACGAGCGCAGATGTGCGTGTGATCGAGGATGCCGGCCTTCAGCGCGATCTCCGGCAGCATCGTCACGCCCAGGCCATTGTCGACCATCTGGACGATGGTGTGGAGCGACGTGCCCATCATCGTCGCCTCGGCACGCAGCTCCGGCCGATTGCATGCGGCAAGTGCATGATCCTTCAGGCAGTGACCGTCCTCCAGCAGAAGCAGCCGTGTTTCATCGATGTCGGCCGGCGAGACAGGCGTAACGCCATCAGCCAGCTCGCCTTCCGGAAAGGCGAGGAAGAGGCGATCGTCGAACAGCGGTTGCGTGGTCACTTCGCCGCAGGCGTAGGGCAGGGCGAGCAGCACGCAGTCAGCGCGGCCGTTGTGGAGCGACTCGCAGGCGGCGCCGCTCGGCTCCTCGCGCAGGAACAGGCGCAGATCCGGATAGTCCGCACGGAGCCGCGGCAAGACGCGGGGAAGCAGGAAGGGCGCGATCGTGGGGATGACGCTCATGCGCATCTCACCGGATAGTGGCCTGCCGGCTGCGCGCGCCATGTCGCCAAGCTCTTCCGCCTCGCGCAGCACACGGCGTGCCTTGGCCGCGATCCGCTCGCCAAGCGGGGTGAATCGGACGACCCGCCGCGTTCGCTCGACCAACGTCACGCCGATCAGCGTCTCCAGTTCGCGAATACCCGCCGACAAGGTGGACTGCGTAACGAAGCAGCTGTCTGCGGCGCGGCCGAAATGCCCCTGATCTTTCAACGCGATCAGATATTGCAGCTGTTTCAGAGTCGGTAGGTAAGTGGCCACTAATCGCCTCAATCGATCAACTCACGCGGAATAGCGTGCTTGATCGATTATAAGAACCCCTTATATCGCCTTCCAGAGAGGCGGATCGCCGCCCGGCAAGAGAGGTTGCCCGAGGCCTTAATTTATTCCTGGAGGCCCATTCATGCTCACCGTCGGCGACAAGTTCCCCGCCATCACCGTTCCTGTTCAGCAGGGCACCAATGCGCTTCCCGCGGGCGAGACGCTCGACCTGACGACCGCCTTCCCGGGTAAGTGGAAGGTGCTGTTCTACTGGCCGAAGGACTTCACCTTCGTCTGCCCGACCGAGATCGTCGGCTACAGCCAGCTGAAGGGCGACTTTGAGGATCGTGACGCCGTGCTGATCGGTGCATCGACCGACACCGCCCACGTCCACCTCGCCTGGCGCAAGTCGGACCCGGATCTGGCCTCAGCGGACTTCCCGTGGCTTGCCGACAACGGTGCGAAGCTCGCGGAGGCGCTGGGCATCCTCGATGCGAACGAGCATGTCGCGTTCCGCGCGACCTTCACCATCGATCCGGACAACGTGATCCAGGCGGTGCAGGTCAACGGCCTTAACGTCGGCCGCAACCCGCAGGAGACGCTGCGCGTGCTCGACGCGCTGCAGACGGACGAGCTGTGCCCGTGCAACTGGAACAAGGGCGACGACGTCCTCCAGATCGCGGCCTGAAGCCACACGTCCCCTCCCGCGTGAGGGAGGGGAAAAAGGAGGGCGTGTCGGCTGGCGCGCCCTCTCTTTTTGCCTGGCGCCGATCGGCGCGGGTGCTTCCCCAATCCTCCGCAGGAGCGGAGGCGTGACGAAAGAGATATCATGTCGCTCAAGGACTTCGCCGGCACGCTGCCGGATTTCGCCAAGGATATCCGCCTCAACGTCGGCTCGCTGCTGAACGAGACGATCCTCAACGATCAGCGCAAGTACGGCACTTTCCTCGCCTGTGCGCATGGCAGCGGGCACAAGCCGCTGGTCGAGGCAGCCGAGGCTGAGTGCGCCGACAAGCTTTCGCCCGAAGCTGCCAATGCGGCGCGCGCTGCGGCGGCGGTGATGGCGATGAACAACGTCTATTACCGCTTCACGCACCTCGCGGGGAATCAGGAATATCGCAACATGCCAGCGAAGCTGCGCATGAACGTGATCGGCGCGCCCGGCATCGACAAGGTCGATTTCGAGCTGTTCAGCCTGGCCGTCAGCGCGATGAACGGCTGCGGCATGTGCATCGATTCGCACGAGGCGGTGCTGAAGAAGGCGGGCGTCACCGCCGAGGTGATTCAGGGCGCCGTTCGTATCGCTGCGGTGATGCAGGCGGTCGGCACGGTCCACGCCGCCACCTCCTGATTGTTTCAACCCGCGTCGCTCTTACAGAACGGCGCGGATGAACCCGTAGGTGCTGGTGATGACCAGCACGGTCCCGACCAGGATGAGCATCGTCTTGGTCGGGATTTTCTTTGCCATGATCGCCCCGAACGGCGCCGCGATGACGCCGCCGATGAGCAGGCCGAGCGTAGCCGTCGCGAAATCCTTCAGCCCCAGATGGAATATGAAGGTGGCCGAGACGGTGAGGGTGAGGAAGAACTCCACGGAGTTCACGGTGCCCACCACCTTGCGCGGCTCGACGCCCTGAACAAGCAGGTTCGAGGTAACGATCGGTCCCCAGCCGCCACCGCCAGCCGCGTCGAGAAAGCCGCCGACGAGACCGAGCGGCTCGACGACCTTGGGCTTCTTTGACTTGGGCGGGAACAGCAGGCCGCGCACGAGAAGGTAGATCCCGACTGCGACGAGATAGCCAAGAACGTACGGCTTCACCGTCTCGCCGTCCAGATTGGTGAGCAGGTACGCGCCGGTGATCCCGCCGATCATCCCGGGGATCAATAGCCGCAGGAACAGGCGGCGATCGACGTTGCCGTGGAGCACATGGCTGATGCCCGACACGGCAGTGGTGAATGTTTCGACGATATGGACGTTCGCCGACGCCCGCGCGGGGGCCAGGCCGATGACCGCGACCAGCAGTGTATTGCAGATCACACCGAACGCCATGCCGAGCGCACCGTCGACAATCTGAGCGCCGAAGCCGACCAAGATGAACGGCAACAAGGCCTCGATCGTCGTCAGCGAAAAATCCACACCGGTCCCCTGGGGCATGTTCATTGGTCGCCGCCGGATGGCGCACCGAGCCAAATCCTACAAGATCGCTATGCTTTGCAGCAATAGCGTTCAGCTTTCGCGGTGCTGGAAAACGGCGTTCGGAAGGCCTAGATGCGCGTCACGACTAGGGGAAAGCGTGATGGCGCGATTGGCCGATTATCTCGATTCGATCCGCGCGCGCGATCCCGCGCCGCATTCCCGGCTCGAAATCCTGACCTATCCGGGCGTGTGGGCCCTCGGATGGCACCGCGTGGCGAACCGCCTGTACCGCGCGCGACTGTTCTTCCTTGCCCGTCTGGTGAATCATTTTTCGCGCTTCATGACGGCGATCGACATCCATCCCGGGGCGAAGATCGGGCGCAATTTCTTCATCGATCACGGCTTCGTCGTGATCGGGGAAACGGCCGAGATCGGCGACGACGTCACCATCTACCAATGCGTAACGTTGGGGGGCACGAGCCCGGACAACGGCGTGGCGGGTAAGCGCCACCCAACGATCTCTGACGGCGCGATCATCGGATCGGGCGCGCAGGTGCTCGGGCCGATCACGGTCGGCCGGCGCGCGCGCGTGGGCGCGAACGCCGTGGTGACGCGCGACGTACCCGAGGGCGCGGTGATGGTCGGCATCCCGGCGCGTCCAACGGTGGTTGAAGGTGGAAAGGCGCCGGAACGCAAGTTCATGGCCTATGGCACGCCTTGCTGCGACGGCTTCGATCCGGCGACGCAGAAGGTGGAACTGCTGCGCTGCGAACTGGAAGCGATGAAGAAGCGGCTCGACGCCCTGCTGGAGGAACATGGCGAGCAGCCGCGGGAGCGTGACCGCGCCTGATGGGCGTCGTTACGCCATTTCCGCTTCCGTGGCGCCCCAGCCAGATCGGGTTCGAGCGGCTGGAGCTGAACCGGATCCTCGATCTGTACGGCCGCATGGTCGCAGCAGGTCATTGGAAGGATTATGCCATCGATCTTGGCCGAGACGCGGCGATTTTCACTGCCTTCCGCCGGTCAGCCGAGCGGCCCGAGTTCCGCATCGAGAAGCGGCCGGCACTGCGCAACAAGCAGGGGATGTGGGCGCTTGTGGGCGAAGGCGGGCAGGTGGTGAAGCGCGGCCACGAGCTTGGGCCGGTGCTCGCCCCGGTCGAGCGGCGCCTGATGAAGCTCGTCGAGGAATGATGTCAGTCACCGACGCCTTCACTGCCCTAGTGGAGACGTCGACCGGCACGGCAGTTCGATGTCGATACCACGAACCGTGGCGTCATTATCATGACTGGAGTCACCCTCTAGCGATGATCGTCCATCTCGTCGCGGCGGAGCGAGACGGTATCCAAATTCACGACTCCACGGCTGCTGCCGCCTTCGTTCTGTGGCACGATGCGATCTACGATCCTCAAGCGGCCGCCGGAAGGAACGAGGAGTTGAGCGCGGCTTTGTGCCGCAATGACCTATCCGCGCCGGCAATTAGCGTCGAGCGAGCGGTGGCCGCAATCCTCGCGACCGCAGACCACAAGGTGCCTGACGCTGGGAAGTGTCCGGACGGCGCGTTGCTGCTGGATGTCGATCTGGCGATCCTTGGGGCCGAAGCTGACGATTTCGACCGGTATGATGCGCAGATCGCGGCGGAGTACGCCCATGTCGAGCCCGCGGCCTATCGCGCGGGAAGGGCAGGGGTCCTGCGACGCTTTCTGAATCGCGAGCGACTGTACGTCACTGATTGGGCGCGGGCGCGATGGGAAGCCCGGGCGCGGGATAACCTGGCGCGGGCGATCACCCGCCTGGGGTAAGTTCGGTTCGTCTGGGCGCGATGCTGCGTTGGGCAGCGTTGCGGGGGCCGCTGGCGCAGCCCCCGTGGCCGATCAGCCGCCCTGAAGCTTCTTGCCGATCATCATCGACTGGCCGGCGCCCGAATCCGGCACGATCTCGCCGGTCCGGTCGGTGATCTCGGACCAATGCTTCGCGATGCCCTCCGGCGACAGTTCTTCGCCGCTGAGCGCGACGCCCGGCGTCAGCGTGACATAGGCTGCCTGGAACACGCCGGCGCCAGCACCGACGATCTGGTTGGTCGGCGCATCCTCGCTGACGAGATAGAGTGCGGCCGGCACCACCTTCTCGGGCGAGAATGCCTGGAACAGCTGCTCAGGAAACAGATCTTCGGTCATGCGCGTGCCGGCGACCGGCGCGAGCGTGTTGACCTTGATGTTGTTCTTCGCGCCCTCGAGGTACAGCGATTTGGTGAAGCCGGCGAGGCCGAGCTTAGCCGCGCCATAGTTTGTCTGGCCGAAGTTGCCGTATAGACCGGTCGACGACGCGGTCATCAGGATGCGGCCGTAGTTCTGCTCGCGCATCGTGTCCCACACCGCCTTGGTGGCATAGGCCGAGCCGAGCAGGTGAACCTGCACGACGAAAGCGAAGTCCGCCGGATCCATCTTCGCGAACGACTTGTCGCGGAGCACGCCAGCGTTGTTGATCAGGACATGGACGCCGCCCCAGGCTTCCTTGGCCTTGGCAACCATCTCGACCATCTGCTCGTATTCGGTGACGCTGGCGCCATTGGCCATTGCCTCGCCGCCAGCAGCCTTGATCTCCTCGACTACCTTGTGGGCGGCATCAGATGCGCCGGTGCCGGTGCGATCGCCGCCGAGGTCGTTGACGACCACCTTCGCGCCGCGGCGTGCTAGTTCCAGTGCATATTCCCGGCCGAGCCCGCCGCCGGCACCAGTGACGATCGCAACCTTGTCATCGAAACGGATGGACATGGAAAAGGCGCTCCCTCGCGTGATTAGAAGCGCCTTCCCATACTCGACATTCAAACGGGTGCAACCGCCCGGTGTGTCAGGTCCACCGCAGTGGCGGTGTTACTTGCCGCCGCGCTGCATGCAGTTGTTGTACTGGCCCTTCTTGCAGATCGGGTAGCTCTTCATGGGCGGGGGTGGCGGGAATGCAACCGAGGGCGGCGGTGCGGGCTGGAATACGACGCGCGCCCCGGGCTGCGGGGTACCCTTCAGAGCCGGCTCGGCGGGCTCATAGCCGCCCATCGCCGGGCCGCCTTCTTCCTCGAAGCCGGGGGCGGTGGGACGCGGCGTTTCCTCGGATGCGATCGTGGCCTGTTCAGACGCCGGGGCCGGTTGGGTTTGCGCGAGTGCGGGAGCGGCAATGAGCGCCGCCGCGGCGAGAAGGAACGACTTCATGAGGAAATCTCCTGAAAAAGCTGACTTGCGTGCAAACGCAGCACAAGGAACGCACTTACAGGCTGAAGTATCCTTCGTTTCGAGTGCGATTCGACATCTACGTAGTCGGCCTATCCTTGAGTATGACTAGTGGCCGGCATCCAGCGCATATCCCGCAGACCGCACGGTTCGAATGATGTCTGGTCGTCCACCATCATTGATCGCCTTGCGAAGGCGCCGAATGTGCACATCGACGGTGCGACTTTCGATATCGCTGTCGTGCCCCCAGACGCTGTCGAGCAGGCGCTCGCGGGAGAAGACGTGGCCGGGATGCTCCAGGAAATGCTTGAGCAGGCGGAACTCGGTCGGGCCGAGCGGTATCACTTCGCCACCGCGGCGGACCTTGTGGCCGACAGTGTCCATCTCGAGGTCGGCGTAGCTCAGTGCTTCACCAGCAAGGCCAGGGCGAACGCGGCGCAGCACCGCGGATACGCGAGCGACGAGTTCGCGCGGGCTGAACGGCTTGGTAACGTAATCGTCCGCGCCGGTTTCCAGGCCGCGGATGCGATCCTCTTCCTCGCCGCGCGCGGTGAGCATGATGATCGGCACATTCGCCGTTTCAGGCGAGCGCCGCAGGCGGCGGCAGACCTCAATGCCCGAGAGCCCTTCCACCATCCAGTCGAGCAGGACGATGTCGGGCACCTTCTCCTTGGCGAGCAGCAGTGCCTCCTCGCCGTCGATGGTGTGCGCGACGTCAAAATCCTCGCGCTTGAAATGCCAGACGAGCAGTTCCGCGAGGGACGCATCGTCCTCGACCAAAAGCATGCGAGCGCGTGCCATCATTCCCCCTTTTCGCGATCGCCGAGTTGCGTCCCCGTCGCGGCGAAATAGACCATTTCAGCAACGTTCGTGGCGTGATCGCCGATGCGTTCGAGGTTCTTGGCCACGAACAGCAGATGGGCGACTTCGCTGATGGTCTTGGGATTCTCAACCATGTGGGTGACGAGCGTGCGGAAGATCGCGTCGTAGAAATCATCAAGAGCCCGGTCGCGCTCGCAGATCTCCACCGCTGCCTGTGCATCGCGCGCGGCAAAGGCGTTGAGAACGTCGTGGACCATTTCCGCCGCCATCCGGGCCATTGCCTGGATCACGGAGATCGGCTCGATACGATGCTCGCTTTCGATCATCGGCACGCGCTTGGCGATGTTCTTGGCATAGTCGCCGATACGCTCGAGCACGGCCGCGATCTTGAAGGCTGCGACGACTTCGCGAAGATCATTCGCCATCGGTGCGCGCAAGGCGATGACGCGAACCGCAAGCCGCTCCACCTCCGCCTCGATTGCATCGATCTGGGCATCCGCCTTGCGCACCTTCTTGGCAAGGTCGAGGTCGCTGCGCGCGAGCGCGAGCATCGCGCTTTCGATCGCTTCCTCCGCGAGGCCGCCCATCTGGCTGATCATCCCGCGCAGGCGGCGGATGTCATCGTCGAACGCCTTGACGGTATGTTCCTGTCCCGTCGGCATATCCTCTCCCCTCAGCCGTAGCGGCCCGTGATATAGTCGGTGGTGCGCTGCTCGCGCGGGTTGGTGAAGATGTCGTTGGTGTCACCGTACTCCACCAGTTCGCCCAGGTGGAAGAAGGCGGTCTTCTGGCTGACGCGCGCGGCCTGCTGCATGTTGTGCGTGACGATCACGATGGCATAGCGGCCGCGCAGATCGTGGATCAGCTCCTCGATGCGCGCGGTGGCGATCGGATCGAGCGCGCTGCATGGCTCGTCCATCAGGATCACTTCGGGATCAACCGCGATGGCCCGTGCAATGCAGAGCCGTTGTTGCTGGCCGCCCGACAAAGCGGTGCCACTGTCGGACAGGCGGTCCTTCACTTCGGCCCAGAGGCCGGCGCGGGTGAGCGACTGCTCCACGATCTGATCGAGATCCGCCTTGTTGCGGGCGAGGCCATGAATGCGCGGCCCGTAGGCGACATTCTCATAGATCGACTTGGGAAACGGGTTCGGCTTCTGGAACACCATGCCCACGCGCGCGCGCAGCTGAACGACGTCCATGTCCTTTGAGTAGATGTCCTCGCCATCGAGTCGGATCTCGCCCTCCACGCGTGCATTGGCGACGGTGTCGTTCATGCGATTGAGGGTGCGCAGGAAGGTCGACTTGCCGCAGCCGGACGGGCCAATGAAGGCGGTTACGTCCTCCTGATCGATATCGATCGACACGTCCCTGATGGCTTGTTTCTCGCCATAGAAGACGTTGACGTGATGGGCCGTGATCTTTTGCGTCACCAGCGGGTCTCGAAGCGGTTGCGGAGGTAGATGGCAAGGCCGTTCATCGCGAGCAGCACGACGAGCAGCACGATGATGGCGGCAGAGGTCTTTTCTACGAAGCCGCGGGCGACTTCGTCCGACCAGAGGAAAATCTGGACCGGAAGAACGGTGGCTGGATCGGTGAGGCCGCTCGGCGGCGCGGCGATGAACGCGCGCATGCCGATCATCAGCAATGGTGCCGTCTCGCCGAGTGCGCGCGCCATGCCGATGATCGTGCCGGTGAGGATCCCGGGAAGGGCGAGCGGCAGGACGTGGTGGAAGACGACCTGGACTGGGCTCGCGCCAATGCCCAGCGCTGCGTCACGGATCGACGGCGGCACTGCCTTGATCGCGTTGCGCCCGGCGATGACGATGACTGGCATGGTCATCAACGCCAGCGTCAGGCCACCGACGATCGGCGCCGAGCGTGGCAGTCCGAGCGTGCCAAGAAATACCGCCAAGCCAAGCAGGCCGAAGATGATCGAGGGCACTGCTGCAAGATTGTTGATCGAGACCTCGATGAGGTCCGTCCACCGGTTCTTTGGTGCATATTCCTCAAGATAGAGGGCGGATAGGACGCCGATCGGGAAGGCGAGCGCCAGCGTGACGAACATCGTCAGCAGCGAGCCCTTCAGCGCGCCCCAGATGCCGACGCGGGTCGGATCCGTCGAATCCGCGCCGGTGAAGAAGCCGCGGTTGAGGCCGAGCGACAGACGGTTGCCCAGCGCGGCGACAATCCGCTCGGCAGCGGGCGGGCCATCACCCTTGTATGCCATGTCGATTTCAGTCGAAACCGGCACCTCGATCAGGGCGGAGCGGCGGAGCAGCGAGGGATCGGCCTTTACGGCGTCGCGCACCCTCAGCCATGCACCCTCAGACAGGAGCGCCGCACCGCCTTCCGGCCCGTAAGCGGCGCCGGCGGCGCTATCGACCACTGATTCAAGGCCCGCACCGGCCAGAGCCAGATCGGCGCGATCGCCACGCAACTGCTCGGGCGTGACGGCGAGGTTCGCCCTCGCGAAATCGATCGGTAGCGCGAGACGGGTTTCGGTGAAGCCTGCCGCGCCCTGCGCCACCATGGTGATGATCAGGAAGGCGAGGAACCCGGCCGACAGCAAGATTGCGCCAAGACCCAGGAGGCGAAAGCGTCGTTCGGCAGCGTATCGGCGCGCGATGCGACGCCGCATCGCTTCCGTGCGCCAATCGGTGGGCGCGCGCTCAGTCATAAGCTTCCCGATATCTTTTCACGACCATCAGCGCGACGATGTTGAGGAGGAGCGTGACGACGAACAGCGTGAGGCCGAGCGCAAAGGCCGCGAGCGTCTTCGCGCTGTCGAATTCTGCTTCGCCGGTGAGGAGATCGACGATCTGCTTGGTCACCGTCGTGGTGCTGGCGAAGGGATTGAGCGTCAGCGCAGCGACGCCGGATGCCGCCATCACGACGATCATCGTCTCGCCGATCGCGCGACTGACGGCGAGAAGCACGCCGCCGACGATCCCTGGGAGGGCGGCAGGAACGAGAACCTTGCGGATCGTTTCCGAGGGCGTGGCACCCATGGCCAGACTGCCATCCCGCATCGCATTGGGCACGGCGGCGAGCGAATCGTCTGCCATGGAGGAGACGAAGGGAATGATCATCACGCCCATGACGAGCCCGGCTGCAAGTGCGCTTTCGCTGCTGGCCCACGTGATGCCGATCGCCACGGCGAAGTCGCGAACTGCCGGCGCCACCGTCAGCGCTGCGAAATAGCCGTAGACCACCGTAGGAACGCCGGCGAGGATTTCCAGCAGCGGCTTCATCCAGCGGCGGGTGCGCGGCTTGGCATATTGCGTCAGGTAGATGGCGCTCATCAGCCCGAACGGGATCGCCACGATCATCGCGATGATCGCGCCGATGAAGAAGGTGCCCCAGAAGAGGGGCAGCGCGCCGAGGCTCGCACCCGGATCGCGCGCGTCGATGACCTGCGGCGACCAATGGGTGCCGAACAGGAAATCGGTAATCGGCACGATCGAGAAGAAGCGCGCACTTTCAAAGACCAGGCTGGCGACGATACCGACAGTCGTGAGGATCGCGATCAGCGACGCCGCCAGCAGCGCGATCATCACGATCCGTTCGACGTGGGTGCGGGCGGCGAATTGCGGGCGTACGCGAAGATAGGCGAAGGCGAAGCCGGCGAACGCAAGCGTCGCGGCCAGCGCAGTCGCGATCCAGTTGAAGCGCGCCTGCGCGGCGGCATAGGCGGGGGCCAGCACTTCAGAGAGATCGTGGAAGGCTCCGAAAGCCTGGCCACGCGCGAGGTTCCGCGCTTCCGACAGGATGGCGGCGCGTTCGAAGCCTTGGGCCGGCAGCGCCGCCGCCGCAGGCGTTGCGATGACGGCATCGGTCACCAGCGCCGGCGAGGTGAATGACCAGATGGAGAGGAACGCCACCGGGGGGATGATCGTCCACAACGCGACGTACCAGCCATAATGGCCGGGCAGGGCCGTGAAGCGTCCCGATGTCGAGCCTCGGAAGGCGGCCGCGCGGGCACGCGCCATGAACCAGGCAATCAACCCGAACGCAGCGACCACGAAGAACAGGGCGCCGACGCTCATGACAGTTCACGTCCGTCGAGCGGCATTTCCTTGTGAACGACCTCGGCCGCATGAGCCTGCACGGCCGTCGGCGCGGCGATCAGACCGCGCCGGGCGAGGGGGCCGCCTTCGCCCCAGAGCTTCGCATATTGCTTCAGGTACTGACGCAAGCCGGGGACCGCATCGAGATGCGCCTTCTTCACATAAAGGTAGAGCGGGCGGGCGCCGGGGTAGCTGCCGTCAGCAATGGTCGCATCACTCGGCGTGACGCCCGAGATCGGCACGCCGACCACCGAGCCCGCATTTTCCTCGAGATACGAATAGCCGAAGATGCCGATCGCGTTGGGGTTGGCCGTCAGCTTCTGAACGATGAGATTATCGTTCTCCCCGGCGTCGATATAGGCGCCGTCCTCGCGCACGCGCTGGCAGCGCTTCTTGAACGCGTCCTCGTCGTGCGCCTTCATCGCCTTTGCTGCGGGATCCACTTCCTCGCAGCCCTTTGCGAGGATCAGTTCCGCCAGGGCATCGCGCGTTCCGCTGGTTGAAGGCGGTCCGTAGACCTGGATCGGCGTTGCCGGCAGCGCCGGGTTCACGTCGCGCCAAGTGCGCGCGGTGTTGGGGCGGCCGTTGGGATTGGCAGCAAGCGCCCGGTAGAGATCAGCGGGTGTGAGCGGCATCTTTGGGCCGTTCTTGGCCTCCGCAAAGGCGACGCCGTCGATGCCGACCTGGATTTCCAGAATGTCTCCCGCACCGTTGCGCGCGCAGGTATCGAATTCACTGCGCTTCATCCGGCGCGAGGCATTTTCTATGTCCGGATAAGCCGCACCGATCCCTCCGCAGAACAGCTTCATCCCGGCGCCTGTACCGGTCGATTCGATCACAGGGGGACGAGCGTCGGGGTTATTGGCAAGGAACTGCTCGGCAACGATCGTGGTGAAGGGATAGACCGTGGAGGAGCCAACCGCCCGGATCTGATCGCGTGCGCCCGCCCCGCCGCTCGCCTGATCATGACAGGCGGCGACCAGTGCGAGCAGCACGATCGGCATGACGGCGCGAATCATTGGCATCCCGAAATCCGTCGCTCCAGCCGCGACCGCGCGGCCTGTGTGACACGTGCGTTACGGCTTCATGACAACGTCTCTGCTGCAGCCGGGGCGCGTAGGGTAACTGCGACGCGCGTGCCTTCGCCAAGACGGCTGGATATCTCCAGCCGGCCGCGATGCCGCTCCGCTATGTGCTTGACGATGGCGAGACCGAGCCCGGTTCCGCCGATGGAGCGGCTGCGGCCCGGATCGACGCGGTAGAAGCGCTCCGTGAGCCGCGGCAGGTGCTCCGGAGGGATCCCTTCCCCTTGGTCGGCCACGACGAGGCGCACGGTACCTTTTTCGCGAGTGAGCGAGACACGGATCGGTGTGCCTGGGCGGCCATATTTCATCGCGTTACCGATGAGGTTGTGGAGCAATTGCGATAATTGTGACGCATCACCGAGCACCGGCACGTAGGCGCCCGGCTCATATTCGAGGATGATGTCGCGACCGCGGCCGTTGTGCGCATCCGCCAGTTCCGCCTGGGTCTTGTCGACGAGGTCCGCGAGATTGATCACCTCTGCGGGCGTTCGGAACTTCTCCGCCTCAATACGAGAAAGGCTCATGAGGTCATCGACCAGCCGATCCATGCGGCGGGCTTCGTCGAGAACGATTTTGAGGAAACGGGCGCGCAGGGCAGGATCCTCCCCGGCCTCGTCCGACAGGGTTTCCACATAGCCGAGGATCGAGGCGAGCGGGGTGCGCAGTTCATGGCTGGCATTGGCCACGAAGTCGACCCGCATGCGCTCCGCGGCATGACTGCCGCTGCGATCGGCAAGATGGACGAGCCGGCGCCCGTCGCCGATCGCGGCGACGCGCATGTCCCACCGCTGATCGGGCGACCCGAGCCCCGCGAGCGCAACGGGTTCACCGTCGCTCGTGCCGGCGAGTACCGCGGCGGCTGCGGGATGCCGGATGGCCGTACGCGCATCCTCGCCGATGATATGGTCGCCGAGAAGTTCGCGCGCAGCGCGGTTGGCGGCGAGGATGCGGGGGCCTCCGAGCACGAGCACCGGCTCCGCGAGTGCATCCAGCACCAGATCGGGCTCGCCGACGGATGCCGTATCAACGGGCGCACGGGCTGCTTTTTCTTCCGTGGCTTCGCGCGCTGTGGTGGCGAGTACAGCTGCGGTGCCACCTACCAGCGTCAGTCCGGCAGCATCAAAGCCAGCTCCGGTAGCGGCGATGATCCCGGCCGTGAGGATCACGATGCCGAGCGCTAGCCAGCCGCGAGGAGAAATGATCTCAGCCATGGTCGCCTGTCAGTTACCTCCCTGCCGCCGGTAGGCGGCCTGCGGGTGTAGCGCATTCCTACTCGGCTGATACATGGTTGCATGAGCAGCGGCAGTTGGGACTTGCCCCTATGCCTCACGCAAGATCATCGTCCCGCGATGAAACGACGCTCCGAGCGGCGCTTGTTCCCCCGTTAGGATTATGGAAGGGCGTCTTGGTGGAAAAGCGTCCGATGAGCGAACCGATCGACCCGGATCAGCCGGCCCAGCCGCAGCGGCGCCGCGCCTTGCGCCTTGGTGCCGCGGGCGCGGTGGCAGTGGTGTCGATCCGGCCGGCGATGGCCCAGGCCTACGGCTCGGTGCTGACGTGTGAGATTCCCGTGCCCGACCCGCGCCAGACCGGCGGCTTCATCAATCGCGACGGCAAGGTTGTGCCCGCTGGAACTGCCGGCGCCTACGCGCCGCCTGCACGCCCGCTGAAGGGCGAGGACGTGCGACGCGCATTGGCGACCGGGGGCAATTTGCCCGGCGTCGACTATGAGCGCAGCCGGGCCTACCTCAAATACGTTCAGAACCTGCGCAGCGGATCGACCGGCTTCACCTGCTTCGCGTCGCTGCAGATGCCGCGGAGGTAAGTGGGTGGACGCGACGCGCTATCGCGCGCCGCCGGCCGACGGCCTTGCGATCGTGCCGCTCGATGATCTGGTAGCGGTCTTCCATCGCGCGTCGGGCATCACTCATCTCGTCACATCTCCCGCGCCAGAATTGCTGGATGCGCTGGCGGATCGCTGGCGCACGCTTGATGATCTCGAAACCGAGTTCGAGCTTGTGGGCGGCGATCGAAGCAGTCTGATCGCGGCGTTGGACGAACTGGCGGCGGCCGGGCTGGTCGAAAGGCGATGAGGCACGTCTTCACCGTGCGGGTCGGGCCGATCGGTTTTCGTGTCGGATCCGAGTGGCGCGCACCGATCGAACAGCTGAACGCGTTGTATAGCGACTACCCTCCGTTGGAGGGGGTTCCGGATTTTACCGTGCGACTTGAGCCTGTTCGGCCGTGGCGACGCTGGGTGCGGCCTGCCGTCAGCATCGCGGGGGACTATGCCATTCCGGATGCTGCCCCCTTGCAGCTGGCGCAGGGGCTGCTCGCAGCGGAGATGGCGATGAACCTGCAGATGGCGCTGGGACAGCGGAAATTCCTGCTGCTGCACGCCGCGGCGGCAGAGCGCGACGGCCGCGCGATCATCATGACGGGAGAGTCGGGGGCGGGGAAGTCGACGCTCGTCGCCTTGCTGCAGCGGCGCGGCTGGCGGCTGATGGCGGACGAGTTCGTGCTGGTCGACCCATCGACTGGGCTTGTCGTTCCTTTTCCCCGTCCCATCAGCATGAAGAATGCAGCGATCGCGGTAGCGGCAGCTGCGCTGCCGGGTGCCCGGTTCGGCCCGCTGCTTTCCGGCACGCCAAAGGGGGACATCCGACACCTGGTACCCAACCACGCAGCTCTGGCCGCGATGGATGAGGCCGCCGAGCCTGCGCTGCTCCTCTTCCCGCGCTTCGGCCTGCCGGCGGAGCAGCGACCGGTCGGCGCGGGCGAAGCATTCGTGCGGTTGACGCAAGCATCGACCAACTATGTCGGGCTGGGGGAGGCGGGGTTCACGGCACTCACGCGGCTGGTGAACGGCGTTACGCGCATGGCGATCGACTATCCCGATGCGGACACTGCGGCTGCATTGATCGAGGCGATGTGGTGAGCCCGGCCCGCCAACTCGTCAGGTTACTGGTTGCGCCAGCCGAAGCGGAGCGGCTCAGCGATCGCGAATGGACCGGTGTTCTTGCAGTCGCGCGGGCGGAGCAGTTGATGGGCTCGCTAGCCTGTCGTCTGTCGGGCCTTTCACTGCCGGGCCGGGTAGCAAGCATCCTGGCAGAGGCGCGCGCGACCGCGCTGGAGGGACGCCGCCAGGCGCTGTGGGAAGCGGAAGTCGCGCGCCGCGCGCTGGTGGGCATCGCTGAGCCACTTATCCTCCTCAAAGGCACTGCTTTCGTCGCCGCGGGGCTGGACGCGGGGCAGGGCCGCTCGATCGGTGACCTGGACATCCTGGTGCCGCGGCAGGCGCTAAACCGGGTTGAGGATGCGCTTCTGGCGCATGGCTGGATGTGGGTGAAGCCGGACCCCTATGACGACGAATATTACCGGCGCTGGATGCACGAGCTGCCGCCACTCATCCATCCGGAACGGGACCGGATGATCGACGTGCATCACACGATCCTGCCGCTGACCGCGCGAATCTCACCCGATGCTGGCAAGCTGATCGAGGCCGCTGTACCGCTCGGTAGTGGCCTGGCGACCCTATCGCCAGAGGATATGGTGGTTCACGCCGCTATCCACCTGCTGGCCGACGGCGACCTTACCGGGGGTTTGCGCAACCTGTGGGACATCGACCGGCTGCTGCGCGAGTTCGGCGAGGCTGACGAAGGCTTCTGGCTGAAACTTGCCGCACGCGCTGCCGAACATGAAGCGGATCAACCCGTGGCGCGCGCAGCGAGGCTGAGCCATGCCTTGTTTGCGACCCCAGTGCCGCACGCATGGTGCCACCAAACCGCCCTGGACCGGATCTTCGTTCGCCGGCTGCTGGCGCGGGATGGCTGGGGGCGCAGTACGAGTCGAGCGACGCGTCTAGCCTTCTACGTCCGGTCGCACTGGATTCGGATGCCCCCTGCGCTGCTCGCCCGTCACCTTTGGATCAAATGGCGGCGCGGCGGCCCCGGACCAGCCTGACGACGAGCAGCATCCCGACAATCACGACGGTGTCAGCCACCCAGTCCATGATGTCACAATCACGGTGAAGCGCCGGGATCGACTGAACCACTTCGATCATGGCGCCAAGGAAGGAGAGCCGCTCGCCAATGCGCAGCAGCTCGGCCTCCGGATAGGCCATGACCGAGAGGATCGTGAGCACGCCGAACGCCAGCATGTGGCGGAACTTGTCGCTATCGATCGGAACGGACGGTGGGTTTGGCAGGACCGCCATGGTCACCGCTCCGAGGAGAGCCACGATCAAGAGGATGCGCCATGGCAAGCGCCTTTTGCCCGTCACTGGCTCGGCCCCCTCGATACGCTTCCGAGCCGCTCCAGCGTGGGCACCAGTTCATCGAAGTGGTCGATGATCGCTTCGGCGCCCAGTTCCTCCACCGGCTGCATAAGGAAGCCGAAGCGGCAGGCGATCGCCGGAACATCAGCGGCGTGAGCGGCGGCGATATCAAAGATCGAGTCGCCGACAAACGCCGCGCTGCCGCCCCCCGATCGCTCGATCATCGCCTGGATCGGCACCGGAGAAGGCTTGGAGTTTCCCGGTCCCATTGTGTCGCCGCCAATCACGCACGCAAGCCGATCCAGCAGGCCGGCGCCGCGCAGGACTTCGATGGCGAACGCTTCAATCTTGTTGGTAACCACGGCAACCTTCGCGCCGCGTGCTTCGATCGCATCAAGGGCCGCTATTGCGCCCGGAAACGGAACGGTGTGGATGGATAGATGTTCGGCATAATAGTCGAGCAGAACACGATGGAGGCGCTCAAGTAGCACCTCATCGCTGCCGCCGGTCGCCGCGAGTCCGTGCGACAGCATCATTCGGGCACCGCCACCGATCATCGGCTTGATTGCTGCCACCTCGAGCGGGGGACGGCCGTTTTGTGCCAGAGCGTAATTGACGGCCGCGGCGAGGTCCCCGCTGGTGTCGAGAAGGGTTCCGTCGAGGTCAAAGCCGACGACGTCGAAAGGAAACTGCTGCATCGCGGCGAGCGGTGACGAGTTGCTATGGAATTGGCAAGCGTCCGGTGGCAGAGGCGCGTGATGACGGGTCGACCATTAGCCGCCATCGTCCTTGCTGCCGGCAAGGGCACGCGGATGAAATCCGATTTGCACAAGGTGCTCCACCCGCTCGCCGGGCGTCCCATGCTGTTGCATTTGCTCGACAGCGTCGCGTCGCTCAAGCCGACGCACAATGTGGTGGTGGTCGGTGCCGGCCGGGACCAGGTGGAAGCTGCGGTCAAGCCTCTTGGCGTGGTAGTGGCGCATCAGGCAGAGCAACTCGGCACCGGGCATGCCGTGCTGCAGGCGAAGCATGCGCTGGCTGGGTTCGGTGGCGACGTGCTGATCCTCTATGGTGACGTACCGCTGGTAACGGCGGCGACGATGCGGCGCATGATCGAGCGGCTGCATGCGGCGGATTCTCCGGCAGCCGTGGTGCTCGGCTTTCGGCCCTCTGATCCAGGTGCCTATGGCCGCGTGATTGCCGATGCCTCAGGGCGGATCGATCGTATGGTCGAGTTCAAGGACGCATCCGCAGAAGAGCGCTTGGTGACGCTCTGCAACTCGGGGCTGATGGCCGTGCGAGGCGAGGAGCTATTCGCGCTGCTCGAACGGGTCGGCAACGACAATGCAGCGGGGGAATATTATTTGCCGGATATCGTCATGCTGGCAGCGGCTGACGGACGTGCTTCCGCGGTGATCGAAACGGAGGCGGATGAAGTTGCCGGCATCAACAGCCGGGGCGAACTCGCCGAGGTGGAACTGGCCTGGCAGGAACGCCGCCGCCGCCAGGCGATGGCGGACGGGGTTACCCTCGTCGCGCCGGACACCGTATGGTTCAGCCATGATACTACCCTCGGCCGCGACGTCACGATCGAGCCCAATGTCGTGTTCGGTTCCGGTGTAACCGTCGCTGACAAGGTCACGATCCACGCCTTCAGCCACCTCGAAGGGGCAGAGGTCGGCGAGGGAGCGTCCGTCGGTCCGTACGCCCGGCTGCGCCCCGGCGCGGTTATGAAAGCCGGTTCTCGGGTAGGCAACTTCGTCGAGATGAAAAAGGCGGTGCTCGGCCCAGGTGCGAAGGCGAACCATCTCACCTATCTTGGGGACGCGGAGATCGGGGCGGGCGCGAACATCGGGGCTGGCACGATCACGTGCAACTATGATGGCTTCTTCAAATATCAGACGAGGATCGGCGCTGGCGCCTTCATCGGGTCGAACTCCGCGCTGGTGGCGCCCGTGTCGATCGGCGATGGGGCGATCGTGGCGGCAGGGTCGACGGTGACGTCCAACGTGGAGGCCGATGCGTTGGCGCTCGTCCGTCCGCCGCAAACGGCGAAACCAGGTTGGGCGAAGAAGTTCAGGGACATCATGCGCGCACGAAAGGATGCACGTTAATGTGCGGAATTGTGGGGATTTTGGGCAAGGAGCCGGTTGCTGACCGGCTGTTAGATGGACTGAAGCGGCTTGAATATCGCGGCTATGATTCTGCCGGTATCTGCACTGTCCACGATGGCGACTTCGATCGTCGCCGCGCGCCGGGCAAACTGAAGAACCTCGCGCAGCGACTGGCGGAAGAGCCGCTGCCGGGCGACAGCGGAATCGCGCATACGCGCTGGGCCACACATGGCGCGCCGACTGTTGACAATGCGCACCCGCACATCGTGGGTGACGTGGTGATCGTCCACAATGGGATCATCGAGAACTTCAAGCCGTTGCGTGATGAGCTGATCGCCGAAGGGCGTGAGTTCAAAAGCCAGACCGATACCGAAGTCGTGGCGCATCTGGTCGCGCGCGAGATCGGGCGAGGGGCGGAGCCACGCGCCGCCCTTGCGGCGGTGCTGCCGCGCCTCCATGGCGCCTTTGCCCTAGGCGTCATGGTGCGCACCCATCCCGATCTCCTGTTGGGCGCGCGCCTCGGTGCGCCGCTGACGGTTGGCTACGGCGACGCAGAGAATTTTCTTGGATCCGATGCCCTCGCGCTTGCTCCGCTGACGCAACGCATCGCCTATCTGGAAGAGGGCGATTGGGTCGCGATCACGCGCGAGGAGGTCGAGATCTATGATCGTGACAACCAGCGGGTCGAGCGGCCGATCGTGAATTCCGGCGCGTCCGGCCAGCTGATCGACAAGGGCAATCACCGTCACTTCATGCAGAAGGAGATTTACGAGCAGCCGGTGGTGGTGGCGCAGACGCTGCGTTCGTATCTCCGTCCGCTCGAGGCGCAGGTCGCGCTACCTGACATGGAATTCGACCTTTCGACCGTTGAGCGCGTGGTGATCGTTGCGTGCGGCACCGCCAGCTATGTCGGCATGATCGGTAAGTATTGGGTCGAAAGCATGGCTCGCCTGCCGGTAGAGGTCGATGTGGCGAGCGAGTATCGCTATCGCGATCCGGTTCTGCTCCCGAACACGCTGGGCATCGTCATCTCACAGTCGGGCGAGACGGCCGACACGCTGGCAGCGCTTCGCCACATGAAAGCGGGCGGGGTGACCACCGCCGGCATCATCAACGTGCCAACAAGCTCGATGGCGCGTGAGGTGGACCTGCTGCTTTCGACTCATGCCGGACCGGAGATCGGCGTTGCCTCAACCAAGGCTTTTACGTGTCAGCTCGCCGTAATGGCGGCGCTGGCGACGAACCTCGCGCGGGCGAAGGGGCGGCTCGGCAATGAGGCTGAGGTCGTCGAGCATCTGCAGCAGGTGCCTGAGGCCATGAGCCTCGCACTCGCGCACGACGAGGAGATCGAGGCGATGGCGCCGAAGATCGCGGCGGCGCGCGACGTGCTGTATCTTGGCCGTGGCCCTGAGTTTCCGCTGGCGCTGGAAGGCGCATTGAAGCTGAAGGAAATCAGCTACATCCACGCTGAAGGTTACGCGTCGGGCGAGATGAAGCACGGGCCGATCGCGCTGATTGATGATCAGGTGCCGCTGATCGTGATCGCGCCCTCGGGACCGCTGTTCGACAAGACCGTCAGCAACATGCAGGAGGCGCAGGCGCGCGGTGCGCAGGTCGTGCTGATCTCCGACGCTGAGGGTATTGCGCAGGCCGGCGAGAACACGATCGCAACGATCGAGATGCCAAATGTGCATCCACTCATCGCCCCGCTGGTCTATGCGGTGCCGGTGCAGCTGCTCGCCTATCACGTGGCGGTTGCCAAGGGAACGGACGTCGATCAGCCGCGCAATTTGGCAAAATCCGTGACAGTTGAGTGATTTAAAGGACGTCGTTGAATGGCGGGCGGAGGGTTCGGTCTCCGCCCGACCTACTGATCCTGCCGCCACTCTCCTCGAGAGAGGAGAGGCCTCGCAGGCTTAGTCGAAGCCACGCTCCAGGAAGCGTTCGGCCAAGGTGCAGTGCATGGCAATGCCCTTTGCCATCACTGCTTCCTCGATTGTCATGCGCGTGTTGTGCAGCGGCGGGTTGGTGCGCGGATCGCTCCCCTCAGCTGCTACGCCGACGAACGCCATCGCGCCGGGGACTTCTCGCAGGACGTAAGAGAAATCCTCGCCGCCCATCATGGGCGCCGGCATGTGCGACCAGCCATGCTCACCCGAGATCGTACCGGCGACGTCGCGCATCATCGCGGTGGCGCGCGGATCGCAGAAGGTGACGGGATAGCCTTCGTCAATCTCGACATCGGCAGTGCAACCATGGGCCGACGCGATGTCGGTGACGATCTGACGGAAGGCGGCGCGGGCCTTTTCGCGCGTGTGTTCGGACAGCGTACGCAGCGTCCCCATCAGCTTTACCTCATCCGGGATGATATTGTGACTGCTGCCGGCGTGGAACTGCGTCATCGTGAGAACTGCGGGATCGGCGACCGGGACGCGGCGGGCGATGAAGGTCTGGAGGGCCGTGACGATCTCGCAGGCTACCGGGATCGGGTCGATGGCATCGTGCGGCATGGCGGCGTGGCCGCCCTTGCCGCGGATCGTCGCCAGAACCGTGTCGGTCGAGGCGAGCAGTGGGCCTTCGCGGCCGACGAACACGCCAGCGGGCGCGTTGGGCGAGATGTGAAGCGCGAACGCGGCTTCTGGACGAGCGATGTCGAGCAGGCCGTCCTCGATCATGTGGCGGGCGCCGTGGTGCCCCTCTTCGCCGGGCTGGAACATGAAGACGATCGTGCCGGGGATCTGGTCCTTGCGCGCGCACAGCGCCCGCGCCGCGCCGGCGAGCATGGCGGCGTGCGCGTCATGACCGCAGGCGTGCATCGCGCCGGGGATCGTTGAGGCGAAGTCGAGGCCCGTTTCCTCCGTCATCGGCAGCGCGTCCATATCGCCCCGCAGGAGCACGGTGCGCATGTTGCTGCCCGCAGCACCCGTGCGCCCGCCGCGCAGGATCGCGACGAAGCCGGTCGTCGACGTGCTGTCGTGGATCTCCAGCGGCAGCCCGGCGAGCGCGGCCTTCAGCTTGGCGGTCGTCTTCGGGCAGTCGTTTCCGATTTCCGGCTCGGCATGGATCGCGCGGCGGAGCGCGATCGTGTCGGCGAGCTCGGCCGCGCCCGCGGCGGTCCAGTCGGTGCGGGTGAGGGGGGCGTTCATGCTCGATCCTTCGCTTACCAGGAGACCGCAATCTTGCCGAAATGTGCGGCGCTTTCCTCATAGCGGAAGGCGTCGGCGAGTTCCTCCAGTGCGAAGGTACGGTCGATGACGGGGCGGATCGCGGCAGCTTCCAGTGCGCGGACGAACTCCTCCTGCTCCTGCCGGCTGCCGACGATGAGGCCCTGGAGCCGGGCCTGCTTTGCCATCAGCGCGGCGGTGGGGACTTCGCCCGCGATTCCGGTGAGGACGCCGATCAGCGCGATATGGCCGCCGATCCGCACCGCCTCGATCGACTGCGCGAGCGTGCCCGGGCCGCCGACCTCGATGACGATGTCGACGCCGCGGCCGCCAGTGAGGTCGCGTACCGCGCGGCCCCATTTCGGCTGCTCGCTATAATTGATGCAATGAGTGGCGCCCAAGTCGTTGGCGCGGGCCAGTTTCTCGTCCGAGGAGGAGGTGACGATCACTTCACAACCCATCGCACGCGCGATCTGCAGCGCGTAGATCGACACGCCGCCCGTGCCGAGAACGAGGACCGTGTCGCCGGCCTTCAGCCCGCCGTCAACGACGAGGGCTCGCCAGGCCGTTAGGCCGGCAGTGGTGATCGTCGCGGCTTCGGCGTGGCTCCAGCCGGCGGGGGCGCGGGTGAAGGCAGTGGCGGGAAGGATCGCGACTTCGCGGGCGAACCCATCGATGCCGTCACCCGGCACGCGGCGGAAATCACCGACGCGCGGCGGGCCGGCTTGCCAGTCCGGGAAGAAGCAGGACACGACATGATCGCCGACGGCTAAGTCGGAGACGCCGTCGCCGATCGCCTCCACCACGCCAGCGCCATCGGCCAACGGGATGCGGCCGTCGGCGGTCGGCGACATGCCGGAGCAAACCAGATAATCGTGGAAATTCAGCGAGCTGCCGTGCAAGGCTACACGGATTTCTCCAGCGCCGGGCTGGCCGGGATCAGGGCGATCCGAGAGCGCGAGCTTGTCGAGGCCGCCGGGCGCGGTGAGCGTGACTGCTCTCACTTTGCGGTCACCGAAGCGAGAGCGGGGGCGCGGCGGGCGGTTTTTACCGGCACCGTGGGTTCGAGCATCTGGCCCTTCATAATTCCTTCTCCCTTGGTGGGCGAGGTCGGCAAATCCATGATGCGACGGACCACATCCATGCCCTCGATCACGCGGCCGAACACGGCATAGCCCGGGTTGCTGCCATCAGCGTCCATCGCGGGGGTGTTGCCGACGATGATGAAGAAATCGCCGCGCGCCGTTCCGGGTTCCGCCATCGCCATGGAAATCGCGCCATCTACGTGGCTTAGGCCGGTCTTTGAGGTCGGCTCATGAGCAATGGGTGGGAGCGTTCGCTTGGGATCGTTCTGGGTGCCGAACTGGATGAAGCCATAGCCCGGTGCGACTTTCACGGTGCGGTAAAAGACCGTTCCGTCGAGGCGTTTGCCATCGACATATTTCAGGAAATTGGCAGCGGAGATGGGCGCCTTTTCGGTCTCGATCGCGAGGACGATCGGCCCCTGAGCCGTGGAAATCAGTACATTCGTGGTGGCTGCCTGGTCCGCTTTCGGTGCGGACTGGGCGACGTTGGTTGGGGTTTGGGCGGCACTGGTATCGCTTTGTACAGCGATGGGAGCGGTCAGAAGCAGGCCGAGGAGAGTGAGCGTCTGGATCATGCGAGCCTTGCCACGAGGAGGGTGATGCTGTCGGCTTCAGCGCCGGACAGCTGAAGGGTGTAATTGCCTGGCGCGAGTTTGAAATCGACCATCTTGCGCACGCCGCTGCACTTCGGACCATGGGCGTGCGCGACGGACGCTAGCGACTTGCCGGCGTGCAGCACGTCGATCCATGCCTTGCCGCTTAGCGCGATGCGATAGGTGCCGGGGGTCGCCACTGCGAAGGCGAGCGTGCCGCCGGCGCCAGCGGGGTTCTTCGGCGCGGGTGAGAGCGCGAGGTGGCGGCCCGGGTGGAGCGACACGAGCGCACCCTGGCCGACCGCGATCGTCGCACCCTCGCCGGGCTTCACCCCGGCGCTGACCGGCGTCTGCTGCGACCAGCCGGCAAGTTCTGGCGGAAAGGCGACACGCACGTTGGCGCAGGCGGGGTCGGTGGCGGGATCGTTGGTGTGGGCCGGAGACTGGCTCTCGGCGTCGGTCTGGGCCGCCAGCGGGGCGGCGAGGAGCAGCGAGGCGAAGGCAAGCGCGACACGCATAGAGGAGTGATCCTTTCGCCCGACCCTAGGCCAAAGCGGCCGACAAATGAAGCGTCCAGCCTTCCGCCACGGCAACTTGCGTGCCCGTTGTAGCTATGATTGGAGGCCGCCCCGCAGCACAGGAGCAATGCGATGGCGACGAACGCGACCGAGCCCAGAGAGGCGCGGACCCCGATCCCCGCGCCACCCGGCCTGCCGGTGGTGGGGCATCTGCACCAGATCGCGCGGGCAGGGCTGATCGGCCACCTGCTGCAAGTCGGCCGTGACTTCCCCGAGGGCATCTTCAAGCTGCGCTTCGGCAGCCGCGTGTCGCTGTTCGTGACGAACCCGGACCTCGCCGCCGAGCTTTCGGACGAGACGCGTTTCCGCAAGATGCCGGGGCCGGCCCTGCGCGTGGTGCGCAAGTTCGCCGGCGACGGGCTGTTCACCGCGTTCAGCGAGGAGCCCAATTGGGGCAAGGCGCACCGCATCCTGCTGCCCGCGTTCAGCCAGCGTGCGATGCGCGGCTATTTCGACATGATCGTCGAGGTGTGTGACCAGCTGGTCGCCAAGTGGGAGCGCGCCGCCGGTACCGACGTGTTGGTGGCCGACGACATGACCCGGCTGACGCTGGATTCGATCGCGATCGCCGGCTTCGGCCACCGCTTCAACTCGTTCGAGCGGGAGGAACTCGACAGTTTCCTGCTGGCGCTTGGCCGCGCGCTGACCGAGGCGCTATCGACGATCACGCGGCTGCCGATCCAGAACCGCTTCGCCAAGAAGGCGAAGGCGCAATATGAAGCGGACATCGAGGAGATGAACGCGCTGGTCGACGGCATCATCGCCGACAGGAGGGTAAACCCCACCGACGGCCGCGACCTGCTGAACCTGATGCTGACCGCGGTCGACCCGGAGACGGGCGAGCGGCTGGACGACGTCAACATCCGATACCAGGTGCTGACCTTCCTGATCGCCGGGCACGAGACGACCAGCGGCATGCTGACGTTCGCCTTCGCCTATCTGCTGCGAAATCCGGCGGTGCTCGCGCAGGCCTATGCCGAGGTGGACCGGGTGATGCCCGGCGACGTGCGGCCGGATTACAGCCATGTCGCCAAGCTGGAGGTGATCGAGCGGATCCTGAAGGAGGCGCTGCGGCTGTGGCCGACGGCACCGGCCTTCAGCGTCGCGCCGTTCGAGGACGAGATGATCGGCGGCAAGTGGCTGATGCGCAAGGACCGGCCGGTGAACGTGTTCGTGCCGGGGCTGCATCGTTTCCCCGGCGCCTGGCCGGACCCTGAGAGCTTCGACATCGACCGCTGGCTGCCGGAGAACGAGGCGGCGCGGCATCCGCATGCGTACAAGCCGTTCGGCAATGGCGAGCGCGCATGTATCGGGCGGCAATTCGCGATGGTGGAAGCGAAGATCGCCATGGCGATGCTGCTGCGGCGCTTCGCGATCGGCGATCCGCATTCGTACAAGCTGGCGATCAAGGAAACGCTGTCGATCAAGCCGGACGATTTCTGGATGCGCATCCGGCTGCGCCAGCCGCACGAGCGGCTGCAACTGGCGAGCGCGGCCCCGTCACCGGCGAACGACGACGCGATCGGTTCCGTCGCGGGGACGGGACAGCAGTTTGCGGTGCTCTACGGTTCGTCGCTGGGCACCGCGCGAGACATCGCGGAGGAGATCGCCGAGCACGCGCGGCTGGATGGGTTCGACGTGACCGTCCGATCGATGGATGAAAGCTTCAAGGGCGGGGCAGCGCCGCAGGACAAGGTGATCGTGATTGTCACCGCGACCTATAACGGCCGCGCACCCGACAGTGCGGTGGAGGTGGAGCGGGCGCTGAACGCCGGCCTGTTCGATGATGCCGACTGGAGCGGTGCGCGTGTCGCGGTGCTTGGCATCGGCAACAGCCAATGGCCGAACTACCAGTTCTTCCCGAAGCGGATCGCGGAGGCGGTCGAGAAAGCCGGGGCGACGATCCTGGTGCCGCGCGCGGAGGCAGACGGGCAGGGCGACTTCGACGGCGCGGTGAGCGGCTTCGTGCGCGACCTGTGGCAGGCGCTGGGCAGCCAAAGCGGGCCGAGCGACAGCGCCGCCTCCCTCTCGTTGACGCTGGTTGATGCGGCGGACACGCGGGCGCAGGCGCTTCCCGAACATGCCCAGCGGCTGGCGATCGTCAGCAACGAGGAGCTGGTGCGCCCGGCCGACGGGCTGTGGGATTTTTCGCACGAGCCGCCGCGCCCGTCGACCCGGCTGATCCGGGTGCGCCTGCCGGAGGGGCAGGTGTATCACACCGGCGATCATATCGCGGTCTATGCCCGCAACCGCCCCGAACTGGTGGCGCGCGCGATCGACCGGCTGGGGCTGGACGGCGCGCGGCAGGTGCGGCTGGACGGCAACGGCGGGCGCTTCAAGCATCTGCCGCTTGGCGAGACGGTGACGGTGGCGCAGCTGCTGACCGATTTCGTCGAGCTTTCCGATCCCTTGCCCAGGCGCGCGCTGGCGCAGGTGGCGGCGCAGACGCGCTGCCCGGATACCAAGCGCAAGCTGGCGGCGATCGAGGCGGACTATGATGCGGCGGTGGCGGAGAAGCGGCTGACGCTGATCGACCTCCTCGAAGCGCATCCCGCGGCGGAGCTGTCGTTCGAGAGCCTGGTCGAGCTTTCCGCGCCGATCGCGCCGCGCTTCTATTCGATCGCGTCCTCGCCGCTGGTGGATTCACAGGTGGCGGACCTGATCGTCGGGACGATGGCGGCGCCTGCGTGGTCAGGGCTGGGCGAGCATCGCGGCTTTGCCTCCAGCTACATGGGATCGGTGGCGCCGGGCGATCATGTGTTCGGCTATGTCCGCCGGCCCAATCCGCCGTTCGCGCCGCCGGCCGACCCGATGGTGCCGATGATCCTGATCGGGCCGGGCACTGGCTTCGCGCCGCTGCGCGGCTTCCTGCAGGAGCGCGAGGCAAAGCAGGCGGCGGGCGCGGAGGTGGCGACGAGCCTGTTGTTCTTCGGCTGCCGCCATCCCGAGCATGACTGGTTCTGCCGCGAGGACATGGAGCGCTGGGATGCGGCGGGCGTGGCCGAGCTGTTCACCGCCTTCTCCGCGGTGCCGACGCATCCGTGGCGGTTCGTGCAGGACGCGCTGTGGGCCGAACAGGAGCGAGTGTGGGCGGCGCTGCAGGCGGGTGCCTCCATCTATCTGTGCGGTGACGGCAAGTTCATGGCGCCGGCGGTGCGCGACACGCTGATCCGCATCCAGATGCAGCAGGCGGGCGGTGAACATGCGCAAGGCTCGGCGTGGCTGGAGGAGATGATCGCCGCCGGGCGCTTCCACCAGGATGTGTTCGGCTTCGGCAAGTGAGGTGCGGCCTCTGTCTGGAGGCGCGCGGAGCGATCAGAAGGCGAGATCGACGCCGATGCGGATGCTGCGCGGGCGCAGCGGGGTGATGTGATCCTGGTCGCGGATCAGGAACGGCGAGCCGAGCGCGAAGCGGTTGCCGCGCGAATCGAGCAGGTTCGTGGCGGTGAGCGTCAGCCCGCGGCGATCGTTGCCGATCCGCGCCTCCAGCCCGGTGTCGAAGTAATCGCCCTGTAGCCGGCCGAGGATCGTACCAATGCCGAGCGTCGACTGGCCGATGTACCGGGCATAGCCACTGAGATCGAGGCGGCTGCCGCCGGCGAGCGTGCTGGTATAGGTGAAGCCGAGGCGGCCGCTGCGGTGCGCTACATTCGGCAGGCGGCTTTCGTCGATCGCGCCGATGCTGACCGGCAGGATCGAGAAGGCGGGTTCTGTGATCCGGCTGTCATTGAGGTAGATCGCGCCGTCGAGCTCCAGCCCGGCGAGCGGGCGCCATCGCGCGGACAGGCCGACCGACCAGATGCGGCCATCGCCGATGTTTGCCGTCGTCGGGAAGCCGAATCCGTCGACGATATCGGCCTGGATGTTGCGCCAACTGGTGTGCGAGATGGTGACGCTGGCGTCTAGCGCGCGGCCGTCCCAGCGGCCGCCGACCTCGGTGGTCGAGACACGATCGCCGGCGAACCGCTGGATGAAATCCTGCCGCACGGCGACGCCGCCGGGCCGGAACCCCTCCTGGTAACGGGCGAAGAGGCTGGCGCGCGGATCGGGGCGCCAGACGATCGCCGCGGAAGGAAGGAGGCGGGTTTCGGAGCGACTGTCACCCGCGCCGGGATCGACCCGCAGCGCAATCGCCTCGAGTACGTCGCGCGACTGGCCGCCGAGCCGCGAATGGGTGAGCCGGCCGCCCACCGTCACCGTCACTTGCGCCAGCGGCGAGACGGCATAGTCGCCGTAGAGCGTCGCCTCATCGACGTTGTTGCGCACGCCCGTCAGTGCAGAGCCTAACCAGGGGCCGCCCATGCGGCGCGAGACGCGGGCGCGATTGTGGAGCAGGCTGGCGCCGATCAGCCATCCCGCGCCGTTCGCGCCGCGGCGGGCGAGGCGAGTCTCGGCGGTGAGCAGGCCGATGCGATTGGTCTGCGTGTAGGTGGTCGGCTCCGCGCCTTCGAGCGGACCCTGCATCGGGCGCAGCGGATCGGGGAGCGTGGGGCCTTCATATTGTTCGAAGACGTGCTGGCCGGTGTAGCCGATCGAATTGGTCCATTCGACCGCGCCCAATGATTTGCGCACGACGAGATCGGTGAGCCAATATTCGTTGCGGAACGGCTGGGCGACGGTGCTGGCGCGGCTGAGACCGTCGGTGACGCGATCGGCATATTGGCTGTCGTCGCCGATGATCCGCTGGCCGAGCGCGGTGAGATCGATCGTCCAGTCGTTGGTCGGCGTGTAGCGCAAGGTGGCGCGGCCCCCGAGCGTGCCGACGCGATTCACGTCGCGCAGGCCACGCGCGCGATCATCGATATAGCCGCCCTCAATGTTGCCGAAGCCGAGAACGCGCAGGGCGAGCGTATCGGCGACGAGGGGAAGGTTGACGATCGCGCCGCCGTCCGCGCCGGGCTTGCCGTGCTGTGTGGCGAGGACGCCGCCCCATAGTTGCGCGCTGCGATCGCCGGCGTCGGGCGCATTGGGCACGACGCGGACTACCCCGCCGAGCGAGCCGGCCCCGTAGAGCGTGCCTTGCGGGCCTTCCAGCACCTCGATGCTCTTCACGTCGTAGAGGCGAAGGCTCGGGTCCGGCGCGCTGTAGGTGATGCGGCTGTTGCCCCAATACTGGCCGACGGTGGCCTGCGTCGGGCCGACGAAGCTCGAATCCGCGATGCCGCGGATGAACAGCTTGTTGCGGCCGGGGCCGAGGTGAGTCGAGGTGACACTGGCGGCGCGGCTTTCGATGAGATCGGTGCCGCGCGCGGCCTGCGCCAGCGACAGAGTTTCACCAGCGATCACCTGCGCACCGCCGGGATAATCGGCGAGCGGCACGTCGCGCTTGGTGGCGGTGACGATGATGTCCGCGGGGGCTGGCTCGGCGGCGGGCGGGAGAAAAGGCTGGGGCCGGGGGGTGGGGCGCGGCGGAGGCGGGGGCGGGGCGCGTTCGACGATGAAGCTGGCGGTGGCGACGCGGCGGGCGATGGCGCCGGTGCCGGCGAACATCCGCTCCAGCGCCTGCGCCGGCGTGTAGCGGCCGCGCACCGCCTTGACGGGCAGCCGCGCGAGGGCGGGTTCGCGAATGCCGATGCTGATCCGGCCCTGGCGCGCGAGCAGGCGGGTCGCCTCCTGCGCGGGGGCGGCGGGGGTATCGATCTCGGCCGCACGTTCCTGCGCCGCGGCGGGAAGGGCCGCAGCGGTGCCGGCGATCGCAAGGGCGATGCTAGCGGCGCGCACCATCGCGCGGCGCCATCCGCCACCCCTGGCCGTCGCGGGTGACCGTCACTTCCGCCAGCGGACCGACCCGCGCCATCACGGCAGCCGGGCCGCCATCGAGCATGATCGTGCCGGTGAAGCGCTGGTCCGCGAGATCGGGGGCGACGGCGACCGGCGCACCGATGTTGCGGCCGAGCTGGCGCGCGACATCGCCAAGCGTGGCGTCGTTGAACTGGAGGTACCCGGTGCGCCAGGCGCCGATCGACGCGGTATCCACGGCGCGCTTCTCAGGGGCGGCGCTGGCCGAGGGGCGGACCAGCATCTCGCCGGCATCGAGCCGCATCTCGCCGCCGGGGCCGCGATAGACCACTGCGCCTTCGGCCACCGCGACGTCGAGCGCGCCGCTGTCCGCGACGACGTTGAACACGGTGCCGATGTCGGTCAGCCGGGTGCCGTCGGGCGTGATGACGATGAACGGGCGCGTATCGCTGTGGTGCACGGTGAACAGCGCCTCGCCGCTGGCAAGCTCCACCTGCCGGGGATTGTCCCGATCGATGGTGAGGCGGGTGCCGCCGTTCAAGATGATGTGCGAGCCGTCGGCCAGGTCGAGCTCGCGCCGCTCGCCGGGCTGCGTCGCATAGACCATCGTGTCGCTGCGCTGGAAGGCGATCCAGCTGCCGCCGACCGCGACCACCACCGCTGCGGCTGCCACCGCCGGCATGCGCCACGCGCCGGAGCGACGGTGCGGCTGCGCGGGTGCGGCGGGGGACGCTGCCGGTGCGGGCGACCAGGCGGGCCTGGGCTTGGCGGCCGGCTCCGGCGGCGCGTCGAACAGCTCGTCCGCGGCGTCCATCTCGTCCAGCGCGGCCTCATAAGCTGCGTTGTGGGCGGGATCGGCCTCCAGCCAGGTGGTGAACCCGTCCCAATCGGCGAAGTCGGGCGCACGCAGGCGGATCGCCCAAAGGCGACCTTCCTCGCGCAGCGCGTCTTCGGACTTGCCGTTCATGCCCATCTCCCCATCGAGACGGAGCCGTGCCGCCTATTCCGCATCGAACTTCGCCTTCAGCCGGGCCAGCGCGCGATAGGCCTTCTGCAAATCCTTTTCGATCGAGCTGAGGCTGACGCCCATCTCGCGCGCGATCTCGTTCTGGCTGACGCCGTCGAGCCGGAAGCGGCGGAACACCTGGCTGACGCGCGGGCCCTGTTCGGCGAGCGCGGCATCGGCGGCGGCAAGCCGCTCGCGCGCGATCAGCGCCCGTTCGCCGACCGCCGGCTCTTCTGGCGAGACGCTGACTTCGTGCCAATCCTGCTGCCGCCGGGCGCGGCTGACCGCGCTGCGCCGGCGATCGCGCATCACGTTCTCGGCGGCGCGGAAGAGATACGATACCGGATCGGCGATCGGCTGCTGCGGCACGCCGACCAGCCGCTGCCAGAGATCCTGCAGCACGTCCTCCGCCTCGTCACCGGCACCACGCGCGGCGAGGAACCGGAGCAGCCGGGGGCGCTCGTCCACCAGGACGCGGGCAAGGCCGCCAAGATCGGGATCCGGACTCATCGCGCGTGGGAAAGCACCCATCGGCGCCCTTGCCAAGACCCCCAGAGGTTTCGCTGGTGGCCCGTCGGGCCGCCGAGAGTGGTGGGCGAGCGCGCTCATCGACCCAGGATCGCCCGTGCTTCGCGCCCGCCGGGGAGGCGCGTTGGTGGCATAGTTGCGCCATCGCTCGCCTCGGCGAAGCGGGAGCGATGCCGCTGTTCGGGGGCGTCTGTGACGGGAGTCGTAGCGGTCGGGGCGGCGGCGCCGAAATGCGGCAGCGGATCAATCGGCGTGCCGGCGACGCGATATTCGAAATGGAGGTGGCTGCCGGTGGCGCGGCCGGTGCTGCCGATCTCGCCGATCGGCTGCCCCTGGCGCACCTCCTGATCGGGGCGCACGAGGATTCGCGACAGATGCGCATAGCGCGTCGTGCTGCGATCGGGATGTTCGAGCTCGACGAGCAACCCATAGCTGCCGCGCCGGGCGGCGACGCGCACGACGCCGGTGGCGGCGGCGAGCACCGGCGTCCCGGCATGGGCGGCAAGATCGATCCCGCGATGCACCGCGCGTGCACCGTGCAGCGGATCGATCCGGATGCCGAAGCCGGACGACAGCCGCGCCGGATTGGCGAGCAGCGCGCTGGGCAAGGCAAGGGCGAGGAGCGCCGGGGCGATCAGGGCGATCAGCTTCATGCCGGCGGGACGGAACCGTGGGCCCCGACCCGCAGCGCAAATTTCGTTGCGGGTCGACGCCGCCGACCGCGTCTTCCCCTTCGAAACCCCAGCAATCGCCACCGGGAGGGATGGACATGAATCGAACCGAAGCCGCCATGCTCGACATGCTGAAAAAGGGCCGCGACCATTATGGCGTGGTGGCCGTGAAGGCCGAGTTCGAGGCGGAAGGAACGCGGCCGGACGAGCTGCTGCGGCTGCTGGACCTGGCGCGCCGGGCCGACCTGAAGGTGGCGCTGAAGATCGGCGGTTGCGAGGCGATCTCCGACCTCCACGCCTCGCGCCTCTATGGCACCGACTACATCATCGCGCCGATGATCGAGACCCCGTACGCGCTCTCCAAGTTCGCCGATGCGCGCGACAAGGTGTATGGCGCGGGCGCGCACCATACCGACTTTCTCTTCAACCTGGAGACGGTGACTGCGCTCGAGGCGCTGGACGCGCTGCTGCCGCTGGCCGCCGAGCGGCTGGACGGTGTGGTGTTCGGCCGCGTCGATTTCACGCTTTCCCAGGGTCTGCCGCGCGGCGCGGTGAACGAGCGGGCGATCACCGATGCGGTGCTGCGCACGGCCGAGGCATGCCGGCAGCACGACATCGACCTCGTCGTCGGCGGATCGGTGTCTGGGGAAGCGGCGGCGCCGCTGCGCGAGATGCGGGCGATCCGCCTCGACCGGTTCGAGACGCGCAAGGTGGTGTTCGACGGCGCGGCGGCGGAAACGGCCGAGTTCGAGGCGGGCATCGCCCATGCTGTCGCCTTCGAACTCGCCTGGCTGGAGAACAAGCGCGACCATTATCGCGCGATTGCCGAAGAGGATGCCGCGCGGATCGCGATGATGGTGGAGCGCAGCGCGCGTGGCGCCAAGCCGCAGCTGGTGGCGGCCTGAGCCATGGGCCTTTCGCGAGAGGTTGCCGCGCTGATGCGGCGCGTCGCCCAGGAGGTAGTTCTGTCACGCTATCGCCTGCTGGGGGCCGCCGACATCGCCGAGAAGAGCCCGGGCGAGATCGTCACGGCGGTTGATCGCGAGGCGGAGCTTCGGCTGCGCGAGGGGCTGGTGCGGCTGGAAGGCGATGCGCGCATCGTCGGCGAGGAAGCCTGCGCCGATGATCCGCGCCTGCTGGACGGCATCGGCCGCGGCCTCGTCTGGCTGATCGATCCGCTGGACGGGACGGCGAATTTCGCGCGCGGCGAAGGTGCGTTCGGCATGATGATCGCGCTGGTTGCCGATGGCGAGCCGGTCGCATCCTGGATGCTGGATCCTTTATCTGGCCGGATGTGCCATGCCGAGCGCGGGCTTGGTGCGTGGATCGATGATCGGCCTGCTAGGATCGCGCCGCGTGACGAGCGGCGGCGGCCGGTGGCGGCGCTGGCGACCCAGTTCATGGCCGGCAGCGACCGGCTGCGTGTCGAGCGATCGGCAGCGCGGGTGTTCGCGCTGGAGCCGATCCCGCGCTGCGCGGCGGAAAGCTATCCGCGGCTCGTCACCGGGCGGAACCAGCTGGCGGTGTTCCAGCGCATCCTGCCGTGGGACCATGCCGCTGGCTTCCTGTTCCTGGCTGAGGCCGGCGGGCGCGCAACGCATTGGGATGGTGAGCCCTATCGCGTCGGATCCGGACGTAACGGCCTGATCGCGGCTGCCAGCGAGGATGCGTGGCGGCGCGCGATGCATGTCCTGTCCGCCCCGCTTTCCGCGATCGATCGATACGAGCCGCTTGCCGCATGATGATCATCACTGCTGGTCGTCTGGCGGGCATGTCGCTCGTCCTGTGTGCTGCCCCGTTGGCGGCGCAACTTGCCTCGCCGATCGGCGGGGCGAGCCCGGCGGGTATGGGCGTGGGCGCTGCCCCCCGCGCCGCGCCCGGTGTCGCCGTGCCCCCGGCGACCCCCGCCACCTTTTCCCCGATGCGGATCGAGGCGCGCCCCGAGCCGGCTGAGCCCGAGCCGCATCCGGCGGCGCCGGCGGCACCCCAGTTGCCTGCCGCGCCAAGCGAGTTCGAGGCCTATGTCTCGAGCATCGCGGGCAAGCCGCTACGCCGCTTCGGCAGCGAACTGGTGACGCCCGGGGCGCGCGACTTCGCGTTGCCGGGCACGGCGGCGGTGCCGAGCGACTATCGCATCAATCCGGGTGACCAACTGCGCCTCGACCTGTCCGGATCGGTGCAGGCGTCGAACCTGTCGCTGACCGTGGACCGCGAGGGGCGGATCTTCGTGCCCGCGGTGGGCGCGGTGGTGGTCGGCGGCGCGCGCTATGGCGACTTGCACGGCGTGATCTCGCGCGCGGTGTCGCGGCAGTATCGCGGCTTCACGCTCGAGGTCGGCATGGGCCGGCTGCACGGCATCACCGTCTATGTCACCGGCTTCGCGCGTTCGCCGGGCGCCTACACCGTCAACAGCGTCGCGACGCTGGTGAACGCGGTGCTGGCGGCGGGCGGGCCTTCGGAAGGCGGCAGCTTCCGCTCGATCAGCCTGAAGCGCGGCGGGACGCTCGTCTCCGACTTCGATCTTTATGACCTGCTGCTGCGCGGCGACACGTCCGGCGACGCGGTGCTGCGTAACGGTGACGTGATCCATATCGCACCAGCCGGCGAGCAGGTGGCGGTGATGGGCAGCGTCAACCGCGAGGCGATCTTCGAGGTCGCGCCCGGCGAGACGATCGCGCAGGCGGTGGCCTATGCCGGCGGCGTCAGTACCGTGGCGGACGACACGCGGCTGATGGTGCTCGATACGCTCGGCAAGGCCGATGGCGGGTGGCGGCAGCTTTCCGCAGCGGAAGCGGCGGCGCGGGCGGTACGGCGCGGCGACGTGGTGCGCGTGCTGAGCGATGCGGGGCTGGCGCGGCCGATCGCGCAACAGCCGGTGCTGGTGACGCTGAGCGGCGAGGTCGCGCGGCCGGGCCGCTATTATGTGCCGCCGGGCACGCCTTTGTCCGAGGTCGTGACCAAGGCCGGCGGGCTGACGCCGCAGGCGTTTCCGTTCGCCAGCGTCATCACGCGCGAGTCCGTGAAGGCGCAGCAGCGCGAGAGCTTCGCGCGGGCGGTGGACGATGTGGAGCTTCTGCTCGGCACGCAGCCGCTGGTGTCGGCCAATCGTGCGCAGCTCGCCTCCGCGGCGAACCTGCAGCTGATCGACCAGGTGGTGGCGAAGATGCGCGAGCGCGAGCCGACCGGGCGGCTGGTGTTCGACGTACCGGTGACGGCGACGACGCTGCCGGCCGACCTCATCGTCGAGAACAACGACAGCGTGCACGTGCCGACGCGGCCGGCGACGATCGGCGTGTTCGGCGCGGTCGCGAGCCCGGCGTCCTTCGCTTACCGGCCGGGGCAGACGATCGGCGACGCGGTGCGCAGTTCGGGCGGAATCCAGTCGCTGGGCGACAGGAAGGAGATCTTTGTCGTGCGCGCCAACGGCATGGTGCTGGCACGCGGCAAGCGCACGCTGCGCGAGCCGGCGCTGCCGGGCGATCTCGTCTTCGTCCCGGTCGACGCCAATCGCGGCGAGTTCTGGGCGCGGCTGCGCGATATTACCGGCAGCCTGTTCGGCAGCGTGATCGGTGCGGCCACTATCGCGAATGCGGTGAACTGATGGCGCGGGTGATCGCATGGGTGCGCGGTCCGCGCTGGCGGCTGCGCATGTACGCCGCGCTGGCGGTTGTGCTCGCGGTGCTGTGCCTGGTGCCGCAGCCGTATGAGGCGCGGGCGAAGCTGGTGCCGCAGGAGCCGGGGAGCCTCGGCCTCGGATCGACGATGAACGCGCTTGGCGGGCAGCTGGGTGGCTTCGCCGCGCTGCTTGGCGGGGCGAAGCAGCCGATCGACCTGTACCTCACCATCGCGCGCGGGCGCGAGGTGGCGGATGCGGTGATCGCACGGCTCAAGCTGACGGATCGTTATGGCTCAGCGCGCAAGGCGCAGCTGGCGCTGGCGAGGAAGGTGGACGTCCATTCGCTGACCGGCGGCGTGATCGAGATCGAGACGCGCAGCCGCGACGCGGAGGAGGCGGAGGCGCTCACTCGCGCGTATGTCATCGCCGTCACCGATCGGCTGAACGCGCTGAGCCGTGACCGGGTACTACGCAAGCAGCAGGTGGTGCGGGCGCGCTTTCGTCAGGCGGGCGAGCGGGTGGTGAAGGCGGAGGCGGCGCTGCAGGCGTTCCGTCGCCGCAACCGGCTGGCCGAGCCCGAGGCGCAGCTTGGCGCCGAGCTGTCGTTGCGCGCGGGGTTGCAGGCACAATTGCAGGCGAAGCAGGTGGAACTGCAGACGCTGCGCCAGTTCCAGGGCGACGAGAACCCGCAGCTGCGCGCGGTGCAATCGGAAGTGGCGGCGCTGCGGGCGCAGATCGCGCGGACCGCCGATCCGGCCTCTGGCGCGGCGGGACCGAACGTGGCGGGCCTGTCCGAAGTGTCGGGCGCGTACCTCGACCTGTATCGTGACTATCGCTTCGCGCAGGCGCTGTACGAGGTCTACGCGCGATCGTCCGAAGAGATCGCGGTCGAGGCGCTGGCGGCGGAGACCGCGTCCGACGCGCAGGTGATCGAGGCGCCGCGGCTGGACGCGGATCGCAAGTATAACGTGCCCGCGGTCGCGCTGCTGGTGATGGTGATCGCGATGGCGCTGTTCACCGAAGTCTATGCACCGGCGACGGGCATCCGCCTGCCGCTGATCGGGGAGTCGCGGCGGTGACCCGGCCCGAGCTTTCGATTGTCATCCCGTGTTTCAACGAGATCGAGAACGTGCGCGCTATTGTGGCGGCGGTTTCGCGCGAGGCGGTGTCGCACGTCGCGAGCCATGAGATCATCCTGATCGACAATTGTTCGACCGACGGGACGCGCGAGGCGATCGCGGGAATCTGTCGTGGCGACAGCCGGGTGCGGGCGATCTTCAACAATCGCAATTACGGCCAGATGCGCTCGCCGACCCACGGCATCTACCAGGCGCGAGGGCAGGCGGTGATCGGCATGTGCGCCGATTTCCAGGATCCACCGGCAATGATCGGCGAGTTCGTCGCGCTGTGGCGCGCGGGCGCAAAGGTGGTGCTGGCGCAGCGGCGGAGTGAACGCGCCGGGATCGCGCTGACGGCGGTGCGGCGGCTTGGTTATGCGGTGCTGGCGCGCGTCGGCGATTATCCGGTGGTACCGGGGGCGACCGGCTTTGGGCTCTATGACCGGGCGGTGGTGGATACGCTGCGCACGTGGCGGGAGCCCGAGCCGTTTTTCCGCGGGATGGTGATCGAGAGCGGGTTTCCGGTCGCGCTGGTGCCGTTCGACCGGCCACCGCGGGCGGCTGGCGAGACCAAGAACGGGATCGCGAGCCTTGCCAGCTTCGCGCTGTCGGGCCTCGCCGGGTCAGCCAAGTCGCTGCTTCGCCTGCCGATCATCCTGGCACTATGGGGCTATGGCGCCGCGTTGCTTGCCGCGATCGCCGGCGTGCTGGGGGGCGCGGGCGCGTTGCTGTGGCTGGCGCTGATCCTGGCGATGTTCGCGACGGTGCTGCTGTTCCTTGGCCTGATCGGGGATCAGGTGCGCCTGATCGGCGAGCGGACGCGCGGCGTGCCGCTGGTGATCGAGGAGGCGCGGCTCAACTTCCCCGACGCGGCATGAGCGCCGGGCGCGCCTTTCCCTGGGCCGAGTATGCGCTGATGCTGGCGGTAGCGGCGAGCGCTGGCGCGGCTGCGCTGTGGCTGGCGCGCACCGGCTACCTGCCGCAGCCGTTCGTGTTCGACACGAACGACACGTTCATGGACTGGTTCAACACCGCTTTCTGGGCGAACCGGCCCGGCGCCTATGACGTGTGGCGAAGCATCTATCCGCCGCTGTCGTTCGTGTTCCTGGACCTGACCACGCTGCCGGGCTGTTACCTGAGCTCACCGTTCCACGCGCGCGATTGCGACTGGCTGGCGCGGGCGACGATCCTGGCGTTCTACCTCGTCGATATCGTGCTGGTCGCGATCGCTTTTCGCCGGGCGGACGCGCGCACCGCGCTGCCGCGCACGATCGCCTTTGCGATCGGCCTGCCTTTGCTGTTCACGCTGGAGCGGGGCAATCTGATCCTCGTCGCCTTCGCCGCCTTCGTGCTGGCTTATGGTGGTGTCACGCGCAACGGGGCGGTGCGTGCGCTGTCGGTAGCGGCGACGATCAACTTCAAGCCCTACCTGCTGCTGCCCGCGCTGGCGCAGGCGGTGCGGCGTGACTGGCGGCCGCTGGAACTGGCCGGCATCGCGACGGTGCTGCTGTATTGCGCGACGCTCGCCTGGGTAGGGGCCGGGACGCCCGGCGAGCTGGTTTCGAACACCGCGAACTGGGTGAACTTCGTAGCCGGGCAGGTCTGGAACGAGGTGAATTACTCGACCAGCTACGCGCCGTTCCTGCTGATGCGCGAGAGCCAGCTGCCGCTCCTGACCTTCGTCTCCTCGCGGCTGGTGGAGGGGATCGAAGGCGTCGTGCCGATCGTGATCCGGGCGACGCAGGGGCTGGCTCTGGTGACGCTGGCGGCGGCCTGGTTGCAGCCGCGCGCGTTGAGCGAAGCGCGGATCGCGGCGATCATGCTTGGCGCGTATCTCGTGACCCAGTCGCCGGGTGGGTACACGCAGGTGTTCCTGCTGTTCCTCGTCCTGCTGGAGCCAGGGCGGGGCGGGGCGATCCCGGCGATCGTCGCGGCATATCTGCTGTGCCTCGTCGGCGACTGGCCGCTGGCAACGGTGCTGGAACTCAACACGACGAGCTGGCTGACCGGCCGGCCGGTAAACCCCAGTTTCGGGCTGACGCTGGGCCATTTCGCACGGCCCGGGCTGGTGGTGCTGATCGTCTGGGCGCTGTCGATCGATTCCCTTCTTCGTGTCGCGCGGGCGCATCGCAGCGCGCGGCCGGTGCTTGGCTTTGCATGATGATACCGGAAGCTGATCTTGCGGCGATCGATGCCGCGCTGGCGCCCTACTGGCCGGCGCTGGACGGCGCGCGCCTGTTCGTGACGGGCGGCACCGGCTTTATCGGCCGGTGGATGCTGGAGGCGCTGGCACGGGCGCCAATCACCGTCTCCGCCACGGTACTGACGCGCGAACCTGCGGGCTATGCGGCGCGGGCGCCGCATCTGGCGACGCGCTTTCCCGGCGTGAAGGGCGACATATTGCAGTTAGAGCCGCCGCCGGGGCCCTTTACCCATGTGATACATGGTGCGACCGACGCAAGCGCGGCGCTGACCGCGAACGATCCGCGGCGTATGTTCGACACGATCCTGGCGGGGACCAGCGCCGCGGCGGAGGTGGCGCGGCGCGATGGCGCACGCTTTCTGCTGATGAGTTCAGGCGCGGTCTATGGCGTGCAGCCGCCCGTGCTGTCGCATGTCGACGAGAGCTGGACCGGCGGGCCGGACGTGCGCGACCCGCGATCCTCCTATGGCGAGGGGAAGCGGGCGGCTGAGACGCTGACGACGATCTATCACCGCCAGCTGGGGATCGAGACGGTTAGCGCGCGGATTTTCGCGCTGCTTGGCCCCGGCCTGTCGCTCGACACGCATTTTGCGGCGGGCAACTTCATCCGGGACGCGATCGCCGGGCGGCGGATCATCGTGCAGGGCAGCGGGCAGGCGGTGCGATCCTACCTCTACGCCGCGGACCTTGCGGTGTGGATGTGGCAGCTGGTGATCAGCGCGGCGCCCGGCAGCACGTACAATGTCGGATCGGAAGAAGCGGTGTCGATCGCGCAACTCGCTCGGCGGACGGCGGCGGTGCTGGGCGCGCCCGGCGTCGACGTGCTCGGTCGGCCGGACCCAGGCTGGAACCCCGGCCGCTACGTTCCCTCGACTGCCGCGATCCGCCGCGATCTCGGCCTTACCACCACCGTCGATCTCGACGACGCGATCCGGCGCACTGCCGCCGCCAATGGATGGACATCATGCCCCAAGTGAAGCTTTCCGCCTGGCTTGCCGATTGGCTGGCCGATCATGGCATTGCCCATGTCTTCATGCTGACGGGTGGCGGTGCGATGCATCTCAACCATTCGCTCGGCACGCATCCGCGGCTGAGGACGACCTTCACCCACCACGAACAGGCGCTGGCGATCGCCGGCGAGGCCTATGCCCGGCTGACCAACCGGCCGGCGGTGGTGAACGTCACCTCCGGCCCCGGCGGCACGAATGCGATCACTGGCGTGTACGGCGCCTATGTCGATTCGATCCCGATGCTGGTGCTGTCCGGCCAGGTGAAGCGCGAGACGACGGTGCGCTCGACCGGGCTGCCGCTGCGCCAGCTGGGCGACCAGGAGCTCGATATTGAGGAGCTGGTGCGGCCGATCACCAAATATGCGGTGATGGTCGAGGATCCGGCGACGATCCGCTACCATCTGGAGAAGGCGCTGCATCTGGCGACGACCGGCCGGCCGGGACCGGTGTGGGTCGACATTCCGCTCGACGTGCAGGCGGCGATGATCGATCCCGACGCGCTGGCCGGCTTTAATGCCGGCGAGCTGGACGAGCCGTGGCGGGAAACGGATTGCGCGGCCGCGGCGCGCGCAATCCTTGACCGGGTTGCAGCGGCGGAGCGGCCGGTGGTGCTGGTCGGCAGCGGGGTGCGACTGAGCGGGGCGCATGACGAATTCATTCGCCTGATCGAGAAGCTGGGCGTGCCGGTCGTCACCGCGTGGAACGCGCACGATGCCCTTTGGGACGATCACCCGCTTCACGCCGGGCGGCCGGGGACGGTCGGCGATCGCGGCGGCAACATGGTGACGCAGAGCGCGGACCTCCTGCTGGTGCTGGGCAGCCGACTGAACATCCGTCAGGTGAGCTACAACTGGCAGAGCTTCGCGCGGGCGGCGTACAAGATCTGGGTCGACGTGGACCCGGTGGAGCTTCGCAAGCCGACCGTGAAGCCGGACATGCCGGTGGTGGCGGATCTGGCGGAGCTGCTGCCCGCCCTGTGCGCGGCGGACTATGCCGGGCCGAGCGCGGCGCATCGAGAATGGCTGAACTGGGCCAAGGAGCGGGTGCGCGCTTTCCCGGCGGTGCTGCCCGAATATCGCGACCACGGGCCGGCGAACCATCCCTATGTGGCGATGGAGGCATTGTTCGACGCGCTGGCGCCCGACGACGTGGTCGTCACCGGCAACGGATCGGCGTGCGTCGTCAGCTTCCAGGCGGGGCGGATGCAGCGCGGGCAGCGGCTGTGGACCAATTCCGGCTGCGCGACGATGGGCTATGACTTGCCAGCCGCGATCGGCGTGTGGGCGGCGACCGGCGGCAAGCAGCGCGTGATCTGCATCGCGGGCGATGGCAGCATCATGATGAACCTGCAGGAGATGCAGACCATCGCCGGCTACGGCATGCCGGTGAAGGTCTTCCTGATCAACAATTCGGGCTATGTCTCGATCTTCCAGACGCACCGCAACTTCTTCAACGGCGTGGAGGTTGGCGGCGGGCCGAAGAGCAACGTCACCTTCCCGAGCTTCAAGCGGATCGCGGATGCCTTCGGCTTCGCTTATGCGCGCGCCGAAGGGCATAACGATCTGCCCGCCGCGATCGCGGCGACGCTGGACGCGCCCGAGCCGGCCCTGTGCGAGATCATCGTCGACGAGCATGTCGCCTTCGCGCCCAAGCTGAGCGCGAAGGTGCATCCCGATGGGCGCATCACCTCGCCGCCGCTGGAGGATCTGTCGCCGTTCCTGCCGCGCGAGGTACTGGCGGCGAACATGGCAATCCCGCTCGAGGAAGAGGCATGACCGTGGCGGCCTTGCCCGGCGGCCGGCCGCTGCGCTTCCTGGTGGCAGGGGCAGCGAACACGGCGTTCGGCCTCGCCATCTACCCGCTGCTGCTGTGGAGCGTGCCGGCGTTCGCGACGCGTTACATGGTCGCGCTTGGCGTGGCGCAGGTGGTAAGCCTGTGCTTCGCCTTCGCCACGTACAAGCTGGGCGTGTTTCGCACGCGCGGCAATATCGCGCGCGAGTTCGGCGCGTTCTCGGGCTTCTACCTGTTCAACTATGCCGCGAACTGGGCGGCGCTGCCGCTGCTGGTGGAGCTTGCCGGCATCCCGCCGGTGATTGCGCAGCTTGGCTTTGCGATCGTGCTGATCGCGACCAGCTGGTTCTGGCACAGCCGCGTGACGTTTCGGGGCGAGCGATGAAACCTTCGTTGACGCTGCCGGCGCTGCGCGAGCGCGCCTGCCCGTCGTGCGGAAGCCGGGATGCTGCGCCTGAGGTGACGAGCGGGGGCGAGGTGGAGCGGCAGACGCTCGACGCGCTGCGGCCCTATTGGTTCGGGATCGACAAGGAGCGGCGCTTCTTCCCCTATCATCGCTGCCTTGAGTGCGGACTGCTGTACAACCGCATCTTCTTCGACGAAGCGCAACTGTCCGAGCTTTATGGCGCGATGCCGCCGAACATGGATCTGGTGCCGGACGAGGCGATCGTCGCCACGCAGCGCGGCTATTTCGCGGAAGCGGTGGCACGGGTGGAGCTGGGCGGCGATTACCTCGAGATCGGGCCGGACGTCGGCCATATCGTGCAGGCGGCGCGCGAGACGAGGCGGTTCGGGCGGTTCTGGCTGTTCGAGCCGAACCGGGCAGTCCACGGCCGGCTGCGCGCCGCCGCGCCAGGCGCGACGATCCTGCTCGGGATGGACGATCTGTCCCCGGTGCCGAGCGGGAGTGTGGGCCTTGCGGTGATGGTTCATGTGCTGGATCACCTGCTCGACCCTATCGCGCTGCTGGCGGAGATCAGGCGCACGCTGCATCCGGCAGGGACGCTGATGATCGTGACGCATGACGAAAGCTCGCTGCTGCGGCGGCTGCTTGGGCCGCGCTGGCCTGCGTTCTGCCAGCAGCATCCCGAGCTCTACAATCCGGGAACGATCCGCAACCTGCTGGCGCGCGCCGGACTGGAGACGGTGACGGTGATGCGCAGCGCGAACCACTTCCCGGTTGAATTCCTGGCGCGGCAGGCGGCGCAGGCAGCGGGCGTGCGGCTGGGTCGGCTGCCGTTGCCGAAGCGCGCGGTGAAGCTGCGCCTCGGCAACATGCTGACGCTAGCGCACGCGGATCAGGCGGCGGCTGCGTTCCGGGTGCCGGCGGAAAGCGCCGCGTAATGGGCGATCTGATCGAGCGTGACGCGCCGCGCATCCTCGCCGGCGCCGACCGCCTTGTGCCATTCAACGATCCAGCCGATCGCCTGCCCGAGATCGAGCGCCGGACGCCAGCCGAGGGCGGCGCGGGCGCGGGCGGAATCGAGGCGGAGCAGCCCGGCTTCGTGCGGGCGGGGACCGGCGTCGAGCGTCGGCGGGGCCGCGCCGTCGCGCCAGCCGGCACGCATGCGATCGACGATCCAGCGTACCGGGCGAGCATCCTCGTCCGCGGGACCGAAGTTCCAGGCGTCGGCGAAGCGCCGCTCGCCCGCCATCAGCCGTTCGGCGATCATGATGTAACCGCCCAGCGCCTCCAGCACATGCTGCCATGGGCGAACTGCGTCTGGCGCGCGGATCAGCGGCGCAACGCCCGCCTCGAAGGCGCGAACCAGATCGGGGACGAGCCGGTCGGCTGCCCAGTCACCGCCGCCGATGACGTTGCCGGCGCGGACCGAGGCGAGGAGCGGGGCGTCGGCGCTGCCGAAATAGGAGCGGCGCCACGCGGCGACGACGAGTTCGGCGCAGCCCTTCGAGCTGCTGTAAGGATCATGCCCGCCCATCGGATCGCTTTCGCGGTACGGCCAGTCCCATTCCCGGTTCTCGTAGCATTTGTCGCTGGTGACGCAGACGATCGCTTTCACGCCGCCGGTGAGCCGCGCCGCCTCCAGCAGGTGGACGGTGCCCATGACGTTGGCGGCATAGGTTTCGATCGGCTGTTCGTACGACAGGCGGACGAGCGGCTGGGCGGCGAGATGGAAGATCACGTCCGGCCGGGAGCGTTCCACCGTGCTGCGCAGGGCGGTGAAATCGCGAACATCGCCTTCGACATGATCGACGAGGTCAGCGAGCCGTGCAGCCTCGAAGAGACTGGGATCGGTGGGCGGGGGCAGGGCGAAGCCGGTGACCTTCGCGCCCATGGCATGAAGCCACAGCGCCAGCCAGCTGCCCTTGAAGCCGGTGTGGCCGGTGACCAGCACGCGGCGGCCCTGCCAAGAGGGCTTCACCAGCGCTTCCACGGCGCGTCTCCCGTCTGCCAGAGGGTGTCGAGGTGAACCTTGTCACGCAAGGTATCCATCGGGTGCCAGAAGCCGTCGTGACGGTATCCCATCAGCTCGCCCGCGGCGGCGAGCGCCTCCAGCGGGCCGGCTTCCCAGATCGTGTCCGGGCCGTCGATGAGATCGAGCACGCTGGGATCGGCGACGAAGAAGCCGCCGTTGATCTGCCCGCCGTCACCGGCCGGCTTTTCGCGGAACGCGGCGACGCGGTCGCCGTCGAATTCCAGCGAGCCGAAGCGGCCGGGCGGGGTGACGGAAGTGATCGTCGCGCGGCGCCCGTGCGCCTTGTGGAACGCCACGAGCTGCGCGACGTCGATGTCCGCGACGCCATCGCCATAGGTGAAGCAGAACGGCTCGTCGGGATCGAGATAGGGGCGGATCGCGGCGAGGCGCCCGCCGGTCATCGTCGTCGCGCCGGTTTCGACGAGGGTGATACGCCACGGTTCGCTGCGGGCATGATGCACTTCCATGCCGTTGCTGCCGCGCCGCAGGTCGATTGTGACGTCCGCGGTGTGGAGGAAGTAGTTCGCGAAATACTCCTTGATCAGATAGCCCTTGTAGCCAAGGCAGATCACGAAATCGTCGAAGCCCGACGCGGCGTAGATCTTCATGATGTGCCAAAGGATCGGCATGCCGCCGATCTCGACCATCGGCTTTGGCCTGACGGCGGTTTCCTCGCCAAGCCGGCTGCCGAGACCGCCGGCCAGTATCACGGTACGCATGGGTCCTCCCGCAGATGATAGTCGCAGGGAAGACGGAAACGGCGGGGCCGGCCCGTATGCCGGCGAGCCGCGCCGAGCATGCGACGATCGCGCTGATCCTGCTGATCGCGGCGGGTGTGCGGCTGTGGCACATCGACTTCGGGTTGCCTGCGCTGAACGATCCGGACGAGCCGGTGTTCATCATGACCGCGCTGGACATGCTGCGCGAGGGGCGGCTGAACCCCGGCTGGTTCGGGCATCCGGCGACATTGCTGTTCTACCTGCTGGCGCTGGTGATCGTCGGCGTGGCGGGCACGGGGCTGATGCTTGGCCGATGGGCAAGCACCGACGCCTTCGTGGCGGCGGTGTTCGCGGATCCGGCGACGATCGTGCTGCCGATGCGGGTGATGATCGCGGGCTTCGGCGTGGCCAGCGTTGCGATGACGTGGCGGATCGGGCGGCGGATCGCGGGGCCGGCGGCCGGGCTGGTCGCCGCGCTGCTTCTCTCGATCAACGCGCTTCACGTCGAACTGTCGCAGGCGATCCGTACCGACATGCTGGTGACGCTGCTGATGGGATGGTGCCTGCTGGCGGCATTGGCCATCCTGGAGCGTGGCCGGGTGCGGGATCATGTGATCGCCGGGATCGCGGCTGGCCTCGCCTGTGCGACGAAATGGCCGGCATTCCTGATCCTCGCCGCGCCAGCGCTGGCTTCGTTCGGCCATCGTGGCGGCGGGCGTGACCGACGGCTGGCGCTGCTTGCGCCGGCAGTTGCGGTTGTGACGCTGATCATCGTCTCCCCCTATCTGCTGCTCGACTGGCAGACGGTGGTCCATGACCTGCGCGGTGAGGCGCGGCCGCTGCACCTTGGCGCGACCGGGCACGGCCTGATCGGTAATCTGTGGTGGTACGTCAGCCATCCGCTGTACCAGACGTTCGGTGTGGCCGGGCTGGGGCTCATCGCGATCGGAGCAGCCGCGCTGGCGCGCGGGCGGGCGGGGCGGCTGGTGATATTGCCGACCTTTGCCGTCATCCTCTTGGCCCTTGCGGCGCAGCCGCTGGTGTGGGCGCGGTGGATCGTGCCGTTGCTGCCGCTCGCGGCGATCATGGCGGCCGCTGGACTGTGCCGGATCGTGGATCTGGTGCCGAAGGGATCGGGCCAGTTGGCGGTTGGCGGTGTGATCCTGGCGACGGTGTCGGCAGGAATGACAAGCACGACCTTCGCCCGGCAGCATGCGCGAGGCGATGATCCGCGGCAGGCCGGATCCGCCTGGGTGAACCGCCATGTGCCGGCGACGCAATCGATCCTGGTGGAGCATGCCGCCTTCGATCTGCTCAAACGACCCGGCGTGATGCTGTTTCCGCTGGGGAGCGCCGGCTGTGTCGATGTGCGGACAGCGTTGGCCGGGGCGCCGAGCCATCGGCGGATCAACAAGATGCGGGAGGGGCGCGCGATCGTGGACCTCGGCCATCTGGATGAGGCGGCGCTGACGAGGTGCCGTGCCGACGTGCTGATCCTGAGCAATTATGCGCGGTATCGGGCGGAAGCGGCGCGGTTTCCGCGGGAGGTGGCCAATTACCGGCGACTGGTGGCCGGATATACGGCGCGCGCGACATTCGGGCGCGCTGGCGAAGAGGGTGAACGACAGGTGGAGGTCTTCATGCGCGATGCGGCGCAATAGGCGCCCGGCAGCGTTAGTCGCAGCCCTGGCCGCCGGACGCGGTGGTGGACAGGGCCGATCAGCGCCTGTTCCACCGCGTCGCGGCGACCGGGTTGGGTCCGGGCCGCGCCAACTCAGCTGACCATGTAATATGAGGTGCGGCTGAAGTGGCTGCCCGGGTTGTACAGCAAGTGCCGGTGCGTCATCGCCAAGAGGCAGTCGTCCGTGCAGCCGCCGGCGATCTCCGGAAACATGGAAGTCTGCGCTTCCGTTGGCGGTGTCACGACGAAGAGAATGGCGAAGGTCATGGTCAGGGCCGCGATCGAACTGATGATGCGGGATTGGACGCGCGGGTAAACCGACGCGATCTTCTTCTGCGGCAGTGCCGGACTGTTGTGGACGAGCTTCATGGGGTGTCCCTCCTTATTGGACGGCGGCCATCTAGGAAGCGAAGGTCACAAGTCAGTGGCGCAAGCGCGGTGCTGCGTTAGGCCTGTAACCGAGGGGCGCGCAGCCGACCGGCTGCGCGCGACGACGGGCAGTGGATTGCAGCAGTAGCGCGGCGCGGTGCGGCGGTAATCGACCCGTCTCCAGCGCGTCGCAGTGAATGCGGCATGACGCATCAGGAAGACCAGCATTGCGGCACTAGCCGGACCTCACTCTGGTCGGCGCTGCTCGACAGTTTTGCCCTTTGTGCCTGCGCAACGCACCCGACCGCAGAGTCCGTCGGCTTCATGATGCGTGTTCACGCGCGGCGCATGGAACGGCGCCGCGCTCACTCGCCTGGCCCTGTTGCAGCGCGCCGCGCGCCCGCGGGGCTGGCCCACTGTTGGAGATTTTCCATGAACGCTTCGATCAAACGCCTGCTGTGCCGCCCGTCCGCGACCATGGTCGCGCGGATTGCCGTAACCTTTCCATTCTGGAGCAGCGGCTTTTCCAAGCTGCTCGCCTTTGATGCGGGTGCGGCCGAGATGGCGGCGTATGGGCTGGAGCCGGCCGCCGTGTTCAACGCCGCGACGGTGATCGTGCAGCTGGGCGCATCCGCGCTGATCGTGCTTGGCCGCTTCGCCTGGCTGGGAGCAGCGATCCTCACGGTTTTCACCGCGCTGACGATCGTCCTCGTGCACCGCTTCTGGGCGATTACCGACGAGCCTTTCCGGACGATCGCGCTGCACGTGTCGATGGAGCATGTCGGCATCATCGGGGGGCTGATCGGAGTCGCCGCGCTGGCGGCGGTGCAGGAGCGCGATGGGCGCCCTGTGCCGCGCACAGCGTGAGCGGGCTTTATTTCATCTGTAACGCGGCGTCCCTGAACGTCCCGAGGCTCAGGAAATCGACCTGAACTCAATGTGATGATGTTTGTGGCGCGGGTCTTTCCGAGGGAGTGACGGTGTCCAGCGGCTACCAACAGCAAATCGGCAGGATTGTATAATCTGATAGAATTGATACTTACCGTCCTGCGACGGACGCAGGTTAGCGGATCGTCATTCGGATCAAGGCACATCGACGGGAGCAAGGGAATGACGACCGGAACGACCCAGCAAGATCATGATTTCGCGCGCCGCGGCGCGGAGAACCAGGCTCGCCTGACGGGCGACCTTTCCGACAGCTATGACTTCATCGTCTGCGGGGCAGGCTCGTCCGGTTCGGTGGTGGCGCGCCGGCTGGCGGAGAATGGCGCTGCATCGGTACTGTTGATCGAGGCTGGCGGCAGCGATGAGGTGGCCGCCGTGCTGGAGCCCGGCCTGTGGCCGACCAACCTGGGCAGCGAGCGTGACTGGAACTTCGTCGCCGAGCCCAATCCGCATCTCAACGGCCGCTCGCTTCCCATGTCGATGGGCAAGGGGCTTGGCGGCGGATCGAGCATTAACGTGATGGTCTGGGCGCGCGGCCACCGCAGCGACTGGGATTATTTCGCGAAGGAGGCGGGCGACGAGCGCTGGGGCTATCAGGCCGCACTCGACACCTATCGCCGGATCGAGAATTGGCAGGGGACGCCCGATCCCGATTATCGCGGCACGGGCGGCCCGGTGTGGGTGCAGCCGGCAAAGGAGCCCAATCCGCTGGCGCACGCCATGCTGGATGCGGCCGGGGAGCTCGGCATCCCCACCTTCGACAGCCCCAACGGGCGCATGATGGATGGCGACGGCGGCGCCGCGATCTCCGACATGCTGGTGCGCGACGGGAAGCGCCATTCGCTGTTCCGTGCCTATGTGCAGCCAGTGCTCGACCGCCCCAACCTGACGGTGCTGACCGGCGCGACGGTGCTGCGCGTCATCATTGCGGGGCAAGTGCGCCACTGGCGTCGAGATCGAGCGCGATGGGCGGCGGCACACGATCACCGCGCGGCACGAAACCGTGCTGTCGCTGGGCGCGATCCAGACCCCCAAGGTGCTAATGCATTCCGGCATCGGCGACGAGGCCGAACTGAAGCGCGTGGGCCTGCCGGTGGTGCAGCATCTGCCGGGCGTCGGCCGCAATCTGCAGGACCATGTCTCGTTCGGCTGCACCTGGGAATTTGTCGAGCCGATCGCGCCGCGAAACAGCGGGAGCGAGGCGACGCTGTACTGGAAGAGCCGACCTGAGCTGGAATCACCGGATCTGCTGTTCTGCCAGGTCGAGTTCCCGGTGCCGAGCGAGCGCACCGCGGCGCTCGGCGTGCCGGAGCATGGCTGGACGATGTTCGCCGGGCTGGCGCGCCCGGCGAGCCGGGGGCGGCTGCGCTTGCGCAGTGCCGATCCGCACGCGCCGCTCGAGATCGACGCGAACATGCTGTCCGACCCGATCGACCTCCAGGCAGCGATCAAGTGCGTCGAACTGTGCCGCGAGCTTGGCAATGCGCAGGCTTTCCGGCCGCTAGTGAAGCGCGAGGTGATGCCGGGTAACCTCAGCGGCGGCGCGATGGAGGATTACATCCGCGACGCGGCCGTCACCTACTGGCACCAGACCTGCACGGCGAAGATGGGGCGCGATGCGCTTTCCGTCGTGGATGCATCGCTGAAGGTCTATGGCATCGAGGGCCTGCGGATCGCCGACGGTTCGATCATGCCGCGCGTCTCGACCGGCAACACCCAGGCGCCCTGTGCCGTCATCGGCGAGCGCGCAGCCGACATGCTGCGCGAGGCGCATCGGGTTTGAACCGACCCCCAGCCTGACCACCCCGGGCCCGATCCGCGGGCGAGCGTAGCCGAAGACGGCGCGCTCGTCCGCGGCAGGGCAAGTTCACGGAGCCGATCATGTATCACTTTGCCTCGCTTCAGCCCGCCGCCCAGCAACTGCCGATCGCCGTGCGGCCGCGCCATATCGGCCGCGTGCTCGTCATCGAGGAGGATGCCGGCACGCGGTCCGCGATCCTCACCTATCTGGAAGATCATGAATGGTCGGCGGTGGCGTGCACGCCGCAGGAGATCGGGCGGCATCTGCATAACCAGCAGCTGAGCCTGGTGATCATGAGCGCGCGGCTCCGGGCGCGCGACGCGCTGGACCTGGTGCGTGAAGTGCGCAGCCGATCCTATGTGCCGATCATCCTGTTCCGCACCGATGGCGAGCCCGCAGGGGTCGAGCGGATCGTGGGGCTGGAATTGGGCGCGGACGATTTCCTGTCCGGCCCGCTGAACCTCGAGGAGCTGATGGCGCGGGCGCGGGCGATCTTGCGCCGGCAGGAGCTTGGCCGGCTGGCGCCGCAGCCCCTGCGGGGCGGCTATCGCTTTGCCGGTTGGGAGCTGCGCCACGCAGGGCGAACGCTGACCTCGCCGTGCGGTGACGAGGTGAGCCTGACCAAGAACGAATATGCGCTGCTCAACGCCTTGCTCGAGGCGCCGGGCCGGCCGCTGTCACGGCTTCACCTGATGCGCAGCACGCGCGTGCACGAGGATATCTACGACCGCAGCATCGATGTGCAGGTGCTGCGCGTACGGCGCAAGCTGTCTCGCGAGCCGGGCGGCGAGGAGCTGATCAAGACGGAGCGCGGCTACGGTTACCGCCTGGACGCACAAGTGGAGCCGTTGTTCTGATATGATTGTGCACAAGACTTTGCCGATGCGCGCGCTTCACTGACCGTGTGATCCGGCGGTTTGGTCGCAAACTCGCCGTAAACGGTTACAGTCGTGACTGCGACTGTTCTTATCCTTTGGCCCCGTCCGTAAGGCACCGCGCTGTCGCTGCTGGTGTTTTAGGAGGAGGCTTTGGATGATGATGATTGAAGCGGCGGAAGTATCGTCGCACGCGAAGGCTGCACGCATCCTGCTGGTGGATGATGATCCCGCGATGCAGCGAATGATCGTCAGCTACCTCAACGATCACAACATGAACGCGACCGCCGTATCGGGGCGCAAGAGCCTGATGCACACGCTGGCAGTGCGTGAGCCGGATCTGGTGATCCTGGATCTTCATCTTGGCGAGGATGACGGGCTGGACGTGCTGCGCGAACTGCGCGCGAAAAGCGTCGTGCCCGTCATCCTGATCACCGGCAACCGCCGCGAGGAGGTGGACCGGGTCGTCGGGCTTGAGCTTGGCGCGGACGATTACGTGACCAAGCCGTTCGGGCTGCGCGAGTTGCTGGCGCGGGTGCGCGCGGCGCTGCGGCGGCGGACGATGGATCGCCTGCGCCCGCCGAAGCAGCGGGAACTGCTGTTCACCTTCGCTGGCTGGCGCTTCGACCAGCGGCAGCGCGAGCTGACGTCACCTGCGGGCGAGCAGGTGACGCTGACCAAGAGCGAGTTCGCGCTGTTGAGCGCCTTCGTCCAGGCACCCAATCGGACGCTCTCACGCGAGCACCTGCTGCGCGCGACGCGGATCCACGAGGATGTCTATGATCGCAGCATCGACGTGCAGATCCTGCGGTTGCGGCGCAAGCTGGAGGACGATGCCCAGTCGCCGCGCTTCATCCGCACCGAGCGCGGCATGGGATACCGCTTCCTGGCGGAGGTGGAGGTGCAGTGAGGGGAAGCGGCGCGATCAGGCGAGCGTGCCGGCACGCTCGCGGATCAGCGCCGCCACCTCCGAGCCGTCGATCGGGTGAGAGAGATTGATCACGCGGGAGCAGGGAAAGGTGAGATTGGCGGGCGTTGCCAGGAGGAGCGGGCGCGCGCCAAGCGTCGGCAGCATTTCGTGAACCAGGCGGCCCACCGTCCGGACTTCACGCGCGGAGACGAGCACTGCGTCAGACGATCGCACCGCATCGATCATCGCCTCGGCGCCCGTCGATAGCGGCAGTTCGATGGTGTTGAGGCCGAGTCCGGCGAGCGTGCGGCTGTCGTGCGACAATGCGTCGGACGCGGTGAGAAGCAGGATCCGGTCGCCTTCGCGCAGGACCGCCGATGTGGCGGCTTCGGCGGCGGCCGGAAGCCAAACGGTGAAGCAGGCACCCGCGTGGTCCAGGTTCGTCACGTCGATCGTGCCGCCATGGTCCCGCACGATTTCCCATGCGGTGGAGAGGCCCAGGCCTGTACCTGCCGCCTTGGTGGTGAAGAACGGTTCAAAAAGGCGCGCGGCAACCTCCGGTGGCACGCCGGGGCCGGAATCCACGATGGCCACGGTGAAATATCGCCCTGCTGCAAGGCTGCCGTGGCTGAGCCGGCGCCGCTCCGTGAGGTTGACGAGATCGCACACCATTGCGACCGGACCGCCGCGGCCGGCCTGCGCCGCGTTGTTGCAGATGTTGAGAAAGGCCTGTTGCAGGTCGACCGTCGCGCCGCTGACGGGGCAGGGCCCATCTGGCACATCGAGGCGGAACATCGCCTCGTCCTGATTGGCGGCGGCAAGGAGGCGATGTGTTTCCTCCAGGATGTCGCGCAGATCGATCGGACGCTTTCCCGAGCGGCTGTGTTTGGCGAAGCCCAGCATTTCGTCGACCAGATCGCTGGCGCGGCGGGCAGCAATTAGGATCTCGTCGAAATAGCTGCGCGTGGCCGATCCCTTGCGGGTTCGCCCGCGACCCATTTCGCCGTACCCGGCGATGGCGCCGATGATGTTGTTGAGATTGTGCGCGAGGCCGCTGGCGAGCACGCCGATCGCCTCCATCCGGCGGGCCCAGGCAAGGGTGCGATCAAGGTTGCGTCGTTCGATGCTGAGCAATTCGCGATTGGCGCCGTGGGCGATCGCAGCGAGTGCGGAAGCGGTGCCGGCGAGATGATCGTGCCGCTGCGCCGAGGCGGGGCCAGCCGGCTCGAACCCGATCAGCACCGGCGCAGGGTGCGTGGTGCGAAGAAGAACGAGATCGCTCACTCCTGCCTGTTGCATTGCGTGCGCGATGGCCGGGTAACGGGTGAGCCGATGGTGGTAGGCGAGCACACGATTGTCGAACCACGCCCCGTCTTGCTCGGCGGCCTCTGCAAAGGGAGCGAGCCAGTCGTCAGGAAGAGCGCCGGGCGGCCAGGAGAATATCGACTGGTCGGCCAGTTCGGGGATGCGCAGCTGGAGCCGTCGCGCGTTGATGTGACACGCCAGGTGATCAACCGCCTCCTGCACGCGTGACACGAACGTCGAACCGCCGGTGTCGATCAGCGGCATGGCGATCGCGACGCTGAGCCGGGCATTGGCGGCCTGTGCCGCCAGTTCGCGGGTCTGCAGCCGCTGGAGCAGGAGCAGCATCACGACCGCGGCGGCCAGCAGAGCAAGCGCGAAGGCGGCGGAGAATTGCAGCGCGCGCATCCGGTAGGTGCGGCTGATCAGGTTCGCCTCAAGGGCGGTTTCGAGCCGAGCGAGGCGCTGCTCGATGTCCGTCGCCCAGATCGCCCGCAGCAGGCGATCGCCCTCCGGCAGAACATCCACCAGCAGACGAGCGTGGGAGGATAGCTGCGCGCGCGGTGATCCATCCGCCGCGCGTGGCAGCGCGGCGAGCGTGGCGCGGGCACTGGCGACGGTGGGCGGGCTGGTGTCGAGCGTGAGCTTCAGCACCCAGGCGGACAAAACATCGCGCCCCGGCGTTTCAGTAGCCCCATTGGCGGCAAAGCGGGCGAGGGAGTTCTGCAGCAGCGCGTTGTTGGTCTTGAACCGTTCGACCAGCGCCTCCTGTCGCGCTGTTGCGGCGGTGAGATCGGCGACGGCGCGGCGGACTTCGTCGTCGGAGGGTAGCTCACGCAGACGTGACAAAGCGTCGTCTGTCGCGGTGAGGTCGGCATTCACCGGATCATAGGTGCGGATGAGGCCCGCGCGTGCATTAAGCAGATCGATGTGGAGCGCGCGCTGTGCCATCGAGAATTGCGTGACGCCTTCTGCGGCGGCGCTTGACCAGCGCCGGCGCGCGTCCATCGCCCGCACCGCCGCCGCGGTGAGCAGGATGCTGAGCAGGAGCAGATACGGGATCGCGATCTTGAGCAGATGGGGCGGCTTCATCGGGCCGCGACCGGCTTGGCGGGCTTGGCGGGCTTGGCAGGCTTGGCGGAGGTAAGCGACCGTCCCTGATAGGTGCCCGTGAGTGCCCCGAGGAAGGCGGCGATATCCTCGACGTCCTGCTCTGCAATGGTGAGATCGAGCTGCGCGCGGCCCATCTGCCGGATCGCCTCGGGAAGCGAGGAGACGGCGCCATCGTGGAAATAAGGCGCGGTGACGGCGACGTTCCGCAGGCTGGGCACGCGCAGGAGGGCAGGGCCGCTGCGCCCCAGCGGATGGAAGATGCCGCGCCGCTGCATGAGGTTCGCACCGACATTGCGGCCCTGATGACAGCTGGCGCAGCCGAGCTCCCGAAAGCGGGCAAGGCCGCGTTGCTGCTGGGCGCTGAGCGCACTGCGGTCTCCGCGCCGCCAGCGGTCGAACGGCGCATCAGGCGTGACGAGCGTTTCCATGTAAGCGGCAAGCGCGTCGGCGATATGATCACCGCTGGGTGGCCCGGCGTAGATCGCACGGAAGCGGGCCGCGACGGCCCGATCCTGTGACAGGCGGCGCGCGGCGAGGTCTCCGGCGCCCATCAGGTGAACGTCGGCCAGGGTTCGCTGCGTGAAGGCGCGAAGATTACGGCTGCGACCTTCCCAGCCGAGGCGGAAGCTTTCGCCTGCGTTGAAGACGGTTGGGGTATTGAAGCGCATCGGGTGACCGCTGTCGCCGCGGTCGCGCGCGAATGCCGACGCGCCGTTGGTCGCGAGATCGTGGCAGGAGGCGCAGCTGTAATTGCGGGAGCGGGACAGGCGGCTGTCTTTGAACAGCAGCTGCCCGAGAGCGATCTTGTCCTGCGCGCCCAGTGGTGGAGCCACGATCGGCGTTACGAAGGATCCGTCCGGCGATTGCGGCTGGCGCGCCGCGGCGAGGCTGAGGCCGAAGGTGGCGATCGCGAGCGGCATCAGGAGGGCGAACGTCACCGTGCCGGCATTGCTGGCGCGTGTCGGCCCGGGCTGCCCGGATATGACAACGCTTTCGAACGGCGACATGGCGAGCGCAATCCGGAGCGCGGACCATCCGCGGCGACGGGCCGGCAAGATGCGGGAGAGGATGCGGGTGACCATCAGCGGCAGGCCCATCCAGGAAGCATCACCGGAGTGATCACGGCATCCTGTTTCATCCGCGCTGCAGGAGCAATGATCCGTGTTACGCCGGCAACGCAGCCTGTGCTGTGGATGGGCGCGAAAGTAATCACATTCGCTCACGGTCCGTCGAGGGTGGGTGGCACGAAGAAGCGGTACGGCACGTTGGCCGCTTTTCCCGCGGGCTGTTAGGGGTCGATGATGGCGAAGACGGACAAGGACATCCTCACCACCGCGGAGACGGCAAAGCTGCTCGGCGTGTCGGTGCGCACTGCGCAACTGCTGGTGGAGGGCGGCTCGATCCCGTCGTGGAAGACGCCGGGGGGGCACCGCCGTGTCTATCGATCGGACGTGATGGCGATCATCAACGGCCGCGAGGAAGAGGCGGCGACGGCCAACCCCTCCGCCATGGTCGTGGTGATCGGCGCGACGGACCGGCTGCCGCTCTATCGCACGTTGTTCGCTCCGGTCGGCGAGTGCACGGTCGAGATGTTTGATGACGTGCTTGCCGCGCTGGTGGCGGTTGGATCGCTGAAGCCCCACACGATCATCGTCGATGCGCCCGACGGCGGCCCGGATCGCACCCAGCTGCTGCGGGGTCTTTCGGCCAATCGCGCGCTTGGCGGCAGCCGGCTGCTGGCGGTGGGACCAGCGGCGAGCGTGCCCGCCTCGCTCCAGCCGCGGGTGACGCGGCTGGACACGCCTGAAGCGGCCCTGGAAGTGATCGAGCAGGCGATTGCGGGTGACGAGCCGGTGACATTCCAGCCGGGCGATGCGCCATTCCCGATCGCGCGCAACGAGGGCCAGCGGCTCATCGCGCTGGAACGCACCGGTCTGCTCGATACGGCGCCGGAGGAAGCTTTCGATCGGCTGACGTGGCTGGCGGCACAAGGGCTCGATGCGCCGATCGCGCTGATGACGCTGCTGACCCCGTCGCGCCAGTGGTTCAAATCGCGCGTCGGGCTCGACATGACGGAGACGCCGCGCAGCTGGGCCTTCTGCAACCACACGATCCTGCAGCGCGACGTGTTCAGCGTGGAGGATCTGGCGAGCGACGCACGCTTTGCGGACAATCCGGCGGTGGCGGGGGAGCCGGGCTTTCGCTTCTATGCCGGCGCGCCGGTGCTGGATCCCGACGGCTTCGTCGTCGGATCGCTGTGCGTGATCGATCGCAAGCCGCGCAAGCTTGACGAGCGGGGCGCGCAGATGATCCGGACGCTCGCTGCAATCGCGTCCGACGAGATACGGCTCCGGGGGCTGGAGCGTCAGACGGGTCGTCAGAAGAGCGCCGGCAGCCTGCCGAAGCGCCGACCGGCGGCGTTGCCGGGAAAGGCAGCGCCGCCGCCGGCGCCGTGACGGCTATTCAGCAGTCTCCGTCTCCGCGCCGCGGTCTTCGACGTGGCGATAGACGGCATCGCGAAGCTGCGCGACGCGGCGGTTGAGCTCGCCGAGTTCCGCCGCCGTCTCGCCCGAGGCGGTGAGGAGCTTTTCGCCGAGGCAGCCGGCCTCGTTTCGGATCGCACGGCCACGTTCAGTGAGGGAGATCACCACCTGGCGCTCGTTGGCGGGATTACGCGCGCGCCGGACGAGACCGGCCACTTCCAGCCGCTTCAACAGCGGGGTGAGCGTGCTCGATTCAAGGGCGAGCTCGCCGGCAATGCCACCGACCGTCTGATTGTCGGCGTGCCACAGGACGTTCAGCACGAGATACTGCGGGTAGGTGAGGCCCAGCCGATCCAGCATCGGCTTGTAGAGCCGCTGGATCGCGATCCCCGCGGAGTAAACGGCGAAGCACAGCTGATCCTGGAGCGGGACGGGCGGGGAAGATCGGTTGGTCATCATGGTCCCTTGTCGGGGCAATCCTCTCGCGTAAAGATATCGCGATAACTTTTTCCTTTACAAGAGCCGCCGAATCGCTCATATCTGTTATCGCGATAACGGTTATCGCATAGGAGCAGCGATATGACGATCCTGTACCAAGCGCGTGCTTCGGCGATCGGCGGGCGCACGGGCCGCACGGCAACCGACGACGGCGCACTTGACGTGACGCTGGCGATGCCGCCGGAACTGGGCGGCGCTGGCGGTGAGGGGGCGAACCCCGAGCAATTGTTCGCCTGCGGCTATGCCGCGTGTTTCCTTGGTGCGATCCGCCTCGTCGCCAAGCGCCGCAAGGTGACCCTGGCACCCGATGCGCGGGTTCATGCGACCGTCGGTATCGGCATGCGCAACGATGGATCGGGCTTCGGCCTGGACGTTGCGCTGGCGGTCGACCTGCCCGGACTCGCCCCGACGCTCGCAGCGGAGCTCGTCGAGGAAGCGGACGACGTCTGCCCCTATTCCCACCTTGCGCGCGGCAATGCTGACGTCCGCCTCGCGCTTGCTGCCTGACCACCCACGACAGTCGAGAAAGGAAGACCAAGATGCGTCACATGATCCTGAAACTCGCCGCCGCCGCCGCCGCCGCGAGCCTTTCCACCATCGCCGTCGCGGGTGCCGCGCAGGCCCAGGCGACCGCCCCGGCCGCCATCAAGAATGTCGTGCTGGTGCACGGCGCCTTCGCCGACGGCTCCGGCTGGCGGAACGTGTACAATGATCTGACAAAGCGCGGGTATCGCGTGTCGGTCGTGCAGAACCCGCTGACGTCGCTCGAGGACGATGTCGCCGCCACCCGCCGCGTGCTGGACCGGCAAGACGGGCCAGCCATACTCGTCGGGCACAGCTGGGGTGGCACGGTGATCACCGAGGCGGGCGTCCACCCGAAGGTTTCCGGCCTGGTGTATGTCGCTGCCCTGTCGCCCGATGCCGGCGAGACCACGGCGCAGCAATATGAAGGCTTCACCACGCCGCCGGAATTTGTGATCCAGACGACCAAGGACGGCTATGGCTTCGTCGATCCGGCGAAGTTCAAGGTCGGTTTTGCGGCGGATGCGAGCGACGCGGATGCGGCGTTCCTGCGCGATACGCAGGTGCCGATCAACATGTCCGCATTCGGTGTGAAGCTGCAGAATGCGGCGTGGAAGACGCGGCCGAGCTGGGCGGTGTACGGCAAGCAGGACAAGGCGTTCGACCAGCGGATGCTGCAGGCGATGGCCAAGCGGATCGGCGCCGACACGGTGGAGGTGAATGCCAGCCACGCGGTGTTCATGACGCAGCCCAAGGCGGTGGCGGACGTGATCGACCGGGCGGCGAAGGGCGCGGCGGCCAAGGGGCGCTGAGCCAGCATTAGCGGTAAAAAGGGGGGCGGCCTGCGGGTCGCCCCCCCTTGTCGTTTGGGCCGCTCCAACATGGCGCCGCGGCGGTGCGCGATGGCGCGCAAGCGGAGAGCGATGGTGCGTTATGCGCACCGTTGGTGCGTCGTGGCAGGTCTATGTGCGCGGATCGACCATGATCCGCATGACGCGCAGCTGCATGGCCTCGATCGCGGCGCGACGCGCTTCTTCCGCGTCAGCCGGCTGGGGCGCTTCCTTCCAGCTGTCAAAGGGTTCGCCGCGCAGATCGGCCACTTCGCGTTCGAGCCGGTCGATCCGGTCATTCGCGTTGCTGAGCTCGACGAGGAGCGCCAGCGCGATCGCCAGCACCTTTTCGGTCTCTTCATTGTCGAGGCTGGCGGGGCGGGGGCCCCTGCCGCCCGCGATGACGGCGGAAATCGCGTCGACGGCGCTGGTCATGCTTCGGCTCCCGCCGGCTTGCGGCCGCTGATCACGTACCAGCGATTGATGTTGTTCACCGCCTCGACGTGATGTTCGCGCACCACTTCGGGGTCGAAGCCGGCGGCGATCATGTCGGCCTGAAGATCGGCGTCGTTATAGATCTTCCAGAACAGTTCGCCGTTGAAGCGCGTATCCCAGTTCTTCTCGACGCGGTGGACCTCGCTGGGCGCGAAGCGGGTGTCGACATCCTGGAAGATCACGACGCCGCCGGGGCGGACGACGCGAAGCGCCTCGCGCATCGCGGCGCGGCGTTTGTCGGCCCCGATCTCGTGCAGCATGTTGTGCGAGACGACGAGATCGAAGCTGTCGTCGGCGAAGCGCAGATCGGCGGCGTCCATCTGGTGGAAGTGGACCGTGACGCCCAGCGCCTCCGCCCGCGCATGGGCATAGCGCAGCATGCCGGCGCCGATGTCGATCGCGTGCACCTCGGCATCGGGGAAGCGATCGGCGTAGGCGGCCGAGGCGGCGCCGGCGGAGCAGCCGAGATCGAGGATCTTGCCGGGCGCGAGATCGGGGAAGTCCTGATCGAGCAGGCGGAAGACGACGCCGGCCTTGCTGTCGCCCTTGCCGGCACCCTGGCCGAAGGAGAAGACGTTGCCACCGGTTTCGTAGAAGGCGCCGGCCACGACGTCGCCGGGATGATCGTCACGCGCATAGCCGCCCGGCTGCAAGTGAACGTCCGTACCCGCGATCTCGGGCGAGGGATCGTAATCGGGCGCGAGCGTCAGGCTGCCCTTGCGGTTCGGCGACGTGGCGAGCGCGTCGGCGGCGGCCTCCATGCGGGCGCGATCGCGGAAGATCGGTTCGCCCACGGCAACCCAGATCATCTCCTGCGAGGCGCGGTTGGCGGCGCTCCACAGGCGATAGTCAGTCGAGGCGAACAGTGCCTCCTCGATGTCCTCGGGCGATTGCGGCTGGCGACCATGACGCTCGGCAAAGGCGGGCGCGCCTTCCTCGGCGAAGCGGCGCACGTTCTGCGAGCGGACGCGCATGTTGAGCAGCTTGCGCAGCGAGACGACCGCGCGCTGGCGGCTCAGTTCGTCGGCGGTGGCCTGCGGCAGGACGGGATGCTGGACGTCGCGAACCCTCATGATGCCTTCTCCTCGATGAATTCGACCAGTTCGCCCGCCGGCCCGCGCACGGTGCAGCTGCGGCGCCCGTCATAGCCAAGGCCGGAGTGGACCCGGGGCGGGGCGATCGCCAGCGGCACCACGCGATCGAACGCCAGCGTCTCGATCGATGCCATCGCGCAGCCGGGCGGAAGCGCGCCGGGTGCCTGCGGGCGATCGGTTGCGATGAAGCCGGGGCCGCTGGGGTATTCGTCGAATTCGAACAGGTAGCCGTGTTCGCGCAGGCCGGCCGTCGTCATGCGGATGGCGTGATCGGCGGGGAGGCCCTGTGCCGTCTGGACTAGGGAGATCAGGCTGTTGCGCAGCGGACGGCGCTTCAGATCGAAGAGATCGCAATACCAGTTGCGCATCGCGTCAAAATCCCGCCCGGCCAGGACGAGGATGAACGGGCGGTCGATCAGGGAGCGCGGCTGCGGCAGGATCGAGGCGGCGCGGTCGCCGCTTTCCATGGTGAAATACAGGCATTCGCCCGACGGCCCTTCGACCTGCATCGCGACAATCGAGGGCATGAACTGCAGCGGCTTGGGCGCCGCGAGGATGCGGAATTCGCTCGCTTTCAGCCGATCGTGGACCGCGTGCACGTCATCGACGATGATCTCGATCGCGGCCCAGCCGAACGTGGTGAGCGCGCGGTAGCCGGGGACGGCCGGCGTCTCGACGATGCGGATGTAATCGCGCTCGGCGCCTTCGGTGCTGAGCAGGCAATAGGGGCGGCCGGCGGCGGCAGGGGTGCCCCAGCTTTCGGCGAGTTCGGTCGAGACGTTGCCGGCCTCGCGCGTGCGGTAATCGAGCACGTCGCGATAGAGCTGCGCCGTGGCGGCGACATTCGCGCTGCCCACGGTCGCGAAGCGGAACCGGGTGAGCAGCGGATCCCCGTGTGACGTCCAGTCGCTCATTCGATCACCCCCATACGGCGATCCTAGCACGGAATGATCTTAATTCTATATCAAATGAGCGTCATGTGGCAGGGTGTGCCACATGACGCGGAATCGCGATGGTTCAGGCCACGGCGGAGTGGAGATCGAGCTTGATCTGGTACAGATCGGGCCGGAATTGCGCGACCACGTGCTGCACCGGACGGCGGTTCGTATCGGACACCGTTCGGCTGACCCGCAGGATCGGCGACCCGATCTCCACCTCCAGCAGATTGGCGAGCGATGCGTCGGCGAGCGAGGCGGTGATGATCTGCGTCGCGGCGCCGATCTGAACCCCGGCCTGTTCGAGCAAGGTGAGCATCGGCGTGGAGCGCAGCGAGGAGCGATCCATGCCGCCCGCCAGCTCCGCCGGCACATAGCTGACCAGATGGCTGATCGGCTGGTTTTCGAGCAAGCGGACACGGGCCACGCGAAGCACCGGCGTGCCGGCCGCGATGCCCAGCGCCTCCGTCACCGGCATCTTCGCCGGCACCGTATCGAGGTCCAGGATCCGCACCTGCGTCTTTCGCCCGTACGTGATGAGCGATTCCATCGCCTGTTCGATGCTGCCCTCGATCGGCCGGACCGGCGACTGATAGGTGACGTGCGTGCCCACGCGTCGCTTGCGGCCGACGAGATTGGCATCCGCCAGTTCGGCGAGGGCGCGGCGCGCGGTGATGCGCGACACGCCGAACGTTTCGGCCAGTTCCTGTTCCGGCGGCAAGCGCGAGCCGAACGCGCGCGAGCCGTTGATGATCTCTTCCCGCAACTGGAGGAAGAGCTGGTGATAGAGCGGCACCGCTTGCAGGCGATCGACGTGTGCGACCTCGTCGTTGTTCTTTGTCATTCGCGCTCCCCTTCAACCACCCGCTTGCCGCGCAACGTGCCGGCCGAAAAGAGGAAAATAGATGCTGATCAAAGCTGCACTCGATGATTTGGCGCTCGATGCGATGCTGGCCGCGGCCCGCGACAAGGCCAAAACCCTAGGAATTGCGGCATCCGTGGCGATCGTCGACGATGGCGGATACCCGCTTCGACTGGCCCGCTCAGAGGCAGCCGGAAAAATGACGGCGGCGGTGGCGCTGGCGAAGGCGCGGACCGCGGCGCTGATGCGTGCGCCGAGCGGAGCGCTGACCGCGCGGCTGAAAGACGAGCCGGAATTGCTGCGGCTGACCGATTACCTGCCGATGCCGGGCGGCCTGCCGGTGCGGCACGAGAAAGACTGCCTGGGAGGCGTGGGCGTGTCCGGCGGGAACGCGGAGCAGGACGTGACGATCGCGCAGGCGGCGCTCGACGCGATCATCTGAAGCAACTGTTGGGCCGCCGGGTGTTTACCCGGCGGCCCGGCACAGGATCAGTGCATTTCCTCGCCGCCCGAGACGTTCATCGCCTCGCCGGTGATGTAGCGGGCCTGGCCCGAGCAGAGGAACGCGCAGGCGTTGGCGGTATCCTCCGGCGTGCCGACCCGGCCGAGCGGGATGCGGCCGCGCATCGCCTCGAGATATTCCTCGATCGTCTGGCCGCGCATCGAGGCCATGTACTCGTTCTGCCAGGCGCCGAGGCCGGTGGTGACGTGGTTCGGGCAGACCATGTTCACGTTGATCTGCTGCGGCCCCATCTCGATCGCGACCGAGCGGGTGAGGCCGACGAGGCCGTGCTTCGACGCGATGTAGGAGGAGGTGAGGGCGGAACCCGACTTCGACCCGCGGCTGCCGATCGAGACCACGCGGCCACGGCCCCAGCCGGGCTGCTCGTCCTGCGTCAGCATCTGGCGGATGGCGTGCTTCATCGCGAAGAAGGCGCCGCGCAGGTTCACGTCCAGAACCGTGTCCCACTTCTCCTGCGTCTGCTCGACGAAGGGGCCGAAGAGATAGCCGACGCCGGCGTTGTTCACGAGGATGTCGAGCCGGCCGAAACGCTCCACCGTGGCGGCGACCATCGCCTCGACTTCCGCCTCGACGCGCATGTCGGCGGCGTAGGTGGCGATATCGGGGTGAAGCGCGCGAAGCTCCGTCGCGACGGCTTCGAGATCGTCGTTGGTGCCGATACCGTGGCCCGGCGCCATCGCGCCCTTGGTGGTGCCCAGATCATGGAGCATCACCTTGACGCCGTCCTCGGCGAGCTTGCGCGCGATCGCTGCGCCGAGGCCGCCGGGACGGCCGGCGCCAGTGACGATGGCGACCTTGCCGTTGAGATCGGGGTACATGCGGGAGTTCCTGTTTACGGGGGACAGATCAAAGGGAGAGGGCGGCGCGGTAGCCTTCGGATGTCGCCGCCAGGACGGTGCGCGGGGCCCAGCAATCGCCGATCAGCTGGGGCACGATGCCGGCCGCGCGGAGCGGCGCCTCGAGCGAAACCTCGGGGACGCGCGGCGTGGCGAAGGTGAACAGCGCGACGTCCGGGATGATGGTGCGCGCGCCGGTGAAGACGTTGCGCAGGGCGACCTCGCCTTCCTCGAAGCGCGAGTCCGCGGCAGGAGCCACGAGCGTGACGATCTCGATCCCCTTCTTGAGGAAGCGGGCGTAGATGCCCTGGCGGGTGACCATCGCTTCCTCGCCGGCGATCCGTTCGCGATCGGTGACGACCACCACCCGGTCGAAGCGGGCGTGGAGCAGTTCCGCCGCGGCATAAGTGAAGGCCGTGCCGTCCGCGTCATGGATGACGGCGGTGCCGGGCTGGCGGCCGGTGCGGCGCGTCAGATCCTCCATCACGGCGCGAAGATCGGGGAAGAATTCGCGATATTCCTCCGGCAGGTAATCGGGGGTGGCGGGCGTGGCGCCGGTCGCCAGGATCACCTTGTCGGGGTTGAGCGCGAGGATGTCCTCGGCAGTCGCTTCCTGGCCCCAGCGCAGGTCCGCGCCGGCGCGCTCCGCGGCGAGGCGCTGGTAATCGTAGATACTGCTCAAATTCTCGCCGCCCGGCAGGAGCGCGTGGAGCCGCGTCTTGCCGCCGGCCTCGTCGCCGCGGGAGAAGAGGGTGACGTGGTGGCCGTGGGCGGCGGCGACCCAGGCGGCCTCCATGCCGGCGACGCCGCCACCGACCACGACGACGCGGCAGGGGGCCGCGGCGGGCTCGGGCTTCCAGTCCGCCTCGTCGGGCGCGCCGACGCGCGGGTTGTTGTCGCAATGCAGGCCGCGGCCGACGTTGATCATGTGCCAGCAGGTGTTGCAGGCGACGCAATAGCGGATCTGCGCCTCGCGCCCCTCCTGCGCCTTCAGGCCCCAGGCGGGATCGGTGACGAGCGGGCGGCCGATCATGACGAGATCGCCGAGGCCATCGCGCACGATGCGCTCGCCCTCGTTCGGATCGGCGATCAGGCCAAGTGCGCCGATCGGCACGCCGGGGGCCGACTTGCCGAGCGCCGCGATCGTATCGACATACGGCGCGCGGGGGCCGTGGAGATCGGGCAGATGCTCGTAGAGCGTGTGGCCGTGAGCGCCCCAGCAATAGGTGATGTAATCCACCGCGCCGGTGGCGTGGACGAGGCGGGTGATCTCGGCCGCCTGGGCGAGATCGATGCCGTTCTCCATGCCGTCTTCCGCGGGCAGCTTGGCGCCGATGATGAAGCCGCTGCCACACGCCTGGCGGAGCGTCTCGATCAGTTCGATCAGCAAGGTGGCGCGGCCGGCGAGATCACCGCCGTAGCGGTCCTCGCGCCGGTTCGATCGGGCGGCGAGGAACTGGTGGAAGAGGTGGCCGTGGCCGGCCGAGATCTCGACGCCCGCGAACCCGGCGCGCTGGAGCGCGCGGGCGCTGATCGCGAATTCCTCGATCATCGTCGCGATGCCGTCGATCGACAGCGCGTGCGGCACGGTGCCGCTGAGGTCGTCAGGAAGCGCGGAGGCGCCATAGGCGTTGGGGTTGCGGAAGCCGGAGCGGAAGCCGCGGCCATTGTCCTGCACCTGGCCAAGCATCAGGCTGTCATGTGCGCCGACCGCATCGGCCCAACGGGCGAGCGCATCGGTGTTGATGCCGGACAGGATCGCGGGGCGGGTGGGCAGTTGCTGCCATTGCAGCATGCCCATCGGCTCGCTCACGAGCATCGCCGCGCCGCCGCGCGCGCGATTGGCGTAATAGTCGATCAGGCGATCCGTGACCCGCCCACCTTGCGCGAAATGCGTCGACATGGACGCATGGACGATACGGTTCTTGAGCGTCCGGCCGCCGATGACGACCGGGGAGAAGAGATTGGGATAGGCCGTCATCGATGGATCAGGATGCGCCGTGCATCCGCATGACGCGCTGAAAATAGGCGTTGCGCCACTCGTTGCGCTCTGCCTCCACCGCCGGATCGGCGCGATAGGCCTCGATATCGGCGCGGCTGACCGTGCCGTTGGCATCGAGCAGGCGCTCGATCGTGTCGGTGCGTTCGCGCAGCACCGCCACTTCGGTCATCAGCTCGAAGAAGAAGGTCATGATCTGATCGATCGAGGGATCGTCAAAGAAATGCGGACGCGGCCCCTTGCTCACGCGGGGCAGGGTGACGCTTTCGGGGGGGCGGGGATCAGCCATGGCAATCGTCCTATGAGATCGGGGCGGACGTTGCCGCCCGCCCCGATCCGATGATCAGAAGTCCTTGCGAACGCGGATGGACCAGCGGCCCGGCTCGTTCAGATACGGGAAGATCAGGAACGAAGCGACATAGCGGCGATCGAAGCAGTTGTTGCACTCCGCCGCGATGCTCCAGCCCTGCGACACGTTGCGCAGCGTGATGCCGGCGTTGAACGTGCTGCCCGCTTCCTGATAGCCGCGCACGTCGTTCTGTGCCGACGGGTAGCTGCCGTCGCTGTACACCCAGGTGCCCGATGGGATCAGCTGGAAATCGCCGAGATCCGCCGTGTAGCTGGCGTAGAGCGTCGAGTTGAACGGCGCGACACGCGACGGGAGCGCGATGCTGCCATTCTGGGTGACGATGCCCTGGTTGCAGTTCGTGCCCGGTGCGATGCCGGCGCGGCAGCGCTCCGCCTGATCCAGCACGCTCTGGTCGATGTTCTTGTAGCGGGCGTGCTGCCAGCCCGACGTCCAGGAGAGCGTCGCGCCGCGGAACGGAATGACGGTCAGCTCGGATTCGATGCCGTAGTTGCGTAGATCGGCGAAGTTGCCGGTGTTGTAGATGATCTGGCCCGGCAGCAGCGGGTTTTCACGGCCAGCCGGCAGCTGGTTGTCGGCATCGTTGAAGTAGAAGCCCGTCAGGTTGAAGCGGACGCGACGATCGAAGAATTCCGAACGCAGACCGCCCTCGAACGACCAGATCGTCTCACGATCGAAGGCGAACATGCTGGCGGCGTTGTAAGCGCGCGACACCCAGCCGCCCGACTTGAAGCCCTTCGTCGCCGACGCGAAGACCGAGACGTCCGGCGCCATCTTCCAGTTGATGGCGAAGCGCGGCGTCCAGACCTTGGCTTCCTGCGTCACCGGGTTGCCGGCGTTGATCACGTCAATCGTGGTGAACGGCTGGTTGATGCCCACCGGCGGCAGCGGCGAGGCATTCGGACCGAACTTAATGTCCTTATATTCCTCGGTGTAGCGGATGCCGGCGGTGAAGGTGAGGTTCGGGGTGATCTTGTAATCGCCCTGCAGGTAACCCGCGATCGCATCGGTGTTGTTCTGCATCGTACGGTCAGCAAACAACGTGCCGGTGCCGTTGAGCGCGATCGACAGGTTCGCGAAGCTCGTGCGGTTGTCTTCGCGGATGTAGAAGACGCCGCCGACATAGGTCAGCTTGTCGTCAAGCGCGCTGCCGGTGAACTTGATTTCCTGGCTGAACTGCTTGTGCCAGCTGTCGTTCGCGAGGACCGACGTCGGCCCCGGCACAGGGGTGATGAGATCGTTCGGATACTCATACACCGTCGAGGTGCTGAGCAGGCTCATCGCGCTGTCGGTGAGATATTCGTTATAGATGTGGCGATAGCCGGTGATGATGTTCACCGTCAGATTGTCGGTCGCCTCGAGTTCGAGGTTCGACACCGCCGACCAGCTCTTCGCGACGTTGCCGAGCGTGTTGTCAGCCAGCTCCGGCGACAGGTAGCTGCGGCCGCCGAACACGTCGGAGACGGTCTGGCCTTCGCGCAGCTTGGTGTAGCTGACGCGCTTCTTGGTTTCACGATCGTAGAAGTTGGGGAAGTTCGCGTAGCTCTGGCGATTATAGTCGCCGGTGATGTCCCAGATCACGCCATCGCCGAGCACGCGGACGGCGCCGCGAAAGCCGTAGCTGTTCTCGGAGTTCAGGCGCTGGCCGGTGACGCGGTTTTCGACATAGCCCTTGTCGTCGACGTAATAGCCCTGGAACTTCGTCAGGATCTTGTCGGCGACGAGCGGAAGATCGATCGAGCCGCGGACGGTGGCGCGATCGAAGCGGCCATAGCCTGCCTCGACGAAGCCGCCGAGATCACGCGACGGCTTCTTCAGGACGACGTTGATTGCGCCGCCCGTCGTGTTGCGGCCGAAGAGCGTGCCTTGCGGACCGCGCAGAACCTCGATCCGCTCCACATCGAAGAAGGAGAAGTTGTTGGCGCTCTGACGCGACATATAGACGTCGTCGACATAGGTGCCGACCGGAAGATCGAAGGTCGAGATGGTCTCGTTGTTGTTGAGACCGCGCATCGAATAGCTGTTCGCGGTGCCGACCGACGTGTTGTTGTGCGCGATCAGGTTCGGCACATAGGCGAACAGATCGATCGTGCGCGCGATCTGGCGCGACTGCAGTTCCTGCGGCGAGAAGGCCGAAATCGCGAGCGGCACGTCCTGCAGGCGTTCTTCACGGCGCTGCGCGGTTACCACCAGATCCTCGAGCGCTTCGCCCTGGTTCTCGACTTCTGCAGCGGGTGCCGGTTCTGCCGGTGCAACCGTCTGTGCCTGTGCCTGCCCTGCGATCGCCAGCGCCAGAAGGCTGAGCCCTGCGAAATGATGGCGCTTGATCTTGCTCGTCATCAACAATCCCCTTCAGATTCCCGGATCCGGCACGCCGCTCGCGCGCCATCTCCCCCCACAGCTAAAACGGGTCCTCTTGAGCGGGCGCCTGGTTCGACGCCCGCCCAAATTCCTGCGAACTTCGCTAGATTTATTTGTTATACGGATAGAACATAACCATCGGCGGCTGTCACGCGCTTTTCTTGTTAGGATGCGATTTCAGTGCCGATGTGGCCTTTTTACCCGTTGTAGGCCGGCCGGCCGGTTGCCCGATCCAGCCACGCCGCGACCTTAGGATAGGCTTCCAATGTGACACGCGCGGGACGCGCGAGCGCGGCGATCGCCGCGACATTGATGTCCGCCACCGTGAAGGTGTCGCCAAGCAGCCAGTCATGGCCGGAAAGCGCCTTTTCAAGAACGCCGAGCGGCGCCTGGAGCGACTGTTCGGCCGCGTCGGCCGCCGCGGCGTCGCGCTGATCCTCCGGCTTGATCACGCGATCGAACAGGCAGGTGGTGAGCGGACGCTCAAGCTCGCTGACGGCCCAGAACGTCCATTGCCAGGCGAGAGCCTCGCCCTGTGCATCGGCGGGATAGAGCGTGCCGGTGCCGTGCTTCTTCGCGAGGTACAGGCTTTGCGCGAAGGATTCGAACAGGACGAAATCGCCCTCTACGAGGGTCGGCACCTTGCCGTTCGGATTGAGCGCGAGATAGGCCTCCTGCTTGATCTCCCCCGGTGCGGGCTCGATCGAGGTGACCTCGACGCCGAGTTCACGCGCTACCCAGAGGGGGCGACGCGCGCGCGAACCGGGGCGGCCGTAGATGGTGACGCTCACTGTACCACATTCTCCTGGACTGAAGCGGCCGCCGGATGGTGGGCGGCCAGGAACGAAAGGATCGGTGCGGCCCATTCCGGCGCGCGTTCGAAAACCATGCCAGCGCCGCCGGGAAGCTCCGCATAATCCCAGCCCGGGCGGCGCTCGACGAGCTGGCGCCCCATCGGGAACAGCCGATCGGTGCGGCTGGCGATGATCAGCGTCGGGCAGGCGATCGCATCGAGATCGGCTTCCAGATCATAGGCAGGCGCGGCGCGGTGGCCGTCTTCCTTCCAGGGGCCGTTGGCGAAATAGGCGACGATGCCGACGTGGATCGTCTCGTCGGTCCAGGCCGGATCGGCGATGCGGCGCACGGTGGCCCAGCGATCGGTGAAATGGCTGCCGTCCGGCTTGATTTCCTGCAGGTCGGTCAGGCCGGCGGCACGCTCGGCGCGCTGCTCGGCGGTGTAATAGGGCATGTTGTCCGTCACGAGCGCGGCGACGAGATCCGGATGCACCGCAGCGAGCCGGGCAGCGACGAGCGAGCCGCCGTGGTGGCCGGCGACGGCGACCGGAGCCAGACCGAGCGCGCGGATGACGGCGGCGACTGTTTCCGCATAGCCTTCGATGCTGGCCGCCTCGCGCGGGGGATCCGACATGCCATGGCCGGGCAGATCGGGTACGATCACGCGATAGCCGGCCGCCGCGAGGACGGGCATGGCGCGGCGATACTGGATCGATCCCCACGGTGCCTGGTGGACGAGCACGATCGGCGTGCCGGTGCCAAGCTCGCGGTAATGGACGAGGCCGTCCGGGCCATCGACATAACCGCGGCGCTCACCGGGGAGGACGTTGACGGACGGGAGCATCAGGCGGCCACCTTCGCGGTGCTGGCGACGCGCTGCCCGATCAAGCGGCCGAACGTGAGCGCCGGGGTCACCATCATGCCGCCGCACGCGGCCTTGCCCATCGTCTGGCTGGAGCCGAGCAATTCGCCGGCCGCGTAGAGCCCGTCGATCACGCTTCCGTCCTTGCGAATGACGCGAAGATCGTCGTCGACCGCGAGGCCGACGGCGCTGGAGATGGCGCTGCCCTGCATGCGGATCGCATAGAAGGGGCCCTTCTCGATCGGTGCCGGCAGGTGCTGGCGGCCGAAGAAGTCGTTCCCGGTGGTGACGCCGTAATTGTAGCCGGCGATGGCATTGGCGAGGCCCGCGGCGTCGATGCCGGTGGCGACCGCGAGATCCTCGATCGTGTCGGCGCGGGTGAAGGCGGGGCCGCCTTCGGCGATGGCGCGCTTCACCTCGTCACGGCTCCAGCCGGCGAGAAGCGGCGGGGCCTCATCGAGTATGCGTTGATCGAAGACGATCCAGTAGCGGCGATCGGGCTGCATGCTGAGTGCCATCTCGCGTGCGTCGATGCTGCGCACGTCCTCGCGCACGAAGCGCTGGCCGTTGGCGTTGACGTAGATCTCCCACGGCTCGCGGCGCTCGGGAAAATGCTCCACCGTCGCGAAGGCGCGGGCGGGGAAGGTGTCGCTGTTGTAGAGCGTGCCGAAGTTGTTGAAGACATTCTCCTGGCCGCGCAGGTAGCCGCCGACCGACTGGCCGAGCCCGAGGCCGGCGCCCTTGGAGAAGCGCCACGGGGCGGCATTGTAGAGCGGATAGCCGTTCAGCTCGGCGAACATCTCCGCGTTCGAGGCATAGCCGCCACAGGCGAGAAGGACGGCCGCGCCGGTGAAATCGTGGGTGGCGCCGGAAGCATCACGGGCAGTTGCGCCAGTCACTGCGCCGTTCGCATCGGTGGTCAGCGCGACGACTTCATGTTCGAGGCGCAGATCGACGCGGCCGTCGGCGACGAGCTGTTCGACAATCGGCACGAGCACGTCCTTGACGCTGACGCCGCCCTTTTCGCCCCAGTAATAGCGATCCTGCGAATAAGGTTCGTGGCCGAAGCCCTTGATCGGATGTTCGGGCAGGGGGGCGAAGCCGCGCTCCATCAGCCAGTCGAAGGTGCCGGCGGCATGATCGATGGCGAGGCGGGCGAGCCCCTGGTTGATCGTGCCGCGGCTGATCCGGACGACATCGGCGAAATGATCATCGGGCGTGTCGTTGATGCCGCGCTCGCGCTGCAGGCGGGTGCCCGCGGCGCTCATCTGGCCGGTCGCCACCCAAAGGGTGCCACCGAGCACATCGGCATGTTCGAGAAGCAGAACCTTCGCGCCACCTTCCGCCGCGAAGATGGTGGCAGCCAGGCCGGCGGAGCCACCGCCAACGATGATGAGATCGTACAACCTTTGCCTTTCCGAAATATAGAACGGTGTTCCGATTTGCAGAGCTAAGCGAGGTTTCGAACGAGGGTCAAGAGCGGTTGTGGATCGATGATTGACAGAGAAGAAAGCCGCAACAATCATAATGCGATACGCTGGATCAATATTCAGAACAGGGGGTATGAGGATGCTGGGTTGGTTGATGATTGCGTCTGCATTGGGCTCGGGCGTGGTTTCGCCGAGTGATTCGGCCAGCGCGGCGAATGCGCCGGTTACGGCGCTGGCAACGCGTGCCGCAGCGTGCAAACCGCCCCTCCAGTCCGACAGTGGCTGGGACGGGATCGGCGTCGTTCGCGGCGGCAAGGGCTATGTCACGACGCCGATGGGGCAAGTGCATTACCGGCTGATGGGGCCCAGCGACGCGCCGACCGTGCTGCTGCTCCACCAGACGCCCTGGTCGCTGATCGAATGGGCGGATATCCAGCCCTGCCTGGCGGCGCGTGGCATTCGCACGCTGGCCATTGATGCGCCAGGCTATGGCATGTCGGACGTTCCCGATGGCAAGCCGACGATCAGGCAATATGCCGCGAACCTCGCGCCGGTGCTGGATCAACTGGGGATTTCCCGCGTGACGGTGGCGGGGCATCACACCGGCGCCGCGACAGCCGCCGCCTTCGCCGCGCAATTCCCCGATCGCGTGGCCGGCGTCGTGCTGCACGGCGCGCCCAACTACAACGCGCAGGAACGGGCGCAGCGGCTGGCGCTGCCGCATCCCGACCTGACGCTGCGCCCCGACGGCAGCCATCTCAGCAACTATTTCGGCAAGCTCTACCGCGCGCAGGGCGAGGTGCCGCGGCACCTGTCGACGATCACCTGGTCGACGCTGAACATCTTCCTCGCCGGAGCGGCGGACGTGGCGCATGCCGCGGTGTACAACAATGACATGGGCGCGGACCTCGCCAAGATCGAGGTGCCGCTGCTGGTGCTGTCCGACGCCGGCGACGCGCTTCATGCGATCGACCAGCGCACGGGCAAGATGAAGCCGAACTTCTCGTACCAGACCTTCTCGCAAGGTTCGGCGCACGGGCTGATCGTGGAGCCGGCGCGCTGGGCCGAGACGGTGGGTACGTTCGTCAGGAAACTGCCGGCGCGCTGAGCGCCGGCAGCGGTTCAGGCAACCAGCCGGGCCGCGTGATCGAGGGCCGATGCGCCAAGCGCGCGCGACGCATCGGCCGCGGCACCGCGCACATGCGCGACGAGCGACGGCGTCTGTTCCTCGCCGAAGCGGGAGAGCGGGAGGGCAAGGCCCATCGCCGCGACGATCTGATTGTTCGGGCCCCAGACGGGCGCGGCGATCCCGCCGACCTGCGGTTCCCATTCGCCGCGATTGATCGCGATGCCGGCCTCGCGCACTTCCTCCACCGCGGCCTGAAGCGCGTCGGCATTGGTGATGGTGCGCGGCGTATAGCCGCGCAGCGGCACGGCCAGCGTTTCGCGCAGCGCGCCGGGATGGAAGGCGAGGAATACCTTGCCCGTCGCCGAGCAATGCGCCGGCGCCCGCTCGCCGATTTCCGAGAAGGCGCGGATCGAGTGCACGCCTTCGGCCTTGTCGACGTAGATCACCTCGCGTCCGGCCGGGATGGCGAGATGAACCGTCTCCATCGTCGTGCGCGCCAGTTGTTCCATGATCGGGCGGATCGTGCGGCGAAGATCCAGCCGCTCGATAACCTTGGCGCCTTCCTGCCAGATCTTGAGCGTTGCTGAATAGCGGCCGCCGGTGGTGGAGGCATAACCAAGCGCCATGAACGTCTGAAGGTAGCGGTGAATATTGCTCTTGGTGAGACCCACCTGGCGCGCGAGTTCCGACACGCCGACGGGCTCCGGGGCAGCGACCAGTGCCTCAAGCACGGCCATGCCCTTCACGATTGTCTTATCCATCCTCTACCCCGGTTATCCTGCGGCCCACCCTCAATTCTGGGTCGACGTGCTGCCATTTGCCAGTGCCGTCTCCAGTTCGGTGACGGCTTCGCGATAATGACGCAACCCAATGAACGTAATTACGATCGAAGGGATGCCAATCAGCAGCACATAACCGCACAGTACCACACCGATCATCGACGGATCACCCGTCAGATCAGTCGCGAGGCCGATGATCGGGGGCCCGAGCAGCGGGCCGATCAGGGAAATGCAGGTGTTGAAGATCGCCAGCGCCTGGGTGCGGATCTCACCGGGCGTGATCTGCGCCATGGACGAGGGGCCACCCGCCGTCGCCACGGACTTGCCGATGAAGGCGATGAACATGAAGAAGATGCCGAGATAGGCGTTGGGCATGATCGGATAGACTGCGCTCGCGGGCACGCAGATCAGGAGGCCGAGGATCAGCACGCGCATGGTGCCATCGGCTTGCCCGGCGAACTTCTTTTGCGCCCAAACGGCCAACGCCGTGCCGATCGGGCCGGCGGTGAAATAGAACAGGCCGGTGACAAAGCCCGTTTGCGCAATGCTCCACCCCCACACGCGGGAGAAGAGCGGCACGTTCCACAGCGTCAGCGCAGCGAGCGCGAAATTGCAGGTCGAGCCGGTGATCAGCGAGCCGTAGCCGCGCCAGCGCGTGCCCATGTAGCGGAAGGCGGCGCTTGCCCGCGGCGGCGCAGCCGTCGTCTCCTGACGCTTGGGCTCCTGCACCGACAGCATCAGGCCGGCGAAGAGGAAGCCCGGGAGGCCGACGGCGACGAAGGTCGCCTGCCAGGGCTGCAGCAGGCCGAAGACGGGCCAGACGGTGGGGCCAAGCTTCTCCAGCCACGCAACGACCAGGCCGCCGAGAAGGAAGGCGAGCCCGGCGCCGAGATAAGGGCCCGCCATATAGACGCTGATCGCGCGCGGCCGCTCCCGCCGATTGAAATAGTCACTGATGATCGAGACGGAGCAGGGGCTGACCACTGCTTCGCCAAGGCCAAGGCCGAGCCGCATCAGGAACAAGGGGAGGAAGGTTGCGACAAGGCCGCTGCCGACCGTCATCGTGCACCAGATGACGATGCCGGCGATGAGCAGCCACTTGCGGTTCGACCGGTCCGCGTACCAGCCGAGCGGAATAGCGACGAGCACGTGGAAGGTCGAGAAGGCCGGCCCGAGCAGAAGCCCGATCTCGAAGTCGCTGAGCGACAAGTCGCGCTTCAGCGGCTCCACCAGCAACGACAGGATGAACCGGTCGAAATAGGAGAGGATGAAGATCACGAGCAGCAGCGCGACCACGTACCAGCGGTACGCTGGCCCGTTCTTATCCAGTATCACAATTCCCCCCTTGCGCTCGTGTCGTCAGAGTTGCGTGCCGATCAGCCCGGCTTGCGGCTGCCGAAGACGTACCAGCCGCCCTTGCCGTGACGCGGCCGGCCGGGCTCGTCCCAGGCGAAGGCGGCGGTACGATCGGGATAGGCGCCGATATCCGGCAGGATGTGCGCGAAGCTTGCCGTAGGATCGAAGCCGGCGCGCTCCATCAGCGCGATCGGATCCTGATCGCGCCAGGCGGTGTACGCGGGCTCGTTGTTGTTGCGCGTATCCCAATTCCAGAAATAGTTTTCCCACGGATCGACCAGATCGTGCGCGGGCAGTTCCTGATGGACCATGATGCCGCCCGGGCGCAGCAGGCGGTGGCATTCCGCCAGCACCTTCTTCGTCGCCCAGACCGGGATTTCGTGGAAGAAGAAGCTGGAGACGATCAGGTCGAAATGGCCATCGGGGAAGTCTGTCGCTTCGGCATTCTGCTGGCTGAAATGGACCGGCACGCCCTCATGCTCGGCGACGGCATGGCCGTAGCGAAGGAGCGGCGCGCCGACATCGATCCCATGCGCCTCCACGCCCGGAAAGGCGGGGACATAGGGAATGAGGTTCTTGCCCGAGCTGGTGCCAATATCGAGCATCCGCTGCGGCTGGAAATCAGGCCACGTCGCCTTGATCCAGCGGCTGACGACGCGCGCCACGCCGCCCCATGAACGATGGCTCTGCTGCGCCGTGAAGACCCGCGCGCCGAGGCTGACGACCGCGCCCTGCGCCACGTCATCCTCGGTCCATTCGGTGTGGAAGCAGCCCGGCGTCAGGTGAACGTCGAGCGTGCTGACATAGGCCGGCACCTCGAAGGCGGGATCGGTGCGCAGCGAGCCGCCGGCGGGATTGCGCTCGGCGGCGTCGCGGGCGACCGCGATCAGATCGGGAAGGGCGCGCTCCACCTGCGGCTGCACGGACTGGAAGCACATCTCCTGCGCATTGTAGCGAAGCGTGCTGTAGAAGCGGTAGCTCGGCTCCTTCGACATGGCGCGATCGATCTCGCGCCAATGCTTGACCGGCCCGGCCAGCTTCGGCTCGACGCGGGTCTTCCAGTCGGTCTCGAGCGCGTTGACGAAATCCTGAATGGCATGGCGGCGAAGCGTGCTGCAGAACTTCTGGCGCGCGATCTCGTCATGCGTCGGCTGCGTCACCAGTTCGATGTCCGCAATCGCGCTGTTCGTCGGTGCCGCTTCCGCCATCATCGCCTCCTCGCCATCTGTATCAAAATACGATACGCCGTTTCGAATCTAGCTGTACCATGCTACTATAAGCGTGGCAACGCGCTCTCGCTGGTGCCCTGCACGCAATCCTGTTGCGGAAACACCCTTGCCACGTAGCGATTCATTATAGAGTTAGAACAAATCTGTTGCGGAGGTCAGGGTTGGGGATTCAGTCGTCTGAAGCGGGCGTGATCATCGTCGGTGCCGGCCCGGTCGGCCTGATGACGGCGCTGCTGCTCTCCGAGCAGGGCATCGAGTGGGGGCTGATCGCGAGCGAGCCGGTTCTGGCCGGCGATCTGCGCGCATCGACCTTCCATCCGCCAACGCTCGATCTGCTGGGGCGGCTTGGGCTGGCGGAGCCGCTGATCGCGCAGGGGCTGGTGAGCCCGACTTGGCAGGTGCGGCTGCATGCGACCGGCGAGCGGGCCGAGTTCGACCTGTCCGTCATCGCCGACGACACCGACCATCCATTCCGCCTGCAGTGCGAGCAATCCCGCCTGTGCGCATTGGTGCTGGAGCGGCTGCAGGCGGATCCCAAGGGCACGCTGATGCTCGGTTGGACGGTGGATGGTGTTACCGCGGACGAGACGGGCGTCGCGTTGACAGCCCGCCCCGTGGATGCGCCTGGGGCCGATCCGCAGACCTTCCGGGCGCGCTACCTGATCGGGGCGGACGGATCGCGCAGCGTCGTCCGCCGCGCCATGGGCATTGGCTTCGAGGGGATGACCTATCCCGAGACGACGATCCTGGCGACGAGCGACTTCCCGTTCCAGGATCACCTGCCGGGCCTGTCGAACGTCAATTACGTGTGGAAGGACGGCGGCACCTTTTCGCTCCTGCGCCTTCGGCATTTGTGGCGGTGCAGCCTTTACCCCTATCAGGGTGAGACGATCGAAGAGGCGCTGCAGCCCGAAAGCATCGCGCAGAAGCTGCGCGCGATCGTGCCCGAGGCAGCGGACCGCACGCCGATGGAAGTGCGGCCTTATCGTGTGCACATGCGGATCGCCGATGATTATCGCGCGGGCCGCGTGCTGCTCGCCGGCGACGCCGCGCATGTGAATTCCCCCGCGGGCGGGATGGGCATGAACGGCGGCATCCATGACGCGGCGGAGCTTGCCGCGACGCTGGGCGAGGTATTGCGGGGCGCGCCGGAGGCGCTGCTCGATCGCTATACGCGCCGCCGCCGGCCGGTGGCGGAGCAGGAGATGCTGGCGCAGGCGGATCGCAATCGGGCGCGGATGCAGGAGCGCGATCCCGAGCGGCGCCGCGCGCTGCTGGCGGATCTGCAGCGCATCGCCGGCGACCGCGATCTCGCGCGGGAGCATCTGTTGCGCACGTCGATGATCACCGGGCTGCGCCGTGCCGCGGCGGTGGCATGAGCGGTTATGATTACGCGCCGCGCGGGCGGATCGGCATCGGCACGCCGCAGGCCAATCCGACGGTAGAGGATGAACTGCGCATCCTGCTGCCGCCAGCGGTTGGCATGTCCGTCACCCGGCTGACCAGCCTTGCCTCAAAGCCCGAGGACCGGCTGCGTGACTATCTGTGCCGGCTGGAGACCTTCCTCGACAGCTTCGATACGCTGAAGCTGGACGCTTTCGGCTTTGCCTGCACGGCCTCGTCCTATCTCGTCGACATCAAGGTGGCAGACGTCATCGTCGACCGCTGCATGATCCGGCGCGGCTACCCGATCGTGACGGCGGCGGACGCGATCGTTCGCGCACTGGACCGGCTGAGCGCGAAGAAGATGGCGATTATCAGCCCGTATCCCGCTGCGCTCGCCGAAGCGGCGACCACCTATTGGCGCCGGCGCGGGTTCGAGGTGACGGCGGTGGCCGCAGCCGGCGACTTGCTGCCGGGTGCGGACACGCGAGGCATCTATGCACTGGGCAGCGAGGACGCCCGGCGGGCGCTTCTAGGCCTCGACCTCGCTGGGGCAGAGGTGGTGCTGTTCAGCGGCACCGGCATGCCCTCGCTGCCACTCCTCGCCAGCCAGACGAGCGGCGTGCCGATGCTGTCGTCCAACCTGTGCCTTGCCGCGGCGCTTTGCGACCTGCTGGGCCAGGGCGATCCCCTGACCGATTCCGCGCCTTGGGCAGCACGCTGCCGCGCGGCCGTTACCCACTGAAAGGTTCTGCATGAAGACGATCACGGCCCTGATTGCGGGCGAGACGATCACCACCGGGGAAGCGCCTATCGCGGTCATCGATCCGGCGAGCGATACGCTGGTCGCGGAGCTGCCGGAGGCGGATGGCGCCACGGTCGACCGGGCGGTGGCGGCGGCGCGGCGCGCGTTCGAGGACGGTGCCTGGCGGCTCGCCTCGGTCGAGCAGCGCCAGGCGGTGCTTCGCCGTGCGGCCGACCTGATCGATGCAGCGGCGGACGAGCTGGCCGATATCGAATGCGCCAATACCGGCCTGCCGCTGTCGCAGATCCGCGGGCGCTCGGTGCCGCGCGCGGCCGACAATTTCCGCTTCTTCGCCGATTACATCGGCCAGGCGACCGGCCGCCTGTACGAGCAGCATCCCGATTACCTGACGATGGTGCGGCGCGAGCCGGTAGGGGTTGCGGCGCTGATCAGCCCGTGGAACTCGCCGATCGCGCTCGGCTCGATGAAGATCGCGTCGGCCATCGCCTTCGGCAACAGCTGCGTCATTAAGCCTTCCGAGCAGGCGCCGCTGGGGATCACCCAGCTGACCGCGCTGCTCGGCGATGCGGGCCTGCCCGACGGCGTGGTAAACCTGGTGAACGGGCGCGGGGCGACCACGGGTGACCGGCTGGTGCGCCACTCCGATGTCGATCTCGTCTCCTTCACGGGCGGAACGCCGACCGGGCGGGTGATCATGCGCACGGCGGGCGAACTGCTGAAGCCCGCGTCGGTGGAGCTTGGCGGCAAGTCCGCGAACATCATCTTCGACGACGCCGATTTCGAGCGTGCGGTGGACGGCGCGCTGCTGGGCATCTTCACCAACAACGGCCAGCAGTGCCTCGCCGGATCGCGCATCCTGGTGCAGCGCGGGATAGCGGACCGCTTCGTCGAGGCCTTCGTCGAGCGGGCGCGGCGGATCCGGGTGGGCGACCCGCGCGATCCAGCGACCGAGATCGGCCCGCTCGTGTCGCGGCGGCACATGGAGCATGTGCTTGGCTTCGTGCCCGCTGGCGAAACGGGGCTCTCCGTGCTGACCGGCGGGCGCGCCGCACCGGGGCTGGAGCAGGGCTGCTACGTCGAGCCGACGCTAGTGCGCGCGGAGCGGCAGGACCTGCGGGTGTGCCAGGAGGAGATCTTTGGGCCGTTCGCGACGCTATCCGTCTTCGATACCGAGGAAGAGGCGTGGCAGATGGCGAATGCCACGCGCTTCGGGCTGGTCGCCTATGTGTGGTCCGAGAGCGTGCAGCGGATCATGACCGCGCAGGAGCGGCTCGCCGCGGGCACGGTGTGGTGCAATACGCCGATGATGCGCGAGCTTCGCGCGCCGTTCGGCGGGTGGAAGGAATCGGGCATCGGATCGGACGGCGGGCTGGAATGCGAGGCGTTCTTCACCCATGCGAAGACGGTCAGCATCCCGCGCCGCCCGCTGCCGCTGCGCAAGCTCGGCGCCTGACGAGGGTGCGCACGCCGGGCGACAGCGTCTCCATCGACCGATCGTTCGTGCGCGTCGCGGGCGGGGAGATCCATTTGCGGCGCTCGACCGGCGGGGCGGGGCGGGCGCTGGTGATGATCCACGCCTCGCCGGGCTCGTCACGCAATCTTTTGCCGTTGATTGAGGCACTTGCGCGCGATGGCCGCCGGGTGCTGGCGGCGGATACGCCGGGGAATGGCGATTAGGATGACCTCGCGCCGGAAGCGCCGGACGTGGCGTGGTATGCGGTTGCGTTGGTGGAGCTGCTCGATCGGCTGGGGGTCGACGAAGTGGACCTGTACGGCACCCACACGGGCGCGCGAATCGCGGTGGAGGTAGCGGCGCAGGCGCCCGAGCGAGTGGGCGCGCTGATCCTCGACGGGCTAATCGATTATCCGCCGGAGACGCGCGCGCTGTTCCTTGAGCGCTATGCGCCGGCGATGGAGCCGGACGATTATGGCCGACAATACGCCTGGGCGTTCAATTACATACGCGATCAGGCGGTACACTTCCCGCACTTCCTGCGTGATCCCGAACACCGCATCATGACGCGTGCGGTGCCGGATGCAGCGTCGCTTCACGCGTCGACGCTGGACCTGCTGAAGGCGCTGACCTCATACCACAAAGCGTATCGCGCGGCGTTTGCCTATCCGCTGATGGAGCGGCTGCCGGAGGTGATGGCGCCGACATTGCTGCTGCGCGCGCAAGGGGAGCTGCCGGCGCTGAAGGCGGCGGTGGAGGCGATTTCGGCCGTGCTTTCGCGGTCGTCCATCGTGCCGGTTGCGGGCGATGCTGGCGCGAAAGCGGCGGTGATTGGTCGCTTCCTGGCATTGAATGGAGAGTGATGGTCGCCTGCTGCACGCCCGCATCTGAAACGCGGGCGTGCAGCCGGGATCAGATCACCGGGTTGGCGGCGTCGACGATTTCGCTTCCGGTGGCGAACCACGCGGTCGGGCGCTTCGCCAGTTCACCGAGCAGCGTCTCGAAGGCGCCGATGCGATAGGGCAGGCCAAGGATGTAGGGCGTGACGTTGAGCGCCAGCATCCGGCCGCTGCCGCCCGCGCTTTCACGCTCCATGAGGTCAAAAGCGTCAATCATCTGTTCGACGTAGGATTCCGCCGAATTCTGCTGCGCGACGATGATCTGGCGATCTGACAGTTCGTGGCTGAGCGGCACGTTGACGATGGCGCCGGCGCTGGTGGTGAAGCGATAGGGCAGTTCGTCGTTCACCCAGTCGCACATATACTCGACCCCGGCCTCGACCAGCAGGCGCGGCGTGTTGAACGACTGCGAGCGGGCGATCGACAGCCAGCCGCGCGGTCGCTTGCCCGAGACGCGCTCCAGGGTGTCGAGCGACTGCGTGATGAGCGCGCGCTCGTCCGCCTCGTCCAAGCCCGAGGCGATCGTGCCGTTCATGTCGGTCGAATGGGCGATGATCTCATGCCCCGCCGCGTTGATATCAGCGATGATCGAGGGATAGCGTTCCGCGATCGCGCTGTTCGCGGCGACCGACACCTTCGCGCCGACCGCGGCGAAGGCGTCCAGCATCCGGTAGAAGCCGACGCGCGTGCCGTAATCGCGCGCGGTGTAATGGCGATAGTCGGGATAGGGCGTCTGCATGTGCCCGGGCGCGCGGAACGGCTTGTCGCCCGCGACGATCGGGAACCATTCGAGATCGACCACCGTCCATACCGCGACCTGCTTGCCGTTCGGCCAGGCGATCGGCGCGCGGGTGTCGATGCTGGACCAGCCGTAATGATCATGGTCCATGCCGTGACGGCGCTTGGGATAGGTCAGATACGATTGATCGAGCGCCATCAGCGCGCCTCCTTGTAGCGCGCGGCATCGGCGGTCGCCGCGTCATAGCCGTTGGCGAGGAAATGATCGGCGATGTCGCCCGAGCGGGTGATCCAGGCCCGCCCGTCCGCGGCGATATGCCGCAGCACTTCTTCGAACGCCGCCATGCGATGCGGCTGGCCGATGAGATAGGCGTGGAGCGGAATGCACATCACGGTGCCGGACTGCGCGCCTTCTTCGGCCAGCCGATCGAACTGGCGGATGAGCGTCGCGGCATATTCGCGCGGGCTCATGTTATAGACGAGGAAGCCGTAATGGTCGTTCACCTCCAGGCTGTACGGCATGGAGACGAGCCGGCCCTTGGCGACATGCACCGGCCCCGGCTGATCATCGTGATAGAGATCGCAGGTGTAGGTGAGCCCATATTCCGCGATCAGATCGAGCGTGCGGGGCGTGTGGGTGAGGGCGGGTGCGAGCCAGCCCTTGATCGTCTGACCCGTGGCATCGCGAACCGTGTTGATCGCGTCCTCGATCAGCTGGCGCTCCTGCGCCTCGTCCATCCCGTAGGAATAGCGGGTGTTGTAGACGCCATGGCTGAAGAACTCCCAGCCAAGGTCGTTCACTTCCGACACGATTTCGGGATGATGCTGGCACATCGCGACCGAGAGCGAGACCGAGCCCTTGAAGCCGTGACGCTCCATCGCATCCGCCAGCCGGCGATGGCCGACGCGGTTGCCGTAGTCGCGGTGCGAATAGCCGACGACGTCCGGATGCGGCTTCGGCCAGCTCTTGCGGTGGGGGTTCGCCGGCGGATCGAGCTCGTAGAACTCGATGTTGGGCGACACCCACACCGCGACGGTCTTGCCATCGGGCCATTCGATTTTTGCGCGATCCCGATAAGGGCGGAAATCGTAGAGCCCGGGATCGCCTTCGCCTTCCCGCATTAACGTGCCTCCAGCCAGTCGATTACCGTCTGCACGGGTTCGACATCGGCGTATTTCAGCTGAAGATCGGTGAGGTTCGCGAAGTGATAGCTTTCGTGCTTGTCCGCGGAGGTTTCGATCGGGACGATCGTGCGGAAGCCGTAGGAAAGCGAATCCACTGCGGTCGCGCGGACACAGCCCGAGGTGCTGCCGCCGGTGACGATGACGGTATCGACCTTGTGCCAGCGCAGATAGGAATTGAGCGGCGTTTCGAAGAAGGCCGAGGGCATCCGCTTCGTATAGACGAGATCGTTGGGATCGATCCGGACGCGCGGATCGAACTGGTGCCGCTCGCTGCCGTATTTGATGTTCTGGAGCGAATCCTCGGTGTTGGTGCGCGTGCCCCAGACGCCCGCGTCGCCCGCATCGTCCTTGTAGGCGACGTGGCTCCAGATCACCGGCATGCCCTTTTCACGGGCGAGATCGGAGATCTGGTTGACGTAGTCGATCTGCCTGGGATCGGTTTCATAGGCCGTCTTGAACATGTCGATGCGGGTATAGGCCTGCTGGAAATCGACGTTCACGATCGCCAGCCGCTCGCCGAAGCCGAACTTCTTGCGGGCCGGGTTCGCCATCACCTCGTCGAACAGCTGGCGTGCCGTCTTGTCTTCGCACACCATGCGCGTGCCAACGATCGTCATGCTACCTCCAGCTTTTGTTCATGTGCCGGCCGGAAGCCGAGCGGCAGGCCGGCATCTGGCGTGAAACCGTAGAGCGGCTCGCCTGGCAGTTCTTTGGCCAGGATGTCGCGCACGGCGTTGAGTTTTTCGAGATCGATCCCGGTGCGAAGGCCCATCGCCTCCAGCATGAACACAAGATCTTCCGTCACGATATTGCCCGATGCGCCAGGGGCGAAGGGGCAGCCGCCCAGCCCGGCGAGCGAGCTGTCGATCGTGGTGAGGCCGCTGTCGAGCGCGGCGAGCGCGTTCGCAAGGCCGAGGCCGCGGGTGTTGTGGAGGTGGATGCCGGTGACGGCTTCCTCACCCACCACGCCGCGCACCAGCTTGATCAGGCGCTTCACCGACGCCGGATCAGCATAGCCGGTGGTATCGGAAATGCCGACCTCGTCGCAGCCGGCGGCCATCAGCCCCTCGGCAAGGCGCGCGATCTGCGCATCGGGGATAGCACCTTCCAGCGTGCAGCCGAAGGCGGTGGAGAGGCTGCCTTCGAAATGCGGGCGGCTGTCCTGCGGCACGGCGGCGACCATCGCGGCAATCTCGCGTGCTTCCGCCAGCACCTGATCGTGCGTGCGGCGCAGGTTGCGCAGCGAATGGGTTTCCGAGACCGACAAGGGGAGCGTCAATTTGTGTGCGCCGGCTTCGATCGCGGCGGCGGCGCCGCGCGCGTTCGGCACCAGCACCGCGACCGTGAGGCCCGGGATGGTGCGCGCGAAGGCGACCACCTCTGCCGTGTCGGCGAGCTGTGGCAGGACCTTGGCCGGCACGAAGCTGCCGACCTCGATCTCGCGCACGCCGGCGGCCGCTTCAGCGGCGATCCAGGCCTTTTTTGCCTCGAGCGGCAAAATGGGTGATATGCTCTGCAGCCCATCGCGGGGGCCGACTTCACTCACCAAAATATCGATTGGTTCTGTCACGTTACGCGCCGCCCCCGTTCCGGCTTATCATGCTGGCCGTTGCCTTATTTGTACTAAGCCTATATCAAATAGGAGACGCCGTTCAAGGCAGGACACCAGCTTCGGGAAAGATATGAACGCTGACGCGCTACCACTCGCCGGCCTCAAGGTCGTGGAGTTCACCCATATGGTGATGGGCCCTGCCGTTGGCGTCATCCTGGCGGACCTGGGCGCCGAGGTCATCAAGATCGAGCCGATCGGGGGCGATCAGACGCGCGAATTGCTGGGTTCGGGCGCGGGATATTTCCCGATGTTCAACCGCAACAAGCGCAGCATCTGCCTGGATCTGAAGAGCGAGGGCGGCGTTGCCGCAGCCAAGAAGCTGCTGGCGGATGCCGATGTGCTGATCGAGAATTTCCGGCCGGGCACGCTCGACAAGCTGGGCCTGTCCTATGAGACGCTGAAGGCGGAGAACCCGCGCCTGATCTATTGTTCGGCCAAGGGCTTTCTCGCCGGGCCGTACGAGAAGCGCACCGCGCTGGACGAAGTGACGCAGATGATGGGCGGCCTTGCCTACATGACGGGCCCTCCGGGACGTCCGCTGCGCGCCGGATCCTCGGTGATCGACATTACCGGCGGCATGTTCGGCGTGATCGGCGTGCTCGCGGCGCTGGAGCGGCGGCACCGGACGGGCGAGGGCGCGGATATCCGCTGTTCGCTGTTCGAGACGACGGCATTCCTGGTCGGCCAGCACATGGCGCAGTCGGCAGTGACGGGGCAGGCGGCCAAGCCGATGCCGGTGCGCATTTCCGCCTGGGCGATCTACGACGTGTTCGAAACGAAGGAGCCGGACCAGCAACTGTTCGTCGGCGTCGTCAGCGATTCGCAGTGGGTTTCCTTCTGCAAGGCGTTCGGGCTGGATGAACTGGGCAACAATCCGGATTTCGCCAAGAACAACCAGCGCGTGCTGGCGCGCGATACCATCCTGCCGCAGGTGCGCGCGCTGTTCGCCACCATGACGCGCGAGGAACTGATCGCGAAGCTGGAAACGACCGGCCTGCCGTTCGCGCCGATCACGCGGCCGGAGGATCTGTTCGAGGACGCGCAGCTGAATGCCGGCGGCCTCGTCGACGTGACGCTGGCGGACGCGCGGACCACTCGCCTGCCGGGCCTGCCGGTCGAGGTGGATGGCGCACGGATGGGCCTGCTCCGCGACATTCCGCAGCCGGGCGGGGACACCGATTCGGTGCTGGCGGAGGCCGGGTTCGACGCGGCGACGATCGCGGCGATGCGCGAACGGCGCGAGGTCGCCTGACGATGGCGCAGACGCTTTTCGACAAGCTGTGGGATCTGCACGCGATCGATGATCTGGGTGACGGCACCTGGCTGCTGCTGATCGACCGTATCCTGCTGCACGAGCGGACCGGCAGCGTGGCGCTGGAGAGCCTGCGCGATGCCGGCCGGGCAGTCGCCTCTCCGCAGCATGTGTTCGTGACGATGGACCATATCGTCGACACGCTGCCGGGGCGCAGCGACAAGACGATCATGCCGACGGGCACGCAGTTCATCACCGCCACCCGCGCCGCCGCGCAGGCGGCGGGGATCACGCTGTTCGACATCGGTGACGACCGGCAGGGGATCGTCCATGTCATCTCGCCCGAGAACGGCATCGTGCTGCCGGGCGCGACGCTGGTCTGCCCGGACAGCCACACCTGCACGCAAGGCGCGCTGGGCGCGCTGGCCTGGGGCATCGGATCGACCGAGGCGGAACATGCGCTCGCCACCCGCACGCTGCGGGTGAAGAAGCCGCGCACGATGCGGGTGCGGGTGGACGGTACGCTCGGCACCGGGGTGACCGCGAAGGACCTCGCGCTGCACGTGGTGGCGAAGCTGGGCGCGGCGGGGGCCGTCGGCCATATGGTGGAATATGCCGGCGAGGCGGTGCGCGCGCTCGACATCGAGGGGCGGCTGACGCTGTGCAACATGGCGACGGAGCTGTCCGCTTTCTCCGCGGTGATCGCGCCGGACGAGACGACGATCGCGTATCTCGAGGGGCGGCCCTATGCGCCCAAGGGCGCCGCGTGGGACGAGGCGGTCGGCTTCTGGCAGACGCTCTACACCGATGACGATGCGGCGTTCGATGCCGAGCATGTGATCGACGCGGCGGACGTGGCGCCGATGGTGACCTGGGGGACGAGCCCGCAGCAGGCGGTGCCGCTCGGCAACCCGGTGCCGGCTTTCGCGCAGGAGCAGGGGCGCTGGACGGCGGAAGCGCACCAGCGGGCGCTGGAGTACATGGGGCTGGCGCCGGGCGAGCGGCTAGACGCGCTGCCGATCCAGGGCGCGTTCATCGGATCGTGTACCAATGCACGCCTGTCGGACCTGCGCCGGGCGGCGGGGGTGCTGAAGGGCAAGCGCGTGGCCGACGGCGTGCGCGCGATCTGCGTGCCGGGATCGACCAAGGTGAAGGCGGCCGCGGAGGCCGAGGGGCTCGACGCGGTGTTCCGCGAGGCCGGTTTCGAATGGCGCGAGGCGGGCTGCTCGATGTGCTTCTTCGCCGGGGGCGAGAGCTTCGGCCACCGCGAGCGGGTGATCACCTCCACCAATCGCAATTTCGAGAGCCGGCAGGGGCCGGAGACCCGGTCGCACCTCGCCTCGCCCGAGACGGTAGCGGCAGCGGCGATCGCCGGGCGAATCGTCGATCCGCGGGAGCTTCGCGCATGAGCGCCGCGCCGTTCGATCGCCTGACCAGCATCGCCGCGCCGCTGGTGCGCGACAATGTCGATACCGACGCGATCATCCCGTCGCGCGAGATGAAGTCCGTCTCCAAGAAGGGCCTGGCGGACGGGCTGTTCGCCGGCTGGCGCTATACCGCGGTGGGCGGGCGCGATCCTGATCCCACATTCGTGCTGAACCAGCCGGCCTTTGCGGGTGCGCAGATCCTGCTGGGCGGCGCCAACTTCGGCTGCGGATCGAGCCGCGAACATGCCGCCTGGGCGCTGGCCGAATACGGCTTTCGGGTGATCGTGGCGACGAGCTTCAACCCGATTTTTCGCGGCAATTGCATCCGCAACGGCATCGTGCCGGTGGAACTGAACGCGGCGACAATCGCGGAGCTTGCGCAGCTGAGCGAGGCGGGGGCGGCGATCACCGTCGACCTGGAGGCGCAAGTCGTAAGTGGGGGCGACCGGCGCTGGACATTCGCGATCGAGAACGAGGCGCGGCAGATGCTGCTCGCGGGGCTCGATGCGATCGACCTCACCCTGCAGCGGGCGGAGCAGATCCGCGCCTTTACCGAGCGGGATCGGGCCACGCGCGGCTGGGCGTATCTGGGCTAGCATCGGGCGGATGGCGGTTGCGCGGCCGGCGTGGCGCGCGCACAAACCCCCGCTTTGATGGGGGCGCCGATGACATTGCTTCGTTCCTTTGCCGGCAGGCGGCTTCTGCCCGCGGTGCTTGGCGCCGCTGCGCTCTTCGTTGCAGCGCCGGCCGTGGCGCAAGGTGATCCGCCGGCGTGGACGCGGCCGATCGCGCCGTTCAACGTGCTGGGGCCGATCGATTATGTGGGCACGGAGGGGCTGGCCGCCTATCTGATCCGCACCCCGGCCGGCGCGATCCTGATCGACGCGCCGATGGAGCAGAATGCGGCCGCGATCGAACGGTCGATCGCAGCGCGCGGGGTGAAGCTTCCCGACGTGAAGCTGATCCTGCTGAGCCATGCGCATTTCGATCATGCCGGCGGGCTGGCCGCATTGAAGAAGGCGACGGGCGCGAAGCTGGTGGTCGGCGCCGGGGACGCCGCCGCGGTGAACACCGGGACGCCGCCGGGCGAGACGAGCTACGGCGTCGTCCGCTTCCCGGCTGCCAAGGTGGACCGGGCGATCCGTGACGGGCAGCAGGTGACGCTGGGCGGTGTGACGCTGACGGCGGTGGCGACGCCGGGGCACACGCCGGGCTGCACCAGCTGGTCGATGAAGCTGCCGCATCAGGGCCGAACGCTCGACGTGCTGTTCGCGTGCAGCGTGACGGTGGCGGGCAACAAGCTGGTCGGCAACAAGCGCTATCCGGGAATCGAGGCGGATTTCCGCCGCAGCTTCGCGACGCTGGGCGCGATGAAGGCGGACGTGGTGCTGCCGTTCCACCCCGAATCGGTCGACCTGCTCGGGCGGGTAAAGCGCGGTGCGCTGGTCGATCGCGCCGTCCTGCCGAAGATGGTGGCGGACGCGCGCACGGCTTTCGATGCGGATCTCGCCAAGCAGCGCCAATGACCGGGGACGGCATCGCGGAAGCTACCGCCAGTGACGAGGCGGCCGTGATCGGCTTGTGGGAGGCGTGCGGGCTGACGCGGCCGTGGAACCCGCCGGCGGCGGATTTCCGCCGCGCGCTGAGCGGCGATGCGTCCGCGGTGCTGGTGCTGCGCCAGGATGGCGCGATCACCGGAAGCGTGATGGTGGGCGACGATGGTCATCGCGGCTGGGTCTATTATCTTGCCATCGCGCCGGATCGGCGCCGCGGCGGCGCGGGACGGGCGCTGATGGCGGCGGCGGAGACTTGGCTGCGCGTGCGAGGCGCGCCGAAGCTGCAGCTGATGGTGCGCGACAGCAACGATGCGGCGCGCGGGTTCTACGAGGCGCTCGGCTTCGACGTGCAGCCGGTTACGGTGTTCGGGCGCTTCCTGGGTTGAGCGACGGCCCCGGCTGCGGGGGTTCGGGCGCGAGGCAAAATTCGCCCCGACCGGCCATCAACGTCTTCATGCGGGTGTTGAATGCCCTAAAATCGCGCGGGTCCGAGGGGCCGCTTGGCAGTGATCGCGCCAGAGTAATGCCGGAATTACAAGTAGGTTAATCCCCAGCTTGATCGGGATCGGCAAAGACTGGACTGGACTGGACAGGTCACGACAAGCAGCGATCCAGCACCAAGTTGGAGGCCGGGCACATGACCGGAAGTCCTACCACGCCGCCATACCGCCCCGCCGCCCATCAGGCGCGCCGTTCGCGCACGACGCCGACGTTGCGCTGATGCCCGCGGACACCATCAAGCCCCAGTCCGGCTGGCGCGAGCTCTGGACGAAGGAGGATTGGTGGGCGACGTGGATCGGCCTCGCGATCGTCCTCGTCGCTTGCGCCCTGTTCTGGAGTGGGGGCAGCCTGCGCTGGCTTGCGGTCGTGCCGCCGCGGTGGACGGATTTTCGCGAGGTCATCGAGGATCTCGCGGCTAACTGGCTTCGCTATATCGGCCTGTATCTTCTCTGGCTGGCGGCCTTCTCGCTGGGCCTTGCAGTGATGGGGCAGCGGGTGCGCGCCTTCGTGCCCGCCTTCACCCTGTTGTATCTTGCCGCCTATGCGATCTTCGTCATCGGCCAGTGGCAGGAGGCGTCGTCCTATAACCTCGAGCCGCCGCTGCTCGCGCTGCTGATCGGCCTGCTCATCGCCAACACGGTGCGCCTGCCGTCCTGGTGCGAGGCGGGGCTCAAGACGGAATTCTACGTCAAGACGGGCATCGTGCTGCTCGGCGCGACCCTGCCGCTCTCGCTCGTCGTGCAGGCGGGGCCTGTGGCCATGCTGCAGGCGGCGATCGTCTCGATCGTGACCTTCTCGGTCATCTACACGGTGGCGGTGCAGTTCGGTCTCGAACGGCGCTTCGCCGCAACGCTTGGCGTTGGCGGCGCGGCGTGCGGCGTCTCAGCAGCGATCGCGGTCGCCGGGGCGGTCGGCGGGAAGAAGGAAGATACTGCCGTCGTCATCACGATCGTCGTGATCTGGGCGGTGATCATGGTCTTCGCCCTTCCGCTCGTCGCCCGCGCGCTGGGGTTGCCGACGGGGGTGGCGGGGGCGTGGATCGGCACGTCCGAATTCGCCGACGCGGCGGGCTTTGCCGCCGCGCAGACCTATGGCGGCTATGCTGGCAAGGTGCCGGGGATCGCCGGCACCGCCGATCAGGCACTGACCGCCTTCACGCTGATGAAGGTCGTCGGCCGGGACATGTGGATCGGCGTGTGGGCGGTCGGCCTCGCGATCGTCGCGACGACTCGCTGGGAGGCGCACCCCGGCGGCAGCGCGCCCGACGCGGGCGAGATCTGGCGGCGCTTCCCGAAATTCGTGATCGGGCTGTTCATCGCCTCGGCGATCATCACGCTGGCGACCGCGCACTACAGCCTCGAGGAATATAACAGCATCGTCTCGCCGGCACTGACGAACCCGCTCAAGGATCTGCGTACCTGGGCGTTCATCTTCTGCTTCTTCAGCATCGGCCTGACGACGCGCTTCCGTGATCTGGCGTCCGCCGGGCGAACACCGTTCAGCGCGTTCACCACCGGCGTCGTCGTCAACGTGATCCTGGGCTTCATCCTCTCGGTCTATGTGTTCGGCGGCTATTGGGCGGCGCTGGGCCAATGAGGATCGTTACGATCCTGCGCGAGACTCTGAAGGCCGCGGCAAGAGAGCAGCCCTGCCGCCCATGCACCCATTTCTGCGACGATCCCGCGCGCCAGGAACGTGAACTGCCCGGACTGACGGCGCTGTCTTCAACCAGCGCCTCGGTCCGCGACCAGGACGGTTTATGCCTGCGCCATGGATTGATCATCAACGGCCGACGCCGCTGCCCTGCCTTTTCCCCTGCCGTGCACCAGCCTTGAGCACAAGCCAGGGTCAGGCTGATTACGGAGACCGGCGCGAAGGGGGACTCTGCGCCGATGCCGTTCGGTCGGTTCGTGCGTTATGGGCGCGCAGGAGACCGTTCATGAACAATCCGATGGATGAATTATTGCGTGGCCGAACCGACGGCTGCTCCGCTGGCATCGATGGGCAAGATGAGGCCCCGGGCGGGATCATGGCGCTGCTCTGCCCGGCGGCGGCCATCCGTGGTGGCGAAGCGCTGGATGGGGGCCGCGCCACCGCATACGGCCCGATTGCTGCCAGCCAGCCTAATGGCGGCCATCTCGGCTGACGGTTGGGAGGGGAGAGTGAAGATCAGCCATTTTTGTGGTGTGCGTACGATAATGGCCAAGCATGCGGCGGATGACGTGGGGAATACGATGATATCGCGTGCGAATCTTGGCTGGGGCCTGCTGGGCGGACTGGCTGCCGCCCTGTCCGGCTGCGCCACGCCAACTGCGCCCGTGCAACCGCCGCCAGTTGTCGCGACGGTGACGCCGCCGCCGCCGAAGATGCCGCCGGGTGGGTATATCGGCATGCAAAGCCCGAAGAAGCGGGCGGACGGCAAGTATTTCACGCCCAACCTCGACAACACGGATCAGGCCGCCGTCTGGCATCTGCGCAACGCCTTGAACGTCGCTGCGCTGGGGTGCGACCAGGCAGGTGGCGGTGTGCTCGAGCATTACAATGCGTGGCTCAGGACCCGCGCCGCCGCGATCGATCGCTACTACAAGGCCTATATCCGGGAGTGGCAAGCGCCCGGTTGGTGGGACTGGCAGCGGGTCTATGACGACAATCAGACGCGCATCTACAATTTCTACGCCCAGCCGGCGATCCGGGCGGCCTTCTGCGCAGTGGCGCGAGAGGAGGTCGTGAAAGTCATCCAGGTGGAGGATGACGACCTGCCGGCTTTCGCGCGAGAGTCCCTGCTGCGGCTCGACCGGCCGTTCGTGGAGTTCTTCGCCGCCTATGATGCGTGGCGCGACTATTACCAGCCGGCGCCGCCACCGGTGGTTCCGCCACAGGTGGTAAGGACGATCGAGGCGCCGGTTGTGGTGACCCCGCCGGCCGCGGTGGCGACGCTGGACGGCGGTGATGCGGTAGCGAGCGCACCCGAAGCCTCGCCATCTCCTCCGGCCGGTGATGCCGAGGAGACCCCGCCGGCGAATGTTGCGGAGGCCGCGCCCCCTCCGCCTCAGTGACGGCTCGCCATTCGCGGTGCGTCAAGGGCGGGGGCAAGGCGAGGAACCGTCACCAGTTCCGAACTAGGGCCTGATGGTTTCACCAACCGCTCGACGATCCAGCGATGGTCAACGCCGGCCCGACCAGCCACCATGCGGGATCGGGGCACTGGAGTGAGAAGCCATGGCAGGCGGGCGGGCGTTCAGGCAGGAGCAGCGGGGCGTTGCGGCGGGTATGGCGGCGGCGCTGGCGACGACCGTCATCGTTCTTGGCGCCACGGCACTTGCCTGGCCGGGGGAGGCCTTGCCGTTCCCCGACCGGTTGCAGCTGACGCTTCGTGCGGACCTGATCGTCATTGTGTGGCTGGCCGCGGCGATCGGCAATGTGGCGCGGCTGCGGTTCTTTTCCGAACAGGACATTGGCGGCAGCAGCGCGGAGGACGCGTCCGCGAAGATCCGGGTGGCCGGCGCGATCCTTCAGAACACGTTCGAGCAGGCGGTGCTGGCGATCGTCACCCATCTGATCGTTGCGGCGACGTTCGCGCGCGCCGGAACGGCGATCATAATGCTGGCGTGCCTGTTCGCAGCCGGGCGCCTGCTGTTCTGGATCGGGTACAGGAAGGGCGCGCGGGCGCGGGCGTTCGGGTTTGCGCTTACCTTTTATCCGAGCGTTCTCGCCTTGCTAGCGGCAGCCGTGGCGATGGTGCTGGGTGTGGCGACCTGATCCTGCGGCTCAGTGCTCTGCCCGGCGGGTGCTCTTCATGATCCACCATGTGAGGGCTGAGAGGCCGCTGCCGGCGGCGGCGACGCACCACAGGCTGCCGTTGGGGGACCAGAGGAAGGTGCGGGCGCCCAGGATGCCGCCAGCGACCAGCGCGAGCCAGAGCTGGAGGAAGGGCAGCCACTGCGTATCAGGCTGGCCGCGGATCGCGTCCGCAAGGCGGTGGGCGAACTTCACCAGCGTGCCGGTCATGTAAGTGACGCCGATGCCGACGTCGCCCGCGCGGCGGAAGATCGCGTTGGCGGCGCCCATCGCGAGGCACAGGAAGCCGATCGCGGGCACCTCCTGGCCGAAGCTGTCGAACACCGCGGCGGCGAGCAGCAGGAGCGCGACACTGATCGTGGCGACGACCTTGCGGTGGCCGCTGGGCGCGCCTTCGCTGACGATGACGTTGAGGATCACGCCCGTCACGAACAGTGCGATGAGGCCCGTCGCCGCCGCTGCGAACGCGCCGGCTTGTGCGAAGCCGACGGCAAGGAGGGTGGAATTGCCGCTCATGAACGACACGAACAGGCCGCCCGATTTCAGGAAGCCGATGGCGTCGACCGCGCCGGCGAGCGCGGCGTAGCCGCCGGCAAGGTTCCGCAGGTTTCGACCATATTCCAGCATCGCCGTGCTCCGTTCGGATCAGCCCGTGGCATGATGCCGGCGGCTATCCTGGCCGGAAGAGTAGAATAGCCGGGCAGGCCCGCAATTGCGGATTACCACAGGTCCCGGTCGCAGCAGTCCAGCCGCCGCGCCGGCCGATCCGACCGCTAACTTAACCCATTTTAGTCAAACAACTGAATTCGTTAGGAACGGCCGCCGTGCTGGTGCGCTGGACCCCGCAGTCATCCCTGCGGAGAAGCGATCATGTTCATGCACAACAAGCGACTGCAATATACGGTGCGCGTGTCCGAGCCGAACCCGCGGCTCGCCACGATGATGATGGAGCAGTTCGGCGGCGCGGATGGCGAACTGGCGGCGGCGATGCGCTATTTCACGCAAGGGTTGGGCGAGGATGATCCCGGCCGCAAGGACATGCTGCTCGACATCGCCACCGAGGAATTGAGCCACCTCGAGATCATCGGATCGATCGTCGCCATGCTCACGAAGGGCGTGAAGGCGCAGCTGGCCGAGGGACAGATGAAGGAGGCCGAGCTGTACCAGCTGATCGGATCGACCGGCAGCAGCGCGAAGGAATCGATCCTGTTCGGCGGCGGGCCGGCGCTGTGCGATTCCGCGGGCGTGCCTTGGACTGCGGCCTATGTCGATTCGCGCGGCGAGCCAACCGTCGACCTGCGATCGAACATCGCCGCCGAGGCGCGCGCGAAGATCGTCTACGAGCGGCTGATCAACATCACCGACGATCCCGGCATCAAGGATGCGCTGGGCTTCCTGATGACGCGCGAGGTGGCGCACCAGAAATCGTTCGAGAAGGCGCTGTACGCGATCGAGAACAACTTCCCGTCGGGCAAGCTGCCGGGCGTGGAGAAATATGCCAGCATGTACGTCAACACCTCGCAGGGTGAGGGTGACACGACCGGGCCGTGGAACAGCGGCGAGGAATGGGACCGCGTTGACGACCTGCAGCAGGTGATGCCGGCGGACGGCGGCGACGGGACGGCAAGCGTGAAGCTGCCGGCAAAGGACACGAAGGTCGCGGCGAAGATGGCCGAGCGCACGATGTCCGACCCGGCATCGGACCCCACGACGGGCGCCGATCTTGGCGCCGGGCCGGGTGCAGGGCGGACCAAGAACGGTGACATGGGCGGCGCGCCGGATATCGAATCCGCGCCGGCGATGGCCGAAGCAACGCAGGGAAAATGACGTGGGAGGGCAGCGTCCGGTAACCGGGCGCTGCCTTTTCGATGTTCAGCGGAGCGGCGCCTTCAGTGCGGGCGCGCCGCGTCACCCACCACGTCCTGCTGCGGCATCGGGCTGATCCAGCGGTAGATCATGCCGCCGGCCGCGCCGCCGATCAGCGGCGCGAGCCAGAACAGCCAGAGCTGCGCCAGCGCCCAGCCGCCGACGAACAGTGCGGGCCCGGTGCTGCGCGCGGGGTTCACCGATGTGTTGGTGACCGGGATGCTGATGAGGTGGATGAGCGTCAGCGCCAGGCCGATCGCGATGGGCGCGAACTGGACCGGCGCGCGGCCGTGCGTCGCGCCCATGATGATGAACAGGAACACTGCCGTCAGCACGACCTCGGCGGTGAAGGCGGAGGCGAGCGAATAGCCGCCGGGCGAATGCGCGCCATAGCCATTGGCGGCGAAGCCCGAGGCGGGCGCGTCGAAGCCGGGCGCGCCGCTGGCGATGAGGTACAGGATGAAAGCGCCGAGGATCGCGCCGACCACCTGGGCGACGATGTACGGCACCACGTCCTTGCCCGGGAAGCGGCCGCCGACCGCCAGCCCGACCGTGACTGCGGGATTGAGGTGGCAGCCCGAGATGTGGCCGATCGCATAAGCCATCGTCAGGACGGTAAGGCCGAAGGCGAGCGAGACGCCGGCAAAGCCGATGCCGAGTTCCGGGAAGGCCGCCGCCAGCACGGCCGAGCCGCAGCCGCCGAAGGTGAGCCAGAAGGTGCCGATCAGTTCGGCAGTCAGCTTTCGGGTGTTCTCCACCTTCTCTCTCCGTCCACGGCCTGTCGTGAGACGGTGAGACACCAGATCGGCGGCGGCGGAAATACGGGGTTTGCCGGAGCGCGGAGCCAGACGCCCGGTTCAATAGCGGGGGCGGTCGGGGCCGCGCCGTCGCACATGCCTTTTGCACGCGCGCAGGCTGTGCTTCGCTGGGCCTGACCGTCGAGGATGGGGAGGAGGGCGTATGATCACCGTCTGGGGCGGGCAGGTTTCGCGATCGATGCGCGTGGTGTGGTTGCTGGAGGAGATGGGCCTTCCCTACACCGTGAGGCAGGTGGACATGCTGGCGCCCAATCGCGAGTCCGAGTTCCTGGCGCTCAATCCGGCGGATTACATCCCCGCGATCCAGGATGGCGATGTGACGATGGTCGAATCGATCGCGATCATGGAATATCTCCTCGGCCGCTACGGGCCGACGCCGCTCGCGCCGGCGCCAAACGACGCCGCGTTCCCGGCCTATCAGCAGTTCCTGCATCTTGGCGAAGCCGGGCTGGCGACTCTGATGATGCCGGTGATCGTCAGCCGCTTCCTCGCACCCGAGGCCGAGCGCGACAATTGGGGTGCGACATGGTGCCTGCACTCGTTCGGGAAGCGGCTGCGGCTGGTGGCGGACCGGCTCGCTAAATCGCCATATCTGGCCGGCGACTCGTTCACGGCGGCGGACATTTCCGTCACCTACGCCCTTACGCTGGGGCAGCGGACGTGCGGCATCACGCTGGGTGACGCGGAGCATGACTATCTCGCGCGCACCACCGGGCGAGGCGCGTACCAGCGGGCGATGGTGCGATCGCATGAAGGGGTGAAGGCGTAGCTGCTCGCCCCTGCGCGAGGGCTGTCGCGGTCGAGCTTCGCTATGGCGCGTGGATAAACACCAGGCGGCGTTTCCATTGTCCATTCGCGACCGCCGCGCAGATGCCTGTTCCTTTGCAACTTGCGCGCAGCAGCCAAGGTGCAGCATCGATGCCGGATGATAACGATCCGGCCATCCCGCACCGATGAAGGCGAGCGCGTTGTTGAGATCTGGCGAGGTGCTGTCGACGCGACGCACGGCTTTCTCACCCCCGCCGATCGTCTCGCGCTCGACGACCTTATCACAGGCTTTCTGCCAGAGGCTCCGCTCTGGATCGCCGCAGACGAGAACGACCGGGCGCTGGCCTTCATGCTGGTGGAGGACGGGCACATGGAGGCGCTGTTTGTCGACCCCGCCGTTCGCGGCCGCGGGATCGGTGCCGCCCTCGTTCGGCACGGCTTGAGCCTCCACCCGGCCATGACCACCGACGTTAACGAGCAGAATGGCCAGGCTGTCGGGTTTTACGAGAGAATGGGCTTCAACCAGACCGGCCGCTCGCCGATCGATGGCCAGGGGAGGCCCTATCCCCTCCTGCACCTGGCTTTCCGGCCCTGATCGTTAGCCGTTGCGGATCGCGGGGAGATCGCTCTTGGGTGCGCTCGCGGCGAATATGAGTGGTTAAGGGTTTGTGGAAAGCTGCCGGTCGCTTTGCTTAGGGAAGCGCCCCTATCGTTAGGGCCAGGACCGAAAGGCACAATAGAACCCATGCAGACAATCGAAGTGAAAGATGCCGGACGCGCCACTTCCACAGCATCGCCGCTGATACCAGCGCGATGACCGCGCAAGCGGCCGCGAAATAGCGAAGTTGCGTCGTCCCATCAGGATCACGCGGGAACCGCCCAACAAGGGCGAGCATACAAAATAAGACTGCCGTAACGATGAAAGCGCCACCAGTCATCTGCGGATACATGCGCCAAGCGCGACGGACTTCAGAACCTTCAGTGGCTATGGTTTGCTGCTCGGCGTGCAGTCACTCGTAGCGGTTCGGCTTCATAGCGGCATTGTGAACGCGTCAAAGGAACGTCCGCAATTGGGGCGCTTCCTGTCGGGCAGCTTTAGGAAGGCGTTGGCGCGGTTTCGAATGGCGGAGAGTGGGTGGGAAGCGGTCAAGCCGCTTTCCTCACAGTAGACTTAAGCTAGGATCCTATTCTCTACCTCGTGGGAAGTGCTGCACATCCCCGGGCACCGTAATCCAATGGTGCATCGTCTGCTCCCACACCGATCGCACGGGCGGTTGAAAAGTGGGATCGGCGATTGCCCCCACGGCGACGCCAATCATGGTTGGGTGCTTGCCCGCCCGCGCAAAAACGCTCGAGCCGCACGACGGGCAGAAAAATGTCTCGAAGGTGTTCCCCTCATCGGTAGGCCGCTCATAGCATTGCGCCTTTCCGTCAATGGTCAGTTGGTCGGCGGGATAATAGGCCATCAAACCAAAGGGCGATCCGGTGCGGCGCTGACAAGCAGTGCAATGGCAAGCGACGACGGCGGGGGCTGGGCCAGGAAGCTTGACCACCAACTGGCCACACTGACACTTTGCCTTCATTGGCGATTCCTCCGGCAACACTTTCCCACACCGATGGCAGGTCCGCAAATGGGGCGTTTCCTGCCGGACCGCTTTTTGCGCGCCGTCGCGGAGAACTCCTTCGCTGCGGGCGCGCATTTCCGCGAGTCCTAGAAGGCCCAATTCCCTCTCAGGTCGGGCGCGATAGCGATCGTCGCAGCCTTTCCTTTTGTGACGATTGTTGATGATCGGCTCCGTCACTTTGAGGCCATTACTTAGCGCGGCAATGGCTAGCGTCCAGATGCTGTCGACTTGGGCGATGTCGAGCGCGGCGGCAGCCTTCTGTCGCTGACGCTTTCGTGTGCCGACCGATCAGGATTGTGAGAGGAGCCGCTTCTGCCGTTCCGGCTTGGTGTCGGCGATCAGATAGTTCGGCTCGAAATCGCCCGTTTTGGCAAGCGCGTGCCAATCGTGGATGTGCACTCTGCCGCGCGAAAGATCGACGATACCAGTCTCGCGAAGCGCCTTCAGCGATCGGTTGACATGCACGGCGGTCAACGCGGTGGCGTCGGCCAGCTGCTCCTGCGTCACGGGAAAGTCGAACTTTGACAGTACCTCGCGGTCCCGGCCGTAGCGGATCGACATTTCGCAGATGGCGTGGGCGATCCTTGTTCGCGCATCGCGCCGGCCCACGTTGATCACCCACTGCATCAAGATCGCTGAGTCCAGCAACGAGTCTCGCCAGAACGCCTCCGCAAGAGCCGGAAACCTTGCCGCGAGGATGCGGATTTCAGCGTGGGGGACACGCAGAATTGTCGTGTCGCAAAGCGCCGTCAAACCGCCCGGCCCGATCGGGCGGACCGCTGCGTGGAGATCGACCATGTCGCCGGAATATGAAATGCGGTGAACTGCCGTGCACCCGATGCGGTCTGGCCGAAACGTCCCGCAAGACCCGAGGCGATGAAGCTTACTGTACGTCACATGTTCGTTGATGTGAACGAAGTCCTGGCGATCCCGAACTTTGACCAAGTGCGTGGGAAGCGACAAGACGGCCTGCTTTTCCCCTTCGGTGAGGATTGAGCGGCATGTGAGACGATCCACGACCGACTGTAGGCTGTTCTCGGCCGAGAAACCCATGGCCGGTGCTCCGAAACTGCAGGCGGGAGCACGTAACAACTCTCAGGCGTCAACGCCTGTGGGCGACGTGTTGACGATAAGTCCGGCCATAGCGCCAGCGAAGGAGCGCGCTCTGATGTAAATCAGCGTGGAGCACATTTCGTTACGCTTCGATATTGAGCTGCGTTACCAAGGCGGAGGCAGTTTCCGGCGCGGGCACGCGTATTCGCCATTCCGATAAGGGTGAATACCTGCGCGGCTCGTGCAATCCATCAGCCGCCGGGAGCACGATGAGGGCCACAATGACGCTTACCATGTACGGAATTCCCAATTGCGACACCGTGAAGAAGGCTCGGGTGTGGCTAGGCGAGCACGGCGTCCCGTACCGCTTTCACGATTACAAGAAGGCGGGCGTTGACGTGGCGGTGCTGACGCAGGCGGTCGATGCGCTCGGCTGGGAGACGGTGCTGAACCGGCAGGGCACGACGTTCCGCAAGCTGCCCGAGGCGGAGCGGGCGGATCTGGATGCGGTGCGTGCGATGGCGATCATGGAAGCGCATCCATCGACGATCAAGCGCCCGCTGCTGGTGGGCGACGGCATCTTGGAGGCCGGGTTCAAGCCGGATCGCTACGCCGCGTTGTTCGACAAGGGCTGACCTTCCAGGGGGAGCAAGGCGCGACTCGGGGCACGGGGCGGCGTGCCTCGGCGAGACGCCGCCTCTGCTGCCGACCATTGCGTCGGCGCAACGAAAGGCGCAGCATCCTTCCGACAAGGCTGGGGAGGATGAAGATGGCATTGGCTCGTCGTGCACCGCCGTGGTTCTGGATCGTCACGTTGCTGCTGCTGCTCTGGCAGGCGATGGGGCTGCTGTCCTTCTACGAGCATGTGACGAACGGTGCCGAGGCGATGGGCGCGGTGCCGAGCGATTATGACCGGCAACTGATCGCGTCGCTGCCGCGCTGGTATGACTGGGTTTATGCGGTCGCGACGTGGGGCGGGCTGGCGGCGGGGATCGCGCTGGTGCTTCGGCGCGCCATCGCGGTGCCGCTGGCGATCGTCTCGCTCGCCGCGATCGTGGTGATGTTTGGCTGGATGTTCCTGGCGACCGACATCATCGCGATGAAGGGCTGGTGGACGACATATTTCCCCGCGGCGATCTTCGCGATCGGGGCCTTCACCTTGTGGTTCGCGATGACCGCCAAGGCACGCGGCTGGATCGTGTGAAGCGAACCGGCTAAGCGGCCCCCATGTCCACGACTTTCACGATCGACAGCTCCACCAGCCGCGCGACGCCTGTTTCGGCGCCGATGAAGCGGGTGACCGTTCCTGCCGTGCGCCAGCGCAAGGGCAAGGAGCCGCTGGTGATGCTGACCGCCTATACCGTGCGTACGGCGCAGCTGCTGGACCCGCATTGCGACATGCTGCTGGTGGGCGACAGCCTGGGACAGGTGATCTACGGCCTGCCTTCGACGGTGCCGGTGACGCTGGAGATGATGGCGGCACATGGCGCGGCGGTGGTACGCGGCAGCTATCACGCGATGGTGATCGTCGACATGCCGTTCGGCAGCTACGAAGCCAGCCCGGAAAAGGCGTTCGAGAGCGCTTCCTGGCTGCTGAAGCAGACCGGCGCGGCGGCGGTGAAGATGGAAGGCGGAACGGCGATGGCGTCGACCGTGGCGTTCCTTTCCGAGCGCGGCATTCCCGTAATGGGGCATGTCGGCCTGACGCCGCAGGCGGTGAATGCGCTGGGCGGCTATGGCGCGCGCGGCCGATCGGAGGCCGAGGCGCGCAAGATCGTGGGCGATGCGGTGGCAGTGGCGGAGGCCGGCGCCTTCTCGGTGGTGATCGAAGGCGTGGTGGAGCCGATCGCGATCGAGATCACGCGATCGGTCAGCGTGCCGACGATCGGCATCGGCGCGTCGGCGGAATGCGACGGCCAGGTGCTGGTGACCGAGGACATGCTTGGCCTGTTCGAGCGCGTGCCGCGGTTCGTGAAGCGTTATGGCGACATGGCGAGCTTCATCGGCGATCACGCCGCGGCCTATGCCGAGGAAGTGAAAACGCGCGCATTTCCGGGGGCGGAGCAGACTTACGCCCCCAAAACGTGAGCCGCTTTCGTTTTCCGCCGGCAGGCCGTAAAGCTCGCCGCCGATTTCCTTTAGTATCGGAGTAGGTCGTGGCGCTCACGCCGCAGAACAACCAGGCATTCCTGCGCGAAGTCGACGAGGAACTGCGCAAGGAACAGGCTGCGGCGCTGGCGAAGCGCTGGGGCCTCATCATCGCTGCCGTGATCGTCGTGACGCTCGCGGCCTTCGGTGGATACCTCTTCTGGCAGCATCAGAAGCGCGAGGAAGCCGGACGCGAGGGTGAGAAGTTGCAGCTGGTGTGGGACGATCTGGCCGCCAATCGGCTGGAGAAGACGACCGCGCCGCTGGCCGAGCTCGCCCAGTCCAAGTCCGATGGCTATCGCGCGGTGGCGCTGTTCACCCAGGCCGACCTGCTGCTGCAGAAGGACGACCTGAAGGGCGCGGCGGCCAAGTTCGGACAGATCGCGGCCGACGAGTCGCTGGACGCGCCGTTCCGCCAGCTGGCGCTGGTGCGCCAGACGATGGCCGAGTTCGACACGATCAAGCCCGACCAGGTGGTCACGCGGCTGCGTGGGCTGGCGGTACCGGAGAACCCCTATTTCGGCAGCGCCGGTGAACTGGTGGCGCTGGCCTACCTGAAGCAGGGCCGCCGCGATCTTGCCGGCAAGCTGTTCGGGCAGATCGCGCAGGACGAGAAGGTGCCGGCGACGATCCGTCAACGCGCGGTTCAGATGGCGGGCGTACTTGGTGTCGACGCCGTGCCGGCAGAGGCGGGCACGAAGAGTGATGGCGGCACCGGCCCGGCTGCGGGCGGGGCACAGAGCAAGGCACAGTAATGAAAAAGTCGATTGCCGCCCCGATCGCAGTGGCGAGCCTGATGGCTCTGAGCGCCTGCGGCATCTTCAAGGGCCAGGAAAAGAAGACGCCGACGGTCGGCAATCGCGTGCCGATCCTGGTATCGGAGAATGAGGCGGAGGTGGATCCGTCGCTGTCGGGCGTGCAGGTGCTGCTGCCGGCGGCCGAGGTGAACGCGGAGTGGACCCAGCCGGGCGGCAATGCCGCGAAGGACATGGGCCATCTGGCGCTTGGCGGATCGCCGGCGCGGATCTGGGGCGCGTCGATCAACGGCGGATCGAACCGCCAGCAGCTCGGCGGCACGCCAGTGATTGCGGACGGCAAGCTCTTCGTCGTCGACGTCGAGGCGCGGGTGCATGCGTTCAACGCGGACACCGGAAGCTCGATCTGGTCCACGGCATTGGCCAAGGACGAATCGAACAAGTCCGCGCTGTTCGGCGGCGGCGCCAGCGTCGACGGCGGCCGCGTCTATGCGACGAGCGGGCTTGGCGACGTGGTGGCGCTGAACGCCGCCGATGGCAGCGAAGTGTGGCGTTCCAAGCCGGGCGGGCCGCTGCGCGGCGCCCCTACGGTGGCCAATGGCCAGATTTATGTGCTGAGCCAGGACAACCAGCTCTATGCGCTGGGCGAGGCTGACGGGAAGGTGCAGTGGACCGCGTCCGCCAGCGTCGAGACGCAGGGCGTGTTCGGCGTCGCGGCACCGGCTGCGGCGGCGGGCACGATCGTCGCGGGCTTCTCCTCGGGCGAGCTCAATGCCTATCGCTACGAGAACGGCCGCACCCTGTGGCAGGACGCCTTATCGCGCACCAGCATCTCCACCTCGGTTTCGAGCCTGGCCGACATCGACGCGGATCCGGTGATCGCTGACGGACGCGTCTATGCCGTGGGGCAGGGCGGGCGCATGGTGGCGATCGAGATCGCGACCGGGCAGCGCCTGTGGGAGCAGAATTTCGCCAGCATCACGACGCCATGGATCGCGGGCGAGTGGCTGTTCGTCGTGACCGACGATGCGCGTCTGGTGTGCCTGTCGCGCGCCAACGGCAAGGTCCGCTGGATCGGCCAGCTGCGCGCGTACAAGAACGAGAAGAAGAAATCGAACCCCTACACCTGGTTCGGCCCGGTTCTCGCCGGTGACCGGCTGTGGCTGACCAATTCGCGCGGCGAACTGGTCGGCGTGTCGCCGGCCGACGGCAGCGTGCAGGTGACGATCGACGCGTCCGACAGCTTCACCTTGCCGCCGATCGTGGCGAACCAGACCCTGTACACGCTCGATCATAAGGGACGCATGTCCGCGTACAGGTGACGCGGGGGCGGCGAGCGGGTAGGGGGGCGCGATGGCACGTCTCCCCACCGTCGCGATCGTCGGCCGCCCTAATGTCGGCAAGTCCACGTTGTTCAACCGTCTCGTCGGCAAGAAGCTGGCGCTGGTGGATGATCGCCCCGGCGTAACCCGCGACCGGCGCGAGGGCGATGCGCACCTCCTGGGCCTGGATTTCCGCGTCGTCGACACCGCGGGCTACGAAGACCATGACGCGCACTCGCTGCCGGGCCGTATGCGCCTGCAGACCGAGGCGGCGGTGGCGTCGGCGGACGTCGCGCTGTTCATGGTCGACGCGCGTGCCGGGATCGTACCGCTGGACGAGGAGATCGCGCGCTGGCTGCGGGGATCGACCACGCCGATCGTGCTGGTCGCTAACAAGGCGGAGGGGCGCTCCGCCGAACAAGGCATACTAGAATCGCTGGCGTTGGGCTTTGGTGATCCCGTCCAGCTGTCGGCCGAACATGGCGAAGGCGTCGCCGACCTGTTCGAAGCGCTGCTTCCGTATCTCGACAAGGAGGCGGAGGACGAGGGGGCGGATGACGAGGGGGAGAACCCTGACGCGCCGCTGAAGCTGGCGATTGTCGGGCGGCCGAACGCGGGCAAATCGACGCTGGTCAACCGGATGCTGGGCGAGGATCGCATGATCACCGGGCCCGAGGCGGGGATCACGCGCGATTCGATCGCGATCGATTGGGAATGGCGCGGGCGGCCGGTGCGGCTGATCGATACCGCGGGGATGCGCAAGCGCGCCAAGGTGCAGGACAAGCTGGAAAAGCTTTCCGTCGCCGATGCGCTGCACGCGGTGGACTTCGCCGAAGTCGTCGTGCTGCTGCTGGATGCGACGCTTGGCCTTGAATCGCAGGATCTGCGCATCGCCGATCGCGTGCTGGAGGAAGGGCGCGCGCTGATCATCGCGCTGAACAAATGGGATGTCGCCGAAGACCCCTCGTCACTGTTCAACGGCGTGAAGGCGGCGCTTGGTGATGGCCTGAGCCAGGTGAAGGGCGTGCCGCTGATCACCGTGTCGGCGATGACCGGCAAGGGTATCGACCAGCTGATCGGCGCGGCCTTCGAGACGCGGGAGGCATGGTCGCGCCGCGTGCCGACCGGCGAGCTCAACCGCTGGTTCGAGCGGGCGATCGAAGCCAACCCGCCGCCCGCGCCGGGCGGCAAGCGGATCAAGATGCGCTATGTGACGCAGGTCAAGACACGGCCGCCGAGCTTCGTGATCTTCGGCACGCGCGTCGACCAATTGCCGGCGAGCTACGAACGCTATCTGGTCAATTCGATGCGTAAAGATCTTGGATTTGGTGCCGTTCCGGTCCGTCTGACGTTGCGAGCACCTAAGAACCCTTACAGTAGCTGACGCTTACCCGCTATTTACTTCACGGCGATAGATGATCTTACTTGCGCTGTAGTCATCCACAGCGCGCAGGGGAATGGGATCGTGTCGTTCGAAGGCAGCGCGTTGGTCGACTGGGCAGCCTTTGCGAAGGCGCGGGCGGAGCTTGGTGCCGACTTCGTGCGGATCCTCGGCTATTTCCGCGAGGACGGAGTGAAATCCGTTGCGGCGATCGAGGCGGGCATGCGCGCGCTCAATGCCGCGGCGATTGTGATTCCAGCGCATACGCTGAAGGGCGAGGCGGGCCAGTTCGGGGCGACGCCGCTCGCTGATCTGGCTGAAGCGATCGAGGTGATTGCGCGCGACTGCGTCGAGGCGCGCGAGACGCCTGAGGCCGCGGTGGAGGACGTCGCTCGGCTGCGGCCGCTGTTCAATGAAACGCTGGCGCTGCTGGAGCGTGAAGCCGGCCCGATGGCTGCACGCCGGCCAGCGACCGGGTTCGGCCGACGCCCGGCTGGCGGGACGTTCGGCCGATCCTGATCGTGCCCCGGTGAAAGGCGCCGGCCAAAGGCCGGCACCGGACGATCAGCCGTCCGCCTGCTCCGGCTGGGCGTTGAGCTGGATATAATTCTGCAGACCCATGCGCTCGATCATCTCGAACTGTCGTTCGAGCGTGTCGACATGCTCTTCCTCGCTCAGCAGGATCTTGGTGAAGAGATCGCGGCTGACGAAATCCTTCACTTCCTCGCAATAGGCGATCGCGGCCTTAAGCTGCGCGACGGCCTCGATCTCCATGGCGAGATCGGCCTTCAGCACTTCCTCGACGGTCTCGCCGATGCGCAGGCGGCCGAGCAGCTGGAAATTGGGGAGGCCATCGAGGAACAGGATGCGCTCCGCCAGCCAATCGGCGTGCTTCATCTCGTCGATCGATTCGTGCCGCTCGAATTCGGCGAGCTTGCGCACGCCCCAGTGCTCGAGCAGGCGATAGTGCAACCAATATTGGTTGATCGCGGTAAGTTCGTTCTTGAGCGTTTCGTTCAAGAACTCGATGACGCGTGCGTCGCCCTTCATTGCAGTGCCTCCGTTACGGGGCCGGCTTGTATCGTCGGTGGGGCGTGAGCGCCATCTAAAAAATGGCGGATTTCTGCGGATTCCTGAGATTGCGAACGCTACGCAGCAGCGCGCTCTTCATCGATAATGGCTCGCGCGAACGTGACGCACTGGCCGCACTTGGGCTGGCGACCGAGCGAGCGATAGGCCTGACATGCCGTCTTCGATCCAGAGCGTGCAGCGTTGCGGACGTCGCTTTCGCGGATGGCATTACAGACGCAAACGACCATGTTGATCTCCCCTCACGGCTGAGCATGGGGTAGGGCTAATGCGAATGTGTCGCAAGTCCTTTTGCGTCTTATTCGCAAATTAGCGGTGCGTGATCGGCTGCAGCTTGAGCCGGGCCATGCTGCGCCACAGCCATTCGAACGGCCCGTAGGCGAACCGGTCGAGCCATGGCTTCGACCAAAGCAGCATCGCGGCGCAGATCACGGCGACGATGGGATAGAGCTGCCACCGCTCGAGACGGCCGAACCAGCCGAGGCCGTAGCCGTAGAAGAGCAAGGTGCAGAGGAGGCTGGTGGCGAGATAGTTGCTGAACGCCATCCGCCCGACCGCGGCGATCCGCCGGGTCAGAGCGCCGGCTGGCCCGCGCTGCATCAGGAGGATGATCGTCGCTGCATAGGCCAGCGCGAGGCCCGGGCGCAGCAGGACGAGGTGGAGCGGATCTGCCAGCAGCAAGGTGAGCGGATCGAAGTTCGTGCTGGAGATCCACCAGACGAGCGGGAGGTACAGCGGCAGGCAGATGCCGTAGCCGAGCAGCATCAGCTGCCGGTAGCGCCGGCGCGGCCATTCGCCAGCGAAGAAGCCGCTGCGGAACAGCGCCATGCCCAGCAGCATCAGTGCGATCGTTTCCGGGAGCAGCGAGGGCATGACCTCGGTCTGCGCCTCATAGGTGCGGGCAATGCGGGCGGGCAGCACATCCGACCATCCGCCGCGGAAAGCGGCGATCTCCGCCGGGATTTCGGCGCGCAGTTCCGCGATGCCGCCCGTATAGCGCGACCATTTGTCCTGCAGCGCCACGGGCGCATCAGCCGCGGTGGCGCGCGCCTCGAAGTGCCGTGCGGCGGCGTGATCGGCGATGCTGGCGACGAGTTGCAGGAGCATGATGATCGTGGCCAGGGCGAGCAGCGCCTCGGTTCGCCAGCGTCGCGCGGCGAAGATGATCGCGCCGCCGATCGCATACGGAACGAGGATGTCGCCCGACCAGATCAGATAGGCGTGTACCATACCGATCAGGAACAGGGTGATCATGCGCGCATAATGGACGCGCGCCGGGCTTTGGCCGGCGGCGAGTGCGCGCTCCGCGATCAGCATCGTGGAGGCGCCGAACAGGATCGTGAACAGGCCGCGCATCTTGCCGTCGGCAAGAACGAAGGCGATCGCCCAAGCCCACCAGTTCGCCCCTGTCGCCCCGCCATAGAAGGTGGGATCGACATAGGCGTAACTCGGCATCGCGAAATCGACGATGTTGAGCAGCAGGATGCCCATCACCGCGACGCCGCGGATCACGTCAAGCGTGACGAGCCGGGCGGACGCTTCGGTCGGGACGGCGCGCATCGGGCGTGGCGGGGTGCCGGCGGGCGGATCAGCCCTCCAGCGACACCTCGCCGCCCATCAGTTTCGGGAAGAAGCCCTCGTGCGCCGCACGCAGCGTGTCGAGCGTGACGACATCGTCGCGGTCGGGTCGCTCGAAGATCAGGCGCTTGCCGCCGGTGCGGCCCATCGGCTCCGCCTCGACCCCGGCCTCGAGCGCGGCCTGGAGGAAATCGGCCAGCGCGTGATCGTGGACGGTGATGATGTAGACGCCCTGATCCTCACCGAAGAAGCTTGCCGCGCAGCCGAACGGCTGCTTGCGATCGATCATCGCGCCGATGTTGCCGGCGAGCGCCATTTCGGCGAGCGTGACGGCGATGCCGCCGTCGGAGACGTCGTGAACGGCGGAGAGCTGGCCGAGGTCGATCGCGGTGCGGATGAGATCGCCGGTCGCCTTCTCCTGCGCCAGATCGACGCGGGGCGGGGGGCCTTCCTCGCGGCCGTGGACCTCGCGCAGCCAGAGCGACTGGCCGAGATCGCCGCGGCGGGTGCCGACCGCGAGGATGACGTCGCCCGGGCCCTTGAAGGCGATCGTGGCGCTCTTCGACCAGTCCGCCATCAGGCCGACGCCGCCGATCGCGGGGGTGGGAAGGATCGCCGAACCGCCGCCGGTCGCCTTCGATTCGTTGTAGAGCGAGACGTTGCCGGAGACGATCGGGTAGTCGAGCGCGCGGCACGCCTGCGCCATGCCGTCGAGGCAGCCGACGATCTGGCCCATGATCTCCGGGCGCTGCGGGTTGGCGAAATTGAGGCAGTTGGTGATCGCGAGCGGCTTGGCGCCGACCGCGGTGAGGTTGCGCCAGGTTTCGGCGACGGCCTGCTTCCCGCCCTCGACCGGATCGGCGTAGCAATAGCGCGGGGTGCAATCGGTGGTGATCGCCAGCGCCTTGTCGGTGCCGTGGACGCGCACAACCGCGGCGTCGCCGCCGGGGCGCTGCACCGTGTCGGCGCCGACCATGTGGTCATATTGCTCCCAGATCCAGCGGCGCGACGCGATGTCGGGCGAGCCCATCAGCGTGACGAGATCGGCTGCGATGTCCTTGCACTCCGGCACGTCGACCAGCGCCTTGGCCGGCGGGGTGGGGACGTGCGGGCGGTCGTAGAGCGGCGCCTCGTCCGCGAGCGGGGCGAGCGGGATGTCGCAGACGGTGTCGCCCTTCCACTTGAGCACCATGCGCCCGGTATCGGTGACGTGGCCGATGACCGCGAAATCGAGCTCCCACTTGCGGAAGATCGCCTCGGCAAAGGCCTCGCGGCCCGGCTTCAGCACCATCAGCATGCGCTCCTGCGATTCGGAGAGCATCATTTCGTAGGGCGTCATGCCCTCTTCACGCTGCGGCACGTCGTCCATGATCAGCTCGATGCCGACGCCGCCCTTGGATGCCATCTCGACGCTGGAGGAGGTGAGGCCGGCGGCGCCCATGTCCTGGATCGCGACGATCGCGTCGGAGGCCATGAGCTCGAGGCAGGCCTCGATCAGCAGCTTTTCGGTGAACGGATCGCCGACCTGAACCGTCGGGCGCTTCTCCTCCGCGTCTTCGCCGAAATCGGCCGAGGCCATGGTCGCGCCGTGGATGCCGTCGCGGCCGGTCTTGGAGCCGACATAGACGATCGGATTGCCGATGCCGCTGGCCGCGGAATAGAAGATCTTGTCCTGGTCAGCGACGCCGACCGTCATCGCGTTGACGAGGATATTGCCGTCATAGGCAGGGTGGAAGTTCACCTCGCCCCCTACGGTCGGAACGCCGACGCAATTGCCGTAGCCGCCGATGCCATGGACCACGCCCGAGATGAGGTGACGCATCTTGGGATGATCGGGACGGCCGAAGCGGAGTGCGTTCATGTTCGCGATGGGGCGCGCGCCCATCGTGAACACGTCGCGCAGGATGCCACCGACGCCGGTCGCCGCGCCCTGATACGGCTCGATGTACGAGGGGTGGTTGTGCGATTCCATCTTGAAGATCGCGGCCTGGCCATCACCGATGTCAATCACGCCGGCATTCTCGCCCGGGCCGCAGATCACCCAGGGTGCTTCCGTGGGCAGCTTCTTCAGGTGGATTCGCGACGACTTGTACGAGCAATGCTCCGACCACATCACCGAGAAGATGCCGAGTTCCACCAGGTTCGGCTCACGGCCGAGCGCGTGGAGGACGCGATCATATTCCTCGGGGGACAGGCCGTGTTCGGCGACGACTTCTGGCGTGATGGCGGTCATGCCCGCGCCGATAGCGTTGGTGGCCGCCGGTGTCACCACATCGGCGGCGCTGCGCGCGTCGATCAGTGCCGCCGTGCGAGGCGGCGCCGCTTGATCCGCGCGACGAGCCCCTCGCGCTGTGTCAGCGGCTCGAACATTCCCTCTGGCCCTTCGGGATCGAGGATCTCGTTGTCGGCGAGCCATTTCTCCACCTCCGAGAGGTTCGGCACCTCGTAGGGCACGAGCGTCTTTCCCTTGCCGCGCAGGCGCTCGATCGCGCCGATCAGGCCGTGAGCGGCGACCTGCGCGGTCACTTCCGCCGGCTCCACGCCGAGATGCTCGGCGATCAGATCGTCGCGGATGGCTGAAATGCAGTCGCCCTCATGCTCGATCGTGACGTCGCACTCGGTATCGAGGCGGAGCGAGCGATTGTTGAAGTTCGACGAGCCGACTCGGATCAGATCGTCATCGATCGCGAGCACCTTGGCGTGAACGTAGATCGGGACGCCGCCAGCGGTGTGCGGGTGATACATGCGCAGGCGATCGTGTCGATCGCGCTGCTTCAATGCCTGGAACAGGCGCGCGCGCGCCGTGTCCATGGCGATCGGCTCGAGCCAGCCCTGCGCGGTCACCGGGTTGATGATGACGATCTCGGGCCCGTCCGGCTCCTCCAGGCGCTTTGCCATGGCCTCGGCCACGCGGCGCGAGGCAAAATACTGGCTTTCGGCATAGATGCGCCGCTTCGCGCGGGCGATGAGCGCGAGGTAGAGTTCCTCGATCTCGAGCACGGCCTCTTGTGGGCCATGTTCGGGCTGCGAGCGCGAGATGGCGACATCAACCTCGCGGAAGTGCGGCTCCAGGCTCTCGGGCCAGCAGGCGTTCGAGGGGGGCGGGGGCTCGATCGGGCGGCCGCCGGCGATCTCCCACCGTGCCCGGCAGAGTTCGCCGAGCGCGGCCGCGACCGGGCCTTCGAGCGCGGTGGTGGCGTCATGCCATGGCTTGAAGGGCGATCCGCTGGGCGAGCGGCGATGTTCGTCGTCGTCGCTGTGAGCGCGCGTGTCCCAGCGCTCGTCCGTCATGTCGATGCCGCCGCAGAAGGCGAGGCAATCGTCGATCACGACGATCTTCTGATGCTGCGAGGCGCCGATCGGATGATGGCCATCGAGCTTCAGGTGGATCCGCTTGCGCAGGAAGCGCCACTTGGTGAGCGTCCACAGCGTCTTGCCACGGAACAGCGTCTTCAGCGCGCCCTTGTCCCAGCGCAGGATGTGGACGCTGAGACCCGGTTTGCGGTGGACCAGCCAACTGATGAAATCGCCGACGGTGGTGGGCACGCCCGGCGGCTCATTGTCCCAGGCGAGCTTGATTCGCGCGTCGAAATCCCAGCCGACCAGCAGGATCTGATGCTCCGCATTCATCATCGCTTCGCGCGCGACGCGGAAATAGGGATCCGCATCGACGATGACCGCGGCACGGCTCGCCCGCTCGACACGCCAGCGGGCCTTTTCCGGAAGGCTCACAGGATGTCGCGGACGCGTTCTGGCGGCCGGCCGAGGACGACGCCCTTGTCGGTCTCGACCAGCGGGCGCTCGATCAGCGCGGGGTCGGCGGCCATGGCGTCGAGCGCGGCTTCGTCGTTCGCCACCTTGGGCGCGTCCTTTCGCATCGCGTCGCGCGGGGCGATGCCGGCGCGGGCATAGAGGCGCGCGAGCTCGGCGCGGCTGGGCGGGTCCTTGAGATATTCGACGATGATCGGCTCGATCCCGGCATCGCGGAGCAAAGCCAAGGCCTCCCGCGACTTGGAGCAGCGGGGGTTATGCCAGATCGTCGCGTTCATGGCGCCATCGTCTATAGCGTCCGCAGCCGCGGACCAAGCCTTGGGATGCGGCTGCGACCCGTCCACGCGGCGAGCAGGGCAAGAGCGGTGAAGACCGCGAGCGCGAGCAGCGATTGGGCGAGTGGCGCAGGATCGATGACGCGATCAGGCTGTGGCTCGGCCCAGTTGATCACCTGGACGAACGCCAGCGCGGTGGCGAGGATTGACGGGGCGAGAATGCCGGCGCGGCCGTGCGGCCTTGTTCTCACGAGATAGAAGCCGAGCGCAGCGGCGGTGAGGGCGATCTCCAGCGGCATCTCGATCATTGGGTGGTTCCAGAGCGCGAAGCCGTAGCGGCTGCCGGAGCCGGCGATCGTGAGATCCGGCGCGTGGACGAGAAGATCGAGGAACCAGTGCGATGCCACGACCGCGGCACCGATCATCGCCGTCACCCAGGCGCTGCCGGCGAGCCGCGCGATCGCGAGCCAGCCGAGCGCGAACAGAAGCGTTCCGGCGAGGCTGTGCGTGTAGCGCATGTCGTAAAGGTCGAGCGCGTTCATCACCGTGAAGCCTGGCACGAGACGCGCGTGCTCGATGCCGAGCGCGACGAAACCGAAGAACGCGAAATCGACGAGCTGTGCTGCGACGAACAGGGCGCCGAGACGGGGGGCGCTGGGACAGGCCGCGGCGATCAATGCCGGTGCGTAATGCCCGATGAACATGAAGCCTCTCCCCCGTAGGAGAGAGGCTTAGGTCAAGTGAAGAGCGCCGTCACGCCTGGCGTGCGAGCCACTCCTCCAGCCACTTGATGGTGTAATCGCCTTCCTGGAACTCGGGATCGTCGAGCAGGGCCTGATGCAAGGGAATGGTGGTCGTGATTCCCTCGATCACGAATTCCTCCAGCGCGCGGCGCAGGCGCCGGAGCGCACCCTGGCGCGTGGTGCCGTACACGATCAGCTTGGCGACCATGCTGTCGTAATAAGGCGGCACGCGATAGCCGGCGTAGAGACCCGAATCGACGCGCACGTTCATGCCGCCGGGCGCATGGTACAGCGAGACGAGGCCGGGCGACGGCGCGAAGGTGCGCGGATCCTCGGCATTGATGCGGCATTCGATGGCGTGGCCGCGGAAGATGACATCCTCCTGCCGCAGCGTCAGCGGGTGGCCCTCGGCGACGCGAATCTGCTCACGGACGAGATCGAGGCCGGTGATCGCCTCCGTCACCGGATGCTCCACCTGAAGGCGGGTGTTCATCTCGATGAAGTAGAACTCGCCGTTCTCCCACAGGAACTCGATCGTGCCGGCGCCGCGATAGCCCATGTCGGCCATCGCGCGGGCGACGATGCCGCCCATTCGCTCGCGCTCTTCGGCCGTGATGACGGGCGAGGGAGCCTCCTCCAGCACCTTCTGGTGGCGGCGCTGCAGCGAGCAATCACGCTCGCCGAGATGGATCGCATTGCCCTTGCCGTCACCGAACACCTGGAATTCGATGTGCCGTGGATTGCCGAGGTACTTTTCCATGTAGACGGTGGCGTCGCCGAACGCGGCCTTCGCCTCGCTGCCGGCCTGCGCCATCAGCGTGTCCATCTCGGCCTCCGACGGCACGACCTTCATGCCGCGGCCGCCGCCGCCAGACGCGGCCTTGATCAGCACCGGGTAGCCAATGTCCCTCGCGAGGCGCTTGGCCTCCGCCGAATCGGTCAGCGCGCCGTCCGAGCCGGGGACTAGCGGCAAGCCAAGCGCGCCGGCGGTGCGCTTTGCCTCCACCTTGTCGCCCATGGTGCGGATATGCTCGGGCTTCGGCCCGACGAAGATCAGCCCGTGCGCCTCGACGATCTCGGCGAACTTCGCGTTCTCGCTGAGGAAGCCGTAGCCCGGGTGGATCGCATCCGCGCCCGAGATCTCGGCCGCGGAAATGATGTTGGCGATGTTGAGGTAGCTCTCCGCCGCAGACGGCGGGCCGATGCAGATCGCCTCGTCTGCAAGGCGGACGTGCATCGCATCCGCGTCAGCGGTGGAATGCACCGCGACCGTCTTGATCCCCATTTCGTGGCAGGCGCGGTGAATTCGCAGCGCGATCTCACCACGATTGGCAATGAGGAGCTTCTTGATTTCGGGCATATTACTCGACGACCACCAGCGGCTGGTCGAACTCGACCGGCTGGCCATTGTCGACCAAGATCGCCGTCACCGTGCCAGCGCTGGGCGCGGTGATCGGGTTCATCACCTTCATTGCCTCGACGATCAGCAGCGTGTCGCCAGCCTGGACCTGGCGACCGACCGTGACGAACGGCGCAGCGCCCGGCTCGGCGGCGAGATAGGCAGTGCCAACCATCGGCGAGCGGACCGCATTGGCGTTGCTGGGCGAGGGGGCGGCAGCGTCCGTCGTCGGCAGCGCTGCGACAGCGCTTGGCGCCGGTGCGGCGGGCGGCGCATGATAGACGGTTGGCGCAGCGGCATGCATCACTTCACGCGCGACGCGGATGCGACGATCACCGTCTTCCACTTCAATTTCGGTGAGCTGCGTCGCATCGAGCAGCTCGGCAAGCTGGCGAACGAGATCGACGTCGACCTTCATCACCCCATTATCCTTATCGGCCATGTTCGACCCCTTCCCTGAACAGGGCGCGCGCTCTGTCAGATGCGCGCGGCAGCTTCAAGCGCGAGCATGTATGACATCGCACCGAAGCCGGCGATAGTTCCGCGTGCGGCACGACCCACGAACGAGACATGACGGAATTCTTCGCGGCTGTGCGGGTTCGACAAATGAACTTCGATCACTGGCGTGCGAATCGACTTGATCGCGTCGTGAACCGCGATCGATGTATGCGTGAACGCGCCCGCATTCAGGATCACTGCCTTGGCATTGCGGGCCTGCGCCTCGTGCAGCCAATCGACCAGATGCCCTTCATGATTGGACTGGCGCATATCGATTTCGAGATCGAGCGCCTGTGCACGATCCTCGAGCTGGCCGGCGATATCGTCCAGCGTGTCATGGCCATAGATTTCGGGCTCCCGCGTGCCGAGCAGGTTCAGGTTCGGGCCGTTCAGGACGAAGACGAGGGACAAGGCGCTTCCTTTCTTGAACGCTGTCTGCGTCAGCCCTAGTTGGAACGCAAATCTCCGATCCCCTGGGCCCTGCCGATCGCCGGGCTGCCGCTTCCTCCTCGAACGGGCGAGGGAAGGGGCAGGGTTCAGACAGCGCAGCCCGCAAAGAGGGGGCGGTTCCCCGCCCGCAAAAGGATCCCATGCCGCATTCCGACGGAACCATCTCCATCACCGTGAACGGCGAGCACCGCCGCGTCGCCGCCGGGATCACGCTGGCCCAGCTGGCGACCGAACTCGGCCTGGTGCCGGAGAAGGTGGCGGTGGAGCGCAACCTTGAGGTGGTGCCGCGCTCCACCCTGAAGGACGTTGTGGTCGAGGACGGGGACGATCTGGAGATCGTGCATTTCGTCGGCGGCGGCGATCATGCCGCGCGGGTCGACAGCGATACCTGGACGGTGGCGGGCAAGACCTTCCGTTCGCGGCTGATCGTCGGCACCGGCAAGTACAAGGATTTCGCGCAGAACGCCGCGGCGCTCGAGGCGTCGGGCGCGGAGATCGTCACGGTTGCGGTACGCCGCGTGAACGTCAGCGATCCCAAGGCGCCGATGCTGACGGACTTCATCGATCCGAAGCGCTTCACCTACCTGCCTAATACTGCCGGCTGCTTCACCGCCGCCGAAGCGATCCGCACGCTGCGGCTGGCGCGGGAAGCGGGCGGCTGGGAGCTCGTGAAGCTGGAAGTGCTGGGCGAGGCGCGCACGCTGTACCCCGACATGCGCGAGACGCTGAAGGCGACCGAAGTCCTGGTGAAGGAGGGCTTCAAGCCGATGGTCTATTGCGTCGACGATCCGATCGCGGCGAAGCAGCTGGAAGAGGCGGGCGCGGTGGCGATCATGCCGCTGGGCGCGCCGATCGGATCGGGCCTCGGCATCCAGAACCGGGTGACGATCCGCCTGATCGTGGAGGGCGCCAAGGTGCCGGTACTGGTCGACGCTGGCGTCGGTACGGCGTCCGACGCAGCGGTGGCGATGGAGCTTGGCTGCGACGGTGTGCTGATGAACACGGCGATCGCCGAAGCGAAGGACCCGATCCTGATGGCGGCGGCGATGAAGGCGGCGGTGGAGGCGGGGCGCCTGTCCTATCGCGCCGGCCGCATGGGTATCCGCCGCTACGCCGACCCGTCGTCGCCGCTGGCGGGCCTTATCTGACCTGGGTGGCCGCGCCATCTGCTCCTGGCAAAGCGGATGGCGCGGATGAATGCGGCGGGCCTCAGTTGGCCCGCTCGCTCCGCGGCTTCCACGTGGCGACGCGGAAGAGATAGCCGATCACGATAAGGACGGTGACCGCGACGGCCGCCGGGCCAACAAACCGCTCCAGTTGGGTGAAATACGTGCCTAGCACGACGCCGCCGCCGGCCAGCACCGCATTCCAGATCGCGCTGCCGACGAAGGTGAACGCCAGGAACTTCAACATCGGCATCTTCGCCATGCCTGCCGGCAGCGAAATAACGGTGCGGAACGTGGGCAGGAAGCGGAAGACAAAGATCACCCAGTGGCCGTGCCGGTGGAAGAACCGGTCCAACCGGGCGACATCCTCCCAATCCATCGTCAGCCAGCGCTGGTGCCGCTCCACGAACGGGCGGAAGCGCACGATGCCCATGCGGCGGCCGATCTCGTACCAGAACAGATTGCCGAGCGTGGTGCCGACGGTGCCCCAGAAGATCAGCAGCGGCAGCGTCATCTCGCCGCGCGCGACTGCCATGCCGCCGAGGCCCATGATCACTTCCGACGGGATCGGCGGGATGATGTTCTCCAGCGCCATCAGCAGCAGAATGCCGAAGTATCCGCCCCGTGCGATCCAGTCGATGATGATGTCAGTCATTGGCACCTTGTTCTCGTTGAATGGCGAGCGTCCCGGTCTGCTCCGGGGCGCGTTCCGATCCTTCGCCGGCAATCGAAGGGATCGCTGGCGTTTGTCCCGCACCGCCAGGAGCGCGGGCTGATTAATCATGAAACGTCCGGCGCGGCCTTATCTATCCGCCACCCTGCGTTCGATGGCATCCCAGATGAGGCTGGCGACATCCGTTCCGTCGAACTTCTCGATCGCGACGATGCCGGTGGGGGACGTGACGTTGATCTCGGTCAGCCACTGGCCGCCGATGACATCGATTCCGACGAAGATCAGGCCGCGCTTCTTGAGCTCGGGCCCAAGGGCGGCGCAGATTTCGCGCTCCTTCTCGGTCAGTTCGGTCTTCTCCGCCGATCCGCCGACCGCGAGGTTGCTGCGGATCTCTCCTTCGCCCGGCAGGCGATTGATCGCGCCGGCGACTTCCCCGTCGACCAGCACGATCCGCTTGTCGCCCTTCGCCACGTCCGGAAGGAAGGCCTGCACCATGTGCGGCTCCCGCCACGCCTGGTTGAACACCTCCATCAGCGCGGACAGGTTTTCACCCTCCGGCCCGACGCGGAAGATCGCCTTGCCGCCATTTCCGTGGAGCGGCTTCACGACGATCGCGCCGTGCTGCTTCAGGAAGGCGCGCGCTTCATCAAGCGAGCGGGTGACCAGGGTCGGTGGCATAAAGCGCGCATAATCGAGCACGAACACCTTCTCGGGCGCGTTGCGGACGCTTGCCGGATCATTGACCACCAGGGTGCGATCGCTGATTCGCTCGAGCAGATGGGTGGCCGTGATATAGCCGAGGTCGAACGGTGGATCCTGGCGCATCAGCACCACATCGGCCTCTCCGCCGAGATCTAGGCTGACGGGATCGCCCGCGGTGAAATGATCACCCTCGACGCGCCGCACCTCGACGGGGAGCGCACGGGTCCAGAGCCGGCCATCCGACCAGTTGAGATCCTCCGCCGCATAATGGAACATGCGGTGCCCGCGCTTCTGACCCGCCAGCATGAGCGCAAAGCTCGAATCGCCTGCGATGTTGATCGATTCGAGTGGGTCCATCTGGACCGCGACGGTGAGAGCCACGAGCAACCTCCGTTCGCCCCGAGGCGGCCGAGGATTCGGCCTTCACCTCGTGAGCGGTAGAACAAACAGTGCGTCGACCAGGTCAGCACGGAAAGGGCTCAGGTAAGGGGATGGCCCCGGCTTGTCACCCGATCCACGCATTCTCGATGTGGCGCGGGCGGGTGCCCGGGGCGAGAAGGACAACGTCGACGCGGACGTCCTCGCCATTGAGGGCATAGCGGGACATGAGAATCTCAGCCGCCGCGGCGACGCGGGCGAGGCGCTGGTGATCGATCGCGAAATCAAGTTCGGCGACGGAGGCACGCGTCTTCACCTCGACGAAGGCGACGAGGTTGCCGCGCTTGGCGACCAGATCGACCTCGCCGGCTGGGGTCCGCACGCGCTGATCGAGGATCCTCCAGCCGCGTAGTCGCAGCCACCAGGCAGCGTAACGCTCACCGCGCCGCCCGGCCGCATCGGCGGCGCGGCGGGCCTCGCTGTTACGGCTGGGCGGGGAAGCAGGCACGAGCGGAATGTGCCTGAGCGCTCGTCCAGCGCAACCCCGGTGTCGTCAAACCGTCGCCCCGAACAATTTGCCGACGCCGGCGGTCAGCGCCATGGCGAGCGCGCCCCAGAAGACGACGCGCATCGCGGGGCGAAGCATGGATGCGCCGCCCGTGCGGGCGCCGATCGCACCAAGCAGCGCGAGGAACAGGATCGATCCGACCGCGACACCCGGCGCGATGATCGGGAGCGGCAGCGCGGCAGTGAGTGCGAGCGGCAGCGCGGCGCCGACGGTGAAGCTGGCGGCCGAGGCCATGGCGGCGACCACGGGGCGAGCCACGGTATCATCGGTGATGTGCAGTTCGTCACGGGCGTGCGCCTCCAGCGCATCATGCGCCATCATCTGCCGTGCGACGGTGCGGGCGGTATCGGGCTCGACACCGCGGCTGACATAGATGGCGGCGAGCTCCTGCAGCTCTGCTTCGGGCGAGGTGACGAGTTCGCGCCGCTCGCGCGCCAGATCGGCGCGTTCGGTATCCGCCTGCGAGCTGACCGAGACATATTCGCCAGCTGCCATCGACATTGCACCGGCAACCAGTGACGCGACGCCAGCCGTCAGTACCGCGGCGTGGCTCGAGCCCGCGGAAGCGACGCCGAGGATCAGGCTGGAGGTGGAGACGATGCCGTCGTTCGCACCCAGCACCGCCGCCCGCAGCCACCCGACTCGGGTGACCAGATGGGTTTCCTTGTGCGGTTCCTTTGCGCGCGTTCGCATGGCGCCTTACCCGTCCGTATCGCCGGCCGCGGGGGCGGGCATGCTGGGCGTAGCGGCAAAGGAAGGTTCGTGCGAGCAGAGAGTGCGCAAGTTATCGTTGCGCGCTTCTGCCTTGCTGACCTTGAGGTGAAGGCAACCTTCTTTTCAGCTTGTATAACGTTGCGCCCTGCGGGTGCTTCATTCGTCTTTCATGGTGAGAGCGCGGGCGTACAGTTCCTTGCGGTCGAGCCCGAATTTCTTGGCGACCTCGCCAGCGGCCTTGGCGACCGGTAGCCGCGTCAGCGCGTCCGCCAGCGCTGCATCGGCGTCCTCGATGCTGGCAGGCGGTGCTTCGCCGGGCGGGCCGACGACGATCACGATCTCGCCCTTCGGCAGCGCTTCGGCATAGTGCGCCGCGAGGGTCGACAACGTGCCGGTGACAGCCTCTTCGAAGCGCTTGGTGATCTCGCGCGTCACCGCCGCCTCTCGATCCCCGAGCTGTTCCGCAAGCGCCGCCAGGGTGGCGCCGAGCCGGGGACCGCTTTCGTAGAAGATGAGCGTTGCGCGGATCGCGCCCAGTTCAGCAATCGCTTCCGTGCGCGCCTTCGCCTTGGACGGGAGGAAGCCGGCGAACAGGAATCGATCGGTGGGAAGGCCGGCGAGGGTAAGCGCGGCGACGGCGGCGCAGGGGCCGGGTATCGTCACCACCGTGTGGCCCGCCGCCCGCGCGTCGCGCACCAGCTTGTAGCCGGGATCCGAAATCAGTGGCGTGCCGGCGTCCGAGACAAGCGCGACCGCCTCCGTTGCCATGCGAGCGATCAGGTGCGGGCGGACGTGATCGGCGTTGTGATCGTGATAGGGTGTCATCGGCCGCTTCGTGCCGATGTGGCGAAGCAGGCCGGCGGTGACCCGCGTGTCCTCCGCAGCGATCACCGAGGCGCGCGAGAGGATGTCTGCGGCGCGCGGCGACAAGTCACCGAGATTGCCGATCGGGGTGGCGACGATGTAGAGGCCGGGGCTTAGAGGTTCCACGAGGGGTGTAATGGCAGAGGCCGTAACCAATCCGCAACGGGCGAGCAGGATCGTCCGTGGCTTTGCAGTCGCTGCCGCGCTGCTCGTGTCCGCATGCTCGACGGTAGTGCCCCGCGGGCCCGCACCGCCGCCCCCGGCCAAGAAGGCGCCGCCGCCTGCACCGCGCCCGGACGCGGTGGAAGCTGGCATCCCGCGCGATACGGCGCGCAACCGCGTCGCGCTGCTGGTGCCGCTGTCCGGCACCAACGCCGGCGTCGGCAAGAGCCTGGCCAATGCGACCCAGCTGGCGCTGCTCGACACCGGCAACCAGCAGGTGCGAGTCACCAATTACGACACCGCGACCGGTGCTGCCGTGGCGGCACAGCGGGCGATCGCCGATGGCGCGCAGCTGATCCTCGGCCCGCTGCTGTCGGATGACGTTCGCGCGGTGGCGCCGATCGCACGCAAGGCAGGCGTCCCCGTCATTTCCTTCTCGAACGACACCAGCGTGGCCGGGGATGGCGTGTATCTGATGGGATACACGCCGAGCCAGTCGATCGAGCGCGTGGTGGCCTATGCCCGCAGCCGCGGCGTCACCAACTTCGGTGGGCTGGTGCCAAACGCGCTTTACGGCACGCGCGCGTCGACGGTGTTCCTGCGCGCGGTCGAATCGGCCGGCGGCCGGGTGGTTGCGCTGCAGACCTATGATCGCAACAACGGCTCAATCGGCGCTGCCGTCACCAAGATGGCGAAGGATGCGCCGTTCGACGCCGTTCTGATTGCCGATTCGAGCGCAACGGCGGCGACGGCCGTTCCGCTGCTGCGCAAGTCCAGCCCCGATACCAAGATCCTGGGCACGGAGCTGTGGAACAGCGACAGCAGCGTCGCGACGCGCCCCGCGCTGAACGGCGCCTGGTTCGCCAGCGTGTCGAATGGTCTTTACCGGCAGTACGCTGCCAAGTACCGGGCGCGCTTCGGCACCGCGCCGTATCGGCTTTCAAGCCTCGGCTATGACGCGGTGCTGCTGACCGCCCGTATCTCGCGCGACTGGCGCGTCGGTGCACCTTTCCCGGAGGTGCGCCTGCGCTCGGGCGAGGGATATGCCGGGATCGACGGCGCGTTCCGCTTCGGCCGCGACGGCGTGGCTGAGCGCTCGTTGGAGGTGCAGGAGATTCGCGGCGGCAGTTCGGCCGTCGTGTCTCCGGCGCCGGCGAGCTTCGGTCGCTGATCAACCGACACGTATTCTTCGAAGGATTACTTGATGTTCGCCTGGTTCCAGCGCTTCCTGCCGAAGCGCGGTAATTTCTTCGAGCTGTTCGACGCCCACGCCGCGGTGACGCTGCAGGCGGCGGAAGCTACGACCCGCCTGTTCGCGGGCGAGGCCGACCGGGAAGCGCTGATCGCGCAGGTGAAGGACCTCGAGCATCAGGCCGACGACATCACCCGCACCGTGCTGCAGACCGTCCGCGTCACGTTCCTGACGCCGTTCGATCGCAGTGCCATCACCGACCTGATCGTCCGCATGGACGACGCGATGGATGCGATGGACGCGGCACTGACCGCCGTCAGCCTCTACGACGTCCGCAGCTTCGAGCCGGACATGCACGCGATGTCGAAGCTGATGCTGGAAGCGGCGCAAGTCACCGTCGAGGCGATGCCGCTGCTGCGTGATGTGGCGCGCAACGGGCCCCGCCTGCATGTGCTGACGGAGCGGCTGGTGCGGCTGGAAGGAGAAGTCGACGGGCTGCACGAACAGGGCCTGAAGCGACTGTTCGAACATCACCGCGCGAGTGGCGGGGATCCGATGCGCTTCGTGATCGATCGCGAGATCTTCAAGCATCTGGAGAAGATCTCCGATGCCTTCGAGGATGTCGCGAACGAGATCGACGGTATCGTCATCGATCACGCCTGAGCGATCGACGACCATGCATGAGCTCGCGCTCCCGCTTCTGATCGGCCTGATTATCGTCGCGCTGGCGTTCGATTTTCTCAACGGCCTTCACGATGCGGCCAATTCGATCGCGACCGTGGTCGCGACGCGATTGCTATCCCCGGTCAAAGCGGTGATCTTTGCCGCCTTTTTCAATTTCGCTGCATATTTCCTGACGCTTGCCTTTCCCAGCCTGCATGCGGTCGCAGAAACGATCGGCAAGGGGCTGATCGACCAGAACGCCGTTACGCCGGCGGTGATCTTCGGCGCGCTGGGCGGCGCGATGTTCTGGAACGTGGTGACCTGGCGAAAGGGTATCCCTTCTTCATCGAGCCACGCGCTGATCGGCGGCCTGGTCGGTGCAGGCATCACGCATGCCGGCGTGAACAGCGTGCAACTCGGCGGTCTGACCAAGACTTTGGCGGCCATCGTCATCTCGCCGACGCTGGGCATGATCCTGGCTATGTTCGTGATGCTGGCGAGCAGTTGGGCGCTGCGGCGTGCGACCGCGAACAAGGCGGAGCGCAGCTTCCGTTCGCTCCATCTCATCTCTTCCGCCGCCTATTCGCTCAGCCACGGCCTCAACGACGCGCAGAAGACGATGGGGATCATCACCGTCCTGCTGTATTCCACGGGCTATCTCAGCGGCGAGTTCGAAGTGCCGCACTGGGTGGCCATCGCCTGCTACGTGGCGATATCGCTCGGCACACTTTCTGGCGGGTGGAAGATCATCGAGACGATGGGCTCGCGCATCACCAAGCTGTCGCAGCACCAGGGGTTCAGCGCCTCGACCGGCGGATCCATCGTGCTCTTCACCGCGTCGGCGCTCGGCATTCCCGTGTCGACCACGCACACGATCACGGGCGCCATCATCGGCGCCGGCGTTGCGCGGCGCACCTCGGCAGTGCGCTGGGGCACGGCGAGCAGCGTGGTGATCGCCTGGATCATTACCATTCCGGCATCCGCCGTGGTAGGGGCTGGCTTCTACGCGCTGACGCTGTTGTTCTGATCCGGGGCGGAAGCGCCGCGGCTGCTATTCGAGCAGCTTCGGCGCTTCCTTCTGGAGCTTCGCGCGGATCTTATCGGAGAACATCGTCAGGAACGCGGGCAGTTCGAAGGTGGCGTGCACCTTCGCCTCGAACACGTCGAGCCGCGCCGCAACGCGCTGCCCGAGACCCTCGACGGTGAAATGAAGCGTATCGCGATCCCAGCGATGCTCGGTCACGGCGCCGCCGGGGATGAAGTCTGCCAGTTTCCCGAAGCTGCTGCCGATCCGCTCCTTGGCGGCGGCGACGCCGAGCTGGTGGGGAATATCGACCTCGATCGGGGCAGTCATCAATTCGTCTCCTTCGCCGCGAACGCGGTCGCGAACAAGTGCGCGTCGTCGGCAAACGCCTTGAACTCAAGCGCGTTGCCCGAGGGATCACGGAAGAACATCGTGGCCTGCTCTCCCGGCTGCCCCTTGAAGCGCACGTGCGGCTCGATCCCGAACCTGATTCCCGCGGCGGCAACGCGGTCCGCCAGGGCCTGCCAATCATCCATTGTCAGCACGACGCCGAAATGGGGAACCGGCACGTCATGACCGTCCACCGGGTTGCTGGCGCCCGCCGTCCGCGCCGCTTCGTCGAGGTGCGCGACGATCTGGTGGCCGTAAAAGTCGAAATCGATCCAGCGGTCGCTCGACCGGCCTTCGCGGCACCCAAGCACATCACCGTAGAAGGCGCGGGCCTCGGCAAGATCGTGAACGGGAAAGGCGAGGTGGAATGGCCTGAGTGTCATGGCCCGGTGATACACCGTGTGGATGTGCCCGTCACCCGTCACGAAGCTTGCGATCGGCACGCGGGATCATACCTGAGGGAGGGGCGGCTTGCCGGGGGAGGTGCGCTGCTTCAAGGGTTTTGCATCCTGCCCTTGCGGCATTGTTCCGGCGCGCGCCGCTGACGCTGAGGTTTCGGTTGTCGTTCTTGTCTCGATTGTCTCGCAAGCCTGCTCTTCTGTCGCTGCTGCTGGGTGTGGCCGCGGCGTGCGGCTTTGCGCCGTTGCAGCTGTGGCCGCTGACCGTCGCGTCGCTCGCGCTGTTCATGTGGCTGATCCACCGCGCGCCAAGCGGCAAGGCCGCACTGTGGCAGGGCTGGACCTTTGGCGTTGGCCACTTCACGATCAACAACAACTGGTTCCAGCACGCCTTTGATTTCCAGGACAAGATGCCGCCGGTGCTGGGGTACGCCGCACCGCTGGCGTTGGCGCTGTACCTCGCTGTTTATCCGGCTGCTGCTGCCTGGGTTGCCTGGCGCTTTCGCCGGCCGCGCATTGATGCCGGCTATGTGCTGATCTTCGCCGCGGCGTGGATCGTGGCGGAGTGGCTGCGCAGCGTGATGTTCACCGGCTACGCCTGGGATCCGCTCGGCGTCATCTGGGTGCCGGTGCAGCCGGTCGCAGCGCTGGCGGCATGGATCGGCACCTATGCGCTGTCCGGCCTGACCGTGCTGGGCGCAGGATTGCTGCTCCTCCTGCCGCTGCGCTGGGCCGCGGTGGCCGGGGTTGTGGCCGGCGCGATTCTCGGCGGACTGCAACTGGTTAGCTATCGCGGCACCGACGCGCCGGCCAAGCCTGACGCGCTGCGCGTCCGTGTGGTTCAGCCCAACGTTCCCCAGGACGAGCGGGGCGAGAGCGATGGCGAGATGATGCTCGCCAAGCTGTCCGAACTGTCCGGCAGGCCGGGCGCGGCGCCGCGCCTGGTGTTGTGGCCGGAAGGGGTGGTCCGCGACTATTTCGAGGATGGCTATCCCGACTACGCCTATATGAGCGACCCGGTCTGGCTGCGCTGGCGCATGGCGCGGCTGCTGGGGCCGCGCGACCTGTTGATGACAGGTGGCACGGCCTTGCAGTTCGACCAGATGGGCAGGGCAGTTACCGCCACAAACTCCGTGTTTGCCGTCGATCATCGTGCGCGGATCGTGGGCCGCTACGACAAGGCGCACCTTGTCCCCTACGGCGAGTATCTCCCGATGCCGTGGTTGCTGAAGCCGATCGGGCTCGATCGCCTGGTGCCGGGATCGATGGATTTCGCGGAAGGGCCGGGGCCGCGTGCGCTCACCGTGCCGGGCTTCGGGCCGATCGGCATCCAGATCTGCTACGAGATCATCTTCTCCGGCCAGGTGGTGGATCGCGCCAACCGGCCGCGTGCCTTGTTCAACCCGTCCAACGATGCCTGGTTCGGCAAATGGGGCCCGCCGCAGCATCTGGCGCAGGCGCGGATGCGGGCGATCGAGGAAGGGCTGCCGATCATCCGAGCAACGCCAAACGGTATTTCGGCGGTGATTGGAGCTGACGGGCGCCTGATCGGCACCGTGCCGCACGAGACCGCGGGGGCGATCGAGGTGCCGATGCCGGAGCCGCTGCCGCCGACCCTGTTTTCTAGGCTCGGCAACTGGCTGGCGGTGATCGTGGCATTCGGTCTTGCTGCCGTGGCCATTGCCATCCGACGTCGCGCGGACTAGGGACATATAAAGCTATCTTTATATCGTTATCTCACCTCATTCAGGCGGAGTGAACATGCGCCAGTCGTACCTCTTCACCAGCGAATCGGTCTCCGAAGGCCACCCGGACAAGGTTGCCGACCAGATTTCCGACGCGATCGTGGACCTTTTCCTGTCCAAGGATCCTGAGGCGCGCATCGCCTGCGAAACGATGACCACCACGCAGCTGGTCGTCCTGGCGGGCGAGATTCGCTGCAAGGGCGTCTACGAGAACGGCGCCTGGGCGCCGGGTGCGGAAGAAGAGATTGAGGCGACCGTGCGCAATACGGTGAAGCGCATCGGTTATGAGCAGGAGGGCTTCCACTGGAAGACCTTCCGCTTCGAGAACAACCTGCATGGCCAGTCCGTACAGATCGCGCAGGGTGTCGACGCGAGCGGCAACAAGGACGAAGGCGCGGGCGACCAGGGCATCATGTTCGGCTTCGCCTGCGACGAGACGCCGGACCTCATGCCGGCGACGCTGTATTACAGCCACCGCATCCTGCAGCGCATGGCCGACGATCGTCACTCGGGCGCGGCGCCGTTCCTGGAGCCGGACGCCAAGAGCCAGGTCACGCTGCGCTTCGAGGACGGCAAGCCGGTCGCCTGCACCGCGATCGTCGTGTCGACGCAGCATGCCGCGGGCTATGACAAGGGCGACAAGGAAGCCGAGCTTCACGCTTATGTGAAGAAGGTGGTGGCCGATGTGCTGCCGGCCGAACTGCTGTCGGACGCCACGGTCTATCACATCAACCCCACCGGCAGCTTCGAGATCGGTGGCCCGGACGGCGATGCTGGTCTGACCGGCCGAAAGATCATCGTCGACACCTATGGCGGCGCGAGCCCGCACGGCGGCGGCGCGTTCAGCGGCAAGGACCCGACCAAGGTGGATCGTTCGGCGGCGTACATCACGCGCTATCTGGCGAAGAACATCGTCGCGGCTGGCCTTGCCAAGCGCTGCACGATCCAGCTCGCCTATGCGATCGGCGTCGCCAAGCCGCTGTCGCTCTATGTCGATACGCACGGCACCGGCACGGTGGGCGACGACAAGATTGAGGCGGCGATCGCGGGCATCGAGAAGCTGGGCGGCATGACGCCGCGTGGCATCCGCACGCACCTGGGCCTCAACAAGCCGATCTATGAGCGCAGCGCGGCCTATGGCCACTTCGGTCGCGAGGCAGACGGCGACTTCTTCCCGTGGGAGAAGCTGGACCTGGTTGAGGATCTGAAGGCCGCGCTACAGGCGTGACAGCCGGAGCGCATCCCTAGCTGGGATGCGCCTCCGCCTCGGCGAGCGCGCGTTGGTCCGCGCGATTGCCGAGCGCCGACAATATCGCGCGCTCGGCGAAATGCAGGGCTGCCCCAGCCACGGCATCGGCCGTCCAGCCGATCGCTGCTCCGACCAACACATCACTTGGATAGTGGGCGCCGCGCGGCAGTTGCGCTGCCGCAATGCCTGCCGCCCAACTTCGCGCCGGACCGGCGAATTGCGGTGCTTCGTGAGCGATGGCCTGGGCGACGCCAACCGCGCCGGCCGTGTGGCCCGAGGGAAAAGAGTTGAAGTCGGTGTCGCTCGCACCCTCGGCTGCCTTGGCGCGGTGCCTGCCGTCTTTCAGCGCCCGACCCGGCCGCGTGCGATCGATTGACTTCTTCACGATCGTTTTCGCACCGGTGGCAATTGCATGTGCAAGCAGCATCCGCGCGCCAGTGCGCGTGACCTTCGGTTCACGGAGGACCAGGCCGGTGCCGAGGGTGATGAGTGAGATGGCGACGAGCGGCGGCTGATCCGCGACCTCGCTTGCGGCGCCCAGAGCCGCGACTGGCGTGCGATGACGCGCGGCGGCGACGGAGCCTACCAGTTCATGTTCTGCGTCGGCAGCTTTGGTCGCTTTTCCCATGAGCGATGAAACGGCAGCGGAGTGACTTTGCTCCCGCCCGTCATGTCGCTATCGCGCCGGCGATGAACGATCCAGTTACCATCCGTCGGCTTTACGGCCGGCGCCAAGGCCATAAGTTGCGCGACGGGCAGGCCGCGCTCGTCGAGGAATTGCTGCCGAAGGTCGAAGTGCCGCAATCCGGCCCGCTGGATGCTGAGGTGCTCTTCGGGGCCGCACGCCCGTTGCGGCTGGAGATCGGCTTTGGGGCCGGGGAGCATCTCGCAGGGCAGGCGTTGGCGGCGCCGGAGACGGGCTTCATCGGGTGCGAGCCCTTTCTGAACGGCGTCGTCGGCGCCTTGGGCCACATCCGCGATCAGAAGCTGGATAATGTCCGCCTGCACATGGGCGACGCGCTGACGGTGCTGGAGCGATTGCCGGATGCGTCGCTGGATGGCGTCTACCTGCTTCATCCCGATCCTTGGCCCAAGGCGCGGCACGCGAAGCGCCGCATGATCAACCACGGCCCACTCGACGTGATCGCCGCCAAGCTGAAGCCGGGCGCGGAGTTCCGGCTCGGCACCGATGATCCGACTTATTGCCGATGGTCGATGATGGTGATGGGGCAGCGGCGGGATTTCACCTGGACGGCCAAGCGCTCCGCCGACTTTCTCGAGCGACCGGCCGATTGGCCGCAGACGCGCTACGACCAGAAGGCGCGGCGGCACGGGAAGGAGGTCTGGTACTTCAGGTACCTTCGGGTGTGAACGGTCGGCTTGCCAACCGCAGATCGTGAGTGCACGGGTGTCCGTCCCTTGTATATTCTTTGGCCCACGTCCTTCTTCCGTGTTCGTTGTCTTAGAGCAAAGTCTATGCAAGACAAGCCGCTGACCATTTACTACAATGCTCAGAGGTTTCATGCTCCATCGGGTGGCGTTCATTTTCGGTATCTTTCTGATGCTCGCGTCATGCGCTGAAAAGGGCGACGGTCCTGTATTTTCCTCGGGCGATCGCTACGGCGGGCCGACCGATATGGTGAGAGACTACACGCTGGAGACTGGCGATCGTGTTCGCCTGACCGTCTTCAACGAGCCGAGCCTGACAGGTGAGTTTTGGGTAAATCCGGATGGCTTTCTCTCGCTGCCGCTGATCGGCAACGTGAAGGCGAGCGGGCGGACCGTAAACGAGATTTCAGCCGAGGCAACGGCGCGCTTCGGTGACGGTTATCTGCGTAGTCCGCGGTTGGCGATGGAAGTTTCGGTATTTCGTCCGTTTTATATCCTGGGGGAAGTTTCGGAGCCCGGACAGTATCCGTACGTGTCTGGACTGACGGCGATGAACGCGGTTGCTACAGCCAAGGGATTCACCCCGCGTGCCAATCGCGACGTCATACGTATTCGGCGGCAGGGCGGAAGGGGAGAAGTCAATTATCGCCTTACATCCGAGCTTATGATCTATCCTGGCGACACCGTTCACATCGGTGAACGTTTCTTCTGATCAGTGATACGACGATGACTATTAACAAGTTCATCTTGTGCTGGCCGAAGAATCTCTGCAGAGAGGTTGGGGCTATGGGGGCATCGGAAGTTGGCGTTCAGGCGCGCGCTATTCGTCATGGCGATTGCTGGTGGCCAGTTCGCGCCATCTATAGCTGCGGCGCAGGACGGCCTCGTAGTACAACCCGCGATCCCGCAGGGGTTTGATCGCGATCGAAATGTGAGTGTGCTGTCGCGGGCGAGACCATCCTATTCCGCGCTCGGCATTAGTTTCGGCGACTTGCTGCTTTATCCTGAAGTGGAAACAGGCGCCGGCGCGACGAGCAACGCTTATCTGACCGACCGGAACCGGGCCGAAGCGGCTTTCGCGTCGATGAAATCCTCACTTCGCATTGCATCGGCTTGGTCGCGACATGCGATCGGCGCGAACGCGAGCGTAGCTCGGCGGAGCTTTATTGGTCAGTCCCGGCGGAATGAGCGGACGTGGAACCTCCAGGCGAACAGTGAGGTCGAGTTAGGAAGGACCTTCTCCATTCTGGCCGAGGCGCAGTCCACGCGGGAGATCGAGAACCAGTTCTCGGGCGAGGTGAGCAGCCCGGTAGCTGCACTCTCCCGATTTCGGCGTGACCGCACGGCTGTGAGGGCAGAATATGTCTCAGGGAGGGTCCGCATCTTCGGCGTGGCCGATCATGCGGAATTCCGGTTCAGCCCTGTGCCACTGCTGGACGGAACATTGCGTGATCAGCAGAACCGCAACCGCGAGGTTTCACGTCTCACCGCACAGTTCGAATATGCGCGCACACCTAGCGCCTCGCTGTTCGCGCAGGCGAGATATACCGACATCATATTCCCGCGGCGGCATGGTTCCGCGTCGCGGCTGAATTCGAAGGCGGTGTGCATGCTTGTTGGTGCCAACGTCGATCTGGCGGGGCGCGCCCGGGGTACGGTGGGGTTCGGGTACAGCATCCGTGACTATCCCAGTTCTTTGCTCGGCCGTGTTCAGGGGATTGTAATTGAAGGTCGCGTCGAGCTGTTTCCAAGTGAGCGACTGACGATCACGACCAATGCCCAGCGGACGATAGAAGACTCGACCGGTGGTAATCTGGATCCGCGGCCCTTCTGGGACAATCGCGCATCGTTGCGTGGTGACTATGAGCTTCTTCACAACCTGATCATATCAGGCGCCGTGGATTTTTCTCGGCAAGCTTTCATGGGTCTAGACCAGCGGAGTTCGATCTTCCAGGTCGGCGGAATTGGGCGATTTCTTGTGTCTCGTCGTCTTAGCCTCGAAGGAGCCGCCAGTTACGCTCAGCGCAAGTCAAATGGAGCGGACAGGAAAGACGCGCCCAGTGAGGCCCGGATTCAGGCCGGTCTGAATTTTCACATTTAGTTTCGATGATCCACTCGAACCGTCTCGCGGTTCACGATCGAAAGCCAGACGAGCATGGATGCCCGACACGAAGCGGACGAATATGAAACGCGGCTGGCAGATGTCATCAGCATGGTGCGCGATGCTATCCGGCGTCGATGGAAGGTCCTCGTCGCTCTAACGGCGCTCGTGTTTGCAGCAGGCGCGGCGCTCGTGTCCTCCATGACACCGCAGTACACGTCAGTCGCGAAGATCCGGCTTGATCCCGCGCGCAATCCGCTTGCCAGCAATCCGAACCAGACGAGAGCCGAACTGACGCCAGAGGCGATCGAGACTGAAGTCACAGCGCTTCAATCGATGGACTTAGCGCGCTCGGTCGTGCGTTCGTACAAGCTGGGCAGCGATCCGGAGTTCACGGAGCATCTTTCCGACGAGCGCGCCTCGACAATCCTCACCAGCGACGCGGGCGCGAACGCTTGGGCGACGGCGGTTCTTGATCATCTGAATGTAGATCGAGAGAAGCTTACCTATGTCCTGAACGTCCGCTTCACCTCGGCCGACCGAGTCAAGGCTGCCACGCTCGCCAACGCGTTTGCCGATGGCTACATTGAATCGCGGATGAGCAACAAGGTCGGCACGGCCGCTCGGCAAAGTCAGTGGTTCCAGCAGCGCCTCGACGAGCTCGGCAAGGAAGCGCGCGACGCGGAGGCGCGAGCGGCGGACTTCCGCGCTCGCGCAGGCATCGTGGAGAGTAGTGGCACGAATAATTCTGCCGGCACCATCGCTGATCAGCAAGTGGCGCCGGTCGCAGGAAGCCTTGCTGCGGCCGAGTCCGATGCAGCGGCAGCGCGGTCGAACTTGGTCGCGGCTCGCGCCCAGGTGGCACGGGGCGGGCTGGATGCAGTATCGGAAGTGCTAGGCTCGCCGGTGGTCGCCGACTTGCGTCGCCAGCGGGCAGAAGTGCTTCGCAGCAAGGGCGAAGTGGAAGCTCGATATGGCGAGCGCCACCCGGAAAGCATCCGCGTTCGCGAACAGTTGCAGCAACTGGATGCCCAGATGCAAGCGGAAGCCGGGCGCGTCATGGGATCGCTTCAGGCCATGGCGGCAGCGGCGGAGGCACGTGCCGAGAGCCTGCGTTCGTCGTTGAAGGGGCTTGAGGTTCAGCGGGAGCGCACGACCCGAGACACTGTCGCCGCCGCGAGCCTTGAGCGTGAAGCAGCGGCAAAGCGCGCGCTGTTCGATAAGATGTCGCAAATGTCGCTGGAGAGCATGCAGGCGGCGCGTCTGTCGATCGCGCAGGCCGAGGTTATTGACCGCGCCGAGCCGCAGCCGCGACCTACCTCGCCCAACAAGCCGCTACTGTACGCGCTGTCGGCCATCGTCGCACTGGCGGTGGGCGCAGGGACGATCGGCTTGATCGAGACGATGAGCGGTGGGTTCCGTTCAGTCGAGCAGATCCAGGAGAAACTCGGTATCCCGGTGCTCGCCGCGGTTCCCAAGGTACGCAAGAGCCAGAACCCAACGGACCTGATCTTGGAGCGGCCGACCTCGATGTTCGCGGAGTCCTTTCGTATCGCGCGCGCTGCGATCCTGGGAGTGAAGGGGACGGGCACGCCCAAGATCATTGCCATCACGTCCTCGTTGCCTGCCGAGGGCAAGACCACCTCGGCGGTTGCTCTCTCGCGCACCCTCGCGACATGCAACGCGCGGACGCTGCTTCTCGAGTGCGACGTCCGCCGCGCCGCGGTGCGCCGGCTGGTGAGGACCCCCGCGCCCTCGATCGGCCTCGTCGAGGTGCTGCGTGGCGAGGCCAGCATAGATGAGGCAATCCAGTCTGGTGATGTGCCGAACCTGGACCAGGTGCTGGTGCTGAGCCCGTTCTTCTCGCCGGAAAACCTGTTCGGCGAGGGCCGCATGGAGCAACTGCTGGGCAATCTTCGTGACCGCTACGACCATATCGTCCTGGATCTGCCGCCGCTCATGGGCCTTGCCGACGGCCGGTTCCTGGCCGCACTTTCAGACGTGGTGGCGGTGGTGATCAAGTGGGGCAGTACGCCGGTAGCGGCGGCGACTTCTTCGCTGAACTTGCTGCGTACAGACGGCATCAATCCAGTCGGTGTCATCTGCACGCAGGTGGATCCCTCCGCCCGCTCCGTCGGCGGGCTGTATTACTATTCGAAGCAATATTCCGACTATTATCAGGATACCTAGACTGGCGCTTCGTCTCGACTGAAACTTGCGCGTCCCTCAGTCGGCGACTGCTAGCGGCACCGGCCGATGTTAGCTGCCCTCCATCAGGACACAGATGCCGAAGGTGCGGCAGCGGGAAGTGAGTGGCGTTCCGGACGTCGGCATGCTTAGCGATGATCTAAAGTCACACTCCACATCCTTGGTATTGAAGGTGTGGACGCGAGCCGAGGCTGAGAGTCACCCGCTGCACGGGAAGGCGATGGGCGCTGCGGGGGTGTACGCCTATATCGTGTGCCGTTAGTTCTACGGGCAAGAAGTTCGTGGAGCGTTCCGGCGAGTACCGTGCGCGGCATCTAAGGTCATCAGCCGAGTCTCGGGTGGGGAAGACCGGCGCGTAGAACGTTCGCCACAGGCTATTATCTCGTATCGCCGTCGCGTCCTGCTGAATGGTGACAAAATCCATGTCGGCGACCCGTCGACGATCTCGACTTCGGACACCGACGTTGTGCCGCGCCTGAGGAGGTCGCGCGCGACTTAGAGATAGCGCGCCGCGGTTTCGTGGATGAGGGCTATCATATTGGGGATGCCCTGGGTGCGGTTGGAGCTGAGCTGGGCTTTCAAATCGAACGGCGCGAGTGCTGCTTCGATGTCGGTTGCTGCGATCGCAGCTGGCGTCTGATCCTGCACCGTCTTCAGCACCAAGGCGATGATGCCCTTGGTGATTGCGGCGTTGCTGTCGGCCAGGAAGTGGAGCGTGCCGTCCTCGGCTCGGGTTGGGTAGACCCAGACCGATGCGGAGCAGCCGCGGACCAAGGTGGCGTCGGTCTTCAGTGCATCCGGCATCGGCTCGAGCGCGCGGCCCAGATCGATCAGCAGGCGGTAGCGATCGTCCGCATCGAGAAAATCATATTCGCTGTGGATGTCGGCGAGAACGGAGGCGGCGTCAGTCATCGGCGCTGCGCCTACCGCCTCGCGCGCGGGCGGGCAACGGCGCCTAGAGGTCAACGCCGGCGGCGATGGCTTCGAGCTTGCGGATCCGTTCCTTCAGATCCGCAATCTCGATCCGGGCCGTGGCGTTGCCGGGTGCTGCCGCCGCGCGGGAATCCGCGTCCTGCCGCAACTCCTGCTGCTTGAGCTGCAGCCAGCCGCGCCAGGCCGTGAGGACTGCCGAAACCAGGATCACGAGCCCGGCGAGCGCCGCCGATGCCATCGTGACATAGAAGCTCATGTCGGACATGATCATCTGCTCCGTTAGCGGTTACGCAGCTCTTCGATCTGACGGCTCAGATCGGCGCTGCCATGATTGTCGGTGATGACGCGCTCCAGGACGGCGATGCGTTCCTTGAGCTGGCGGATCTCTTCGCGGCTGGCGATCGCGTCGGCGGGCAGGGCGTGGTCTTCGCCAGCACGGCCCATGGCGCGGTACTTTTCCCGGGAAACCCGCGCGAGCGCGGTAATCAGCACGATCCCAAGGACCAGGAAAACGACGGACCAAGGCATCTGAAATCCTCTTCTTGCGCTGTTATTTTCAGTTCGGGCGGTCGGCCAGCGAGGGGCGATCGCGCAGCTGTTCGATCTGGTCGGCCACCAAGAGGCCCTTGTCCGTCACGATCCGTTCAAGGACGCGGACCCGCTGCTCCAACCGATCGGTATGGGCGGCATATTGCGCAGCCTTCTCGGCAGCCTGCGCATTGAGCGCGTCCACCATCTTCTCCTTGTGCTTCAGCCAGCGCTTGAACATGTCGCCACCTACGCCGAAGATCACCGGCAGGCCGACCACGATCATGAAGAACAACAGGACGAAGTAGCCCTTTTCCATTGGTCAGTTCCTTCAGTTCGCGCGGTCGCGCAGTTGTTCGATCTCCTGCGCCAGCAGGTGGCCGCTGTCGGTGACGATCCGCTCGACGTTCTGGAGCCGATCCTTCATCGCGCCGAGTTCGGCACGAAGCTGGCTGTTTTCCTGCGTCAGCAGCTTCACGCGCTCCACCGTCTCATCGTCCCGCTTGGGATAGAGCGCCTGCCCCCACTGGCCATCCAGTGGGTAGCCGCCCCTGATCCGCATCCAGGTGGTGGCGACCCAGCCAACGACACCGGCGATCCCGATCGTTGCGACGACCGGTGCAAGGGCGGAGAACAGCTGGATCTTTTCGGCAGCGGTCATAGACGTCGTTCCTTTCAGCGATTGCGCAGCTGTTCGATCTCGTGCGCCGTGCGGATGGCAGGATCGGTGGCGATCCGCTCAAGGACGGCGATCCTTTCCTCGAGCCGGCTGACCATCCCGGTCAGCCGGGCGTTCTCGTTGGTGAGGACCTCCACCTTGCGGGTGGCTTCCGGCGTGTCCTTGCCGATGTTGCGGCCCCAATCATCGCTGATCGAATAGCCGTGCTTGGCGCGGATCCAGTTGTTGATCAGCCAGGCCCCGGTGGCGATCGCCACGATCGCCAGCACAAAGAAGGGTCCTCCGACGTGCATCGTCCGTCTCCTAAGTTGCGCGGTCTTCAGCGCAGGCGCTCGATCTCGTCAGCGAGCTGCGTGTTGCGGCTGGTGTAGTGCGTCTCGATGTCGGCGAGCCGCCGATCGAGTTCGCGGAACTTCGAGCGGACTTCCGCCGTGGTGCGCTTCGGATTGGAGCGCACGCCCTGCCAGAACTTCGCATCCTCAGGCGATCCGTAGAGGTTCGCCGGCCGATCCTGCGCCATCCAGCCGATCAGGAGATAGGCGATCAGCGTCCAGGGGAAGCCGCCGGCGAGGGTGAGGAGGATCATCGCGATCCGCACCCAGAGCACCTCGATCCCGGTATAGTCGGCGATCCCGGCGCAAACGCCCTTCCACTTGCGATCCTGACGGTTGAGGTAGAATTTCGTGCGGCTGTTGTCGGCCATCAGTTCCTCCTCTCGATGCGGTCTTCCAGCCGATAGTCAGGCTGCGAGCGGTAATCGGACAGGCCGGGGCGAAAATCGGGATTGTCGGCCGCGACGATGCGCTCGACGGTGTTGACCCGGTCCTCCAGGCGCTTGGCGAGCGAGTGAAGCTCGTCGAGCAACGCCTCGTCCTCGCTGGTCATCGACCCGGGGGCCTGCTTCCACTTCGTCACATAGTGCATGATCAGCCAGGGCAGCCCGATGAAGAGCATGCCCACGACGAAGATCGGTACGAGCACGTCGTCCATCTCAATTTTCCCCGTTGCTACGGTTGTTCATGCGCGCCTTGAGCGCGGCGAGTTCGGCATCCACCCGGTCGGCCGCCTTCAGCTCGGCGATCTCCTCGTCGAGGCTCTTGGGCAGGGCGCCCAGGCCCATGGCGTCGGCGCGGCCTTCGGCTTCGTCCACCTTGCGCTCCAGCATCTCGAAGCGGCTGAACGCCTCGTGAGTGCGCGGGCCGTTCCACATCTCGCGCAGGCGGCCACGGTTGGTGGCGCTTTCGAGGCGCGTGGCGATGTTGTTCTGCCGGGTGCGGGCCTCGCGCAGCTTGTTCTGAAGCTTCGCGATATCCTCTTCCGAGCTACGCAGCGTATCGTCGAGAACGGCGATTTCGGCGCGGAGCTGCTCGACCATGTCGGTCGCCTTCTGGCGCTCCATCAGCGCCGCCTTGGCGAGATCCTCACGATCCTTCGACAGGGCGAGCTCTGCCTTCTCGGTCCAGTTCGCCTCGATCTCGGACAGCTTTGCCATGTGGCGCCGCATTTCCTTGATATCCGCGATCGTGCGTGCCGCCGACGCCCGGACCTCAACCAGCGTCTCTTCCATCTCGAGGATGATCATGCGGATCATCTTCGCCGGATCTTCGGCCTTTTCGAGTAGCTCCGCCATGTTGGCGGCGACGATGTCGCGGGTTCGGGAAAAGATGCCCATCAACGAAACTCCTGGTGATGCCCTGTTATAGGCTTACCGCCGGGGCGGGGCGAGGGATAAGCGCCCGCCCCGGCGGCGTCGTTCACGCCATGACGCGAACGATGGTGGGGGCCGATCCCGTCTGGGCCGGGCCGACCGCGCCGAGCACCATGGTGGCGCTGAAGACGACGGTGCAGGCGATGGCGGCGAGGGTACGGCCGATCTGTGCGAACTGGGTCATGTGACTGCTCCTCTGAACCTGGTGTCTGTTTCCCGATTGCCGGGTTGCCAGGTGCTTTGCAGGGGGCGTGCCAGTTTTCTGTGGAGGCGGCGCAGGCCAAGCACTTGATCCCGTGGGGTCTTAAAAAACCGGGTGAAAACATCGATGTGGAACGATCGGCGAGCGGTACCCGTGGCTACTCCAGGTGCTTTGGTGTCGCGAAACACGTCTTGCCAAGCATTGGGAAAATGCGCCAAGGGTTGGTTCAACGAGGTGGGTGATGGCGGAACGGGCGTCGCAGGTGATCGGGCAGTCGGGGGCGTTCCTCGACGCGCTGGAGCGCGCGAGCCGCGCCGCCGCGCTCGATCGCCCGGTGCTGGTGATCGGTGAACGCGGGACCGGCAAGGAACTGGTCGCTGAGCGCCTGCATCGCCTTAGCCAGCGGTGGGACCAGCCACTGGTGATCATGAACTGCGCTGCCTTGCCCGAGACGCTGATCGAGGCGGAACTGTTCGGCCATGAGGCGGGCGCCTTCACCGGTGCGACCAAGGCGCGCGTCGGCCGCTTCGAGGAAGCGCATGGCGGAACGCTGTTCCTCGACGAGCTCGGCACCCTTTCAATGGGCGCGCAGGAGCGGCTGCTGCGGGCGGTGGAATATGGTGAGGTGACCCGGATCGGCTCCTCGCGCCCGATCCGCGTCGACGTGCGCATCGTGGCCGCGACCAACGAGCATCTGCCCGACAAGGTCGATCGCAACGAGTTTCGCGCCGACCTGCTCGATCGATTGTCGTTCGAGGTCGTGACACTGCCGCCGCTGCGCGCCCGCAAGAGCGACATCCTGGTGCTGGCGGACCATTTCGGCCGGCGCATGGCCGCCGAGATGGGCTGGAGCCATTGGGACGGCTTCGCACCGGCGGCGCAGGAGGCGCTGCGCGACTATCGCTGGCCGGGCAACGTGCGCGAGCTGCGCAACGTGGTGGAGCGCGCGGTCTATCGCTGGGACCGCGAGGGGCCGATCGAGACGATCGAGTTCGACCCGTTCCAGTCGCCCTATCGGCCGGGGAGTGGCGGGGCGCCGAGCGCGGCGACGCCGGCGCCGGCCTCAGCCCCCGTTTCAACGCAGCCGCAGGTGCCCAATGAGGGAGATGAGGTTGCGGCGTGCGATGTTGGGCCGTCGGACTTCAAGAGTCGGGTCGCGCTGTTCGAAAAGGAGCTGCTGTCGCGCGCGCTGGCGGAGAACCGGTTCAACCAGCGGGCGACGGCCGATGCGCTTGGCCTCAGCTACGATCAGCTGCGCCATGCGCTTCGCCGGCACGACATGATCGGGGCGAGCGGCTGAACAGCGGCCGCGCGGCGATCTGATCGGTTGCGTAACGAGGTCACCGGAGCCATTTGATCCTCGTCGCGTTCACTCGCGAACGCCAAAGGAGGATTTCATGGCTTTCGAACTCCCGCCGCTCCCGTACGATTATGACGCGCTGGAGCCGGTCATCTCCAAGGAGACGATGACCTACCACCACGACAAGCATCATGCGGCTTATACCGCCAAGCTGAACGAGGGCGTGGCGGCCGATCCGAAGCTGGAAGGCAAGTCGATCGAGGAAATCCTCGGCATGATCTCCCAGCTGCCGCCGCTGGTGCGCAACAATGGCGGTGGCTATTGGAACCACGACTTCTTCTGGAAGATCATGGCGCCCAAGGGCTCGACGCAGCCGTCAGGCGCGCTGAAGGACGCGATCGATGCGTACGGTGGCCTCGACAAGCTGAAGGAAGATTTCAACGGCAAGGGCGCGGGCCAGTTCGGTTCGGGCTGGGCCTGGGTGATCAAGGACGCCTCCGGCGCGCTGAAGGTGACCTCCACGCCCAACCAGGACAATCCGCTGATGGACGATGCCAAGGAGAAGGGCACGCCGATCCTGGGCAACGACGTGTGGGAGCACGCTTACTACCTCACCTACAAGAACGACCGCCCCGGCTATCTCAAGGCGTGGTGGGACGTGGTGAACTGGGACGAGGCAGGGCGCCGGTTCGACGCCGCCTGAGCGACCACGCGCAACGGTTTTTCGAAGGGGCGGCCTCGGTCGCCCCTTTTTTGCATTTGCGGGGCTTGCGCCGAAAAAAATGCCGGCTATAGACGCGCCTCCCGCAGCGTTCCCCGATAGCTCAGCGGTAGAGCTCTCGACTGTTAATCGAGCGGCCGTAGGTTCGAATCCTACTCGGGGAGCCACTTTCCACCCTTCGCGGTAAAGCAAATGCGTCAGCGACGAACGCGTCGCAGTGTGCGGGTGAGTCAACCCGATCGTGTTGTTCCATCGCCGTTTGGTGATGTGCGCGCACCGCGTCGCGGTCGGCGAAATGACGGTGATATTCTCCGTTGTTTGGTTGATCCTCCCTCGCTAGCGCCGCGCGCCCCATCCGAGGCGGATCAGAGCGAAAAACGGCGGGATAGCGGATTCGAACCTCAAGGACTGCCGCGGGAGAAAGGCGAAGGCGTTTCTGATCGTCGCAGCGACGCCGTGCTGGCAAGCGCCGCACGAAGGTGGAGGTCAGAGGCGGCTGATCGAGCCGAGTTCAGGAACGCTCAGTTCCTTTTCGAACTGCAGGCCGGCAAGGCCATCGCGCGACCAGCGAACCAGCCCGCGGCACTCGATCAGCGCCGTCAGCTGCAGCTTCACGTCCAGCCCCGTGGCGATTCGGCCGTCATGTACAATCTTGGCGCCGCGCTGCGATATGTCACGGAGGCGGACGACCTGCATGCCGAGCGGGCTGGTGCAAAGCACTTGCTTGTCGATCGGCAGCCGAAGCGGCCGTGTCTGCGGCGTGCGGACTTCGTCGCGCAAGCGCTTGAGGAGCGCTGCGCTGTCGATCGGCGCCTTGAACTTGAGGCCGCACTGGCCGGGGCGCACCCACACAACCTCGCCAGTAAGGGAGCAGGCCTCGGAGAGATCCACCGTTACGTCAGCACTCAGCCGGACTTCCAGATGCGTGGCCAGCATCAGTCCGTGGTCCGAAATGTTGACGACGCGCGCCAGACCGTGATCAGCGCCGGCGAAGACGCGTGCGACGCGGTACACTGTCTGCAAGCGGTTCTCCCCGCGGCGATCAGGGTCGCCGTCGGGCGCACCAAGGGCTGAGTTCAGCGCCTCTTCGAAACTGTAGAACTCGTGACCCAAAGGGGTGCCTCCGAGAACGGCTATTGCAGGGGTGCCATAGGATGTAAAACGCAATGGGATGAACTCTATAACATTTTCCTCCGATCGCGCGGAACCAGCCAGGCCTCAAACGCCTTCTTCCCCCAAGGGGGTTCGCCTGAAGACGTGTTGTATGCAGAGCTGGTGTATTTCGAGGGCGCGTATTTTGCCCATATCGTGACGCGTGAGGAGTACCTCCGGTTGCGCAGGATTCATGAATCGCGCGGGAAGAGCAGGCCATGCCGGCGTCCGATGATGATGGTCGCGGCGGCGTGCTGATTATTGCGCGACGAACTCTCCGTCGCCGTCAGTGAGCGCGGAGGCTCTATGCGCGCTACTCCGGCTTGCTGGGGCTTTCCCCAAGGGGCCGCGAACAGTGGAGCGATCGCGGACTTCGGCGAGAAAACTCAATAACGATCGGTTGAACGCCTTGGTTTGCTCCCACGGGGCGAAGTGGCCAGCGCGGGGGAAGATCTGCAGCCGCGCGCGTGGGATGGTGCGGGCGAGATAGGCGGTGTGGTCTTGCTTGATGAACTCGTCGTAGGCGCCGGCGGCGATCATGATCGCGGGGCCTGTGATCGTGCCCAGTTCAGCCGCCGTGTAGTTAGGTTCGGCGCGCAGCATGGCTTCGGCGGCGGCGTGTAGGGCCGGAAAGCCGTTGGGCGTCGGAGAGAGCGCTGCATAGTCGGCGAGGAGCCGCGGGCCGACCGTCTTCAGGATGGGCGCGTTGAAAGCGTCCGGGCGCACACTTTTCCGGTCCATGTTCGCGCCGAATGCGTAGACGGCGGTCAGCCGCTGCGGGTGGCGCATGGCGAGGATCAGCCCGATGATCGCGCCGTCGCTCCAGCCCACGATAGCCGTCCGACGCAAATTTAAACGGTCCATCACGGCCAGGACGTCCCGTGCCATGAGTTCGTAGCCAAGCGGGCGCGTGCCGAGCGTGCTGCGGCCGTGACCGCGGCTGTCGATCAGGATGACGCGGTAGCCGGCAGCGACGAGCGCGGGTACCTGAAGGCTCCAGGTACGGCTGCTTGCGGTACCGCCGTGGAGCAGGATGATCGGCGGGCCCTGGCCGATCGTGCCGTACCAGATGCGCGCGGTTTCGTGTTCAACATGGCCTTGCAGCGGGAGGGGCGGCAGATCCGGGTAGCCGGGGAGCGGTCGAGCGGTGGCGGCCGTGGTGACGAGGACCAGGGCGAGAAGCGCTGCCACCAGCGAGTACATAGCAGCGCGAACTCGACAGATGATGGTCATCGCAATCCTTCCACCACGCTCGGGCGGGAAGCCCCGCATGAGCGGCGGTTGACTACGGTAGGCGCGCGTCAGCGGAAATGCGCGGGGCGTTGCAGTGGTAGGCGTTCAGATCAGGAGACGAACTGTTCCATGGTGATCCGATCGTCGAGCGCATGCTCGGGATCGAACAGGAGCGTAAGCTCTCGCGCACGATCGATGGCAATGTCGACTTCGGCGACCTCACGTACCTCGCGCTGGTCGGCCACCGCAGAGACGGGGCGCTTGCCCGGATCAAGCACCCGCAGCCTGATCCTGGCCTTGTCCGGCAGGATCGCGCCGCGCCAGCGCCGCGGGCGGAAGGCGCTGATCGGAGTAAGCGCGATCATTGCCGAGCCGAGCGGAAGGATCGGGCCATGGGCGGAGAGATTGTAGGCGGTGGAGCCGGCCGGCGTTGCGACGAGGATCCCGTCGCAGGCGAGTTCTTCCATGACGACGCGTTCGTTCACGCTGACCTCGAGCTTCGCGGTCTGACGTGTTTCGCGCAGCAGCGACACCTCGTTGATCGCGGGCATCGTGTGGACCCGCCCGTCGACGCCGATCGCCGTCATCATCAGCGGCGGCACCTTGAACGCACGCGCGTTGGCCAGTCGCTCATCCAGATCGTGCTGGCGCCATTCGTTCATCAGGAACCCGACGGTGCCAAGGTTCATGCCGAACACCGGCACCGCGAGGCGGCGCTGATCGAGCAAGGTGTGCAGCGTCTGCAGCATGAAGCCGTCGCCGCCGAGAGCGATCACGACATCGGCCTCGTCGAGGGTGCACCAATCCCATGCATCGGCAAGCGCGGCGCGGGCGGCCTGGGCGGAGGCGGTAGGCGAGGCGACCAGTGCCCGCCGGGGATAAGCAGTCATCCGCCGGTGACACTCATATGGCGGGCAACGGCCGGGGCGGCGCCCCGTTCGATGCGGAAGTCGTGGCGGGCGGGCTTGCCGGCGATGCCGAGGCGGATCGCGTCGTCCAGGGCAGCCACGCCGCCTTCGCGCAGGGCGGCCTTCAGATCGACCTGATCGTCATGGCCGAGGCAGCTGTAGAGCTTGCCCTCCGTCGTCAGGCGTACGCGGTTGCAGCCATCGCAGAAGTTCGCGGTGAGCGGCGAGATGAGGCCGAGACGCGTCTTGCTGCCCTCGACACGCCAGTAGCGGGCCGGGCCACCGGTGCCGGCGAGGTCGCGTGCCAGGGGAAATTTGGCATTCAGATGGTCAAAAACGGCAGTCAATGGCACGAAACGGTCAGTCCGATCCTCGTCGATGGCGCCCAATGGCATGGTCTCGATCAGCGTCAGATCATGCTCCTCCGCGATGCACCAATCGAGCATCGCGGGAATCTCTTCGTCGTTGAGCCCCTTCAGCGCGACCATGTTGATCTTGACCGCGAGCCCCGCCTTCTTTGCGGAGGCGATCCCGCCAAGCACCTGTGCGACATCGCCATGGCGGGTGATGAAGCGGAAACGGTCGGGATCGCGGCTGTCGAGGCTGACGTTCACGCGGCGCATCCCGGCATCGACCAGCGCCTCCGCGTGATCGGCGAGGTGCGTGGCGTTGGTCGTCATCGTCAGTTCGTCGAGCGTGTCGCCGACATGGGCGCCGAGCCGGCGGGTGAGATCGATGACGTCGCGCCGGACCAGCGGCTCACCGCCCGAAAGGCGGATCTTGCGCACGCCAAAGCCGATGAAGCGTTCGGCGATGATCGCGATCTCTTCCAGCGCCAGCAACTTGCTGCGCGGCAGGAACGTCATCTTTTCGGCCATGCAATAGCGGCAGCGAAGATCGCAGCGATCAGTGACGGAGATGCGCAAGTAACGGATCGTGCGGCCGAACCCGTCGACGAGATCGGTCGAGGGGCCGATCGAAGGGGCGGTCGCATCTCCCATAACGGAACAGCTAAGGGCTGAAAGGCGAGGGGACAAGAGCAGGCGGGCCGTTGCTGTGCCGGAAGGCGCAGCTTAACCCGAAGAAGTGGGAAAACTTTCAAGCGATACGGGCAATGTTGCCCTGGCGGCCGGGGCCGAGGCGCTGGCGCCGATCGTGGAGGCGGCCGGGTGGTGCCTGACCGATAATAGCGCGGGAACAGGCGCGGATGTGCGCCTGGTCGATGCGCGTGACACGCTGGAAGAGATGGCGCGAGAGGACGCTGCCGCGATTGCCGAGCGAGCGGCGCTGCTGGCGATCGTGCGCGACGCTCACGGTGCGGCCCAGGCCTATGAGGCAGGCGCGACACATGTGCTGACCGGCGCGGTCGATATGGCGACGCTTGGTCTTGCGCTTCGCTTTGCGGGGCGGCACGCGCGGCGCCTGCGCGGCACCGGGCATGCGCGGCGGGCGGGAGAATGTGGCGACGGCGCGGTCGAGCGGTTCGTGACGGCGCTGAGCCACGATCAGGCGGCGACGGTGGCCGTGATCGCGATGAGCCGGTTCGACACGGTGAACGCAGCCTTCGGCCGGGAAGCAGGCGATGCGCTGCTGCGTGAAACGGGGGCGCGGATTGCGGCGGCGCTGCCGTCTGCGGCGGTGATCGAGCGTGACGAGGGAGCGCGCTTCCTCGTGGCGATGAAGGAGGATGAAGCGGACGCGGCAGTGCGAATCGCGACGATCGAGGCGGCGCTGACGCGGCGGTTCGCCATCGGCGCGGAGGAAGCGAACCTGGGCGTCCGGATCGGGGTGGCGCATCGCGGGGCGGGCGAAGCGGCGGCGATCCTGGTTCGGCGCGCGCGCGAGGCGCTGCATCAGGCGCTGGCCAGCGACGGGGCGAGCATTCGGGTGGCGCCTTCCGTCCATGCCGCGCATGGCCTGCGGCTGGCGGCGGACCTGCACCGCGCCATCGACCGCGACGAGATCGACATCTTGTTCCAGCCGCAAGTGGCGCTGGACGACGGGCGGATCACCGGGGTCGAGGCTCTGGCGCGGTGGGAGCATCCCGAGCATGGCGTGCTGGGCGCGGACACCTTGTTTGCGGCGGCGGAGCGCGCGGGCCTCGGCCTGGCGCTGTCCGAGCATATCCAGCGGCTCGCACTGACGATGGCAGCGCCATGGACCGGAGCACTCGCGGAACTGCGGGTGGCGATCAACGTGACCGCAGCGGACCTCGCGCGCGGCGATTTCACCGAGTATTTCCTGGCGCTGGTGGAGCGGAGCGGGATCGATCCCGCGCGGGTGACCGCCGAGGTGACGGAGAGTGGCTTCGTCACCGACCTGGAACTGGCGGCGGAGCGGCTGCAGCGGCTTCGCGAGGCGGGGCTGCGCGTGGCGATCGACGATTTCGGTACGGGTTATTCCAGCCTTGCCTATCTGAAGGCACTGCCGCTCGATTACCTGAAGATCGATCGCAGCCTGACGCAGGACATTGCCGGCGGCGACCGGGCGCGCACCGTGGTGCGTGGGGTGATCGCGATCGCGGCCGGCTTGGGCCTGGCGACGATTGCGGAGGGCGTGGAGGACGAAGAGCAACGATCACTGCTCGCCGCCGAGGGCTGCACCCTGTACCAGGGTTTCCTGTGCGCCGGGCCATTGCGCGAAAACGTGCTGGCGGCGCTGCTGGGGGAGGCATGATGATGATCCTGACGATCATGGCGCCGGTCGCGCTCGCAGCGAGCGCCGCGGCGACGCCTCAGGCGCAGATCGAGGCGGTGATGGCGGAAAGCTCGGCGGGATGGAACGCCGGGTCGCTTGACCGGTTCATGGCGGCCTATGCCGACGACGCAATCTACGTTGCCGGGCCGACGATCGCGCGCGGCAAGGCCGAGATCGCGGCGCGCTTTGCCAAGAGCTTCGTCGATCGCGGCAACAAGCGCGGGCGGCTGACCTTCCAGCCGATGGCGTGGCGGACGTTGAGCAACGTTCACATGCTGCTGGTGGCGCGGTGGACGCTGACGCCGGCGGACGGCAAGCCCGAAACGGGGCTGACCAGCCTGGTGTTCGAGCGGCGCAAGCCGGGCTGGCAGATCATTTCCGACCATAGTTCATGATCGGTCGCGGCCTGTTCGCCGCGGCGCTGATCGCAGGCGCTTCCTACACGATCGCCGCCTGGGCCGGGTGGAGCGGCCCAGCGTTGGTGGCCTGGAAAGGCGCGGGCGTGGCGCTGCTGGCTGGCTGGGCATGGCGAGCCGCAGACACACGGGGCGGGCGCCAGCTGGCGCTGGTTTTGGCATGTGGCGCCGCGGGAGACGAACTGCTGGAAGCGGCGGGCCTGGTGGTGGGCGCGATCGCTTTCCTGATCGGCCATTTGGTCGCAATCGATCTTTATCGGCGGCACGCGGAATCGGGCGCGTGGCGGCTGATCGCTGGCTGTACTATATCGGTGGCCGCCATATCAGCGGTGCTGGCGCGTGATGCCGGCGTAGGGTTCTACGCGCTCGCGCTGGGGGCGATGGCCGGAGCAGCCACGGCGAGCCGGCTGCCGTGCCGGTTGGCGATCGGCGCGTGGCTGTTCGTCGCGTCGGACCTGCTGATCTTTGCCGAGCTTGGACCCCTTCAGGAGAGCGCGGTGCCGCGGCTGCTGATCTGGCCGCTCTATTTCGCCGGCCAGGCATTGATCGCGCACGGTGGCGTCACGAGCTTGAGGCGCAATGAAAATCTACACCATCGGATATGAGGCCACGACGATGGCCGACTTTCTCGCCGCGCTGACGCGGGCGGGGGTGAAGCGGGTGATCGACGTGCGTGCGCTGCCGCTGTCGCGGCGGCCCGGCTTCTCCAAGTCGATCCTGGCGGCGACGCTGCGGGAGGCCGGGATCGACTATGTGCACCTGAAGGCGCTGGGCACACCCAAGCGCGGGCGCGACGCGGCGAAGAAGGGCGATGTCGTGACGTTGCGCGCGGTGTATGACGATCAGCTGGCGCTGCCCGAAGCGCAGGCCGCGGCGGCGCAGATGCGCGCGCTGGCGGCGGAGCTGCCTTCCGCCCTGCTTTGTTACGAGCGGGACCCCTGCCATTGCCACCGAACGCTGCTGTTGCAGGCGGAGGGCGAGGGCGCTGAGGTGGTCGACCTTTACACCTAAGCTACGAGACCCGCGGATAAGGTCAGGGCAGGGCGTAGCCGACGGTGGACTGGGCGATCAGCCGGTCCTCGCTGTCCTGCCAGATGCGAACATCGACGCTGGCGAGGCGGCGGCCGAGCTTCAGCAGGCGCGCGTCGGCGTAGATCGCGCGATGATTGCAGGCGCGAAGGAAGCTGATCGACAGCGCGTTCGTGACCGCCATCTGCTCCGGCCCATGATGCGCCGCGATCACCGCATAAGCGGCGAGATCGGCAAGCGTCATCAGCGTCGGGCCGGAGACGATATTCCCCGGCCGGAGCGTCGAGGCGTCGGGATCGAGCCGGATGCGCAAGTGGCCGGGCACCAGGCTGACCACTTGGCCCAGCTTCGACGGATCGCTGGACGGGAAGGCGGCGGTCAGGAACCCCGTCACCTCCGCCGGCGTGAGGCGGAGGGTGAAGGGCGCGGCGCCTGGGCGCGAGGGCAACGGGTCGCTCAACCGGTGACCGGAAGGCGAACGGTGCCGTCGTCCTCGCGCTCGAGCGGGCTGTAGGCCACGACCGTGTCGAGCGTGAGCGTGCCGTACAGGTGCGGGAAGAGTTGCCCGCCGCGGCTTTCCTCCCAGCGGATCTGATCGCCGAGCGCCTCAAGATCGACGGCGGCGACGTGGAGATCGTGCTGGCCGGCAAAATGCTTGTCGACCGTCTCGGTGAGCTGGGCGGCGGTGGAGAGGTGGATGTAGCCGTCCGCCACATCCACCGGCGCGCCGGCGAAGCTGCCGTCACGCTCCAGCGCCGCCATCTGATCGGCGGTCAGGACCTTATAGGCGGTGACGGGCCGGCTCACTGCCCATCCTCCGGACCCGCGGCTGCATCGTCACCGACAATGGCGCCGGTGTCAGGCGCAGTTTCCGGCGCCGACAGGTCGGCGGCGACCGCTTCCTCTGCCGGGTTCTCGGGCTCCGGCTCCTCATCGATCCGCGCACAGCCCACGACATGTTCGTCGTCGCTGACGTTAAAGAGGCGCACGCCTGCCGAGTTGCGGCCGATGACGCGCAGGCTGGCAAGCGGCATGCGGATCAGCTTGGCCTGATCGGTGACGAGCATCAGCTGATCGCTCTTGCTCGCCGGGAAGCTCGCCACGACCGGTCCGTTGCGGGCGATATTGTCGATGTTGGTGATGCCCTGACCACCGCGGCCGGTGCGGCGATATTCGAACGCCGAGGACAGCTTGCCATAGCCGTTGGCACAGACGGTGAGGATGAACTGTTCGTGCGCGCGCAGGAATTCGAACCGGTCCATCGGGATCTGCGGCTCGCCCTCGCGCTCGGTTGCCTTCCAGGGGGCGAAGCGCAGATATTCCTCGCGCTCCTCCTGCGTGGCGCCGGTGCGGTGCAGGATCGAGAGCGAAATCACCTCGTCGCCGGCCGCGAGGCGCATGCCGCGCACGCCGGTCGAATTGCGGCTCTGGAATTCGCGCACGTCGCTGCCCGGGAAGCGGATCGCCTTGCCCTGGCGGGTGGCAAGGAGGACGTCGTCATTTTCTTCCAGCAGCGCGACGCCGATCAGGCGATCGTCGGCATCGTCGCCTTCGAACTTCATCGCGATCTTGCCGTTCGAGGGCACGTTGGTGAATGCGTCCATCGCGTTGCGGCGTACGCTGCCCCGCGCGGTCGCGAACATTACGTGGAGCTTGCCCCATTCCGCCTCGTCCTCCGGCAGCGGCAGGACGGTGGAGATCGTCTCGCCCGGCTGAAGCGGAAGGAGGTTGATCATCGGCCGGCCGCGGGTGTTCGCGCTGCCCTCGGGCAGGCGCCACACCTTCATGCGATAGACGCGTCCGAGGGTGGAGAAGAACAGTACCGGCGTGTGCGTCGAGGTGACGAATAGACTGGTGACGGCATCCTCGTCCTTCGTCGCCATGCCGCTGCGGCCCTTGCCGCCGCGCGCCTGGGCGCGGAACGCCTCCAGGGGCGTACGCTTGATGTAGCCCTGCATGGTCACGGTGACGACCATGTCCTCGCGCTCGATCAGATCCTCGTCGTCGATGCCGTCGGCGGCAGCGGCGATCTCGGTCCGGCGCGGGGTGGCGAAGAGCGTCCGGATCTCGGTGAATTCCTCGCGCATCACCGCGTAGAGTTTCACGCGGTCGGCGAGGATCGCGAGCAGTTCGGCGATCGATTCGGCGAGCGTCTTGAGCTCGTCACCAATCTCGTCCCGGCCGAGCGCGGTCAGGCGGTGAAGGCGCAGGTCGAGGATCGCGCGGACCTGGATTTCCGACAGGCGATAGGTGTCACCGGTAATCTCGGTTTCGACCGCCTCGACCAGCTTGATGTAGCCGGCGATCTCCGCGATCGGCCATTCGCGCGCCATCAGGGCAGCGCGCGCCTCGGCCGGCGAGGCGGAGCCGCGGATGATGCGGACGACCTCGTCGAGGTTGGTCACCGCGATGACGAGGCCGAGCAAGATGTGCGCCCGGTCCCGCGCCTTCGCGAGTTCGAACTTCGAGCGGCGGGTGATGACCTGCTCGCGGAACTGGATGAAGGCGGCGATGATGTCGCGCAGCGGCAGCATTTCCGGACGGCCGCCGCGGATCGCGAGCATGTTGGCCGGGAAGCTGCCCTGCGCCGGCGTGTGACGCCACAGTTGGTTCAGCACCACTTCGGCCGTCGCATCACGCTTCAGCTCGATGACGACGCGAACGCCGTCGCGGTTCGATTCGTCGCGGACGTCGCCGATCCCTTCGATCCGCTTGTCCTTGGCGGCCTCCGCGATCTTCTCGACCAGCGCGTTCTTGCCCTGCTGGTACGGGATTTCGGTGAGGACGATCGACCGACGCTCGCCGCGGCCTTCCTCGATCACGTAGCGCGAGCGGACGATGATCGAGCCGCGGCCCGTCTCATAGGCGCTGCGCGCGCCCGCACGGCCGAGGATGACGGCGCCGGTCGGGAAGTCCGGCCCCGGCACGATTTCCATCAGTTCCTCGGTCGTCAGCGGCTCGCCGCCACTCGTCGCGCGATCGAGGTGGGCGAGGCAGGCGTCGACGACTTCGCCCAGATTATGCGGCGGGATGTTGGTCGCCATGCCGACCGCGATGCCGCCAGCGCCGTTGACGAGCAGGTTCGGGAAGCGGGCCGGGAGGACCGAGGGTTCGCTTTCCGAGCCGTCGTAATTCGGCTGGAAATCGACGGTATCTTTGTCGAGATCGTCCAGCAGGTAATCAGCGACGCGCGACAGGCGCGCCTCGGTGTAACGCATCGCGGCGGGCGGATCGGGATCCATCGAGCCGAAGTTGCCTTGGCCGTCGATCAGCGGCGCGCGCATCGACCAGTCCTGCGTCATGCGCGCCAAGGCGTCATAGATCGCGGTATCGCCGTGCGGGTGGTATTTACCGATCACGTCACCGACGATGCGGGCCGATTTGCGGTAGGGCCGGTTGTAGGTGAAGCCGCTTTCGTTCGCCGAATAGAGGATGCGGCGGTGAACCGGCTTCAGGCCGTCACGAACGTCGGGGAGCGCGCGCGCCACGATCACGCTCATCGCGTAATCGAGGTAGCTGGTCTTCATTTCCTCGACGATCGAGATCGGCGCAATGTCCGATGGGTCGGCGAGGACGGTCTCGTCGGTCAAAATGGTACCTTCGGTCTGGGATTCGTATCCCGGCCGATCTAGGACCCTGCAACCGAAAAGTCACGCGCGCGTACGCGTACGCGAGGACAGCTAAGGCCGCGAGTGCGCCGGCGCTAACCGAGGTAAGTGCGCGGCGCGCCCGTCGGTGCTTTGCTGCCCCCATATCTTCGATGATGGAGAGCAGAGATGGACAAGATTTCCGGGCTGATCAGCGAGCTGGAGCGTCGCGGGCGCAATGCGCCGACCCTTGCGGAAGGGCAGCGGCTGTTCATGGAGGCGGCGCGGCTGCGGCGCGAGCAGACCGCGACGCCGAAGGATCGGTTCGCGACACCCGTGCCGCGCAACTGATCCGGCGGGGACAAGGTTCAGGGCGCGATCTCGGTCCCGTCCCAGGCGAAGAACTTGCCGCTGTCCTGCGGCTTCAGGCCGTCGAGGACATCGAGGAGCTGGACCGCGGCACGGCCGGGCGTGAAGATGTCTCGCCCGGACTGCCGGAACGGCTGGCTCAGCCGGGTGTCGACGGTGCCGGGGTGGAGGGCAACGACGATGCCGCGATCGTTGCGGCGCTTGTCCTCCACTGCCAGCGTGCGGACGAACTGGTTGAGCGCCGCCTTCGAGGCGCGGTAGCCGTACCAGCCGCCCAGCCGATTGTCCGAGATGCTGCCGACGCGTGCCGAGAGGACGGCGAAGACGGACCGGCCGGATCTGGGCATGACGGGAAGGAAATGCTTGGCGACCAATGCGGGGCCGATCGCGTTGATCGCATATTGCTCCGCCAGCCAGGCCGGATCGAGATCGCGCAGGGCCTTTTCCGGGCCGCGCTCCCCGTCATGGAGCAGGCCGGTCGCAACGACGACCAGATCGGGCGTGCCGACGCTGGCGGCGGCTGCGGCGATGCTCGCCTCGTCCGTCAGGTCCAGCTCCGGCCGCGAGAAACGTCGTACGGTGGCATCTTCTTCCGCCAGCGCATCCGCCAGCGCTGCCCCGATCCCGCCCGAGGCACCGATGATTACTGCATTCATGGAACGGCCGGCTAAGCCGCTGAACCATTACGTTCAATGTCCATTCAGCGCGATTCCTTGATGCGGCCTTGCAACCGGATTAAGCGCCGGACGTAACACGTCACGCCTCAAGGAGAGCAGTTTCAATGAAGAGCATTTCCAAGGTCGCGGTTGCAGCCGCTCTGACGGCAGGTGTGGCGGGCATTGCCGTTTCCACCCCCGCTGCTGCCGCAAAGGAAAAGAAGCAGGAGCAGAAGGGCCCGGCCCTGAAGCTGAGCAAGGAAGTGCAGGGCCCGGCATCCGCCGCCCAGACTGCACTTGGCACCAAGGATTTCGCGACGGCTGCCGCCCAGCTGGCGACCGCGCAGGCCGCAGCGAAGACCGACGACGACCGCTATATCGTCGCGGCGCTGCAGCTGCAGATGGAAGCGACCAAGATCCAGGACGCGCGCGCGGCCAATCAGCCGGTGAGCGAGGAGGGCCTGAAGGCGCCGCTCGATGCGCTGATCGCCAATCCGAAGACCCCGGCAGTAGACCTGCCCAAGTATAACTACCAGCGCGGCATCATGGCGGCGAACGCCAAGGATTCCGCCGGCGCGATCCAGTTCTTCCAGCGCGCCCAGCAGCTTGGTTACAACGATCCGAACCTGACGCTGCAGATGGTGAAGATCCGCATGGATTCCGGTGACATCGCCGGCGGTTCGGCGGAACTGGAGAAGGCAATCGACGCGCAGATCGCAGCCGGCCAGAAGCCGTCCGAGGAACTGTATCGCTACGCCATCGCCAAGACCAACCAGAAGAAGATGGGCCCGCAGACCGTGGGCTGGATCAAGCGCTACGTCGTCGCTTACCCGACCGCCAAGAACTGGCGCGACGGGATCGTCACCTATGGCATGACGCAGTCGAGCGCGGTGACCTTGGACAAGGCGCAGAAGGTTGACCTGTACCGCCTGATGCGTGCGACCAAGTCGCTCGCCGACCAGTATGATTACGAGAATTACGCGCAGTGGACCTATGACATGGGCCTGCCGTACGAGACCAAGACCGTGCTGACCGAAGGCAAGGCCGCAGGGAAGATCCCGGCGAGCAGCGCGTCGGCCAACGACCTGCTGAAGGTGGCGAACCAGGCAATCGCCAACGAAGGTTCGCTGGCGCCGAGCGAAGCCAAGGCAAAGTCGGGCGCGAACGGCCGCGTCGCGGCGAACACCGGTGACGCGTATCTTGGCTCGGGCAATTACGCCAAGGCGATCGAGCTTTATAAGGTTGCGCTGCAGAAGGGCGGCGTCGACGCGGACACGGTGAACACGCGCCTCGGCATCGCGCTGGCGAATTCCGGCGACAAGGAAGGCGCGAAGGCTGCGTTCGCGCAGGTGAAGACCGCGCCGCGTGCGGACATCGCTTCGCTGTGGACGCTCTATCTCGACAACCCGCCGACCGCCTGAGCGGCCGGCTACCGACGAGACGGGAAGGGCGGCCTAGGCCGCCCTTTTTCGTGGTTCCCGCGGTGATCCGGCGCCGATCACTCGGCAGGTATGTCGATCGGGACGCCCGGGGAGGATTTCGCGGTGCGGATCGTCAGCGACGATTTGACGCTGGCGACATTCGGCGCAGCGGTGAGATGCGTGGTGAGGATGCGCTGGAAGCTTTCCAGATCCGCCGCGACGATCTTCAGGATGAAGTCGATCTCCCCGTTCAGCATGTGGCATTCACGCACTTCCGGGATGCCGGCGACGTGCTTTTCGAAAGCGGCGAGATCCTGCTCCGCCTGGCTGCGCAGGCTGACCATGGCGAAAACGGTGATGGGGTAGCCCAGCGCGGCGGGATCGCATTGCGCGTGATAGCCACGGATGACGCCGCTTTGTTCAAGCGAGCGCACGCGCCGAAGGCACGGCGGGGCCGTCAACCCGACCCGTTCAGCCAGATCGACATTGGTCATCCGGCCGTCTTCCTGCAGCAGGGCGAGAATCCGACGGTCTATTCGGTCAAGCGTCATTATACCCCTGAAACGCATGTTCATGACTAACGATGTGTTTTCATAATAGGATAATTGCGCGTCAACGCAATTGTGCCACCTCATGACAACCGTAAAATGACTAGTTTCGCTTCTATGGCGGGCTCGCTAAGGCCGTTCGGCGCAGCGAGCGGGTCGCGGGCGTAACAATGGGGCGGCGAGTGCGGTTCGACGACAGTCTCAAGACCGTTCTTGCTGCCGACGCCTCGACTGCCTTTGGCGCGCAGGCGACGTTCCGACAGCTGGCGGACCTTCTGGCGCGCGGACGCGCGGAGCCCAATGCCGAGACGCTGGGGCGGCTGCGGGCGCTACGATCCCAGGTTCCGGCAAGCGCGCGTGCTGCTGCGGCGCGGGGACTGGCGCTGGGCCGGCCGAGCGCGGCGCTGATCGCGCTGTTTGCCGAGGATGAGCCCGCCATCGCCCAAGCGGCGCTGCGCGGTGCGATGCTGCAAGCGGAGGAGTGGATCGCGATCCTGCCGCGCCTCGGGCCGGTCGGGCGTGCGGCGCTGCGCCAGCGGACGGATCTCGATCCGGTGGTCGTGCGGGCGCTGGAGAGTTTCGGACCGACAGATTTCGCGCTCGGCTATGACGCGCCGGCAGCGGCAGATCAGCCTGAGGAGATCGAGCCTGCGGCGGCGCTGGATGCGGTTGCCGAGATGATCGTCGAGGAGACGGTCGAGGCGACCGAACCGTCGAAGGTGGAGGCAATACCATCCCCGGCCCGGGCGCCGGCCGGTTTCGAGATCGCGGCGCTCGTCGACCGGATCGAGAGCTTCAAGCGCGATGGCGGGATGCCGATCGCGCCGCGGGCGCCCGCGCCGCCAGCTTCGGTGCTCGACCATTTCCGTTTCGAAACAGGGGCCGACGGCGTGATCCGTTGGTCCGATGCCGTGCCGCGGGGCGCTGTGGTCGGGCTATCCTTGTTCAGCCGTCATGAGGAGAGCGGCTTCCAGGCGCTGTTCGAGCGTCGTGCCGCGATTGCTGACGCGCCCGTGGTGCTTGACGGCGCGGGGGCGGTGGCAGGGGCTTGGTGCGTGTCGGCCATGCCGCTGTTCGAGCAGGCAACCGGGCAGTTCGTCGGTTACCGCGGCGAGGCACGGCGGCCGGCCACCGAGAAACGGGCGGGCGCCGCGACCGGCCATCGCAAGTCCGAGGGCCTTCGCCGACTCGTTCATGAACTGCGCACGCCGACCAACGCGATTGCTGGCTTCTCCGAACTGATCGAGGCGCAATTGCTGGGCCCGGTCGACCCGGTGCATCGCGAGCGCGCATCAACGATCCGATCGCTGGCGGCTGACCTGGTCGCGGCGATCGAGGATCTGGACCTCGCGGCGCGCATGGAAAGCGATGCGCTGGAGCTTCGCCCGGGCGTGGTGCCGCTGGCGCCGCTGCTGGAGCGCGTCGCTGGCGAGATGCAGTCGCTGGCGGCGCGTCGCGGTAGCAGCATCGGGGTGGAAACGGGCGACGTGGCGCTTGGCCTCGCTTGCGACGATCGTGCGGCCGAGCGGCTGTTCACGCGATTTATCGGCACCATGGTGTCAGCCAGCCGTGAGGGCGAGGCGATCCGGGTAGCGGCCGAGCAGCAGGCGGGCCAGCGCGTGCAGATCAGCATCACCCGGCCGCAAACACTGGCGGATATGAGCGAGACGGCGCTTCTGAACCTTGATGCCGAGCGCGAGACGGCTCTGGCCGGAGCGCCGCTGCTCGGCACGGGTTTCGCACTGCGGCTGATCGCGAACTTGGCGCTCGAGCTGGGCGGGCGGCTGACGATCGAGGCGGATCGCTTGACAGTGACGCTGCCGGCAGCTTCGATCGGCGACATGGGACAGGCGTCGACGAACTGAACGGGAGCGTGACGCCGAGGGGCTCGCATGGCTGGCGTGTTCCGGCGCCGGATCCCGATGATCTGATCCGCTGGCCCGCCGATTTCGGCAACCGGTTCATGCTCTTCGTCGATTGCGAGGAAGAGTTCGACTGGTCGGCGCCGTTTTCGCGCGAGGCACGTTCGGTAAGTGCAATCGCCGCGCTGCCGGAGATGCATGCGCGGCTGTCAGAGCAAGGCATCGCGCCGTGCTATTTGTGCGACTATCCAATTGTCACTGATGCCGGGGCGGTGGACGTGCTGCGCGGACTGGTGGCTGACGGTCGAACGACGATCGGCGCGCAGCTTCACCCGTGGGTGAATCCGCCACATGACGAAGCGCCGAGCGCAGCCTTGTCATTTGCCGGGAACCTGCCGGTCGATCTCGAAGCGGCAAAGCTAGACGCGTTGACCGATGTGATCACAACCGCATTCGGCAGGGCGCCGCTCGCCTATCGTGCGGGGCGCTACGGGATCGGCCCGGCAACGCTGCGGCTGCTGGCGGAACGTGGCTATCGCCTCGATACGTCAATGCGCGCCCGTCACGATTATTCCCAGGACGGCGGGCCAGATTTTAGGGGCGTCGGGGTGGAGGCGTTTCGCTTGCGCGGGAGCGGGATGATCGAGGTGCCGCTGTCGACGATCTTCACTGGCCGGCTGCGGCGCGCCGGCCGGTCGCTTCACGCGCTCGGCGGCGCTGTACCGCGGGGACGCGGACTGCTGGCGCGCACTGGACTCGTTTCGCGTGTGCCGCTGACGCCGGAAGGCGTGCCGATCGAGGAGGCTGCGGAAGCCGTGCGGATCGCAGCAGAAAAGGGCGCCCGGTTGCTGACTTTCTCCTTCCACTCACCCAGCCTGGTGCCGGGCCACACCCCCTACGTGCGCGATGCGGCCGACCTCGCACGCTTCATGCGCTGGTGGGATGTGATGTTCGATTTGTTGGACCGGTTCGGATTCTCGCCTGCCTCTTTAGATGAACTGCTCGCGGCGGCGGATCGCACACCTTGACGCATCATCGTCTTGCTTCGACACCGCTTCTCTTAGCCGGAAGAAACTGCAGGTTCCGCAAACGGGCTGGGACGCGCACAAGCAAAGCGCGCGGTCGGGTGGAACCAAAACCCACGGGATTGGCGCAGCGCAGGCAGCGGGCTCGCCGTGCTACTGCTTACCAGCGCCAGCAAAGACCCAGATCGTCCCGACAGCAACTCATGTCGTTGGATCGACAGGCGACGAAGAGATCGGGCGGATCCTGTTGATCCGCCCGTCAGGCTGCTTGCCGCCATTACCAGCGATACGGATTGCGATACCGCGGCGCATAGTAAGCGCGCGGCGGCCCGTTGCGGTAATGACGCGGGCCGCGATAATGCTTCCGATCCCAGTGGCGGCGATCGTGGCGATACGCGCGGTGTCCGCGATGCTTGCGATAATCGCGATAGGCATGGCGCGGCGGCACGTAGCGACGGCCCCGATCGCGATCATAGCCATGGTGGCCATTGCGATAGGATTGGGCCTTGGCGGCGGTCGGCGTGACGCTGACGCCGACGGTGGTGAAGGTCATGGCAAGGGCGGCAAAGAGCCCCATCATTCTGTTACGCATACACACATCTCCTGGCGCGTTTGGCGCGCTCTACCAAAGATAACGTGTGCTAAACTTTGATCGTTCCAGCCCCCACGGCTTTGCGGCCGACGGGTGCGTCGACGTGATGGGCTGGCCTAGGGCGTGGCGGTGACCCGCTGCCACTCCAGTCGGGTCACGTACGTGCGACCTGATTTGGAGACCTCAGGCTCGGTAACGAGCTGGATCGTGTCAGGTGCGATCGGAACGATCCGACGCACGAAGCTGGTGCCGACCCTCGCCGGTTGCGACGCGAACAGGATTTTGTGCGTGATCATGTCACCCTGACGGTGCCAAGTGCCGGCATAGGCGAAGAATTCGGAAAAGCTGTCCGCGGCCGGGTTGCCGGCGGCTGCCCAGGCCGGATCCATGAGGAACGCCGACATGCGCCCGTCAGCGGTATATTGGAGCTGACCGGCGGGCGGATTCCCGAACGTTCTGACCTCAGTGCCGCCGCGATCGTTGATGCAGGAAACCAGCGTCCAGGTGCCGAGCAGGTCGGTCATCATCTCTCCTTCCGCCATTGGCGCAGGAGGCGGTGTGAACCGAATTGCCGGAGGAAATGCAAACCCGTTCGATGATCGTCTTTGGAAAAGGGGGCAGGGCGCACCGTCGCGACAAGGCGCATCCCGGCCCGCACATGGCGGATGCAGGCGGCCGGCGCTGAACGACGCCGGCGCCCGTGCATCAGTTCGAGCCGCGCTTCATCCCCGCGCGTTGCTGGGCGAGCGCCTTCTGAACGGCACCGACGAATTGATCACCGGGCCGCGCACGGCAGGCATCCACCACCATGGGAGTTACGGTCTCGACGCCCGCTACCGTCACCGTCGGGTGCGGCTTGCCCTTTGGCCCGTAATTGGCGGCGTAGACGATCGCCTGCGGCCGATATTGCACATCGACCAGGTTGAAATCCCGGCATGTGACCGTCTCCAGGCGCTTGTTGACCTTGAAGACCGTGACGTCAGTCATTCCATCTTGCTGTGGAATATGGGCCTGTTCCTTCACCGTCTGTGCTGCGCCGATCGTCGCGCCACATGCAGCGCAGAGCGCGCCGGCGATCACAAAGCTTCTCAACATGGAGGACTCCTCTTCACTGAGCAGTCCAGATTTACCCGTCTTGAGAGGGCACTGCCCTACGTATCTTCCGAAGGGGAAGGGGTCCCGGCGCCCGAGGCGCCTGGCGTCGCGGCTCGGGATGGTCGGGGAGACAGGATTCGAACCTGCGACATCCTGCTCCCAAAGCAGGCGCGCTACCAGACTGCGCCACTCCCCGACGCCCGGTGCGCCTAGGCGTATTGATCCGCCGGCGCAAGCGATCCGATGGTGAAGAAATTCACGCGGTGGGCCCGGCAGGACTTGAACCCGCAACCTAGCCGTTATGAGCGGCCAGCTCTAACCAATTGAGCTACAGGCCCCCCGCGTTGATCATGCCTATAAGCTGCATTGCGCGGCGGCAATGCCTGTCGTGGTACTTGGGGCTGCAAAAGGAGCGTGCGGGACCGGCAAACGAAAAGGGCGCCTCCGCAATGCGGAAGCGCCCCGTTCCTTGTCAGCAAGCGGCGGGCCTAAATGGCCCGCGGCGCACTTACTGCAGGTTGTCGGCCTTTTCCTCGCCGGCGTCACGGACGTTGTCCGCAGCGTCTTCGAGGTTGTCAGCTGCGTTCTCGAGACCAGCAGCAGCAACCGCGTTCGACGAGTTGTCAGCTAGATCTTCGAGGTTGTCCGCCATCATTTCCATGTTGTCGGCCATCATGTCGGCGTTGTTCTCGACCGCGGCGGCCTCCGGCGACTTCGAGCAAGCAGCCACGGACATCAGGCCGGCGGCGGCAGCGATCAGAACGATCTTCTTCATTCGAATGCTCCCAAGCATATATTCGTTTCGCAGCCGACCCTGTGCCGTTGCGAGCCCCGGCAAATACCGCACCTTTTCGGTGGGTCAATGCCGAAATTCATCTGACAGCAAGGTTCGCGACGAACGGATTCAGCGCACGGGCCGCTCGACCGGCCCGATTTCCTCCGGCGCATCGGCCACGATCGCCAGCATCGCCGTCCATGCCGCGACGTTCTGGCGGAGGTTTTCGGTGTCCACGCGATCGAGCGTGTCGTCGGGGGTGTGGTGCACGTCGAAATAGTCGAGGCCGGACTGGTTGAGATCAACGCCCGCGACGCCGAGCGCCACCGTCGGGCCGATGTCGGCGCCGCTGCCGCCAGGGCCGTCGCCACGCACGATGCCGAGCGGGGCGAGCGCGGCCGCAAGGCGATCCCCCACCGGCTTGGCTGATTCCGGCAGCGTCATGCCGAGCCGCCAGATCTTGTCCGCGCCAAAATCGCTTTCGGCGGCGAGCGCGTGGCGCTCCTTGCCGTGCTTCGCGGCATAATCGCGGCCACCGAAGCCGCCGACTTCTTCCGCGCCGAACCAGACGACGCGGATCGTGCGGCGCGGGCGCTTGCCGCTGTCGAGGATCCGCTTCGCCGCCGCCGCGGTGATCGCGACGCCGCTGGCATCGTCGATCGCGCCGGTGGCTAGGTCCCAGCTGTCGAGGTGGCCGCCGATGAGGACAATGCCCGCGTTCGAATCGGTACCCGGCACCTCCGCGATGACGTTGCCCGATTCCTGCTCGCCCACCTGGCGCGGGGTGAGGACCAGCTTCATGCGAATCGGCTTGCCGCGCTTCGCCAGAGCCTCGATCAGCTTGGCGTCGGGCACGGACAGCGCGGCAGCTGGGATGGCAGGACCATCGCGGAAATAGGTGGTGCCGGTGTGGGGGAGGCGGTGCGTATCGGTGCCGATCGAGCGGATCACGATCGCCGCGGCGCCCTTCTTGGCGGCGAGCGCGGGGCCGGCAAAGCGCGCGACACCAGCCTGGCCGTAGCTCGACCCGTCCTGCGTCTTCATCATCGTGTTGCCGACATAGGCGATCTTGCCGGTGAGGCTGCCGTCCGGCGCGGCGGCGAGATCGGCATAGGTGGGGAAGATCACCACTTCGGCCTCGATCCCTGCCGCGGGGGTGGCGCCCGAATTGCCCAGCGCCGTTAGGTGCAGCTTCTGCGGCACGGGCGCGACCACTTCGCCGCGCTCCTCACCGCGCACCCAGACCGGCATCTGGTAGGTTTCGATCCGCACGTTTTTGAAACCCAGCGCCTTTAGCTTCGCTGCGCTCCAGGTGCGGGCGCGGGCCTCCGCCTCGGTGCCGGCGAGCCGCTGGCCAACCTCGGTCGTCATGCCCTCGACGATGTCATAGGCGACATCATCCTTCAGCGCGGCATCGCGCAGCGCGGCGACGCGCGGGTCGACGCCCGCGGGTGCGGCCGGTGCGGCGCGCTGCGCAACGGCCGGTACGGCGGCGGAGGTGGCGAGGAGAAGGGCGGCGAGGGCGCAACGACTGATCATGCCTACCGCGTAGGTCGGCGCGTGAGGTTTGCCAACGGCTCGTCGCATCATTACATGCGCGGCAACATTTTCCAGCCATTCCAGTCTACGGAGCGACAGGCGACCCATGGCCGTCCAGTATACCTACGTCATGAAGGGTCTGACCAAGACCTTCCCGGGCGCCAACAAGCCCGTGCTCAACAACATCCACCTGCAGTTCCTGCCGGGCGCGAAGATCGCGATCATCGGCCCGAACGGCTCCGGCAAGTCCACGCTCATGAAGATCATGGGCGGGATCGACACCGATTTCACCGGTGAGGCTTGGGCCGCCGAAGGGATCAAGGTCGGTTACCTGCCACAGGAGCCGCAGCTCGACCCCGACAAGACGGTGATCGAGAACGTCCGCATGGGCGCCGGGCCGGTCGTGCAGATGGTCGAGCGGTTCAACGCGATCTCTGCCGAAATGGGCGATCCGAAGGACGATACCGACTTCGACGCGCTGATGGAGGAAATGGGCGAGCTTCAGGCGAAGATCGACGCGGCCGACGGCTGGAGTCTCGATTCGCAGCTGGAACAGGCGATGGAGGCAATGCGCTGCCCGCCGTCTGACAGCCCGGTCACCAACCTGTCGGGTGGTGAGAAGCGCCGCGTCGCGCTCGTTCGCCTACTGCTCGAGAAGCCGGACATCCTGCTGCTGGACGAGCCGACCAACCACCTCGACGCCGAAAGCGTCAGCTGGCTCGAGAATTTCCTGAAGGAATATACCGGCAACGTCATCCTGGTGACGCACGACCGCTACTTCCTCGACAATGTCGTGAACTGGGTGCTCGAGCTCGATCGCGGGCGCTACTACACCTATGAGTCGAATTACTCCGGCTATCTGGAGAAGAAGGCCAAGCGGCTGGAGCAGGAAGAGCGCGAAGAGGCCGGCCGCCAGAAGGCGATCGCCGACGAGCTCGCCTGGATGCGGCAGACGCCCAAGGCGCGTCAGACCAAGAGCAAGGCGCGTATCCGTGCGTTCGACGAACTGGTCGAGAAGCAGGAAAACCGCGCGATCGGCAAGGCGCAAATCCTGATCCAGATCCCCGAGCGCCTGGGTGGCAAGGTGATCGAGGCGAAGGGGCTGACCAAGGCCTATGGCGACAAGTTGCTGTTCGAGAACCTCGACTTCAGCCTGCCGCCGGGCGGCATCGTCGGCGTCATCGGCCCGAACGGCGCCGGCAAGTCGACGCTGTTCAAGCTGATCACCGGCCAGGAGCAGCCAGACGGCGGCACGATCGAGGTCGGCCAGACGGTGAAGCTGGGCTATGTCGACCAGAGCCGCGATGCGCTCGACCCGAACAAGAACGTCTGGGAAGAGATTTCCGACGGGCTCGACGTGTTCCGCTTCGGCAAGCAGGAACTGGGCACGCGCGCCTACGTCGGTGCGTTCAACTTCAAGGGGCAGGACCAGCAGAAGAAGGTCGGCCAGCTGTCGGGTGGTGAGCGCAACCGCGTGCACATCGCCAAGATGCTGAAGGAGGGCGGCAACGTCCTGCTGCTCGACGAACCGACCAACGACCTCGACGTCGAGACGCTGCGCGCGCTCGAAGAGGCGCTGGAAAGCTTCGCGGGCTGCGCCGTGGTGATCAGCCACGATCGCTTCTTCCTCGATCGCCTCTGCACGCACATCCTGGCCTTTGAAGGCAACAGCCATGTCGAATGGTTTGAGGGGAACTTCGAGGCATATGAGGAGGACAAGCGCCGCCGGATGGGCGATGCGGCGGATCGTCCGACGCGGCTTGCCTACAAGAAGCTGACGCGCTGATCCGGCCGGACCATCACCCCGGCGTCGAGCAGGGGTGACGGTGGATCAAGACAAGGCCCGCCCGGCAGATGCCGCGGCGGGCCTTTCGTTTACTGGCGCTGGTCGGCGCTTTTGGCGCGGATCGCGCGGAACTCGGAGGCGGGGCGCCATTCGGGCCACACACCCGCCTTCGCGAGCCGCTGGCCCATGGTGTAGAACAGGTCAACGTCCTGCGCCGCGCCGGTGAAGTTCCAGTCCGGCGCCCATGCGTCGCAGGTCTTGTGGTAACAGGCCATATAGCCGTCCAGCCACTTCTGCCCCGCCTCGCGCCCGCCCATACGCATGTCGCTGGCGCCGCCCAGCGCCATCAGCTGAAGCGCGGGAACGCCGCGGCGCACGACCGAGAAATGATCCGCGCGATAGAATAGCCCGCGCTCGCTGGCCTCCTCCGGCGTGACGATGCGATCCTGCGCGCGCGCTGCCTCGGTCAGCAGATCCTCGAGCGAGGATTGGCCAGCACCGACGAGGATCACGTCCTTCGCCTCGCCCGCGGTCTGCAGGATGTCGAGCGTCAGGTTCGCGACGGTCTTTTCCAGCGGCGCGGTGGGACGCGTGGCGTACCATTCGGAGCCGAGCAGCCCGCGCTCCTCCGCGGTCCACAACGCAAAGACGAGCGTGCGGTCAGGCGCAGGGCCGGCCTTGAACAGGCGGGCAAGCTCCATCACGCCAGCGACGCCCAGGGCGTCGTCGTTCGCGCCGGGGCGGATGGTGCGGCCCTGCGCGTCGGGCGGGCCTTCGCCGTAGGCGTCCCAATGGGCGGCGAACTGAACGGTCTCGTCCGGCTTCACCTTGCCCGGAATCTTGGCGAGGACGTTGGCGCTTTCGATCCGCTCGACGCTGACGGGCAGCTTCGCGGTGAAGCGCGCCTTCATCGCGATCGGGCGGAACGCGGCGGAGCGGGCCTGCTTGCGAAGCGCCGCGAGATCGAGGCCCTCGGCGGCAAAGACGCGGTTCGCCGCCTCGCCCGACAGCCAGCCCTGCAGCGCGATGCGCTGATCCTCGGGGCCACGGACGATATCGTAATTCTCCCCGTTGGAGGCATTGGCGGTGGGCCAGGGATAGCCGGCGCCCGCGGTGTCATGAACGATCAACGCGCCGATCGCGCCGCGCCGTGCCGCTTCCTCGTATTTGTAGGTCCAGCGGCCGTAATAGGTCATCCGCTTGTCGCCGAAGCGGCCCTTGGCGTCCTCGCCCGCGACCGCCTCGAAATCGGGATCGTTGACCAGGAAGACCGCGACCTTGCCCTTCAGGTCGACGCCCTTGAAATCGTCCCACTGCGCCTCGGGCGCGCTGACGCCATAGCCGACAAAGACAAGCGGCGCGTTCTCGATCGCAACGGTCGCCTCGGGGCGAACGGTGGTGAGTGCGACGTCGGTGCCCTGCTTCAGGCTGGTCGCGCCGAAGCTGACCGGACCATCGCCAAGCCGGGTGTGGATCAGCGGCACCTTTTGCGTCCAGGCGCCGTCCGGCCCGCCGGGCTCCAGCCCCAGCGCCTTGAAGCGCGCGATCGACCAGTCGATCGTCTTCTTCTCGCCTTCCGTCCCCGGCGACCGGCCACCGAATTCATCGGAGGCGAGCACCTTGGTCATCTCGGAAAGCTTGGCGGGGTCGGTTTTTGGTGGGTCGGCGGCCGCAATGGCGATCAGCGGGAGGAGACAGGCAATCGTCTTGTTCTTCATCAACGCAACCTTCGCACGAATACACGGCCATCCTCGCGCCGCTCGGTCTGGAAATTGGGCACGGCGGCGATCAGGTCCGACAGGCGCTTGTAGCCATAGTTGCGCACGTCGAAGCTCGACCGGTTGGCGGCAAGCTGTCCCATGGCGGACAGGCTGACGAAGCCCTTTTCGTCGCGCTTCACCGCGGAATAGGCGTCGATCAGCAGCTTCACCAATTCATCGTCGATTGGTGCCGGGCTCTGCGATGCGGCGGGCTCAAGCGGGGTCGTCTCAGCCGCGCCCGTGTCGGTGGGGGCAGGGGCGGAGGCCGGCGCGGCCTGCTCCTTGCCGTTTGCCGGTGCCGCCGGCGCTTCCCTGGCCGGAGCGGGGCGGGTCGCAGGCGCAGGGCTCTCCTCCTCGGCGGCCATCAGCTTGTCGACATCGATGAAGCGGGTGCAGGCGCGCTTGAAGCCCTCGGGCGTTTTGGCCTGGCCGAAACCATAGACGGGCAGGCCATCCTGCCGCAGCCGGGTGGCGAGCGGCATGAAATCGCTGTCCGACGACATGATGCCGAACCCCTCGACGCGCCCGCGGAACAGCAGGTCCATCGCGTCGATGGTCATCTTCATGTCGGTGGCGTTCTTGCCCTTGGTGATATCGAACTGCTGCTGCGGCTCGATGCCGTGCTTGATCGTCATCTCGCGCCAACCGCTCAGCGCCGGCTTCGACCAATTGCCGTAGACGCGCCGGATGTTGACCGTCCCCAGTTCGGCAAGGACGGTCAGCACCGGATCGATCGCGTGCCAGCTGGCATTGTCCGCGTCGATCAGAAGGGCGATGTTGCGGGTCGGGGTGTCATCGGTCGCCATGGATCAAGCCATCGGCGCTCGATCCGCCCGCGTCAATCGCCCCCCGAACGTTGGGGGCTGCGTGGGTCAGCCACCCACGGGTCGCGAGCTGCGGAACGCCTGGTTGGCGTCGATGTCGGCCTGCTTGGTCAGCGGGGTCGAGCCGTCGGGATCATCCACCTGCTTCAGGTCGGCGCGCGAGCCCAGATCACGAGCGAGCGCGCCGCCGCTGGTGCCGGCCTGTGCGTCACCCGCGGGAATCATGCCCTCGATCAGGTCCTTGTCGTCATGATCGCGGGCACTGGTGGTGCGGGGATTCTCTGCCATTTTCACTCTCCTTCACTGCGCGGAAGAACGAGCGGGCAGGGGTGCGGGTTTCCTCAGGCGGCGGGATAGGTGATGGCGATCACCTCATATTCCTTCTCGCCGGCCGGCAGGGTGACGCGGCGCAGATCGCCGACCGCCGCGCCGCGCAAGGCGCGGGCGAGCGGGGCATTCCAGCCGATCAGCCCCTTTCCGGCATCCGCCTCGTCATCGCCGACGATGGTCACGCTGCGGTGGTTGTCATCCTCATCGGCAATGGTGACGCTGGCGCCGAAATAAACGCGGCTTCGATCGAGCGCTCGCGCCGGATCGACCACCCTGGCCGCCTTCATCCGACGCGACAGGAAGCCCAACCGGCGATCGATCTCGCGCAGTCGCTTGCGACCGTAGATGTAATCACCGTTTTCCGATCGGTCGCCGTTACCGGCGGCCCAGGCGATCGTCTCGACCAGTGCGGGCCGCTCACTGGCAAAGAGCTGGTCATATTCGGCGCGGAGCGTCGCATAGCCGGCGGGGGTGATGTAGTTCGGGCGATCCATGCGCGTTCCTTAGCCAAGCCGCCGCGGATCTGCGAACTTCCCGTCGCGACGGACGGGAAGGTCGCGATGGGTCAGCCGGCGCGGTTGCGGCCGAGATACCAGCTGAGGTTGGCCGGGCCGCGGCTCTTGGCCCGCGCCGGGTTCATCAGGTCGTACACGACGGCATTTTCCAGCACGCGCTGCACATAGTTGCGCGTTTCGGAGAATGGGATCGCCTCGATCCAGTCGACCATATCGATTCCGCCGGTGCGCGGGTCGCCATTGGCCCGCAGCCACTTGTTCACGTTGCCCGGCCCGGCATTGTAGGCGGCGATCGCCAATGGATAGCTGCCGAAGCTGCCGAAGACACGCTGGAAATAGCTGGAGCCGAGCTGCGCATTGTAGCTGGTGTCGGTGAGCAGGCGGCCGGCGTCGTAGGGAAGGCCCATCTTGCCTGCCTGTTCGCGGGCGGTGCCCGGCATCAGTTGCATCAGCCCGCGCGCGCCGGCCGAGGAGATTGCGGCACGGTCGAAATGGCTTTCCTGCCGCGCGATGGCGTGGATCATCGTCCACTGGCTTTCGTAGCCAGCGGGGACGGAGACGGTGGGAAAAGCAATCGCGCTATAATCCGTCAGCCCGTTCTGCATTGCCACGCGGCCGACGAGCACGCCAAGGTCCGGGCGACTGATGCTGCGCGACAGTTCGTCCGCCAGAAAATGATCATCATCGCTGTCGAGCGAGGACGCAATCACCTTCACGAAGGCGGTCTGATCCTGATACTGGCCGATCGAGCCGAGGAACTGAGCGGCGCGAACGATCTCTCGCGCGTAGAACGCCTGGCGCGCCGCCGGATCGACGGTGCGCTGCGCGACCGCGGGCGGCGCGGTGAGCGGACGGCGAAGATGCTCGAGCGCGAGCTGACCGTAATATTGATCGCGATATCCCGCGGCGGTGTTGAAGAAGGTGGTCGCTTCGGCACGGCGACCGGCTGCTTCCGCGGCGCGCCCGGCCCAGTAAAAGCCCTTGGCACGCGTCTGCGGCGACTGGCTGCCGCGGCCGTAGCGATCGAACATCGTCATCGCGTCGGCCGGCCGGTTGAGCTGCCGCAGCGCGGTTTGGCCGGCGAGCCAGGCGAGGCTCGTGTAATCGTCCCGTTCGCCATAGGGCTTTTTCGAGACGTCGGTGCCGGCCGGATAGGCGTCGTCGATCTGGCGCGCGATATCATAGGCGGTCTGATACTGACCATCCGCGGCCGCCGCGCGCGCGTTGGTGAGCAGCACCTCGTAGAATTTCTCGACGTTGCCAGGCAGCGTCATGCCCGCGGGGCGGGTCCGCGCAAGCCAGGAGCGCGCACTGGGCGAGGCACCGCTGTTGCGCAGCCACGTCGCCTTGTCAGCGATATAGCCGGCGTCGCGCGCGCCGATCGCATCGTTTGCGGCAGCGAGCTCGGAAGCATTCTGCGCGCCGGTGCGGAAGGCGAGCCGTGCCTCGAACAATCCGCGCCGCGCCGGCGAAGTGTAGCCAAGCTGTCGCGCCGCTGCGGTCGTCGATCCCTGCCACAGCAGAGCATCCATCCGCGCATCATGATCGTCCGGCCGGATCGCGCCGGGGAACGACGTGACCAGTAAGGTCTCGTCCGTCGGCGTCAGCGCGCCGCGGCGCCAGGCGTTACGCGCAGCCTCATTCGCTTCACCGGTAGCTCCGGTCGCCTGCAGCGCGCGGGCGAAGGCGACAGCGCCCGCTGCGCTTTGCGGTGGAAAGCGGCGGAAGAAGGCGACGACGCTGGTTGGAGAGGCGGTGCTCGCCTGTCGCTCTGCCGCGCGCCGGTTGGCCGTTTCGCCGGGCCAGCCGGGGTGGGCAAGGAGAAAGCCCGCATAGCTGTCGAACGGCAAGGCGTCCGTCTGCTGCAACGCGCGCCATTGCGCGAGGGCAGCGGCGATCGCGCCATCGTTGCTGTAGACTTGCGTTGTCGCGGGGCGCGATTGCTGCCCGATGAGGTTCGCGGCGCGGGTGCGCGCGGCCTCATCCTGATCCTGCGACACGAAGAGGGCCCCGCCAAGACCCAATGCCATTCCGATGAACGCGCCTGCTTTCAATCCTGTCACCATGTGGACAGACTAGCGAAGCTACCCGTATCTGTCCTGAACAGATCAACGCATCTCATCCGATTTCAGGAGCAATTGCATGTTTTCCGGTTCGATTCCGGCGCTCGTCACGCCTTTTGACGCTGACGGCCGGTTCGTTGAGGCCGCCTATCGCGACCTGATCGAGTGGCAGATCGCGGAAGGTTCGTCGGCGTTGGTGCCGTGCGGAACGACCGGCGAGGCAGCGACGCTGACCAAGGATGAGCAGTTCGCGATCGTGAAAGTGTGCGTTGATCAGGCACGCGGGCGGGTGCCGGTGATTGCGGGTGCGGGATCGAACGACACGCGCGTCGCGGCGGCCAACATCGCGGCGGCGAAGGAAGCGGGTGCGGATGCGGCGCTGATGGTGCCGCCCTACTACAACCGGCCTTCACAGGAGGGAATCTTCCAGCATTTTGCCGCGCTGGCACCGACGGCGGCGCTGCCGATCGTGCTGTACAACGTGCCGGCGCGTACCGTGACCGACATCCAGCCCGAAACGCTGATCCGCATCGTCGAAGCGTTCCCGAAGGTGTTTGTAGCGGTAAAGGATGCGTCCGGCGTTCTGCAGCGTGTGTCGCAGCATCGCGCCGCGCTCGGCAGCGGATTCTGCCAGCTATCGGGCAATGACGATTTGTCGCTTGCCTATAACGCGATGGGCGGCGCGGGGTGCATCTCGGTGACTGCAAATGTTGCGCCGAAACTGTGCGCGGAGTTCCAGGCGGCCGGAACCGGGCGCGAGGCGCTGGCGCTTCACGAGCGGCTTTTCGCACTGCACACGTCATTGTTCACCGACGCCTCACCCGGCCCGGTCAAGTACGCGATGACGAAGGTGCGGCCTGGCTTCCCAGGGGGGCTCCGTCTACCCATGACCTGGCCTAGTGCCACGAGCCGTGCGGCGGTGGATGAAGGGCTGGTGCGGGCCGGCCTCGCCTGAGGGGCAAGCCACTCATAATCCTGCCGCAATCGCTGCGCACCTTCGGGAGATCATAACGCCGGAGGTGCGATGGCGGCTTGGTTTCTGCTCGCGTTACAGGTTGCCGGGCCGCCAGCGCCAGCACCCCCGCGCCGGCCCTCCGATCGGCCGTGCCCGGTGCCGCAGCCGGGTGAGGACATCGTCGTATGCGCCCGGCCGAACGATTCTTTCCGGCTGAAGCCCGTGCCGGAACGCTACAGCGCGGAGCGTGCGCCTCCGAAGGCGGAGGCGAGCATTCCCGGCTTCGGGGCCATCGTGGCGGAGGCGGAGCGGGGAGCCGATGCGCAAGGCGCGCCGATCAACCGAGCGATGATTCGCCTCCGCGTTCCGCTGGGCGGCGAGAAACGCTGAACGGGCCGGCTTTCCAGCGGACGCGCGACGCCCTACATCGCGCCGTCCATGTCACGCCCAAAGCCCGCCACCTTCGACAAGAAGAAGATCGTCGCCGAGAACCGGCGCGCTCGCTTCGATTACGCCATCGACACCACCTATGAGGCGGGAATCGTCCTGACCGGCACCGAGGTGAAGAGCCTGCGCTTCGGCGAGGGCTCGATCGCGGAAAGCTACGCCGAGATTTCCGACGGCGGCGTGTGGCTGGTGAATTCGAACATCCCCGAATTTAGCCACGGCAACCGTTACAACCATGAGCCCAAGCGCCCGCGGAAGTTGCTGTTGCATGAGCGCGAGGTCAACAAGCTGCACGGCGCGGTCGCGCGCGAGGGCATGACGCTCGTCCCGCTGATGATCTATTTCAACAGCCAGGGCCGCGCGAAGGTGGAACTGGCATTGGCCAAGGGCCGGAAGGCACACGACAAGCGCGACGCGATCAAGGAGCGCGAGTGGAAGCGCGAGGCTGGCCGCCTGATGCGTGATCGGGGCTGATGGCCACGCGCCAGCCATCGATCCGGCGGCGCTTCGTCGACTGGTGCCGGCGCAACCTGCCGACACGCGAATCGATGGAGCAGAGCCGGTTGCTGCGCCCGGTGGCGCATCGCGTGCTGGCACCGGAACTGTGGCGCCCGACGCGCCGTTCCGTGCCGCGTGGCGTCGCGCTTGGCATGGTCACGGGTATCCTCTTCCCGGTGGCGCAGATCGGCTTCTCCGCGCTGCTTGCGCTGCCGTCACGCGCCAATATTCCGGCAGCTGCGCTGACCACCTTCGTGACCAACCCCTTCACGACGCCGCCTTTGTGGGTGGCGGCCTATTATATCGGCAAGTGGACACTTCACCTGGACGAGGCTTTGCCCGGCGATCCGGTCCGCAATGCCGCGCACGACGCGGCAAACTCAAGCTGGATGCAGTGGCTGATGTCCGATGCGGCGCCAGCGACGGCATTGGGGCTGCTGATCGTGACGGCGGTTCTGTCGATTTCCGGCTATGGCCTCTCAGCGTTAGGATGGCGGCTGTGGATCGCGCGCAAGTGGCGAAATCGTCACGGTCGTAACGAGATTGACGAGGCGTATTAAGAGGATAGAACACGCGACCATGTTTACCAAAGGTCGCTTATCCATGCGTTCATCGTTGTTACTCGTTGCCATTCTTTCCACCACCGCCGCCACCGCGATCGCCCAGACCGAAGCAGTGACCCCGGCGCAGCAGGCGAAGCAGACCGCAACCGTCGCGAAGTCCGCCACCGGGCCGGTGAAGCCGGCATCGGCGAACGGCCCGCAGATCGGCACCTTCGGCTTCGACATGGCGGGCCGTGACACGAGCGTGGCGCCGGGCGACGACTTCTACAATTTCGCGAGTGGCACCTGGGATCGCACGACCGAGATCCCGGCTGACCGTGCCAACTACGGCATGTTCCACGTGCTGCAGGACCTGTCGCGCGAACAGACGCGTTCGATCCTGGAGGAGCAGGCGAAGACCCCGGGCAGCAAGGCCGGCGACTTCTACGCCAGCTTCCTCGACGAGGCGGCGGTGAACGCCAAGGGCGTGACGCCAGTGAAGCCGTGGATCGACGCGATCAAGGCTGCGCCGACCAAGGCGGCGTTGGCGAGCGAGGCCGGCAAGCTGCAGCGCCGCGGCGTCGGCACGCTGTTCGGCATGTACGTTAGCCAGGACGACAAGAACCCGGAGCAATACGTTCTGCAGATGGCGCAGGGCGGCCTCGGCCTGCCGGACCGCGACTATTACCTGAAGGACGATCCCAAACTCGCCGCGAACCGGACCGCCTACCAGGCATATCTGGCCCAGATGCTGACGCTGGCGGGCGAGAAGGATGCAGCCACCCGCGCGGCGGCTGTCTTCAACTTCGAGAAGGAACTTGCGAACGTCCACTGGACGCGCGTGGGAAGCCGGGACGCTGACAAGACCTATAACAGCCTGACGTTCGACGAACTGCGCAAGCAGGGCGCAGGGTTCGAGTGGAACGAATATCTCGGTGCGCTTGGCGTGAAGCCGGCCGGCACAGTGCTGTTCGCGCAGCCGTCCGCGCTGGCTGGCGAGGCGAAGGTGTGGGCGGGCACCCCGCTGCCGGTGCTGCGCGATTACCTGACGTTGCGCATGCTCTCGAGCTACGCCCGGTATCTGTCGAAGGATTTCGACGACGCCCGCTTTGCGTTCTACGGCACGGTCCTGTCCGGTCAGCCCGAGCAGCAGGCGCGCTGGAAGCGCGGCGTCGACCTCGTCAGCAACGCGCTCGGCGAGGATGTGGGCCAGGCTTATGTCGCCAAGTACTTCCCGCCGGAATCGAAGGCGGCCGCCGACGAACTGGTGAAGAACGTCATCACCGCGATGGGTGACCGGCTACAGAAGCTGGAGTGGATGGCGCCCGAGACGAAGCAGAAGGCGCTGGCGAAGCTCGCGTCGTTCACGCCGAAGATCGGTTATCCCGACAAGTGGCGCGACTACTCCGCGCTGACCGTGCAGCGCGGCGATCTGGTCGGCAACGTGGCGCGGGCCAATGAGTTCGAGTTCCAGCGCAACCTGAACAAGATCGGCGCGCCTATCGATCGCGGCGAATGGTTCATGACGCCGATGACGATCAACGCGTACGCCAATCCGACGATGAACGAGATCGTTTTCCCGGCGGCGATCCTGCAGCCGCCGTTCTTCGACCCGAAGGCTGATCCGGCCGTGAACTATGGCGGCATCGGCGCCGTCATCGGCCACGAGATCAGCCACCATTTTGATGATCAGGGCCGCAAGTACGACGCGTCGGGCAAGCTGACGGACTGGTGGACGCCGCAGGACGTGGAGCGCTTCAAGGTGTTCACCGATCGCCTTGTGGCGCAATATGACGCCTATGAGCCGCTGCCTGGGCAGCATGTGCAGGGCGCGCTGACGCTTGGTGAGAACATTGCCGATCTAGCCGGCCTCACCGTGGCGCTTGACGCCTATCATCGTTCGCTCGGCGGGAAGAAAGCGCCGGTGATTGACGGCACGACGGGGGATCAGCGCTTCTATCTTGGCTGGGCGCAGGTGTGGCGGACGAAGTACCGCGAGCCGATGCTGCGCCAGTTGCTGCTCTCCGATCCGCATTCGCCGGGCCCGCAGCGTGCAAACGTCGTTCGCAACCTTGACCCCTGGTATGCAGCGTTCGGGGCGAAGCCCGGCCAGAAGCTGTTCCTGACGGACGATCAGCGGGTTCGCATCTGGTGATCGTGCGGGTGCCGCGCAGGCGCTTGACGGCAGCGCGGCACCCATCAATGGCCCACTGATGGCAGCGCTTTCTCGTCTGAGCATCGGGCGTCTGACGCCGGACGGCGCAATGGCGGTTGCGGTTGGCGCCGGTCTCGCGGCCGCGTTGCTGGTTCTATGGGTGATTGGCAACCTCGTGGTTGCCGCCGGCTTTTTGGCCGCGGCGATCGTCGTCGGCGGCGGCGTGATCGCCTGGCGCGCACTTTCGCCGGCACCCGCCGCGCCTGACGCAGGGATCGACTGGAATCTCGTTCGCACCCTGGCTGCGAGAAGCGGGGACGCAATAGCGATAACCGATCGCGCCGGGCAGCTCGTCTATGCCAACGATGAGTATGAAGCGCTGTTTGCCGATCTCCCGGCGCCGCCGGACTTGCCGATCGGGGAAGCCGGGATCGCCGCACTGGCGGCCGCGGGTCGCGCCGCTTGGCGAGATGGCAGAGCGAGGATTGATCGGGCCGAAGTCGCCGGCAAGACGATCAAGATCGACGTGCTGCGCAGCGGGCAGCAACAGGATCTGCTGGTCTGGCGCGCTGAACCATTGGCGGGCCGGGACGGCAGCGCGGCGCTGGTTGCTGCTCTTTCCGGAGGCCTCGGACGGCGACTTGCCGAAGCGGGAATCATGGCGGCGCTGTTGACGCCGGATGGCCGCGTCATGTCGGCCGATCCGGTGCTGCGTGCCCGCGCGATGGGGCATAGCGAAGCGGCAGTGGAAGGTGCCGATTTCGCGCGTTTTCTAATCACCGACGGTCACGGCCGGATCCGCTTCGCGAATGAGGGGACTCAGGGCAATCCGCTCCGGCTGCTGCAGGTGCCCTTCACGAAGGAAGAAGACGCGCCGATCCTCGTCGCGCTGCTCGATGAGGAGGATAATGCGCTGATCACCGGGACAGGGGCGGCAGGGCATATCCGCACGCTCGTCCAGCTCATGCCGGTGGGAATAGCTCTGGTCGATCGCGACGGCCGCTTCATCGAGATGAACGACGCTTTCATGCGCGCGGCCTCTCTCGATCCGTCGGCACCGCCGATCTACCCCGGCGATCTGGTTGTGCGCGAGGACAAGGCCGCCGTTGCGGACGCGATGCGGCGCTTCGCGGCGGGCGGAGCTGCTCATGCCGCTGATATGGCGGTGCGGCTGCGCGACCATCCGGAGGAACCTGTCATCCTCTCGATCGCGGGTGCCCGGGGGCTGGGTGACGCGGCGGTGGTGCTGAGCCTCAAGGACAATAGCGAGGAATCGCGGCTCAAGCGCGAGGTAGCGCAGGCAACGAAGATGCAGGCCGTCGGCCAGCTGGCCGGAGGCGTCGCCCATGACTTCAACAACATCCTGACCGCGATCATCGGCCACTGCGACTTGATGCTGATGCGCCACTCGCCGGGAGACAGCGATTACGACGACATCCAGCAGGTACGGAACAACTCGAACCGTGCGGCCGCGCTGACCCGCCAGTTGCTCGCCTTCTCGCGCCAGCAGACGTTGCGCCCGCAGGTCCTGCAGTTGCCGGACGTCGTTTCTGAAGTGTCTAACCTGTTGAAGCGCCTGCTGGGGGAGACGGTATCGCTCGAGGTGCGCCATGGGCGCGATCTGGGCCCGGTACGCGCTGATCCAGGCCAACTCGAACAGGTGGTCGTCAATCTGGCGGTGAACGCGCGTGATGCGATGATCGCGAAGTATCCGCACGGCGGTGGAAAGCTTACGATCCAGACGCGTACCGCGACCGTCGGCGAGATCCGGCGCCGCGGGCCAGACATCATGCCTGTCGGCGACTACACGGCGCTGGAGATTTCGGACACCGGATCCGGTATCCCCGCGGACGTCCTGCCCAAGATCTTCGAGCCGTTCTTCACCACCAAGGAAGTGGGCAAGGGCACTGGCCTCGGCCTTTCCACCGTCTACGGCATCGTGAAGCAATCGGGCGGTTACATCTTCGCCGATTCGCCCCCGGGACAGGGCGCGACCTTCACCATCTATCTGCCCGTCCATGCCACTGGCGAGCCGGTGACGCCGCGCAAGGCCGCTGCCAAGCCACGCCCGGCCGAGCTATGGGGAACCGGCACCGTCCTCCTGGTGGAGGACGAGGACATGGTACGCGCGGTGGCGGAGCGGGCGCTGACGCGGCAGGGGTACACCGTCCTTACCGCCGAGAACGGCGAGGCCGCGCTGGAGATCATCGAGAGCAATCCGCGGCCAGACCTGGTGGTTTCCGACGTGGTAATGCCGGTGATGGATGGTCCGACAATGGCGCGACATGTACGCGCACGGTATCCGGATATGCCGATCCTGTTCATGTCTGGCTATGCCGAGGAACAGTTGCGCCGCTCCATATCGCTGGAGAACGTCGCCTTCATCCCGAAGCCGTTTTCGGTCCAGCAACTCGCGGAGGCGGCACGTGATGCTCTGGCGCAACAGGGCTAATACGTAATATTGCTCGAATGACACAGCCGTTGCGGTTTCGTTCCGCGCCACCTAATGAGCCCGCATGACCACTCGCGTCCTGCTCGTCGAAGACGAGCCGCTTATCGCCATGATGCTCGAGGACTTCCTCGATCTGCTCGAGCGGCAATGTGCCGGCACTGCCGATTCCGTCGAGACGGCGCTGGCGCTCGTCGAGGCAGGAGGCTTCGACTGCGCGATCCTCGACGTGAACCTGCGCGGCGGCGAGAAAAGCTGGCCGATCGCAGCGGCCCTCGCAGAGAAGGGTATCCCATTCGTCTTTGCGACTGGCGGGGCGGACGACATGCTGATCGAGGAATTCCGCGGCCGGCCCGTGCTGCAGAAGCCGTTCACCATGGACGGTGTCGAACAGGCGCTCGCTCAGCTCTGAGGTGGTGAAAGGCTAACCGCCCGCGTCTTTGCGGTCGGAAAGTTGCGCGCAGCCTGATCAAACCATCGGGTTGTTGCGCAAGGCGGGTTGCGCGCCACGGCCGAGCGGCATAGCGACCGCAGCCATGACCCACAGCTTCGACAAGAACCGGCTGCCGAGCCGCCATGTGTCGGTCGGCCCCGAACGCGCGCCGCACCGCAGCTATTATTATGCGATGGGGCTGAGCGAAGAGGAGATCGCGCGGCCGTTCGTCGCGCTCGCCTCCGCCGGCAATGACAGCGCGCCCTGCAACACGACGCTCGATGCGCAGGCTGACGCGGCGCGGCGCGGCGTGGAGCAGGGCGGCGGCATGCCGCGGCGGTTCAACACCATCACCGTCACCGACGGGATCGCCATGGGCCATCAAGGCATGAAGGCGAGCCTTGTCAGCCGCGAAGTGATCGCCGACTCGGTCGAGCTGTCCGTGCGCGGCCATTGCTATGACGCGCTCGTCGGCTTCGCGGGGTGCGACAAGTCTCTGCCGGGCATGATGATGGCGATGCTGCGGCTGAATATCCCGTCGATCTTCGTCTATGGCGGGTCGATCCTCCCGGGCCGCTATCAGGATCGCGACGTGACGGTCGTCGACGTGTTCGAGGTGGTCGGCAAATATGCCGCGGGCACGTGCCCGATCGAAGACGTTCATGCGCTGGAGAAGGTGGCGTGCCCCGGTCACGGCGCATGCGGCGGTCAGTATACCGCGAACACCATGGCCTGCGTCGCGGAAGCGATCGGCCTGTCGCTGCCGAACAGCAACATGGTGCCTGCTCCTTACACCACGCGCGAGCAGATCGCGGTTGCGGCCGGCGCGCAGGTGATGGAATTGCTGGCGCGCAACATTCGTCCGCGCGATATCTGCACCCGCGAAGCGTTCGAGAACGCGGCACGGATCGTGGCGGCGACCGGCGGCTCTACGAACGGGGCGCTCCACCTGCCGGCGATGGCGCACGAGGCGGGGATCGAGTTCGACCTGTTCGATGTCGCAGAAATCTTCAAGTCGACGCCATATTGCGCCGATCTGAAGCCGGGCGGGCAGTATGTAGCGAAGGACATGTACGAGGCAGGCGGCGCCTACATGCTGATGAAGTCGCTGCTGGCGGAAGGTCTGCTGCACGGCGATTGCATGACCGTGACCGGCAGAACGCTGGGCGAGAATATCGACGAGGTCACCTGGAACCCCGACCAGAAGGTGATCTACGATGCGAAGGCGCCGATCACGCCGACCGGCGGCGTCGTGGGACTGCGCGGCAGCCTGGCGCCCGATGGCGCGATCGTGAAGGTCGCCGGCATGCACCGCCTGCAGTTCGAAGGGCCAGCGCGCTGCTTCGACTGCGAGGAGGATGCGTTCCAGGCGGTGGAGCATCGCCAGATCAAGGAAGGCGAGGTGGTCATCATCCGCTACGAAGGGCCCAAGGGCGGGCCGGGAATGCGCGAGATGCTGTCGACCACTGCTGCGCTTTACGGCCTCGGCATGGGTGAGAAGGTGGCGCTGATCACCGACGGACGCTTCTCAGGTGCGACGCGTGGCTTCTGCATCGGGCACGTCGGCCCGGAGGCAGCCGAGGGCGGCCCGATCGCGCTGGTCGAGGATGGCGACATCATCCGTATCGACGCCGAGGTGGGAACGATCGACCTTCTCGTCGACGAGGGCGTGCTGGCGGCGCGCAAGGCGGCGTGGCAGCCGCGTGTGTCCGATTACGGGTCAGGCGCGTTGTGGCGCTATGCGCAGAATGTCGGCCCGGCGTACAAGGGAGCGGTCACCCATCCGGGAGCTGCTGCCGAACGCCATGTCTACGCGGATATCTAGCGCATTTCTGATCCTCGCGCTCGCCGCCTGCGGCGAGCCAAAGGCCGATACCAAGGTGCTGGCGAAGGCGGAGGCTGAGCAGGCGGTGGCCGCCGCGGAAGACGGCCGGGTGCAATGCGCGCCCGGCGGCGCCAAGGCATTCGCCCGCGTGTGCGAGATCGAGCGGGCGGAAAGCGACGGCGGGCTGGTGCTGACGATGCGGCACCCCGATGGCGGCTTCCGCCGGTTGCTGGTCGCGAGCGACGGGCGCGGCGTCGTCGCGGCCGACGGCGCGGAGCCGGCGGTGGTCACCTTGGCCGGCGCCGACGAGATCGAAGTGGCGCTGGGCGACGATCATTATCGTTTGCCGGCAACGATGAAGGCCGCTGCTCGATGAACTCGCTTGCCGGCCAGCCGATCCTGACCGCGGCCGAAATGCGTGCGGCCGAACAGCGGGCGATTGATGCCGGCGCTACCGTCGAAAGCCTGATGCAGCGCGCCGGTGAAGCGGTGGCGGAGCAGGTGCGCCGGCTGGCCGCTGGCGCGGAGGTTCTGGTGCTGTGCGGGCCGGGCAACAATGGCGGTGACGGTTATGTCGTCGCGACGACGCTGCGTCGGGCAGGGCTGCCGGTCCGGATCGCGGCGAGCGGCGAGCCGAAAACGCCTGCTGCGCAGGCTGCCCGCCAGCAATGCGGCGGGCCGGTGGAAATGATCGGTGATGCCGCGCCTGCGCCCGTGGTGGTTGACGCCCTGTTCGGCGTCGGCCTGACACGGGCGCTGGACGATGTGCTGGCAACGCTTCTTTGCGCGTTGGTTGCCGCTGCGCGCCTGTCGATCGCGGTTGACGTGCCGAGCGGCGCAGCGAGCGACGACGGTGCTTGCCCAGGCAAGGTACCGCGGTTTGACCTGACCCTGACGCTGGGCGCGGCGAAGCCGGCGCATGTGCTGGAACCGGCCGCCAGCCGCTGCGGGGCAGTGCGCGTTCTCGACATCGGCATCCCTGCGGACAGCAAGGTGCAGGTGGCCGCGGAGCCCCGACGCGAAGCGCCGAGCGTCAACGCGCATAAATATTCGCGCGGGATGGTGACGGTGATCGCCGGCGCCATGCCGGGGGCCGCGGCCTTGTGCGCAACCGCCGCGGCGAAGGCCGGGGCAGGCTATGTACTGTTGCTCGGCAGCGCGACGGATCGGCTGCCACATGCGATCGTTCGCCGCCGGTTCGACGCCGCGCTGCTTGCGGACCGGCGGATCGGCGCGGTCGTCGTCGGCCCCGGCCTTGGGCGCGGCGATGATGCGGTGACGAAGCTGGACGCGGCGCTGCGATGTGGCCGGCCATTGGTGATCGATGGCGATGCTTTAGCTCTCATTGGAAGTCATGCGCTGCCGCCCCAGACGATCCTGACCCCGCATGGCGGCGAGTTCGCGGGGATGTTCGGCGAGCAAGGAGGCAGCAAGATCGAGCGCGCGCTTTCCGCGGCGCGTGGGGCTCGCGCGATCGTGGTCTACAAGGGGGCGGACACCGTCATCGCATCGCCGGATGGCCGCGCCGTCGTCCATTCGGGTGCCCCGACGTGGCTTTCGACCGCCGGGACTGGCGACGTTCTCGCCGGCGTGATCGCGGCGCGGCTTGCCGGCGGGGCCGATCCGTTGCAGGCGGCAGCGGACGGGGTATGGCTGCACGCGCAAGCGGCGCGACTCGCCGGGCCCGCCTTTGTCGCCGACGATCTGGCGGCGCATCTACCGAGTGCGATTGGATAGTATTGGTGAGTGAAGAAGCGACGATCGTGCGGATCGCCGGGCGCGGCGATGGCGTGACGGATGACGGGCGGCATGTGGCGCTAACTGCGCCGGGCGACCGCGTCGCAGCGGATGGCACGATCGTGCGCGGACCGCATTATCAAGTGCCGCCGTGCCGCCACTTCCCGGAATGCGGCGGGTGCCAGCTGCAGCAGCTGGACGATGCATCGTGGAGCGACTTCATCGTCGACCGGATCGCGGGGGCATTGTCAGCGCAGGGGCTCTCGACCGACGTTCGCGCGCCGGCCTTGTCACCGCCGCGGACGCGCCGCCGGGCGACACTCCATGCCGAGGCGGCGGGGCGGATCGGTTTCGCGGTGGAGAAGAGCCACGCCATCGTCGATCTTGCCGAATGCCACGTGCTTCGTCCCGAGCTGTTCGCGCTGGTGGCACCGCTTCGCCGGCTGATCCATGTGCTGCGGCCCAAGCGGCGGCTGGACGTCCACCTGACGCTGGCCGATCAGGGCGTTGACCTCCTCATCAACGGGATCATGCCGGAGGGGTTGAAAGCGGCCGAGGCGATCAGCGGCTTTGCCGAGGCACATGGCCTGGCGCGGATCGCATTCGACGAAGGCTATGGCCCGGAGGTGCGGTGGGAGCCGGACGCCGTGACGATCACGCTTGGCGGCGTGCCGGTGCCGCTGCCGCCTGCAGCGTTCCTGCAGGCGACGGCAGAGGGCGAGGCCGCGCTGGTCTCCGCCGTGCGCGAGGCGGTGGGTGATGCCGCTGTGACCGCGGATCTCTTCGCCGGGCTTGGCACCTTCGCACTAGCGCTGCCGGGGCGGGTCTATGCCGCGGAGGGCGGACGTGAGGCGATCGGGTCACTCAAGGCAGCGGCGTCGCGCGCGCAGCTGCCGGTGTTCACCGAGCATCGCGATCTGTTCCGCCGCCCGCTGACCCCGGCCGAGCTTGACCGGTTTGGCGCCATCGTGATCGATCCGCCGCGTGCTGGCGCGCGCGAGCAGGCTCAGGCATTGGCCGGTGCACGCGTGCCGCGCCTCGCCTATGTATCGTGTAATCCCAGCAGTTTCGCACGCGATGTGAAGACGATGGTGGAAGGCGGCTGGCGGCTCGACTGGATCCAGCCGGTGGGGCAGTTCCGCTGGTCGACGCACGTCGAACTGGCAGCTCAGTTGACGCGCTGAGCGGCGTCGCGCCCCTTAGGGGTAGCGCGCGTTCATGAAGTAAAGACCGTCGGGCGGGGCGTTGAGGCCGAGCCGCGTGCGATCCGCAGCTTCCAGCGCGTCGCCCATGTCGGCGACCGACCAGCGGCCCATGCCGACGAGTGCGAGGCAACCGACCATCGACCGCACCTGATGGTGAAGGAAGGAACGCGCCGCAGCGGTGACGATCAGGCGGTCTCCATTGCGCGTCACGTCGAGCCGATCGATCGACTTAACCGGGCTTTGTGCCTGGCAGTGGGCCGAGCGGAAGGTCGTGAAATCATGCCGGCCGACGAGCAGCTGAGCCGCCCGGTGCATCGCCGCTTCGTCGAGCGGCTGCGGCACTTGCCATGCGAGGCCCTTTTCCCACGTTAGCGGCGCGCGTCGGTTGACGATGCGATATTCATAGGACCGGCCAAGGCACGAGAAGCGCGCGTGCCAACCATCCGGAACGATCTCGCAGCCGAGGATAGCGATCGGCGCGGGCCGCAGGCGGGCGTTGAGTGCCTCGCCCAGCCGGAAGGGGGTGAGATCCTTCGACAGATCGAGATGCGCGCGCATGGCGACCCCGTGGACCCCCGCATCGGTGCGGCCGGCGGCGTGAACGGTGGTCCGCTCCCCCGTCACAGCAAAGGCTGCGTCTTCTATGGCCTGTTGCACGCTCGGTCCGTGATCCTGCCGCTGCCAGCCCATGAAGGGGCGGCCGTCGAATTCCACGGTGAGCGCGAACCGGGTCACAGGCGTGTGCCGGCCGGGATGGCGAAGCCGCGCAGCAGTTCGTGGACGCTCATCACGCCGCGACCGGCCCGCTGGGCGGACGTTGGCAGTATCGCACCCGCTGCGCAGGCAATCGTCAGCTGATTGTCCAGCACCTCGCCACTTTCCCCGGCCCCATCGACGACATCTGCTGAAAGCACGCGGATGCGCTCGCTGCCGACTTCGAACCATGCGCCCGGCGGGTTGAAGGCGCGTACTTGCCGTTCGACCGCCTCAGCGTCCCGGGTGAAGTCGAGCCGAAACTCCTCCTTGGCGATCTTTGCGGCATAGGTGACGCCGTGTTCCGGCTGCGGGACCGGCGGATGGGCATCAATGTCAGCGAGAACCTCCACCATCAGCTTCGCGCCCATGGCGGCCAATTCGGTGGTAAGCTCGCCCGCGGTCTTGCCTTCGATTGGCGTGCGGCCCTCCAGGCGCACGGGCCCGGTATCGAGACCGACCTCCATCTGCATGATCCCGACGCCGGTCTCTGCGTCACCGGCGAGGATCGCGCGCTGGATCGGTGCGGCTCCGCGCCAGCGCGGCAAGAGCGAGCCGTGGATGTTGAGACAGCCGTGACGCGGCGCCTCGAGGATCGGGCGCGGAAGGATAAGCCCGTAAGCGGCCACTACGGCGACGTCGGCGCCCAGCGCGGCGAAAGCCTCCTGCTCCGGCGCGGCTTTTAGTGAGACGGGGGTGCGTACCTCGATGCCGAGCGCTTCGGCGCGCTGGTGCACCGGCGAGGGGACGAGGGCGCGGCCGCGTCGGCCGCCGGGGCGGGGTGGCTGGCTGTAGGCCGCGACGATGTGATGACCCGCAGCAACGAGCGCATCGAGCGCCGGCACCGCGAACTCGGGCGTTCCCATGAAGACGATCCGCATGGCGGGCGCTTCAACGCGCTGGCGAAGCCAGGCGCAACCCCCTATCTGTTCCGGCGATGGCATCACAGGAGATCGAAGCGCTGACGGGCGCGTTGGCGCGGCTTCCTGGGCTCGGCCCGCGATCGGCGCGCCGTGCGGTGCTCCACCTCGTAAAGAAGCGAGAAGGGGCGCTCGTGCCGCTGCTCGCCGCGCTGCAGGCGGTGGAGGAGCGGCTGGCGACCTGCTCGATCTGCGGCAACGTCGACACCACGGATCCGTGCGCGATTTGCGTCGATCCGCGCCGCGATGCGCGGGCCTTGTGCGTGGTTGAGGAAGTTGCGGATCTCTGGGCACTCGATCGGTCGCGGCTCTTTCCCGGGCGTTTCCACGTGCTGGGCGGGCGACTATCCGCGCTGGAGGGTGTCAGGCCCGAGGATCTGGCGATCGACCAGCTGGTTCGGCGGGTGGAAGCGGGCGGCGTCGACGAGGTGGTGCTTGCCATGAACGCCACGCTCGAGGGGCAGACGACCGCGCATTACATTGCCGAGCGGCTGGAGCGCTTTCCGATTCGCCTCACGCAGCTTGCCCATGGCCTGCCGGTCGGCGGGGAACTCGATTACCTTGATGAGGGCACATTGGCACAGGCGCTGAGGGCGCGGCGACCCGTCGCTTGATTCGGCGGGCGTCCGCCAATATCTCGCGCGCATGGCCATTCTTCCGATTGTCGAGGTTCCCGATCCGCGTCTGCGTCTTGTCTGCGCGCCTGTTGAAACGATTGACGACGAGGTGCGTCAGCTCGTCGCTGACATGACCGAGACGATGTACGACGCGCGAGGCATCGGCCTTGCCGCGATCCAGGTGGGCGTCGCCCGCCGCGTCGTCGTGATCGACCTTCAGGAGCGCGAGACCGAGGACGAGGAAAAGCCCGAAGCGGTTCGCGACCCTAGGGCCTACATCAATCCGGAGATCATCTCGGTCTCCGAGGAGACCTCGCGATACAACGAGGGATGCCTGTCGATCCCGGAGCAATATGCCGAGGTGGAGCGGCCGGCGCGCTGCCGCGTTGCGTGGCTCGATCTCGATGGCCAGCGCCATGAGGAGGATATGGACGGCCTGATGGCAACGTGCATGCAGCACGAGATCGACCATCTGAACGGCGTGCTGTTCATCGATCATATCACGCGCCTGAAGCGCGACATGCTGCTGAAGAAGCTGGCAAAGGCGCGCAAGAACGCCGCCTGATCGCGCTTGCCTCTGCGTAGGCCGAGGGTTAGGTTCGCGCTTCGTTCTCTTCCGGAGGAAGCGTGGAGCCAGTCGCCGCATTGTTGATCGTCGTCGCCCTGCTCATCGGGCTCGCGGCGGGATGGTGGCTCGCCAGCCGCGGCGTGGCGGCACTTCGTGCCGAGCGCGATGCGCGGACCGACGAATTCAAGAAGGCGATCGTTGATCTTGCCGGCGCCGAAGAGCGCGCCAAGGCGGCGGATGCGCTGCGCCAGGAACTGGCGGCGATCCGTGACGATCGTGATGCCGGCCGTGCCGAGATCGCGCGCTTGCAGGCCGAGGCGCGCGCGTTCGACGCGCGGTTGATCGAACTGCGTGAGGCGAAGGATGCGCTGGCGGCGCAATTCAGCCAAGTCGGCCAGCAACTGCTGGCGGAGGCGCAGGATCGGTTTCTTCAGCGTGCGAATGAGCGTTTCCGCGAGTCCGAAGAGACGACCGGTCAGAACCTGCGTGCCATGCTGCAGCCGGTGAGCGAGCGGCTGCAGCGTTATGAAGAGGGCGTGCAGAAGGTGGAGGCGGAGCGCCGCGATGCCTTCGGCGAACTGCGCGGCCAGATCGAGCAGATGCGGATCGGGCAGGAATCGGTACGCAGCGAGGCAGCCAAGCTGGTCAACGCGCTGCGCAACGCGCCCAAGGCGCGCGGCCGCTGGGGCGAGCAGCAGCTTCGCAATGTGCTGGAAAGCTGCGGGCTTTCCGAGCATGCGGATTTTGCCACGGAAGTGTCGGTGACCGATGCGGATGGCGCGCGATTCCGTCCCGACGTGATCGTTCGGATACCTGGCGGCAAATCGCTGGTGATCGACGCAAAGGTGTCACTGAACGCCTATCAGGATGCGTTCGGCGCTGTCGACGAGGCGGATCGTTCCGCCGGCCTGACAGCGCATGCCGCAGCGATGCGGGCGCATGTTAATGGGCTGGGTGCCAAGGCTTACTGGAACCAGTTCGATGATGCCCCGGACTATGTGGTGATGTTCGTCCCGGGCGAGCATTTCCTGTCCGCGGCATTGGAACATGATCCGACACTTTGGGACTATGCCTTCGAACGGCGCGTGCTGCTCGCAACGCCGACGAACCTGATCGCCATCGCCCGCACGGTTGCAGCGGTCTGGCGGCAGGAGCAGCTCGCCGAGCAGGCGAGGGAGATCGCGCAGCTCGGCAAGGATCTCTACGCCCGCCTAGCGGTGATGGGCGGCCATGTCGCGAAGCTTGGCAAGAACCTCGACACCGCGATGGGCGCATATAATGCGTTCGTGGGCAGTCTCGAATCGCAGGTGCTGACCCAGGCCCGGCGCTTCGACACGCTCAAGATCGATACCGCCGGCAAGACGCTCGAGTCGCCGCCGGTCATCGAGCAGAGTGCCCGGCCCTTGACGAAGTTGACGGCCGACGTGGGGGAGGCGGCCGAATAACGCTTCGGGCTTAACGCCGGAGCGCAGCCGCCGCGCGCGCCTTGGCTTCGATCTCCGCTGGCGAACCAGTCGCAACCCAGCTGCCGCCGACGCAGAGCACCGGATCGAACGCGAGCCAGTCGGCAGCGTTGGCCTCCGAAACTCCGCCGGTCGGGCAGAAGCGGCATTGGTAGAAGGGGGCGGCGAGCGCCTTCAGCGCCTTCAACCCCCCGGAAGTTTCGGCCGGAAAGAACTTGAAGTGCGTGAGGCCAAGGTCGAGCCCGCGCATGATGTCACCCGCGGTTGCGACGCCCGGAAGATAAGGCACGCCGCTGGCAATGATCGGGCGCGCGAGCTGTTCGGTAAGGCCGGGGGATACGATGAACTCGGCGCCGGCCTCCACGACCTGCTCAAACTGATCGGCGAAGACGACCGTGCCGGCACCGACGATCGCGCCGCGCACTTGCTTCATCTCCCGGATGGCGTCGATCGCGGCCGGGGTGCGCATCGTTACTTCGAGCACGCGCAGGCCACCGGCGACAAGCGCCTCAGCGAGCGGCCGGGCGGTTGCCGCATCCTCGATCACCAGTACGGGGATGACCGCACTGGTGCGCATGATCTGGCCGATATCGGTCATGCCGTATGTTCCTGTGCGAAGGCCGCCGCGGCACCGAACAGGCCGGGCTGGGGATGGGTGATGAGCTTGACCGGGATGTTTGCCATCATCGACTGGAAACGTCCCTTGGCAACGAAGCGCTGATCAAAGCCCGAGCGGATCAGCTTGTCCTTGATCCGCAGGCCGAGCCCGCCAGCGATGACAACGCCGTTGGCGCCGTGGGCCAGCGCGAGATCGCCGGCCGTGGCGCCAAGCGCGAGGCAGAAGCGATCGAGCGCGGCAAGTGCGATCGAGTCGGTGCCTTCCAGCGCCTCCGTCCAGATAACCTTGTCGTCGCGGCTGGGAACGTGTCGGCCCTCCATCTCCGCGAGCAACTCGTAGATCGCGACGATGCCCGGCCCGGCGCAGATTCGCTCGGCCGAGACGCGGGTGAACGTGCCGCGCAGCCGCTTCAGCAGCGCGTCCTCGATCCCGTCCAGCGGCGCGTAATTGATGTGCCCGCCCTCAGTGGGAAGAACGTGATAGCCGTTGCCATGGCGGAACACCTGCGCGACGCCGAGGCCAGTGCCGGGCCCGCAGACGGTCGTCACACCCTTGTCGGGCAGCGTGATATCCGGCCCGCAGAGGTGATCGAAATGCTCCGGCGGCAGCTGAGCGACGGCATGGCCGATCGCACCGAAATCGTTGATGATCGTGAAGGTCGCGGCGCCGAGTCGTTCGGGGATCAGCGAAGGGCGAATGACCCACGGATTGTTGGTCAGGCGGATCACGTCACCGGTGATTGGCGAGGCGACGGCGATTGCCGCAGCCGAGGGAATCGGCCGATCCAGCTTCCGCTCGAACGCCTGCCACGCCGTCTGCAGACTGGCGTGATCGGATGTCTTGAGCGTGATCGGCTCGCCGAGCGAGACGACGCGACCGCCCTCGACCTCCGCGATCGCGAAGCGCGCATGCGTGCCGCCGATGTCGACCGATACCAGTTCCATGTCAGCCTTCGTCCCGATCTAGAGGTGCGCGCCGGCGAGTATGGCCGAGGCGCCTTTTTCGGCTTCATCCGCCAGGCCGCGGAACATGCCGAACAGTTCGCGGCCGAAGCCGTCAGCGGCGGGTGGCGCGGGCGCGGGCGTCCGCTCAGCCCATTCTCCAGCGTCAACCAGAGCGTCAATCGTGCCGGCGACCGCATCGACCCGGATCATGTCGCCATCGCGGATCAGCGCGATGGCCCCGCCGTCGCCGCTCAGCCCAGGCAGCGCTTCCGGCGACACGTGGATTGCGGCGGGGACCTTGCCTGAAGCGCCCGACATGCGACCGTCGGTGACAAGAGCCACGCGATAGCCCTTGTTCTGCAGGACGCCGAGCGCCGGCGTTAACTTGTGAAGCTCGGGCATGCCGTTGGCACGTGGGCCCTGGAAGCGGACGACGACCACCACATCGCGGTCCAGTTCGCCGCGCTGGAAGGCCGCGAGCACTTCTGCCTGATCGTGAAACACGGCTGCCGGTGCCTCGATGATCCAGCGGTCGGGATCCACGGCCGACACCTTGATGCAGGCGCGACCGATATTACCGGCCAGGATGCGCATCCCACCATCCGGCGAGAAAGGGTCCGCTGGGGTACGAAGGATCGTATCGTCTCCGCTGGCCCCCGGATCACGCCATACAAGCGCGTCCCCGTCGAGCATCGGTTTGCCCGAGGCATCGGAGAGCGTGTCGCTGCCGGCGGTGAGGATATCGGCATGAAGATGGCCGCTGGCGATCAGTTCGCGGATGACGAAGGCCATGCCGCCGGCAGCCTCGAAGCCGTTCACGTCTGCCGCGCCGTTTGGATAGACGCGCGCGATCAACGGCACCGCACGCGACAGGCGGTCCATATCCTCCCAGTCAATCACGATCCCCGCAGCGCGGGCGATCGCGGGGAGGTGAAGCAGGTGATTGGTGGAGCCGCCGGTGGCGAGCAGGCCCACGGCTGCGTTCACGATCGCGCGCTCGTCAACGCAATGGCCGATCGGCCGGTAATCCTCGCCGCGCCAGCCGAGACCGGCAACGCGGTGCACCGCCGCGCGGGTCAGCGCCTGGCGAAGCTTCGTGCCGGGATTGACGAAGGCGGCGTTGGGGATGTGGAGGCCCATCACCTCCATCATCATCTGGTTGGTATTGGCCGTGCCGAAGAAGGTGCAGGTGCCTTGCGTGTGGTAAGCGGCGATTTCGCTGTCGAGCAGTTCCTCCCGGCCCGCCTCACCCATCGCGTAGCGTTCGCGGACCGCCGCCTTGCTCTTGTTCGAGATGCCGGTCGGCATCGGGCCGCCTGGCACCATCAGCATGGGCAAGTGTCCGAAGCGGAGCGCGCCCATCAGCAGGCCGGGAACGATCTTGTCACAGATGCCGAGCAGCAGCGCACCCTCGAACGTGCCATGGGAGAGGGCGATCGCCGTCGCCAGGGCGATCGTATCGCGGCTGAACAGCGACAACTCCATCCCGGCATAGCCCTGGGTCACGCCGTCGCACATCGCCGGCACGCCGCCGGCGACCTGCGCCGTTGCCCCGACCTCGCGCGCCCAGACTTTCATTTGCTCGGGGTACCGGTAATAGACGGCATGGGCCGAGAGCATGTCGTTGTAGGCCGTGACGATGCCGATGTTCATCCCGTCGCCGGCCTTCATCGCCGCACGGTCCTCTTCCGTACCTGCATAAGCGTGCGCGAGGTTGGCGCAGCCAAGCGCCGGGCGGCCGATCCACTGATCCCGCTCCCGCGTGAGGAGATCGAGGTAACGCGAACGGCTGTCGCGCGACCGGGCGATCACGCGATCAGTGACGGCGGAGACGACGGAGTTCAGGGGCATTTCAGTCTCTCAGTCCCCTCCAGGTGAAAGGAGGGTCAGGGGAGGGCATATCTATGTACGCCGAAGCGCCGGAAGGCGACAGGCCTCTCCCCCATCCCGCCCGTGAGTGGGAGGGTAGGGCGGCTACTCCGCCCAGTGGATGTCCACGGGAAGCTCGGCATCCGCGAGCACCCGGCCGATCGGATAAGCCGAGCCCGCGCCCTGGGCGATCGCATCCTCCAGCACCTTGCGCTTCTTGGCGCCGGTGATGGCGATCATCAGCGCCTTGGCGGAGATGATGCCGGCTCGCGACAGCGTGACGCGGGCAACCGGCGCCTCTTCCGGCAGCGGTTCCGGCATCACGCCAAGTGCACGACGCTCGCGCGGGCCGTTCAACGCTTCGTCATAGTCCGGCCCCGGGAAGATCGAGGCGGTATGACCGTCGGCGCCGACGCCGAGCAGGCAGAGGTCGAGCGGCCAGTGCAGATCTTGCATCAGCGCGTCCGCCGAACGGCCGGCCGCCTTGTAGTCGGCGGTCGCCTGCGGCACGATCGGAATCACGCGCGCGCCCTTGGGAATGAAGGTCTTGCCGATCATCGTCACGTTGCTGAGCGGATCGCCCAGCGGCACGATCCGTTCGTCCGTCGGCAGGATCGTCACGCGCTTCCAATCGAGCTTGGCGCTGGCCAGCTTCTGGTAGATCGGGATTGGCGTCTTGCCGCCGGAAAGCGCGATAACGGCCGCGCCGCGCGCATCAATCGCGCTTTCGATGATGAACTGAACGTCGCCTGCGACCGCATCTGCCATCTCGGCCGCGTCGTCATATTCCCACCATTCGATTTCGTCGCTCATAGATCCAATTCCGTAGGTCCCGAAGCAATGTCGCGGGACAGAAAGTGAGGCAAAACGTGTCTCAGCTTCGCCTGACACGAACGGGTGAGGGGAAGCGTAAGCTCCCTCGATCAATCGTCCTGCCAGGTGACGCCATCGCGCTCGGTCAGCGCGATTGAGGCTGCAGGCCCCCAGGTGCCGGCGGCATAATGCTTCGGCTTCATGTCGTTGGCCTTCCAGCCCGCGCGGATCGCATCGATCCACGTCCATTGCGCCTCCACTTCGTCTCGGCGCACGAACAAGGTCTGATCGCCCTCGATCAGATCGAGAAGCAGGCGTTCGTAGGCGATACGGCGGCGCGTGCCGGCGAACTCTGCGTCGAGGCTGAGGTTTAGCGGCACTTCGCGCAGGCGGATGCCTTCCCGATCGAGGCCGGGCTCCTTCGCCATGACGAGAAGCTGGATATATTCTTCCGGCTGGAGGCGAATGATCAGCATGTTGGGCTGTAGCAGCCCGCCGCGTCCGGAGAACATCGAGTGCGGGACCGGCTTGAACTGGATCGCAATCTCGCTTCGCCGAGTGGGCATGCGCTTGCCGGTGCGAAGATAGAAGGGCACGCCCTGCCAGCGCCAGTTATCAACGTGTGCCTTGATCGCGACAAAGGTTTCGGTGTTCGAATCCTTGCCGAGTTCCTCGTCGTAGCCCTTGACGATCTCGCCCTTCACCGCCCCGCCGAGATACTGGCCGATGACCGTGCAGGTCGGCGCTTCTTCGGGCCGGATCTCGCGCAGCGAACGGAACACCTTCGCCTTCTCGTCGCGAATTTCGGTGACGTCGTAACGTGCCGGCGGCTCCATCGCGATCAGCGCAACGAGCTGCAGGATGTGGTTCGCCACCATGTCACGCAGGGCGCCGGCGCCGTCATAATAGCCCGCGCGATCTTCCAGTCCCACCGTCTCGCTGACGGTGATCTGCACGTTATCGATGCCCTGCGCATTCCAGACAGGTTCGAAGAAGGAATTGCCAAAGCGCAGGGCGAGGATGTTCTGCACCGTCTCCTTGCCGAGATAGTGGTCGATGCGGAAAATCCGCTCTTCCGGGAAAGCGGTGGCGACGGTGTCGTTGATCTCGCGGCTGGACGCGAGATCATAGCCGAGCGGCTTTTCCAGCCCGATCCGGACGGTGTCACCTGCCAGGCCGGCCTTGGAGAGCCCGCCGATCACCTGCTTGAATAGAGAGGGCGCCGTCGACAGGAAGATGGCGAGTCCCCCCGAGACGTCGCCCACCTTCTTCGCCAGATCGCCGTAATGGTCGACGTCGGTTGCATCGAGGGGCTGGTAATTCAGCCGCTTGAGGAAGCTGTCGATCGCATCCGAATCGCGCCGGTCCTTCGGCAGGAACTCGTCCAGCGCGTCCCGTGCGAAGGCGCGATAGCTTTCATCGTCATGATCCGACCGCGCCGTGCCGGTGATCGTCAGGCCGGCGGGCAACAGGTGATCGGCGTGAAGGCCATAGAGAGAGGGCAGGAGCATCCGCTGGGCGAGATCGCCAGTCGCGCCGAACAGCAGGAGCTTTGCTACCGGGTTGCGCTGCATTCGGATTCCTCTTTTCGCTTCGAGCGGCGCATGGCCGTGCCGGATACAGTAACGCCCAACTTCTTCAGAGGACCAACCCTACCAAAGGAGGGGCACCGATCATCAGGTTGAGGTTCTGCACTGCCGCGCCAGCGGCGCCCTTGCCCAGATTGTCTAGCCGGGCAACAAGCCGGGCCTGCTGCCCGGCAGCGTCGGCGAACACCCACAGGTCGAGCCGGTCGTCTGGCGCGGCGTCACGCGCCATCAGCAGCTCCGCGGGCTGATCCTGATGCACGGTGACGAGCGGCGCGCCGTCGAATGTGGCCGCAAGCGCATCGAGCACGGCGGCGCGCGACGGGGGGGAGGGCAGCGCAGCCAGCTGAAGCGGGACCTCCACGATCATGCCCCGAAAGGCGCGGACTACCGCAGGCGCGAACAGGGGGGCGTGCGCGAGTCCGGCGTGCTGCTGCATCTCCGGCACATGTTTGTGGCCCATCGCCAGGCCGTAGCTGCGGTAGGCGAGTTCGGGATCCGAATCGAAGCGCTCGATCAGCGCCTTGCCGCCACCGGAATATCCCGACACCGCGTTCACCGTCAGCGGCCAATCCGGCGGGAGCAATCTGGCGCGAACAAGTGGGGCCACGAGTGCCAGGAACCCGGTGGGGTAGCAGCCGGGATTCGACACGCGCGCGGCGGCGGCGACATCGAAACCGAGCTCCGGAAAGCCATAGGTCCAGCCGCCCGCCACGCGATGCGCGCTGGAGGCGTCAATCACGCGGGTACGGGGATTGTCGATCAGCGCCACGGCCTCGCGCGCGGCATCGTCGGGGAGGCACAGGATGACCAGATCCGCGTCGTTCAGCGCTTCACGTCGAGCGGCCTGATCCTTGCGCCGATCGTCGGGCAGGGTGACGAGGGTCAAATCCTCGCGGCCGGCAAGCCGCTCGCGGATCTCGAGCCCCGTCGTACCGGCAGCACCATCGATGAAGACGCTGGTCGTCATGCGGAAGGTTCCAGGCTGGCTTCGTCTATATAGCCGACAAGGCCGTGTGCGGGTGCAATGCCCCAGGCCTGAGCGCCGGTCACGTCTAGCACTTCGAACGTCTCGCCTTTTGCAAGAGTTGCCAGCGTAGCCGAATCGGTAGCGCGGCTTTCGCGAAGGCTGGTTTCACCGGACAGCACGCGCGGCAGAGGCGCTGCGTAATGGGGGGCGAAAACGTGCTCAGCGAGCCGAACGTCGGCGATGTCGCCACGAACAGCATAGCGTGTGGGATCAAGATGCCGCGACGGGCCGACCAGCGCGAATGATTTACGCGCTGGCGCGGCGGGGTTCCGGCTCTTCGCCGTCGCCAATGAACTGCCCGAACTCCTCAAGAAAATCTGCCCCTTCGGAAGTGCGCGCGACAAAGATATTGCGCTTGTCGCTGTCGTCGCGTTGGCGGCGCAGATAGCCGAGCGCCCCGAGCCTGTTCAAGGCGCGAGTGACGACGGGCTTAGAGACGTTGAGGATCCGGGCCAAGCCACGAACGGTATGCGGCCCAGGCTTGAGATAGACGACCAGCAGCAAGGCCATCTGACGGTTGGTCAGATCAGGTTCACCCGAGCGGACATAATCCACGAGGGTCTTCATCCATGAACTGAGCTCGGAATGTGCGTAACTAGCCACGTGCATCATCCGGGTTCCAGGGGCCGGCTGTCTCCGACCACTCAGGGCGAATAACGCGGTCATCCGCGGCTGGTTTCAGTACTGTCACGAAATCGACCAACGGTTGATCGCGGGATCAGCGGCGCCTATGTGCGCGTATCGTTCGGCGGGCAGCCCCCACCGGAACAGCCAGTAAAGCCAGGATTGCCATGTTCACCTTCCTCCTCGTCGTTCAGGCGATCATCGCCGCCGCCCTCGTGACGGTGATCCTGATGCAGCGATCGGAAGGCGGCGGCCTCACCAGCGGCGGGAGCCCATCAGGCCTGATGTCGGCGCGCGGCGCGGCGGATTTCCTGACTCGCGCAACCTCGATCCTCGCGAGCATCTTCGTCCTGCTGTCGATCACGCTCGCCGTTCTGGCCGCGACGCGGGGCACGACCAGCGTCGACACCTCGCTCGAGCGGACTGCTCCGGTCACTGCGCCGGCGCCGCAGCCGCAGGCTGACGATGCGGCGCTGTCCGCGGCCGAGGCAGCTGCTGCCGCAGCCGCGGCGAACCAGGCCGCGCCCGCCGACAACGGCGTTCCGCTCGCCCGCTGATCCACCCGGTTCGCCGGTTTCGTAGCGCCCGCGGTGACGCGGGCGCTTGTCCATTGTGCATGTTAGAGGCTAATCCGATATCCCCATGGCGCGGTTCATTTTCATCACCGGCGGCGTGGTCTCCTCGCTCGGCAAGGGTCTCATGGCGGCGAGCCTCGCGGCTCTCCTGCAGGCGCGCGGTTACCGCGTGCGGATCCGCAAGTTCGATCCTTACCTGAACGTCGATCCGGGCACGATGAGCCCGTACCAGCATGGCGAAGTCTATGTGACCGACGACGGAGCGGAGACCGATCTCGATCTTGGCCATTATGAACGTTTCACCGGCGTGGCAGCGCGCCAGAGCGACAACGTAACGTCCGGCCGGATTTATCAGCAGATCATCCAGCGTGAGCGCCGCGGCGACTATCTTGGCGCCACCGTGCAGGTCATTCCGCACGTTACCGACGCGATCAAGGCGTTCGCACGTGCCGAGACGGACGACCTCGATTTCGTACTGTGCGAGATCGGCGGGACGGTCGGCGATATCGAATCGCTGCCGTTCATCGAGGCGATCCGCCAGCTCAAAAACGAAGTGGGCCGCGGCAATGCGATCAGCGTCCACGTGACGTTGGTGCCGTACATCGCCGCTGCGGGGGAGCTGAAGACCAAGCCGACACAGCATTCGGTGCGCGAACTGGCAGCGCTTGGCGTGCAGCCTGACGTGCTGGTCTGCCGCTGCGAACAGCCGCTCCCGCCCTCCGAGCGAGCGAAGATCGCGCTGTTCTGCAATGTGCCGGAAGGCGCCGTCATCCCGGCGCTCGACGCGAAGAGCATCTACGCGGTCCCGCTGCAGTATCACGCTGAGGGGCTCGATTCTGAGGTGCTGCGCGCCTTTGGTATCACGCCTTCTTCTCCGCCCGATCTCACCCGTTGGGAGGAGATCGTCGATCGCCTCACCAACCCTGAAGGCGAAGTGACCGTCGGCGTAGTCGGCAAATATGTCGGCCTGCAGGACGCGTACAAGTCGCTCAACGAGGCGCTTGTCCATGGCGGCATCGCCAACAAGGTAAAGGTCAACATCCGGTGGATCGACGCCGAGTTGTTCGAGAACGACGATGCGGAGATCGCCTCGCAGCTCGAGCCGTGCGACGCGATTCTGGTGCCGGGGGCCTTTGGTGAACGCGGTGCGGAAGGAAAGATCGCCAGTGTGCGTTTCGCGCGCGAGCGCGAGATTCCCTATTTCGGCATCTGCTTCGGCATGCAGATGGCGTGCATCGAGGGCGCGCGCGACCTTGGCGGTATCGAAGATGCGTCCTCGACCGAGTTTGGGCCTACCGAGGAACCGGTGGTCGGCCTGATCACCGAGTGGATGGGCCGCGACGGACTGGAGAAGCGCGAGGCCGAGGGTGATCTTGGCGGCACGATGCGGCTTGGTGCCTATGAAGCGAAGCTGGCGGGGAATAGCGTCGTCGCGTCGATCTATGGCGATACAACCATCTTCGAGCGTCATCGTCACCGCTACGAGGTGAACACACACTACAAGGACGTGCTGGAGAAGGGCGGCCTCGTGTTCTCCGGTATGTCGCCGGACGGGACGCTGCCGGAGATTGTCGAGCGGCCGGACCATCCTTGGTTCGTTGGCGTTCAGTTCCATCCGGAGCTGAAGTCCAAGCCGTTCGATCCGCATCCGCTTTTCGCAAGCTTCATTGGCGCCGCGGTGAAGCAGAGCCGCCTTGTCTGACGATCCCGACCTGCCCGCGTGGCGGGTCGAGCGTTCGCGGCTGGCGTTCGATCATCGCTGGCTGCGGGTGCGCGCAGATGATTGCGTCACAGCGGAAGGGGTACGGGTCGCTCCGTTCTTCGTGACGGAGCACCCTGATTGGGCGATCGTCGTTGCTCTGGACGCGGATGGGCAGCTGCTGCTGGTCGATCAATATCGCCACGGCTGGGGGGTCGTCTCGCGGGAGCTGCCGACAGGCGCCGTCGATCCGGACGATGCGAACGCGATCGCTGCCGCCAAACGCGAGCTGCGCGAAGAGACCGGCTATGGTGGGGGCGAGTGGCGGCTGATCGCGACGCTCGCGCCTAATCCGTCGAACCAGTCGAACCGTTGCCATGTGGTACTGGCGACTGGCGTGGCCAAGGTCGGCGAACCGCAGAACGAGCCGACAGAACGCCTGCGGCTGGTTCGCCTACCCCTGAACGAGGCTATGTCACTCGCCCGATCCGGGGGCATCATCCAAGCGATGCACGTCGCAGCCCTCGCGATGGCATTGCCTGATCGCTGGAGCGCAGCCAGTTGAGCCGGGCCCGGCGAGGCATCTAAAGACTAAACGTGGCCGGCGGCGTGGGTGCCCGAACGATTAGCGACCCACTCCCGATAAGAAATTAAGGCGCCCGAGCCTTCCGGCCCGGACGCCCCACGACGCCTCGAAAAGGGAGCAAAGAGGCGCCGAACAGTCAGGCGCTAAGCCTGTTACGCGGCCTGTGCAGCCTCGTCGCGCTTGTCTTCCACCACCGTGGGCTTCGGGCCGGTCTTGATCGAGATGCTCTTCGGCTTCATCGCCTCGGGCACTTCGCGAACCAGATCGATGACCAGCAGGCCATCGTTCATCCGCGCGTCCTCGACGAACACGAAGTCAGCAAGCTCGAAGCGGCGTTCAAAGCTTCGGGTGGCGATGCCGACATGCAGGAAGTTCGGGCCGGTTGCCTTCTCATCCTTCTTGCCAGCGACAAGCAGCAGGTTCTGCTGGGCCGTGATCTCGATTTCGTCGCGCGAGAAGCCGGCCACCGCCAGCGTGATACGGTAGCGATCGTCGGCAAGACGCTCGAGATTGAACGGGGGATAGTTTTCCGAAGCCGTACGCGAATTGGCTTCGATGAGATCGAACAGCCGATCGAAACCGATGGTCGAGCGGCGATAAGGGGTCAGATCGAGACGCATCTTCAAGTCCTCCAGTGAGCGAGTTGAAAATCCGACGACGTGCGAATCGCCACGTTGCCGGTTGCGCGGCCCGTCAGCGGCACCGCGCAGAGCGAATTTTGGTGCGGTCAAGCGACTTTTCAAGAGGCTCGCACGATCAGCATTACATGGCGCTCGCGCACATATCCGACTAAACAGATGGGGATAGTGAGGATCTATGTAGAAGGGGGGATCATGAGGTTGACGTTCGTTTCGTTTCTGCTGCTCGCCGGCACGTCCACTGCGGCCCTGGCGCAGGAGGCTAATCCACCGCTGATCGATCCCACCCCCGGTTCCGATGATCGCACGGAGGAGACGGTGCAGCGGAGTTCGGTGGCGTCGGACATCGTCGTCACGGCGCGCCGCAGGCAGGAACAGGTTCAGGATGTGCCGATCCCGATCTCCGTCGTTGGGGTGAAGGAACTCGACAACACCGGCAGCTTCAACGTCTCTCGGCTTCAGCAACTGCAGCCGTCGCTGCAATTCTATTCCACCAACCCGCGCAACTCATCGGTGAACATCCGCGGGCTTGGCGCGCCGCTGGGCCTTACCAATGACGGCATCGACCAGGGCGTCGGTGTCTATATCGACCAGGTGTACCTCAGCCGCGTTGCCGCCGCGACGCTCGATTTCCTTGACGTGCAGCAGATCGAAACGCTGCGCGGCCCCCAGGGAACGCTTTATGGCAAGAACACCGTTGCGGGCGCGATCAACATCACGAGCAAGGCGCCCAGCTTCGAGTTCGAGGGACGTGCCGAGGTCTCTGGCGGCAATCTTGAGTTCAAGCAGGGCAAGGCATCGATATCCGGGCCGCTGAGCGACAATGTCGCGGTACGGCTTGGCACCGCCGTCACATCCCGCCGTGGCACGATCTTCAACGTGGCGACGGGCAATTACGTGAACGAGCAGGACAACCTTGGCGTCCGCGGCGCCTTGCTGTGGCGGGCAGGCGACAACATGAATTTCACGCTGTCAGGCGATTACAGCCGGCAGAACCCGGAATGCTGCGCGCAGATCTTCGTTCGGCTGGGTTCCACCCAGCGGCCGCTCAACCGCCAGTTCGACGCGCTTGCCGCGGCGTTCGGCTATGAACCGGTAAGCCGTAATCCGTTTGACCGGCTGACTGATCTGGATGCCGACTTGAATGCGCTGAACGTGCTCGGCGGGGTCTCGCTCCGCGGCGAGATCGGCCTTGGCTCCGGTACGCTTACTAGCGTTACGGCATGGCGTTTCTGGGATTGGGGGCCAGCGAACGACCGCGACTTCACGGGACTGCCGGTCACGACCAAGTCGAACAACCCGACCAAGCAGAACCAATATACCCAGGAGTTCCGATACGCGGGAGAGGGGAAGAGCTTCGACTATGTCCTGGGCGTTTTCGCCTTCTACCAGGACATTCATACGACCGGCATTCAGCAGCAGGGGCCTGCGGCCAGCCGCTGGCTGATCAACCCGACCAATCCGCTGTCGAACGATCCCTCGGTGCTGAACGGCCTCACCGCGAACAACGACATTCGGCTAAAGAATTTCAGCGGCGCGATCTTCGGCAAACTCAACTGGAAGATCACGGATGCGTTGACGCTCTCGCCGGGGGTTCGCCTGAACTATGACGACAAGGTCGGCAGCTACGTCAGCATCGTGACCGACGGGCAGGGCAACCTGGTGCCCTATAGCGGCGGCACGGCACGGCAGGCGGCACAGCGCGACGCGATCCAACCGCAGGCGTTCCGCGACGAGGCGTTCCGCGAGTGGAACGTCTCTTATGACGGCACGATCTCGTACAAGCTTGCGCCCGATGTGCTGCTGTACGGCACCTATGCGCACACGTTCAAATCAGGCGGGCTGAACCTGAACGGCGTCCCGGTGGTGAATGGCGTCGTGCAGACCCAGTTGGCGCAGATCGCGCCCGAGAAGGTCGACCATTTCGAGATCGGCGTGAAATCACAGTTCTGGGATCGCCGCGTCACCTTCAACGTAACCGGCTTCTGGACCGACATCAAGGACTATCAGGCGATCGTCAACAATAGCTCGACCTCCACGCTTCGCGGCTATCTCGCGAATGCCGGCAAGGTACGGGTGCGCGGAATCGAGGCCGATCTGTCCGTTCAGCCGACGAGCGGCTTCACCTTCTACATCAACGGCGCCTTCAACGATCACGAATATGTCGACTTCAAGAACGCCCCGTGCCCGCCCGAGCTGTCGGGAGGCGGCACCGGGGCGGTGATCGGCGCTCCTGGGGTGCCCGGCGCGAACAGCCCGATCGTCTGCGACATTTCCGGCCAGTGGCTGCCGGGCATATCGAAATGGGCATTCTCCTATGGGGCGGAATATAGCGCCCCGGCCACGATCTTCGGCGAGCCGGGTGAGAGCTATGTCGCATTCGATGCCAACTCGAGAACGAAGTTCTCATCGAACGCCTCCCGCTCCATCTACACCGATATCGATGGGTATACGCTGGCCAATGCGCGGGTCGGCTTTCGTACGGACAACAAGCTCAACGCCTTCCTGTGGATGCGAAACGTCTTCGACAAGAAGTACTTCGAGGTGCTCGCCACGACACCTGGCAACACCGGCCTCATCGCAGGCAACGTCGGCGACCCGCGGACCTACGGCCTGACGATCGGCATCAGCTTCTGAAGAAGCGGAACGGAACTGGATCCCGGCGGCAGCCGGGGTCCAGACGCAGCTGCTCGCCGATTGCCAAAAGACTCCGGATCTGGACAAGCAAACGCCCGGATCGTTTCCGACCCGGGCGCCTGCGTGACGATCACTCGTCAGCCCCCTTGTCGCCCCTCGTCCGCACGCCCATATCTAGGCGGGACTGAAGAGCGTTTTCCCCGAACCACGGCCTTTGCCTGTGTGCCAGTGATGTAAGGCTATGTGTCTACGCCGGGCGCGTCCACGAAAATGAACGCCAGCTAAACCGATTGCCCACCTCCTGTGACGATTCCGCAACAGCAGCGTTGCCAGCCTTCGTCGCCGCCGGTAGAGCGCTGCCCATGATCCTGTCGCGCTACGAACGAACGATCGCGCGGCGCTATCTTCTTCCCGGGCGCGGCGAGCGGTTCATCGTTCTCGTCGCCGGCTTCAGCCTCGGCGCAGTGATGCTGGGTGTGGCCGCGCTCGTGATTGTGATGAGCGTCATGAATGGCTTCCGGGCCGAGCTCTTCGACAAGATTGTCGGGCTGAACGGCCATGCCGTGGTACAGGGGGTCGGCGGCCGATTGGCGGACTGGCGCGACGTGGTGCGCGCGGCGGAAGCAACGCCCGGCGTCACCAGCGCAGTGCCGTTGGTCGAACAGCCGCTGATGTCGACCTATAACGGACGTGTCGAAGCGGTACTGGTGCGGGGCATGCGGGTGCAGGATATCCGTTCCAATACCGCGATTGGCAGCAAGGTGATCATGGGCACAATCAGCTCGCTGACGCCTGGGTCGAACCGGGTCGCGCTAGGCTCGCGGTTGGCGGAATCACTTGGGGCGACCGTCGGATCCGAAATCACGCTGATCAACCCGGCGGGCCAATCGACGCCGTTCGGCACCGTCCCGCGCTACGTCAATTATACCGTCGCCGCCATTTTCGAGATCGGCGTGTATGATTTCGACAAGGCTTATGTGATCATGCCGATGGAGGAAGCCCAGACGCTGCTCCTCCTCGGTGACGCAGTGGGCATGATCGAACTGGAGACGGTGGATGCCGATCGCGTCGGCCAGATCCTTGCGCCGCTCGCCGACAAGGTCGGCCGCGTCGGTGTGATCAATGACTGGCGGCAGATGAATGCGCAGCTGTTCGAGGCGCTTGCGGTTGAGCGCGTCGCGATGTTCGTCGTGCTGTGCATCATCATTCTCGTCGCGGCGTTCAACATCGCCTCGTCTCTGATCATGCTGGTTCGAGCCAAGACGCGCGACATCGCGATCCTGCGGACAATGGGCGCGACACGCGGGGCAATGATGCGGATCTTCATGACGGTCGGTGTCACGATCGGTGCGCTCGGTATTGTTGCCGGCCTGATCCTGGGCGCGATCTTCCTCTTCTACCGCCAGGCAGTGGTGAACTTCGTCCAGTTCGTGACCGGCCAGAACCTGTGGGATCCTTCGATCCGGTACCTGACGGAGCTGCCGTCAAAGCCGGATCCCGTGGAAATCGTTGCGATCGTCGTGATCACCGCTCTCATGACCCTGCTGGCGACCGTGTATCCGGCGTACAAGGCGGCAAGCACCGATCCCGTTCAGGTGCTGCGCTATGAGTGAGCCGGTTCTTGAGACGCGCGGGCTTTCGCGTAGCTTCACCCAGGGTGGCGAGACCATCGAGGTCCTTCGCGGGGTGAACCTTTCGGTTGGCCCTGGTGAGATCGTGGCGCTGCTGGGCCCGTCGGGCTCGGGCAAGTCGACGCTGCTTCAGGCGGTAGGCCTCCTCGAAGGCGGCTTCGACGGATCGATCCGCATCGCCGGTGAGGAAGCGGCAAACCTCGATGCACATGGCCGCACGATGGTCCGGCGCGACCGGCTTGGGTTCGTGTATCAGTTCCATCACCTGCTGCCGGACTTCAACGCGCTGGAGAATGTGGTGCTGCCGCAGCTGATCCACGGGGCGGAGCGGGCGCCGGCCGAAGCGCGCGCGACGACCCTTCTGTCAGCGCTTGGCTTGTCGCATCGGTTGACACACCGGCCGAGCCAATTGTCCGGCGGCGAGCAGCAGCGGGTCGCCGTCGCGCGCGCGCTTGCCAATCGACCGGCACTCGTCCTCGCCGATGAGCCGACCGGCAATCTCGACGAGAATACCGCGGATCGCGTGCTCGGTGAGTTCCTTCGCCTCGTGCGTGAGGAAGGATCGGCGGCGCTGGTCGCGACCCATAATGAGCGGCTGGCCGCGAAGATGGATCGCGTTGTCCGCCTGCACGAGGGCATCCTGGAATGAACCCGTGGCGTGATCCGCCGGTGCTCGTCGGCCGGCACGTCACGCTGCGACCGCTTCTACCGGAACACCGGGACGCGCTCGCGGCCGCCGCAGCCGGGCTTACCGATCTCTTCTACGCCAACGTCTCGAACATGGCGGATCCCGACCAGTTCGTGGCGGCGGCCTTCAAGGAGCGCGATTTCGGCCGATCGATGCCGTTCGTTGTTGAGTTGCCCGAGGGCAAGATCGTCGGCCTTACCCGCTATATGCGGATGAACGAGGCGCATCGGCGCGTCGAAGTCGGCGGCACCTTCTATGCGAAATCGGTGCAGCGCACCGGCGTCAATACCGAGGCGAAGCTGCTTCTGCTTCGGCACGCATTCGAGGTGCTCCAATGCAACGCGGTGCAGATCCGAACCGATTGGTTCAACCGCGCCTCGCAGCGCGCGATCGAGCGATTGGGGGCGAAACGGGACGGCGTTCTGCGTTCTCACCAAGTGATGGATGGACGTGTGCGCGACATCGTGGTCTATTCGATTATCGCTTGCGAATGGCCGGGGGTTCGCCAGAATCTCGAGCATCTTTTGTCACGGCACGAGGGGGAGGGACGATGACCGCGATCACCGATTTCGAGGTGAAGGCGGCGGACGGCAGCATCGCGTCTCTCGAAAACTATCGCGGCAAGGTGCTGTTGATCGTCAATACGGCGTCCAAGTGCGGCTTCACCCCGCAATATGAAGGATTGGAGTCGCTGCATCGCGAGTTCGGCGATCGCGGCTTCGAAGTACTGGCGTTCCCCTGCAACCAGTTTGGTGCGCAGGAGCCCGGGGATGCCGCCGAGATCGCCAACTTCTGCTCACTCACTTATGACGTCACGTTCCCGGTGTTCGCCAAAATGGACGTGAACGGCCCGCAGGCCGATCCCTTGTTCGAGGAATTGAAGGCCGCCGCGCCGGGGCTTCTCGGTTCCAAGGCGATCAAGTGGAACTTCACGAAGTTCCTGGTCGACCGGGAGGGCAGGGTCATGTCGCGCTACGCGCCGACGACCAAACCCGAGGACATCCGCAAGGATATCGAAAAGCTGCTGTAAGCCGCCCACGAACGGATTTCGGCTGTGCTCGTGAGCCGGGCGGGGATCTCAGGTCAGAAACGGAACGCCGTTGTTCCTGATTTCTGATCCACCCCAGCCATGATCGCCACCACGCCGCCGAACAGGAAGCTCATGCCCAGGATGAAGCCGGGGATGGTAAGCGCGGACAGCGGCACGGTTGCGACCACCATTAGGCCGAGGAGAATGTTCACCACGCCGTAGAGCAGCATCATCCAACGTCGACGACGCATGCGGAAGGCGTACGCGATCTCGGTGATGCCGCGAACCAACAGCCAGGCGGCAAGCACAAGCGTCAAGGAGATTGCGCCGGTCAGTGGCCAGCCTACCGTGATGACGCCCGCTACAATCGAGATCAGGCCGAGAATGATCGTGTAGCCACGGCTTTCCGCGCCGGTGCCACGAATTCCCGCGATCAGCGCGACGATCCCTGAGACGACGAAGGCGACGCCGATAAGCAGCGTTGCTGCAAGTGTGGCCGGGAAGGGCCAGATGAGCGCCAAGGCCCCGAATATGATTGAGATGACGCCGTATCCGATCATCCATCCCCAACCCGGGCCCGAGGATGACGCAAAACGACCGCCTGCTTCGCTCCGCCCGATATCGGTCATGGCAGATGCTCCTGTGCTGGCAGGCAAAACGAGCAAAGGGTGCGGCGGTTCCGCTGGTCGAATCATGCCGATCGGCGTAGCGTCCGTTGATGGCGCATTCCGGGTTCGTTCCGCTTCGTATCTTCTCCTCGTACACCATGCTCGACGGTGCGATCGAGCCGAAGGCGATCGCGAAGCGCGCGGCGCAGCTTGGTTTCCCCGCCGCCGCGCTGACGGACCGCAACGGGCTTTACGCGGCGATGGCCTATTCCGACGCTTGCTTCGACGCCGGGGTTCAGCCGGTTATCGGAACCATGCTGGGCGTCGCGCGACCTGACATGCCGGAAGGCGTGGCGCCGATCGTCGACTGGATCGCGCTCTATGCCCAGGACGAGCGTGGCTATGACAATCTATGCGAGCTGGTCAGTCGCGCTCATCTCGATCGGCCGATCGATCTTCCGCCGCATGTCAGCTTCCAGTCTCTCAGCGAATTCACCGACGGATTGATCGCCCTGACCGCGGGCGGGGAAGGCGGACTGGCCCGGCTGCTTGCGGAGGACCAGCCAGATCGCGCCGGGGCGTATCTTGATCGATTGGGTCGGCTCTTCCCCGACCGGCTGTACATTGAACTTGCCCGCCGGGGCGATGAAACCGAGGAGCGGGCCGAGGCCGCGCTCGTCGATCTAGCTTATGCGCGGGATCTGCCGCTCGTCGCCACCAATCCCTGTTGCTTCGCGGAAAAGACCTTCGGCAAGGCGCATGACGCGATGCTGTGCATTGCCAACTCCACCTATGTCGAAACCGAGGACCGGCCGAGGAGCTCGCCGGACGCCTGGATGAAGCCCGCTGACGAAATGCGCGCTTTGTTCGAGGATCTGCCCGAAGCAATCGCAAATACCATGGTGGTGGCGCAACGTTGTGCGGTGGCAGCGCCCAAGCGGAAACCGATCCTGCCCAGCCTCGCCGGTGACCGCGAGGGTGAGGCGGCGATGCTTCGCGAGGAGGCGCATGCAGGCCTCGACGCGCGCCTCAAAAGGATCGCGGAACTTGCGACCGAGCCGCTTGGTGACGGCTGGCAGGATGCTTACCGCGAGCGCCTTGATTTTGAGCTCGACGTCATCATCCAAATGGGATTCCCTGGCTATTTCCTGATCGTTGCGGACTTCATCAAGTGGGCGAAGATGCACGATATCCCGGTTGGCCCAGGCCGTGGTTCTGGCGCCGGCTCCGTAGTCGCCTGGGCGTTGACCATTACGGATCTCGACCCGCTGCAGCTTGGCCTGCTGTTCGAGCGCTTTCTCAACCCCGAGCGCGTCTCGATGCCGGACTTCGACATCGACTTCTGCGAAACACGGCGCGGCGAAGTGATCCGCTACGTGCAGGAGAAGTACGGCCGTGATCAGGTGGCGCAGATCATCACCTTCGGTAAGCTCAAGGCGCGGGCCGTGCTGAAGGACACCGGCCGCGTGCTTCAGATGAGCTATGGTCAAGTCGATCGCCTGGCGAAGCTCGTGCCCAATCATCCGACCGACCCCTGGACGTTGAAGCGTGCCATCGATGGCGTGGCGGAACTCCACCGCGAGTACGCCAATGACAATCAGGTCCGGAACCTGCTGGACCTCGCGATGCAGCTTGAAGGGCTGCCGCGGCATTCCTCAACCCACGCCGCCGGTGTGGTCATCGGGGATCGGCCGCTCTCGCAGTTGGTGCCGCTTTATCGCGACCCCCGATCTGACATGCCGGTGACCCAATTCGACATGAAATATGTCGAAGGTGCGGGGCTGGTGAAGTTCGACTTCTTGGGCCTGAAGACACTATCGGTTCTGAAGCGCGCCCTTCAACTGCTTGAGAAGCGCGGCATCCACGTGGATCTTGACGCTCTCTCCTGGGATGACGAGGCTGTCTACGCCCTGCTGCAGAAGGGCGATACGGTCGGCGTGTTCCAGCTGGAATCGGAGGGCATGCGCCGGACGCTGTCGGCCGTAAAGCCAACCAATTTCGGCGACATCATCGCCCTCGTCTCGCTCTACCGTCCCGGCCCGATGGACAACATCCCATCGTTCGGCCGCCGAAAGCAGGGGACTGAGCCAATCGAGTACCCGCACCCGTTGCTGGAGCCGATCCTCGCCGAAACTTACGGTATCTTCGTGTATCAGGAACAGGTGATGCAGGCGGCCCAGGTGCTGGCCGGGTACTCGCTTGGAGGCGCAGATCTTCTGCGCCGTGCCATGGGCAAGAAGATCAAGGCGGAGATGGACGCTCAGCGCGCGACCTTCGTTGAGGGCTGCGCCAAGCATAATCAAATTCCCAAGGATCGCGCGAACGCGCTGTTCGACTTGATCGACAAGTTTGCGGGCTATGGCTTCAACAAGAGCCACGCCGCTGCCTATGCGCTGCTCGCCTATCAGACTGCTTGGCTGAAGGCACATCACCCGCACGAGTTCTTTGCCGCGTCGATGGCCTACGACATCCATCAGACGGACAAGCTCGCCATCTTCTGTGACGACATGCGAAGAATGCAGGTCAAGTACCTGCCGCCAGACATAAATCGCAGTCAGGCTGACTTCGACGTGGAAGTGGATGAGGACGGTCCTGCCGTCCGCTATGCGTTGGCCGCGCTGAAGTCGGTGGGTGAAGGCGCAATGGAGAAGTTGGTCGCAGAGCGCCAGGAGAATGGCGCCTTTCAGCGGCTGGACGATCTGGCACACCGGGTTGATCCGCGGCTTATCAACAAGCGACAACTCGAAACGCTCGCCGCCGCCGGAGCCTTCGACGGGATCGAGCCCAACCGCGCCGGTGTGTTCGCCGTCGCCGAAACGATCCTGGCTGTTGCCGCGCGACAGCACGAGGCGCGCACGAGCGGGCAGCACGGACTGTTCGGCGATGCGGAGCCAGCCGGGGATGCAATCAAGCTGCCTAACGCTCGCTGGAGCATGTCCGAGCGGATGGAGCAGGAGAAAGAGGCGTTCGGCTTCTATTTCTCGGCGCATCCGGTGGATCGGCACGCCCACCTCGCCAAGGCGCACGGCGCGCGGCTCTATACGGCGCTCGCGGAACTCGCGATCCCTGATGACGGTACCCGAGCCGGTGCCACCATGGCGGTACTGGTGGAAGATGCACGGTGGCGTACCTCGGCGCGCGGGAAGCGCTATCTGATGGCGACGCTCAGCGACCAGAGCGGGCAGTTCATCGCGACCTGCTTTGACGATGTGGTGGCGGCAGATCTGGAGGAAGCAGCACGCGCGGGCGGCTGCGGGCTCGCGACCGTCGAACTGGATCGGCGCCCAGGCGAAGAAACGCCTCGAGTGACGGTTAAAAGGCTACAACCGTTCGAGACGCTGGCGTCGATGGCCCGCTTCGTCATCGAGGTTGCGGTCAGCGAGCCAAGCGCGCTGCAGGCGCTGGCAGCGTTGCTTGAGCATCAGCGAGGTGCGCGCGGCGAGGTGATCGTTCGGGCACCGGTGGACGGCGGGGAGGCCACCGTGTTGCTAGGGCGCGACTTCTTGCTGGATCTGGAACTGGTGCACCGGATCGAAGACTTGTCCGGAGTGCGCGAAGTGGCGATGCGACAATCCGAAACCCGGCTTGCCCTCGTCAGTTGAGTCTCACATGGCGCTGAAGCTGTTCGGCACCATGTACGCCGGTTGAGCGCTCTGGCCCGAGCGGCGTGGGAGGGGGACGATGCTGATCCTGCTTGCGGCGCTAGCCAATGCTTCGGTCATCCCGGTCGAAAAGGAGTCACTTGATCCGCCGGTAGAAATTGGCGCATCCGACCGAGCGTCCGAGGCAGCGCGTCAGCGCGAATTCACGACGGATCGGCCCGACGTCACTGACAATCCCTACACAATCGACACCGGCCGATTGCAGATCGAACTCAGCGCCGCGGAATACACGCTTGAGCGCGACCGCGCCCAAACTGTCGATGTGATGCCGCTCAGCATCCAATACGGCCTAAGCAGCAATGTCGATGTGCAGCTACTTTTCACGCCGTACCAGCGCCGTGCGGAAGGGGCAGGAGTGGATCGGGAGGTCACCCGCGGATTTGGTGACGAAACGATGCTTCGTCTCAAGATCAACCTGCAAGGTAATGATCATGACGGACTTGCTTTGGGGGTAATCCCCTATGTCAAGCTGCCGACGGGCAGCGGCGGCCTCTCCAACCATCATGTCGAGGGGGGCCTTATCATGCCCGTCGCCGTTGATCTGGCCAAGGACATCACTTTAGGCGGTATGATCGAGGCCGATCTCGTATATCACGACGAGACTGGCGATTACGGTGTGGACCTGATCCATAGCTTCGCGCTCGAGCATCCCGTTTCCGGGCCGGTGAGCGCCTATGTGGAATATGTCGGCACGATCCCCAGCAATGCACCCGCCGGGCGGGCCAGTCATTATCAGGCGCTCGGGTCAGCCGGTCTTATACTCGAGGTGCAGGATGATCTTGCTGGATCTTGGCGCGCGCATCGGCTTCAGCGGGGATGCGGATCGTGCCGCGGTATTCGTAGGTGCGTCGAAGAGATTCTGACGCGGGTTGCGCGATCAGAACAGCTCACCTTGGGGCCCACGCGGCGGTTTGAACAGATCAGTGCGCAAGGCCATCCGCGCCGCGCGCTGCTCGATCCCATTTTTGCGTCGCGCGACAGCGAAGCGGGTTCTCAGCAGTTCGGCCCATGGGCCCTGGCCGCGCATTCGGCTGAAGAAGCCGGGATCATTGTCCTTGCCGCCACGAAGCGACTGGATGGTCGCCATCACCTTGCCGGCGCGATCCGGGAAATGCGTGTCGAGCCAAGCGCGAAACAGCGGCGCCACTTCCCATGGTAACCGGACCGGTATGAACGACACGTCTCGCGCGCCCGCCTCCGCCGCTCGTGCCACGATGGCCTCCACCTCATGGTCAGTGACAGCGGGGATCACCGGGGCCATGTTGACGTAGACGGGCACGCCGGCGTCAGCGAGGCGGCGGACGGCGAGAAGACGGCGCTCCGGATGGGGAGCGCGGGGCTCCAACGTCATCGCAACACGGGGATCCAGCGACGTTACGGAAATGGCGACACCTGCCAGCCCTTTCTCGGCCATCGGCGTGAGAAGATCGAGATCGCGGACCACGCGATCAGACTTGGTCGTGATCACCAACGGATGATCGCATTCCGCCAGCACCTCGATGATCCTGCGGGTGATCCGCCACTTGCCCTCGATCGGTTGATAGGGATCAGTGTTCGTTCCCAGTGCCATCGGCTGGCACACGTAACTGCGGTTCCCCAGTTCGGCGCGCAGCAGCGCGGCGGCATCCGGCTTGGCGAAGAGCTTCGTCTCAAAATCCAACCCGGGAGAGAGATCATGGAACGCGTGGCTTGGCCGCGCGAAGCAATAGATGCATCCGTGCTCGCATCCGCGATACGGGTTGATCGAGCGATCGAACAGGATATCGGGAGAGCTGTTGCGCGTGATGATGGTTTTCGATCGTTCGATCGTCACCGTTGTACGGAGCGGGGGCGGGGCGCCATCGATCTCCTCTCGCACGTCCAGCCAATCACCGTCAGCCTCGGTTTGGGGGAGGTTGAAGCGCGTGCTTTCGGCATTCAGCGTCGCACCGCGCACCGCTCTTTTTTCCGTAACTTGTCCGCCGACCTGCGCCATCCGCGGAACATATAGCGAACATCAGTTGCGCGTCAACGCCAGTGGCCGAGTTCCATCCAGCGCAGCAGCGGCTTCAACGGTGTGATCCAGATGATCCCGGTCACGAGGTAGAACACCAACTGGAGCGCCCAATGCCACGCGCCGACCGTGCTCGAGAAACTGATAATCAGCGCGCACCACAGGGTGATGAGCGCCAAGATGATGAGCATGCCGACGGGTTTGCGCCAGGAGGCGTTCATGGCGTGATCCATTCCTTTTCGGTGACGATGGCGTGCAGTGGCACATCCCACGGATCAGCCGGGGTTTGCGCCACTTCCTGCACGGAGTAAGCGATGCCGACGCGAAACGCCTGTGGAAAATGTGCGAAGGCACGATCGTAATATCCCGCACCCTGGCCGACGCGGCCCAGACCGCGATCAAACGCCACTAGTGGAGTGATGATTAGATCAGGCGCCACCTCAGCAGCCTCGGATGACGGCTGCCGCAACCCATACGGTCCGGCAGCGAGCAAGTCGCCGTGATTCCACGAGAGGAACCGCATCTGCGTCGCGCGATCGACAACATAGGGCAAAGCGATCGCGCAGCCGGCTTCGAGAGCGGCTTGGGCGAGTGGCGAAGGATCAGCTTCGCTGCCGAACGGCACGTAGCTCGCAACGATCATGGCGGGCCGTAGCAAGCTGCGGAACGCCGCGGGCACGACGATCGCCGGACGGTCTTGGCCCAACGCGTCCCGCGCAGAGCGAGCAACGGCACGGATCGTGCGCTTGTCAGAAGGAAGGGGTGACGGGACCGCCATGGCCGTTTGCCGGGATATCCTCTGACGCCCAGTACGTCAGGTGGGGACCATGTACGTCGGGCCAGGGCCCGGGCAGGGACAGCCCCCGTGGATGATGAATAGCCTCAGGGATATGTTCAGGCTCGCACCGGGCAGTTCCCGTCGCGACCGATCTAGTCACTCGCAGGCTCGTGCTCAAGGGCTTCGGCGAGCTCTTCAAGGATATCGGCAACACTGGCCAGTAGTGCGCCATCCGACGCAGGCTGCGCGGCGCGTTCCTGTGCCTGAGCAAGCTGCCCCTGCGTCTCCACCAGGTCGTCAGCGAGCATCAGCGCGATCAGCAGCAAGACACGCGCAGTGCCGCCGTCACCCGCGGCGCGCTGCGCCTGCTCCCAGCGTTCGTCGAGCATAGCGCCGAGCCGCTGAACCTGAGGCTCCTCACCATCGCGGCAATTCACCGGCCAGCGACTGCCACCGATTTCGAGCATTACGCGCGCCATCAGCGGGCATCCTTCGCGACCAGATCGTCGATTTCGGCGATGGCGGCAGCCACCTCCTCGCGCAGCACCTCGTGGCGCTGACGCAGGGCTGCAGTCTCCTGCGCACGGCGGTTGACCGCCGCCTCGATGCGCCTGATCGCGGCGTCGATCCGCGTCACAGCGTCACTTTCCGTCATTATCCCGGATTAGGATCGCGCCCGGGTAACGGCAAGCCCTCACCGCGTTATGAGGGCGACCACTGGTTGACGCGCGGCGCCTCCGGCGCTCAAAGGCGCGCGAGAATTCCGCGCCAAGGGAGAGTCGGCGAGATGACGAAGGTTGCGATCAACGGTTTCGGGCGCATCGGCCGCCTGGTGGCGCGCGCGATGCTGGAGCGGGGCGGCAGCGATCTGGAGCTGGTGACGATCAACGATCTCGCTGATGCCAAGTCGAACGCCTGGCTGTTCAGCCGCGATAGCGTCCACGGCAAGTATCCGGGCACCGTCGAGGCCGACGGCAACGACCTGGTGATCGACGGCAAGCACATCCGCGTGACCGCAGAGCGTGACCCGGCGAACCTGCCGCACAAGGAACTGGGCGTCGACCTGGTGCTGGAGTGCACCGGCTTCTTCACCGATCGTGCATCGTGCGAGAAGCACATTGCCGCCGGCGCCAAGAAGGTGCTGATCTCCGCCCCCGGCAAGAACGTCGACCTGACCGTCGTGTACGGCGTGAACCACGACAAGCTGGAGGCCGGGCACACGATCGTGTCCAACGCATCGTGTACCACCAACTGCCTGGCGCCGGTTGCCAAGGTGCTGAACGATGCGATCGGCATCGAACGCGGCCTGATGACCACCGTGCACGCCTACACCAACGACCAGAAGATCCTCGACCAGATCCACCCGGACCTGCGCCGCGCCCGCGCCGCAGCGATGAGCATGATCCCGACCACCACGGGCGCGGCGCGCGCGGTGGGCGAGGTGCTGCCGGAGCTGAAGGGCAAGCTGGACGGTTCGGCGATCCGCGTCCCGACCCCGGACGGCAGCCTCGTCGACCTGACCTTCACCCCCGGCCGCGACACCAGCGTCGAGGAAGTCAATTCGCTGCTGAAGGCGGCCGCCGAGGGCCCGATGAAGGGCGTGCTGCACTTCACCGACGAGCCGCTGGTTTCGATCGACATCGTTCACACGCCTTATTCGTCGACCGTCGACAGCCTGGAGACGGCGGTGATCGACGGCAAGCTGGTGCGTGTCGTCAGCTGGTACGACAATGAATGGGGCTTCTCCAACCGCATGGTCGACACCGCCACGCTGATGGCGAAGCTGGGCTGATCCGTCGGATCGCCCTGGCGTCACGCCGGGGCGATCACGCGATATGCGCATGGCAAATGGGATCCTTGTCGGAATCGCGCGCCATGCGCGATCGCGAGCACCCATGGAGGTGCTGACCAATGCCGAGGTGACGCCCGAGGGCGGCATCGTCGGTGATTTTCGCGGCGCAATGAAGGGCAAGCCGTACAAGCGGCAGATCACCCTGATCGAGCGCGGCGACTGGGACCGGGCAATGGCGGATGTCGCGCACGCCATCAGCTGGGAAGAACGGCGCGCGAACCTGCTGGTCGACGGGGTCGACCTGCCGCAGACGGCGGGCTGCCGCGTGCGGATCGGCGCGGACGTGGTGCTGGAGATCACCCGGGAGTGTGATCCGTGCGAGCGGATGGAAGCACTGGCCGACGGATTGCGCGCGGCGCTGACCCCGGACTGGCGCGGCGGCGCGTGCGCGATGGTAATAAGCGGCGGCCATATTGCCGTCGGTGATGCAATCAGGATCGAGGAATCATGGCCAAGTCATTCCGAACGCTCGACGACATCGGTGACATCCGCGGCAAGCGCGTACTCGTCCGCGAGGACCTGAACGTCCCCTTCGCCGACGGGCAGGTCACCGACGACACGCGGCTGCGCGCGACCGTCGCGACGGTCAGCGAGCTCGCCGACAAGGGCGCGATCGTGCTGATCCTGGCGCATTTCGGCCGCCCCAAGGGCGTGCCGAGCCCCGAATTGTCGCTGGCGCAGATCGTCAAGCCCTATGAGGCGGTGCTGGGTCGCCCGGTGCGCTACATCGACTGGGAAGGCGACGCGGCGAATGTCGCGATGCTGCAGCCGGGCGATATCGCGGTGCTGGAGAACACGCGCTTCTTCGGCGGCGAGGAAAAGAACGATCCGGCGGTGGTCGACCGCTTTGCTGCGCTGGGCGACATCTACGTCAACGACGCTTTTTCGGCGGCGCACCGCGCGCATGCCTCGACCGAGGGGCTGGCGCACAAGCTGCCGGCCTATGCGGGGCGCGCGATGGAGGCGGAGCTCGACGCGCTGCAAAAGGCGCTGGGCGAGCCGGAGCATCCGGTGGCCGCGGTGGTCGGCGGCGCCAAGGTGTCGACGAAGCTCGCCGTGCTGAAGCACCTCGTCGGCAAGGTCGATCACCTGATCATCGGTGGCGGGATGGCCAACACCTTCCTGGCGGCGCGCGGCGTCAATGTCGGCAAGAGCCTGTGCGAGCATGACCTGACCGGCACCGCCGACGAGATCATGGAAGCGGCCGATCGCGCCGGCTGCACCGTCCATCTGCCCTATGACGTCGTGGTCGCGACGGAGTTCAAGCCCAACCCGCCGACGCGCACCGTGAACGTGCATGAGGTGGCCGCGGACGAGATGATCCTCGACGTCGGGCCGGCCGCCGTCGAGGCGCTGGGCGACGTGCTGAAGAATTGCCGGACGCTGGTTTGGAACGGGCCGCTGGGCGCGTTCGAGACGCCGCCGTTCGATGCGGCAACGGTGGCGCTGGCCAAGACGGCGGCAGCGCTGACGGTGGACGGCAGCCTGGTATCGGTCGCCGGTGGCGGCGACACGGTGGCGGCGCTGAACCACGCCGGCGTGGCGGACGATTTCACTTTCGTCTCGACGGCGGGCGGCGCGTTCCTGGAATGGATGGAAGGGCGCGAGCTGCCCGGCGTCGCGGCGCTGATGCGGAAGTAACTCTCCCGCGGCGACGCTGAACCGCGAAAAGGCTCCCGTTCCGCCGCAGGAACGGGAGCCTTTTCGTTCAGGCGGCTAGGGCGGTTGGCTTCGACACCCCACGGATCATGTCTGCTGCCTTCTCGGCAATCATAATGGTCGGCGCGTTGGTGTTCGACCCGACCAGCGTCGGCATAACCGACGCGTCGACGACCCGGAGCCCTTGCAGCCCACGAACCCGGAGCTGCTCGTCCACCACGGCCATCTTGTCTCCGTCGGTGCCCATCTTGCAGGTGCCCACCGGATGATAGATGGTCTCGGCGTTCGCCCGGACCCATGCATCGATCTCATCGTCCGACTGAATCGAGCGGCCTGGCGCAAATTCCTCACCCCGATAGGGATCGAGAGCTGCCTGGTAGGCGACCTCCCGGCCGATGTGGACGCAGTCGCGCATGACTCGCCGGTCGACCTCGCTCGCTAGATAATTGGCATAGATGAGCGGATCGGCGATCGGATCACTGGAACCTAGCGCGATCCGACCCCGGCTTTCCGGTCGAAGCTGGCAGAGGTGGAGTGAGAAGCCGTCAGCCTTCACGCGCGTCTTGCCATGATCCTTCATGATTGCGAGTACGCCGTGAATTTGGACATCAGGACGCGATAAGCCTTCGCGCGAGCAGATGAACGCGCCTGATTCCAGGAACTGCTGGCGGCCGAGCCCACTGCCGCGGGTGAGATATTCCAGGCCCACGCGTAGCTGCCGCAGCCCCTTGGTAGAGGAGAACGCGGTCATCAGCCCGCGGCTGTACCAGCTCATGATGATGTCGAGGTGGTCCTGCAGGTTTTCGCCGACGCCAGGGAGGTCATGGACCGGCTTTACGCCAACGTCGCGGAGAGCGGCGCCGTTGCCGATGCCGGACAGTTGCAGGATGTGCGGGCTCTGCACTGCACCGGCGCACAAAATCGCTTCGCCGTCGACCGCGACGCGCTGGATCGTCTTGTCCTTGATATAGTCCACTGCCACGGCCCGACCGCCCGACGTGACCACTGCCATGGTGCGCGCATCGGTGATGACCGTCAGGTTCTTGCGCTCCGAAACAGGCCGCAGATAAGCGGCGGCCGTCGACCAGCGCTGCCCGTTGGCGATCGTCAGGTCGTAACGGCCGAAGCCCTCCTGATTAGCGCCGTTGAAATTGTCGCAGACCGGGTAGCCGGCCTGGCGCCCTGCCTCGATCAGCGCGTCATGAAAGGGGCTGTCGCTTTCCCCGCCGGAGATCGTCAGCGGGCCGTCTGCGCCATGCAAGTCGTCGATCCGGTGGTGGCCCTCCAGCTTGCGGAAATAAGGAAGCACATCCTCCCATGACCATCCGGTAAGCCCGAGCTGCCGCCACTCGTCGAAGTCCTGTGGGTGGCCGCGGGTGTAGACCATGCCGTTGATCGAGGACGAGCCACCCAGGCCGCGGCCGCGCGGCCACCACAAGCGACGATTATTGAGGTGCGGCTCTGGCTCGGTCCAGAAGCCCCAGTTGTGCTTGCCCTTGGCCTTGATGAGGCTGCCAACGCCCGCGGGCATCCGAACCAGAAGTTCCTTGTTCGCGCCGCCGGCCTCAAGCAGGCAGACGCTAACGGCCGGATCCTCGCTCAGGCGTGCCGCGAGCGTGCAGCCGGCCGAGCCACCGCCGATGATGACATAATCAAAACCGGGCATCTTCCCCTCCACTTTGCATTATTCCCTCGCGATTCCGGGGCACTGTTATGACCTGATGGTAAGCGAGATCAGCCCGCCTCCGCCACCCTGACAGGTTGGCGGGCTCTATGGCGTGAGGACGATCTTGCCGATCATCTGGCTGTGCTCCATCGCCTCGAACGCGGCACGCCAGTCAGCAAGCGGATACTCGGCGTGCACACGGGGACGGATCCTCCCTTCTTCCGCCAAGCGCCAGATGGCCTCCTGATTTTCCCGTCCCTTATCCGGAAACTGGCGACCATACTCTCCCGCCCGAACCCCCACCACCGAAAAGCCCTTGATCAGCGGCATGTTCGTGGAGACGGTTGCGATCCGCCCCGAGGTGAAGCCCACCACGCATAGACGCCCGCCAAAGGCGATCGCGCGCACCGACTCGTCGAACACGTCGCCGCCTACGGGATCATAGATGACATCCGCGCCCTTGCCGGTCAGTTCCTTCACCCCGTCACGAAAGCCGGGGACGGGCAGGGTGGCGTCTACCGGGTAGGATTGCTGAAGAATCCGCAGCTTCTCCTCTGACCGCGATGTTGCGATCACCCTGGCGCCGAGGGCCCGGGCAAGATCCACTGCCGCGAGGCCGACGCCGCCAGTCGCGCCGTGGACCAGCACCCATTCGCCGGGCTCGACCTTAGCCAGGCGCACAAGCGCGACGTAGGCGGTCAGATACGCCGCGCCGACACCGGCGGCCTCCGCGAAGGAGAGATGCGCCGGCTTGCGCCGCACGGCGGTCGCATCAACAGAGACGTGTTCTGCAAATCCCCCGAGCCGAGTGCTGGCGACGACAGCTGCGCCCGGCTCGAATCCGTCGCCCGCCAGTACCTCGCCAGCGATCTCCATACCGGGCGAGAAGGGAAGCGGCGGCTTCAACTGGTATTCGCCCCGCGTCATCAGCAGGTCGGGAAAGTTGAGCGCTGCCGCTTTCACGCGGATCAGGACCTGCCCGGGCGCGGGCGCAGGCTCCGGAACATCGACAAGCCCGGTGCCGGAGAGATCCGGCGACAGTTTTGATACCACCAGTGCTTTCATGCCGGTTCAGGCTTCGCGACCATGATATCGAGCAGCGAGTCGAACAATGTGCCCATGTCGAGATGGGGAGCGTGCACCTTGCTCAAGCCCAGGGTGATGAGGCCGTAGGCGCGAACCTCAGCTTCTTCCCGGGTGAAGCCGATCTGCATCAGATTACGAGCGAGGAAGTCGAGCATCAGCGCGTCGTGGCGCTGCACCGCCTCGCGCGCTCGCGGATCGCTTTCGGCCCACGCACGCATCGCGACCGCAAGCCGCGAGGACCCGCGCCGCCGCACCGTCTGTCCCAGCAGGCGAATACGCCCGATCGGGTCCGGCGTCGCGCGTTCCAGCGCGGCGATCAGGTCGCTTACCTGGTCCTCGGCGAAATAGGCCGCGAGCTTGCCCTGGTAATCATCGAAGTCGCGGAAATGATGGTAGAAGCTGCCTGTGGAGACCTTCAGCTCCTCCGCCAGCGGGCGAAGCTTCAACGCCCTCAAGCCGCCCCGACGAAGCAGTGACTGCCCCGCTTCCAGCCAAGCCTGAGGCGTGAGGTCGGGGCTGCGAGATGCCGAAGGCGTCCGAACGGAAACAACTGGCTGCACGCTTGACATCCCATCTACCATAACGAAGGTTATGCTGGAAATCCGCGCCGGTAAAGGGCCGGTCGGGGTGAGATTCTTGGAGAGGTTTGGAAGCAATGGCCGACGCTTACATCATCGACGCCGTCCGCACGCCGCGCGGGATCGGGAAGCAGGGCAAGGGCGCGCTGGCGCACATGCACCCGCAGCATCTCGCCGCCACCGTGCTGAAGGCGCTGAAGGAGCGCAACAACCTGAACACGGCCGAGGTGGACGACATCATCTGGTCGACCAGCTCGCAGCGCGGCAAGCAGGCTGGCGACATGGGCCGCATGGCGGCGCTGGACGCGGGCTATGACGTCAAGGCATCCGGTACCACGCTGGACCGTTTCTGCGGCGGCGGCATCACCGCGGTGAACTTCGCCGCGGCGCAGATCATGAGCGGCATGGAAGATTGCGTCATCGCGGGCGGCACCGAGATGATGAGCCTGACTGCGGCGATGAGCCAGGAGGACATGGAGAGCGGAAAGCCGCCGCTGGGCATGGGTTCGGGCAACGAGCGGCTGAACCTGAGCCATCCGCAGTCGCACCAGGGCATTTGCGGCGACGCGATCGCCAGCATGGAGGGCTTCACCCGCGAGCAGCTCGACAATGCCGGCCTCGAGAGCCAGCAGAAGGCCGCCAAGGCGATTGCTGAGGGCCGGTTTAACAAGTCGATCGTGCCGGTGGTGGACGATGACGGCAACGTCGTCCTGGACCATGACGAATTCCCGCGTCCGCAGACCACCGCGGAAGGACTTGCGAGCCTGAAGCCGTCGTTTGCGGCGCTTGCGGACATGCCGTACAACAAGGCGGGCGACACGTTCCGCAAGCAGATTAATCGCAAGTATCCGGACCTGGAGATCCAGCATTTCCACCACGCCGGCAATTCGTCGGGCGTGGTGGATGGCGCGGCGGCCGTGCTGCTGGCGTCCAAGGAATATGCCGAAAAGATGGGCTGGAAGCCGCGGGCGCGGATCGTGGCGATGGCGAACGTCGGCGATGATCCCACGCTGATGCTGAATGCGCCGGTGCCGGCGGCGAAGAAGGTGCTGGAGAAGGCGGGCCTCAAGAAGGAGGACATCGACCTGTGGGAGATCAACGAGGCGTTCGCAGTGGTTTCCGAGAAGTTCATCCGCGATCTTGAACTGCCGCGTGACAAGGTGAACGTGAACGGCGGCTCGATTGCACTCGGCCACCCGATCGGCGCGACCGGATCGATCCTGATCGGCACGATCGTCGACGAGCTGGAGCGCCAGGAGAAGCGCTACGGCCTGGTCACCATGTGTGCCGCAGGCGGCATGGCGCCGGCGATCATCGTCGAACGCCTGGCCGCCTGATCGAAGCACGTAAGATGCCGCGAGCGGGCCGCAAGTGCCCGCCGCGGTGGAGGGAATAATGACGCATCCGTACAAGCACGCCGCCGCCACGCCCGACAAGCCCGCCTATATCATGGCGGGTTCCGGAGAGACGGTCACCTTCTCCCAGCTCGACACGCGCGCGAACCAGGGCGCGCATCTGATCCGATCGCTCGGCCTGAAACGGGGTGACGCAATGGCGATGATGATGGATAATTCGCCGCGCTATTTCGAAGTTGCCTGGGCAGCCGAACGTGCTGGCGTCTACCTCACCTGCATCTCGTCCAAGCTGATGGCGGGGGAGGCGGAGTACATCATCCGCGATGGTGAATGTCGGGCGTTCGTTGCGTCGAACGGAACGGCGGCTTGTGCGGAAGCGCTGTTGCCCATGATCGGCGACCTTGACCGGTTCATGGTCGATGGCGCGATCGAGGGATATCAGAGTTGGGAGGAAGCGTGTGCCGCGCAGCCGACCACTCCGATCGCGGATCCTTCCCCGGGCCAGATCATGCTTTATTCGTCGGGCACCACCGGCAAACCCAAAGGCGTCCGCTTCGCTCTGCCGGAGGAACCCTATGGCGAGAACGTCTCGCCGCTGATGATGATCGGACAAGGGCTGTACGGCTTCAACCCGGACATGGTCTACCTCTCGCCGGCGCCGCTTTACCATGCGGCGCCGCTGCGCTGGTCGATGGCAGTCCAGCAACTCGGTGGCACGGTCATCGTGATGGAGCGCTACGATCCGGAGAAAGCGCTGGAAGCGATCCAAACCTACAAGGTGACGCACGCGCAGTGGGTTCCTACCCATTTCATCCGCATGCTGAAGCTGCCGAAGGAAGTGCGCGAGAAATATGACGTTTCTTCGCTGAAGGCGGTCTGGCACGCTGCCGCGCCCTGTCCGATCCCGGTTAAGGAAGCGATGATCGAATGGTGGGGCCCCATCATCGGTGAATATTATGCCGGGACCGAGGGCAATGGCTTCCACAACATCCTGTCGCCCGAATGGCTGACCCATAAGGGATCGGTCGGCCGGAACCTGACCACGATCACCCACATCTGCGACGAGGACGGCAATGAAGTGCCGCCGCGTACCGAGGGAACGATATACTTCGAGGCGCCGGTGACGGAGCTGAACCCCACCGGGGCGGCGCCGTTCAGCTATCACAACGATCCCGAGAAGACGAAGGACAGCACCAACGCCAAGGGCTGGACGACGTTGGGTGACGTGGGCTGGATGGATGAGGAAGGCTATCTCTACCTCACCGACCGCAAGAGCTTCATGATCATTTCGGGCGGGGTAAACATCTATCCGGCCGAGATCGAGAATTTGCTGATCACGCATCCCAAGGTGGCCGATGTGGCGGTGATTGGCGCGCCGCACGAGGAAATGGGCGAGCAGGTGGTCGCGGTGATCCAGCCGAAGGATCCGGGCGCGGATGAGGAAGCATTGGCAAGCGAACTCGCCGAATTTGCGCGCGCGAACCTCAGCCACGTGAAATGCCCGCGCCGGTGGGACTTCCGCGCCGAGCTGCCGCGTCATGACACCGGTAAGCTCTACAAGCGGCTGCTCCGCGACGAATATTGGGGCAAGACCAAGCCCGCCGAGACGGCGCCGTCTCCTTCGGAGCAGGCGGCATGAGCTTCAACTTCGGTGACCTGATCGAGGCGGTCGAGGCCGCCGTGCCGGGTGACCGGGTGGCGCTGGCCCATGGCGAGCAGGTAATCGACTGGGATGGGCTCCGCATCCAGTCGAACAACCTGGCGCGCGCCCTGATCCATCGCGGTCTCCAGCCCGGAGACCGCTTCGCCTTTTACGCTTATAATTCAGCTGACTATTTGATTGCGTTGATGGCGTGCTGGAAGGCGCGCGGAACGCACGTCAACGTCAACTACCGCTATGTCGCGGACGAGCTTGCGTACATCCTGGCCGACAGTGACGCGGCGGTGCTGGTCTATGATGCACGGCTGCGCGATTGCGTGTCCGAGGTGGTCGATCGATCGCCGTTGGTGCGCACCTATGTGGAGATTGGTGGCGATAGCGCGCCGCCCGCCTACGCTGAAGCGTTCGATGATCTGATTGCTGGCGACGGTGCGCCGCTCGGCATCGCACGCGATCCGCAGGACCGGTTCTTCATCTACACCGGAGGCACCACCGGCATGCCGAAGGGCGTAGTGTGGACCCATGCGGACCTGAACGCCATCGCCCACGGTGCGGCGGCAGCGGCAGGACTTCCGGTGCCGACCTCGGTGGAGGAGGCCGCGGCATTCGCGGCGGCCAATCCGGATTATCCGCGCACCGTTTGTGGTCCACCGCTGATGCACGGCACCGGCCTGCTCACCTCCTACGGTTCGCTGCTTGCCGGTGGCTTCGTTGCCACCCTGCCGAGCCGCAGCTTCCAGCCGACAGAGGCGCTGGATGCCATCCACCGCTGGAAGGCGAATCGGCTGGTGGTGGTGGGCGACGCCTTCGCCCGACCGATCCTGGAGGCGCTCGATGCCGAACCCGGGCGGTGGGACGTGTCATCGATGCAGCTTATCAATTCGTCTGGCGTGATGTGGACGCAAGGCGTGAAGGACGGGCTGATCCGCCACATGCCCGGCGCGACCTGCCAGGACAATTTCAGTTCGTCCGAAGCAATCGGCATGGGCGTGTCACTGACCACTAAGGATGGCACGGTGGAAACGGCAAAGTTTGTCGTGGGCCCGCGCTGCCGGGTGCTGGACGATGATGACAAGGATGTGGTGCCCGGATCGGGGCTGACGGGCAAGGTGGTGCTCGGCCCGCCTAATCCCGTCGAATATCACAAGGATCCTGAAAAGAGCGCACGCACTTTCCGCGTGATCGACGGACTGCGATACACCGTGTCTGGCGATTACGCGCAGGTGGCGGAGGACGGCAGCGTCATACTGCTCGGCCGCGGCTCCGCCTGCATCAACTCGGCCGGAGAGAAGATCTTCCCGGAAGAAGTCGAAGAAGCGCTGAAGCTTTGCCCGAAAGTTGAGGATGCACTGGTTTTTGCGATGCCGGACCCGAAATGGGGCCAGGCGGTCGCCGCGGTCGTTCAGTCATCGGCCGGCTTCGACGAAGACGTGACCCGGGACTCGCTTCGCACCCGGCTTGCCGGATACAAACTGCCGAAGCTGATCGTGGCAACCGACCAGTCGCTGCGCGCACCAAACGGCAAAGCGGACTATGCGCGGGCCAAGCAACTCGCTGGTGTTGCCTGACGGCACTAAATTCTTTCGCAATGCTGACACGTCGGTTCAGCCGACAGTCGCCACGGCTCGTCCATAAGGGTTTCATCAGCAGGGCCGGCAAAGTGCGCCGGCAGTGGAGTGAAACCAGAATGGGTAGGAAGATCTTGGCGGCGCTGCTCGCTGCGGCGTCGATCATGCCAGCAGCAGCCGTCGCGCAGGACCGCGGCGGGCCGCGGATGGAGCGCGGTCAGGGTCGGCCGTCGGGCGGCTTCGGCGCGCCGCAGCGTCAGGCGCGGCAGGGCGGCGGCTGGCAGCAGCGGGGCGAGCGGCCACAATCGTTCGCACCGCGCGCGCAGCGCCCTGGTGGGTTCGAGCAGCGTCAGCCGCGCGCTCAGAATGAAGCGCCGATCCCGCGCTTCCAGGGGCAACGCCCCGAGGGGCCGCGCGGTGATAGCGGGCCCCGAGGCTTTGATCGGCCGCAACCTGGGCCTGGCGCTGTGACGCCCACTCAGCCGCGATTGCCGCGCGAACGAGTGGACACGCCGCTCGGCGCGCGCCCGGACGGCTGGAACCGTGGACCTGATGGTCGCAGCGGCGCACGGCCCGATCGTCAGCCAGATCGTCGCTTCGACGCACAGCGTGGCTGGGACCGCAGCGGCGCCGACCGGAACGACCAACGCCGTTGGGATCGGGACCGCCGCGACCGGGTCGATGCTAATCGCTGGTATGGCGGTCGCGACGAGCGTCGCGGCTGGAACTCCGATTGGCGTTACAACGATGGCCGCGGGTGGAATCGCGATTGGCGACGTGACACGCGCTACGATTGGAATCGCTGGCGCGCCACCAACCGAAATGCCTTCCGCCTGCCGCGTTATTATGCGCCGTACGGCTGGAACTATGGCTATCGCCAGTTTGGCATAGGCGCGGTGTTGTCATCGGTTCTGTTCGCCCAGAACTACTGGATCAATGATCCGTGGGCCTATCGTCTGCCGGAGGCGGACGGTCCCTATCGCTGGGTGCGCTACTACAATGATGCGTTGCTGGTAGATGTCTACTCGGGTGAAGTGGTCGATGTGATCAACGACATCTTCTGGTAGGTTCGTAACAAACTGATGTTCGTCCGGAGGAGCGGTGGTTGGCGGAAGCCGGCCACCGCCCCTTTGGCGTCAGGCTTCCAGGCTGCGGCCAAGCGACGCGTTGACGACGCCGCCGTCCACCACGAGCGTATCGCCGACGACATAATCGCTCGCGCGGCTCGCGAGGAAGATCGCGGCACCCGCCATGTCGGCTTCATTGCCGATGCGCTGCATCGGAATGCCTTTGGCCACTTCATCACCGTGATCGCGCGCGGCCCGATTCATCTCGCTAGCGAAGGCGCCGGGCGCGAGGCTGGTGACGATGATCGCATCCTTGATCAGTCGCGCCGCCATCCGCTTGGTCAGATAGATCAACGCAGCCTTCGATGCGTGATAGCTGTATGTATCCCAAGGGTTCAGCCGCAAGCCGTCGATCGAGGTGATGTTGATCACCTTGGAGGGCTTGTCATAGCTTGCCTCGGCTTTCAGCAGCCCGTGCAATGCTTGGGTCAGGAAAAACGGGGACTTGACGTTCAGGTCCATCACCTTGTCCCAGCCGCTTTCCGGGAACTCCTCGAACGGCACGCCCCAGGCGGCACCTGCGTTGTTCACCAGGATGTCGAGATGATCTTCCCGCTCCGCGATTGCTGCGGCCAAGGCGCGGCAGCCTTCCACGGTCGAGATGTCCTGCGGCAGGGGGATGCAGTTTGACCCGAGTTCGGCCGCGGTCTCCTCGCACGCCGCCACCTTGCGTGAGGAAATGTACACCTTGGCACCTTGTTCGATGAAGCCGCGCGCGATGATCTTACCGATCCCGCGGCTGCCGCCGGTGACGAGGGCGGTGCGGCCCTCGAGGCTGAAGAGATTATTGAAGCTCATCATTTCACTCCCGTTCCATCGCGCGCCTAGCGCGGCGTCCGACGACGAGCAACCGCCCTACCGCAAATTCGAACCGTGACAGATTGACGTGGATAAGTGCCATACTATGCTGCCGAAAAAACGAGATGATAGGATCGAGGATGCGGTTTTCGGGTAAGCGAGCCGTCGTCACTGGCGGGGCTTCCGGCATCGGGCGCGCCACCGCGCTCCGCCTGGCGGAGGAGGGCGCTGATGTGTGGATCGGCGATATCGACGAGGCGGCGGGACAAGACCTTGCTGCCACTTCCAACGGCAAGATCAGCTTCCGCCGCTGCGACGTCACTGAGGCGGAAGACATTCGAACGCTGATGGAGGCGGCCGACTCGGCCGGTGGGCTCGACGTGTTGTTCAACAACGCCGGCGCGGGCGGAGCCCCGGAGAAGATCGACGAGATCTCGCCGGAGGATTGGGACCGCACACAGTCGTTGCTGCTGCGCTCCGTTGCGCTCGGCATTCGCTATGCCGCGCCGCTGATGGCGAAGCGCGGCGGTGGGGCGATCGTGAACACGTCGTCGGTATCGGCGCTCGGCACCGGATATGCGCCGACCGCATATTCCACCGCCAAGGCGGGCGTCCTGCATCTCTCGAAGATGGCGGCAGCCGATCTTGCCAAGATCAACGTGCGTGTGAACGCGGTGATACCCGGCTTCATCACGACCAATATCTTCACCCGGCATCTCGAGGTGCCGGAGGAGCAGCGCGAGCGCGCCAATCAGATAATCGCCCAGGTTGCCGCGAAGGCGCAGCCTGTGGCGCGCGCGGGGCGGCCAGAGGATATCGCGGCTGCCGTGGCCTATCTGCTGAGCGATGAAGCAGGTTTTGTCACTGGCACCCATCTGGTGGTGGACGGCGGTATCACGATCGGCACGCGGCCGAGCTGGGATCCGGAACAGCCCGGGCTCTTTGCGGCCTTGGAGTCGTTTCTGTGAGCGCCTCGATCGCAACCGGAGCCGCCGTCGCCACTCCGACGAGCGTGCCGCCTAGCCCCAGGCGGCTGCGCGGTCGCACGATGGCCAGCTATGGTTTCGGCGCAGCTGCGTACGGCGTTAAGGACTCGGGCTTCGGCACCTTCCTTCTTCTGTTCTACAATCAGGTGATCGGCGTGCCGGCGGCAACCGTCGGGTTCGTGATCATGCTGGCGCTCATCATCGATGCTTTCATCGATCCGACGGTAGGCATGCTCTCCGATCGCACGCAGACGCGGTGGGGACGGCGCCATCCTTGGCTCTATGGAGCGACGCTCCCAATCATGCTCGGCTGGGTGTTGCTGTGGAACCCGCCCGAGGGTTCGCAAGCGATGGTGCTTGGCTGGTTGTTCGTCATGGCAGTGCTCGTGCGAAGTGCGGTCAGCGCCTATGAGGTGCCTAGCCAGGCGATGGCTGCGGAGCTCAGCTCCGATTATGACGAGCGTACCCGCATCATGGCCTATCGCTTCCTGTTCGGGTGGGCTGGCGGCCTCATCATGCTGATTGCGGCTTATTGGATCTTCCTTTCCCCCACACCGGAGTTCCCGAACGGGCTGCTCAACCGCGCGGGATACAAGGGCTTCGCTATCGCTGGCGCGCTGTTCATGGGCGTCGCGATCCTTACGTCCGCGCTCGGCACGCATCGGGAGATCCCGAACCTTCCCAAGCCAGTGTTGGAGAAGCAATCGCTCGGAAAGCACTTCGCGGATCTGCGCGAGACGCTGCACAATCGCGCGTTCCTGATCCTGATGCTGGCCGGCCTCTTTGTGTTCACCAACCAGGGGATCACCTATGCGATCTCCAATTACCTTTACACGTACGTGTGGCGCTTCACGGCGGTGTCGATCGGTTCTCTGACGGTGCCGACGTTCGTGCCGCTAAGCTTCTCGCTGTTCGGCGGCGTGCTGGTTGCTTTCGTCGTTGCGCCCCGGCTCGGGCAGGTTGCAAGCAAGCCGAAGGTTGCCTCGACTGCTGCGATCCTGTCGGTGGCGATCGGCACTGCGCCTTACTGGTTACGGCTTGGCGGGATGTTCCCAACGCCGGAAAACCCGGCCATGTTGCCGATCCTGTTTGCGATGCTGGCGATCGCGACGGCGGCCAGCGTGACGGCGCATATCCTGGGTTCGTCCATGATGGCGGACGTGGTGGAGGATTCGGAACAGCGCACCGGTCGCCGATCGGAAGGCGTGTTCTTCGCCGGCGGCTTTTTCATCCAGAAGTGCACCAGCGGCGTCGGCATCTTCCTGACCGGCCTGATCCTAGCCGTCGCCAACTTCCCGGCAAAGGCGATCCCCGGGCAGGTTCCGGTCGGCGTGATTGATCGTCTGACGATCATCTACATCCTGGCTGCAACCACCCTGGCTCTGGCCGCCGCGTTCACTTACCGCGCGTTCCCGTTCGGGCGAGCGGAACATACAGCGCGGCTGGAGGCATTGAGGATGCAGGCGCTCGATTCGGAGCGGATCGAACCCGTTCCCTGAGCTGAAAACGGGCGGGTTTTGCCGTGAAGAGGCGACCAAACGACCGTTCGTCGGCGCGCAAACACCGTTCACCGGTTTCGGTTCCCCCGCGGCTTGGTATTTTTTCCTGACCTTCGTAGCTGCACTGCAACAGTTAATTTCGTGGCCGGGGGGTCGCAGTGCAGTTCAAGAAGTTCACGGCGCGTGCAGCGCTGGTGCTATCGTGCGGCCTGATGACCGCTACCGGCGCCAATGCCCAGTTCTGGCAATGCGCGCCTTATGCTCGGGAAATCTCGGGCATCCAGATCCGCGGCAATGCCAACACCTGGTGGGGTCAGGCCGCGGGCCGCTACGAGCGGGGCAACCAGCCGAAAGTCGGCGCCGTCCTCTCCTTTCAGGCCACGCGCCGCATGCGCGTCGGACATGTCGCAATGGTCAGCCGCGTGGTGAGTGATCGTGAGATCCTGCTCACCCATGCAAACTGGTCGCGCCGCGGTGGCATCGAGCGTGACGTGCGCGCGATCGACGTGTCGCCGAACGGTGACTGGAGCATGGTGAAGGTGTGGTATGCGCCGCAGGGCGGGCTCGGCACTTCCGACTATCCCACCAACGGCTTCATCTATTCAGACCATACACCGGCCGGTACGCCCACCATCGGCGGATCCGACGCAGATGAGACCCGCATCGCGAACCTTGCGATTGCCACATCGGCGTCAGTCCCGATGAAGGGCGCGGTGACGATCGAGCCGTAAGCCCGCTCAGGCGGGGCGGAAGGTCATCGCCACGCCGTTCATGCAATAGCGTTTGCCGGTGGGCCTGGGCCCATCGTCGAATACATGGCCCAGATGGCCGCCGCAGCGGCGGCAGTGGACTTCCGTCCGTGTCATGCCGAGCGTGCTATCACGGCGGGTAGCGACCGCATTGGGGAGCGGCGCCCAGAAGCTTGGCCAACCTGTGCCGCTTTCGAACTTGGTTCGCGACGAGAACAGGGGCCGCGCGCATCCGGCGCACAGGAAGGTACCGGCTCGTTTCTCGTCGTTGAGCGGACTCGAATAGGGCCGTTCGGTCGCTTCCTTGCGAAGCACATCATAGGCAGCGGGCGGTAGCTTGGACCGCCACTGCGCGTCCGTCAGCCTAAACGGAAATTTCTCCGACGCTGCTTGAGCGGGATCAGCCCCGCATGCGCTGACCGCAGCCGCGATGGTGCCGCTCCCAAGCGCGATCAGGGCGCGGCGGCGATCAATCAGATGGTCCATCTTCAGAATATAAGCTTCGCAAGCGCGGCAGACAGTGGCGCATAGGGGAATTTGCTGCGGCCGCCGCAACTCGCGTGCTAAGCTTGCAACCATGCTGGACACTGTCTCCCCCGCCGCGATGATTGCGGGCATGGCTGCTCGTGCACGTGTCGCCGCGCACGACCTGGCTCGCACAACCACGGATCAGCGCCGCGCTGGGCTCCGTGCCGCTGCATCGGCGCTGCGCGACGCGGCGGACAGGATCATCGCTGCCAATGCCGTGGATGTTGCCCGCGGCGAAGCGACTGGGCTGAGTGGCGCGCTTCTCGATCGCTTGCGGCTTGATGCTGGAAGAGTGGCCGCCATGGCGGCAGGAGTCGAGACGGTCGCATCGCTCGCTGATCCCGTCGGCCAGGTGATCGACACGGTGACCAGGCCTAACGGCTTGGTTCTGTCGCGAGTCCGGGTCCCGATCGGCGTTATCGGCATCATCTATGAGAGCCGCCCGAACGTGACTGCGGATGCAGCGGCGCTTTGCGTCATGTCCGGCAATGCCGTGATCCTCCGCGGTGGATCCGAAGCGGTCGAGAGCAACGCCGCAATCCACGAGGCGCTGTGCGAAGGGTTGATAGCCGCGGGCCTACCTGCCGACGCGGTGCAGCGTGTCGCCACCACTGACCGCGCCGCAGTCGGGGCGTTGTTGGCGGCGGAGGGCGCGGTCGACCTTGTCGTACCGCGCGGTGGCAAGAGCTTGGTCGCCCGCGTGCAAGCGGAAGCGCGGGTGCCGGTGCTCGCGCACCTCGACGGCATCAACCATGTCTTCGTCCATGGTTCGGCCGATCCGGCGATGGCGGAGCGGATCGTGTTAGATGCGAAGATGCGCCGTACCGGTATCTGCGGTGCGATGGAGACGTTGCTGATCGACGCCGCTTTCGCCGAGCCCGAACGACTGGTCACAGCGCTTGCAAATGCCGGCTGCGAAGTACGCGGAAACGCGCGCATTTCGGCGCTCACCGGCGCCACGCTAGCCTCGGAGGCCGACTGGGACACCGAGTATCTCGACGCCATCTGCGCGGTCGCAATGGTTGAGGGGCTGGACGGCGCGATCGATCACATCGCGCGTCATGGTTCCCACCACACGGACGCGATTGTTGCTGAGGATCAGGCCGTCGCGGAGCGCTTTCTGGCTGAAGTGGATTCGGCGATCGTCCTGTGGAACGCCTCCACCCAGTTTGCAGACGGGGGCGAGTTCGGACTGGGCGCAGAGATCGGGATTGCCACCGGGCGCTTGCATGCGCGCGGACCCGTCGCGCTGGAGGGACTGACCACTTACAAGTGGATCGGCCGCGGAACAGGACAGGTTCGCGGCTGATCCACCACTTCTTGGTCGTTCAGCGGGGCAGGTCGAAGATCAGCAAGGTCGAGGTGGCGGTGGCGCAGAGCTTGTTCTGGCTATCGTGTAGCGTTGCTTCGGCGAAGGCCACCCGACGACCAATGGAGACGATCCGGCCTTCGGCGCGCACCCGGCCGCTCTTCTCGGAGAGGCCGCGGTGATAGGCGATCTTCAGTTCGAGCGTGGTGTAGCCTTGGCCAGGGCGCATCTGGGAGTGGACCGCCACTCCGCAGGCGCTGTCGAGCAAGGTCGCCGCATAGCCGCCGTGGACCGATCCGAGCGGATTGAAGACGCTGCCGTCCGGCTCGCCTTCGAAGATGGCGGTGCCGCGCGTCACCTCGACAAGGTCGATGTTCATCCGTTGGTTCATTGGCGGGCGCTGCCCTGCCATGAGCATGGACTGCAATTGTGCGAGACCATCCAGCTCGGCCGCTTCCTCATGCATCGACAAATCCTTCGTCTGTTTGGTGCAAAGCCCACAGGTTCAGCGGTACCGCGAGGCCACGTCGCGCCGGGACAGTCCCGGTGCCATGGCGAGGCGGGCGGACTGCATGGCCCGCCACTGGCTCTCGTCCGGCAGCGGCGGGATGGTGACGGTCTCGCCGCGATCGAAGCCGACCAGCGCCGCGTCGACCAATTCGCCGGCATCCATGACGATTTCCGCGGGGAAAGCATTCACGTCCTTGCCCGATCGCTCCCAGATCTCGGTGCGGGTCGCGCCGGGCAGAACGGCCTGAACGTGGACGCCCTTGTCGCCGACTTCACGGCTGAGGCCGTGGGTCAAGTTCAGGATGTAAGCCTTTGTGGCACTGTAAGTCGCCTCGAAGGCCTCCGGCGCCAGGGCGATCGTAGAGGAGAGATTGATGATCGCGCCGCGGTTGCGGGCGACGAAGGCCGGCAGGGCCGCGCGGGCCAAGAGGGTGGGGGCGGTGACGTTGATGGCGATCAACTGTTCGACAGCCGAAACCGGCGTATCGATGAGGGACCGTTCGAGCGCGATACCGGCGTTGTTGACGAGCATGGTCAGCGTCTCGTCGGCGGTGATCCGCTGTTCCACGCGGGCAAGTTGAGTGCGATCGGCAAGATCGGCCTGGAGAACCTCGGCGTTGATGCCGGCTTCCGCGCGTAGTTTGCCAGAAACCGCTTCTAAGCGGCTGGAATCCCTCGCAACAAGGATGAGATCGTAGCCGCGTTTCGCTAGGCGATCGGCGTAGATGGCGCCGATGCCGGTGGAGGCGCCAGTGATGAGTGCAGTGCCTTGAGCCATGGCTCGTTCTCCTTCGAGCAGCGTATCGCATACTCGTATATGATGGCCGTCATACTATATGATGTTCATCATCTGTCGAGTCATACCTGTGTATGGCGAACTTGGCGGTGCCCTCACGGGGCGCACAATGGCGGTCGAAAAGCGGTTTGCGATGGGCGACAATGGAAGCCGATGGAGTTTGATGTGATGGGCGTGGCGCGTGATGGCAGCGGAATGGCTGGCGAAATGACGGCGAAGGACCGGACCCGCGCCCGAATCCTCGATGAAGCGGCCAGTGCGATGCGGGAGCGCGGTTCTGACGGGATCGGGGTCGCTGCGCTGATGAAGCGCGCCGGGCTGACGCATGGCGGCTTCTACGCCCATTTCGAGAACCGGGATGACCTGGTCTGCCACGCGGTCGATCGCATGTTCCGCGATTCGGCGGAGATCCTGAGACAGCATCTGGGACAGGAGGATGCGGCCCGTGGGCTCGCCGCGCTGATCGACGCTTATCTGTCGGACGAGTTGCTGCAGGCCGCGGACCGGGGATGTCCGCTGCCCGCGCTGAGCGGGGAAGCGATGCGCATGCCGGCGGCGGCGCGTGAGCGGTTTCGCGAGGGGATCATCGCCTTTCGCGGAGCGCTGGCGAAGACGCTCGCGACGCTGGGGCGGCCGGAGCCGGACGCGCTCGCGGCGTCCGTTCTGGCGGAGATGGTAGGCGCAATGGCGCTTGCCCGGGCGCTGGGCGGCGATATGGCGGCCACGCAGCTTGCCGCGTCGCGTGAGGAGATCAAGCGGCGGCTGGAACTGGCGGCGTCAGACGGCGGCGCTTGATGAGGCCGCTGGTTCGCCGCGGCCGGTGATGAGGCGGAAGAAGCGCGGGACCGCGCCGTTGCGATCCATCCATGCGCTGTATTCCCGGTAGGCGGGATCGGCGAGCAGGTGCCGTTCCTCGGTGCGGGCGCGCCAGTAATAGATACCGCTGACGGCGCCCAAGATGATCGTCGCGCGTGCCGCGTCCACCAGCGAGCCCGTCGACAGGATCGGGATGGTCGAGATCCACCAGAACAGGTTCTTGGTGAGATACGCCGGATGGCGTGACCATGCATAAGGACCGTGGGTGAGGATGCCACGGTTGGTGAGGTTCGAGAAGCGCAGGCCGAAGGCGACCGTCGCCCAGGCATAGATGCCGGTGAGCACCACCAGCACCGCGCCGGTCAGCGCCAGCAGCAGCGGGTGGCCCTGCAGCCAATAGGTCCATTCCGCGGTGCCGGGATGATAGTCGAGCGGGCCCCCGGTATCCATCAGCAGGAAGGGCGGATAGCAGATGAGCGCTGCCATCCACCCGGCAGCATAAGGATTGGCGGTGCGGATATGCGCATCGAGCGGGCGCATCGTCAGCATGTAGCCGACGGTGGCGAAGGCGACGTCGATCACGAACATGAAGGTGATCAGCCACTGCGCCAGGGCCACCGGATCGGCGAGGATGCCGAAGGTGGGCGTGCGCACGAAATCACCGAAGCCCGGCGGCACGATCGCCAGCATGAAGGCGAGGAAGAAGGCCTTCACCCCCCAGGCGCGCAAGTGATTGTAGATCACCTCCGGCTCCGCGGTGCCGGTGTGCGTCAGCCATGCGCCGAACGCCCAGGCGCCGTCGCGCGGATCGACCAGCCGGCGATCCAACCAGATGACATAGGGGATGGAGACGAGGAACAGCCAGGGTGCCGCCGTGCCGAAGCACCACATGGCGAACTGGAAATTGCCTTCCCAATAGAAGCGCCCGGTGGCGTAGATCAGCGCGATCGCGGCCCAGGTGGCCCATAGCCCGACGAGCTTGATGAGGCTGATGTCGATCGTTTCGCGCAGCGGGCGGACGTTTGCCCAGTCGATGCCGGTGGAGGGGTTGCGGTGCACCTTGTCGACGAGGAGCGACCACAGCACCATCGGGATGCCGCAGGCGAGGAGGTTCACCAGCGCCGCATAGGGCCCGTCCATGCCGTAATGGCGCGCGATCGCGATCCAGACGATGACGCCGGCGAGCCCCGCCAGCCCGACACCGTGCGACACCGCGGAGGCGGGACGTGAGTCGGCCCGCTCGGCGCTCGCGAAAGTGGCATCCTGGTACATGCACCGTGCCCCTAGCGCACAATCGTAAGGATCGCGTGAAAGAAGCGCTCGCGCAGCGTGGCGGCTGCTCCTACATCCGCCGCCATGTACCAGTTCGACATCGCCGCCGACGACAAGGCAGAGCTTTACCGGGACATCCTCTCGGCGCTCGACGCGCTGACCGCAGACGAGCCAGACGCAATCGCCAACATGGCCAATGCCGCTGCCTTATTGTGGCAGTATCTGCCGGACCTGAATTGGGCGGGCTTCTATCGGCTGGTGGGCGATGAGTTGGTGCTCGGGCCGTTCCAGGGGAAGCCGGCGTGCATCCGCATCGCCATCGGCAAGGGCGTCTGCGGCGCGGCAGCGGCGACGCTGGAGACGCAACTGGTGGCGGACGTCCACGCCTTTCCGGGCCATATCGCGTGCGATGCGGCGAGCGCGTCTGAACTGGTGGTGCCGATCGTGAAGCAGGGGCGGCTGATCGGCGTACTCGACCTCGACAGCCCGCTGCCCGGCCGCTTCGATGCGGCGGATGCGGAAGGCGGCGAGCGGATCGCCGCGCTGCTGGCGGACCGGATCGGCTGAGGATCAGCGGTCGCCGGCGTCCGCCGCGCGCAGCGTTTCGAGGAACACGGCGCGCTGCGCGTCGAAGGCGCGGCGGTAGGCGGGCCGTGCCGCGCCACGTGCGATATAGTCGGCGAGGCTGGGGAAGCGGGCGAGGAGGTGACTGCCCTCCAGCCGGCGAAGCACAGTGATCATCAGCAGATCGCCTGCGGTGAAGGCGTCCTCCAGCCAGGCGCGGCGGCCGAGGCAGGCGGAGAGTTCGCCGAGGCGGCGGTCGACCCGCTCCTCGAGCATTGGCAGGCGCTCCGCCGCCCACGGGCGATCGCCCTCTAGGAGATGCGCCATCTCCAGTTCGACGATCGGCGGCTCGAGCGTGTTCAGCGCGCTGAACATCCAGTTGATCGCGCGGGCACGGCCGGCCCCCTCCGACGGAAGCAGGCCGGCGTGGCGCTGCGCGACGTGCAGCACGATCGCGCCGGATTCGAAGAGGGCGACGTCGTCCTCTTCAAAGGTGGGGATCTGGCCGAAGGGGTGGAGCGCGCGGTGCGGCGGCTGCTTCATTGCGGCGAAGGACAGCAGCCTGACGTCATAGGGTTGGCCGACCTCTTCGAGCGCCCAGCGAGCGCGCATGTCGCGCGCCTGCCCCCGGCCCTTGTCGGGCGAAGCGGCAAAAGCGGTGATGGTGATCGTCATCGCGAGCGTTCCTGTTGTCCCCGACCGGGTGTCTCTTCGCAGGACGCGCCCCAATTCGGGACGGGCGCGGCGGTGGCGAGCACCCGAACGCGATGGTAAGCAAAACGTTAAGATAACGGGTGCGGCGCGGTCCACCGTGCGTTTCGGGAGGCGAATTGATGCGAAACCTGTTGGTCACCACTGCCATGGTGTCGATGGCGATCGCCAGCGGCGCGACGGCGCAGGAACGGGTGGTCGTTCGCGGTCCGGCGCCTGCCGCCACCACGCCCGCCGCCGCCACGCCGGCGCCGACACGGCCGGTGGCGACGCCGCGGCCGGTGAGCGCCCCGCAGCCGCAGAACGGGCGCACCTGGACCACGACGACTGCAACGCCGAGCGCGGGCAACTGGCAGCGACCGCAGCGCCCGGCGGGGTGGAACAATGGCCGGCCCGGCGCCAACGGCCCGCGCTGGGGCGGGCGCATCCAGGGCCGCTGGTGGGGCGGGGCGCGCGCGCCTGGCGGCTGGGGCGCCTATCACCGGCCGGTGCGCGGCTGGACGCTGCCGAGCTATTGGATCGCGCCGCGCTGGTATGTGAACGACTGGGCGGGATATGGCCTGCCGCAGCCGCCCGTCGGCTATACCTGGTCCCGCTATTACAATGACGCGGTGCTGATCGATGATCGCGGCGCCGTGTACGACACGATCGGCGGGATCGACTGGGATCAATATGATCCGGAAGGCGTGGACTACACCTTCTACGATGACGGCAATCTGCCCGGCTATAGTGGCTATACCTCTTCTCCGCCGCCGCCGGCACGCGCCGGTGCGCCTTACGATTATCCGCGCGAGAGCAATGGCGTTGCCGGCGCAGCAGTGGGCGCGGCGATTGGCGGCGTCGCGGGCGCAGCGATCGCGGGCCGGGGTGACCGGCTGGGCGGCGCGCTGATCGGCGGCGGCGTGGGCGCGCTGACCGGATATGCGGTGGACAAGTCGGCGGACCGAGGCCGGCGTGCGCCGCCGCCGCCGCCGCCGCCACCGGCGTATGGTGCGGGATATCCGATGCCTGCGGTGGGCACGCGTGCGCCGTCACCGCCGCCGGCTTATGGGCCGGGATCGGCACCCATGCCGGCAATCGGCACGCGGGCGCCCTCCGCCCCCGCGCCGATCGTGACGGCCGGCCCGGGGACAACCGTCGTCACCACGACGACCACCAGCGGACCGCAGGCGACGCCGGGCTATTATGCCAACGGTTATTATTATCCGGGCACCAGCGTGACGACGGTGACGGTGCAGAGCCAGCCGACGGTGACGACCACCACGACCGAAACCTGGGACGATGCCGTGACGTACACGCGCTCGCGCCGGGGCGCGCGTTAGGCGCGACGATTAGACGGGCGATGTCGCGGCGGCTGAGCCGCGGCTGATCCCGGAAAAGAGCTTGTCGGGGGGCAAGGGGGCGTCGTTCCGCGATCTGCGGTACGGCGCCTTTCCTATTTACTCAGCGGCGAGGCGCGCGGCCGGCGAAGGTGACGATGCTCTCCGCGCCGTTGGGGCCGATCGCCGAGACGCCGAAGAAGTGATCGTCGACCGAGACTTCCTTCAGCACCAGCTGAGTCGCGCCGGCAACCTCGCGATCGTCCGTCCAGGCCGGCTTGTCGTTGCGCCGCCAGTGGATCTTGTAGCGCGTGGCGCCGGGCACCGGCTGCCAGGCGACATTGGTGTCGCGGGTCAGCTCTCCGGCGACGCTGACGCCCGCCGGCGCGGCGGGGGCGGCGGCGAGCTGCGCGATCGTGGCGACGTTGATGGCCGTGACGCGCGCGAGATAGGGGAAGTCCATCCCTTCGATCGTGTCACCATAGACGCGGCCGTTCTCGGTACGCAGATCCTGGTGCTGGCGATCCCAATTCTCGGCACCCACGGTGAAGCGGACGGCGGGATAGCCCTGGCGCAGGAACGGTTCATGATCGCCGCCGCGGCCGAAGCGATCGGGGCGGCGATCGACGAAGACGTCGAACTTGCCGGGCAGCGTATCGGCGATGCCGTCGATCGCCTTGGCCAGCGCGCGGCTGGGGCCATCGTCCTCGCCGCCGATGGCGCGGCGCTCCATCGCCTCGGCCAGGCTTTCGCTGGCGCGGACACCTTCGGAGAAGACGCGCACGCGATCGGCGACTCGCAGGCCGTTCTGGCCGATCGAATTGCCGACGATATCGTTGTTGAGCATCGCATCGACCTGCCAGCCGCGCGCCTTGGCGGTCTCGGCCAGCAAGGTGGCGCCGAGCAGGCCCTGCTCCTCGCCCGAAAAGGCGACGTAGACGATGTTGGCGGCGAACTTCTCCTTCGACAGGATGCGCGCGGCCTCCAGCACCAGCGCAACGCCGCTGGCGTCGTCATTCGCGCCGGGGGCGTCGGAGGTCACGTCCATCACGTCGCTGACGCGGCTGTCGATATGGCCGCCGACGATGATGAAGCGGTTGGGATCGGTGCCGCGCTGGATGCCGAGCACGTCCTCGATCACGACGCCGGCGGGCGCGCGGGCGTTGACGAAGCGGCGCTGCAGGCGCTCGACCGTGATGCAACCGCCGCAGGCCGCGCCGATGCGCTCGAATTCGGACGCCACCCAGTTGCGCGCGGCGCCGATGCCGCGCTTCGGATCGGTCGCCGAAGAAAGCGAGTGGCGGGTGCCGAACGAGACGAGCTTCTCCACCGAGCCACGCAACCGATCGGGCGAGGGCGTGTCGCGTGCTGCAGCAGGGGTGGCGAGGAGCAGGGTGGCGAAGGGAATGGCGGCGGGCGAAATGCGGATCATGCCGGCTTGGTGGCGGCAATTGCGTGATCAGACAAGGTTCATTTGACGCGGTGGCCGATTACCGTATCGTAGGCAAATAATGAATGGTCGCCAGTGCGCGTTGTCATTTATTATACTGGGGGGAAGTCTGATGAAGAAGATGTTTGCGGCGCTGCTTGGCAGTGCGTTGCTGGCTGCCCCGCCGGCCTTTGCCGATAGCCCATTTAACGGAACGTGGAAGCTCAACCCGAAATCATCCGTGATGGACGTCAAGCCGGATGAATTCACGCTGAAAGATGGCAGCTATTCGTGCAAATCGTGCATGCCGAGCGCCTATACTGTGAAGGCGGACGGCGCGTTCCATGCGGTGCCGGATCGTCCTTACTGGGACGAGCTCGCGATCAAGGCGGTCGACCCGCAGACGGTGACGTTCCAGTTCCGCAAGGATGGCAAGGTTGTGGGGGAGAACCGCCGCGTCGTTTCCGCTGATGGGATGTCGACCGTGGTGACGGCGATGAATACCAACAACGCCGCGGGCGCCCAGGTGGAGCAGAAGACGGTCCAGACCCGGGTCGGGGCGCCGGTGACGGGGGCGCATCTGATCTCCGGTGCCTGGAAGACCGATCCTGCTTCCATCAACGTGACCGACAACGCCTTGCGCGCGACGTTCAACGTCGACGGTGACACACTGCGGATGACGTCTCCGATGGGCGAGACGCTGGAAGCGAAGCTGAACGGCGATTATGCGCCGGTCGTCGGTGATCCGGGCAAGACGATGACCAAGGCTGCGCTGTTGGCGCCGAACCGGCTGCAACTTACCGACATGCAGAACGGCAAGGTCACGCAGGTGACGACCTATGACGTGTCAGCGGACGGCAAGACGCTGAACGTGGCGTGGACCGATCCGCGGGACGGGTCAAAGGGCACATTGGTCGCCACCAAGGAGTGACGTGCGGGTGCCCTTCCCGGTCGGTGATCCGGCCGGGGAGAGTGCCGCCGCCGCTCAGCTCAGCCGGTCGATCGCCTCGCGATCGAGGCTGCCGGGGATGATCATCAGCGGCACGGGGAGGGCGCCGACCTCACCCGCGAAGTGCGTGACGAGCGGGCCGGGCGCACCGTCCGCCGCCGCGCCCAGCACCAGCGCGGCGATCTGCGGGTTGCCGGCGATCAGCTCCCGGATGATCTTTGGCCCTTCGCCCTGGCGAACGGTGATGGCGGGGCGAAGGCCCGATTCCTCGATCAGCGTACCGGCGGCGCGGGCGACCAGCGCCTCGGCATAGCGCAACGCATCTTCCTCGATCGTTGCCTGCACGCCGCCGAAGGCGATGAACTCCTGCGGTTCGACGAGCGCGAGGATCTCGACCCCGCCGCCCGTCTTCACCGCGCGGCGCGCGGCGAAGCGCAGCGCGATCTCCGCCTCGGGCGTGTCGTCGATCACGGTTAGGTAAATACGCATTGCTGTCGGCCCCTCGTTGGCGCCAGCTTATCCGCCTGCGGGGTTGACCGCGCAAGGGCACGGCGCGAGAGACAGGGACCCTCCCCCCGGGACAAGTTCGAGGACCTTCATGCCGATCGAGATCAAGATGCCTGCTCTTTCTCCGACGATGGAGGAAGGCACGCTGGCCAAATGGCTGGTCAAGGAAGGTGACACCGTCAGATCGGGCGATCTGCTGGCCGAGATCGAGACCGACAAGGCGACGATGGAGTTCGAGGCGGTCGACGAAGGCGTGGTGTCGAAGCTGACCGTCGCCGAGGGCACCGACGGCGTGAAGGTTGGCGAGGTCATCATGGTGCTGGCCGAGGAAGGCGAGAGCGTGGCCGAAAGCGCGCCAGCCGCCGCGCCGGCTGCTGCTAAGGAAGAGCCGAAGAAGCAGGTCGACGCCCCGGTAGATCGTGAGACGGGCGAGCCGGTTTCGCCGCAGAACCCCGAGACGAAGCAGCCGGAAGCGAAGCCGCAGCCCGCGGCGCAAGCGCAGCCGCAGACGCAGGCGCAGGCGCGTGCTGAAACGCCGCGTGCCGATGGCGAGCGCGTAAAGGCAAGCCCGCTGGCGCGCCGCATCGCCGCCGAGAAGGGCGTCGATCTGGCGGCGCTTACCGGATCGGGCCCGAACGGGCGGATCGTGAAGGCCGATGTGGAAGGCGCGCAGCCGGGCACCGCTGCGCCTGCCGCCGAGGCGGCCGCTGCCGCGCCGACTGCCGCCGCTGCTGCGCCCACGGCACCGGCGCAGATCCCGGACGTGCCGCACGAGAAGACCAAGCTCAGCAACATGCGCAAGACGATTGCGCGCCGCCTGACCGAATCGAAGCAGCAGGTGCCGCATATCTACCTCACGGTGGACGTGCAGCTCGACAAGCTGCTGAAGCTGCGCAGCGAGCTCAACGCGAGCCTGGAAGCGCGCGGCGTGAAGCTCTCCGTCAACGACCTTCTCATCAAGGCGCTGGGCGTCGCACTGGTGCAGGTGCCCAAGTGCAACGTCATGTACACGCCGGGCGAGCTGATCACCTTCCAGCGTGCGGACATTTCGGTCGCGGTGTCGACCGCCGAGGGCCTGATCACGCCGGTGATCGCCGAAGCGGATACGGCGTCGCTCTCGTCGATCTCGATGCGGATGAAGGATCTTGCCGCTCGCGCGCGCGACCGGAAGCTGAAGCCGGAGGAATTCACCGGCGGCACCGCCTCGCTCAGCAACATGGGCATGTATGGCATCAAGCAGTTCGAAGCGGTCATCAACCCGCCGCAGGGCATGATCCTGGCGGTGGGCGCCGGTGAGAAGCGCCCCTATATCGTCGATGATGCACTGGGTGTGGCGACGGTGATGAGCGTGACCGGCAGTTTCGACCACCGCGCGATCGACGGCGCCGACGGGGCGCAGCTGATGCAGGCGTTCAAGCAGCTGTGCGAGAACCCGCTGGGGATGCTCGCCTGACATGAACCGCGCGCTTGCGGTTGAGTTGTTGCATCTCGCCGCCGGACTGGCGCTGACGCTGGCGATCTTCCGTGCCGGCGTCTGGGCTTATCCGCAGGGCGAAGATTCGCTCGATCCGGTGGGTTGGGCAACGATGCTGGCCGTGTTCGTGATGAGCGTGCCGGAACTCGTGAAGGCCGCGCGCAAACCAAGGAACTGAATTGTGGCAGACACTTACGATCTCGTCGTCCTCGGCTCCGGGCCGGGCGGCTATGTCGCGGCGATCCGTGCGGCGCAGCTTGGGCTGAAGACCGCGATCGTTGAGCGCGAATTGCTGGGCGGCATCTGCCTCAACTGGGGCTGCATACCGACGAAGGCGCTGCTGCGATCGGCCGAGGTGTTCCATTACATGAGCCATGCGAAGGATTTCGGCCTGACGGTCGAAGGCTTCGCCGCGGATCTCGACGCTGTGGTGAAGCGCTCGCGAGGGGTGGCCAAGCAGCTCAATCAGGGCGTCGCGCACCTGATGAAGAAGCACAAGATCACCGTCCACATGGGCGAGGGGAAGCTGACCGGTAAGGGCAAGCTGACCGTGACTGACAAGGACGGCAAGGCGAGCGAGCTTCAGTACAAGAACATCATCGTCGCGACCGGCGCGCGGGCCCGCGACCTGCCGTTCGCCAAGGCCGATGGGAAGCGCATCTGGACTTATCGCCACGCGATGACGCCGAGCGAGATGCCGACGAAGCTTCTGGTCATCGGATCGGGCGCGATCGGCATCGAGTTCGCCAGCTTCTACAACGACATGGGCGCGGACGTGACGGTGGTGGAAATGCTCGACCGGCTGGTGCCGGTGGAGGATGCCGACGTTTCGGCGCACCTGGAAAAGGCGCTGAAGAAGCAGGGCATGACGATCATGACCTCCGCCGGGGTGAGCGCGCTTCAGGTCAGCGACAAGGGCGTGACCGCGAAGCTGAAGGACAAGGCCGGCAAGGAGACGACGGCGGAGTTCAGCCATGTGATCGTCGCGGTGGGCATCGCACCGAACACCGAGAACATCGGGCTGAAGGAGCTTGGCGTCGCGACCGACGATCGCGGCTTCGTAAAGACGGACACGGCCTGCCGCACCAACGTGGATGGGGTATGGGCGATCGGCGACATCACCGCGCCGCCGTGGCTGGCGCACAAGGCGATGCACGAGGGCGTGATTGCCGCGGAGGCGATCGCCGGCGGCCACCCGCATGCGATGGACCCGCGCAACATCCCGGGCTGCACGTATTGCCGGCCGCAGATCGCCAGCGTCGGGCTGACCGAAGCGAAGGCGAAGGAAGCGGGCTACGAGGTGAAGGTCGGCAACTTCCCCTTCATCGGCAACGGCAAGGCGATTGCGCTCGGCGAGCCGGAAGGCTTCGTGAAGACGGTGTTCGACGCGAAGACCGGCGAGCTGCTGGGCGCGCACATGATCGGCGCCGAGGTGACCGAGCTGATCCAGGGGTACACGATCGGCAAGACGCTGGAGACGACGGAGGCGGAGCTGATGAACACGGTGTTCCCGCACCCGACGATCAGCGAGACGATGCACGAGGCGGTGCTGTCCGCCTACGGGCGGCCCCTGCATATCTGAGTGGGCAAAAGGGGGGGGGCGGGCCTCCCCCGCCCGACTGTTCGCACTGAGCTCGTCGAAGTGCGGCCATCGAGCGATCCGCCTGCGGCCCGTGCTTCGACAAGCTCGGCACGAACCGGATAGGGGGACCGTCTTAGCAAGGAACCACCATGACCGAACACGCCACCGGCACGCATGTGTTCACCCCCGATCCGCGCAACGACAACGTGCTGATCGACGTGAATGGGGAGCTGTTTCCGCGGCCCGAGGCGAAGGTTTCGGTGTTCGATTCGGGCTTCATGCTTGGCGATGGCGTGTGGGAGGGGCTGCGCGTCTATGGCGGCAGGATCGCCTTCCTCGACCGGCATCTCGATCGGCTGTGGCAGGGCGCGAAGGCGATCATGCTGGACATCGGCATCTCGCGCGACGAACTGGTCGGGCGGCTGCGGCGGGTGCTCGAGGCGAACGAGATGACCGGCGACGGCGTCCACATCCGCCTGATGGTGACGCGCGGCATCCGGTCGACGCCGTATCAAGACCCGCGGGTCGTGATCTCGCCGGCGACGATCGTCCTCATCCCCGAGTGGAAAGCGCCCGCGCCCGGCACCGCGACGCGGATGCTGAACCTGTTCACCGTCCATGTGCGCCGCGGCTATCCGGACGTGCAGGACCCGAAGCTCAATTCGCATTCCAAGCTGAACTGCATCACCGCCTGCATCCAGGCGGCGCAGGCCGGCGCGGACGAGGCGCTGATGCTGGATCCGCACGGCTTCGTCGCGACATGCAATTCGACGCACTTCTTCATCGTGCGCAATGGCGAGGTATGGACCTCCACCGGGGATTATTGCCTGGACGGGATCACGCGGCGGATCGTCGTCGAGACCGCGAAGGCGGCGGGCATCCCGACCTATGAGCGCAACTTCTCGTTGACCGACGTCTATGGCGCGGACGAGGCGTTCACTACCGGCACATTTGCGGGCCTGGCGCCCGTGGGGACGATCGACGGGCGGGTGATCGGCACCGGGCGGGGGCCGATGGTCGAGCGGTTGCAGGGCCTGTATCGCCAGGCCGTGGAGCGCGAACTCGCGTGACGGTTCGCATCGCCATGTGGTCCGGCCCGCGCAACATCTCCACCGCGATGATGCGCAGCTTCTCCAGCCGGCCGGACTGCGCCGTCAGCGACGAGCCGTTCTACGGCTGCTTCCTGAAGGCGACCAGCGCCGACCATCCGATGCGCGAGGTGGTGATCGCCGACATGGATTGCGACTGGCACTCGGTTGCCGCGACGCTGGCGGGGCCGGCACCGGGCGGCGAGCCGGTCTGGTACCAGAAGCACATGCCGCACCACATGGTGGGGCCGATCGCGCCGGACGACCTGACGGGCGTGACCCATGCGTTCCTGATCCGCGATCCCGCGCGGATGGTCGCTTCCTATGCGGCTAAGCGCGAGGCGGTGACGGCCGAGGATCTGGGTGTGGCGGCGCAGCGGGCGTTCTTCGAGCGCGAGGCGGAGCGGATCGGGCGGGCGCCGCCGGTGGTGGATGCGGCGGACGTGCTGCGCGATCCGGCCGGCACGCTGGCGTTGCTGTGTGCGGCTTTGGGGATCGCCTGGACCAAGGCGATGCTGGCGTGGCCGGCGGGCCGGCATGCGGCAGACGGCATCTGGGCGTCGCACTGGTACGGCCGGGTCGAAGCGTCCACGGGCTTCGGTTCGCCGGAAGGCGAGGCCGGAGGGTTGCCCGAGGCGCTCGCCCGGATCGCCGACGCGTGCCAGGCCGATTACGAGGCGCTGGCGCGCTATCGACTTCACGCCGGTTGAGCCGCCGCAGCGCCCCGGTAGTGGCGGTTAGCGGGCCGCCGAGCGGCTGATCGCGTGCGCCGCGGCGACGGCGGCGATCAGCAGGATGGCGGCGTTGACCTGGTGCGCGACCGCGATCGCGATCTGGACCCCGGTGAGCAGGGTCGCGATGCCAAGCACGATCTGAAGCCCGACGAGCAGGATCACCGCCGCCCAGGCGTTCACCGCGCCGCGGCGGCGGGCAGCGAAGGCGAGCGCCACCAGCGCACCGGCGCTGACGAAGGCGAACCAGCGGTGGACGAACTGCACCACCACCGGATTGTCGACGACGTTGATCCACGCCGGCTGCATCATCGGCACATCGGCGGGGAAGAAGCTGTCGCCCATCAAAGGCCAGCTGCTGAAGGCATAGCCGGCGTTGAGGCCGGCGGTGAAGGCGCCGAGCACGATCTGCGCCGTAAGCAGCAGCAGGGCGACGGCGGCGAGCGGCCGCAGGCCCGCGGGGCGCGCGGAGGGATCACGGGCGAGATCGCGCAGATCAAGCGCCGTCCAGACGACGCCGCCCAGGATCACGAGCGCGGCCGTTAGGTGCACCGCGAGGCGGATGTGGCTGACGTCGGTTCGCTCCGACAGGCCGGATGCCACCATCCACCAGCCGATCGCGCCCTGCAGGCCGCCGAGCGCCAGCAGCACCAGGAGCCGCGGGCCGTAACCGCGCGGAATGGCGCGGCGGACCGCGAACCACAACAGCGGCAGCGCAAAGGCGAGGCCGATCACGCGGCCCAGCAGGCGGTGGACATATTCCCAGAAGAAGATCTGCTTGAAGCCATCCAGCGTCATGCCGCGGTTGATCTGCTGATATTCCGGAATGCGCTGGTAATTGGCGAACTCGGCCATCCACTGCGCCTCGTTCAAGGGCGGGATGATGCCGCTGATCGGCTTCCACTGCGTGATCGACAGGCCCGATTCGGTCAGCCGCGTAATGCCGCCGACTGCCACCATCGCCACGATTAGGAAGGCGACGAAGTAAAGCCATCTGACGAGGGCTTGCGGCTGGGCCGAAACGCGAAAACCGGGGCTGGGGTGGAGCATGAAGCCCTCTAAGCACATGGCATCGCGCGGGCAATGGCGCGCGGGGTCGGTGAGCCGAGTTAATGTGATATTGTAACTCGCCTATAACCGCGCTACATGGTCGATCGATGACAACGATGACCCGCCTCTATCGTCCGATCGGCCTCGACCGGATCGCGATGTACGTTTCGGGCCTGTGCATCGTTCATTGCGTGGCGAGCGCGGTGTTCTTCGCGATGCTGTCCACGGTCGGCGGGCTTCTCGGCAATCCGATCTTCCACGAGGTGGGGCTGGGCATCGCCATCGTGCTTGGCGCGATCGGCCTGGGCCGGGGCGCGATGCAGCACGGTTACCTGCTGCCGCTTGCCACCGGCTCGCTGGGGCTCGGCATCATGGCCGGCGCGATGACGCTGCCGCATGACACGGCCTTCCTGGAAGGCGGCGAGGCGCTGTGGACCATCATCGGCGTCGGCATCCTGGCTTTCGGCCACGACCTCAACCGCCGCGCCGAGAATTAGGCTTCAGCCTCCCGTCTGATCGCGCTTCAGCGCCGCGGCGAGCGATGCCGTGGCGCTGCCGCGCCGTGCCGGCTGCGGCTGATCGGGCGAGGGTGCCCAGCCGGTGAGGAAGATGATCTCGAATCGCTCCGACGTGCGCCCGTCGGGATCGGCGGCTTCGGCAAACGCATTGGCGGCGCGGGCGAGTGCCATGCGGCTGAGTGGCTGACGTTCGACCAGCAGGTTCGTCCCCGCCATGCCGCGCAGATCCTCGATCAGCCGGCCCAGCCCCCCATAGCGGACGCGCAACGTTTCGACGTCCGCCACCGGCAGCGCAAAGCCGGCGCGCATGAGAAGATCGCCGGCGGAACGCACCTCGATCTGCGGGTGAAGGCGCGGTGCCGGGCGCTCGGCCTCGGCCACGCGGAAGGTAGCGCGGAGCGCGGTCAGCGATCCGGCACCGAGCATCGCGCCGAGAAACAGGCCGTCGGGGCGAAGCACGCGCCGTATGAGGCTGAGCGCCCCGGGGACGTCATTGACCTGGTCCAGCACACCGGCGGAGACGACGAGATCGAACGAAGCGTCGGCGAAAGGCAGGCGATCCTCGTCACCCTGCACGCCGCCAGCCATGCGCGCGAAGGCGTGGCCGGCATCGAGCCGCGCCACCCGTGCGCCGGCCGGCGGCTGGAAGCTGCCATCGAAACAGCCGAGATCGAGCACGTCTGTGAAGCTGCGGCGGACGCTCGCGAGGCGCTCCTCGATCCCGTCCAGCATCGCCGCGCGCAGGAAATCATGTGCGGCAAAGCCTGACGCGGCACGGTCGCGCCGCTGGCGGCGGGCGGATCGATCGAAAATCTCGGGCGTGCTCATGCGGCGGCTTGTGCGCGCGCGGGCGAGGGGGAACAAGGGTTGCGATGCCCATCCCGCTGATCGAGCCGGTGATTTCGCTGGCGCTGCCGCCGCGCTGCCCCGGCTGCGGGATCGTCACCACCGCAGACCATCGCTTTTGCGTGACCTGCTGGAGCGCGCTTCGTTTCCTGGCGCCGCCGTGGTGCGCGAGTTGCCACGCGCCGTTCGCTTATGATCGTGGCGCGGACAGCCGGTGTGCTGATTGCATCGCCGATCCGCCGCGCCACGCGGGGCTCGATGCGGCGGTCGTCTATGGCGATATCGCGCGGACGGTGGCGCTGCGCCTGAAATACGGCAGGCGGGCCGCCTTTGCCGAGACGGCGGCGCGGCTGATGCTGCGCCATCTGTCGGCGGATGCCGATCTGATCGTGCCGGTGCCGCTTCATCGCTGGCGATTGTGGTCCCGCGGCTACAATCAGGCCGGGCTGATCGCCGGCGCACTCTCACGAGCGAGCGGCGTGCCTGCCGAGTCTGCGCTTCTCACCCGTACCAAGGCGACGCCGGTGCTGCGCGGATTGGGCGCCAAGGATCGGAGGAAGGCAGTGCAGGGGGCCTTTGCCCTGACGCCGCATGCCGCCGGCCGCGTGCGGGGCAAGCGGATCGTCCTGATCGATGACGTGCACACCAGCGGCGCGACAGCGAGCGCATGCGTTACCGCCCTGCTGCGCGGCGGCGCGGCGCAGGTATCGATCCTGTGCTGGGCACGGGTGCTGGACGACGCCGCGGCGGATTGACAATCGCCCGTCGCGTCCACAACTCGCGGATATGGCCCAGGTAGAAATCTACACGAAGGCGTGGTGCCCTTATTGCACCCGTGCGATGCAGCTCTTGGCGTCGAAGGGCGTCGAGCCGACCGAATATGACATCACGCTTGGCGGGCCGAAGCGCGTCGAGATGATCGATCGTGCCGGCGGGCGCACCACCGTGCCGCAGATCTTCATCGACGGTAAGCATGTCGGCGGATCGGACGATCTGGCCGCGCTGGAGCGTGCCGGGCAGCTTGATGCGATGCTCAGCCCGCCATGAGGGCAGCGATCCTCCAGATGACGAGCGGGATAGATCCCGCAGCCAATGCCGTTACGATCACCAATGCGATCCGCGCCGCCGCCGATGAGGGTGCAGCGATGCTCTTCACGCCTGAAATGTCGGGCCTGCTGGATCGTGATCGGCAGCGCGCGGCTGCGTCGATCGTAGCAGAGGACGACGATCGCGTTCTGGCGGCGGTGCGCGAGGCGGCGGCGCGCGCCGGGATCTGGCTACATCTCGGCAGCCTGGCGTTACGGCGCGACGACGGCCGGCTGGCCAATCGCGGCTTCGTGATCGACGGCGCCGGGGCGTTCCGGGCGCGCTACGACAAGATCCACCTGTTCGACGTCGATTTGCCGACCGGGGAAAGCTGGCGCGAATCGGCTGCCTATGCGCCGGGCGAGGGGGCCGTGGTGGTCGATACGCCGCTCGGCCGGCTGGGGCTGACGATCTGCTACGATCTGCGCTTTCCGGCCCTGTTCCAGGCGTTGAGCGACGCGGGCGCAACGATCATCTCCGTGCCTGCGGCCTTCACGCGACCGACCGGTGCGGCACATTGGCATGTGCTGCTTCGCGCACGTGCCATCGAGTCGGCCGCGTTCGTGATCGCGGCGGCTCAGACGGGCGAGCATGAGGACGGCCGCTCGACCTACGGCCATTCGCTCGCGATTGATCCCTGGGGTGAGGTGCTGTGCGACATGGATGATGCGCCCGGGCTCGGGTTCGTCGAGATCGCTTCGGATCGTGTGGTGGACGTGCGTGCGCGTATCCCGGTGATCGCGCATCGCCGCCCGGTGCCGCCGGTGACGGTGGCGGAATGATCGTCTTCGATCTGCGATGTGCCAGCGGCCACGTGTTCGAGGCGTGGTTCGGCTCTTCCAGTGCCTTTGAAGAGCAACGCGAGCGCGCGCTGGTCGCCTGCCCAATGTGCGGCGACACGGCGGTCGAGAAGGCAGTGATGGCGCCGAACGTCGCGCCAAAAGGCAATGCGCGGTCGCCCAGCCCGCCGGCCGAGGTAAAGGTGGCGCTGCAGGCGCTGGCGGCCGCACAACGCAAGGTGCTTGAGGGGTCGCGCTGGGTCGGCGGAGAGTTCGCATCACAGGCGCGCGCGATGCACGCCGGGGACCAGCCTCACGAGACGATCCACGGCCAGGCCACGCTCGCCGAGGCGAAGGCGCTGGTCGACGAAGGCGTGCCCGTTGCGCCGCTGCCGCTGCCGATCGTGCCGCCGGAAAAGGCGAACTGAGCCGCGCGATGTGGCGTGCGGCGCGGCCGATTGACCGCCCCCCGCGCACACCGTAGCTAGGCGCCCGTGCCCCCGTAGCTCAGCAGGATAGAGCGACGGTTTCCTAAACCGCAGGTCGTGAGTTCGAATCTCGCCGGGGGCACCATGCTGCCGCTGCCGGCAGCTGGCAGGTACAGTGGTCCGGTGACGACCCGGAGCTAATGCGAATAGAGCGATCGCGTCGTGCGCGCCGCGACGCGACCCGTCGCGACAGTCGGGTTGCTTAATCCACCCCGATGCGCTGAGGCGGCGGGGCCGGCGGTTCAGCGTGGCTGCCGTTTCACCTCGGGCAGAGCTTGGAGCTGCTGCTTCGTCATGGTGGTCGACAGATCGGTGTCGTTGCCGCGCTTGACGGGGGTCAGGCCTTCGATCGGTACATGAACGTAGCGATCGGGGGTGGTGTCTTCGACCTCGATCAGGAGGCGCTCGACTTTGCCCGAGGGGCCGCGAACGACCTCTTCGACTTCGCCGATTTCCGCGCCGTCCGGGCCGATCAGATCAGCGTCGAGCAGCTGAGCCTCGGTGAGGCCGAGGGCGACGGCCTCTGCGCCGGCGATGGCAGCGGCTTGCTGGGCGTCGCGCTCCCTCTTCTCTTCGGCCGCACGGCTCTCGCTGTTACATCCAGCAAGCAGAACGGTGGCAAAGGCGGCGGTAAGCAGCGGTTTTTTCATCGGTCGTTCCTCTCACCAGAGGTGGGGAAACGCCGTGGTGGAGCGAGACGTTCCGGTGGGGAAGCCAACCGGCTGGAGTAGGTACGCCGGCGCGCGTGGCGAGCCATACCGCCGTGGGTGCAGTGGATCGAACGCGCAGCCGACCGGGGGCGCTGCCGCGGCCGCGCCCCCGGGGAGACGATGTCGTCTCGATCAGGCCTTTACGTGCGCGGAGATGTACTTGTTCATCTCGAACATCGTCACCTTGTCCTTGCCGAAAACCTTCTTGAGGTTGTCGTCGGCGAGGATTTCGCGCTTGTTTTCCGGGTTCTGCAAGTTCTTGGACTTGATGTATTCCCAGACCTTGCTGATCACTTCGCTGCGCGGCAGGCGATCATTGCCGACAACGGCGCCGAGTTCGGGCGAGGGCTGAACCGGGGCGTGGATGCCACCAGTCTTCGGCTTGGCATCTCCACTCTTCGCAGCGCCGGCCTTCGCCTTGGTCGCCTCTCCGGTCTTGGTCTTGGTAGCCATTGCATTCCTTCCTGTTGCGCCGGTTATTCGGCATCCGCGGAATCACGCTTGCGAAGCGCGATCGTTGTTCTGCGCCGGTCGGGCGCGCTTGTCACGCCCTTGCAGCACCGTCCAGCGTTGATCGTCTCGCTAACGCACGAACACCGCGCTAGGTCGCGCGCTAGTAGATGGAGACGCAAATGGAAACGGTCAGCGAGAGCAAGGCGTTTGGCGGCACCCAAGGTGTGTACCGCCATCGCGCCGCGACGACGGGGACGGACATGACGTTCTCGGTCTATGTGCCGGCGCATGAGGAAGGCGAGCGGCTCCCCGTGCTGTGGTACCTCTCCGGCCTCACGTGCACGCACGCCAATGTTACCGACAAGGGCGAGTATCGCCGCGCCTGCGCCGAGCACGGCATCATCTTCATCGCGCCCGACACCAGCCCGCGTGGCGGGGGCGTGCCGGACGACGACAGCTGGGACTTCGGCCAGGGCGCGGGCTTCTATGTCGATGCCATCGAGGAGCCGTGGGCGGCGAACTTCCGCATGCGCAGCTACATCGAGGACGAACTGCCCGGCCTGATCGCGACCGAATTCTCGATGGCTGACCTGGCGCGCCAGTCGATCACCGGCCATTCGATGGGCGGGCATGGGGCGCTGACCATCGCGCTGCGTAATCCCGGCCGCTTCCGCAGCATATCCGCCTTCGCGCCGATCACGTCGCCGCTGCATTGCCCGTGGGGCGAGAAGGCGCTGGGTGGATATCTGGGGCCGGACCGCGCGCTGTGGCGGCCCTATGACGCCTGCGCGCTGATCGAGGACGGCGCGCGGGTGCCGGAGATCCTGGTCGACCAGGGCGAGGCTGATGGGTTCCTGGCCGAGCAATTGAAGCCTGAATTGCTGGAAGCGGCATGCGCGGCGGCGGGCATTGGTCTGACGCTGCGGCGACAGCCGGGCTACGACCACAGCTACCATTTCATTTCGACCTTCATGGCCGATCACGTCGCCTGGGCGGCGGCGCGCCTGCGCTGACGCGCGCAACAAAGATGGGCGGCCCCGCGAAGGCGCCGCCCCAGTTTGCCGTTCGGAAACACTGCCCCGGGAGTGCGGGGCAGGCTCCATCTTAGAACTTAAAGCCCGCGGCCACGCCGTAGCGGCGCGGTTCGAGGGTGAAGATGTTGGTGAACAGGCCCGACGACTGGTCGGTCAGGTAGAGGCCCGTGGTGGCGTTGTTATCGAAGATGTTCTGGATGAACCCGCGAACGAACCAGCGATCGTCCACGCCGTTCAGCTGGATCTGGGCGTTCGCCTGCTCATAGCCTTCGATACGATTGATGCGCCCGTTGAAGATGTTGCCGTAGCTCTCGCCCGTGTAGGTAAGGTCGAAGCGCGGGACGAGCGACATGCCGTTCGAGAAGTCGAACGTCTTCTGCACGCCGGCCGAGAACTTCACGACCGGCGCCTGCGGCAGCGAATTGCCCTTGATGCTGACGCCGACGCCTTCCGAGACGCTGATTGTGGAGCCGGCGGGCAGCAGGCCGAGCACGGCCGGGTTCGCCGACTGGGCGGCCAGCACGTCGCAGAGGCTGAACGCGCCGGTCGCCGCGCCGACGTTCGCATCAGCCGGGAACGGCGTGGGCCCACGCAGGCCCAGCCCCGTGTTCACCGCGGTCACGAAGGCCTGGGCGACCGCCGCGTTGTTGCCACGGACGACGCAGTTGAAGGCGGCCTGAAGGTCCTTGATGATGACGGTGTTGGGGTTTCCGCCCGACACGTCTCGCTGGTTAATGAACGGATCGTCCGTCGTGACCTTCGTCTTCAGGTAGCTGGCACCGATGTTGATCGCCCAGTCCGGCGCTGGCCGGAAGAAGGCGTCCGCCTCGACGCCGTAGATGTCGGCATCGATATTGTCGTTGATCGACGAGCGGGCCACGATGCGGCTGAGCTGCAGGCCCTTGTACTTATAATAGAAGCCCGTGAGGTTCAGGGTGAAGCGGCCGTTGTCGAAGGTGTTCTTCGAGCCGATTTCGAAGGCGTTGATGATTTCCGGACGGAAGGAGTCCGGGATCACCAGGTTCGGCACCTGGACCGGCGGGTTGAAGCCGCCCGACTTGTAGCCGCGCGAGTAGGACGCGTAGATCAGATTGTCGTCGGTGATCTTGTAATCGACGACGGCGCGGCCGGTGAATTCGTCGAACGTACGGCGACGGATCGCGAACTGCTGAATCCCCGGCGTGACGGGGTCGGCATCATAACCTGCTGCGCCCGGCGCATCGAAGGCGCTGCCCGTCTGCGTGAAGGGAACCGGGAAGCTTGCCAGCGTTGAGCGCGAGCGGACGAACTTGCGGTCGTTGTTGTAGCGCAGGCCGAGCGTCAGCTTCAGCTTGTCGGTGAAGTCGAAATAGGTCTCACCGAAGATGCCGTAGGACTTCAGGCGGAACTCAGGCGTCGCGTTCCAGAAGTATGGCGTGGCGGAGAAGGACGGCGCGCGGCCCGCGCCCGCGGCCTGCACGGTGCCGAGAATGCCCGTCACGTAGTCAATGGCGAAGGCGTTGACGTAATAGTCGCCGTTGCGGACCTTGCCGTCGACATAGATGCCGCCGAGCAGGAAGTTGAACATGCCGTCGAAATCGGAGGTGATGATACCTTCGACCGACCAGTCCTTCGTCTTCTGGGTCGAGCGATCATAGGCGTTCGGAACGGGGCCGCAGTTGCTGAACCCGCCGTACACGCCGAGGCCGGTGCCGCGCGGTGCCGAGGTGCACAGATCACCGGTCGGGCCGTTCGGGAACAGCGCGCGCGCGATCGGCGCAAAGTAAGCCGCCGGGATCGGGCCGAGGCCATTCGCCGCCGCAAACGCCACGTTGTTGAGCGACGGCTGGATCAGCGAGCGATTGGCAACGCCAAGGTTATAGTCCTGCGAGGAATCGACCGACGTCTCGTGATAGAGGCCGGTCAACTGGAGGCGGACCGGACCGAAATTGTGATCGATCCGCGCCTGGAACGTCGTCTCGTCCGTCTTATAGGTGGGATTGAAAGCGGTGTAGACTTCGCGCGGATCGGGCAGGATCGGGTTGCCGGCATAGGCGTCCGGCCCGTACACGCTGCTGAGGCCGAGCGCCTGGCCGAGCACCGGGCTGCCGAACGCGATCGTCAGGAATTCGCGGCTGCCCAGCGTACCTGTGAAGCCCGAGTTGGTATTGGTGCGGCCGAAATCGCGGCGGTTGTTGAGACAGCCCAGGACGCCGGTCGGATCCGTCTGGCACAGCTGCTTCTGGATGCGCAGGCGGTTATCGTCTTCCTTGAAGTACGACGCGAGGATGTCGACGGTCGTATCGACCGACGGCTCCCAACGGATCGAGCCGCGCACCGAGTACATGTCGCGGCCATCGATCCGCGTGTCGTTGTACAGGTTCTTCGTATAGCCGTCGCGGTTGAGGTAGAAGCCGGCCAGGCGAACGGCCAGCGTTTCGCCAAGCGGCACGTTGATCATCGCCTTGGCGCGGATCGAATCGTAATTGCCATATTCGGCCTCGGCCGCGGCAGCGAAGCGATCCGTGCGCGGCTTGGCGGTGATGAAGTTCACCACGCCCGACGAGGCGCTGCGGCCGAAGAGCGTGCCTTGCGGGCCACGCAGCACTTCGACGCGCTCGAGATCGAAATACTCGGTTTCGAAGATGCGGGTGCCGAGCAGCGGGGAGCCATTGAGGTGGATCGCGGTCGCCGCGTCGCACGAGATGCCGACGCACAAGTCACCAACGCCGCGGATGGTGAAGCTGGACCCGGTGAAATTGCCCTTGGAGAAGGTGACGTTGGGAAGCGTCAGCTGCAGATCCGACGCATTGTCGATCTGCTGCGCTTCGAGGGCCGCGGCCGAGAATGCGGTGACCGCGATCGGCACTTCCTGCAGCGTCTGCGCCTGGCGCTGCGCGGTAACCACGATGTCCGCGCCATAGCCACCGGCATCCTGTGGGCTCGCCGAGGCACCTGTCGGCGCGGTATTCGTAGGTGCGGTATCCTGCGTTCCGGTCGCCGCCTGAGCGGCAGCATAGCTCGGCAACGTTGCGATCAGCGCGAGCGCGGTCGCGGCAAACAGATCCATCTTGCGCATTGGCATCCCCTCCTAGAGCCGCGCCGGCTTCTGCCGGTCTGCGGTAGTTCCACTGTGCGGTATGGAACGTAGCGCGCGAAATTTTCGCCCGTCAAATGAATTTGCGCGAGAAGCGTTCGGGGTGCACAGAGCAGTGACTGAAATGAAACAGTAGCGAAACCGAACCGATCCTGTCGGCGCGCGGGATCGCTTTGTAGAATAGAGGGTTTGTCTCGGAAATGACTGCAAACGGATCGCCCGAGGATGGGGACCTTATAGGCAGCGACGGAAAGATCGTCGTGCCCGATCACGTTGCCGATGCAATAAAGACGCTGATCAAATGGGCTGGCGACGATCCCGAGCGGGAGGGCCTGATCGACACGCCGAGGCGCGTGGCGCGGGCGTGGAAGGAATATTGTGCGGGGTACGCCGATGATCCGTCGCACCACCTGTCGAGAGTCTTCGAGGAAGTGGGCGGTTACGACGAGATCGTCCTGTTGAGGGACATTCCGTTCCAGTCGCACTGCGAGCATCACATGGCGCCGATCATCGGCCGGGCACACATCGCCTATCTGCCGAAGGACCATGTCGTGGGCATTTCGAAGCTGGCGCGCGTGCTGCACGCCTATGCGCGGCGGCTGCAGGTGCAGGAGCGGCTTACTGCGGAGGTCGCCGACTGCATCTGGAACGGCCTGAAGCCGCAGGGTGTCGCGGTGGTGATCGAGGCGAGCCATGCGTGCATGACGGCGCGCGGCGTGCGCACGCCGGGTGTCTCGATGGTCACCAGCCGGATGATGGGCGTGTTCCGCGATGACGAGCGCAGCCGCAGGGAAGTGCTGGCGCTGATGGATATGCAGGGCCGCGCGTGACGCGGGCCGGCAGCGACGGGACGGCTGGGCTGGACACTGTGATGGTTACCGGCGGCGCCAAGCGGCTCGGCGCGGCGATCGCGCGGGCCTGCGCGGCGGCCGGTGCGCTGGTCGTGGTGCACTACGGCACGTCGGCGGCTGAGGCGGAAGCGCTGGCCGCTGAGATCGGCGGCGTCGCCGTTGGAGGAGACCTGTCGCGGACCGACGAGATCGGTGCGCTGTTCGACCGCGCCATTGCCGCAGCGGAAGGCCCGATCAACGGGCTGGTCAATAGCGCCTCGCTGTTCGAGGAGGATCGGCCCGAGGCGATCGATCCGCAGCTTGCCGCGCGCCTCTATGCGATCAATTGCACGGCGCCCGCGATGCTGGGTGCCGCGCTCGCGGCCCAACCGGGGCTGGAGCAGGGTGCGATCGTCAACCTGCTCGATCAGAAGCTTGCCAATCCCAATCCCGATTTTTTCTCTTACAGCCTGACCAAGTACGCACTTGCCGGCGCGACCGAGATGATGGCGATGGCCTTTGCGCCGCGGGTACGGGTGAATGCCGTTGCGCCCGGCCTGACGCTGCCGAGCGGCGACCAGACCGAAGACGAATTCGATCGGGTCGCGCGCGAGAACCTGTTGCGGCGGCCTGTAGGGGCCGATCAGGTGGCGGCGGCGGTCGTCTACCTCCTCGGGGCGTCGAGCGTCACCGGCCAGACGATCCATGTTGATAGCGGCCAGCGCTTCCTGAAGCGGACCGGCGACGTGATGTTCGAGACGCGGCGGCCGGAGCGGCGCGATGGCTGATTATACCATCATCCTTGATCGCCTGGACGTGCCGATGCGGCTCGGCATCCATCCGCACGAGGCGAAACCGCAGCGTGTTCGCCTGTCGGTGGAGATGGCGGTCAGCTACGCGAGCTCGCCCACTGCCGATGCGATCGAGGAAGTGCTGGACTATGATTTTGTCCGCACGGGTATCCACGATCTGGCGCGTGGGTCCGGCTTTGCGTTGCAGGAGACGCTGGTCGAAGCGGTGGCCGCGCTTTGCCTCTCCGACGCGCGGGTGCGCCAGGTTCGGGTGCGATCGATGAAGCTCGACGTTTATCCAGACGCGCGGGTCGGTTGCGAGATCGTGCGCAGCCGCTGAGCCATCAGACATATTGCTCCGCCGCGCCGACGGTGACGAGCGTTACGCAGAGCAATGCGAGGAACAGCACGTTCCAGCGGCGCGAACGGACGATCATCAGAAGCGCGAACAGAATGAGCGCGAAGATCCCGCCTAGATCGTAGACCATCTCGGCCAGGCTGCTGGTGGCCTCCGCTTCGGATGCGGGCGCTGGATGAAGTTCGCTCAGCGCGATGATACCGATCCAGCTGCAGACATTCGCGGTGAGGAGGCCGCCGACCACCATCCGCTTCTGCCGGTCGTACCAATCGTCGAAGTCGGGCCATTCTTCCGGGGTGTCTGGGAATATGAGCGTGGCGGCGAGATAATAGATGCCGACCATCACCAGCACCGAGACCAACGTGATGTAATTGGCGTCGATCTGCTCGCGTGAGTACCAGGCGAGAAGCCAGAAGCTCGACAGGTCAAGCATCGCAACGCAGCCGAGCAATGGTGAAAGCCAGCCGATGCGGACGGCCGCCGTGCCGCGCTTCAACTTCAGCGCGCGGGAGAAGCCGCCGAGCACTTCGGAAATGGCGAGGCCGAGCAGCAGGCCGTAAACCGCAAAGACCAGCTCGAATGGGCTCATCGTCGGTGATCTTTCGCGGCGCCGGATGGCTGAGGGTCACGCGTAATGCTCAGCGTTGGGCCGCTAAGATTATCGCAATATCAAGCCGCGATTATTTGAAGGGCAGGGATCAGGATCAATATAGCGAACGCCTGAGTCAGCCCGGCGTATCTCGATATTGTGCCGATCTGAGGCGTTTCGGGGTCGGGCTGCGAGAATTATTTTCCAGTGACTGGAGGGCAGCGCCATGATGACGCTGCCTCCGATGGTTACGCGCGATTGGCGGCGCTAAGCACGGCGCGCACGCTGGCGGTGGCGACATCGGTATCGATGCCGACGCCCCATACGGTGCGGCCATCCGCGGTGCGGCACTCAACGTAGGCGGCCGCCTGGGCGCCGGCGCCGTGGCCGATCGCGTGCTCGGCATAGTCGACCACGTCGAGCGTCGGACCGGTCGATTCGGCGAGTGCAGCGATGACGCCTGAGATGAGGCCGTTGCCGCGGCCGGAGAGCGAGCGTTCCTCGCCGTCGATCGCGACGCGGCCGACGAAGCGGCGATCGCCAACGCTGCCCGTCTCGTCATAATCACGCAGCACGAAGCGATCCTTGTCGCCCGGCAGGTACGTGCGCTCGAATGCGCCCCAGATGTCGGCGGCGTTCAACTCGCGGCTCGTCTCGTCGGCCAGCGCCTGGACGTGGCGGCTGAAATCGGCCTGCAGGCGCTTGGGCAGCTTCAGCCCCTTGTCCTGCTCGATCACCCAGGCGACGCCGCCCTTGCCGGACTGCGAATTCACCCGGATCACCGCCTCATAGCTGCGGCCGACGTCGGCCGGGTCGATCGGCAGATAGGGGACTTCCCAGAAATCGTCGTTGCGCGCCTGCTGCGCGGCAAAGCCCTTCTTGATCGCGTCCTGGTGGCTGCCGGAAAAGGCAGTGAACACGAGGTCGCCGGCATAAGGCGTGCGCGGATGAACCGGGATGTTGGTGGCATATTCCACCGTCTTCACGATCCCGTCGATGTCGCTGAGGTCCAGCTTCGGATCGACGCCCTGGGTGTACATGTTCAATGCGACCGTCACCAGATCGCAATTGCCGGTGCGCTCGCCATTGCCGAGCAGACAGCCCTCGACGCGGTCGGCGCCGGCCATCAGCCCCAGCTCGGCCGCGGCGACGCCGGTGCCGCGATCATTATGGGTGTGGAGGCTGATCACCACCGCCTCTCGGTTCGGGATGTGGCGGCCGAAATATTCGATCTGGTCGGCGTAGACGTTGGGCGTCGCGCATTCGACCGTGGCGGGCAGGTTGAGGATGATCGGGCGCTCGGCCGTCGGCTGAAGCACGTCCATCACCGCGGCGCACACCTCGATGCTGAAATCCACTTCGGCGGTGGAGAAGGTCTCGGGGCTATATTCGAAATGCCAGTCGACGTTCGGCTGCTTGGCCGCTTCGTCACGCAGCACCTTCGCGCCCTCGATCGCGATCGCCTTCACTTCCTCGCGGCTCATGCCGAACACGATGCGGCGCCATGCCGGGCTGACCGCATTGTAGAGGTGGACGATCGCCGAATGCGCGCCCTGAAGGCTCTGGAAGCTGGTCTCGATCAGGTCGCGGCGCGACTGGGTCAGCACCTGGATCTTCACATCCTCCGGGATGCGATCCTGCTTGATCAAGCCGGAGATGAAATCGAATTCGGTCGCGCCGGCAGACGGGAAGCCGACCTCGATCTCCTTCAGGCCGACCTTCACCAGAAGATCGAAGAAGCGGGTCTTCTTTTCCGCATCCATCGGGTCGATCAGCGCCTGGTTGCCGTCGCGAAGGTCGGTCGACAGCCAGCGCGGGGCGCGGGTGATCACCTTCGACGGCCAGGTGCGGTCCGGCATGTTGATGGTCGGGAAGGGGCGGTACTTGGTCGATGGATCGCGCAGCATGGTTGGTCCGCTTCGCTGGAGGGGCGTCTTTTCGTCTCGTCTGGCCCTTAGGCGGATCGCGTGCCGCCCGCTGGGCGCACGTCGCTGGTCGCGCCTAAGGGCGCGTAAGTCGAAGGAGAAGAAGGGCACCCGTGCGGATCATCGACACGGCGGTTGCCGCATAATCGAGCGCATGTCCAGCCTTCAGGAATTTTGACGTTTACGTAAGAACTTGGCGGTTAGCGCTGGTCCGCGCCGGGGGGCGTGTTCAGCCAAGGGACCCAAGTTGCGCCAGCTTCTCTATATCAGCACTGCCTCCACCGGCGCGTCGATCGAGGTCGGGGCGATCCTCGCGACGTCGCAGCGCAACAATCGCCGCGACGGGGTCACCGGCCTGTTGTGGACCGACGGCTACCGCTTCCTCCAGGTTCTGGAAGGCGGCGACGCGGCGGTTCAGGGTGTGTTCGACCGGATCCGCGCTGATCCGCGCCACCGCGCGATCGTGGTGTTGCACGACAGGGCGATCGAGGCGCGCGAGTTCGGCGCCTGGGAGATGGCGCGCCGTGGGCCGACCGACACGGCCGACGATTTCGATGGGCGGATGAACCGGCACCTGGAATCGGCCTCCGCCTCCGTCCGCGGCACGTTCGAAGGGCTGATCGCCGCCCGAAGTGCCGCGTAACGGAGGGAGCGCCGCCGCTTACTTCTCGAACGCGGCGGTGATCTTCAGCTTCACCTCGTCCGACACCATTGGGATGCCGTAGCCGATGTTGAACTCACTGCGGCGGATCGCGGTGTTGGCGGTGAAGCCGACGGTTTCCTTGCCGCCCATCTGTGCCGGCATCTTGCCCGCGCCATAGAATTGCGCGTCCAGCGTTACCGGCTTGGTGACGCCGTTCAGCGTCAGATTGCCTTCGATCTTCGCATTCTGGCCGCTGGGCGTGACGCGAGTCGACACGAAGCGCGCCGGGGCGGGCGAGGCGCCGAAGAAGTCCGCCGACTTGCCGGCGTCAGCAGGCTTCAGCAGATGCTTGGTGAGCCCGGCGCTGGCAGTCGTGACTTCCGCCACCGGGATCGAGACTTCGACCTTGGACGCGCCGAGGTTCTTCGGATCGAGCGTCAGCGTGCCGGTGATGTTGCCGAACAGCCCGAAGTACGGCGTAAAGCCGAGGTGATCGACGGTCCATTCCACCAGAGTGTGTCCAGCGTCGGCGGTGTAGGTGCCCCCGGTGACCGCGGCAACGTTCTTGGAGCCGGGTGCCGCCATCGGCGCCTGCTGCGCGACGACGGCGCCGGTGAACAGGGCGGACAGAAGGAAAGCATGGGCGATGCGCATGTGAAGGACTCCCCGAGGTGATCGTTACGCGACAATCAACCACAACGCTTCGAACGCAGAAAGGTCCGCGTCCGAAACGATCGATTTCATCTATTCTGTGACGCCGACCACAAGATCGAACTTGATGCGCACCCAGGCGCCGATCATCGGGCGGCCGTTGACGCGCGGCGGGCGGACCAGGAACTGCCACGAGGCCTGGCGCAAGCCGCGCGCGATGCCGGAACCGGGGCTCTCGCCGATCTCGCGGCAATCCTCCACGTGATTGCGCTCAATTGTGCGGCAGGCAATCATGCCCCAGCCGGTCTGCGCGCGCTGCGGCAGATAGGTGACGAGCTCCGCGCGGGTCGGTTCGCGCACCCATTCCGCGTTGTAGAGCGTCTCGCCGTTCGGCCCGCCGCCACCGCCTCCGCCGCCCCCTGGTTCGGCGCGCGCGGTCTCCGTCCCAGCGCCGGGCTCCGCACTTGCCTTGGGGAAGCGGCCGATATTGGACGCGGCGAAGTCTGCGCGGGAGAGGTTGATCACGCCGGGCAGTTCGATCGGGGGTGGCGGCAGGGGCGGGGGAGGCGGCGCGGTGCGCTGCGGTTCCGAGCGGCGCGGCGTGGTTGCAGCCCGCGCTTCTTGGCGCTGGGCGGGAGCGGCCTTTGGCCCGGGCGGGGCGACATCAAAGGTGGATAGCGCGCGCCCGCTGCCTGGCGGGGGGAAGCTCATCGCGCCCATCCGCAGCAGGACGAGGATGAGCAATGCGGCGAGGCCGAGCGCGATGGCCGAGGACGCGAGCCGGCTGCGCCAGGACGGGCGGGCCAAATACGTCGCATGAGTGTGAGACGCGGGCCGCATCGAAGGCGCGCCTAGCCGTTCAGTGGCGCGCCGACAATTGCCGAAGGTGATGCAACGCGCCCGGGAAGCGACCGAGCCTCCCGGGCGCGGAAAGGATTAGTTCTTTTCCTTGTCGACCAGCTTGTTGGCGCCGATCCAAGGCATCATCGCGCGCAGGTTGCTGCCGACCTGTTCGATCGGATGGGCGGCGGCCGCCTTGCGCGCCGCCTTCAGTTCCGGCTGGCCGGCGCGGTTGTCGAGCACGAAGTTCTTGACGAAGCGGCCCGACTGGATGTCTGCGAGGACGCGCTTCATTTCCTTCTTCGTCTCGTCGGTGATGATCCGCGGGCCGGTGGTGATGTCGCCATATTCGGCGGTGTTGCTGATCGAATAGCGCATGTTAGCGATGCCGCCCTCGTACAGCAGATCGACGATCAGCTTGGTTTCGTGGAGACACTCGAAATACGCCATTTCGGGGGCGTAGCCGGCCTCGACCAGCGTCTCGAACCCGGCCTGGATCAGGTGGGTGATGCCGCCGCACAGCACGGCCTGCTCGCCGAACAGGTCGGTCTCGCACTCTTCCTTGAAGTTCGTCTCGATGATGCCCGAGCGGCCGCCGCCGACGCCGCTGGCGTATGCGAGCGCGATGTCGTGCGCGTTGCCGCTCGCGTCCTGATGGACCGCGATGAGGCAGGGGACGCCGCCGCCCTTCACATATTCGCTGCGCACCGTGTGGCCCGGGCCCTTGGGTGCGATCATGATGACGTCGATGTCTGCCGGCGCCTCGATCAGGCCGAAGTGGACGTTGAGGCCGTGCGCGAAGGCAAGCGCGCTGCCGGGCTTCATGTTGCCCTTCAGGTCATTCTCCCAGATCGCGGCCTGATGCTCGTCGGGAGCCAGGATCATAAGGATGTCGGCCCAGCCGGCCGCTTCCTTGTTGCTCAGGACCTTGAAGCCGGCTGCTTCGACCTTCTTCGCGGTCGGCGAGTCTTCACGAAGCGCGATGGCGACTTCCTTCACGCCGCTGTCGCGCAGGTTCTGGGCATGGGCGTGGCCCTGCGAACCATAGCCGACGATGGCGATCTTCTTGGAAGCGATCAGGTTCAGATCGGCGTCGCGATCGTAATAGACACGCATTGGTAGGTACTCCCTTTGAGTTCTGGGCATCCCGCCGGACCTATTTCAGCATCCATCGTGCAACATCGGCGGGGCCGAATGTGAAGAGACGGGCGCTGCGAGAGGTCCGGGAGGACGAAGCCTCTGATGAAACGTTATGCCGCGTCCTTGCCGCGGGCGATGGCGACGATGCCGGTGCGGGCGACCTCGATCAGGCCGACTTCGCCCATCAGCTCGACGAACTTGTCGATCTTCTCGATGCCGCCGGTCACTTCGAACACGAAGCTGGAGGTGGTCGCGTCGACCACCCGCGCGCGATAGACATCGGCAAGGCGGAGCGCCTCGATGCGGTGATCGCTGACGCCGCGCACCTTCACCAGCGCGAGCTCGCGCTCGACGTGCGCGCCCTCAGCGGTGAGATCGCGCACCTTGTGAACCGGCACCAGCCGATCGAGCTGCGCCACGATCTGCTCAAGCATCGGCTTGCTGGCCGACGTGACGATCGTGATGCGGCTGACGGCCTTGTCGGCGGTGATCTCACTCACCGTCAGGCTTTCGATATTATAGCCGCGCGCGGTGAACAGGCCGGCGATGCGCGCCAGGATGCCGGGCTCGTTGTCGACGATGACGGCGAGCGTATGCCGCTCGGCGGTTTCGGATTTGATGTGCACTGCTTCTTCCTTCTCCCCTCCCGCTTGGACCCCGTCAAAGCACTACTTTGATGGGAGCCCGATGGGAGGGGGCGGGGGAGGGATGTCTCGGGTGGTGAAGGTGCCTGCGGGGAGGACTTCCTGTGGCTCAGACCAGCGCCTTGGCCTCGTCGTCCATGGTGCCCGACACTTCGTTTGCCTGCAGGATCATGTCCGTATGGGCGGCGCCGCTCGGGATCATGGGGAAGCAGTTGGCGAGCTTCGCCACCATGCAATCCACCATCACCGGGCCGTCATGTGCGAGCATGTCTGCAATGCCCCGATCGAGCTGGTCGGGATGCTCGATGCGGATCCCCTTCCAGCCATAAGCCTCGGCAAGCTTCACGAAATCGGGCAGCGAATCCGAATAGCTTTCGGCGTAGCGGCTCTCATAGGTGAGTTCCTGCCACTGGCGGACCATCCCCATATATTCGTTGTTGAGGATGAAGATCTTCACCGGCAAACGGTATTGCGTCGCTGTCGCCAGTTCCTGGATGTTCATCTGGATCGAGGCCTCGCCGGCGATGTCGATGACGAGCGCGTTGGGATTGCCGAGCTGCGCACCGATCGCGGCCGGCAGGCCATAGCCCATCGTGCCGAGGCCGCCGGACGTCAGCCACTTGTTCGGCTTTTCGAACCCGAAATGCTGCGCAGCCCACATCTGATGCTGGCCGACCTCGGTGGTGATGATCGGATCGCGCGCATGGGTTGCCTCCCACAATGCGCGGATCGCGCGCTGCGGCATGATGACCTCATCGTCCTTCGGGAAGTTGAGGCACTGAACCGCGCGCCAGCCCTCGATGCGGCGCCACCATTCGCCCGTGTCGGGCTTCGGGTGCTGCCGCGCCTTCCAGATGCGGACCATGTCCTCCATCGCGTGGCCAGCATCCGCGACGATGCCGAGATCGATCCGCACCGTCTTGTTGATGCTCGACCGGTCGACGTCGATGTGCACCTTGCGGCTGTTGGGCGAGAAGGCATCGAGACGCCCGGTGACGCGGTCGTCAAACCGCGCCCCGATCGCGACGATCAGGTCCGCCTGGTTCATCGCCATGTTCGCCTCATAGGTGCCGTGCATGCCCAGCATGCCCAGGAACTGCGGCGAGGTGGCGGGGTAGGCGCCGAGGCCCATCAGCGTCGAGGTGACGGGCGCGCCGGTGATCCGCGCGAGCTCCTGGAGCAGCTGCGACGCGCCGGGCCCGGAGTTGATGACGCCGCCGCCGGTATAGAGGATCGGGCGCTCGGCCGCGGCGAGCATGTCGACGACCCGCTCGATCTCGCTGCGCTCTGCCTTCACCGCCGGACGGTACGTCTTGTGCTGGATCGGACCGGGCCTGGTGTAGCGCGCGGTCGCGACCTGGACGTCCTTCGGGATATCGACGACGACCGGGCCCGGGCGGCCAGAGGTGGCGATATGGAACGCCTCATGGATCACGTCGCCTAGGCGCGCGGGATCCTTCACCAGATAATTGTGCTTCGTACAGTGGCGCGTGATGCCGACGGTATCGGCCTCTTGGAAAGCGTCAGAGCCGATCAGCGTCGTCGGCACCTGACCGGTGATGACGACCATCGGGATCGAATCGAGCAGCGCATCGGTGATGCCCGTGACGGCGTTCGTCGCCCCGGGGCCGGAGGTGACGAGCACCACGCCCGGCTTGCCGGTGGAGCGGGCATAGCCTTCCGCCGCATGGGTCGCTGCCTGCTCGTGCCGTACCAGGATGTGGCGAATACGCTTCGAACGGAAGAGGGCGTCGTAAATCGGAAGGACGGCACCGCCAGGATAGCCGAAGATGACGTCCACGCCGAGATCGCACAGCGCCTCGACCAGGATGTCTGCTCCGCTCTTCTCAGTCACGTCCAATTCCCTTCTGTCGTTACAGGACGGTGTTTAGCCGTCCGCGGCAGGGCCGGCTACGGCACCAAAAATTACGTGTCAACGCCAAAGTTTGAAATAATATTCCAATCTTTGCATCGGCAACTCTGTAATACGTGGCCAACCACGCGGCGGCTGGTGCCGAAACCAGGTATATTGGCGCTTGGCGTAGCGCCGCGTGGCGGCGCGCGCCTGCTCCAACGCGGTGGCGCGATCGATCGCCCCCTCGAGCATGGTGGCGATCTCCGGCACCCCGATCGCGCGCCGGATCGGCGCGTCGGCCGGCACGTCACCGCGCGCGAGCAGCGCCTCGACTTCCTCGACCGCGCCGCCATCGAACATCTCCGCAAGCCGCGCATCGATCCGCTCGTTCAGCGTCTCGCGCTCCGGCAGCACGATGAGCGGTGACAGGTCGACCTGGTCGCCGATCCCGCCGGCGCGCGCATCCTGCCATGCGCTGAGCGGGCGCCCGGTCGACCGGATCACCTCAAGCGCGCGCGCGACGCGGCTGGTGTCGGCCGGCGCCAATCGCTGTGCCGCGGGCGGATCGGCGAGCGCCAGCGCGGCATGCGCCTCGGCAACCGGCATGGCGCGCACGTCCTCCCGGATCGCGGGATCGATCGGGGGCACAGGCGCGATCCCTTCGATGAGGGTACGGATGTAGAGCCCCGTGCCGCCGGTGAGGATCGGCAGTCGGCCTTCCGTGATGATGGCGCAGATTGCGGCGCGCGCATCGGCTGCCCAGCTGGCGGCGGAACAGGCGACCGCGCCATCGACATAGCCGTAGAGCCGGTGTTCGGCGCGGGCCTCGTCCGCCGCGCTCGGCCGCGCGCTGATCACCCGAAGATCACGGTAGACCTGGCTCGCGTCGGCGTTGACGATCACGCCATTCGTCCGCTCCGCCAGTTCGAGCGCCAGCGACGACTTGCCGCTGGCGGTCGGCCCTGCGATGAGCGCCAGCTTCGGAAAGGGACCAGTCTTGTTCACCGCAACGCTGATAGCAGCCGGGCGCTTGTCGCCCCAGACCTTGTCGGACGCGCGCGATCGGCTCGCCGCAACTGGGTGTGCGCCCACCACGACGGGCTGGCTCGACGAGGGGGACGCGGCAGACATCGTGTTCGGCTTCGCCCCGGATGTCGCGCGGCAGACGCTGGAAGGCACCTACGACGGCGTCGATGTCGTGGTGCAGCCGATGGCGGGGCGCGAGAAGCGCCTGCTGGTGGCCGACATGGACTCCACCATGATCACCGTCGAGTGTATCGACGAACTGGCGGACTATGCCGGGATCAAGCCGCAGATCGCAGCGATCACCGAAGCGGCGATGCGCGGCGAGCTGGATTTCGCGGCCGCTCTGGACGCGCGCGTGGCGCTGCTGAAGGATCTCGATGCCGGAGCGATCGATCGATGCCGGAACGAGCGGGTGCGGCTGATGCCGGGCGCCGTGACTCTGGTGCGCACCATGCGCGCTCGCGGCGCGACCGCGATCCTGGTGTCAGGCGGGTTCACCGCCTTTGCCGAGCCGGTCGCCGAGGAAATCGGCTTCCACCGCGCCATCGCCAACCGGCTGGAACTCGCCGACGGCCGGCTGACCGGCACCGTTGGCAAGCCGATCGTCGATTCCTCGACCAAGGAGCGCACCTTGCGCGAAGCGCGCGCCGAACTGCTGTTGGCGGACGATGCGACACTGGCGGTGGGCGACGGGGCGAACGACCTCGCCATGATCAACATCGCCGGCCTTGGCGTGGCATATCGCGCGAAGCCGATCGTGGCGCAGGCCGCAGCGGCGCGGATCGATCATAATGATCTGACCGCATTGCTCTGGGCGCAGGGCATTGCGCGCAAGGACTGGCTCGGCGCCTGATCAGGCACCGAGCGCATCCGGTCGCGATCAGCGATGAGCGCGCCTCGCCCTTCTTTCCTCCGCCTCGCCGCGTTCGCGGGCGGGGACTTCGCGTTCAATCTCTACTGGCAGAGCGTCATGCTCTACCTGCTGTTCTATTATACCGACGCGCTTCAGCTCGACATCGGGCTGGCCGCGACCGTCTATCTGGCGGCGTCGGTGTGGGACGGGGTGGTGAGCTTCCTGGTCGGGATCGCGGCCGACCGGCGCGGCTCCGCGCGGCGCTTTCGACTGGCGCTGACGATCGGGGCCGTGCCGCTGGGGCTGGCGTTTGCCATCGCGTACATGCCGCCGCCGGTGGCGGGCGTTACCGGGTTCGCCTTCATACTCGTCGGCCACATCCTGTTCCGTACCGCTTACGCGCTGGTCAACGTGCCCTATCTTGCCATGTCAGCGCGGGTGAGCGCCGACAGCGCGGACCGCTCGCTCGTCGCCGGTTTGCGAATGCTGGCGGGCACGGCGGCGGCAGTGGTGGTCGCAATGGGCACGGTGCCGATCGGTGGCTGGCTGAACGGCGCTGAGGGGCCGCGCGCGTTCCTCGACGCGGCGCTGCTGTTCGCGTTCATCGCCACCGTGATCCTGATCGCGGTGGGCGCCACCTTCCGCGACGCGGCGCCGCCCGCGCCGGTGGAGCGGCTTTCGGTTTCCGCCTGTGTCGCCAGCCTCGTGCGCAACCGCGCCTTCGTCACGCTAAGCGCGGCGATGATGGCGATGATCGTCGCCGCGACGATCCTCAACAAATCGGTGCTGTATTACTTCAAATATGTCGGCGGGGACGAAGCCGCCGGGCAATTGACGCTAGCCGCGATGATGACGGTGAGCGGGGCGGCGGTGCCGGTGTGGATGCTCGTCGCCCGGCACACGGGCTCGCGCGCCTTATGGTTTGTCGCCACCGGCCTGTGCGCGGTGCTGTTGGCGCTTTTCGCCGCGACTGACGTGGCGCGCGCCGGGCTGACGCAGGCGTTGCTCGTGGCGCTGCAGGCGTCGATCGTCGGACTGCATTTCGCTTTTTGGGCGCTGCTGCCGGACACGGTGGAATATGGCCAGCGTGTCACCGGCGTTCGCGTCGAAGGGACGGTCTTCGGCGTTGCTGCGCTGCTCCAGCGGATCGCGATCGGCATGGCGACGGCGATCCTCGGCTGGAGCTTCGAGGGGGCGGGCTACAGTCCCAATGTGGCGCAGAGCGAAGCCACGCTGGCGGGCATGCGCCTGTCGATCGCGCTGATCCCGCTCGCCTTCTTCTGCCTGTCGGCCTGGCTGATGTGGCTGAACCCGCTGTCGCGTGGCGCGCATGACCGGATCGTACGCGAGCTGGCGAACTAGCTTCTTGTCACCCCGGGAACGCGCCCGGGGTAACGATGTTCAGGTCAGGGGATCAGATCAGGCCTTCACCAGATCGAACGTGCCATGGACCCCGTCGGCCTGGGCGGAAGGTGCGATCCACAGATCAAAGGTGCCCGGCTCCACGGTCGGCTTCAGCTCCAGCCCGATAAACTCGAGGTCGGCGCGGCGCAGCGTGAACGTGACCTTTTCACTCGCACCCGGTGCCAGTGCGATCTTGCGGAACGCCTTCAGCTCACGCACCGGTCGCGTGACGCTGCCCACCCGGTCGCGGATGTAGAGCTGCACCACCTCTTCCGCCGCACGCTTGCCCGTGTTGGCGACGGTGGCGGAGACGGTGAGCGTGCCGTCCCACGACATCGACTGCGGCAGCTCAAGCCCGCGATACTCGATCACGCCATAGGTGAGGCCGTGGCCGAAGGGGTAAAGCGCGGTGTTGGTGGTCGTGCGATACCGCGCGCGATAGGGCTCGGTCAGGTTCGGCGCCGGCCGCCCGGTCGACTTGTGGTCGTAGTAATAAGGCGACTGCCCCGATTCATGCGGGAAGCTGACCGGCAGGCGGCCCGACGGGCTGTATGCTCCGAACAGGACGTCGGCGATGCCGTTGCCCGATTCCGAACCGAGAAACCAGGTGACGAGGATCGCCGGCGCGTCCTTGACGGCGCCCTCCAGTGCAAGCCCGCGGCCGTTCTTCAGCACCACGACGATCGGCTTGCCGGTCTTCGCCACGGCCTCGGCCAGCGCCTGTTGCGGTGCCGGCACGACGATCTCGGTGCGTGACTGTGCCTCGCCCGACATGTTCTCGGATTCGCCGATCGCGAGCAGCACGACGTCAGCGGCATTCGCGGCGGCGACGGCGGCCTCGATCCCGCCGGGCAGCGGCTCTTCCACCTTGGAGCCGAGCGTAACCGTCACGTTGCCCGCACCAGCGGCCGCGCGGACGCCTTCGGCGAGGTCGACAGCCTGGGCATTGTCGCCATAGACCACCCACGGACCGTTCAGGTCATGCTTGCCCTCCGCGAACGGGCCGATGATCGCGATCTTGCGGCCGGTGCGGGGCAGGGGCAGCAGATCGCCGTCGTTCTTCAACAGCACGATCGACTTGCGCGCAGCTTCTCGCGAAACGGCGAGATTCGCTTTGGTGCGGGTGCGCGCCTTTTCGCGCTTCGGATCGATGCGGCGGAACGGGTCATCGAACAGGCCGAGCGCGTGCTTCACGGCGAGCACCCGGCGGACGGAACGGTCGAGCCGCTCCTCCGGCACGTCGCCATCACGAACGAGCGCGGGGAGATGCAGGAAGTAATTGTTGCTCTGCATCGACATGTCGACGCCGGCGAGGAAGGCGATACGCGTCGCGTCACGCGAATCCTTGGCAAAGCCGTGCGCGATCATTTCCTCATCGCCGGTGTAGTCGCCCACGACGAAGCCCTTGAAGCCCCACTCGCCGCGCAGCAGCGTGTCGAGCAGCCACGGATTGCCGTGCGCCGGCACCCCCGAAATCTCGTTGAACGATGCCATCGCGGAAAGCGCGCCAGCATCGAACCCGGCCTTGTACGGCGGCAGATATACCTCGCGCAGCGTGCGCTCTGAAACGTCGACCGTGTTGTAGTCGAGGCCGCCTTCCGCCGCGCCATAAGCAGCGAAATGCTTGACGCAGGCCATCATCGCGTCGTTCGCCTTCAGGTCCCGCCCCTGGAAGCCGCGGACGCGCGCGGCGGCGAAGAGTTCACCCAGGCGCACGTCCTCGCCAGCGCCCTCCATCGTCCGGCCCCAGCGCTGGTCGCGAGCGACGTCCACCATCGGGAAGAACGTCCAGTCGATGCCGGCGCCCGCAGCTTCGGATGCGGCGACGCGCGCCGTCCGCTCGGCCAGGTCAGGCTCAAAGCTCGCCGCTTCGCCCACCGGCACAGGGAAGATCGTGCGATGGCCGTGAATCACGTCGGCCGCGAAGATCAGCGGGATCTTGAGGCGCGATTCGCGCATCACGGCGCTTTGCATCCGGCGCGCCATGGCGGCGCCATTGCCGTTGAACACGCCCGTCAGCTTGCCGGCGACCGCGTCTTCCAATTGGCCATCGAAGCTGGGGCCGGAGGACGGGGGGTTCAGGGTGGTCGCGACACCGCCACTCCACGCAGCGGCCATCAGATTGAGCTGGCCCGCCTTTTCCTCCAGCGTCATCTTCGCAATCAGCGCATCGACCGATGCCGGCACGTCCAGCTCGGCTGCCTGCAGCAGTGCTCGCGCCGGGCTTGCCGCCCAGGCCATGATCGCGCTTGCGCCAGCCAGTGCGGCACGCCGCGAGATGCGAAGATCAGACATAACCCTCCTTCTTCAGCCGTCGAACCAGGCGTCCGCGACCATGATAACGTTCTCAATAACTTGCGTCGCGGAATTGCCGTTGACGCCCCTGTAACCGGTTACGTAGACGGCGGGGCGAGTGAATTGCAATCGATAAAGAAGGGGGGAGAGCGATGGGGGAAGCAACGATCCGCGATGTCGCGCGCCGTGCGGCCGTGTCGGTTGCGTCGGTATCCCGCGCGCTGAATGGGCTGGCCAACGTTCATCCCGATACCCGCGCACGCGTTCTCTCCGCGGCTCAGGACCTTGGTTACGTGCCGCACGCCGGCGCCCGCAGCCTCAGCCTGGCGCGCACCCACGCAATCGGCGTCGTGCTTCCCGATCTGCACGGCGAGTTCTTCTCCGAAGTCGTGCGCGGCCTAGATCGTGAGGCCAGCGCCCATAGCTATCACCTGCTCTTGTCGAACATGCACGACGATGCGGGGCATGCCGGCCAGGCCCTGCGCGCGATGCGCGGGCGGGTCGACGGCCTTGTCGTGATGGCGCCGCACATCGATGACGCCGCGCTCGCCGCGATGCTGCCGCAGAGCCTGCCGACGGTAATGATCAACAGCGCTGGCGGCTCTGGTCGTCATTCGCTGCGCATCGATAATCGCACCGGCGCGCAGGCGATGGCGAATCATCTGGTGGCGCTTGGCCGGCGCAACATCGTCCATATCGCTGGGCCGGAGGGCAATACCGACGCGCAGGAGCGGCGGGAGGGGTTCCTTGCGGCGGTACCGGGCGACGTGACGGTGCGCGTGGAGACCGGTGACTTTACCGAAGCGTCGGGTGAGCGGGCCATCGCCGGGCTGATCGAAACAGGCGCCACTTTCGACGCGATCTTCGCCGGCAACGACATGATGGCGCTTGGCGCATTGCAGGCGCTGCGCGCCGCCGGCGTCGTAGTGCCGCAAGCCGTGGCGGTGGCCGGCTTCGATGACGTGCCGCTCGCCCGCTACCTCTCACTCACCACGATCCGCGTTCACATGGCGGAGATCGGTGCCCGCGCAGCGGCGCGGCTGATCGACGCACTCGACGGGCGTCCGTCAGACCCCTCCACCGAATTGATTCAGCCCGAACTGGTCGTCCGCGCCACCACGGCGGCACCTCAAGATATACGGAACAATCCATGAAGATCGGACGTCGAACTTTCCTGGCGCAAGGCGCGGCGGCTGGCGCGGCGACCATGGCTGCTGCCCCTGCGGCCCAGGCGCGCGCCGCTTCCCGGCCAACGCTGCCGGCCTTTTACGAAGATATCGAGCGGCGCACCTTCAACTGGTTCCGCAAGACGGTGAACCCCGCCAACGGCCTCGTGCCTGATCGCTGGCCGACACCTAGCTTCTCCAGCATCGCAGCGGTCGGCTCCGCGCTCACCGTCTGGCCGATCGGTGTCGAGCGCGGCTGGCTCTCGCGGCCAGAGGCGCGGGACCTGACGCTTGCTGCGCTGCGCTTCTTCGACAAGGCGCCCCAAGGTGATGCCCCGACCGACACCGCGGGCCATCGGGGCTTCTTCTACCACTTCCTCGATATGGAAACCGGGCTCCGGTACCGCGATAATGAGCTGTCGAGCGTGGACTCCACGCTATTGTTCCTCGGCATGCTCTTCGCTGCCGGCTGGTGGACCGGGAATGATCCCGCGGAGGCGGAAATCCGGCGGCTCGCCACCGATATCGTCGATCGTGCGGACTGGGCATGGTTCCAGAACGGCCGCCCCGTCGTGTCGATGGGCTGGCATCCGGGACGCGGTTTCCTCGATGCGGTGTGGCAGGGGTACAATGAGGGGATGATGACCGTCATCCTGGCGCTCGGTTCCGGCCGGCACCCGGTGAAGGACGGCGCGTGGGAAGCGTGGTGCGCGCCCTATCCCAGTTGCTGGCGGGGCGAGGGCGAGACGCGGCACCTCGCCTTCGCGCCGCTGTTCGGCCACCAGTACAGCCAGATGTGGATCGACTTTCGCGGCATCCGCGACGCAGCGATGCGCGAGGCGGGGTTCGATTACTTCGAGAACAGCCGCCGCGCGACCTATGCCAACCGCGCCTATTGCATCACCAACCCGCAGCAATGGGACGGCAACTCGGGCGACCTGTGGGGGCTCACGGCGTGCGACGGCCCCGGCAATTTCGAGCTGCCGTTCAAGGGGCGAACAGCGACGTTCTACGGCTATGCCGCGCGTGGGCCGCTTGGGCAGCCGGACGAACGGGACGACGGCACGATCGCGCCGACCGCCGCGCTTGGCAGCCTGCCGTTTGCGCCCGAGATCGTGGTGCCCGCCGCTCGCGCGCTGCTGAAGGTGCCGGGACTCTACCGGGAGTATGGCTTTGCCGATTCGTTCAACCCAAGCTTCCGCTACATCGACGCGAAGATCGAGACGGGCAGCGTCGATCCCAAGACCGGCTGGGTCGCGCGGGACTATCTGGGCATCGATCAGGGGCCGATCGTGATCATGGCGGCGAACTATCGCCATGATACGGTGTGGAAGGTGATGCGCCAGTCGCCGGTGATCCGGCGCGGGCTGGAGCGCGCCGGGTTCACGGGAGGATGGCTGGGATGAACGCGCCCGAGACGAAGATCCGCAAGATCACCATCGTCGGCGGTGGCACCGCGGGGTGGATGACCGCGGCGCTGCTATCGCAACTGTTCAATGACGGCGGATTCGACATCAAGCTGATCGAGTCGGACGAGATCGGCACGATCGGGGTGGGCGAGGCGACCATCCCCGCGATCCGCAACTATCACGCGCTGGCCGGACTGGATCAGGTGGCGATGATCCGGGCGACCCAGGCCACGTTCAAGCTGGGCATCGAGTTCGTTGACTGGCGCGCGCTGGGGCACAGCTACATCCATGGCTTCGGCAAGATCGGCCAGGATCTGCTCTGGCTGCACCCGCATCAGTTCTGGCTGAAATACGCCGCTCGCGGCCAGACCAAGCATTTCGATCATTACGCGCTGAATTGCCTCGCCGCGCGCCAAAACCGCTTCTGCCTGCCCGATCCGCGCAACCCCGGTTCGCCGCTCGCCGATCTTGACTACGCTTATCACTTCGACGCCTCGCTGTTCGCGCGGTTCCTGCGCGCCCATGCCGAGCAGCGCGGTGTCACCCGAATCGAGGGGCGGATCGTCTCGGCCGAGTTGCGGCCTGAGGATGGGCATGTCGATCACGTGCTGCTCAGCGACGGGCGCCGCGTGGACGGGGAGCTCTTCATCGACTGCTCCGGCATGCGCGCGCTGCTGCTCGGGCAGACGCTTGGCGTCGGCTATGAGGAATGGTCGCACTGGCTGCCTTGCGACCGCGCGCTCGCGGTGCCGTGCGAAAGCGTCGTGCCGCTGACGCCGTACACGCGATCGACCGCACGCGCCGCTGGCTGGCAGTGGCGGATCCCATTGCAGCACCGGATCGGCAACGGCCATGTCTATTCCAGCGCGCATATCAGCGACGATGAGGCAGCGGACGTGCTGCTCGCGAACCTTGACGGGCGAGCGCTCGCCGATCCGCGGCCGGTGCGCTTCACACCCGGCCGGCGCGACAAATCGTGGGAACGCAATGTCGTCGCGATCGGCCTGTCGAGCGGCTTTCTCGAGCCGCTGGAATCAACCAGCATCCACCTGATCCAGACCGCCATTCTGCGCCTCGTCGCGCTGTTTCCGGGTGCGGGCATCAATGCGGCCGACGTCGCCGAATATAATCGCCAGACTTCATTCGAATTCGAGGATGTGCGCGACTTCATCATCGCGCACTATAAGGTGACGGAGCGCGAGGACACACCGTTCTGGGCCTATGTCCGCAACATGGACATCCCGGATTCGCTCAGCGCGCGGCTTGAGCTGTTCCACACCTCCGCCCGCTTCTTTGGCCAGCAGAAGGCGGAGCTGTTCCGGGAGGAAAGCTGGGTTCAGGTGCTGCTGGGGCAGGGGCTGCAGGCGCAGCATGATCCGATGGTTGATCTCATCCCCGATGAGCAGGCACTCGGTTTCTTGCGTGATATCGAGGAGGTGATCGCAGATGTTGCGCAGGCGATGCCAGATCATGCCGCGTTCATCGCAAAGCACTGTCGCGCGCCGGCAACACCGCTAAACTGAATGTCGCGACTCGCTTGACAGCCCGTAAGTACTGGCGCTTGAGAGCCGCCCCGCGTGCAGCACTTGTTTCGCGCGGTGTGTAACCGGTTACAGGGATCGGTTGGGGAGGATTTCGGAAATGCGTTCTCATCTGCACTCGCGCTTGGGGCTGACGCTCGGCATCTCGCCGATCGCTGTCGCCGCATTGCTTGTTGCACCGCCGGCGCTTGCGCAGGCGGCGGCGTCGATCCGCGGCACGGTCGCGGGTGCGCCGGCCGGCACGGTCGTGACGGTGACTGACACCAACACCGGCCAGCGTGTTGCCGGCCGTACGGGGGCGAACGGCGTCTACGTCATCAGCGGGCTGCGTCCGGGCACGTACCGGGTCGAAGTGGAAGGCCGCCAGACGCAGAACGTGGTGCTGCCGGTCGGCCTCACCATCACCTATGACGTGCCGGCCGTCACGGCAGCGCAACCGGAGAATGGCGCGCCTTCCGGCGAGGCGGTCTCGGGGGCGGACATCGTCGTCACCGGCACGCGCCAGCAGGAAGTCCGCAGCGCCACGATTTCCACCAGCGTCAGCCAGACTCAGATCGAGAACCTGCCGCAGAACGACCGCAACTTCCTGAACTTCGCCGCGCTGGCGCCGGGCGTGAACGTGTCGCCCTCCGCCGGTGCGCGCCGCGTGCAGGCGGGTGCAACGAGCGCCGACAACATCAACGTGTTCATCGACGGCCTCAGCCTCAAGAACCCGGTCAATCACGGCGGCGTCGCGGGCCAGAACTTCTCGCTGGGCAATCCCTTCCCGCAGTCGGCCATCCAGGAGTTCAAGGTCGACACCCAGAACTTCAAGGCGGAATACGAACAGGCTGGCTCCGCCATCATCACCGCGGTGACCAAGACCGGCGGTACCGAATTCCACGGCGGCGCCTTCGGCGAGTGGCAGCCCAAGGCATTCATCGGCCGCCCCTATTTCGATCGCCCGGGCAAGGCGAACAACCCGAACGGCACCATTCCGAAGCCCGATTATAATCGCTGGCAATATGGCGCGGACCTCGGCGGCCCGATCATCAAGGACGTGCTTCACTTCTTCGCCGCCTTCGAGGCGACCGATCAGCGGCTCGCGTCCGACACGATCAACCTGCAGACCTCGCAGGGCGTGCCGGAGGCCATCGCGAGCCGCTACAACGGCAGCGCGCCCAAGGAGTTCAGCCAGCGGCTGTATTTCGGCAAGCTGACCTTCTTCGCAACCGACGTCGATACCGTAAACCTCAGCGCGTTCCTGCGCCGCGAGAGCAACCTCAGCGATTTCGGTGGCACTTCCGTGCCCGAGCACGGCCACTTCCTGGAGAGCAACAACGATCTCTACCAGTTCGAGTGGACGCGCCGCGGCGATAACGTCCTGAACGAATTCACCGTTGCCTATCAGAAGGTGTTCAACGGCACGCCGCGCGTGAGCCAGGGGCCGGAGATCATCCTCAGCGCCCCCGTCGCGCCGCCCGCGCTGTCGCCCAACTTCGATACGATAGCGGCGCTCGGTGCCAACGCGTTCGAACAATATGACCGCCAGCGCACGCTGACGATCAAGAACAACATCACCGTCACTGGCGACACGCACGTCATCAAGGGCGGCGTGCGCCTCGCGTTCAACAAGCTGTCGCGCGAAGAGGACAATCGTACCAACGGCACGTACTTCTTTAACGGGCCGACCTTCACGTCGTTCGACGCTTCGACGCCCTACGGTGCCTCGATCTCGACCATCCCGGTGCAGCCGGCGCGCACCAACAATACGCAGGTCGGGGTGTTCATCCAGGACGATTGGACGCCCGACGAGCATTGGACGATCAATGCCGGCATCCGCTGGGATTTCGAAACCGACGCGAAGAATGAAGACTTCGTCACGCCGGACAATATCGCCAACGCACTGCGCAATTATGCCGGCTGGAAGGCGGCCGGGATCAATCCTGAGGACTATATCAACAACGGCGATCGCCGCCGCCCGTACTGGAGGGCGTTCCAGCCGCGCGTCGGTGTTTCCTATGACGTCAACGGCGACCGTGATCTGATCCTGTTTGCTGGTGCCGGCCGTTACTACGATCGGCCGCTGTTCATCACCTCGGGCATCGAGACGCTGAAGGCACTTTACCAGTCGGTCTCGACGCTCAACTTCTGTGACGGCCCCGGCATCGCCAGCTGCGCGGACGTGCGCGCGCAGAACAACGGCCAGCTGCCGCGGACCTTTACCACCTGGAACCCGGCGCTGCGCGATGTCGACAACCTGCGTGCCGCTGCGATCGCGCAGGGGCAGGGCGGTGACGTCTGGCTGCTCAACAACAAGACGAAGCTGCCGTTCTCGGACCAGTTCAACGTCGGCATCCGCAAGCGCTTCGGCCAGGTGCAGACGTCGCTCTCGTTCAGCCACATCCGGGGGCACAACGTGTTCCAGTTCGTGCGCGGCAACCGCTATTCGAACGGCTGGTACACCCGCCTGCTGCAGCGGGATGCGGCCGGCAACGTGATCGGCTGCACCAACGGCGGCAACACCTGGATCCAGGATCAGATGCCGGACGTCGACTTCGCCGCCTGCCCGGCGACGCAGGGCGATCTGCCAGGCTTCAACGGCAAGTTGAACATCGGCCAGAACAACGGCAAGTCGGTGTACAACGCCGTCTATATCACGGCCGAGAAGCCCTATTCGGAAAGCTCCGGCTGGGGCTTCACCACCTCGCTGACGCTGCAGCGCCCGCGCACCAATGTGGCGCAGGAGCTTGGTTCGGACGAGTTCTTCAACGGGCCTGACCAGACCGCCTATGGCTGGCAATATGTGCCGGGGACGGAGAAGTATCGCTTCGTCGGCACCGGCATCGTTCGCCTGCCGCTGGACGTGAGGTTCTCCGGCACGCTGACGCTCGGCTAGGGCCCGGCGTTCGGCAACATCATCTTCGGCCTGCCGAACCAGCCGCAGGAGGCGTGCTGCTACGGCAATCTGGGTGGCCGCTTCTTCCCTAAGGAGACGTTCGCTTACGCCAACCTCGATCTTCGCCTGGCGAAGAACTTCGAACTGCCGTGGGGTCATGACTTCGAGGTGAGCTTTGCAGCGTTCAACGTGTTCGACACGGTGAACCGCAACTACACCGCCTGGGGTGCCGGCTCGGGCCAGAACCCGACGCTGGAGGAGAATGGCACCGTGGGCAACGCGCGCAGCTTCCAGGCCGGCGTCAAGTACCGGTTCTGATGCATGGGGCGGGGCAGGAACGGAGGATGACCCCGCACCTGCTCCGCATCGGTGCGGGCGCGCACCCGGTCGTCGTGGTCGACACCGCGACTGGCGCGCCTGACGCGGCGGTGGCGATCGCTGCCGCGCTTGCGCCCTTCCCACGAGGGCCGAACCCCAACTACCCGGGCGTTCGGCGAGTGATCGAGGAGGCCGACGCAGCAGCCTTTGGCTATGTCACCGGGCTGCTCGAGGCACTGGCGCCGTTCATTGCCGGCGGGTTCGACTGCGGGGGCTTCGATCTCCTGGAAGCCAGCTTCTCGATCGTCACCACGCCGCCCGCGGTGCTTCGGCCCGGTCAGCGCATGCCGCACTTCGACTCCACCGATCCGCGCTACCTCGCCGTGATGCACTATCTCGGCGATGTCGCCGGCAGCGGCACGGCTTTTTACCATCAGAGATCGACCGCGATCGAGGTTGTTACTGACGGCAATGCAGCCGCCTTCCTTGCGGATGCGCAACGTCATGCCCCCGCGTTCGAAGGCTATGTCTCCGGAAGCAATGCGGCCTTCGAGGAGATCGGCCGGGTGGACGGAAACCGCGACCGTGTCGTCATCTACCAGGGTGCGCTGCTCCATTCGGGGATCATTCCCGCCACCATGCCCCTCGATCCCGATCCACGCCGGGGCCGGCTGACCACCAACATCTTCGTCAGGACTCGCTAGTTCATGCGCATCGCTGCCGCCGCCGCGGCCCTGTTCGCTATTGCCCCGGCCGCCACTGCAGGTGCCGAGCCCGCCAGGCGAACGTACATCAACCCGATCGACCTCGATTATCGCTACAATTGGGAGCAGACGAGCGAAGGCATATCGTATCGCACCGGTGCCGACCCGGCGATCGTGCGCCACAAGGGCGCCTATTACATGGTCCAGACGCTGGCCGACGGGTACTGGCGCTCGACCGATCTGGTGAGGTGGACCTTCATCAAGCCCAGCATGTGGCCGATGCGCTCTATCGTCGCGCCCGCCGTGCTTTCCGATGATGAGCGGCTGTACATCATGCCCTCCCGCATGGAAGGCGGGGTAATCCTGGTCAGCGACACGCCGGAGACGGGGAAGCTCGACTATCTCACCCGCCGGTCACCCGAACTGCCCAACGCAGTGCGGCCGGGTGTCGAGGATTACATGAAGCCGGGTCAGATCGCGCCGGGGCCGTGGGATCCCGGCCTGTTCAAGGACGATGACGGCCGCTGGTATCTTTACTGGGGGTCATCCAACGTCTTCCCGCTCTACGGTATCGAACTCGATCCCAGGAACCGCCTGTCTTACGTCGGCAAGGCAACCGAGCTCTTCAAGCTCGATCCGGCCCGCCACGGCTGGGAGCGGTTCGGCCAGGATCATTCCGGCGGCCTGCCCGATGGCACCCCGATCAAGCCCTTCATGGAGGGCGCGTGGATGACGAAGGTGAACGGTCGCTACTACCTGCAATATGGCGCGCCCGGGACCGAGTATAACGTGTACGCCAACGGCACGTACGTGTCAGACAAGCCGCTCGGGCCCTTCACCTATCCGAACTGGAACCCGGTTGCCTACAAGCCCGGTGGATTCGTCGAGGGGGCCGGGCACGGCTCCACCTTCGACGATGCGCATGGCAATTGGTGGAATTCGGGCACGCCGTGGCTCGGCTACAATTGGACGTTCGAGCGGCGCATTGCGATCTTCCCGACCAAGTTCGAAGCGGACGGCCAAATGTGGTCGTCCACTCGCTTCGGCGATTTCCCGCACTGGGTGCCAAACGCGAAGGTCGATGATCCGGCCAGCCTGTTCACCGGCTGGATGCTCCTTTCTTATCGCAAACCCGTCACTGCTTCCTCGACCCTGCCGGGCTTCGGCGCGGCGACGGTGACGGACGAGAACCCGCGCACCTTCTGGGTGGCCACGGCGAACCGCGCGGGTGAGACGCTGACGCTGGATCTTGGCGCCGCAAAGACGGTGCGGGCGGTGCAGGTGAATTTCGCGGACTATCAGTCCCGCCGGTTCGGGGACGCACCGGACATCTACACCGAGTTCACCATCGAGGCATCGCCCGACGGCCGGAACTGGCAGAAGATCGCCGAAACAGAAGCACCGCGGCGCGATCGACCGAATGCCTATTTCGAGCTCGCCCGCCCGGTCACGACCCGGTTCATCCGCTACGTGCACGGCCATGTCGGTGCGGCTAACCTCGCCATTGCCGACATCCGCGTCTTCGGCAGCGCGAACGGGGAGCCGCCGGCCGCACCGGCAGGTGTCACTGCGCGCCGCGATGCCGATCAGCGCAACGCGCATATCAGCTGGCGCCCCGTCAAGGGGGCGACCGGCTACAACGTGCGCTGGGGCGTCAAACCGGATCGCCTGACCTTCACCTATCAGGTTTTCGCCGACGAGCCGGGCGCGGGCGCCAAGGAGATCCGTTCGCTGAACGTCGGCCAGTCCTATTGGGCGACCGTCGAGGCTTTCAACGAAAGCGGGGTTTCGCCTATCGCTCCTGTAACAATGATTCGCTGAACAGGAGAGTGAGAGATGCGGCCGATCCCCAAGATAGAGTCGCGTCTCGATGGTTCAGGAGCGATCGTAACCGGTGCGGCGAGCGGCATGGGGCGCGCAACCGCCATCCTGCTCGCACGCGCCGGCGCGCAGGTCGCCGTCACCGACGTCAGCCAGGAGGCGGCGCAAGCGGTGGCGGATGAGATCGCGGGCGAGGGGCTGTCCGCCCGTGCCTGGGCGCTCGACGTCGCCGATCACGCGGCGATCAACCGCGTCGCGCAAGAGGCGGCGGAGGCGTTCGGCGACATCTCCGTCATCGTCAACAACGCCGGCATCTCCGCCAATCTGCCGATCGACGATGCTGGTTACGACGCGCAATGGGACCGGCATCTTGCGATCCTGCTCACCTCGCACCAGCGGCTGATCCGTGCGGCGTTGCCGCACCTGCGCCGTTCGAAGGCTCCGCGCATCGTCAACATCGCCTCGACCGAGGGGCTGGGCGCGACAGCTGGCTTCAGCGCCTATTCGGCGGCCAAGGCGGGGGTGATCGGCCTCACCCGCAGCCTGGCGGTGGAGCTCGGCAAGTCGAGCATCACGGTCAATTGCATCTGCCCCGGTCCAATCGAGACGGGGATGACGCAGGGCATCCCGGATGAGGCGAAGCAGACCTATGCCGCCCGCCGCACGGCGCTCCGCCGCTACGGCCTGCCGGAGGAGGTGGCCTTCATGACGGTCAGCCTGTGCGCACCTGCCGCGAGCTTCGTCACTGGTGCGATCATCCCGGTCGACGGCGGGCTGATGGCCCGCAATGCCTGACGGGAGCGGGGCACCGGCTTACTGAGCGGCGGCCTTCGATGCCTGTTCCACCCGGTCGCGCGCGGCGAGCATTAGCGTCGAGCTTGCCTTGGCGAGAACCTTGCCGTTCGTATCGAGCAGGCGGCCCTCGAAGAAGCAGGTGCTTCGTCCGCGCCGCTCGACCCAGCCTTCGGCCACGACCAGCCCGGGGCGCGCGGGCGCGAAGAAGCTGACCTTCAGTTCCAGCGACATCGGCACCACGTCGGGCCCGCTCATCGCGATCGCCGCATGAGCCATCGCCGCATCGATCCAGCCAGTGACGAACCCGCCCTGAACGACGCCGCCGGAATGGCACATGTGCGTGCCGGCGCGATACTCCAGCACGGCGCGGCCGGCGGAATCCATTTCGACGATGCGTTCAAGCCCTAGGGTTCGGCTCAGTTCGTGGGCTGCCGGATCGCTGTCACTCATTCGCCTCTCCTTGTTCTGAAAGGCGACAGTGTCGCGCGCCGCGGGCGGCCGCAAGCGCGCAGTCCGGATCAGGCCGCGAGCGTCAGCTGGTCGCGGCCCGACCTTTTGGCTTGATAGAGGGCACGGTCTGCGGCTCGCAGCACTTCGCTCACCGAATTGCCCTCCGCATAGCGGGTGACGCCGCCGCTCACGGTAACCGCGACGATCTGGTCGTCGATGCGCAGCCGTGCTTCACCGATCGCACGCCGCAGGCGATCGCAGACGAGGCGCGCCTGCTCAATCGTTGCCTCCGGCAACACCACGGCGAATTCCTCACCACCCAATCGCGCGACGATATCCTGATCACGCACGCTGGACCGGGCAATCGACGCAAACCGGCGAAGCACATCGTCGCCAACCGCGTGCCCGAACGTGTCGTTGACCTGCTTGAAATGATCGAGGTCGAACAAGGCGACGCATCCGCCAGCACCCGAGGCGAGCCGCGCGCCAAGCTCCTCGTCCAGGCCACGGCGGTTCATGATGCCTGTCAGTGGATCGGTGAGCGCGGCACGGGCCAGCCGTTCCTCGTGGGCGCGCCGGTGAGTGACGTCCCGGATTGCGCTGACCACCCCCGCGACGCCGCCCTCGTCATCGATCACGGCGCGGCTGTGCGTTTCGAACCAGCGGACCTCCCCGTCCGGCGAGAGAGCACGGTATTCGCTGATCGTGGTTCCTTCCTGCTCCTCGATCGTACGACGGAACGACGCCATCGCCCGCACGGCGTCGTCAGGGTGGAGGAGGATGGTGAATGGCCGTCCGATGAGATCAGCCGGTTCCTGGCCGAAGATCTGGCGGATCGAGGAGGATACGAAGCGAAGGCGCCCTTCGGAATCGGCGTTCAGCACGATATCAGTCGAATGCTCGGTGATCAGGCGATATCGCGCCTCGCTTTCGCGCAGGCGGCGGAACAGATCGGCCCGCCGTTCCAGTTCAGCGTTGGCCGGCAGCACCGTCAGCATCGCACAGGCGACATAGAGCTGGAGGAACAGCACTCGGGTACCAACCGGCGCGTTCATCAGCGCGATCGGGCCATGGCCCTGCATCGTCAGCCACCCGCCGATGATGGCGAGAATGAGGATCGACAGCGCCGTGGAGACCGGCCCACCCCGAAACGTCGCGAGGATGATCGGGAGCATCGGGAGGTAGAGCAGCGGGAACTCGTCCTGGGTGAAGGTCGCGAGCGTCACGACGGTGACAAACACCAGCAGGCCGCACAACTCGATCACCTTTGCGCTGCCCATGCGGGCGATCAGCCGCCGTGCTTCGCCGCGCATCACCATCATTGCCATCGGCATGAAGGCCAACGTGCCGAGTGCATGGCCCGTGAACCAGTGCAGCGCGGGGGTGGAGAACGAGCTGCCGAGGATCAGCGCGCTCGACGTGCCAGCCATGATCGCTCCTGCGAGAGGGGCCGCAAGGCCGCCGGACAGGACGAAGACGACGAGATTGCGGTGCGCGCCCAGAGAGGAGCGGCGCGCCGCAAAACGATGCATCAGCAATGCCCCGATGATGCTCTCGCCCATGTTCGCGATGCCGAGCGGCACTGCCATCGCCGGGCCAAGCCCGATCGTGGCGGTCACGACCGCATTGGCGACGAAGCAGACCGCGATCGGAAGTGGCCAGTTACGTCGTGACAGCGTGATCAATCGCGCCGTCAGGATCGCATTGGCGATCCAGAGGAACGCGACGCCGCCGTCGAAACGGGTAAGTCCAACCGTTCCCGCGACGGCAATAAAGTACGCGATGCCAAGTCCAGCCGTAGCGGCTGCCCTCCGTTCACGTCCCTTCACCATCCCCCCGTGCTAGCGCGCGGGAGTAAATATCACGTTTCCAAGAGAAAAACTTACATGTTTCCGGGCCCGTTCGCGTCGAGCTCCTGAAGCCAGATCTTCGCGGTGCCGTCCGACGGCGCACGCCAGTCTCCGCGTGGGGAGACCGCACCGCCCGCCGACACCTTTGGCGAGTTAGGCAAGGTCGAGCGCTTGAACTGGCTCAACTGGAAGAAGCGGAAGAGGAACTTCTCCAACCAGTGCTTGATCGTGGTAAGCTCGTAGGCGGTTCGACCTTCCTCCGGATAGCCGATCGGCCAGCGACCGGCCTCGGCATCGCGCCACGCATGCCAGGCGAGGAAAGCGATCTTCGACGGCGCAAGGCCGTGGCGAAGCACGTAGTGCGCGAAGAAGTCATTCAGCGGATAGGGCCCAATCTTGCTCTCGGTGCTTTGCAGCGCGCCGCTTGCATCCGCCGGCACCAGTTCGGGCGAAATCTCGGTGGAGAGGATCGCGTCCAGCACGGCGTCCGTCTCGCGGTCATATTGATCCGTCGCAATGCACCAGCGGATCAGGAACTGGATCAGCGTCTTTGGTACGCCCGCGTTCACACCGTAGTGGCTCATGTGATCGCCGACGCCGAAGGTGCACCAGCCAAGCGCGAGCTCGCTGAGGTCACCCGTGCCGACGACGAAGCCGTTTCGCTGGTTGGCGATGCGGAACAGATAGTCGGTGCGCAGGCCTGCCTGCACGTTCTCGAACGTGATGTCGTACACCGGCTCGCCCTTGGCGAACGGGTGCCCAAGTCCTTCCAGCAGGGTGCGCGCCGCCGGGCGGATGTCGATTTCCTCCGGCGTGACGCCGAGCGCGCGCATCAGCTTCCAGGCGTTGCCCTTTGTCCCTTCGCTCGTCGCGAAGCCGGGCATCGTGATGCCGAGGATGTCGGATCGCGGCCGGCCGAGGCGGTCGAGCGCCTTGGCCGCGACGATCAACGCGTGGGTCGAATCAAGCCCGCCCGACACGCCGATCACCAGCTTCTCGACGCCGGTCGATTGCACGCGCTTCAGCAGGCCTTCGACCTGGATGTTAAACGCTTCGTAGCAATCCTCGTCAAGCCGCTCAGGCGTGTCCGGCACGAAGGGGAAGCGTCGGATCGCGCGTCTCAGCCCGACATCCGCGAAGTCGGGCTGATGCTCGAAATGCACCCGACGGAACCTGGTCTCGGGGTGCCCGGCGAAGGTCGCCGCATCGCCGAAGGTGCCGACACGGAGCCGCTCCTGCGTCAGCCGCTCGCAATCTACGTCAGCGATCACCAACTCAGGGTCCAGCGCGAAGCGGGTCGATTCCGCCAGTAGCTCGCCCAGCTCATGCACCGTTCCCTGGCCGTCCCAGGCCAGGTCGGTCGTGCTCTCGCCCGGGCCGGCTGCGGAATAGACGTAGGCGCACACCGCGCGTGCCGACTGCGCGCTCGACAGCATCGTCCGCTCGCGCGACTTGCCGATCACCACGTTCGACGCGGAGAGGTTGCAACAGACCAGCGCCCCGGCCAGCGCTCCCATGGTCGATGGCGGGGTGGGGGACCAGTAATCTTCACAGATCTCGGCGTGGAAGATGAAGTGCGGCAGGTCCCGCGCGGCAAAGACCAGGTCGGTCCCAAACGGAACCGTTTCCTCACCGATCTCGATGCTGAGCCCCGTGAGGCCAGCACCGCTTGAGAACCAGCGCTTCTCATAATACTCACGGTAATTGGGCAGGAAGGTCTTCGGCACGACGCCCAGGATCCGGCCCCGTCCGATCACGACCGCGCAATTATACAGCCGCCCGTTGCGGAGCAGCGCCGCGCCAACGACCAGCACAGGACGAAGGTCGCTGGTCGCGGCGGCTACCGCACGAAGAGCATCCACCGTCGCGCTCTGCTGCGCCGATTGCAGGTGCAGATCGTCGATCGCATAGGACGTGATGTTGAGTTCGGGGAAGACCACCAGGTCGACCGCTTCCTCGTGGGCGCGGCGGGCAAGCGCAATCGTCGCCTCGGCATTGGCGATCGTGTCGCCAACGCTCGCCATTGGGGTGGCCGCGGCGACGCGAAGCATGCGGTGATGGTGGATCGAGCCGAAACGTGCGTTCATTCTGCGGTCGTTACCTTATCTTGCCCGTGCTGTGCCACCGCTCCCGCCTTGCCACGTCGAATGATCGCGGTAGGCAGGTGGTGCCGCCGAGACGCCAACGAACGGGCGGCGCTTAAGTGTCGGAGAGAAAGATGAGATTGCTGGCGCCGCTCGCATTGACGTTGAGCGGATTGACGATCGCGGCTCCCGCAGCGGCGCAGGACGATCTGTCGAACAAGGCGACCGCCAATGTCGTCGCCAAGGCCGCGTCCCCCAACGGCCGGATTACCGTGACGGTCAGCCTGGATGGGGAAGGCCGGGCAAGCTACGCCGTCCAGCGGGACGGCAAGCCGCTGCTGAACGACAGCCGCCTCGGCTTCCTCTTCACCGACGCGCCAAAAATCGACCGGGCGATGACGCTTGCGGGCACCGCGACGGATACGGTCGACACCACATGGCGCCAGCCGTGGGGCGAATGGGCGACGATCCGCGATCATCACAACGAACTCACCGTCCGGCTGCGCGAGGCGAAGAACCTGCGCCGCGAGATCGGCGTCACCTTCCGCCTGTTCGATGACGGGGTCGGCTTCCGCTACACCCTGCCGCAGCAACCGAACATGCGCCGCGTCAACATCGCGGGCGAGCTGACCGAGTTCGCCTTTGCGGAGGGCGGGACGGCCTGGTGGAAGCCGGCGTATCTCTGGAACCGCGAGGAATATCTCTACAAGAAAACGCCGCTGGATGGTGTCGGCACCGCGCAGACGGTGATGACGGTGAAGCTCGACAGCGGCACGCATGTCGCGATCCACGAGGCGGCCCTGATCGATTATGCCGGCATGAATCTGCGGCGCAGCGACCGGCCAAATGCCTTCATCGCTGATCTGACACCTGGCTCGGGCGCACCATCCGTCTCGCGCGATGCCGGCTTCTCGACGCCGTGGCGGACGATCGCCATCGCCGATGACGCGCCCGGCCTCTATTATGCCAGCCGCATCGGCCTCAACCTCAACGAGCCGAACAAGCTGGGCGACGTATCCTGGGTCAAACCGGGCAAGTTCGCGGGCGTCTGGTGGAACATGATCACCGGCCATTGGACCTGGGCACGCGGGCCCAAGCACGGGGCCACGACAGCGAACGTGAAGCGCTACATCGATTTCGCGGCGGCCAACAATATCCCGGGCGTGCTGGTGGAGGGCTGGAACGTCGGCTGGGACGGTGACTGGTTCGGCAACGGCAAGGACATGCAGTTCGACCAGCCGACCGAGGACTTCGATGCTGCCGAGCTGCAGCGCTACGCCGCCGCCAAAGGCGTGTACCTGATCGGCCATAACGAGACCGGCGGCTCGGCGAGCCATTACGACGGCCAGCTCGAACGCGCCTTCGCTTATGCTCAAGCGCACGGCATTCCGGCGGTGAAGACTGGCTATGTCACCGATGCCGGCGAGGCGGAGCGGATCGATCCCGATGGCTCGCAGCATCGCGAGTGGCACGAAGGTCAGTGGATGGTGAACCACTACCTGCGCGTCGTCACCACCGCGGCCAAGTACAAGGTGTCGATCGACACGCATGAGCCGGTGAAGGACACCGGGCTTCGCCGCACCTATCCGAACTGGATCTCGCGCGAAGGTGGCCGCGGCATGGAATATATGAGCTGGGAGGCGAAGAACCCGCCGGAGCATGAGGCGAACCTGGTTTTCACCCAGCTGCTAGGCGGGCCGATGGATTTCACCCCCGGCATCGTCAGCCTGAAGGGGTCGAACGACAGCGACATTCCCTCGACGCTCGCCAAGCAGCTTGCCAATTGCGTCGTGATCTATTCGCCCGTCGTGATGGTCGCCGACACGCCGGAGGCATACGCCCGCTACCCCGAAACGCTGCCCTTCATCCGCGCCGTGCCGACCGACTGGAGCGATACGCGCATCCTGAACGGTGAGGTCGGCGATTATGTCACCGTCGCGCGCAAGGCGAAGGCATCGGACGACTGGTTCCTCGGCGCCGTGGGGGACGAGCAGGCGCGCAGCACAACCGTCACGCTCGATTTCCTCGATCAGGGCCGCACCTATACCGCGGCGATCTTCCGCGATGGTCCGGGCGCGGACTTCCGCACCAAATCGCGCCACTCGATGACCGTCGAACGCCGCGAGGTACGCAAGGGTGACCGCTTGAGGATCGAACTTGCGCCGGGCGGCGGACAGGCGATCCACTTCATCGCATCCGATCCGGCGAAGCGCCGCCGGTGATGGTGCACCGCGCCTAGCCGAATCGCACGATGCCGCCTACGACGCCGGGGAATAGTCAAGCACGAAGAGGGGAACACATGACGCCTGCCGAGATGACCGCCAAGATCGCCGACGGCGAAGGGTTCATCGCTGCGCTCGACCAGTCGGGCGGATCCACCCCCAAGGCACTGAAGGGCTATGGGATCGAGGAAGGCGCGTGGTCGAACGATGAAGAGATGTTCGGCCTCATCCACCAGATGCGCAGCCGCATCATTACCTCGCCCGCCTTCACCGGCGACAAGGTGATCGGCGCGATCCTGTTCGAGCGCACCATGGATGGTGAGGCCGGTGGCAAGCCCGTCCCGCAGGCGCTGCAGGACCGCGGCGTCGTGCCGTTCCTGAAGATCGACAAGGGCCTGGAGGACGAGGCGAACGGCGTGCAGCTGATGAAGCCGATGCCCGGCCTCGACGCTTTGCTCGATCGTGCTGCCAAGCTCGGCATCTTCGGCACCAAGGAACGCTCGGTCATCAACCTCGCCAACCGCGAGGGCATCGCTGCCGTAGTGGCACAACAGTTCGAAGTGGCGCAGCAGGTGCTCAGCCACGGCCTCGTGCCGATCATCGAGCCCGAGGTGAACATCAAGAGCCCGGAGCGCGCTGAAGCAGATGCGATCCTGCTCGACGAGCTTACCAAGGCGCTCGATTCGATGCCGGGCACCGACAAGGTGATGCTGAAGCTTTCGCTGCCGACAAAGCCGGATCTGTTCCTCCCGCTGGTCGAGCATCCGCGCGTACTTCGCGTCGTCGCTTTGTCGGGCGGGTTCAAGCGCCCAGAGGCCTGCGTCGAGCTCGCGAAGAACCATGGCGTGATCGCAAGCTTCAGCCGCGCGCTGCTCGAAGACCTGCGTTACGGCATGACCGACGCGGAGTTCAACGAATCGCTCGGGTCGGCAATCGACGAGATCTGGGCAGCGTCGGCCCGCAAGACACCGGCCGTAGCCGCGGCCTGATCCGATGGTCGAGCGCAAGGGAGACCCCGATGCGCTCTGGACGGCGGTCGATGAATACATCGTCGACCGCCTGATCCCCGACGATCATCCTGCCACGCGCGCGGCGAATGCCGCGGCAGGCCTGCCGGACATCGACGTGTCGGTGCCACAGGGGAAATTCCTCCATCTGCTCGCCCGCGCGATCGGCGCTCGTCGCGTACTCGAAGTGGGCACGCTCGGCGGGTATTCCACCATCTGGCTGGCTCGTGCGGCGGGTGAGGGCGGCGGCGTCATCTCCCTGGAGATCGATCCGCATCACGCCGCGGTCGCCGTCGGGAACCTGCAGCGCGCAGGCGTCGCAGAGCGCGTGTCGGTGCTCGTCGGCGATGCCGTGGAGACCCTGCAAGGGCTGGAAGGCCCGTTCGACCTCGTCTTCATCGATGCCGACAAGCCGTCGAACGTCGCCTATCTGACCGCTGCGCTTCGCCTCTCCCGCCCCGGCACGGTGATCATCGTCGACAACGTCGTGCGCGAAGGTGACGTGCTGGACGCCGCCAGCGACGATCCGCGCGTCATCGGCACGCGCGCCTTGTTCGATGCCGTCGCTGCCGAACCGCGGCTCAGCGCCACGGCGATACAGACGGTGGGCGGAAAGAAGTGGGACGGCTTTCTGATCGCGCTGGTCGACTGATCAGGGGCTAGCCGCTCGGGGCGGCTGGAGCGGGTAACGGGAATCGAACCCGTGTATTCAGCTTGGAAGGCTGCTGCACTACCATTGTGCTATACCCGCGCGCCGCATCGAGCATGTGCGCACTGCCACGACCGATCGGTGGCGGTCAACTGCCCATCGAAGGGGAATTGTCGTTGGTGGAGCCGATCCGATCCGTGCCGATCGTATGGTGAGGGGAGGAGACGCCCGCTTATTGCGGGGCATTCCGATGGGGCTGATCGTCGCGAGAGCAGCCGTCTGATCGGCCACGTGCGTTCGATCGTGCCCTCGTCATCATCGCTGTCGGAAACCGGCAGGCACCTCGTCACCGGCGCCGCGGTAAGTTGGTGGAAGGGACTGGATTCGAACCAGTGTACACTTGCGTGGGCAGATTTACAGTCTGCTGCCTTTAACCACTCGGCCACCCTTCCACCGGGCCGCTCGTCAAAGCGAGGGCGCCCAATGCCGAAGCCGATGCGCCCTGTCAACGCACCTGTCGCATCTTCTCATCACGGTTGCGCCTCGCAGGGGCACGCAATAGCAACGGCGCCCTGAAACCTAAGGGGATTACGTCGTTGATGCGCCACCTTCTTCTCGCCACGGCCATGATCGCGGCGCCTGCCGTCGCGCAGGATCGTGCCGCGACCGCGCGAATCATGGATGAGGGGCTGGCGCATTCGCAGGTGATGACCACCGCCCAGCACCTGACCGACGTGATCGGCCCGCGCCTCACGAATTCGCCGCAGATGCGTGCCGCGGAAGCGTGGACGCAGGCGAAGTTCGCCGAATGGGGGCTGAAGAACGTCCGCAAGGAAGGTTTCGATTTCGGCCGCGGCTGGTGGATCGAGGGCTCCAGCGTGCGGATGGTCACGCCGCGCCCGATCCAGCTCACCGCCATTCCGATTGCCTGGACGCCGCCGACGCAGGGAACATTGTCGGCGCCGATCGTGGTTGCACCGATGAAGACGGCCCGCGATTTCGCGCGGTATCGCGGGCAGCTGGCTGGCAAGATCGTGCTCGTGTCGCCGCCGGGAACGGGGTCGGAAAGCACCCGCCCGCCGTTCCGCCGTTACACCGACGAGGAACTGGGCAAGCTCGGCGAGTACAAGTTCCCGCGCCATGATCCTGCCGCCGACGCGAAGGAACTGCGCGAGGCCGATTTCGAGAAGCAGCGCGACGCCTTCCTGAAGGCGGAAGGGGCGCTTGCTTATGCCACCATCTCGTATCGCGATGGCAAGCTCGTCCACGGCGAAGGCTATATGTTCGAAGCCGGCAAGTCGCCGTCGCTGCCGGGCGTCGAGATCGCGGCGGAGGATTACCGCCGCCTCGCACGCCTCGCCAAGACCGGCGCTGCGCCAACGCTCGAGATCGTCAGCAACGTCCGCTACGACGATAGCGATACTCAGGCGTACAACATCTTCGCCGAGATCCCCGGCACCGATCCAAAGGCGGGCTATGTGATGGCCGGGGCGCATTTCGACAGCTGGGTCGCCGGGGACGGCGCGAGCGACAATGCGGCGGGCACGGCCGTCATCATGGAGGCGGCGCGCATCCTCTCGAAGCTGGGCGTGCGGCCGAAGCGCACCATCCGCTTCGCATTATGGAACGGCGAGGAGCAGGCATTGCTCGGCAGCCTGGCGTGGGTCGAGAAGAACCTTGCGACGCGCGGCGGCCCGAACGACCCGCCACTGGTCGGCGAGCGGCGGTACTTCGAATGGTCCAAGCGCTGGCCGATCAACCCGCGCCCGGGGTTCAACGATCTCGCGGCGTACTTCAACGTCGACAATGGCTCGGGCCGTTTCCGCGGCATCTATGCCGAGAACAACCCCGCCGCCGCGGAGATCTTCCGTGACTGGATGGCACCGTTCAGCGGCCTCGGCATGACGACCGTCGCGATTGGCCGCACAGGCGGCACGGACCACGTGTTCATGCAGTCGGTCGGCGCGCCGGGCTTCCAGTTCATCCAGGATCCGCTCGACTACAACAGCCGGACGCACCATTCCTCGGCCGACACTTTCGATCACCTGAAGGAAGAGGATCTTCGTCAGGGTTCGACGATCCTCGCCGCGTTCCTGCTCAATGCCGCCAATGCCGAAAAGGCGTTGCCGCGCCCGCCGATGCCGACGAAGCCGGCAGTCACCGATCCCTTTGCTTATCCCGATCCCGAGGACGATAATTGATGGCACGCCGTGGTCACCGCCCGAGCCAGGCCCCGGCCGGCCGCCCCCGTTTCTGGGGGCGCCACGCCGTCACCGCCGCGCTCGCCAATCCGGAGCGCACCGTGCGCAAGCTGTGGGGCACGCGGGAGGCGCTTGCCAGCCTGTCGCTGCCGCCACTGCTCCCGGTCGTCTATGCCGATGTCGCCGATCTCGGCCGTATGGTGCCAGCGGATGCGCCGCACCAGGGCCTGGTGATCGAGGTCGATCCGCTGGAGGAGATCTGGCTCGGCGACTTGCTCGAGCAAGGTCGTGACGACCGGCGCCCGCTGGTGATCCTCGATCAGGTCACCGATCCGCATAATGTCGGCGCCGTGCTTCGCTCGGCGGCGGCGTTCGACGCGCTCGGCATCGTCACGCAGGATCGGCATGCCCCGCCCGAATCGGGGGCACTCGCCCGCTCCGCCTCCGGCGCGCTGGAGACCGTGCCGTGGGTGCGCGTGGTGAACCTTGCCCGCGCGCTCGACGAGATTTCCGAAGCCGATTTCTGGCGCGTCGGCCTCACGGGCCATGCGAACCAGACGTTGGGCCAGGTGATCGGCGACGCGCGGATCGCGATCGTCCTGGGCGCCGAGGGCGAAGGCATGCGCCAGAACACGGAGGCGCATTGCGATCAGCTGGCGAAGCTGCCGATCAGCCCGAAGGTCGAGAGCCTGAACGTGTCCAACGCCGCGGCGATCGCGCTCTACGCCATCACCACGCGTTGACCGGTCGGCGCCCCTCTGCCGCGCGGAGGGGCAGGCGCCCGCGCAAGCTTGGTTGCGGCGGGCGCCGGGTGTCTGATCAATCCTCTTCGGCGATCCGCACCTTCAGCCCATCGAGGCTGGCGTCGAACGGCATCTGGCACGACAGGCGCGAATATTCGTCGCGGCTGCTGGACGAATCGAGGAGGTCGTTCTCGTCCTCGGTGATCGGCGGCAGTTTGGCCGCAAATTCCGGGTCGACATGGATATGGCAGGTCGCGCAGCTGCAGCAGCCGCCACACAGCGCCAGGATCTCGTCGATCCCGGCATCCCGGATGACTTCCATGACAGACAGCCCCGCCGCGCCGTCGATTTCGCGTTCTTCCCCGTCGCGCAGCGTGACGATAAGCTTCGGCATCATGTTCTCCCCGCAAGTTTGTGCGACCCATGCCTTCCTTCGGCGCGCCTCGCAATGGGGCTGAACGAGCGTGATCTGCACGCGGCGGTCGATTCGCTGGGTGAAATAGAGCCCGCCTTCGCCGCGGCGGTGGCCCGCGTCGGCTATCCGCCGCCCCGCATCCGCGAGCGTGGCTATGCCACCCTGCTACGCACCATCCTCGGCCAGCAGGTGAGCGTGAAGGCGGCGGATGCGATGTGGCGAAAGCTGGACGAGGCCGTCGGCGGGGCAGGGGATCCCGCGCTGATCGCAGCCGCGGCCGACGAGACGCTGCGTGCCGCCGGCCTCTCGCGCCAGAAGGCGGCTTACGCGCGCAGCCTTGCGGAAGAGGTCAGCTCCGGCCGTCTCGATTTCGATCGCCTGCCGGAGGATGACGAGGCCGCCATCGCGCAGCTCGTCCGCGTGAAGGGGATTGGTCGCTGGTCAGCCGAGATCTATCTTCTGTTCGCTGAGGGCCGGCCCGATATCTGGCCGGCGGGAGATCTCGCGGTTCAGATCGAGATCGGCCGCATCCTCGGCCACGACAGCCGTCCGAGCGAGAAGCTGATCCGGGAACTGGCGGAGCCGTGGCGGCCGCATCGCGGCGCGGCGGCGATCTTCGCCTGGCACCATTACAACACCGGGTCGGCCGCCTCGCCGCTGTAGCTCGGCGCGGGTGTCGCTCAGCGCGCCGGGCGCCAGACCTGCGTCTGGCACAGGAACGAGATGCAGCCCTTCACGCGCAACGTGCCGTCCTCGCCGCGGCTGACGATCGACTTGTAGCTCTTGCCGTTACGCGGGTCATAGATGCGCCCGCGCCAATCATTGCCCGCGTCCTTGAAGTCCGACAGGATCGGCATGCCCACGATCGGGCGATTACGGAGCGCGGCGTTGGGGTTGTTGACGTCGGTCGTCGGCGCATTCGGCTTGGCCTTCACCACCGTCGCGATTCGGCCGCACGTCGCCCCGCCGCACGGGCCCACCTGCACGATCGCGCTGCCATCTTCCGTCAGCCAACGCCCCGCGATTGGTTGTGCGGCATGCGCGGTCCCGGCAAGAGACAAAGCGATTAAGGCGGCGGCAGCGCGAATGATCGTCATGCGTTGGAGTATCGGAGGAAAGCGATGAACGGGCAATGGACGATCGGTATCATTGGCGGCTCCGGCCTTTATGCCATCGATGATCTTGAAGATGCCGAATGGCGCCGCGTGGAAACGCCATGGGGCGAGCCGTCGGACGAAATCCTCTTCGGGCGCATAGCGGATGTTCAGTTGCGGTTTCTGCCGCGGCACGGTCGCGGCCACCGCATTGCACCGGGGGAGATCCCCGCACGCGCCAACATCGATGCGTTGAAGCGCGCCGGCTGCACCGATCTCCTGGCCATCTCGTCGGTCGGCTCGCTGCGGGAGGAATTGGCGCCGGGGCGCTTCGCCGTCGTCGAACAGTTCGTCGACCGGACGGTGCACCGCCCGCAGAGCTTCTTCGGCACAGGTCTTGTCGCTCACGTGTCGATGGCCGATCCGGTTTGTGAGCGATTGTCCGCCTTCGCTGCGGCAGCGGTTCAGGCGGCGGGGGCGCAGGTGACGGAGGGGACCACCTATCTCGCCATGGAAGGTCCGCAATTCTCCACCCGGGCCGAAAGCGAAATGTACCGCCAATGGGGTTGCGACGTCATCGGCATGACGGCGATGCCCGAGGCGCGGCTCGCCCGCGAGGCGGAGCTGCCGTACGCGCTCATCGGCATGGTTACCGATTACGATTGCTGGCGCGAAGATGAAGCACCGGTCGAGGTGGACGAGATCGTCGAGCAGATGATCGCCAACGGCGCGATCGCGCGCCACGCGGTGTCAGCCTTCATCGCGGCGTTGCCGGAACGGCGCACGCCATCGCCGATCGACACGGCACTTAACGGCGCGATTCTGACCGCAACCTCGCAGCGGGATCCGGCGCTGCTCGCGCGCAACGCCGCCATTCTTGCGCGACTGAACGGTTGAAACCCGCAGATCGCTCACGCATTGCAGCGCGGATGACACCGCCGCCTGCCGCAGAGCTGATGCGATCGCTGCCGGAAGTCCATTCGTCGATCCGCGTTCCGGAAGGGGCGGGGTTCTGGCGCCGGCTTTTCGCGTTCGCCGGTCCCGGCTGGCTGGTTGCGGTCGGCTATATGGATCCGGGCAACTGGGCGACCGACATCGCCGGCGGTTCGGCCTTCGGCTATACGCTGCTCAGCGTCATCCTGCTGTCAAACCTGATGGCGATCGTGCTTCAGGCACTGTCGGCGCGGCTCGGCATCGGGGCCGGGATCGATCTCGCGCAGGCGTGTCGCCGGCATTACTCGCGACCGGTTTCGCTGGTGCTGTGGGTGCTGTGCGAGATCGCGATCATCGCCTGCGACCTTGCCGAGGTGCTGGGCACGGCCATCGCGTTGAAGCTCCTGTTCGGGCTGCCACTTGTCGCCGGCGTCTGCGTCACCGCCGTGGACGTGTTCCTGATCCTCGCGCTGCAGCGCTACGGCTTCCGCCGCCTGGAAGCCTTCGTCGCGGCGCTGCTCATCGTCATCGCTGGCTGCTTCGCGCTAGAGCTTGCCTGGGCCGGCCCCGATTGGGGCGCTGCCGCCGCCGGCCTCATCCCCTCGACCGAGATCGTCAGCAACCCGCTGATGCTCTACATCGCAATCGGCATTCTCGGTGCGACGGTGATGCCGCACAACCTCTACCTGCACTCCGCGATTGTGCAAACACGTGCCGTCGGCGCCGGACAGAAGAAGAAGCGCGACGCGCTAAAAATGGCGACGATCGATTCGACCGTGAGCCTCGGCCTGGCCTTCTTCATCAACGCGGCGATCCTCGTCCTCGCGGCAGCGACCTTCCATGTTGCCGGCCGCACCGAGGTGGCCGAGATCGAGGAAGCGCATCAACTGCTCGCGCCGATGCTGGGCGTCGGGGCGGCAAGCGCCGTATTCGCGATCGCGCTGCTCGCCAGCGGCCAGAATTCCACCGTCACAGGTACGCTTGCTGGGCAGATCGTGATGGAGGGCTTCCTCGACCTGCGCCTCCCGATGTGGCTGCGCCGCCTCATCACCCGCGGCCTCGCGATCATCCCGGCGGTGATCGGCGTCGCCATCGCCGGCGATTCTGGCGCCACGCAGTTGCTGGTGCTGAGCCAGGTGGTGCTGAGCCTTCAGCTGCCCTTCGCCGTGCTGCCGCTCGTCGCCTTCACCGGCAGCCGCCGCGTGATGGGCGACATGGCCGCCCCGCGCTGGCTGCTTGTGATCGCGTGGTTCATCGCTGCCGTGATCGTCGCGCTGAACGGCTGGATGCTCTGGGGCATCGCGACCGGCTGAGGCAGCCGGTCAGCCGATCACGCGCTCAGGCGATCAGCCGCTCGCGAAGTGCCTCGCGGCGTGCCGCGTTCACCCCCAGCACTTCCTCGGCATAGCGCTCGGTACCGCCGAAGCGTTCGTTGATCGAGCGGGTCGCCGCGTCGAGGTACATGGGATCCACGCCCATCAACGTCTCGATCGCTTCGTCGGTGATCTGCGCGCCATAGCGTTCGCGGATCGAATCACCGGCCGCCGCGATGCGCCGCTTCTGGTCACCTGCCGCATTGGTCAGCAGGTAATCCGCCATCACATCGTCTTCGTGAACGCCGAGCAGCCGGTGGAGCAGCGCGGCGGCGAGGCCCGTCCGGTCCTTCCCCGCGAGGCAGTGCAGCAGGCTCGCCCCGTTGCGCGTCGCCAGCGCCTCGAAATACAGCGTCAAAGAGCGCACCAGCACGTCGCGGAACGGCATGTTCACATACAGCCGGGTCATCGCCGCGCGTGCTTCGTCAGCCGTCGTGATACCGCGCCCGGCTTCCTCGTGCGGCGCGAGTTCCGATCCTGCCGTCTCGCCCGGTGCGAACAGCACCAGGCCGTCGAAGTCGTCGTGGCGCAGGCATGGCATCATCTGCCGTTCGCTGTCGCCGCGCAGGTCAACCACCGTCGCGATGCGCAGCTCCGACACTTTCGCCAGATCGTTCGGTGTGGCGCCGCCATGCTGCCCGGAACGCCACAAAACGCCTGATTTCAGCCGCCCCTCGCGCCCGGCGTAACCGCCATAGTCGCGGAAGTTGTGGATGCCTTCGAAGATGCGGACGCGGTCGTTCATGCCGCATCCGCTACCTTATTCGTATGACGATGTCGCGTCGTTTAATGATCTTGGCTTAGCAGCCCCTTGATCAGGCCGGATCACCGTCGCGATACTTCATCTCAAGGAAGCGGCCGCGGGTTTCCAGAGAGTCGAGGTCGCCCCGCGCCAGTTCCTCGGTCATCTGCCCGATCTCGCGCTCGATCAGCTCCAGCCCCTCGACCAGTTGGCGATCGGGCGTCTTGCCGTTGCGCTCGGTGCCGCGCAGCTCCAGCGGCACGCGCTGATAATCACGCACGAAATCGGGCAGCTGCTCACCCACCAGCCGGCGGATGTCGGCGGCTGCCGGCGAGTCGTCACCCACCGTCTGCAGCTGCTTGCCCAGGGTATCGAGGCGCAGGCCGATCCGATCCGCCACCTGCACCGCCGGGGCGGGCAGGGCGGGGCGCTGTGCGTCGAGCCAGCGCGTCGTCTGCGTCGGCAACGCCTTGATGTCACTGCGCGCCAGCTTCTCCACCGTCACCGGGCGCGGCCCGGGTGCGAACGCGATGGCGAGCGTCACCGCTGTCATCACCATCAGTACCGCCAGCGCGCCGAAGATGCCCAGCGGCACCACGGCCAGCCCGATCACTGCCGCCGCGATCAGGATCGCGGCATTGGCCGCACCGATCGCGGCCGCACGCTTGGCGACGCTTCGTCCGCCGCGCCGCGGGCGCCGCTGTACCGCGCTCGACATACCCTCAAACGACTGCAGGCGCACGCGATCGAGCGCCTGGCGCGCGCCGGCGATCGCGTCATTGGTCTCGTACGAGGTCACAGCGCCTCCAGCTTGAACGTCTCCGGCGAGGAGCCGAGCCGGTTCTGCGCCGCGCCTTCTGCCCGGGCGATGTAACCGCGCGATTTCTCGACCTCGTTCGACAGCGTATCAACGGTCGACTTCATCGAATCGAGCGCCTTCAGCTTGAACGTGTCGATCGCGTCCATCGTCTCGTAGATATTCTGGAACGCGCGCTGCAGCGTCTCGAGCGGGATCGCCGAGGAGGCGGCCTGTTCATGAATGCGCGCGGTATTGTCGCGCAGCAGCTTGCCGGTCGAATCGATGATGTTCGCGGTCGTAGTGTTAAGCTGCGTGATCTGCTCCAGCACCAGCTTCTGGTTGGTCATTGCCTGCGCCACCGTCACCGCGGTGCGCAGCGCGGCGACCGTGGTGGTGGATGCGCGATCGACGCCCTTGATCAGTTCGACATTGTTCTTCTTGACCAGGTCGAGCGCCAGATAGCCCTGCACCGTCACCGCCATCTGCGTCAGCAGATCCTGCGTGCGCTGGCGGGCGTAGAACAGCGCGCTCTCGCGGATCGCCTTGGCCTTGGCGGGGTCCGTCGCATCGAGCTCGTTCGCCTTGTCCTCCAGCTTCTGGTCCAGCATCCGGGACATCTGGATCATCTGTTCAAGCTTGCCCATCGCGGTCCACAGGTTGGCCCGCTCGGTATCGATCGAGGCGTTGTCCATCAGCAGCTCGTCCTTGCCGGAAGCGAGGCTCTTCAGGATCGAGGCGATGTGCGTCTGGCTGGATTTGTAGCTGTCGAAGTAATTGCGCGCCTTGTTGCCGAACGGGATCAGGCCGAACAGCTTCTGCGGCGCTGTCAAATTGCCGCGCTTGCCGGGATCGAGATCCTCCACCACGCGGCGCAGCTGGGCGAGATCCTTGCCCACGCCAGTCTCCTGATCCATCGCCCGCACCGGCCGATCGAGGAAGCGGTTGGACTGTCCCGCGGCATCGCGGATTTCCTTCGCGCCCATGTTCGTGATCGCGTCCACCACCTTGCCGAATTCGGGGCTGTTCGCGTCACGCTCCATCAGCTGCTGCACGGCGTAGTCCGCGCGTTCTTCCAGTTTGGATTTCACGCTATCGTCGACCGGCACCAGGCCAGCGGCCTTTTCCGCGGCCACCGGGGGCACCGGATCGGGCGGCGTCAGCTTCAGCGCCGGCTCGGTAGCGGTGATCGTCTCGGGGGTCGTCGCCATAAATATCCTCCAGCGTCACCACCACGATGGCGGCAGACGGTGCCTCGTTCAAGTGTATCAGTGATATAAGACGCTCAGCAAATGCGTGCAAAGGGCGCCGGTTTCCCCGGCTGTCGCGGGATTGGCACGGAACGGTAACGAAGGTGCCACCTGCCGGACGTAGCGGCCGCTCACCACAGCCAGAACATTCGGGGGAATATCATGAACCGCGCCTTCTCGGGCGGCGTCGTTGCGACGCTGCTCGCCTGCTCTTCCACGGCCGCGCTCGCCCAGACGCAGGTGCCGGCGGATGATGCGGAGATCGTCGTCACCGCGCAGAAGGTGGAGCAGAGGATCGAGGACGTGCCGCTCGCCGTCACCGCGGTCACGCAGGAGCGGATGCGCGAGATCGGCGTCAATTCGCTGTCCGAAGTGGCGCTGTTCGTCCCCGGCCTGCGCGTGCAGGAGCAGAGCGCCAACAACCCCGGCTTCGTGATCCGGGGCATCACGTCGGATTCCGGCTCCTCGCAGCAGGGCGCGCGGGTCACGCTTTATTACAACGGCGTCGACATCAGCCGTTCGCGCGGGGCGTACCAGGACCTGTTCGATCTCGAGCGGCTGGAAGTGGTGAAGGGCCCGCAGGCGACGCTGTTCGGCACCGCCGCCGCGATCGGCGCGGTCAGCATCGTGTCCGCCAGGGCGCAGCCCGGCTTCTCGGGTGAATTGCTGGCGAGCTACGGCAATTATGACCGCACGCAGGTGTCGGGCTTTCTCAATGCCGGCAACGATACGCTCGCCGCGCGCCTGGCCTTCGCCTACAAATATCGCGACGGCTATGTCCGCAACATCGCCGGCGATCCGGATGTGCCGAACCAGAACCAGGGCCGGGTCGATCAGGACGATCTGAACGGCCAGGATCAGCGCGGCATCCGCGGCTCGCTTCGCTGGACGCCGTCCGACGCAGTGACGGCCGATCTCGTCCTCACCTATGACGGGCAGCGCAATCCCGGCACTGCCTTCAAGAGCCGCGTGTTCGCGCCCACCGGCGGGCAGACCGGCGACTTCGGCTACGCAGAGCTTTCCGGATCACCGTTCAGCCAGGAGGTGCTCGGCAAGCGCAAGCTCGGCCTCGACCGCGACGTCTATGACGCGAACCTGACCGTGAACGTCGATGTCGCGCCCGGCGTCACCTTCACCACCGTCAACGGCTATCGCCGCTTCAACGCGCTGGAGACGTTCGACGCCGATGGCGGCCCGGCCTGGTACCTCGAATTCGCGGAAGATGCGAAGGGCGACCAATGGAGCCACGAAGGACGCTTCAACTTCACCGGCGAGCGCTACCGCGCCTCGTTCGGCTGGAACGCGTTTTTTGAAAACGGCTATCAACGCGTGCCCTTCTCGACCGAGGAGGGGACGTACATCGCCTGTTCGATCGCCGCACCTTATGCGGAGGTGCGCGCCGCGCTTAACGCCGCCGGCCTGCCGACGGGTACCAATTGCATCGCGCCCAACGGTACGGTTCTCGCCGCGCGCGCCACGCAGATCCTGTCGCGCGGCGCCGCGACGGTGGTGCCCTATGCGTCGGAATTCACCAATTACGGCAACAACGACACCTATTCGGTGTTCGCCGACGCCACCTGGATCCCGACCGACGCGCTTGAGGTGACGGCCGGCGTGCGCGTGCTGATCGAGGACCGCCAATCCGGCTACAGTGCGATCCAGCCCAATTCGGTGCTGCTAGCCCCGCTCGGCGTGCGCACCAGCCTGCTCGGCACGGTCGGCACCGGCGGCGCGAAGTTCCAAGCGGAGCGCAGCTTCGCCGCGGTGCTCCCCCGCGTGAACGCGCTGTACCGTGTGACCGACGACCTCAACGTCTTCGCCACAGTCAGCAAGGGCCGCCGCTCGCCGGTGGTGCAACTCGGCTCCGCCGCCGGCCCGGCCGGCGCGATCCCCGCACTTCAGATCGTGCCGGAGGAAACCGTCTGGAACTACGAAGCCGGCATCAAGGCGGGCAGCCGCACGCTCTCGGGCACGCTGTCGGTCTTCTACCAGACCTATGACGATTTCCAGGTCAGCGTCACCGACCCCACCGGCCGCGTCACGACGCAAAGCGCCGGCACCGCAAACAACCTCGGCGTTGAGCTCGAAGGCACTTGGCGTCCGACCAGCTTCCTCAGCGTCTTCGGCAGCTTCGGCTACATCGACGGTGGGATCAGCGACAAGCCGCTGCCCGGTGGTGGCACCAACGCCTTCGCCGGCAACCGCTTCCGCCTCCAGCCGGAGATCATCGCCGCGGGCGGCGCGACCCTCCGCCTGCCGCTGCGTGACGGCATCAGCGTCTATGCAACGCCGTCGATCAGCTATCAGAGCAAGGTCTTCTTCGAATTGCCGAACCGGGAGGGGATCAGCCAGGATGGCTATGCGCTCGTCAACTTGCGCGCCGGCATCGAGTTTGCTGACGGTCGCTATCGCATCGGCGGCTTCGCTCGGAACCTCGCCAACGAACGCTACCTGATCGATGCCGGCAATACTGGCGGTACGTTCGGCACGCCCACCTATATTGCCGGTGAGCCGCGCTTCTATGGCATCGAGCTGTATGGCCGCTTTTGAATGACGGCCTGATCACGGGATATCCCGGGCGGAAGACAGGTTCTTCTGCCTGGTTTATTCGCCGGCTCTAGCCGCAGCGCAGCAAATAGGCTAACGGCGCCCGAACGCCGCGAGGGCCGCGGCCATTCCAGGAATTCCGATGCAGTTGCGCAATATCGCCATCATCGCGCACGTCGATCATGGCAAAACCACTCTCGTTGACCAGCTTTTCCGCCAATCCGGCACCTTCCGAGAAAATCAGCGCATCGAAGAGCGCGCGATGGATTCGAACGATCTCGAGAAGGAGCGCGGGATCACCATTCTCGCCAAGCCGACATCGATCGAGTGGGAAGGCGTGCGCATCAACATCGTCGACACGCCCGGCCACGCCGACTTCGGCGGTGAGGTGGAGCGTATCCTCTCGATGGTCGACGGCGTGATCCTGCTGGTCGATTCGTCGGAAGGCGCGATGCCGCAGACGAAGTTCGTGACTGGCAAGGCACTCGCCCTTGGCCTTCGTCCGATCGTGGTCGTCAACAAGGTCGACCGTCCGGACGAGCGCATCCAGGAAGTGCTGGACGAGGTGTTCGACCTCTTCGTCAGCCTCGACGCGACCGACGAGCAGCTCGATTTCCCGGTGCTCTATGCGTCGGGCCGTAACGGCTATGCCAGCGAGGATCCGTCGCGCCGCGAAGGTACGCTGACCCCGCTGTTCCAGAAGATCGTCGATCACGTGCCGCCGCCGGCGCTCGACGTCGATGCGCCGTTCACCTTCCTGGTGACGCTGCTCGATCGTGACAACTTCCTTGGCCGCGTGCTCACCGGCCGGGTCACCTCGGGCACGGTGAAGGTCAACCAGCCGATCCACGCGCTCGACATGGATGGCAAGGTGATCGAAACCGGCCGCGCGTCGAAGATCATGACCTTCCAGGGCCTGGAACGCGTGCCGACCGAAGAGGCACGCGCGGGTGACATCATCAGTCTCGCGGGTCTCACCGTCGCGACCGTGTCGAACACGATCGCCGACATCACCGTGACCGAGCCGATCCAGGCACAGCCGATCGATCCGCCCACGCTGTCGATGCGCTTCGCCGTGAACGATTCGCCGATGGCTGGCCGCGAAGGCAGCAAGGTGACGAGCCGCATGATCCGCGACCGTCTGTTCCGCGAAGCCGAATCGAACGTCGCCATCAAGGTGACCGAATCGGCCGACCGTGACAGCTTCGAAGTCGCCGGCCGCGGCGAGCTTCAGCTGGGCGTTCTGATCGAGACGATGCGCCGCGAGGGCTTCGAGCTCGGCATCAGCCGCCCGCGCGTGCTGTATCGTGAGGACGAGAACGGAAAGCGCACCGAACCGTACGAAACCGTCATCATCGACGTGGACGAGGAGTACTCGGGCACGGTCGTTGAAAAGATGAACCTGCGCAAGGCAGAGCTGACCGACATGCGCCCGTCGGGCGGCGGCAAGACGCGCATCACCTTCTCCGCGCCGTCGCGTGGCATGATCGGCTACCACGGCGAGTTCCTGTCGGACACGCGCGGCACCGGCATCATGAACCGCCTGTTCGAGAAATATGGCCCCTACAAGGGCCCGATCGAGGGCCGGAAGAACGGCGTCCTCATCTCGAACGGCGCGGGCGAGGCCCAGGCTTATGCACTCGGCCCGCTCGAGGATCGCGGCATCCTGTTCGTGGGCCACGGCGAGGCTCTCTACGAGGGCATGATCATCGGCGAGAACGCCAAGACGGATGACCTTGAGGTCAATCCGATGAAGGCGAAGCAGCTGACGAACTTCCGTGCTTCGGGCGGAAAGGACGATGCGATCCGCCTCACCCCGCCGAAGAAGATGACGCTGGAACAGGCGATCGCCTACATCGACGACGACGAGATGGTCGAGGTGACGCCGAAGACGATCCGCCTGCGCAAGCGCTTCCTCGATCCGCACGAGCGCAAGCGCCAGAAGCGTTCGGCTGAAGCGGCCTGATGACAATGCCGATCAGCGCCGCACCCATCCGGGCCGGCCTGATCGGCTTTGGTTACGCGGGGCGCGTTTTTCACGCCCCGCTGATCGCCGCGACCGACGGCATCACCCTCGCTGCGGTCGCATCCTCCCGCCCCGATGACGTTCGGGCGGCGCTTGGTGATGTGGCGGTGCTCGACACCGCGGACGCCGTGATCGCGCGCGACGATATTGAGGTCGTCATCGTCGCCAGCCCCAATGACAGTCACGCTCCGCTCGCGCTTCAGGCGCTTGCCGCCGGCAAGCATGTCGTCGTCGAAAAGCCCTTTGCTTTGTCGCTCGACGAGGCCCGCGAGGTGGTCGATGCCGCGACGCGTGCCGACCGTCTGCTGACCGTATTCCATAACCGCCGCTGGGACAGCGACTTCCTGTCGGTGAAGGCGACGATCGAGCGCGGCGCCATCGGTCAGGTGGTCCACTTCGAAAGCCATTTCGATCGCTTCCGCCCCATGGTGCGAGATCGCTGGCGTGAGCGCGCGGTGCCCGGCGGCGGCATCTGGTACGATCTCGGGCCGCATCTCATCGACCAGGCACTCCAGCTGTTCGATCTGCCACAGGCGGTGGAGGCGAACATCGCCACGTTACGCCCCGGCGGTCAGGCGGACGATTGGGCGCACGTTGTCCTCATCTACCCCGACAAGCGCGTGATCCTTCACGCCAGCATGCTCGTCGCGGGCGGCAGTGCGCGGTTCACCGTCCACGGCACCGGCGGCAGCCTCGTCAAGCAACTTGGCGCCCCGCAGGAGGGGCAACTGCTGGCCGGTGTTCTTCCCGGTGCGCCCGGCTGGGGCGAGGACGCTGACCCGATCATCATTCACGATGCGGAGGGAAGCCGCCCGCTTCCCGCCATCAGCGGTGATCAGCGCGGCTTATACCGCGGCCTCGTCGCCGCCACCCGCGGGGAGGGGGAGAACCCCGTCCCGGCTCGGCAGGCACTGGAAGTCATGGCGGTGCTGGAAGCGGCGATCCAATCGTCGCAAGCCCGCCGCGCCGTAGCGTTACGGCGTGGGTCGGCCGCAACGCTTTGAAACTGGAGTGGGGCTTGCCCCCTCGGTAACCCGGTTCGACCATGAACATCGGGAGACTTCATGCGCATGCTTCGCGCCCTGTTGCCGTTCGCGCTGATCGCCGGCTCCGCTCATGCGGAAACCTATCCTTCGATCCCCGAGCCGATGATCTTCGACATGGTTCGCCCATTGGGAGCGAAGCGCGGCGAGCTTGAAGTCAACGTGCTGGCACAGACCGGCTCTCCCTTCCGCGCGTCGAAGACGGAATGGGCTCCCGAAATCGAATATGCCTATGCCGATGGCCATGCGATCGAGTTCGAACTGCCGTTTGATGGACGTCACCTCGCCGCATACAAGCTTGGCCTGCAATCGACGCTGGGCGCCTCGGCGGATGGCCGCAGCGCGCACGGCTTGCAGTATCTCGGCATCTATCACCGCGAGAGCGGCCGCTACACCAACACGCTGCTCTACATGGCCGGGCACCGCTTCAACGATCGCTGGAGCACGATGAACATGATCGGGCTTGACGACATTCGGCCGGGCGGAGGGCACGGCAGCAACGCCCTGCTGCTGAACCACTCGTTGTTCTACGATGCGAAGCCCGGCACGATCGTCGGGGCGGAACTCAACGTCGCTGGCGGCGCGGAACGCAGCGTGAAGCTGAGCCCTCAGGTCCACCGGCGGATTTCCCATGCCGCCAACGTGCAATTCTCGATCGGCGTCGAGAAGCTGCGCGAGCGGCGCGCGCGCCCGACCGCCGGGCTCCGCGCGATCCGCGAATTCTGAGACAGGAGGGACAGGGCGGGGCTCAGCCGAGCCCGCCCAGTTCCATCAGCACCTTCCATTCCTCGTCGCGCACCGGCGTCACGGAGAGGCGGCTCTGGCGAAGCACCTCAAGCGAGGCAAGGCGGGGATCGCTCTTCATCGTCGCCAGCGGCACCGGCGCGGGCAGCTTCTGCAGCGGCTTCACCGCCACCGATGCCCAGTCGCCCTTTTCGCCATCGGGCCGCCAAGCGCGGACGATTTCCATCGTTCCGACCGCAGCCTTTTCTTTGTTCGAATGATAAAAGATCGCCTGATCGCCAGGCTCCATTTCCTTCAGGAAGTTGCGCGCGGTATAGTTGCGAACGCCGTCCCACTCGGTCTCGCCATCCCGCACCAGATGATCCCAGCCGTAAACATCAGGCTCTGAACGCAACAACCAATACCGCATCAAAATCTTCCTAAACCTCTTGTGAACGCCACATTCCGAACGGGTTCAGCCCGACTCGCGCATATCACCGAAACACGCTCGCAGGCTCGCGCGTTATCATCTTCGAGGCGGACCGAGCGTTTAGTTTGAGGAGGTTCGAGATGAGTGGATTTTTCAAGAAGGCGGGCCTCGGTGCTGCAATGGCGGCGAGTGCTCTGGTAGCGGCTGCGCCTGCCGATGCGCAGCGCTGGCACCGTCATTATGATCGGGGCAACGATGCCGCAACCGGCGCCATCATCGGCGGCGTGATCGGCCTTGGCCTGGGCGCGGCCATCGCGTCGCAGAACAACCGTGGCCCGTATTACGACGGCTATGACGGCTATTACCGCGGCGGCTGGGGTCCCCGTCCGCGCTATTATTACAATGACTATCGCTACAACTATCGCCCGCGGTGCTTCCGCCAGTGGCGCTGGGATCCTTATTACGGCGGCCGGGTGCCGGTGCGCGTCTGCCGCTGATCATATTGCGTGTCACGCAGGGGCAGCGCGGGGACTTGGGTCTCCGCGCCGCTTTTTTCTTGGGCTGCGCGCGGTGATCGGTTAGGCGCGCCGGCCATGACCGATACTCCGCCAGACCGTCTCTCGATCGACCCGTCCAGCCCGCATTTCGACCAGTCCGTGCTGGAGCGCGGCATCGGCATCCGCTTCAAGGGTGCCGAGCGCACCGACGTCGAGGAATATTCGATCTCGGAAGGCTGGATCCGCGTCGCACTGGGCAAGAAGGTGGACCGCCACGGCCGCCCGCTGACGATAAAGCTGACCGGCCCGGTCGAAGCCTATTTCCATCGGCCCGCTGAGGGCGAGGGCGGCGAAGAGGCCTGACGAGATCGCCGGCATCACCGGCGTTTGTCAAAACCGGTTACCCGGGACATGGTCCGGGGTACAACTGTTCTTCTTCTAAAAGGCTGCCCCAGCAGTGTGGGCCGGCGCCAATCGCCGGCCCCTGACGGGGAAGGTCAGGCCGCAACCAGCGCGAGGCGCGCCTTCGCCGCCAGATATTCCTTCTCCATCCGGTCGATCCGCTCGGCGACGGTTTCCACTTTCTGGACCGCGCCGATGCCCTGGCCCGAACCCCAGATGTCGCGCCACGCCTTGGCCTTGGCCGGCTCGCCGTTCGAATTCTGGCCGAAGTTCATCGTCTTGTAATCGCCTTCGGGCAGATTGTCCGGGTCCAGCCCCGCACGCTCGATCGAGCCGCGCAGGTAGTTGCCGTGCACCCCGGTGAAGAGGTTCGAATAGACGATATCGGACGCGCGGCCCTCGACGATGCCGTTCTTGTAGCCCTCGTCGGCATTCGCCTCGACGGTCGCGATGAACGGCGAGCCGATATAGGCGAAGTCGGCGCCCATCGCCTGCGCCGCCAGCACCGCGTCACCGGTCGCGATCGAACCGGACAGTGCGACCGGGCCATCGAACCACTGGCGGATCTCGCTCACCAGCGCGAACGGCGAGAGGCGGCCCGCATGGCCGCCCGCGCCGGCGGCAACGGGGATGAGGCCGTCCGCACCCTTTTCCACGGCCTTGCGGGCGAAGCGGTCGTCGATCACGTCATGCAGCGTGATGCCGCCCCAATTGTGCACCGCTTGGTTCAGCTCTTCGCGGGCGCCGAGCGAGGTGATCGTGATGGGCACCTGCCACTTCTCGCACGTGGCAAGATCGGCCTCGAGGCGATCGTTCGACTTGTGGACGATCTGGTTCACCGCGAACGGTGCGGCGGGCCGGTCGGGGTTGTCGCGGTTGTGTGCGGCCAACTCCTCCGTGATCCGGTGCAGCCACTCGTCGAGCAGCCCCTGCGGGCGCGCATTGAGCGCCGGGAAGGATCCGACGATCCCCGCCTTGCACTGGGCGATCACCAGATCGGGCCCGGAAATGATGAACAGCGGCGAGCCGATGATCGGCAGGCGCAGGCGGGAAAGGATCGCAGGAACTGACATAAGTTTTATTATGTCGGCGCAGAAACGGCCTGTCCAGCAGGGTGCGTCAGCGTGAACAGCCGGTCGTAGAGGAAGTCGGCAACTGTGCGTATCCGCGGCTCGTGGCGCAGCCGCTCGTGGATCAACAGCCACATGCCGCGCGGCGCCCTTGGCGTCGGGAAGCAGAAGAACAGGTCCGGCTCGCGATCGGCGACGAGGCGTGGGAGGGCGGAGAACCCCATTCCGGCGCGCACCGCCGCGAGCAGCCCCAGGGACGTATTGTGCTGCATCACCATCGAATCGACCAGGCCGGTCCGGCGCAGATACTCGCCGTATGCACGCCATACGCCTTCCTCGCCGCCGCCGATGATCGGGCGGCCGTGCATCTCGCGGATCGATCGGGGTACGCCATTCGCCTCGGCGAACCCGCGGCTGCAGTAGATCCCCCATTCGTCGTTCGCGATGCGGCGACCGACCAGCCCGGCGCCGCTCGGCGTCTCCGCGATTCGCACCGCGATGTCCGCGGCACCAGCCGCGAGGTCCCGCACCTGGTCGGAGGTATCAAGTTCGATCCGGATATCGGGATGCGCATCATGGAACTCGCGCAGGACTGGAGACAGCACCGTGACCGCGAAGATCTCGGATGCCGTGAGGCGGACGACGCTGCGGTTCGCCCGCGCCCGCGCTTCCGCCTCCTTGGCAAACGCCTCCACTGCATCCGCCGCTCGCTTTGCGCTCTCCAGCAGTGCGTCGCCGTCGGGGGTCAGCAGATATCCCGCCTGCCGCCGCTCGAACAGGCGCAGGCCAAGGCGCGCCTCGAGCGCCGCGACCCGACGGGCACAGGTCGTCTGGCTGACGCGTAACGTGCGCGCGGCAGCCAGCGTACTGCCGGTCTGCGCCACGGCCAGGAAGTGCCGGAGGTCGTCCCAATCTTCCATTCGTTCTGCATTATCGCAGAACGGCCTGCCAGGAACAGTGTTCGTTGCCGCCGAAACGCGTCGTTATATTCGGGTCATGGGCAGCTGCTAGCTGTTCTTCCGACCAGACGGAGTGTCCGACATGAAGATCCTGCTTCCGCTCGCGGCGATTGCCGCGGGGTATCTCGCTGCGCCTTCTGCTTACGCTCAATCGGCTGATGCCGCGCCGGACCAAAAAGTGGTTTCCACAGCGGATCTGGCGCTTGGCACGCAGGACGGCCTGGCGCGGCTCGACCGGCGGCTTCACCGCGCCGCCAGGGAAGTGTGCGCAGCGCCGATGCCGTACGAACCCCATCAGCGTCGCCTGATCCGGGACTGCGTCGTCGAAACGGTGGCCGCCGCCGCAACGCAGCGCACCGCCCTGCTTGCGGATTCGCAGTCCGCGTCCGGCATCCTGCTCAGCGCGCGCTGAACGCGCCTGCGCCGTCGCGGCTCAATCGATCCGCTTCAGCCCGGCCGCGGCGGCGCGCGCATTCTCCACATAATGCGCCGCTGACACCTTCAGCCCGGCGATCGCGCGCTCGTCCAGCTCCCGCACCGCGCGCGCCGGGCTGCCGACGATCAGGCTGCCGGTCGGGAAGGTCTTACCCTCGGTGACGAGCGCGTTGGCGCCGACGATGCAATCGTCCGGGATCACCGCATTGTTCAGCACGGTCGCGCCCATGCCGATCAACACCCGGTTGCCGATGGTGCAGCCGTGCAGGATGGCGTGATGGCCGATCGTGCAATCCTCGCCCACCGAAAGCGGTGATCCGGGGTCCGAGTGAAGCATCGCGCCTTCCTGCACGTTGCTGCGCTCGCCGATCGGGATCGTCGTGTTGTCGCCGCGGATCACCGCCCCGAACCAGACGCTCGTATCCTCCGCCAGCCGCACGTCGCCCACGATATCGGCGCTCGGCGCCACCCAGGCGCTCTCGTGGCAGGTCGGGCGCTGCCCGCGGAACTCGTATAGCGGCATTCTTCTCTCCCTATTGCTCCCGTCGGCCGCGCCGGCTGTACCATCGTCGGACAGCCGCTGGCACAAAGCCACTGGGCGAATTGGTAAACAAATCGTTAACGCGGTCACCATGAACCGAACGCTCGTGACCACGAACGAAGCCGCCCGTCATCCCCTGCGTCGCTCCCTGCCGCCGCCCGCGCCCGCAAAGCGCCAGGCGCGCGAGGACGATCAGGATCTCAAGCTCTTCGTCCTCAGCTTCACCGCCTTTTTCGTCTGCTTCTACACGCTCATCATGTGACCGGGGCCATGTAAGCCCCGCTCAATCGCACGCGCGGTGAAGCCGCTGTGCGATCCACGCCGAGACGAGGCACATGCCCGCGACCACCAGCAGTAGCTGGGTCGGGGTCGCGCCAAGCGCGGTGATCGCCGCAACCGAAACCGACCCGATCGTCATCGCGCCGGCGTTCACCACATTGTTCGCCGCCACCGTGCGCGCCGTCTGGTCCTTGGTCACCGTGGTGGTCAGGAACGCGTACAGCGGCACCACGAACATCCCGCCGAAGATCGCCACGAACAGCAGCGCCAGGAGCACCAGCGGCGCGCCGGGATGCGTGACAAAGGCCGGGATGTCGTACAGCGTCCCCGCTGGCGCCGCCTCCCAGCCGGTCACGACGAACCAGAAGCCGACCACCGCCACGCCCATCGCGATCACCGAGGCGGGCGAATAGCGCGCCGAGATATGCCCGCGCAGCATCAGGTTGATGACAACCGATCCGATCGCGACGCCGATCGAGAAGATGCCCAGCACCAGGCTCGCGACGCTCGCATCGGCGGTCAGCACGTTCTTCACCAGCGGCGGGAAGATCACCACCAGCACCGATCCGATCGTCCAGAAGAAGCTGATCGCGCAGATCGCCAGGAACAGCCGCGGGATATGCATGGTCGCGCTGATCAGCTTCCACAAGGCGCGGAAGGGGTTGAGGTCAAGCTTCAGCGGCGGCCCGAGCGGCGGGGCCGGAGGCACCATCCGCGCCGTGATGTAGCCGAGCACCGCGACGGTGAAGAGCACGCCGGTGACGAGCGGGATCGAGTGATAGATGAACCCCGCCATGATCGTGCCGAGCAGGATCGACAGATAGGTGCCGGCTTCCACCAGGCCGGTGCCGCCAAGCACGTCCTCCTCTTCCAGATGCTGCGGCAGGATGGCGTATTTGATCGGGCCGAAGAAGGTGGAGTGGATACCAAGGCCGACGACCGCGCCCAGCATCATGACGACAGGCAGCGTCACTTGTCCCGCTCGGGCGAGCAGCAGCCCGCCGCAGCCAAGCGCCATGATCGCGAACTCCGCGATCTTCACGATGCGGATGATCTTGGCCTTGTCGTTCGAATCCGCCAGCTGCCCGGCAAGTGCCGACAGCAAAAAGAACGGCAGGATGAACAGCGCCGCGGCCAGCGCATTGAAGAAGCTTTCCTGCTGCGGGTCCGCGAAGATCTCATAGGTCGCGAACAGCACCATGGCCGTCTTGAACAGATTGTCGTTGAATGCGCCGAGGAACTGGGTGGTAAAAAGCGGCAGGAAACGCCGTCGCTTCAGAAGCCCGAGGGCGTTGATCATAACGGAAAATCGCCCGACAGTGGCAGAGTTGCGGCGCACATAGCTTGTGCCCGTATGCGATGCCAACCCCGCGGGCATCGCGCCGCCGGGGTTGCGCGCGCCGCCCGGCGGGCTAAGTCATCTGTCGTGCTGACCCTTCCGAACCTGCTGTCGCTGTCCCGGATCGTCGCGGTCCCGGCGCTGGTCGCCTTCCTGTGGTGGCCGCGGTGGGAATTCGGCTTCGGCATTGCGTTCGCGCTCTACTGCCTGATGGGCATCACTGATTATTTCGACGGCTATCTCGCCCGCGCGCAGGGCACGGTGTCCAAGCTCGGGGTGTTCCTCGATCCCATCGCGGACAAGATCATGGTCGCCGCGGTGATCCTGATGCTGGTCGGAACGCGGCACGACGATATCGCCGTCATCAACGGCGTTCACATCATCGCCGCGCTCATCATCCTGCTGCGCGAGATCGCCGTCTCGGGCCTGCGCGAATTCCTTGCCGGGCTGCAGGTGTCGCTTCCCGTCTCGCGCCTCGCCAAGTGGAAGACGACGCTTCAGCTTGTCGCGTTCGGCGCGCTGATCCTCGCCGGCGCCTTGCCCGCGGTCGAGTGGATCCGCGTCGTCGGCCTCGCCTGCCTGTGGGGGGCGGCCGGGCTCACCGTCATCACTGGCTGGGATTATCTGCGCGTCGGCCTGAAGCACATGGATTGACCATGCGGCTGGTCTATTTCGCCTGGGTCCGCGAACGGGTCGGTACCGCGGAGGAGGAGGTTTCGCCGCCTGACGGCGTCACCACCGTCGCTGATCTGGTCGATTGGCTCGCCGGCCGAAGCAGTGGCCATGCCGAGGCGTTCGCCGATCCTGCCCGCCTGCGTGCCGCAATCGACCAGTCCTTCGTCCCGCTCGACACGCCGATCGCCGGCGCACGCGAGATCGCGATCTTCCCGCCGGTGACGGGCGGATGATCCGCGTCCTCGTCTCGTCCGATCCGATCGATGTCGCGGCGGAGATGGTGTCGGCGGAGCAGGGCGGGGCAGTCGCTACCTTCTCCGGCCTGGTCCGCGCCGACGATGGCGTCAGCGAGCTTCATCTCGAACATTATCCCGGCGCCACCGAGGCTGCGCTCGGGAAGCTGGCGGAGGAGGCGATCGCGCGCTGGTCGCTTCATGCCGCAACGATCGTCCACCGGGTCGGGCCGATGCAGCCGGGCGAACGCATCGTGTTCGTCGCTGCCTGCGCCGATCACCGCGGCGCCGCGCTAGACGCTTGCGCGTATCTCATCGACCGACTGAAGACCGACGCGCCGTTCTGGAAGCGGGAAACGGTAGGGAGCGAGCGCCGCTGGGTCGAGCCACGTACCACCGACGATGCCGCCGCCAGCCGCTGGGATCAGAAAGCCTAGCGCTGCTACTCACCAATCGGCGGGCATTCAGCCCAGCCGCGGCACCAGCAACCCGTTCACCACATGGATCACGCCGTTGACCTGCTGGACATCGGGCGTCTCGACATAGCTCTTGTTGCCATTGACGTCGGTCAGCGCGATGGCGTCCCCGTCACGCGCGGCCAGCAGAGGTTCGCCATCCAGCGTCGTCAGCTGCGTCCGTCCGCCACCCGCATTGATCCGCGCGCGCAGGTCGGCGAGCGTGATCGCGCCGGGCACGACGTGATAGTTCAGCACCTTTGCCAGGGCCGCACGATTGGCCGGCGCCAGCAGCTGGTCGACCGCTCCGGGCGCGAGTCGGCCGAACGCTTCGTCGGACGGCGCGAACACCGTGATCGGCCCCGCCGACGACAGCGCAGCACGGCCGCCCCCTGCATTAAGGGCGCGCGCCAGCTGGCGAAGATTGGGTGCCGCCGCGCAATTATCCGCGATCGTGCGCGTGCCCATCATCTTCGCGCCGCCGACATAGGGGTTGGTCGCGGTCGCTGCCGCGGCCATCATCGCGGAAAGGCCGGTTGCGGCACTGCGCGGCGGAGGAGTGCCGATGCTCCGCGGTTGCGGCGCGGTGGCGGCCATTGGCACGTTCGGGGTGCTGCATGCCGCCAGCACCATGGCTGGCCCCATCAGCAGGAGCAGTCTTGCGGTCATCAACATGCTCCTCCGCAACCAAGCTACTCAGGACAGGACGAACGATAAAGCCGTTCGGTTGCAACCGTTTGTCCCGCGGAGCTGCCGCGCTGCCGGAAGCGCTGTCCTACATCTGCCACGGCTGGCACAATCGCGCCATGGCCTTCCCTGAACCTCCTTGCCGGCACCACCTCGGGGGCTGGGCCAGCGCCTCGGCCTCCTCAACATTCACAGGGCGCAAAAAAAAGGCGCCAGCGCCTCAACTTCCTCAACATTCGCAGGTCGCCAAAAACGCGCCAGAGCCTCAACTTCCTCAACATTCGCGCTGCATGTGGGCGCTTCCACGCGCCGGTTCCTGTCGCTACCGCAATGCGCATGATCGACGATCCTCTCGGGCCTCTCGACCCTGAATTCGCTGCCGCTTTCACGCGCGACCTGAACCGGCCGCCGTGTCAGCTCTACCTGATCTCGCCGGTCGACGTGTCGGGCACGTTCCCCGATCGACTGGCGCGCGCGCTCGACGCCGGCCCGGTCGCCGCTTTCCAGTTCCGGGTGAAGGACGTGAACCAGCATGAGGCGGCCGCGCTTGCGGAGCCGCTGCAGCGCATCTGCGCCGACCGGGAGGTGGCGTTCATCGTCAACGACAGCATCTCGCTGGCCAAGCGGCTCGGTGCGGATGGCGTGCACCTCGGCCAGGAGGATGGCGATCCGCGCGAGGCGCGCGCCGTGCTCGGGCCGGAGGTGCAGATCGGTGTTACCTGTCACGACAGCCGGCACCTCGCGATGGAGGCGGGGGAGGCGGGCGCCGATTATGTCGCCTTCGGCAGCTTCTATTCGACCACCACGAAGGAGGTGAAGCATCACCCCGAACCAGTGATCCTTTCCTGGTGGTCCACCGTGTTCGAGCTTCCCTGCGTTGCCATCGGCGGGATCACGCCGGCGAACGCGCCCCCGTTGGTCGCCGCTGGCGCGGATTTCCTCGCCGTCAGCCATGCCGTCTGGGGCGGCGATGAAGCAGCAGCCGTCCGCGCCTTCCAGGAGGTCCTTCGCTGAAGATCCCTCGATACGCTGTGGAAACAACCGGCCGATCAAGCCGTTGTCTGGCGCAGCGTATCAGTGAGGGTCAACGATGAAGCCGATTGCCGCCGCCGCCATCCTCTCCCTGGGTCTCGCCGGTGCCGCGGCCGGGGTCAGTGCCCAGCAGGCCCGGCCAGCGGCGGCAGCAACGGCAACCAAGCCGCCCCTCGATCGCTCGACGCTTCATGTTCAGGTGATCCTCGACAAGCTCGGGTTCGGCCCGGGCGTGCTCGACGGCCGGGGCGGCATCTCGCTCGTCAACGCGCTAAAGGGCTTCCAGCAGTCCCGCGGCCTGCCGATCACTGGCAAGGCCGATGCGGCGACGCTCCGGGCGCTCTATCCGTACCGTGCTGCCCGTCCGACGGTGACGATGACGCTCGACCAGCGCGTCCTCCAGGGCCCGTTCCTCCAGTCGATCCCCAAGGACTACGCCGATCAGGCGAAGCTCGATGGAATGGCCTACACCAGCCCGATGGAGAAGCTGGCCGAGATGTTCCACACCACGCCGGCCGTCATCCAGGAGTTGAACCCAGCCGGTATCCGTCTCGCGCCCGGGCAGAAGATCGTGCTCCCGAACGCGCTGCCCACGTCGCGCGACTATCCGTCCGATGCGACGCCTACATGGCGCCAGACGCTGGCTCAGCTCAACGTGGATGCAGGCGTGCCGCAGGCCGCGAAGATCGTCGTCGACAAGTCGGACAAGGTGCTGCGCGTCTATAACGATGGCGGCCAGCTTATCGGCCAGTACAGCGCCACGATCGGGTCCTCCAGCGATCCGCTGCCGCTCGGCAACTGGAAGGTGCTCCACGTCTCTCCCAATCCCGATTGGAAGATGAACCCCAAGATCCTGAAGAAGGTCAGTAACGACAAGAAGCCGCAGATCATCCCGCCCGGCCCGAACAATCCGGTCGGTGTAGTCTGGATCGACCTCAGCCGGGAGCATTACGGGATCCACGGCACGCCGGATCCGGAGAAGATCGGCCGCACCGAAAGCAATGGCTGCGTGCGCCTCACCAACTGGGATGCCGCGCGAATCGCGCTGATGGTGAAGTCCGGCACGCCGGTGATCTTCCAGGCGTGAGATGACGAGGCTCGGCGGATCGATCCTCGCGCTTATCGTCCTGGCGGCGATCGCCTTCGCCTCGATGCTGTCCTTCGGCCCCTCCCGCCCGCGCGCCGTCGCCCCAGCGGCCGAAACGGTGATCGAGCCGCCGGCAACGACCGGCGCTCTGGCGATCCCGGTCGCTGGCGTCTCTGCCGATCAGCTGAGCGACACCTGGGGAGACAGCCGCGCAGGCGGTAGCCGGACGCACGAGGCGATCGACATCATGTCCCCGGCCGGCACGCCTGTCCGCGCCGCGGCGGCCGGCCAGGTGGAGAAGCTGTTCCAGAGTGACGCCGGCGGCACGACGCTCTACGTCCGCTCCCCCGACCGTCGCTGGAGCTATTATTATGCGCACCTCGCCGGCTACGCGCCCGGGATGCATGAAGGGCTGATCGTTAGGCCAGGCACGCTGCTGGGCTTTGTCGGTGACACCGGCAACGCAGGCGCGGGCAACACGCACCTTCACTTCGGGGTCAGCCGCATGGCGCCTGGCGATCAGTGGCACGAAGGCCAGCCGGTGAACCCTTACCCACTGCTTGCCGGGAAGGGCCATGATCGTTAGACGCGCCCAACGCTCTTTCCAGCAGGTACAAATATGAAGATCAGCGGCGTGGACATCCGTCCCGGCAACATCATCGAATATGAAGGTGGTATCTGGCGTGCGGTGAAGATCCAGCACACCCAGCCCGGCAAGGGCGGCGCCTATATGCAGGTCGAACTCAAGAACCTGCGCGATGGTCGCAAGAACAATGTCCGCTTCCGCTCGGCCGAGACGGTGGAGCGCGTCCGCCTCGACACCAAGGACTTCCAGTTCCTGTTCGCCGAGGGCGAGAACCTCGTGTTCATGGACAAGGAAACCTACGATCAGGTTACGCTGCCGCGCGATCTTCTGGGCGATGCCGCCGCGTTCCTGCAGGATGGGATGGACGTCGTCATGGAGCTCTATGACGAGGAAGCGATCAGCGTTCAGCTGCCCGATACGATCGAGGCGACGATCGTTGAGGCCGATGCCGTGGTGAAGGGGCAGACCGCCTCGTCCAGCTATAAGCCCGCGATCCTCGACAATGGCGTGCGCGTCATGGTGCCGCCGCACATCGGCAGCGGAACCCGCATCGTTGTCGACGTTTACGAACAGACGTACGTCCGCCGCGCGGACTAAGCTCGTTCCTCCTGCTGGAGGGGCAGGGGAGGGCCAGTGCTCCGGCGGGTGCCCGATCCAGGCGAACCGTTTCGTCGCCCTTCCACCCAACCCCTTTGGCGATCCGAAGGGGATAAGGTTTCAAGAAAATGCCAGCCCATTCCGGCCTCTTCACCGTCATCGAGCGCGCCGCCCGCAAGGCAGCGCCGCGCCTGCGTCGCGACTTCAACGAGGTCCAGCACCTCCAGGTCAGCCGCAAGGGGCCGGCCGATTTCGTGTCGATGGCCGATCGCCGCGCCGAACAGACGCTCTACGAGGAACTGTCCAAGGCACGGCCGGACTGGGGCTTCATCATGGAGGAGCGCGGCGAAGTCGCCGGCGATCCGTCCAAGCCGCGCTTCATCATCGATCCGCTCGATGGCACGTCGAACTTCCTCCACGGCATCCCGCACTTCGCGATGTCGATCGCCGTCGAGGAGCCGATGCCCAGCGGCAAGCGCGAGATCACGACCGCGCTGATCTATCAGCCGCTCACCGACGAGAGCTTCTGGGCCGAGAAGGGCCGCGGCGCCTGGCTGCAGGACCAGCGTCTGCGCGTGTCCTCGCGCCGCGAGCTGACCGAGTCGCTGATTGCCACCGGCATTCCATTCATGGGCCATGGCGACTTCGCGCAGTGGACCCGCATCTTCGGCTCGATCGCGCCGCAGGTTGCCGGTATCCGGCGCCTCGGCTCCGCTGCGCTGGATCTCGCGTGGGTCGCCGCGGGCCGGTTCGACGGTTACTGGGAATCGGATCTAAAGATCTGGGATGTCGCTGCCGGCATGCTGCTGGTGAAGGAAGCGGGCGGTTTCGTCACCGATTTCCGCGGCGGTGACCGTGCGCTCGAGCGCAACGAGTTCCTCGCCGCAAATGACGGGCTTCATTCCAAGCTGCACAAGCTGCTGGCCGGCGCGCTGCGCTGAGGCGCAGCGCCACGCGTTCAGAACGTGTAGACGAGCGAGGCGCGGCTGGTGGTGTCAGTCGACACCCGGCCAAGCGGCGGCATGCTTTCATATTGCACGGTATAGCTCACCCGTGCCGACAGCGGCCCGATCAGCCGCGCCGCCAGCGCAGTCGAACTGCTGACGGTGGAATTGTACCGCTGCAGATAGGCAGACGCATCCTGCGTGAACGTGAGCCCAGGCGACAGCTTGAGGTCGAGATCGAGGTTGCCACGTGCCGCGAGGCTGCTCTCTACGGTATCGTCCGTGAATTCCGTATGCCGAAAGGCCGGCCCAAGCTCCAGGTTCAGCGACACCGCTGATGTCTTGATCGGGCTGTATCCGGCACCCGCCGACGCCGAATAGCGCTGGTTGTAGCCCAGGAACCGATCGCTCTCGAACTGCGCTGCGCCGTAGACGTAGCGCCGCGCATCGATCTTCCAGTTTGGCTCGTAAGCGAAGAGATATTGCTCGCGCGTCGTAACGCCAAGGCTGCGCTGATAGTCGCCCTGCGCGCGCAGCTTGTGGCGCCAGTCCAGCCCTTCACGCGTCAGATCGAGGATGCCGATCACCCCGGCCGTTTCGGAATTGCCGGTGTTGATGAAGCCGCCCACCTCCGCACGCCCGCTCCACAGATCGAGAAGCCCGGCCCGCTGGATCCGCGTCTGCCGCTCACGCGCGCGGGCGCTGCGCCAGTCGTTCGCGATGCGAAGCACGGCATCGCCGCTCGCCGGGTCAGCAGTGCGCGCGTATTTGACGATCGTTGTCACCTCGCCTTCGTTGCCGGACGCGATCGCCGCTTCCAGCATGGCGCGGATCGGGGCGGGGATGTCCGCAGGCTCGGCAGGGGCTACCATCGCCTCTTCTGCCGGCACGAAAGGAGCAAGAAAGAGCAAAGCCAGTCGCACGTCTGTCAGTTATGTAATCCGGCCGCGCCGATGAAGCACATGGGGGCGGGGCGTGGCTCAGCCAAGATGAGCCGAAAATGCGGTGAGGACCTCGCGATAGAGATCGCGCTTGAACGGCACGATCAACGCTGGAAGATCCTTGGGATCGGCCCAGCGCCACGCACGAAATTCCGGATGCGCGGTCGCGATGCGGATATCGGCATCGGTGCCCGTGAAGCGAAACAGGAACCAGCGCTGGATCTGGCCACGATATCGCCCCTTCCAAACCTTGCCGATCAGTTCGGGCGGCAGATCGTAGCGGAATTGTCCAGGCGCCTCGGCGATCAGTTCGACGTTGTCGGGCGTAATTCCGGTCTCTTCGCCCAGTTCACGAATGGCAGTAGTCAGCGGCTCTTCGCCCGGGTCGATCCCGCCCTGCGGCATCTGCCAGGCCTCAAGCGTCGTATCGAGCCGCTGCCCGACGAACACCTGACCGGTTCGATTGAGCAGCATCACGCCAACGCACGGGCGATAGGGCAGGTCGGCAGGATCGGTCATCTCAGCATCCCTCGGTGGGCCGGTGATGGGCCAGCACTTCATAGGCCATCACTGCGGTTGCGACGGCAGCGTTAAGGCTGTCCGCCTTGCCCAGCATCGGCATCTTCACCAGCAGGTCGCAGGCATCCTCCAGCTCCCGCGGCAGGCCCTGTGCCTCGTTGCCGGTGAGGAGGAAGGTCGGCGCGACATAGGGCGCACTGCGGTAATGATTGTCGGTGCGAAGGCTCAGGCCGACAAGCTGGCCGGGCCCGCCCCGCAGCCACGGCAGAAACATGTCCCACGTCGTGCGCACCAGCGGCACGGTGAACAGCGCGCCCATGCTCGCGCGAACCGCCTCGGTGGAGAAAGGGTCGACGCTGTCGCCGATCAGGATGAGGCCGCCCGCACCAACGGCATCACCGGTTCGCAGAATCGTGCCGAGGTTACCCGGATCGCGCAGCCGTTCCGCCACCAGCCAGATCGGGCTCGTCGAGCGGTCCAGCGCCTCCAGCGATGTGTCGAACGTCTCGAATGCACCGACCACCGCTTGCGGATTGTCCTTGCCGGACAGCTTGGAGAGGATCGCCTCGCTGGTCTCGATAGCCTCTCCGCCACGCGCTTCTACGGCCTCGATCAGCGCCTGCACCAGGGGGTGACGCGCGCTCGCTGCCGCGAAGAACAGGAACTGCGGCACGCGACCGGTTTCGCGCGCTTCTGTCAGGATACGCAGCCCCTCCGCGAGGAACAGGCCTTCTTCACGGCGGTGTCGCTTGTCTCGCAGCGCTTGGACGCGCTTCACGAGCGGATTGGAAAAGGCGGTAATCGTACGGGGCATGGGCCCTCAATCTTCGCCGAACTTGGCCTCGACGAGCTCGCACATCGTCGCCACCACCGCGTCAGCACCGTCGCCCTGCGCACTGATGGTGATCGTGTCACCCTTCGCGGCGCCGAGCATCATCAGCCCCATGATCGATGTGCCCGTAACCGCGGATCCGCCTTTGGACACCTGCACCGGGATCGGCTGCTGGGTGGCCAGAGTCACGAACTTGGCGCTGGCACGCGCATGAAGACCGCGCCTATTCGCGATCAGCACCTCGCGCGATACCGTCACGCAGCAGCCTCGCCCACGCCAAGCACCTCGGATGCGACGGAAATATATTTCCGCCCTGCCTCGCGCGCGGCAGCAACGGCGGCAGCGACGCCCAGCTTGCGGCGTGCGGACTCTAGCCGGATGAGCATCGGCAGGTTGATACCAGCGATCACCTCCACCCGTCCGCGCTCCATCAGCGAGATGGCGAGGTTCGATGGCGTGCCCCCGAACAGATCGGTCAGCACGATCACGCCGCGGCCGGCATCCACCTCGGCGATCGCCGCGCGAATGTCGGCGCGGCGCGCCTCCATGTCGTCGTCCGGCCCGATCGCGACCGTGCGCACCTGCTGCTGCGGGCCAACGACATGCTCCATCGCGGTCACGAATTCGTCGGCCAAACGGCCATGCGTCACGAGCACCAGCCCGATCATTTGCGTCGTCAATTCACTCATTGCCCGTCAGGCCGTCCCTCGAGCGCATCGTGCGGCACTGCCGCGAGATCACGATGTACGACGGTGGGCGAAAATCCCGCCGCGCGCAACCGTGCCGCGACCCGTTCGGCAACATGCACTGACCGATGTCTCCCGCCGGTACAGCCGAAAGCGATGTTTATATATGATTTTCCTTCCGCCCGATACCGGGGCAGGACGGACAGCAGCAGGTCCTCAATCTTGCCGATCACCTCCTCGTAAGCAGGGTCATCCGCCACGTAGGCCGCAACGTCATCGTCGAGACCGGTGCCTGGCCGAAGCTCTGGGTCCCAATGCGGATTGCGCAGGAATCGCATATCGAAGACGAGATCGGCGTCAGGCGGCAGCCCGCGCGCGAAACCGAACGAGCAGACGGAGATCGTCGGCTCCCCAACGCCCGGGCGTGCGTAATCGGCGCGGATCCGCTGTGCGAGCTCCGAAGCGTTGTAGCGGCTGGTATCGATCAAGCGTGGGGCCCAGCGGCGCAGTGGTTCGAGGAGCACACGTTCCTGCTCGATCCCTTCACGCGCCGGTCGGTCCAGCGCGAGGGGGTGGCGCCGCCGAGTCTCGTCATAACGACGCGCCAACTCGTCAAGCGCGCAATCGAGGAACAGCGCGCTAATCTCCTGCTTTCCCGCAGCACGGACGCGCTCGACCTGCTCGATGATCGCACTTGGCACGAAATCGCGCGTCGTTGCGCCACTGCCGATTGCAAGTGGCCGGACTGGCCCCTCGCGGGGCACTGGTTCGGCACGCAGCAAGCGATCGAGCAACGACAAGGGGAGATTGTCGACCACCTCCCAGCCGAGGTCCTCCAGCGTCTTCAACACCGTGGATTTGCCTGCACCAGAAAGGCCGGTGACAAGGAGGATATCCGGAAGCCGATTCATGGCAAAGCGTACCTAAGCGCTAATTCGACGAGCAGCGGCGCGGAAGCAGGACGTGGGTTGAGCGCAACCCGGCGAATGGCGATACCTGCGATGGTCATGGTGGATGGCTCCGGCATCCGCGGCACGTCTGTGCCAAGGTCCACGGTGAGCGCCACCGGCACATCATCAACATGGCGCGTCTCGACAATGCCCAGCCCGCGGACTTCGATCCGTCCGGCGATGGTTGCCGGCGCCGAGGCCACCAATGTGTCACCGTCTCGAGACAAATTGGTATAATCATCCGCCACCAGCGTCGCGCCGCGATCGATCAGGCGCAACGCGAGGTCGGACTTGCCTGCACCCGAAGGCCCAACGATCATCACCGCGCGGCCCTCGATCGCCACGGTCGAGGCATGAATCGTCTCGCGCCCATCCAACGCCTCAACTCCGGCCTTACTTAACCTCGATCGCTGAGCGGCAATCGTACCACGAAGCGGGCACCACTCAGCCGATCCTCGCGCGACTCGACGTCGATCGTGCCCTGATGCCCTTCGACGATCGTCCGCGCAATCGCCAGCCCCAGTCCGGAATGCTGGCCGAACCGCTCGTCCGTCGGGCGGATCGAGTGAAAGCGCCGGAACACCGCCTCGCGTGCCTCGGGCGGCACGCCCGGGCCTTCATCCTCGAAGCGAAGCTCAAGCATGCTGCCGCGCCGGATCGCCGCCACCGAAATCAGGCCGCCGTCGGGAGAGAAGGAGATGGCGTTATCGAGCAGATTCTCGAACACCCGCTCCAGCCGCGCTCCTTCCCCCGGCACGATCATGGGAAGCTGCTCGTCGCGATCGAAGCGGAGCCGCACGCCGCGTTCCACACCGCGCTCCTCGCGTTGGCGAAGCAGGCCTTCCAGCATCTGGCCTATATCCACCGGCTCGAACTTCGCGCGGCTCAGTTGCGCGTCGAGCCGGGAGGCTTCCGAGATGTCGCTGATCAAGCGATCGAGCCGGACAACGTCGTCCCGCACGATGGCGAGTAGCCGATCCTGCAAGACCGGATCGCTTACACTGCCAAGCCCGTCCACCGCGGAGCGGAGCGAGGCGAGGGGGTTTTTCAACTCGTGAGTCACGTCCGCGGCAAAGGCTTCGGTCGCATCGATCCGCGCGCGCAGCGCCAGGCTCATGTCTGACAGTGCCCGGGCTAGCATCCCGATTTCGTCGCCTCGCTCAGGAAGGCGCGGCACCACCACCTCGCGCGCCCGACCCAGCCGAACGCGAACCGCCGCGCGGGCGAGGCGCCGCAGCGGCCGTACGATCGTGCGCGCCAGGAACAACGACAGGAGGACTGATACGACTGCAACGACCAGTAGCACAACGCTTAGTCGAAACCGCTCGACGCGCACCGTCTGCGTGATGTCCCGCGCGTTCACGGTCGTCAGCACGACCGGCCCGAACCGCTCCAACGGTGCGGCAGCGGTGATTACCGGCGTGCGATCCGGCGCCCGCCAGATCGTACTCGATGTACCGCCGGCGCGCACTTCATTGATGTCGGGCCAGATCAACCCGTTGCGTCGCTCGCGGTACAGCGGGGGGCGTGCGGCGCCGACGACTTTGTCTATCACCGCATCCAGGAACCGTGCCGCTTTCTGGTCCAGCCCGTCCTTGTCCGGATCGCGCAGCACGAAGTTGCGCTCACCCAGCGCTCTGCTGTCGCTGATCAGTCCGCCGTTCGGGTCATAGAGCCTCACGCGGGTCCCGCTGTCGCGGGCCATCCGGAGGATCAGCGCGCCGCGCGCGTCGGGGGGAACGGCTTGCAGTGCTTCCGCGATCAGCCGCGCCTCGCGCATCGCTTGGGCGGCGCGATTGTCTAGAATGCGGGTCCGGTACGAATCGAGATAGAAAAAGCCACCGGCCAGCAGCAGTAATGCAAAAATGTTGACCGCAAGGATGCGCCGCGTGAGCGAGACCCGGCCCGACCAGCGAAGCGTGAGGTCGGAGCCCTCACTCCTCGGAGAAGCGATATCCGGCGCCATACAGGGTTTCGATTGAGTCGAACTCCGGATCGACCTCCCGGAACTTGCGCCTCACCCGCTTGATGTGGGAGTCGATCGTTCGATCATCGACGTAGATGTCGTCCTGGTAGGCGGCGTCCATCAACTGGTTTCGCGTCTTCACGATGCCTGGGCGCTGCGCCAGAGTCTCCAGGATCAGGAATTCCGTCACCGTCAGCGTGACGGCCGCGCCCTTCCACGTCACGCGGTGACGGGCCGGGTCCATGGTCAGCCGACCACGCTCGAGCGGCGGACTGGCTTCTGACTGTCCCGGGTCAGCGGCATGATTCAGCTCCGTGCGCCGCAGGATCGCCCGTATCCGCGCAATCAGCAGCCGCTGGCTGAATGGCTTGGCGATATAATCGTCCGCCCCCATCGCCAGGCCCAGCGCTTCATCCAGTTCATCATCCTTGCTGGTCAGGAAGATTACGGGGATTCGGCTGCGCTCCCGCAGCCGGCGCAGCAGTTCCAGCCCGTCCATTCGCGGCATCTTGATGTCGAATATCGCCAGATCGGGCGGGTTTTCGGTCAGCGCCTTCAGGGCCGTCTCGCCATCCGAATAGACGCGTGTCAGAAACCCTTCGGCCTGCAGCGCGATGGACACGGAGGTCAGGATGTTGCGGTCGTCGTCGACGAGCGCGATCGTTGCCGTCATGGGGCGGGGGTAGTCGAAAGCCGGGACGCGCTCAATGCCGTGGGTGTTTGACGAGGTGGCACCCCGCCGATATGCGATCCGTCAAGTCGCATTCGTGCGAGAGTAGAGAACCACAAAAGTTAGGGGAAAATAAGTGAGCGATCGAATTCCCGACGCAGGCCTCGAGACGCATGGGATCGAGACCCGCGCGACGCTCCACTGGAATCTCGTCACCGCGCGCCTGGTTGAGGCGGCCGTGGCGCGAGGCGAGGGGAAGCTGTCGGCGGACGGTCCGCTGGTTGTGGAAACCGGCCCGCACACCGGTCGCTCCGCGCAGGACAAGTTCATCGTCAAGGATGCCGAGACGGAAAACACCGTCTGGTGGGGCAAGTCGAACAAGGCAATGGAGCCGGCGCATTTCGCCGCGCTGAAAGAAGATTTCCTCACCTGCCTGCGCGAGAAGGAAGATCTGTTCGTCCAGGATCTGTTCGGCGGCTCGCAGCCCGGCCACCGCGTCCGGGTTCGCGTGATCAACGAGCTCGCGTGGCACAATCTCTTCATCCGCACAATGCTGGTTCGCCCGCAAGAAAGCGAGCTCAAGAATTTCGTCGCTGACTACACGATCATCGATCTGCCGAGCTTCCGTGCCGATCCGGCGCGCCACGGCTGCCGCAGCGAGACGGTGATCGCGGTCAACTTCACCGAGAAGCTGATCCTGATCGGCGGCACGAAGTACGCGGGCGAGATGAAGAAGTCGGTCTTCGGCCTCCTCAACTATCTCCTTCCGCCGACCGGCGTGATGCCGATGCACTGCTCGGCCAACATGGGCGCGGACGGCTCCACCGCCGTGTTCTTCGGCCTGTCGGGCACTGGCAAGACCACGCTGTCGGCCGACGCCAGCCGCACCCTCATCGGTGACGACGAGCACGGCTGGTCCGACACGGCAGTCTTCAACTTCGAAGGCGGCTGCTACGCCAAGATGATCCGTCTCTCGCCCGATGCCGAGCCAGAGATTTTCGCGACCACCAAGCGCTTCGGCACGGTGCTGGAGAACGTGGTCATGGACCAGGTGACCCGCACGCTCGACCTCGATGACGCGAGCCTCGCGGAGAACAGCCGCGGTGCCTATCCGATCGACTTCATCCCGAATTCGTCGAAGGAGAATATGGGCGGCGTCCCGAAGAATATCATCTTCCTCACCGCCGATGCTTATGGCGTCCTGCCGCCGATCGCCAAGCTGACTCCTGACCAGGCGATGTACCACTTCCTGTCCGGCTATACGGCGCGCGTTGCCGGCACCGAGATCGGTGTGACGGAGCCGGACGCGACCTTCTCCACCTGCTTCGGCGCGCCTTTCATGCCGCGCCACCCGTCGGTCTACGGCAATCTCCTCAAGGAGCGGATCGCCAAGGGTGGCGTCGATTGCTGGCTGGTCAACACCGGCTGGACGGGCGGCAAGTACGGCGTCGGCCATCGCATGCCGATCAAGGCGACGCGCGGCCTGCTGAACGCCGCGCTGGAAGGCAGCCTTAACGACGTCGAGTTCCGCACGGATCCGAACTTCGGCTTCCGGGTTCCCGTGTCAGTGCCGGGCGTTGACGCATCGATCCTCGATCCACGCGAAACCTGGGCCGACAAGGCGGCCTATGACGCGACGGCCGCGAAGCTCGTCGACCTGTTCAACGACAATTTCGCGCAATTTGCCGATCACGTCGATCAGGGCGTGCGCGACTCGGCACCGAAGGTGGCTCAGCCTGCCTGATCCGGTGGCCGGCGCGCGGAACCAGCGCGCCGGCTCCCGTCTTTGAGCGCTCATGAACTTTGACTGGAGCGAGGTGAGCCGCTGGGAAGTGCCGGCGGCGATTACGAACCTGGCAATCGTCGCAGCGGCCATCATGGTCGCGCTCCTGTTCCACGCGGTCATGCATGCGATCGCGACACGTATTGCCGTGCGTACGCCCGACTCGATGGACGATGCCGCTCTGGCTTTGTCGCGGCGTCCGCTGCGCTGGATCGCGGTCGCCATCGCACTGGCGGCCACACGACGTTTTCTGGAGCTTCCCAAGTGGGGCAACGAGCTGTGGCAACTCGCCGCCGGCCTGATCGTGCCCGGACTGATCGGCTGGCTGCTGATCACCATCGTCCGTGTGTATGTTCGGGCGGTCGAGATTCACTACGACATCTCAGTTGCGGATAATCTGCGTGCCCGTCGGCGCCGGACCCGGGCCGCGATCCTGGGGCGGATCGTAGTTATCGCTATCGGCGTGCTGACGATCGCGCTGATGCTGCTCTCCATTCCCAGCATTCGCAGCATCGGCATCACGCTGATGGCGTCGGCCGGCCTTGCGGGTCTCGCGGTCGGTGCGGCCGCACAGCCAGCGCTCAAGAACCTCATCGCAGGCGTGCAGCTTGCGTTCACCGAGCCAGTGCGGATCGACGACGTGCTGATCATCGAGGGCGAGTGGGGTCGGGTGGAGGAGATCCGCCTCACCTATGTTGTCGTCGCTCTGTGGGATGAGCGGCGGCTGATCGTTCCCGTCTCACGGTTCCTCGAGATGCCGTTTCAGAACTGGACGCGAAACACCAGTCAGTTGCTTGGCAGTGCCTTCTTCTGGCTGGATCCCACCACTGACGTCGCTCGTCTTCGGGCGAAATACGAAGAGGTCGTACGTGCCAGCCCACATTGGGATGGTCGCGGCTTCGCGCTTCAGGTCACGGATACGAAGCCGGATGCAATCGAGGTTCGCGTCCTCGCCACCGCCAAGGACGCGCCCACCGCGTTCGACCTTCGCTGCGACATGCGCGAAAAGATGCTTGCCTTCATCCGCGACGAGATGCCGGAGGCTTTGCCGCGCCGCCGTATCATCGCTGAGGACGCAACCACGAGGAGTGAACCGGCTGAAGCCGCGGTACTGTAAGGCTACGCCCGGCCCCGCTACAGCGGCTCCACCGACACGATCCCGCCAGTTACCTTCGCCACCCGCATTCGCGTTCCGGCTTCCGCATCCGGTCCGGACGCTGGCCACTCGCTATCGCCAACGCGCACCCTGCCGGAGCCGGCGACGATCGGAACCGAGACGGTGACGATCTCGCCGGCCATCCGGGCCGCGCGGTCGTTCAGTAGCGGGTCGCTCGTCTCCACCGGGTAATCCACATACCAGCGCCGCCCGATCAGCACTGTCACTACGCTCCAGACGGCGAAGGCGCCAAGTTGGGCGACCAGCGGGAGGTCGGGCAGCGCCAACAGCGCGACACCGACCACTGCCGCGGCGATGGCGAGGAAGATCAGGAACACACCCGGCACCAGCAATTCCGCGATGCCCAGCACCACGGCAACCGATAGCCAGAGCAGCGGCGTCATTGCGGCCTCGGCTCCCGCACGCGCGGAACCTGCGGCGTCGCGCCAGGCGCACTCGCCCCCGCCGCCGCATCGCCAAGCGCGCTTTTTGCCAGTTCACCGATGCCGCCTAGCGTACCGATCAATTGGGTTGCCTCGACCGGGAACAGGATGGTCTTGGAATTGGGGCTGGTCGCGAACTTGCCCACCGCTTCGACGTATTTCTGCGCGATGAAATAGTTGAGGCTCTGCGTGCCGCCGGCCTGGATCGCATCGGACACCACCTGGGTTGCCTTCGCCTCCGCTTCCGCCCCGCGCTCGCGCGCCTCGGCGTCACGGAAGGCCGACTCGCGCCGCCCCTCGGCCTCCAGGATCCGCGCCTGCTTCTGGCCCTCGGCGCGCAGGATCTCGGACGCCCGCATGCCTTCCGCTTCAAGGATGTTCGCTCGCTTCTCACGTTCCGCCTTCATCTGACGCCCCATCGCATTGACGATGTCGGCCGGCGGGCGGATGTCCTTGATCTCGACGCGGGTGATTTTCACCCCCCACGGGGTCGTGGCGTGATCGACGACGCTCAGCAGCCGCGCATTGATCTCGTCGCGCTTCGACAGTGTTTCATCGAGATCCATCGATCCCATGACCGTCCGCAGATTCGTCGTCGTCAACTGAAGCAGCGCGACGTGCATGTCCGATACTTCATACGCCGCTTTCGCCGCGTCCAGCACCTGGAAGAACACCACCCCGTCGGTAGAGATCATCGCATTGTCCTTGGTGATGATCTCCTGACCGGGGATGTCGATCACCTGCTCCATCATGTTCACCCGCCGGCCGACACGGTAGAAGAAGGCAGGATAGAAGTTGAAACCGGGCGACGCCGTGGTCGTGTAGCGGCCGAAATGCTCGATGGTATATTGGTAGCCCTGGCGCACGATCTTGATGCTCGCCATCAGATAGAAAAGCACCAGGGCCAGGATTAGCGTGGCGGCGGTCAGCGCCATGGAAGAAGTCCTCTCCGGATGTGATGGCTCTCTGCGTATGCGGAAGCGTAGCAGGCAGGAGCAGGGGGGCCTAGCGGATTGCCGTCGCTGCGGTTACATGGCGCGCCACTTCCTGCGCGACACGGACACGGCACCTCATGGATATTCGCCTCGGCCTCACCTTCGACGACGTTCTGCTCGTCCCCGCCGCTTCCGAGGTGCTGCCAAGTGGCGCCGACACGCGGACGCGGGTGACCCGCGATATCGCGCTCAACATCCCGATCCTGTCCTCGGCCATGGATACCGTCACTGAAGCCGACATGGCGATCGTCATGGCGCAGCTGGGTGGCATGGGCGTGCTTCACCGCAATCTTACGGTCGACGAGCAGGTCGCCGCGGTGCGGCAGGTGAAGCGGTTCGAGAGCGGTATGGTCGTCAATCCGATCACCATCACGCCGCACTCCACGCTGGCGGAGGCGCAGGCGCTGATGGCGCAGCATCGGATCAGCGGCATTCCGGTGGTGGAGACGAACGGGAAGCTCGTCGGCATCCTCACCAACCGCGACGTGCGCTTCGCCGAAAACCCGCGGCAGCCCGTCGCCGAGCTGATGACTCGCGACAATCTCGCTACGGTCCGCATCGGCGTTGGCCAGGAAGAGGCGCGCCGCCTCCTTCACCAGCGCCGGATCGAGAAGCTGATTGTCGTTGATGACGAGTATCGCTGTGTCGGCCTCATCACGGTCAAGGACATCGAGAAGGCCGTCACCTATCCCGACGCGACCAAGGATGCCGCCGGCCGCCTGCGCGTCGCTGCCGCCACCACTGTGGGTGACAAGGGGTTTGAGCGGACCGAGGCGTTGGTTGACGCGGAATGTGACATCGTTGTGATCGATACCGCTCATGGCCATAACCGCGACGTGGCCCGCGCCGTCGAGCGTGTGAAGAAGCTGTCGAATTCGGTGCAGGTCATCGCCGGCAATGTGGCGACCGGAGCGGCCACCCGCGCGCTGATCGATGCCGGCGCCGACGGCATCAAGGTCGGCATCGGGCCGGGCTCGATCTGCACCACGCGTGTCGTTGCGGGGGTCGGCGTCCCGCAGCTAACCGCCGTCATGGACTGCGCCGAAGCCGCGCGCGAAAGCGGCGTGCCGGTGATTGCTGACGGCGGCCTTCGCACTTCCGGCGATCTCGCGAAGGCGCTCGCCGCTGGCGCGGCCACCTGCATGGTGGGGTCGCTCCTGGCGGGTACGGAAGAAGCGCCGGGCGAGACCTTCCTGTATCAGGGCCGGGCCTATAAGTCTTACCGTGGGATGGGCAGTGTCGGCGCGATGGGCCGCGGCTCGGCCGATCGCTACTTCCAGGGTGATATCAAGGATCAGCTGAAGCTGGTGCCGGAAGGTATCGAGGGCCAGGTGCCGTACAAGGGCCCGGCGCGCGAGGTGATCCACCAGCTCGTCGGCGGCATCAAGGCCGCGATGGGCTACACCGGCTCGGCAACCATCGGGGATCTCCAGGAACGCGCCGATTTCGTCCGCATCACCGGCGCGGGCCTCAAGGAGAGCCACGTCCATGACGTGACGATCACGCGTGAGGCACCGAACTATCCGACGCGCTGACGGTCGATGACCCCGGCCGCACGGACCGAGGCGGCCATTGAGCTGCTGGACGCGATCATCGACGCTGCCCGCCAGGGCGGCGCCGCTGCGGACACGCTGATCACGCGCTATTTCTCCACCCGCCGCTACGCCGGGTCGAAGGATCGCCGCGCCGTTCGCGAACTCGTCTACGCCGCGATCCGCGCCTGCGGGGAGGTGCCACCCAGCGGTCGCGCGGGCGTGCTGCTGCTCGCCTCGCGCGATCCCGAGCTGGCCAGAACCTTCGACGGCTCCGCCCACGGCCCGGCGCCGATCCGCCCCGACGAAGCCCCAGCATCCGCCGGCATCGTCCCGGGCTGGCTCGCCGAGCGGCTGAAGGCCTCCGGTGTGCCAGAGGGCGAGTGGCCGGAGCTGGTCGACCGCGCCCCGCTGGACATTCGCGTCCGGCGAGACGTGGGTCCGAAATTGATCGCGTTATCCATCCCGGGTGCCGAAGCTGTCGACGGGCTGGAACACGCATTACGCTTGCCCGCCGGCACTGATGTTACTGCCTTCGCGGGTCAGCTAGAAGTGCAGGACGCCGGCAGCCAAGCAGTCTCGCTTGCGGCCCGAGCGTCAGCCGGGATGACGGTGGTCGATCTGTGCGCGGGTGCCGGCGGCAAGACGCTGGCGCTGGGTGATCAGATGGCGGGGCAGGGCCGGATCATCGCCTGTGACATCGATCGCGCGCGCCTGTCGCGACTTGCGCCGCGGGCGCAGCGTGCAGGCCTTACGATCGTGGAGACGAGGCTGCTTGATCCCGGCAAGGAAGCCGCTGCTCTGTCCGATCTCGCGGCCGCAGCCGACCTGGTGTTCGTCGACGCGCCCTGCTCCGGCACCGGCACCTGGCGGCGAAATCCCGAAGCGCGCTGGCGCCTCACTGCGGCGCGGCTTGCCCGCTATGCCGCGATGCAGGCGCAGGTTCTCGATGTCGCAGCGCCGCTCGTTCGGTCTGGCGGCGCATTGGTCTACGTCGTCTGCTCGCTGCTTGACGATGAAGGCGCTGCGCAGATCGACGCTTTCCTGTCCCGTCACGCAGGCTGGCGCGCTGAGCCGGTGCAACTCCCCTTCGGTCGCTCCCGCGGCCATGGCCTTCGGCTCACCCCGGAACATGATGGAACCGATGGTTTTTTCGTCGCGCGCCTTCTGGCCCCATGCTAATCGGGCAGGGTCGTGCCGAACCTGGAGCCCTTGATGCGCTATACCTCCGTCGCCGTGGCCGCCGCTCTCACGATGGTCTCGATCTCGACCTCGCTGCACGGTCAGCGCCCGGACGACCAGATCGACGCAAAGTCGCTGGCGCTGCTGCAACAGGGCAAGGCCGCCAAGGCATCCGGCGATCTCGACGGCGCGACTGACCTTCTCGAAACGGCGGTTGCGGTCGATCCGCGCAATCGCCAGGCGTTCATCGTCCTCGCCGAAGTGGCAGAAGCCCGCGGCCTGCCGGGCAAGGCGATCCGGCTCTATCGCGAGGCTCTGGTGCTGGAGCCAAACGACATCAACGCGCTGAAGGGGCAGGGCGAGGCGCTCGTCGCCAAGGGCGCCGTCACGCGGGCGAAGGAGAACCTCGCCCGCGTCAAGGCGCTTTGCAAGACGGCGTGCCCGCAGGCGAATGAACTTGCTGCCGTCATCGCCAAAGGCCCGCCGGTCACGACCGCGCAGGTTGTCCCGGCAAAGCCAACGACCGCGAAGGAATAACCTTTCGGGTCCGGGTCAGGCGCTGAGGCGCCGGGCCAGCGCCACGAACTCGGCGACGCTCACCGTCTCCGCCCGCCGGGTCGGATCGATCCCTTGCGCTTCCAGCGCGTCGAGCGCACCGGGAACGCTGCGCAGGCTCTGGCGCAGCATCTTGCGCCGCTGGCCGAACGCTGCCGCGGTCAGGGCCTCCAGCTTGCCAAGCTTCACGCCTTCGGGCTCGGCGGTCGGTTCGATGTGAACGACGGCGGACATCACCTTGGGCGGCGGCGTGAACGCGGATCGATGCACTGACATCGCGATCCGCGCCGTGCTGCGCCACTGCGACAGCACGGCCAGCCGGCCATAGGCGTCACTTCCTGGCGCAGCCACGATCCGCTCGGCGACTTCGCGCTGGAACATCAGCGTCAGCGATTGCCACCACGGCAGCCAGGACGCCGACAGCCAACCGACCAGCAGCGCCGTGCCGATATTGTATGGCAGGTTCGCCGCAATGTGCGGCTTGCCGTCGAACAACGTCCGCGGGTCGATCGTCAGCGCATCGCCCTCGATCACCTTGAGCTGCCCGGGAAACGCCTCGCCCAGTTCTTCGAGAGCCGGGATGCAACGCCGATCCCGCTCGATCGCCGTCACCCGCGCGCCCGCGCCTAGCAAAGCTCGCGTCAGGCCCCCGGGGCCGGGGCCGATTTCCAGCACTTCGGCGTCCGTCAGATCCCCTGGTATCCGGGCGATCCGCGCCAGCAATTGAGCGTCGAACAGGAAGTTCTGGCCAAGCGCCTTGGAAGCGCTCAATCCATGCCGCGCGATCACCTCGCGCAGCGGCGGAAGCTCGGTCACGATATGGCGCAGGCCGCGCGCTGCGACGCCGCTTCCCCGGCCATTCGTATTGCTGCTATCATCGCGCCCGGCTCCGCCCGGTTCTCGCCGGCGAGGTTGAACGCCGTGCCATGATCCGGCGAAGTACGCACGATCGGCAGGCCCAGCGTGATGTTCACGCCTTCGTCGAAGTGAAGCGTCTTCAGCGGCACCAGCGCCTGATCGTGATAGCAGCACATGACTGCATCGTAGTTCGCGCGCGCCCGCGCGTGGAACAGGGTGTCGGCCGCGAACGGCCCGACCGCATCGATCCCTTCTTCACGCAATTGCGCGATCGCCGGCTCGATGATCTCGATCTCCTCGCGCCCGATCGCTCCTGATTCGCCCGCGTGGGGGTTGAAGCCAGCAAAGGCGAGCCGCGGCTTCGTGATGCCGAAGTTGCGCTTCAGCCCGCGCGCCGTCGCCTGCGCCTTGGCAACGATCAGCTCAATCGACAGCAGCGAGGATACCTGGGCTAGCGGAACGTGCGTCGTCATCGGCACAACGCGCAGCGTCGGCCCTGCCAGCATCATCACCGCGTTCTCTGGCGCCACGCCGCAGCGCTCCGCGACGAATTCGGTCTGTCCCGGATGGGTGAAACCGATCTCGTACAATTGCGCCTTGGATACCGGCCCCGTCACCAGCGCGCGTGCCGCGCCTGATCGCGCCAAGCCCGCCGCCAATTCCAGCGACTGGAGGGCACAGCGCGCACCCTCGACATCGGGATAGCCAGGCGTAATCTCGCCCGCATCCTCGACAGTCAGCACCGGCAAGGCATCGCGAAAGGCGTTCGAAGCTGAGTCCAGATCGTCGATCTTCGCGATCGGCCCGTTCCACACGCGCTCGATCGCCCGCGCATCACCCACGGCGAAGAAGGCCGGCAGTTCTGCCGCGTCACGCGCGGCCCAAGCCTTTGCGATGATCTCCGGGCCGATCCCCGCGGGATCGCCGATCGAGACGGCCAAAGGTGCAGTCACAATGATCTCAGCGATACTCCACCACGGCGTCACGCCGCAAATCACGCAACGCCTGCTGCGCGCGCAGGTTTACCCGCTGCTGCTCCAGCTGGTTCTGGATTTGCTCCGCGCCCGGCAGCTGCCCACCGCTCACGTCGTCGCGCCCACACAGCACCAGCGTCCGCACGCCCTCGCTCGGGTTACCGAACGGCGGGGTGGCCTGGCCGACCTGCAACTGGAGCATGATCTCCTGCAACGGGGCGGGCAGGTCACGCACGCGGATCGCGTCGTTCTGCACCACCTCGGCATTAATGTTCGCCGCTACCTTTTCCACCGTCCCGCAGCCCTGCAGCGTCGAGACCGTCTTGGCGAAATCGGCGGTACGCTTCGATGCCTGGGCCTGGGTGGTGCCCGGCGGAAACTTGATCGTCATCTGCTTCAGGCTGAGCTTCGCATCACGCGCGTTCGCCATCAGCACCTGCCGCTTGTCCACGAGATACAGGATCGAGAAACCGCCCGGCACCTGGATCGGGCCGATCACCTGCCCGACCTGCATCTGCGCCGCTGCCGTTGCCAGCTCCGGCGGCAGCTGCGCCGCGCGCACCCAGCCGAGGTCGCCGTTCACGCCGCGCGTCGACGCTTCGGAGAAGTTGCGCGCGAAATAGCCGAACGGCGCCTGGCCCTTCTGGATCTCGCCGATCAGCTGGCGCGCATTGGCGTAGACCTGCTCGGTCTGGTCCGGCGTCGCCGACAGGTAGATTTCGTTGAGGTGGAACTCCTCGGTGCCCTTGGCTGCCTCCAGACGATCCAGGATCGCCTTCACCTCTTCCTCGCCGACGTTGACGAACGGCTCGACGCGACGGCGCAGATAGCGTTGCCAGGCGAGCTCCGCCTCGATCTGCCGCAGAATGGACCGCTCCGAGGAGCCCTCGGAAATCAGGAACTTGCGAAACTCGTCCGGCGTGCGACCGAAATTCTTCGCGATACGCTCGAAGCTCTGTGACAGCTCCTGCTGGCTGATCGTCACATCGGCCGTCTTGGCCTGCTGGATCTGCAGCACCTCGTCGATCAGCTGGCGCAGCACCTGCAGCTTCAGGCGATCGGCTTCCTCGTCGGTCAGCTTGGCGTTGTTGGCGGCCTTGATCAGCCCCACGCGCTGGTCGACATCAGTGCCGGTGATGACATTATCGTTGACGATCGCGGTCGCCTTGCGGACGTTCGGGTCGACCTTCCCGAAGATCTGCAGGTTCTGCGGGATGTTGAGCCCCGTATTGTCCGGCAACAACTGATCCTGTTCGACCTGCTGGCCAAATGCTGCCCCGGCCGCTGCCAGCGCCAACGTGATCCCCGCGAGGCGGCCGAACCGCGCCGCCTTCTTGCCCATCGTCGTCACTTGATAAGGAACCCTATATTGCGCGCCGTTTCGCTACCGCGGCATTGCGCGAATTCAGCTGAACGATGGCTTAGCGGCCGAGGTTCTTGAACGCCAGCGTCAAGAGGAAGCTGTTGCCGCGGCGCGCGTCACCTGTCGTGCGATAGTCGCGACGCCATGTCACGCCGAGTGTGAGGCAGTCGTCCTCATATTGGACGCCCAGCCGGTGCCGGATCGGATCGAAGCCGTCGGACAGCGAGAACACGTCATCGCTGCGGTCGGTCAGGTCAACCAGCGCAGACCCGAAGGCGGACCAGAAGCGGGCAAACTGCACGCGGCCGGCAACCCGGATCTCCTCGCGGTCCTGAAGGTCCTCCAGTTCCGCAATATCTCGGTCGAGGCGTAGATAGCCGATCAGCGCATAGGTGCTGGTGGAGCCGATCGTCGCGTCGATCTCGTTGCGCCGAACGGACAAGCCGCTCTTGTCGAGACGATAGCGGTGGGTGAAGGACACCAGATCGCGGAAGCGGATAGTGGTCCGCCCCACGATGTCCGAGAAGCGATCGCTCAGCCCCGTGCCGGGCGGAAGGATCGTCGGCCGGTCATCCAGGCGATAGCTCTGCCCCACGACTGCGTCGGCGCTAAAGCCCGGCAGGTCGACCCGCCACTCAAGGCCATAAGTGGCGCGGGTCGAGTCTTCCCAACGGTCGTAGCCCGGGAAGCGGTTCAGCGCGAACAGGTTGGATTCCTCAAGATCGATGGCGCGCGAATCTTCATTCGGCACTTCCAGATTCTTGATCTTAGGCGAGGCGACGATCTGCAGGCGAGGCGTCAGCTGCTGCGTGCCTTTGCCGAACGCCCCGATCAGCGGCCACCGCACGTCCACCGCTAGCGCCCCGACGGCCCGACCCTGGAAGCCCTCGATGCCGCGATAGGCGGCGATGTCGCTCAGCTGCGCGTGATCGGTGTGATACGCGTCTGCGCGGCCATAAGCGGTGAAGGTGATCTCCTGGCCCCAATTGGTCAGGCGACGCAGGTCCCACCGAACGCCCGCGAACGCCCGCTGCGTGTCCTGGCCGGCCTTCCGCCCCAGCGCCAGCGTGTTGAGCTGCAGCTGCACGGTGCCGCCCAGCACGTCTTCCCTGAACCGGTGGCGGTAATCGATTTCGGGAAGCGCCACCGGCTGCAGCCCTTGGCGCTCGCCGACGCGAAGCGTCTGCACGGCCCAGCCGGCGAGCGAGAAATAGCTGTTCTGATCGACCCGCTCGAGCGCGAAGGTCGTCCGCAGGCGGTCACCACCCCAGATATCGTAGCGACGCAGGAAGGTGCGGTCCGTCACCAGCCGCATCGATCCTGACAGGCTCCAGTTCGGATCCAGCTGGAAACGCCCGACGCCGTTCAGATAGCCACGGAATGCCCGTTCGGTGGACGAGGTGAAGCCGCTTGCCAGATCGTCGCTTCGCCGGCTGACGGTGCCATAGCCCGTGATACTGAACGCCCCGATCTCGCTCAGTTGCTGGTAGTTCGCCTCGATCATCGGCAGCACGTTCGTGTAGAAGTGCGGCGTGATGGTCGCGCTGCGGTTCGGCGCCAGGCGGAAGAAATAGGGCGTCGCCAGCTCCACGCCGTTCACGCGGTCATAGCTGATGATCGGGGCGAGCAGGCCGCTGGCATTCGCCTCGCCCACCGGATGCGAGAATTTCGGCAACGGGATGGAGGGCAGGCCGAACAGGTGGATCTGCGCGCCCGTGTAGTAAACGCGCTCGCGATCCGGGCGATACATCACGCGCACCGCCGTCACTTTCCAGGTCGGCTCCTTCGGGCAGCCTTCGGAATCGATCACTGAGCAGCCGGTATAGGCAGCGCGATCGAGCGATATGGTGCCGTCTTCCTGTCGAGTTCCTTTTTCTGCCGCCAGCCGGCCGCCACGCTGCAGCACCACCAGCATGTTGGCGACCATGCCGTCCTTCAGCGAATCGGTCAGCTCGATCGAATCGCCATAGGCTGTGTCGCCCTGGGGATTGGTGACCGCGATATTGCCGGTCGCGAGCACCTGGCCGGTCTTGCGGTTCCACACCACGCGATCGGCGCGCAATCGCTCGCCCGCGCGCAGCATCCTGACGTCGTTGGTGGCCGTGACGATGTCGGCCTCGTAGTCATATTCCAGCGTTCCCGCGCTGAAATTGACCTGCTCATCGTTGGCAGGCGCCGCTTCCGCTTCGAACGGCGGCGGATCGACGGGGCGGTTCTGCAGATCCTGCGCGCTCGCCGTTCCCGCGATCGCGAGCGCGGCGCACAGGGCCAGCGGTCGCGAGCAACTGGCCAGAAGGTCGAGACGCGTCACCCACTTACCCGCAAAACTGAAGCCCCCGTTCCGCTGCCGGAATGGCGCGGCGGTGTTGGCCCTATCGCATCGCAGGCGAGCGGCTGCAACGCTTTGCCACCGGCGATGCAAATCCCTAGATGCACTTCGATACAAAAGGATCTGTCATGAACGTTACCTTCGCCTCCTCGCGATCCGAGGCTTCATCGATCATCGCCTATCCCGTAACGAAGGACGGCGCCGAGAAGATCGCCGTCCCGGGCCTCGACGATGCCGCGCTCGCGCTGGTTGTCGCGGCGGCCTCCGGGCAGCGGTTCAAGGGCGAGGCGGGCAGCGTGGCCGAGGCTTACGTGCCGTCTGGTCGGGTGCTCCTGCTGGGCGTCGGCAGCGGCGACGATGCCGGTTACGAGCGGGCGGGCGGCGCACTCACCGCGCGGCTGCTCACCTCCGGCGTCACGGCCGTCACCGTTGATCTCTCCGGGACCCGCGCCACTGCCGAGGCGGCGGCGCGTCTCGCCGCGGGGGCGGCGCAGCGCGCATGGCGCTACGACGTGTACCGCACGAAGCTCCCCGCCGATGCGAAGCCGACGCTGACCGACATCACCATCGTCGGCGCGCCTGAGGGCATCGATGCCGCGTGGACGGCCCGAGACGCGGTGACCAAGGGGCTGGAACTCACCAAGACGCTTGTGACGCTGCCGGCCAACATCCTCTACCCGGACAGCTTCGTCGAACGGGTGACGAAGGACGTCGAAGGTCTGGGCCTCGAGATCACCGTCGTCGATGAAGCGGCGATGCAGGAACTTGGCATGGGTGCACTGCTTGGCGTTTCGCAGGGCTCGCGGCGTGAAGCGCGCATCCTCGCGCTGCGCTGGAACGGGGCAGGCGAGGGCGATCCTGCCGTGGCGCTCGTCGGCAAGGGGGTGACGTTCGACACCGGCGGCATCTCGATCAAGCCCGCCGGCGGCATGGAAGACATGAAGTGGGACATGGGCGGCGCTGGCGCCGTTGCCGGCACGATGAAGGCGCTCGCGCTGCGCAAGGCAAAAGCGAACGTCATCGGCGTCATGGGCCTCGTCGAGAACATGCCCGACGGCAATGCGCAGCGCCCGGGTGACGTCGTTACCTCCATGTCCGGCCAGACGATCGAGGTCATCAACACCGACGCCGAGGGTCGGCTTGTCTTGTGTGATTGCGTCACCTGGGTGCAGCGGACGCACAAAGTGAAGACGATCGTCGATCTCGCGACGCTCACCGGCGCGATGATCGTCAGCCTCGGCAACGAGATGGGCGGTCTCTTCGCCAATGACGATGCGCTTGCCGATCAGTTGCTCGCTGCAAGCGAGACGAGCGGCGACCTGCTGTGGCGCTTCCCGCTCTCCAGCGGCTACGACAAGCTGATCGACAGCCCGATCGCGGATATGAAGAACGTCGGCCCGCGCGGCGGCGGCTCGATCACCGCGGCACAGTTCATCCAGCGCTTCGTCGAGGACGGCGTGAAGTGGGCGCACCTCGACATCGCCGGCATGGTCTGGTCGGACAAGGACGGCCCGACCTGGGGCAAGGGCGCGACCGGCTACGGCGTGCGCATCCTCGACACCTTCATCGCCAGCAATTTCGAGGGCTGATGCAGGTCGACTTCTACCACCTGACCAGCATGCCGCTCGAGCGGGCGCTCCCGCGCATCGCCGAGCGCGTGCTGGCGGGTGGCGGGCGGCTGGTGATCGTCTCGTCGGATGAAAGCCAGCAGTCCTCGCTCGACCGGCTGCTCTGGGAATATACGCCGGAAAGCTTCCTGCCGCATGCGCGGGCAGGCACCGGCGGCGACGCCGCGCAGCCGATCCTCATCGCGCCCTCGGTGACCGTCGCGAACGGCGCGAAGCACATCGCGCTGGTGGACGGCACATGGCGCGACGAGGCGCTAAGCTTCACCCGCGTCTTCCACTTCTTCGACGAGGACCGGATCGATGCCGCGCGCGCCGCGTGGAAGAGCCTCGCCGCCCATGCGGAGGTTGAGCGCCGCTACTGGAAACAAAACGAGGCGGGGAAGTGGGAACAGGCGGCCTGACGCTCCGCCGCGCAATGGTTGCGCTCGGGCCATCCCCCCGCTAACGCGCGCCGCAGTTTCCGACATTCTCATACACAGGAGCAAGCGACCATCATGGCCGCCACCCGTACCTTTTCGATCATCAAGCCCGATGCGACCCGTCGCAACCTGACCGGCGCCGTCACCAAGATGCTGGAGGAGGCCGGCCTGCGCGTCGTCGCTTCCAAGCGCATCCAGATGACCAAGGAGCAGGCCGAGGGCTTCTACGCGGTCCACAAGGAGCGCCCGTTCTTCAACGATCTCGTCTCGTTCATGATCTCGGGCCCGGTCGTGGTTCAGGTGCTCGAGGGCGAGAACGCCGTTCAGCGCAACCGTGACATCATGGGCGCGACGAACCCCGAGAACGCCGCGCCGGGCACGATCCGCAAGGAACTGGCCGAGTCGATCGAGGCGAACTCGGTCCATGGTTCGGATTCGGAAGAGAATGCAGCGATCGAGATCGCGTACTTCTTCAAGCCCGAAGAAATCGTCGGCTGATACGATGACCGGAAACTGGCGGCTGCGCCGCGCCACTGCCGCGGATGCGCCAGCGGTGTCGATGGTCGCGGCCGCCAGCTTCCTCGAGACCTTCGCCGGGATCCTCCCGGGCGCGGACATCATCGCGCATTGTACGCGCAACAGTTCGGTGGAAAAGTTCGCCGGCTGGGCAGGCGATCCCGCCAGCGTCGTGTCGCTCGCGACGCATCCGGACGGCGACGCGCCGGTCGGCTATTCCGTCATCACCACGCCTGATCTTCCACTGCCGCCGCAACCCGGCGACGTGGAACTGCGCCGCATTTACGCGCTGTCGATCACGCGGGGCACCGGCCTTGGCCACCGGCTGATGGCGCAGGCGATCAACGATGCACGTGCCTTGGGCGGCAAGCGCCTGCTGCTCGGCGTGCTGGGCACCAATCACGTCGCCCGCGCTTTCTATGAACGCGAAGGGTTCACGCTGGCCGGCACGCGCCGCTTTAACGTCGGCAGCGGCTGGTATGACGACGTGATCTACGCCCGGGCGCTTTAGCCGCCCAGCGCAGCCTTCCACAGCGCGTCGATGCGCTTCACGCTGCCGCCCGGCTCGCGCACCTGCGCAGACTCGATCGACAGCGTACGTCCGCCAATCAGCCGGCCATTGGTCCGCCACACGACATCGACGATCGCCTGCCCCTCTCTGGTTTTGTCGCCGACCCGGTAACGGGTGGAGACGAGCACCGGCAGCCGCCCCTCGCGCTTGTCGGCGCCACCATCGGTGGCCTTCAGTACCGCGTCGGCAAACCAGTCCCGCTCGATCCGCGGCGTCGCCGGTCGCTGCTCCCCGATGCCGAGCGCGGTCGGGAAGCGGATCGTGGTCTCAAGCAGGTCATGCGCCGGATCGGTCAGGCGAACCTCTTTGCCGCCGTTCGCCAGTTCGGCATGAAGCGCCAATCGCGCCTCGGCGGCCAAGGCCGCCTGCGCCGCTACGACCTTCTCCTGCGCTTCGCTGCGCCGTTCTGACCAGTTCATCCAAAGCGTAAGCGCGCCGATGATAACGCCCGACACCGCGACGATCTCGGCAAGCGAAATCCACCGCCGCCGGGTTGCAGCCTGATCCGCCGTCTCGCTCATCGCCCGCCCATCTCCAGCAGCCGGCGCGGCGCGACGAGTTCCCAGCTCGTCGCGATCCGGTCGCTGACGCGGTCCCAGTCAGTGTCCGGTCGGTCGAGGCGCATCGCCACCCAGCCCGATGGCCCGAGGTATGCCGGCTTGAAATAGCAATTGGGGTCCGCCTCGATCAGCATCGCCTGTTCTTCGAGGCCACTGGTCTTCACCAGCACCGCCGTCTCGCCATCCCCGTGATGATCATGCCAGAAATAGGCGAAGAACTTGCCGTTCTCGATCAGGAAGCCGGGCTGTCCGTGTGACAGCCGCTCCACCGTCTCCGGCAATTCCAGCGCGATCTCCCGGATCCGCGCCAGTTGCTGCTCCGCCTCGTTCGTCATCGCTCCAGCCATTGTGCCAGAACGCGCGGATAAAGGCGATGCTCCTCCTCCAGTACGCGGGCGGCCAAGGCGTCCGGCGTATCGCCCGGCAGGATCGGCACCTCGGCCTGGCCAAGCACGTCGCCACCGTCGAGTTCCTCCGTCACCAGATGGACGGAGCAGCCTGCCACCAAATCGCCCGCCTCGATGGCACGCGCATGGGTGTCGAGCCCCTTGTACTTGGGCAGCAGGGACGGATGGATATTGACGATCCGCCCACGCCAGCGCGCGACGAAGGAGTCCGAAAGCAGCCGCATATAGCCTGCAAGCGCCAGATATTCGGCGCCGGCGGCGCGAAGCGCGGCGTCCAGCGCATCTTCGTAAGCCGCCTTGCCAAGCTCCTTCGGCGATAGCGCGAACGTCGTAATCCCGCGCTCGCTTGCCCAGGCGAGCCCCGCCGCCTGTGGCTTGTCGGAGGCCACGATGACCACCTCGTAGGCGGCGCCGGCCCCTTCCACCAGCGCTTGCATGTTCGATCCGCGGCCCGAAATGAGGATGCCGACCTTCGCGGTCATGCGTTGTACGTCGCCGTCCACGCCTCGCGCGCGCTCCATGTCTCGGTCGAACCGGTGACGGTGCAGCCGCGCTGGCCTTCCTCGATCCTGCCGATGCGGAACACCTCTTCGCCGGCCGCCGTCAGGTCGGCCATCACCCCGTCAGCCGCATCCGCTGCGACGACCACGGCCATGCCGATCCCGCAGTTGAACGTGCGGGCCATTTCTTCCGGTTCGATTGCCCCCTGTGCCTGCAGGAACGCCATCAGGCGCGGCTGCCTCCAGGTATCGGCGTCAATCACCGCATGCGCGCCGGCCGGCAGCACCCGCGGGATATTCTCCAGCAATCCGCCGCCGGTGATGTGGGCCAGGCCCTTGACCCGCCCGGCGGTGACGAGAGGCAACAGGCTCTTCACGTAGATCCGGGTGGGAGCCATCAGCGCCTCGATCAGCAGCACCTCGGGGTCGAACAGTGCCGGGCGGTCGAGCTTCCAGCCCTTGTCGGCGGCGAGCCGGCGAACCAGCGAGAAGCCGTTCGAATGAACGCCGGAGGAGGCGAGGCCGAGAACCACGTCGCCGGCGGCGATGCCTGCGCCCGTCAGCACTCGGTCGCGCTCCACCGCACCGACGCAGAAGCCGGCGAGATCGTAATCGCCCGCCGCATACATGCCCGGCATTTCCGCGGTCTCGCCGCCAATCAGCGCGCAGCCGGCGATTCGGCAGCCTTCCGCGATCGAGGCGATCACCCGCTCGGCCACGGCCGCGTCAAGCTTCCCGGAAGCATAATAATCAAGGAAGAACAGCGGCTCCGCGCCCTGAACGATCAGGTCGTTCACGCACATCGCGACCAGGTCGATCCCGACGCCGTCGTGGCGATTGTTCTCGATCGCCAGCTTCAGCTTGGTGCCGACGCCGTCATTCGCCGCCACCAGCAGCGGGTCAGTGAAGCCGGCAGCCTTCAGATCGAAGAAGCCGCCGAAGCCGCCAAGGTCCGCATCCGCGCCCGGCCGCCGCGTCGCGCGTGCCAGCGGCGCGATCGCGCGCACCAGTGCATTGCCCGCCGCGATTGACACCCCGGCCTGTTCATATGTGTACCCGCTCTCACTCATGCTGGCAGCGCCTAGCCACAACGCGCTTGGATTTCCACGCCTGCTTCGCCAAAAGGCGCTCGACCATGCGCCTCAAGCCACTGTTCCTTGTTCCCGCTGCCGTTGCCCTCGTGCTCGGTACCGGCGTCGGTCTTGCCCAGATCGAGGGTGGCGGCCGCGGAGTCGCACCGATCGACAGTTCCAGCGACTATGAAGTCTCCGGGATCCAGGTCGATGTCGCCGCCAAGGATGCGGATGCCGCCCGCCTCGGCGGCTGGCGCCTCGCCCAGCGCAAGGCCTGGGTGCAGCTGTCGCGCCGGCTGGGCGCGGGCGGCGGCCTCGTCCCGGATTCGACGCTCGATTCGGTCGTGTCCGGCATCGTCGTCGAGAATGAGCAGATCGGCCCGAAGCGCTATGTCGCAAAGCTCGGCGTCCTGTTTGACCGTAATCGCGCCGGGGCGATGCTGGGCATCTCCAACTATGTGATGCGTTCGCCGCCGATGGTGGTGATCCCCATTGTATGGTCGGGCGGCGTCGCGACCGGCTTCGAACAGCGCACGCTCTGGCAGGAAGCCTGGGCGCGGTATCGCACCGGCGGCTCGGCCATCGATTATATCCGCCCGACGGGCACCGGCCCCGATCCGCTGTTGCTGAACCTCGGCCAGGCGCAGCGTCCCGGTCGCGGTTGGTGGCGTGCCGTACTCGATCAATATGGCGGGTCGGACGTGCTGATGCCGACCGTAAAGCTTTACCGGCAATGGCCGGGTGGCCCGGTCATCGCTGTCTTCCAGGCCCGTCAGGGCCCTGACAACCGCTCGCTCAGCCAGTTCACCCTTCGCGTCGGCAGCGTCGCCGGTATTCCGGCGCTTCTCGATGCCGGGGTGAAGCGGCTCGACGAGGCATATCAATCTGCGCTGCGCGCCGGCTATCTGAAGAGCGATCCCGGCCTTTCCTACGTCCCGCCCACCGAAGAGCCGGCGGAGGATGACGAGGGCGGCGAGACGATCGTCACTGACGAGCCGATCCGCGCCACGGTCGGGATCTCAGTCCAGTTCGATACGCCCGCCGTGGGCGCTGTCACCGCTACCGAATCGGTGCTGCGCGGTGTTCCGGGCGTGACGGCCGCCAACACCAGCAGTCTCGCACTTGGCGGCATTTCGGTGATGGCGGTGGCCTATGCCGGCACGCCGGAGGCGTTCAAGGCCGCGCTCGAGGCGCGTGGCTGGCAGGTGTTCGGATCGGGCACCACGCTACGCATCCGCCGCGCGCCGCGCCTGTTGCCGCCGGACATCACGACCGACAACGTCACCGGCGGATGATGGGGCAGGAATGAGCCAGATCGCGCTTCCGCTGGCCTGGCCGGCTGATCCGCGCGACGACGAGTTTCTGGTCACGCCGTCCAACGCCCGCGCCGCACAGGTGCTCGATCACTGGGCAACGTGGCCGGTGCGCACGGCGCTTCTCGTCGGTCCGCGAAAGTCCGGCCGCAGCCTGCTCGCGCGCATCTTTGCGGCGAAGAGCGGCGGCGCGATCATCGACGATGGTCAGGCGCGGGACGAGGAGGAGCTGTTTCACGCCTGGAACCGCGCCCAGGCCGATCGTCGTCCGCTGCTGATCGTCGCCGATCGGGCGCCGCCCGATTGGTCTATCACGCTCCCGGATCTTCGCTCCCGACTGGGGGCTACGCCGGTTGCTGAGATCGGCGCCCCGGACGACGCGCTGATGCACGCGCTTCTCGAGCGTAAGTTCGCGCAGCGCGGCCTCGACGCGCGGCCGGACCTCATCGAATGGCTGGTGGCCCGGATCGAACGGAGTCATCTGGCTGTCATAAGAACCGTGGATGCGCTCGATCAGGAGGCGATGGAGAGCAGAAAACGGCTCACCATCCCTCTGGCACGGACCACGCTGGCGGCTGCGGCGTTGATCCCGCAACCGCCGGAGGCACAATGACCCGATCCGTCCGCCAGGTCCGCCTGGATGCTGATGACGATCCGTTCGAGGAACGCTCGACCGACCGCTATTTCAACCGCGAGCTGTCGTGGCTCGCGTTCAATCGCCGCGTGCTGGAGGAAGCGTGCAATCCTGCCCATCCGCTGCTCGAGCGACTGCGCTTCCTGTCCATCTCCGGCTCCAACCTGGACGAGTTCTTCATGGTGCGTGTTGCCGGCTTGAAAGGCCAGCAACTGCAGGAGGTTGAGGCGCGTTCTGCCGATGGCCTGACACCATCCCAGCAGCTCGCACCGATCACTACCGAGGCCGACGACCTGCTCGCAAGCCAGGAAAATGTCTGGCGCGACATCCGCCATGCGCTGGCCGATGCCGGCATCCATGTGCTCGGCTCCAGCAAGATCGACGCTGCACTGTCGCCGGAGGAGATCGCCTGGCTGCAGACCCATTTCCGCGAGCAGCTTTTCCCCGTCCTGACGCCGCAGGCACTCGATCCCGCGCACCCGTTCCCGTTCCTCCCCAACAAGGGGCTGGCCGTGATGTTCGACCTCGTCCGCATCTCGGACGAGGAGCCGATTCGTGAGCTCGTCATGGTGCCAAGCGGGATGCAGCGCTTCATCCGCATTCCGGGAGACGAGGCGCGCTATGTCGCGGTCGAATCGATCATCAAGCGTTTCTCGCCGATGCTCTTCCCCGGCTACCGCGTCGAGGGCGCGGCCGAGTTCCGCGTCCTGCGAGATAGCGACATCGAGCTTGAGGAGGAGGCGGAGGATCTCGTCCGCTACTTCGCCAACGCGATCAAGCGCCGCCGCCGCGGCCGCGTGATCCGGCTGGAGCTTGAGACCGGCATGCCGGAATCGCTCTCCACGGTGCTCCGCGAGGAACTGGGCGAAAGCGCGCTCGTCAGCGAATCCGGCTCGTTCCTCGGGATCGGCGATCTCGAGCAGATCGTCGAGGAAGACCGGCCGGACTTGAAGTTCGTTCCCTTCGTCCCGCGTTTTCCCGAACGTATCCGGGAGTTTAGCGGCGATTGCTTCGCTGCGATTCGAGCCAAGGACATCATCGTCCATCACCCGTACGAGACGTTCGACGTCGTTCTCGCCTTCCTGAAGCAGGCCGCCAACGATCCCGATGTCGTTGCGATCAAGCAGACGCTGTATCGCGCCGGCAAGCAGTCCGCTGTCATCAACGCGCTGATCCAGGCCGCCGAGGCGGGCAAGTCGGTGACCGCCGTGGTCGAGCTGAAGGCGCGCTTCGACGAGGAACAGAACCTTCTCTGGGCCTCGGCGCTGGAGCGGGCAGGGGTGCAGGTCGTCTACGGCTTCATCGACTGGAAGACGCACGCCAAGGTGTCCATGGTCGTCCGCCGCGAGGCAGGCCAGTTCCGCACCTACTGCCACTTCGGCACCGGCAATTATCACCCGGTCACCGCCAAGATTTATACCGATCTTAGCTTTTTCACCGCCAATCCTGCGATCGGGCGTGATGCGGCGCGGATGTTCAACTACATCACCGGCTATGTCGAGCCGGAGGACATGGAACGGGTCGTTCTCTCCCCCCGGTCGCTACGCACGCGGCTGCTGGAAGAGATCGACGCCGAGATCGCGCACGCACAGGCCGGTCGGCCGGCGGTCATCTGGGCGAAGATGAACAGCCTCGTCGACCCGGCGATTATCGACAAGCTCTACGAAGCAAGCAGCGCGGGGGTCCAGATCGAGCTTATCGTCCGCGGCATCTGCTGCCTCCGTCCGCGCCTTCCGGGACTATCGGACAATATCCGCGTCAAATCGATCGTCGGCCGCTTCCTGGAGCACAGCCGCATCTCGGTCTTCGGCAATGGCGCGCGGCTGCCCAACGATGGCGCGCACGTGTACATTTCATCCGCCGACTGGATGCCGCGCAACTTCGATCGCCGGGTCGAATATATGCTGCCGATCGATAACCAGACGGTCCACGATCAGGTGCTCGATCAGGTCATGGTCGCGAACCTCATCGACAATGAACAAAGCTGGGAGCTTCACGCCGATGGCAGCTACACGCGCACAGCTCCCGGCGACAAGCCATTCAATCTGCATCGATATTTCATGACCAACCCGTCGCTGTCCGGTCGCGGTGCCGCGCTGGCCGAAGGCGGCGAGGTGCCCACCCTGTCGCTGCGTCAGGGTTGATCGGTGGACGGCACGCGCACCGCCATCATCGACATCGGGTCCAACTCGATCCGTCTGGTCGTCTATCAGGGGCCGGTTCGGCTTCCCGCGATCCTGTTCAACGAAAAGGTCCTGGCCGGCCTCGGGCGCAGCCTCGCGCAAACCGGCGTGATCGATGAGCCCTCGCTGGCGTTAGCCACAGCTGCCCTTGCCCGCTTCGCGGCGCTGGCGCGCGAAATGGCATGTGACACCGTCCGCACCGTCGCCACCGCGGCGGTGCGGGATGCCTCGAACGGCGATGCGCTCATCGCGCGCGCCAGCGATCTTGGGCTCGCGGTCGAATTGCTCTCCGGTGAAGAGGAGGCGCACGCCGCTGGCCACGGCGTTCTTTCCGCCATTCCGGATGCTGACGGCGTCGTCGGCGATCTCGGCGGCGGCAGTCTTGAACTCGTCCGCGTGTCAGGCGGGGCAATCCGCGCTCATTCGTCCTTTCCGCTCGGCGTGCTCCGTCTCGCGGAGCTTCGCGCCAAGCCGGGCTTCGACCGCCGCGTGGCAAGGATCCTGGCAGAGGCCGGCTGGCAGGGGGCGGGGACCGGCCGACCGCTCTACCTCGTAGGTGGCTCCTGGCGCTCGCTGGCCCGAGTGGACATCCATGACCGCCGCTATCCGCTGCCGATCCTGCATGAATATCGCATGTCGGCGGATCGCATCCAGTTGCTCCGCCGCAAGCTTGCCGCCGTTGACCGGGCATGGCTGAAGGCGGTGCCGAACCTCTCGGGCGGCCGCGCTGCAACGCTCTCCGCCGCGACGGACGTTCTCGCCGCCGTGCTGCCAGTTCTGGGATCCAGCCACACGATTGTTTCCGCGTTCGGCTTGCGTGAGGGCCTACTCCACCAGCGCCTGACGCCGGCGCAGGCGCGGCTTGATCCCCTGATCGTCGCCGCGCGGGACGCGGGCCGACGGCTCGGTCGCTTCCCTGAACACGGCGACCTGATCGATCGCTGGATCGCGCCCTTGTTCGAAGATGATGCGCCGCGCGACCGCCGCTTGCGGCAGGTGGCGTGCCTGCTCGCCGACACCAGCTGGCGCGCCAACCCGGAGTTTCGCGTCGAGCTCGGCATCGAGACCGCGCTTCACGGCAATTGGGTGGGAATCGACGCACGCGGCCGCGCGATGGTGGCTGCCGCGCTCGCCGCCAGCCTTGGCGGCAATCCGCCGTACAATCGCGTGATCACCGCGCTTGCGAGCCCCGGGGAGCTCGCCCGCGCCACGGCCTGGGGCCTCGCCATCCGCCTTGCGCAGCGCCTGTCAGGCGGGCTCGCTGGCCCGCTTGAGCGCACCGGCATCGGCGTGCGTGGCGGCGTGATCGAGTTTCAGTGGCGCGGGGCTGATCGCGCGCTCGGCGGCGAGTCGGTTGAAAAGCGCCTTCGTGCGCTCAGCAACGCTATGGGGCTGCCGACGGTTACACGGGACGTTCAGCCCGCCTGACCGGCCGCCGCCGGGCGGATCAGCCGCAGGAAAGCTTCACGATCGTGCCGGCCTCGTCGGTCTCGATGTTCAGCCGGTCATGGCGATAGTCCATCGTCACCGGTGATCCGCTGACATAGGCGCGCACCGTCGCTGCCCCGGCGCGCCGCATGGCGTCCGCACGGCTCGCTTCCAGCGGTTTGCCGATCAGGTCCTGCACTGCTGCCGCGTCGCAGCCTGCTGCCGGCGTGCTCGCCGCCGGCTTCGCATCGATGGTCGCGCAGGCGGCAACGGCACTGGTCGCCGAGGCCATCATCAAGGCAATACCGACCGTCTTCATTCTGCCGCTCCCGTGCGCGTCATCTTCAGCTTGCCGTCGACCACCGCGAAGCCAAGCCGTCCCTCCACCAGATCCAGCGCGTCGCGCCCGAACTGGTCGAACCGCCAACCGGTCAGGATTGCGAGATGTTCCCGCTGCCCCGCGGCCAGCGCCTCCAGTTCCTCGCTGCGGGCCAGCAGGCGGGAGGCAACGTCGATGTCGCGCGCACGGATCTTCAGCAGCAGCTTCAGCAGGTCGGCGACGAGCGCGCCGTCCTTGCCCAGGCCGGGCTTCCGGTCCTCGCGCGGCGGCATCTCGTCGGCCGGCAGCGGCTCGGCGCCCTCGATCGCCGCCATCAGCCTTTTGCCGATGTCGTTCGATCCCCAGGTGGCTGAAAGCCCGCGCACCTTCACCAGATCGGCCTGCTTGCGCGGCGGATGACCGGCCAGCTCCGCGATCGTCTCGTCCTTCACGATGCGGCCGCGCGGAAGGTCCTTCGACCGGGCTTCGAGCTCGCGCCAACGGGCGATCGCCTTCAGCCGGCCGAGCACGTCCGCCCGCCGCCCCGAAATGCGCACGCGCTTCCACGCGAGGTCGGGATCGTTGGCATAGTTGGACGGATCGCCCAGCCGCTCCATTTCCTGGTCCAGCCAGGCGCCGCGGCCCGTCTTCTTCAGCCGCTCCAGCATCCGGGGGAAGATCTTGGACAGGTGCGTCACGTCACCGATCGCATAATCCACCTGCCGCTGGTCCAGCGGCCGGCGCGACCAGTCGGTGAACCGCGCGCCCTTGTCGATGGTGATGCCAAGCCAGCTGTCGACCAGGTTCGAATAGCCGATCTGTTCCCCCTGGCCGAGCGCCATGGCCGCCACCTGCGTGTCGAACAGCGGGTGCGGCGTCTTGCCGGTCAGGTTGTAGATGATCTCAAGGTCCTGCCCGCCGGCATGGAAGACCTTCAGCACCTCGTCATTGTTGACGAGCAGGTCGAGCAGCGGCTGCAGGTCCAATCCCGGGGCCATCGGATCGATCGCTGCGGCTTCTTCGGTATCGGCGATCTGGATCAGGCAGAGCTCGGGCCAGTAGGTGTTCTCGCGCATGAATTCCGTGTCGACGCAGACAAATGGAGCGTCGGCCAGGCGGGCGCAGAGATTGGCGAGCGTCGCGCTATCGGTGATGAGGGGGTGAACATGCATAAGCGGCGCCCCATAGCTCCACGCGCGCGGGTTGACAAAGAGGGGATGGAAGGGGAGGGGCGCGGCCTTTCCAATGGTAATTAGAGACTGCGGCCATGCACGCCTATCGTACGCACACCTGCGCCCAGCTTGATGCCGACAATGTCGGCCAAGACGTTCGCCTTTCGGGGTGGGTTCACCGCAAGCGTGATCATGGCGGTGTGCTCTTCGTCGACCTTCGCGATCATTACGGCATCACCCAGATCGTCGCCGACAGCGACTCGCCGGCGCTGCCGACGCTGGAGGCGCTGCGTGTCGAGTCGGTCGTCACGATCGACGGCGTGGTGAAGGCGCGCGCCGAGGGGACGGTGAACCCGAACCTCGCCACTGGCGAGATCGAGGTCTTCGCCCGCGCGGCAACGGTGCAGAGCCACGCGCAGGAACTGCCGATGCCGGTCGCCGGCGAGCAGGAATATCCGGAGGACATTCGCCTTCGCTACCGCTTCCTCGATCTGCGCCGTGAGAAGCTGCACGCGAACATCATGCTGCGCTCCAGCGTCATCGCCTCGATCCGGCGCCGCATGGTCGATCAGGGCTTCACCGAATTCCAGACGCCGATCCTGACCGCATCGTCGCCGGAAGGCGCGCGCGACTATCTTGTCCCCAGCCGCGTCCACCCGGGCAAGTTCTACGCGCTCCCGCAGGCGCCGCAGATGTTCAAGCAGCTGCTGATGGTCGCCGGCTTCGATCGCTATTTCCAGATCGCGCCCTGCTTCCGTGACGAGGATGCACGTGCGGATCGCTCGCCGGGCGAGTTCTACCAGCTCGATTTCGAGATGAGCTACGTCACGCAGGACGATGTCTTCGCCGCGATTGAGCCGGTGCTGCACGGCGTGTTCGAGGAATTCGCCAACTGGCAGGGCAAGGGCCGCACCGTCAGCCCGCTGCCGTTCAAGCGCATTCCGTATCGCGAATCGATGCTGAAATACGGCAACGACAAGCCCGATCTGCGCAACCCGCTCATCATCTCCGACGTGTCGAGCCACTTCGTCGGCTCGGGCTTCGGCCGCTTTGCCTCGATCGTTGACGCTGGGGACGTGGTACGCGCCATTCCGGCGCCGAACACGGCCGACAAGAGCCGCAAGTTCTTCGACGATATGAACAGCTGGGCACAGGGCGAAGGCTTCCCGGGCCTTGGCTATGCCACGCGCAAGGGCGGCGAATGGGGTGGCCCGATCGCCAAGAACCACGGCGAAGAGAAGATGAACGCGCTCGCCGACGCACTTGGCCTCGGCCCGGACGACGGTCTCTTCTTCGCCGCCGGCAAGGAAGCGCAGGCAGCGAAGCTCGCCGGCCTCGCGCGCACCCGCGTCGCCGAGCAGCTCGACCTCATCGACAAGAGCCGCTTCGAATTCTGCTGGATCGTCGACTTCCCGATGTTCGAGTATGACGAGGAAGCGAAGAAGATCGACTTCAGCCACAATCCCTTCTCGATGCCGCAGGGCGAGCTGGAGGCGCTGGAGACCAAGGATCCGCTCGACATCCTCGCCTATCAGTATGACATCGTCTGCAACGGCATCGAGCTGTCGTCGGGCGCGATCCGGAATCATCGTCCGGAGATCATGTACAAGGCGTTCGAGATTGCCGGCTATTCGCAGGCCGATGTCGACACAAACTTTGCGGGCATGATCAATGCGTTCAAATATGGCGCGCCCCCGCACGGCGGCTCCGCGCCCGGCATCGACCGTATCGTCATGCTGCTCGCCGACGAGCCGAACATCCGCGAAGTCATCGTCTTCCCGATGACGCAGAAGGCGGAGGATCTGATGATGGGCGCGCCCAACTTCGCCACCGCCAAGCAACTGCGCGAGCTCAATATTCGCGTGACGGCGGAGCAGCCCAAGGACGTGACGAAGGCGGTCGCCCCAGACGCGGGCTGATCTTTCGCTGGAACTCGGCGGCGTCGCATGCGCTAAACGACCTATGTCGCTTACAGCATCGCGCGCCGCCTTGCTTCACGTCGCGCTTCAGGATCTTCGCGCCGGCAAGCAGTTGCTGATCGACCGGCTGCTGCCCCTTGCGGACGTGGCCGCCGATCCGAACCTGCGCGATGTGATCGAGCGGGACCGGGCCAATGCGCGGCGCCATGCCGTGCGGCTGGATGGCGTGGCCGATCTCTCGGGCGGCCCGCCGAACCTCTGGATGGCCGGCATCCTCGACGATGCCGATCGCGATGCGCAAAGCCACCAGCCGGGCGACATCCTCGACTGCGCGCTGATCGGCGCGCTGCGCAAGGCCAAGGCGGCGGAGATCGTATCCACCCAGACCGCCCTTGCGCTTGCGGGCACCGAATCGCCGGAGATGCTCCCGGCGCTCGTCGCCAACCACGCCGAGGACCGGGGCGTCGAAGCGCGCCTGACGAAGCTCCTCACCACCATCTGCGGCGCAATCCCCGTCGTCTGACCCGCCGCCGCTCGAAGCGACTGAAACACCCGCTGGCGAGCGCTGATTAACCATGTCATCAGGCCCGCCGGGGTAAGGGGTCGCGATGCTCGAGGATCAGATGCAACTGGCGTCGCCGACGCCGCTCGCGCGCAGCCTCGGCGTCGCTGGTGTGTTGTTCCTGACGCTGTCGGTCACCACCCCCGCCTCGTCGGTGTTCGTGATCGTCCCGGGCATGCTCCAGGTGGCCGGCACCGGTGCGATCTGGGCGACGCTCATCGCCGCCGTCGTTTGCGTCGCTACCGCCTACATCTACGCCGAGCTCTCCTCCGCCTGGCCAGTCGCGGGCGGGGAATATGTCATGGTGGCGCAGATGTTGGGGCCGATGGCGGGCTTCGTGATGCTAGGCATCAACGTCTTCAACAACCTCATCTTTCTTCCGGTCGCTGGGCTCGGCATCCGCGAGGTGCTGGCCGGCGTCATCCCCTCCGTGCCGCAAGTGCCGACTGCGATCGTCGTGGTCGGCGCGTGCACCTTGATCGGCCTGCTCAACATCAAGGTGAATGCGCTCGTCACCGGCCTCTTCCTGCTGGTCGAAGTCGCCGCGCTGTTCGCCGTCACCGCCTACGGCCTGGTAGATATCCGCCATAACCCGTTGACGTTTCTCACCGCGCCCGTCGTTGAGCAGGGCGGGGCGCTGGTGCCCGCCTCGCTCACCTCGATCGGTGTCGCCGCCTCGATCGCGATCTTCGCCTTCAACGGCTATGGCGCCGCGGTGTATTTCGGCGAGGAGATGCACGAGGCACCGAACCGGATCGCCCGTTCGATCATGTGGGCCCTGGTCTGGACGCTGCTGCTGGAAGGCGTGCCGCTCGTCGCCGCGCTGGCCGGGGCGGTCGATCTGCCGTCGCTGCTCGCCTCTCCCAACCCGTTCGGCGAACTCGCCACCCGCGTCGGCGGGGAGCGCGCCGGGCAGCTTATCGCGTTCGGCGTCGCGCTCGCGATCGTCAACGCGATCATCGCCTGGGTGCTCGCCTGCGCCCGCTTCTTCTACAGCACGGCGCGTGACGGGTCATGGGGCGGGCCGTTCGATCGCTGGATGCTCGCGATCCACCCGCGCTGGCAGAGCCCGTGGCTCGGCACCTTGTTCGTGGGCGGCGTCGGCATGCTGCTGTGCTTCCTGCCGCTCCGCCTGCTGGAGGTGTGGAGCGGGGCAGGGCTGATCGCCATCTACGCCGGCATCGCGATCGCCGCCATCGTCGGCCGTCGCAGCGGCAAGACCGCGCACGCGCGCTACCGGATGCCGCTTTATCCGCTCGCACCGATCGTCACGCTCATCGCGCTGGTGATGATCACCTGGGCGACATGGTTCGATCTCGACGAGGGGCGGCCAGCGATCATCGCCACGATCGTGCAGATCGCGATCGCCGCGGCCTACTATTGGCTCGTGCTCCGCAGGCGGCGGTGGGACGCGGTGATCCCATCCTGATCCCGCCGCCGCGGGGACCCGCCTTCAGGCTGCGGGCGCGAACACGCCGTCCTCGCCCATCACCCACAACACGCCTTCCTTGATCGAGAACCAGGCGCCGTGCAGCTTCAGCGTGCCGGCCGCCTCGGCCTGCTGCACGCAGGGGAAGGTGCGCAGGTTCGCGATGCTGACCCGCACCGTCTCAAGCTCAAGGGCGCGCACGCCTTCGTCGCCCGTGCCGTGATCCGCCACCACCCGGTCGCGCGCCTCGTCCAGCAGATCGATCCAGTGCGCGATGAAGCCGCCTTCGCCCGGCGGCGCATGATCGAACCGATGGGTCAGCGAGGCATGGACGCCGCCGCACATGCCGTGGCCCATCACCACCACTTCGGATACCTTCAGCTGCGAAACCGCGAACTCCAGCGCCGCGGACACGCCGTGCCGCCCGCCACCCAGCTCGAACGGCGGCACCAGATTGGCGACGTTGCGCACCACGAAGATCTCGCCTGGTGACGTATCGAACACGGTCGCCGGATCGGTGCGGCTGTCCGAACAGGCGATCACCATCACCTTGGGCGATTGCCCTTCGGCGAGTTCGGCCCAGCGCTCGCGCTCTTCGGCCCAGCCATGTTCACGGAATCGGCCGTAGCCGGCGACGAGATCGGAGAAGACGGTCATCGGAGCTCCTTTATCGCGTTGTTTCGCGGGAGGGCAGTCGCTATCTCGCGCCGTAATGAACGAGATGACTCCGCTCGCCCGGCCAGAACGCAGCCGCAAGCCTGATTGGATCCGCGTCAAGGCGCCGACCTCGGTCGGTTTCGCGGAGACGAAGCAGCTGATGCGCCGTCTTAACCTCGCCACCGTCTGCGAGGAAGCCGCGTGTCCCAACATCGGCGAATGCTGGACGAAGAAGCATGCGACGGTGATGATCCTGGGTGACACCTGCACCCGGGCCTGCGCTTTCTGCAACGTGAAGACGGGCATGCCGCGCGCGGTCGATCCGCTGGAGCCGGAGCATGTCGCGGTCGCTGCGGCCGAGCTTGGCCTTGAACATATCGTCATCACCTCGGTCGATCGTGACGATCTGCCCGATGGCGGCGCGTCGCAGTTCGTGAAGGTGATCCAGGCGCTGCGCCGCAACACCCCGTCCACCACGATCGAGATCCTGACGCCCGATTTCCGCAACAAGGCGCAGGCCGCGGTCGAATCGATCGTCGAGGCGCGGCCGGACGTCTACAATCACAATCTCGAAACCGTTCCCCGGCTCTATCCCACGATCCGCCCGGGCGCGCGTTACTATGCCTCGCTCCGCCTTCTGGAGAGTGTGAAGCGGCACGATCCGTCGATCTTCACCAAGTCGGGTGTGATGCTCGGTCTCGGCGAGGAGCGGCTCGAGGTTCATCAGGTGATGGACGACATGCGCTCGGCGGACATCGATTTCCTCACCATGGGCCAGTATCTCCAGCCGACCCCGCGCCACGCGAAGGTCATGGATTTCGTCGCGCCCAAGGCGTTCGATGCCTATGCCGCTATCGCGCGCGCCAAGGGCTTCCTGCTGGTCGCAGCCTCACCGCTCACCCGCTCGAGCTATCACGCTGGCGATGATTTCGCCCGCATGAAGGCCGCTCGCGAGGCGCAGCTTGCCAAAGCATAGCGAAACGCGGCGCATGCCCTATTCGGCGGAGCAGATGTTCGATCTGGTCGCCGACGTGAAGGCCTATCAGGAATTCCTGCCCTGGGTCATCGCGATGCGCGTGCGCAAGGATACGCCGGAAGAAACGCTCGCCGACATGATCGTCGGGTTCAAGGGACTGCGTGAGACGTTCACCTCCCGCGTGCGCAAGGATCGGCCACATTCGATCAACGTCGAATATGTCGAAGGCCCGCTCAAATATCTCCACAACGATTGGCGCTTCCGCCCGGATGGCAATGGCTGCCTGGTCGATTTCTCGGTCGACTTCGCGTTCAAGAACCGGATGTTCGAGATGCTGGCCGGCCAGGTCTTCACCATGGCGCTGCGCAAGATGATCGGCGCGTTCGAGGAACGCGCACGGGTGCTTTACGCCTCGCCTTCGGGGGAAGGTTCCGGCGGCATCAGCAGCTCCAGCGCGCACAGCGCTGCCTGAAGCCTGATCCCGGCGCGGCCAAGGTCGCCGAACGCCTTGCGATCGGCCACCACGTCCGCCGGGTCGCCGCCTTTCTCGGCGCGCGCGAAAACCACGGTTCCAACCGGCTTCTTCTCGCTGCCGCCTCCCGGCCCGGCGATACCGGTGATGGCGACGGCGACGTCGGCGTGGCTCACCTCCAGTGCACCCTGGGCCATGCTCCAGGCCGTCGCGATCGATACCGCGCCGAACGTCTCGAGCACATCGTTGGAAACCTTCAGCAGATCGTGCTTGGCTTCGTTGGAATAGCTGACGATCGACGCTTCGAGCACGTCGGACGATCCGGCGATCTCGGTGATCGCGGCCGCAACCAGCCCGCCGGTGCAGCTTTCCGCCACCGCCACCCGGCGCCCCGCTGCGCGGTTCGCGTCCACCACCTTGCGGGCGGCATCGATCAGTTCCTGGGGGAGCAGGCTGTCGCTCATCGCCGCGCCGCCGGGCAAACGGGAAGGTCCGGCACGCCGGCGACCATGGCATTGCCGCGCGCCTTCTCTGCCTTCAGGTGCTGCACGCTTGCCACCACGATCCCCGCGACATTGCGCGCCGGCAGCGGCTCGAGAAGCGTCACGATCCGGTCGATCGTCCCGCAGTCTGACGGCTGGATACGGCCGACGACCTGCGGCGCCATTAGCGAGGTGATCAGCGGGCGGGCATAGTCGGATTGAAGCAGCAGCATCGCGATCTGCGGATCGCTCAGCTTCGCGATCGCCGCACGCGCGGCGGGCCATGCGCGATCCGCCTCAGCCTCGTAACGGGCGAGGAAAGCGCCCGACGCGCGGCGCACCAGGCTGGAAGCGGGAAGGGCGGTACACACGCGGCCCGTCTCGCGGATGATATCCGGCAGCGCGACCGACGTGATCGACTCGGCCTCTGCCGTTGTCAGGCACGGCGTCTGCGCGAGAGCCGTCGTGGGCATCGCGCTCAGCAGCAGTGCGGCAAGCCAGCGCTTCACAGCGATACCCCCGGCACGCGCACGGTCGCTGCGGCCTGCGCGGCAATGCCCTCTCCACGGCCGGTGAAGCCCAGCCGTTCTGTCGTGGTTGCTTTCACAGAGACGCGATCGGTCGAAAGGCCGAGAAGTTCCGCGATGCGCGCCTGGATGGCGCCGCGATGCGGTCCGATCTTGGGTGCTTCGCAGATGATCGTCACGTCGATGAAGCTGATTTCTCCGCCGCGCGCTGCGATCAGCGAGGCGGCGTGCTGCAGGAACTGCCCCGATTCGGCGCCGCGCCACTGCGGGTCGCTGGGCGGAAAATGCTGGCCGATGTCGCCGGCTGCGATCGTGCCGAGCAGCGCATCGGTCAGCGCGTGAAGCGCGACGTCGGCGTCGCTATGCCCGCTCAGTCCCTGATGATGCGGGATCTTCACCCCGCCCAACCACAATTCCTCGCCATCCTCCAGGCGATGGACGTCGAAGCCGGTCGCGGTGCGCGTGTCCCAGCCGATTCGCGCCTGTGCGGCGGCGAAGTCTTCCGCGAAGGTCACCTTCTCAAGCATGGCGTCGCCCTGCACCAGCGCGATCGATCCGCCAAGCGCCCGCACCATCTGGGCGTCATCGGTCGGCTCGTCGCCCTGCCAGTCCGCGTGGGCCTTCACGATCGACTCGAAGCGGAACGCCTGCGGCGTCTGCACGCGCGCGAGGCCGGCGCGCGGCACGTTCGCGCCATCGGCCGCCACCAGCGTATCGGCGACCGGCAGCGTCGGAATGGCGCCTTCATGGCTGTCGAGCGCCGCGAGCAGGCGGTCAATCACTGCCGCGGTCACGAAGGGGCGCGCCGCGTCATGGATCAGCACGCGATCGGCGCCCGCGATCGCCGCCAGCCCTCTCGCTACCGATTCGCGCCGCGTCGCGCCGCCGCATACCCCGATCACCCCCGGCAGCGCTTCAGCGAGCAGAGCGTCCTGTCCTTCGCCGATCACCACGACCACCCGGTCGATCGCGGGGTGGGCGGCAAGCGCGGCGTGGCTCCAGCAGAGCATGGGGCGGCCAGCGAGGGGGGCGAACTGCTTGGGCACCGAACTGCCGGTGCGTTCCCCCTTTCCGGCCGCGACGATGATCGCGACGGTTGTCATGCCCGCGCCCCTAGCGAGACGTGGCGCACCTTGCCAGCCACGCCGGCATCGCTTACCTGCCCGTTTTTCAGGCAGACACGTTGATGCGCACGCTCGCCCCCATTCAGATCGGTCCGGTCCGTATCGACGAACCCGTCGTCCTGGCGCCGATGACGGGCGTCACGGACCAGCCGTTCCGCACGCTCGTGCGCCGCTATGGCTCTGGCCTAAACGTGACGGAGATGATCGCCAGCCAGGCCGCAATCCGCGAAACGCGCCAGTCGATCCAGAAGGCCGCCTGGCATCTATCCGAAGAACCGGTCTCGATGCAGCTCGTAGGCTGTACGCCCTACGAGATGGCCGAAGCCGCGAAGCTCGCCGAGGACAAGGGCGCTGCGATCATCGACATCAACATGGGCTGCCCCGTGCGCAAGGTGACGAGCGGCGACGCCGGCTCCGCCCTGATGCGCGATCTCAAGAACGCCGGCGCGATCATCGGCGCGGTGGTGAAGGCCGTGAAGGCGCCCGTCACGGTCAAGATGCGGATGGGCTGGTGCCACGACAGCCTGAACGCCCCGGAACTCGCGCGCATCGCCGAGGATCTCGGTGCGAAGATGATCACCGTCCACGGCCGCACCCGCAACCAGATGTACAAGGGCTCCGCGGACTGGGCCTTCGTGCGCCAAGTGAAGGACGCGATCTCGCTCCCCGTCATCGTCAATGGCGACATCTGCTCGGTGGCCGATGCTGAAGAGGCCTTGGATCAGTCGGGCGCGGATGGCGTAATGATCGGCCGCGGCGCTTATGGTCGCCCGTGGCTGCTGGCGCAGGTCATGGACGCTCTTTCGGGCCGCACCCCTCGACCAGATCCGACCCTTGATGAACAATATCACGCCATCGTCGAACATTATCACGCGATGCTCGACCATTATGGCACGCTTACGGGCGTCAATATGGCCCGCAAGCACATCGGCTGGTACACCAAGGGCATCCATGGATCGGCCGAATTCCGCAACGCGGTGAACCAGGAACCGGACGCCAAGCGCGTGCTTTCGATGCTCGCGGAATTCTACGCGCCTTACCGCACCCGTGCCGCTGCCTGATGCCCGCTCCGGCCCGATGCTGACGCGCCGGGCACCCGAGCCCGTCGAACTGTTCGCCGCGCTTCCCGTGGCCGTAATGGTCGTCGATTCCGACGGCCGTGTTGCCCACGCGAACGCCGAATGCGAGCTTCTGCTGAACCTCTCGGAACGGGCGATGCGTGGCCGAGCGCTGGGCGATATCCTCCCGCTGCCCGATGAGGCGAGCGTGCGTGAGGGAAGGGCGTTCACCGCCTTTGATTTAGCGCTCGAAACTTCTCGTGGGCTGCGCATCCGTGTCGATCTCGCCGCGGTCGAGCTTCCTGATCACCCCAGTTGGCGGATCATCACCCTCCACAATGCCGCCAGTTCGCGCCGGCTCGGCGTCTCGGCCGACCGGGCAGCCGCCGCGCGGTCGGCCGTCGGCGCGGCGGCGATGCTTGCGCACGAGATCAAGAACCCGCTCTCCAGTATCCGCGGCGCTGCCCAGCTAATCGCCGATGGCGTTGACGCGCAGTCGATGACGAAGCTCGTGATCGACGAGGTCGACCGTATCACCGCGCTGATCGATCGAATGGAGGATTTCACCGACACGCGCCCGCTCGCGGTCGAACCGCTCAACATATACCCGCTGCTCGCCCACGTTCGGGACGCCGCACTCGCCGGCTTTGCGCGCGGAATCACGATTGAGGAAAGGTTCGATCCCTCCTTGCCGCGCGCGCTCGCCAACCGTGACGCGCTGCTGCAGGTGCTGCTCAACCTGATGAAGAACGCTGCCACTGCGCTCGGTACACGCGGTGAGCGACGCATCACGCTGACCACGTCTTACCGCCACGGGATGTCCGTTGCGCAGAGTGGCGGCCGTCCGCGTCTGCCGCTGCCCATCGAGATCTGCGTGATAGACACGGGCCCCGGCGCGCCGGAAGACATCGCCGACCATCTGTTCGATCCTTTTGTCTCAAGTCGTCCCGAAGGGAAGGGGCTCGGCCTCGCACTGGTTGATAAGCTCGTCCGCGACATGGGTGGGATCGTTCAATATTCTCGCGAGGGAACACCGAACGAAACGGTGTTCCGCATTCTCCTGCCGCGTGCATCGTGATGGCGGGCAACATCCTCCTCGTTGACGACGACGAAGCGATCCGGACCGTCGTCGCTCATGCGTTGCGCCGTGCCGGCCATCAGGTGCGCACCGCTGCGAGCGTTGCCGAGCTCGATCGGGAGATTCGCAACGGCCTGCCCGACGTGCTGCTAACGGATGTCGTACTGCCAGACGGGGACGGGATCGATATCGCGACACGCTTCGCGTTGGAGGCGCCGGACCTTCCGGTCATCGTGCTTTCGGCGCGCAATACGCTCACCACCGCGGTGCGAGCAAACGAGGCAGGTGCCTATGATTACCTCCCCAAGCCGTTCGATCTCGAAACGCTGACACGCACTGTCGCCGCCGCGTTGAAACGGCGCGGGAAGGCGGCACCAACAACCACTGAGGACGAGGATCAGAACCTTCCGCTGATCGGGCGATCGCCAGCGATGCAGGAGGTGTACCGCGTCATCGCCCGCGTGCTGTCGAACGACCTCACCGTACTGGTTTCAGGCGAGTCGGGGACCGGTAAGGAACTGGTGGCGCGCGCGATCCATGATCTCGGCCAGCGCCGCGCCGGCCCGTTCGTCGCGATCAACATGGCCGCTATACCGCGCGAACTGATCGAGGCGGAACTGTTCGGCCATGAGCGAGGAGCCTTCACCGGGGCGGCCCAGCGCACCGCCGGCCGCTTCGAGCAGGCGGCAGGCGGGACGCTTTTCCTCGACGAGATCGGCGACATGCCGATCGAGGCCCAGACCCGGCTGCTCCGCGTCCTCCAGTCGGGTGAGTTCACCACGGTCGGCGGCGCTCGCAGCATCCGTGCGGACGTGCGCATCGTCGCTGCGACCAATCGCGACCTGTTGCAAACCGTCGCCAACGGCCAGTTTCGCGAGGATCTCTATTACCGCCTGAATGTCGTGCCGATCCTGCTCCCGGCGCTGCGTGAACGCCGCGGCGATATCGCCATGCTTGCGCGGCATTTCCTCGATCGCGCCGCAGAGGCCGGCTTGCCGCGCAAGACACTCGACGACGAGGCCGTCCAGGTACTCGAGCACTATGACTGGCCCGGCAACGTGCGCCAGCTTGAGAATCTCATGCGTCGGCTCGCCGCGTTGTCGCGCGATGATCGCATCTCCGCCGGGGAGGTCGCGCTCATGCTGGGCGACGGCGGCGCTCCCGCCGCGGCACCGGCGGACATCGCGATCGACGCGGCGGTACGCGGTTATGTGGAACGACTTGCCCGGCTTGAGCCAGCCGCTCTCGACGACGGCACGCTCTACGATCGCCTCCTCGCCGAAGTGGAGCGTCCGCTGATCGAGGCGATGCTGGCACGCCATGGCGGCAATCAGCTGCGCGCCGCACGGGCCATCGGGCTTAATCGCAATACGCTTCGCAAGCGACTGGATACGCTCGGGATTGATCCGTCGTCGCGGCCGTCCGAGCGGGAGTTGCGGTGAGCGCCGTTAATATGTGTTTTCGTTGCAACACCTTTGTTGTAGCGTTGCTGCGATGACTGCCGGCTCGGCACCTGCCACCGTTCTCCCGATGTCGGCGCGCCGCCTCACCGTCACGCCATTGGTGGAGGTCGCCGTCCTGACGCTGGCGATTGTCGTCGCGGTCGGCTCCTATTTCATCGTCACCAGCAGCGGCCGGGCGGAAGGGCTGATTTCACCGGGCGTCGTCGCACTGCTGCTCGTCGCCAATCTGGTGCCCGGCGTAGCATTGATGATGCTGCTGGGCCGGCGGATTGCACGGCGCCGCGCCGCCAATTCGCTGGTGGGGGGCGAGGGGCGGCTTCACGTCCGCCTCGTCGCGCTGTTTTCGATGCTGGCGGCGGTGCCGATGGTACTGGTCACCATCGCCGCGTCACTCCTGTTCCAGTACGGCGTCCAGTTCTGGTACTCGGATCGCGCCCGTGCCGTGTTCGAGAATGCAACTACGCTGACGCGAACCTCGTACAATCAGATCCTGCAGCGCTGGGAAGAAGCGACGGTCACCATGGCGACCGACATTTCCCGTGAGCTCGAAGAGCGCCCGATCGACGATCCGCGCTTCGGCGCGTTCCTATTCCAGCAGACCTACTTCCGCAGCCTTTCCGAAGCCTTGCTGTTTCAGGTCTCGCCGCGCGGCGAGTTGCAGACGCTGGCGTTCGTGAACCCCTACGATCTCGACCTCGCCCGGCAGGTGTCGGCCGACGCCGTTGGTCGCCTGGTCAAGGGTGGGCAGCGCAGCGTGGTGACCGTCACCGGGGACCGTATTCAGACGGTCACGCGCGTTCCCGGCATGGCACGTACCTTCCTTTACGCCGCACGGGTCACTGATCCCAAGGAGATGACGACGCAGACGCGGCGCGCGGAGGCGGCGCTTGCGAATTACCGGGCGCTGCTGGTGCGCGCCCGCACGCTGCAGATCCAGTTCAACGCAGCGCTCCTGCTATTGTCGCTCCTGATGGTGGGTGTCGCGGTTTGGATTGCGCTTGCCGTGGCGGATCGGCTGGTGCGGCCCGTCGGCGGCTTGGTCGACGCCGCGCGCAGGGTGGAAGGCGGCGATCTTTCGGCTCGCGTGCCGGAAACCAAATCACGCGATGAGGTTGGAACACTCGCTAACGCCTTCAACCGAATGACCGAGCGGCTGGAGCAGCAGAACAATGCCCTCGTCAGCGCCAACGCGCAGCTCGAAAGCCGGCGCGCGTTGATCGAGGCCGTGATGTCCGGTGTCTCCGCCGGCGTCGTCTCGATCGCGCCGGATCGCACGATCCGCCTGATAAACAGCTCGGCGGAGACGCTGCTGGGCGTATCCGACTCTCCGATCGGCAAGCCCCTCGCGACGATCGCCCCCGAACTGGACGCGCTTCTCGATGGCGCGGCGCGCGAGGCGATCGTTCAGATCACCGCTGCCGGCGAAGCAAAGACCCTCGCCGTCCGCATCGCTCGCGCTGGTGCCGGACCGATCCTGACCTTCGACGACATCACGCAGCAACTGCTCGACCAGCGCCGCGCCGCCTGGGCCGATGTCGCGCGTCGCATCGCCCACGAGATCAAGAACCCGCTCACGCCGATCCAGCTCGCCGCGGAACGTCTTCAGCGCCGCTACGGCAGCAAGGTGGAGGAGGGGGATACAACCTTCGGACGTCTGACCGAAACGATCGTGCGCCAAGTCGGCGATCTTCGCCGCATGGTGGATGAGTTCTCGTCATTCGCGCGCATGCCTAAGCCCGTCTTCCGCGAAGAATTGCTGGTCGACGTCGCCCGTCAGACGATGTTCCTGCACGAGGTTGCGCATTCGGGCATCCAGTTCGAGCTCGTGCACGACGAACCTGGACCCTCGCTGGTGTGCGACCGTCGCCAGATCGGGCAGGCGCTCACCAACATCGTGAAGAACGCGGTCGAGGCAATCGAGGCGGCAGGGCGCGGCGAAGGTTCGGTGGTGATGACCATCTCCGAAGAACCCGGCCGAGTGACGATCACCGTAGCTGATGACGGCGTCGGCCTGCCGGTCGAACGCGACAGGATCGTCGAACCCTATATGACGACACGCGCTCGGGGTACCGGGCTCGGCCTCGCCATCGTCAAGAAGATCGTGGAAGAACATTTCGGAACCATATCGTTCGCCGACCGTCCCGAGGGTGGGACGCTGGTGACGATCTCTTTCGACGCGGCCATGCTCGCCGAGCTCGACGGGCAGGACGATAATCAAACCAACAATGATGGCGGGGGGATTGCAGCTCTCACCCGCAACCGGACGGCTTAGACATGGCGTTAGATATCCTCGTCGTCGATGACGAACTCGACATCCGCGAACTCGTTTCCGGCGTGCTGGAAGACGAAGGATATGAAACCCGCACCGCCGCAGACAGCGATACGGCGCTGGCGGCGATCGCCGAACGCCGCCCCAGCCTGGTGCTGCTGGATGTGTGGCTTCAGGGTTCTCGACTCGATGGCCTGGAGTTGCTCGCCGAGATCAAGCGCCGCGATCCTTCCATCCCGGTGCTGGTGATTTCGGGCCACGGCAATCTCGACACCGCGGTGGCTGCGATCCGGCAGGGTGCGGCCGACTTCATCGAAAAGCCGTTCCAGGCAGAACGCCTGCTGCTGATGGTCGATCGTGCTACCGAGACGGAGCGGCTCCGGCGAGAGGTTGCAAGCCTGCGGGCTTCCGCTGGCCGCGAGACCGACCTGACCGGCAACTCCAGCGCGATCAACGCCGTCCGCGCGACCCTGAAGCGCGTCGCCGCGACCGGCAGCCGCGTGATGATCGTTGGGCCGGCCGGTGTTGGCAAGGAGGTCGCGGCTCGACTGCTCCACGGCTGGAGCCAGCGCAGCAACGGGCCGTTCACGGTCGTCAGCGCCGCGAATATGACGCCGGAACGTGTCGAGGAGGAATTGTTCGGCGTCGAGGAGAGCGGCGACCTCGTTCGGCCCGGTCTCCTCGAGCAAGCCCATGGCGGCACGCTGTTCCTGGACGAGATCGCCGACATGCCGATCACGACCCAGGGGCGCATCCTACGCGTGCTGACGGATCAAAGCTTCACCCGTGTGGGAGGCGTCCGGATCGTCAAGGTCGATGTGCGCGTCGTCTCCGCGACCGCGCGAGACTTGACGCAGGAAATTGCGGAGGGCCGCTTCCGCGAGGATTTCTATTACCGTCTCAATGTCGTCCCGGTGCTTATCCCCTCATTGTCCGAGCGCCGTGAGGACATTCCGCCGCTGGTGGAGCATTTCGTCGCCCATTATGCAGCCGAACGCCGTGTGCCAACGCCCGAGGTTGCCACCGATGCGATGGTCGCGCTTCAGTCCTACGATTGGCCGGGCAACGTCCGACAGCTGCGTAACGTGGTTGAGCGGACAATCATCCTCGCGCCGGGCGACCGTATTGGACGGATCGACATCGACCTTCTGCCGGTCGAGGTGCTCGGCGAACAGCCGGGCGGCGGCAGCACCAATGCGATCATGGGTGCGCCGCTGCGCGAGGCACGGGAGAGCTTTGAACGCGAGTATCTGAAGGTCCAGATCCGTCGCTTCTCTGGCAACATCTCCCGTACGGCGACGTTCATCGGCATGGAGCGATCTGCCCTGCATCGAAAGCTGAAGCTCCTTGGCATTACCGACACTCGCGACGATTGAGCGGCTGGACCCGCGGGTGCGCGGTCCCTACATTGCGTGAAGCGTGCCGACAGGGCCGCAACCCGACGCCGGGCACCGGCGCATCGCGGGGCAAACCTCGCCAAGAACGAAGGGCATCAACGTATGGCCGACAAGCAAAGCTCGCTTCAGGACCTCTTCCTCAACGCACTCCGCAAATCGAAAACGCCGGTCACTCTCTTCCTCGTGAAGGGCGTCAAGCTTCAGGGGATCGTCACCTGGTTCGACAATTTCTCCGTCCTGCTTCGGCGCGACGGGCAGAGCCAGCTGATCTACAAGCACGCAATTTCCACCATCATGCCAGGCGCGCAGGTGGACGTGGCCGCGATCGTCGAACAACTGGGCGAGGGGGGGCGCAAGCAGCCGCTTCTGCAGGAGATCTTCCTCAATGCGGTGCGCAAGTCGGAAGATCCCGTGACGATGTTCCTCGTCAACGGCGTGATGCTGCAAGGCCATATCGCCGCTTTCGATCTGTTCTGCATGCTGCTGCAGCGTGATGGCACGTCGCAGCTCGTCTACAAGCATGCCGTTTCTACCATTCAGCCGGCGCGGGCACTCAACCTCGCCGAGGAAACCGCAGGCTCGGAAGAAGATTGAGCAAGGGCTTTGAGCGTGATCGCGAGGAGTTCGCCCGTGGCGCCCGCGCGGTTGTCGTGTTCCCGGACCTCGGCGGTTCCTCACGGGATGCTGACGCGCGTCTCGAGGAAACCGCCGGGCTTGCGGCGGCGATCGGCGTGGACGTCGTCGAGCGGCAAGCGGTGCGCGTGCGATCGCCGCGCGCCGCTACGCTCATCGGATCGGGCCAAGTCGAACAGCTTGCCGTCCTAGGTCGACAGGAAGAGGCGTCTCTCTTCGTGTTCGACGCCGCGCTATCCCCGATCCAGCAGCGCAATTTGGAAACAGCGCTCGAGGCCAAGGTTATCGATCGCACGGGCCTGATCTTGGAAATCTTCGGCGAGCGGGCCGCCACCGCGGAGGGCCGGCTCCAGGTTGAGCTGGCGCACCTCGATTATCAGGCCGGCCGCCTCGTGCGCAGTTGGACTCACCTTGAGCGTCAGCGCGGCGGCTTCGGCTTCCTCGGCGGCCCAGGCGAAACACAGATCGAGGCCGACCGCCGCCTGATCCGCGACCGTATGGCGCGCCTTCGCCGTGAACTCGATCAGGTCACACGCACGCGCGGCCTGCATCGTGAGCGGCGCCAACGCGCGCCCTGGCCGGTGATCGCCCTCGTCGGCTATACGAACGCCGGCAAATCAACGCTGTTCAACCGGCTGACCGGTGCCGACGTGATGGCCGAAAACCTGCTCTTCGCCACGCTCGATCCCACCCTCCGACAGATCAGTCTACCCGGCATCGACAAGGCGATCCTGTCGGACACGGTCGGCTTCGTCTCGGAACTGCCGACACAGTTGGTCGCGGCGTTCAAGGCGACGCTGGAGGAGGTGGTGTCTGCCGATCTCCTCGTTCACGTGCGTGACGTCGCGCACCCGGATACGCTCGCCCAGCGCGCCGATGTCGAGGCGGTGCTGGACGAGATCGGAGTCCCTGAAGGGACACCGCGGATCGAAGTGTGGAACAAGGTTGACCTTCTAGAGGACGCAGCCCGCGGAGAAATGTGCGGCGAAGCGGCCCGGCGCGACGATGTTGTGGCGGTATCCGCCTTGACCGGGGAAGGGATCGACGCGCTCACCCGCGCGCTGTCGGATCGCCTCACCCAAGGGCATCAGCGCTATACGATCACGCTTGACGCCGCCGATGGCGCTAGTGCCGCCTGGCTTCATCAGCACGGCGAGGTGCTCGACCAATATGTCGAGGACGACAAGTCGGTATACGAGGTGCGAATGTCACCGGCCGATTATGCGCGTTTCGACGAGCGGAACCGCTAAGGGCGGCCCGACAAGCGCGCGGGCTCAAGTCTGTCCGCGTTCGTCACCCTTGACCGCCTCCCAAAGCTGTTCCTGCTGATCAAGGTTCAGGCCATCCAGCGTTCCACCGGCCTTTGCCTCCATCGATCGGAACCGGCGTTCGAATTTGCCATTCGCCGCGCGTAACGCGACTTCTGGATCCACGCCGAGGTGGCGCGCCCAGTTGACGACGGCGAACAGCAGATCGCCAACCTCTTCCGCTTGATCTTCCGGTAGCGCCTCCGCGACTTCAGCAAGTTCTTCGTCGATCTTCTGCCGCGGCCCCTCCACATCGGGCCAGTCAAACCCGACCCGCGCGGCGCGCTTCTGCAACTTCTCGGCGCGCATCAACGCGGGCAGTCCAAGCGCCACGCCGGCGAGCGCGCTGGCGTCCGCCTTTGCCGCGCGCTCCTGCGCCTTCACCACCTCCCAAAGGTGATGGCCGCCCTCTGCAGCATCGCCGAAGATATGCGGGTGGCGGCGTTCCATCTTGTCGGCGATCGCCGTGGCGACCTCGTCGAAATCGAAGGCGCCGACCTCCTCCGCCATCCGGCTGTGAAACACGACCTGCAGCAACAGATCGCCGAGTTCGTCCTTGAGTTCGCCAAGATTTCGGCGCGCGCATGCGTCGGCAACCTCATAGGCCTCCTCGATTGTGTAAGGAGCGATCGTTTCGAAGGTCTGCACGAGATCCCATTCGCAGCCGCCATCCGGGTTCCTCAGCCGGGCCATAATGGCGCGGAGCCGCAAGATCGGAGATCCGGAAACATCGGTCATCGGTTCAAACCATCTGGAGAAGGGGGAGGCTGATCAGCCGCTACTCCGTGCGTTATTCCGGTCACGCAGGCAATGAATGAACCGACCTTCCGGCCGGAGCAGACTGGAAGATGGATTGCTGCCAAAGGCAAAGCCGAGCGCTCAGCGGAAGCCGTTGCCCATTAAAGCGCTGACGCTCGCAACCGACGGCTTGAAGAGGTCTGGCAGATAAAAGGATGGCGCACAGTCACCTGCGCGCCATCCGAAGTCGCTTTTAGCCGGCGAGATGAGCCTGGGCAGCGCTCTTCGCCTCGGTCACGCTTTTGCGGTTCCGCGTCTTGGGCGTGTGGCGGTCCTGCTCGGCGGGCTTGCTGCCCCGCTTTACCGGTTTGCGACCCAGACCAAGCTTCTTCGCAGCTTCACTGCGCGCCTGGCTGTAAGCGGGGGCAACCATCGGATAGTCCGGTTTCAGCCCGTAGCGTTCGCGATACTGCGCTGGCGTAAGCCCTCTTGCGCTGAGGTGGCGCTTCAGAGACTTGTACGGCCGACCATCGATCATGCTGATGATGAAGTTCGGATCAGCAAGCGACTTGCGTGGGCTAACCGCACGCTCAAAGCCTTGCTCCACCGAGCGATCGTGGGCAGCAGGGGCGGTTTCCAGCTTGCCGACCGCGTTGTGGATTGAAGCGAGAAACTCCGGGACAGCATCGGCGTCAACGCGTGTGTTCGGATTTGCAAGCCACGCAATCGTGAGCTCGGCAGCGAGATTAATGGTGTTCGTTTCGGTACTCATGTTACTAGCCGTCTTAACAACAGCCGCCATGTAGGTATCGGGGATCGCCGCCGCTACTATTTGCAAGAACTTTATTTGTACGGAGGGCAGACGCCTCTAGTCTCGGGGTGGCATCGCTCAGAATGGCTCGCGCGACGGCCGATGGATGCGCTTCACTGCCCGGCAGGTTGGTACGTGTCTGCCACTAGAGCCGATGACGCTCGGCGTAATAGCAGCACAAGGCGGACTACCTTCAAGATCGCCAGCATGCTGCCGCCAAGGGCTGCCGAACAACGCGATAAACGTCACACCTGGCGCTACGTCACGGCAGCCTTCGCCACGTATGCTGAGCGGTGAGGCACATTTGCCCGTTGTCTCGTCGGAGGAGCCGTCCCCAATATGATCCACCTGGGCCGGGATCATCAAACGCATAAAGCTACGTCACTACGCTCGGACAATGAGCGCTGTCGGTTTTCATGCCTAAGAGGGACCTCGGCTAAGCCGAACCGTCCTCGCCATTAGACCGATAATATACATTATGTTAAGCGCCCGCGGTTCTTGTGAGCGAGCATCTCTCCACCGGTATCTTATCTGCAACACCAGAGCTGCTGCCTCACCGATCAAATTGGCTCGCGACAATCATCGCCAGCGCAAAAATGGCCGCCCAAACGAGGATCATCTTCAACGTCGAGCCAAGTGGCGGCCGGCGGGCAATCAGCGCCGAGAGCGGCAGCAAAAGCATCAGCGCCAGCAGTGCTGCCTGCGCGCCGCTCACAGTTCAAACTCGAGCCCGTCATAGCCCGGCTCCACGCCCAGCGGCAGTTCGGCCCGTAACGTGCGATAATCCATCGACTGGTCCATATGGGTCAAAGCCGCACGACCGGGGGCCAGTTCCGCGAACCAGCCCAGCGCCTGTGCCAGATCAGGGTGCGTCGGATGCGGTCGCCGCCGAAGCGCATCGACGATCCACACGTCCAGGCCGTAATACAGCGCCTTCATCTCCACCGTCATGCCACTGATATCAGTGGCATATCCAATCGACTTTCCGCCAGCTTCGAAGCGCAATCCGGCAGAGGTGATTGCACCATGTGGCTGGTCGACAACGCGCACCTTTATCGGTCCAACCTGCAGCGCATCGGGCAAGTCATTCATGTGCACCGTCGACGGGTAGCCGTGGCGCCCCTCGAAAACGTACCCAAACATGCTCTCGAGCCGCGCCCGCGTGGACGGCCTCGCGTAACCGGCCACCGGGCGTCCAAGCAGATGGTACACCTGCCGCAGATCATCGATGCCGAAGACGTGATCCGCATGCTCATGGGTCCAGATGACGGCGTCGAGCACGCCGACATTGGCGGCGAGCAACTGCGCGCGCATGTCGGGGCCTGTGTCGACCAGGATCCGCGTGCCTTCATGCTCCACGAGGATCGAGACGCGCGTTCTACGATTGCGTGGCTCCGTGGGATCGCAATCGCCCCAGTCATTCCCGATCCGCGGCACGCCCGATGAGGTGCCGCAACCGAGGATGCGCACCTTCATGCAAGCGTCTTGGAGAAGAGATCGTGGAAGTTTCGGGCAGTGACCTCCTGCAATGTCACGCGATCGTCGCCGCGCAGGTCGGCGAGAAAGGCAGCGGTATCCGCAACGAACGCTGGTTCGCCGGTCTTCCCGCGATGCGGCACCGGCGCCAGAAACGGCGCATCTGTCTCGATCAGCAGCCGGTCGAGCGGCAGCCGAGCAGCGGTTTCCTGCAGCTCCTTCGCGCTCTTGAAGGTGACGATGCCGGAAATCGAAATGTAGAAGCCGAGGTCAAGCGCGATATCCGCAAAGGCCCCGCTTCCGGTGAAGCAGTGGATGACCCCGGCGAAGGCCCCCTTCCCCAGCTCGTCCCGAAGGATCGCGGCCGTATCCTCTTCCGCATTCCGTGTATGCACGATGATCGGCACCTTCGCCTCACGCGCGGCGGCGATATGCGCGCGGAAGCTCGCCTGCTGTCGCTCGCGGTCCGAATGATCGTAATGATAGTCGAGGCCGCTCTCGCCGATTCCGACAATGCGGGGGTGCGCCGCCCGTTCGACGAGCTTCGCGGTATCGACATGCGGATGCTCGTCCGCCTCGTGAGGGTGGATGCCGACCGTCGCCCACACGTCCGGTTCACGCTCCGCCGTCGCGAGAACGTCGTCCCACTCGCTCTCGCGAGTGGCTATATTCAGCATTGCGGTCACCCCGCGGGCACGTGCCCGTTCAAGCACCGCCTGCTGTTCTTCCGCCAGGCCTTTGTAGTTTAGGTGACAGTGGCTGTCGGCAAGCATCAGGCCGCCTCCACCGGAGGCTCGAGCCGCGGGAAGGCGGGCGTAGGTGGCGCTAGCGTTCCGCCGCTCGCAGCCCGCCGCTCATACCATCCATCGTCGTCGACAGCCGCGTGATCCCGCTCGTCCGGCGCAACGCCAAGCTGGTCGAGGATCGCGCCGGCGCCGTTCGGCACTACCGGCAGGATTGCGATTGCAAGGATGCGGATCGCGCGCACCAGCGTCCGCAGCACCGCATTCATCCGCTCTGGATCAGTCTTGCGCAGCGTCCAGGGCGCCTGCGCATCGATATATTGGTTGCAAGCAAACACCCCGCGCAACCACGCCTCGATGCCTTGGCTCAGCATCAGGTCGTCGAACGCAGTCTTGAGGCCCGCCGCTGCGACGATCACTTCCTCGATCAACAGCGCGTCCGCCCCATCCGCCCGGCCAGCATCCGGCAAGGTGCCAAGATTCTTGGCGATGAACGACAGCGTGCGCTGCGCCAGATTGCCGAACGAATTGGCAAGCTCAGCATTCACCCGCGTGACGATCGCTTCGGCCGAGTAGCTGCCGTCCTGCCCGAAACTCACTTCGCGCAGCAGAAAATAGCGCAGCGCGTCGACACCAAATGCCCGGGCCAGATCACCCGGATCGACGACATTCCCGAGGCTCTTCGACATCTTCTCCCCGCGATGGAGCAGGAAGCCGTGGCCGAAGACGGACTTGGGCAGGGCAATACCAGCCGACATCAGGAAGGCCGGCCAATAGACGGCGTGGAAGCGCACGATGTCCTTGCCGATCAGGTGCAGATCGGCTGGCCAGTATTTCTGTTCGCCATCGGGATAGCCCGCGCCAGTCAGATAATTGGTCAGCGCGTCGACCCACACGTACATCACGTGCCCGGGGCTACCCGGAACCGGCACCCCCCAGTCGAAGCTGGTGCGAGACACGGACAGGTCCGAAAGCCCCCCTTCCACGAAGCGCATGATCTCGTTTCGCCGCGATTCCGGGCGAATGAAGTCCGGGATTGCGGCATACAGATCAAGCAGCGGCTGCTGGTACTTCGAAAGGCGAAAGAACCATGTCTCTTCCGCGGTCCACGTCACTGGCGTGCCCTGAGGGGACAGCTTCTGCCCCCCTTCCCCGTCGACCAGTTCCTTCTCATCATAGAAGGCTTCGTCGCGAACCGAATACCATCCCTCGTAGCGATCGAGGTACAGGTCGCCGGCTGCCTCCATCGCCTTCCAGATCGCCTGGCTGGCGGCATAATGATCAGGGTCAGTCGTACGGATGAAGCGATCGTAGGAGATGTTAAGGTCGTCGCACATGCCGCGGAATAAAGACGACATTTCCGCTGCGAGGTCCGCCACCGCAACGCCTTGATCGCGCGCAGTCTGCACCATCTTCAGGCCATGTTCGTCAGTCCCAGTCTGGAAGCGGACATCACGCCCAGCCTGACGCTGAAAGCGGGCAATCGCGTCGGCGGCGATCGCTTCATAGGCGTGGCCGATGTGCGGCTTGCCATTGGGATAGGAGATTGCGGTGGTGATATAGAACGGCTCGGCCATAGCCTTGAGCCTCTACTCGCGCGCGAGCCGCGCGACCACCCCCGCCAGTTCAAACACCGTGCTTGCCGGATCGAGCGACAAGGCGCGTGCGCTCGCTGCCAGAGCCCGGCTCTCTTCATAAGCATCCAGCGCGGTGCGGAGTGCCTCGCCGGCACGAAACGGCGCCTGCTCCGCGACGAAGGTTGGCACGCGATCAAGGAAAGCCTCGTAGCGCGCCTGCGCAGCCTTGGGGGACAGGGCGCGCATCAGCCGCACCCGCTCCTGATTTGCCCGGTCGCCGTCTCGTGCGATCAAGGCCAGCGCCGCATCGAGCCTGCCGAGTTCCAGCCCGGCAAACCGTAGCGCGCGCCCGGGCGAACCGCCGCCCGAGCGCACCAGCGCCTCGCGCTCCTCATCGCTGGCGTCCGGGATCAGATCGCCAAGCGCGGCAAGCATTTCCTCACCGTTCAGCGGCTCGAATCGCAGCAAGCGGCATCGCGAACGGATCGTCGGCAGCAGCCGTCCCGGCGCATGGCTGATCAGTAGGAAGACCGTCCCTTCCGGCGGCTCCTCCAGGTTCTTGAGCAGCGCATTGGCGCCCGCGCGCTCCAGGTCGTCGACTGCGTCGATCAAGACGACGCGCCGCGGCCCCAGAGAGGGCGTCGTGGCGAACATCGGCTGGAGCGTCCGCACCTGCGCGATCGTGATGCTCCGCGCGAGGTCGCCGTCCAGCTTCCTATCCTTCGGCAGTCGTTCGAGAACGCGGTAGTCGGGATGCGATCCCGCCTCGATCAGCGCTCGGGTCCGATCTCCTGTCGCGTCTCCAGCAGCTCGGGCAAGCAGCGACGCCGCCGCGTCGCGTGCGTAGGTTGCCTTGCCGATCCCGGGCGGCCCTGCGAACAGCCATGCATGGTGCAGATGTCCGCCGCTTACGGCCGCTTCGAACGCGGCGTGGGCGGCGCCATTGCCGCGCAGGCGCGTCATGGCAGCAGATCGGCCAGTCCGGCCAGCAGATCCGCCGTTACGTCTGCCGCAGGCTTCGCCGCATCCACGATCCGGAACCGCTCCGGCTCGCCCGCCGCCAGCGACCGGAAGGCGCGCGCCACGTCTGCGTGGAAATCAGGCCCACGCAACGCGAAGCGATCCGCCAGCCCGCCATCTCGCAATGCCGCCCGGCGTGCGCCGTCTTCGACTGGCAATTCGAGAACGAAGGTGCGGTCCGGCAGAAGTCCGTTCGTGCCGAATGCGTGCAGAGCCATGATCGCCGTGTCGTCGATCCCACCAGCAAGACCTTGGTAAGCGCGAGTGGAATCGACGAACCGGTCGGTGATCACCCAGGTACCTGCCTCGACGGCTGGCCGGATCACCTTCTCGACATGGTCGGCACGCGCGGCTGCGAACAGCAGTGTCTCGGTCCGTGGGCTCCAGCGCGCAACGTCGCCCTGCATCAGCAGGCCGCGGATCGCCTCAGCGCCCTCGCTGCCGCCGGGCTCCCGCGTAACGTGCGCCGGGATGCCACGCGCTTCCAGTGCGGCCGCGAGTGCGCGGACCTGCGTCGACTTGCCGGCCCCCTCGCCCCCCTCGAGCGAGAGGAAACGTCCGGTCATCCGAACAGCCCGGTCAGCCCCGCCCAGGCGCGACCGAAGAAGCCTGCTTCCGCCACGTCCTTGTCGGCGACCAGCGGCAGCGTCTGCTCGGGCAGGCCCGGCGAAGTGACAACGAGGTTTGCGATATGCGCGCCGGCCTTGATCGGCGCCTTGATCGGGCCTTCGTACACGACCTTAGCGGTCATCGCCGGCACCGCGCCCGACGGGAGGGCGACTTTCAGGTCGCGCCGCGCAACCAGCCCGACGGTGGACGAATCGCCAAGCTGCACGTCGGCATCGCTCACCTTGCGGCCCTGCTTCACGATCGGCTTCGCCTGCCAGGCCCGGAAGCCCCAGTCCATGAAGCGGACGGATTCGGAAATGCGCTGGTTGAAGCTGGTGAGGCCTGCCAGCACCATTACGATCCGGCGGCCATTCTGCTCTGCCGACCCGGTGAAGCCATAGCCGGCCTCTTCTGTGTGACCGGTCTTCAGCCCGTCCGCACCCGCCACACGACCAAGCAGCGGATCGCGGTTCGCCTGGGTGATCGCCGAACCCGAGCCCAGCGTCTTGCCCCAGGTGAATTCGCGGCGCGAGTAGAATTGCTTGTAGAGCTTGGGATGCTCTTCGATCGTCGCGGCCGCCAGCTTCGCCAGATCCCGCGCGGTGACATAGGTGACGCCATTGTCAGGCCATCCGTTCGACGTGCCGAAGTGGCTGTTGGTCAGGCCGAGCTTGCGCGCCGCCTCGTTCATCCGCTGAACGAAGGCTTCCTCCGTCCCCGAAATGCCTTCCGCCAGCACCACGCAGGCATCGTTGCCCGACAGCGTCACAATCCCGTTAAGCAGGTTCTCGACCGACACCCGCTCGCCCGGCGACAGGAACATGGTCGATCCCGCTGCCGGCCCGTGCCAGCGCTTCCACGTCTCGGGACGAACCTCGAACTCCTGGTTCAGCTTCAGCTCGCCGCGCTTGATCATGTCGAATGCGACATAAGCCGTCATCATCTTCGCCATCGAAGCGGGCGGCATGCGACGATCTGCATCCTTGGCGTACAACACCGCGCCGGAGGAGAGATCCTCCATGAACGCGACCGGAGCCGTCGTCTGGAACTGCGGCGCCGAGGCAGCCGACGGGTAAGCGACCGACACGGCGATCGCCGGAAACGCGAGGAAGGACAGGATTTTGGTCATGGACGCTCTACTCGGGGCTCCGGAAGGAAGGTTCAGGGCTGGACGATGATCGTTGCGTCGCCATAGCCGCGCCGCGCGGCCTCGTCACGCGCGCGTTGCGCCGATGACGCGTCGGAAAACGGGCCAAGGCGTACACGGTGCAAGCCGCCGTTGCTCTCCACTCTGCCGTCGAACCTTGCGGCCAGCGCACGTGCCCGATCTTCGCTAGAAAACGCCGCGACTTGGACGAGGTAGGCGCCGCTCTTCGGCGGTGCCGCAGCCGCAACCGGTGGCCGCGGCGTTGCGGCTGCCCGCCGCAGCGTAGGAGATGCCGTCTCTCGCATCGTCGATCGCGGTAACTGAGTACGCAGGGCGGCCAGCAGTGCCGGAGGCGCGGAAAGCCGCGAGGCAGCTGGCCGGCTACTCGCCAGCGCCGCGGCATCGGCCGCGCTCGCATTTACGCCGCGCACTCGAACCGGCGCCATCGGTTGGCCATTCATCCCCAGGAGCGCCGCTGCGCCCCGGGACAGATCAATCTCGCGGTCGGCACGGCTTGGCCCGCGATCGTTGATGAGCACCAGGATCGTGCGGCCGCTATCCAGCGCCGTCACTTCCGCGTGCGAACCCAAGGGTAGCGTCCGGTGTGCCGCCGTGATGGCATCGGGAACAAACGGCGCGCCGCTTGCCGTCGACGCACCTTCCAGCTCCTCGCCGTACCAGCTGGCGTAACCCACCTGATCATAGCGCGCCGCGCCCATGCCTGACGTACCCGACGGCCCCTCCCGCGCCCCTGCTTCGGGCGGCAACGGAACGGCGTAGCCCCGCTCGGCAGGAGCGGAGGTGATGGGAGGCCTCGGAACCTCGCTGCCGCCGCTACAGCCAGCGAGCAGCAGCGCCACAAGGCTAAGCGCGCTAGCGCTCGACCGCATCGGCCAGCAATCCCACCGACAGCGCATAGAAGTTCGAGCAGTTGTAATCGAGGATCACCCGGTAATTGCCGGTCAGCAAATACGCGGTTGCGCCCGGCCCGTCCGGCTCCATCAGCGTCGCAAGCACGTTGTCGCCCGGCCAGCGGCTACCTTGGGGCACGATCCCCAACGCCCGCCACTCGGCCATGGTCCGCCATGTGCTGTGCCGCTCGAACACACGCGGGCAGCGGGGCGAGACCAGACGATTGCGCTGGCTGCTGCGATCGAAACCCGCGGGAACGGTCACCGCGATCCCCCAAGGTTCACCTGGACGCCAGCCGGCGTTGACGAAGTAATTCCCGATCGAGGCCAGCGTGTCAGCCTCGCTGTTCCAGATGTCTGCCTTCCCGTCGCCGTCGCCGTCACGGGCGAGGCGCAGGTAGATCGACGGCAGAAACTGCGGATTACCCGTTGCGCCCGCCCAGCTGCCAACCAAGGTCGAGCGCGGGATCCCACGCTCCAGGATCTTCAGTGTCGCGATGAACTCGCCGGCGAACAGGCTGCGGCGGCGTCCCTCATAAGCGAGCGTCGCCAGGCTGCGCAGCAAGTCGAAGTTGCCCTTATAGCCGCCGTAGTTGGTCTCGTGCCCCCAGATCGCCACCATGATCGATTCGGGAACGCCGGTCTCGGCCTCCACGCGCGCCAGTCTTGCACGATTAGCTGCGTAAGCGGTGCGCCCCCGGCTGATCCTTGCCGCATCGACATGCCGCGCCTTGTATGGCGCGAACGGCGGCGACGCCGTTGATCCTGGATTGCCCGGCTGCTGGCGATCGAGATCGACAACACGCTGGCTGAACGTCAGCGTCGGCAGCACCGCGTCTACCGTTGCCGGCCGCACGCCCTCGCGCAGCGCATGCGCACGCAATTCACGCAGGTAGGCCTGGAACCCAGCTTCGTCCTGCGCATGGGCCGATCCTGCAGCGGTGAACGCCAGGCCGATGGCGATGCCGAGACGAAGACGATGAAAGATGGAATGAGAGCGCTTCACCTCGCCTGTGTGACACAGCCCGCCGCATGGCGGAACCGCCAATCATCGACAGGCTTGCACGCATCGCCGCAGCACGCCACAGGGCGATACGAAACGTGGAAGTGTGGCCGAGTGGTTTAAGGCACTGGTCTTGAAAACCAGCGACGGTGCAAGCCGTCCGTGGGTTCGAATCCCACCGCTTCCGCCACCTCAAGCGCGGCCGTGCAATGCTCCGCTCGACAGCGCTTGCGTGCCGTCACTCGCCATTCTCAGCGAGCTGCATCATCAGCGCGATCAGGTCTCGCGATGCGAAGACTGATCCGCGTCCCGCAGCGACGGCAAGCACCGGCTCCAACTGCCCCTCCACGAGACCCGCCGGTCCCCAATAGGCCATCGACCAGTTACCGAACCGGCGCCGGCTCATCGCCTCGGTCTCGATCACCGTCACATCGCCATGACGATCGTCGCGCCTGATACTCGTCATCAGCTCGTCCACTGCCGTGGCCGGTCCTTCCAGCACCTGCGCGAAGTGCGTCTCGGTGAACATCAGCGCGCCCGTTACGCTCAGCAGTCGATTTCGCTCCCGGGCTACCCGCACGATATCCACGACCTTCCATTCGTCGCGGGGAAAGTCGATAAAACTGCGGCTGACGTACAGCAGGGAGACGAGGACCATAGCCTCTTGTTATCCCAACCGATAAATGAGGCCATAGCGATGTACCACGGCGGTCGCCGCCGAGCGGTGAACAAATTGCACAATTCGATTTTATTTGGGGCCCGAAACGACAGGCAGATCGTTGGCTATCGTTAGGAATTCCAGAATGAGCCAAGTTCATCCGGTGCGGGCGCTCGCGCCGCTCGCTGCCAAGCTGTGCACGCTTTATGGACTGAGTGTGGCAGACGGCGAACTGATTGCAGGCCTCCCGTGTGCGGAGCGCGCGGTGCAGGCAGGTTCCTATCTGGTTCGGCAAGGTGAACGGCACGCATCGGTTCTTGTGCTGCTCGGCGGTTATGTTCAACGGCACAAAATCGTCAGATCAGGCGGCCGCCAGATCGTTGCGGTGCACCTTCCTGGCGATCTGCTGAATTTTCCGCGCCTGCCACCAGAGAAGGCGAAGGAGAACATCCAGGCGTTGACAGCAACGAAAGTGGCGGAAATCCCGCTGCCGGCGATGGTCGCTCTGCTGAAAGGATCTCCGTCCATCCTTGAGGCGCTGGCGCTCGATCAAGTTGCGGAAGGAGCGATTTCGCAGGAGTGGATCGTCAACCTGGGCCGGCGGGATGCGCTTACCCGCACGGCTCACCTGCTGTGTGAACTTGGGCTTCGCCAAGCGACCAAGGGACTTGGAGACCGATCGCGCTTTCCCATGCCCTTCACGCAGGAGCAGCTGGGCGATATTCTCGGTCTCACCTCAGTCCACATCAATCGCACGCTCAGGTCCATGGCTGCCCAGGGACTCATCGAATATGGCGACGGCTGGGTGACGATTGCCGATCTACGTCGGCTGGAACAGGCGGGCGACTTCGACGGCACGTACCTCAATTTGGAGTCGGCCATCGCGGATGTCGGCCAGGCGATTGGCCAGCGCTTCACCGCGGAGGAGATCGGCGCGAAGCCATCAGAGGATGACGCGCATCACCTGATGCCCGCACGAACACGCTAAGAAGTCGGCCCCTGAGACCAAGATGGTCGTATGGTATTATGAGGCCGATCAACCTCAGCTAGCTGCGGCCGGATGTCGACGGCGCTCTCAAGCTTCGTTGATCGCCTTCGCCGACGACAGATCGTCAACGCTCAGCACTTCGAGGAACTCCAGTCCCGCAATCCCATCCGAAGACCAGCGCACGAACCCCCGCCGATCATGCCCCGGCGTCACCTGGATCTTGACCGACAGACCCGGATAGAAGCGGCCATCGTGAACCACTTTCGCGCCGCGTTGGGAAAGGTCTCGAAGCCGTACGACCTGGATGCCGAACTCGCTCATTGCAACCGCTGGCTTGTCCACCGGAAGGCGCAGCGATCGCCGACGCGAATGCCGTCGCTCCTCGTTCAAGCGGTTCAAAAGCGCGAGGCTGTCGATGGGGGTGATCAGCTTCAACCCCGCCCAGTCCGAATCCCGCCACACGACATTGCCCGTTAGCGTACAGTTCTCGGACAGATCGACCGTGACTTCGTCGCCTAGCCTCAACGGCAGGCGTGCAGAGATCATCATGCCACCGTCAGAGATATTCAGCACGCGGCCGAAACCCTGATCGCCCCCGCATGTCATCCGGGCGATGAAGAAGACGGTGACATGTCGGCTTCCACCTCGCCGATCAGGCTTATCATCAGCTACCGGCGGCGCCGGCTGCGGATCGATGAAGTGGTGATCATGCAGGTTCATTGATACCATCCTCATCCTGAAGTGAATTGCTCAGAGGCGGAGGTGGAGTTTAGTCCTTAACGAAACATTAATATCTTGTACTTGCAGATTTATTAACCATCAATAATCTCACTGAAATCCTCTGGGCCAAACCGCCGAGGCAGTGGCCCATTCAGCGCCTCAGAAACGGCTCTAGGTCGCCCCCGGAGGGGGTTCAGCGTTATATTGTTCAAGATCGAGATCTCAGCGGCGGCCCGAACACCGACCATCCGGTCTTCGCCCCGAGCTTTTCGAGCGCGTGAACTCCCAGGATCGAGTTTCCGTTCTGATCGAGGTTCGGAGACCAAACCGCGATCGACGCATGCTCCGAGGCGATGGCAAGGATCCCGCCCCCGACCCCGCTTTTCGCCGGCAGGCCCACGCGCACCGCAAAGTCGCCGGACCCGTCATAATGCCCGCAAGTCATCATCAGCGCGAGTACCTTGCGCATGCGCCGCGCCCGCTCCGCCTCGGCCTCATCGGTTTCGCTTAAGCGAGTGCGGGTGAGAAAGCGTCCGGCCAAGGCTAAGCCTGTGCAATCGACCGAAATGGCGCACTGCTTGGCATAGGCTTCCATGATCTCGTCAATCGGCGCTTCGACGTTCCCGTGATGCTTCATGAAGCTCAACATGGCGCGATTAAGATCGCCGCCTTCGTTCATCACGTCATCATTGAGGCTAAGCGGATGCTCGCCGATCTGCTCGCGCACGAAGTTGATGACCGTATCTGATCCGCCGCAGTCGGTGACCAGCATGTCCACGACGACCAATGCGCCGGCGTTGATGAAGGGGTTGCGCGGAATGCCTTTAGTGCGCTCAAGATCGATGACAGAATTGAACGGATCACCAGACGGCTCGCGGCCTACCCGCTCGAAGATGCGATCGCCGCGGCTACACAGGGCAAGTTCCAGCGCCAGCACCTTGGAAATGCTCTGGATCGGAAAGGCGACGTCGGCGGCCCCGGCGGTGAACACATCCTCGGCGGTCGCCACCGCCATACCGAACTGGCCGGGCCTCAGCCCCTCTTTCTTCGCATCTGCCGCAGCTTCCAGCTCGGCTGCGTCTTCTTCGATTTCCCGGGCGATGTCGTTGACGATGATCTGTAGGTCCATCGCTGCCGAACGTACCAGATGGGGCACGGGTCCCGTCAGCCGATCAGCACCGCGTGTCGCGCTCGCTCTCGATCCAATGCCGCGACGAAGTCCGGATCGGCACGCAGTCGGCGCATCACCATCACGATCTCCCGCCGGTCCACTTCGGCGGCACCCAGCTGGATCGCAACCGACCGGCGATCCTGCGGCACGTCGTAATGGGGGAAGCTGCGCGGCTGGAACCAGCGCCGCTGCATGCCGATCGCGTCCGCCATGCCATGCAGTTCATCGAACGTGTCGGCGATCATGTGGCACATCAAATGCCCACGGAAGGGAATGAAGGCCGTGTCGACGTAAACCGCCATTCGGCCTATGTAGGATGCGGCTTAGCGCTCGGCTAGCTGATCTAACGACGTCTGGCTCAGCGGCTGCTGGAACTTGCAGCCGGCGGTATAATCGTCAGCCCACATCACGTCGGCAGCAACGGGCCCGATTTCGGGCAGCGTCAGCCAGATCGTGGAGCCTTTGCGGAGCGCAGAATAGCTTTGGATGCGCACGCTGTGGAGCGAGATGTCCACCACCTTGCACAGGGTCCGGCCAATGCTGGCGTCAAACGAAACCGGCGCACGCGGGCTGCGGCGCCGGCCGTTTGTCTCTGCAGGTTCGAATTCCGCCGCGAACATGCTGAATGCTACGTTCGCGATGGTTAACCTTCAATTACTTGCGGAGCGTGAGACCACCGCCGAAACGCTTGTTGAAGCGTGCAACCTGGCCGCCCGCATCGAGCATCTGGCCCTTGCCGCCGGTCCATGCCGGGTGCGCCAGCGGATCGATCTCGAGCGTCATCGTGTCGCCTTCCTTGCCCCAGGTGGAGCGAGTTTCGTACACGGTGCCGTCGGTCATCTGCACCTTGATCATGTGGTAGTCGGGGTGGATATCGGTCTTCACGTCTAGTCTCCGAAATGGCTGGTTCCGACCAGCCTGAAAGGAAGCGGCGCGCGTAGCAGAGCGTCTGCCGCGAGGCAACGATCAGCGAAGCTTGCGCCAGCGATTGAGCGCCACCAGCGACCAGATCGCTTCTACGACGCCGAACGGCCAGGCGCCCTGCAAAAATCCGTAGGCGGAGCCCAGCATACAGGACAGCGCAAAACCCAGCACCCACCAGGGGGAGCGGTCTTCCATCGCATAGCAGATCAGCATCAGGCTGACCGCGACGAGGCCGAAGAGGGTGAGGCTATCCATCAACTGGCGCTCGCCTCACCCTTCGTTCGTCATCTTGCTCGACGCCCCGCATGCCTCGGCGCTGTCAAGGCAATCACGCGCTCGGCGGATCCGCGATCATGGCGGTGAACTCGCATTCCGCAGCGACTTCCCCGTCGATCATCGCCTTGCCGGCAAACTTGCAAACCCGCGCACGCTTCTGGACGAAGGAGACCTCCAGCGTCAGCAGCACGCCCGGCTCTACCGGCTTCCGAAATTTCACGCCGTCGATCGACATGAAATAGACGAGCTTGCCGGTGCCAGCGAGGCCGAGGCTTTCCACCGCGAGGACGCCGGCAGCCTGCGCCAGCGCTTCGACGATCAGCACGCCCGGCATGATCGGGCGCCCGGGGAAATGTCCCTGGAAGAACTGCTCGTTGATCGTCACCGCCTTGATGGCGGTGATCGATTCATCGGGCACCAGCCGCTCCACTCGGTCGACGAGCAGCATCGGGTAACGGTGCGGCAGCGCCGCCATCACCCGCGTCACATCAAACGGACCGAGGGTGTTGGCGGCAGTCGGCGTATCGCTCATCGCGGATCAGCGGCCCTGCGGCTGCTTGCGCTGGTTCGACGGCGTGGCGGCCGGCTGCGCGGCAGGCGCCGCAGCAGCAGCCTGCTGACCCTGGCCACCCGGCTGCCAGTTCGCCGGCGGGGTGATGCTCACGCTGGGAACCAGACGGTCGAGCTCGGTGGTGATCGCCGGGGTAATGTCAGCCGCCGGCTGCGCGTAGATCGCCGCATCCGGGCGAAGCAGCAGCGTCACGTTGCGTGCCCGCACCGCTGCCTGAACCGCGTCCGACAGCTTGGCGCTGATCTGCTCGATCGCATAGGCCTCCGCGCGCTGCGCCGGCTGGGTCAGGCGCGAGAGCTCCTGCTGTGCTGCCTGCTGCTTGGTCTGAATCGCCTGCAGCTGCGGACGCAGCGATGCCTCCGTAGCGCCGGGTGCCTGCGACGCGGTCTGCGCAGCGGTGATCAGCGGGCGAAGCTCTGCCTCGATCGCCGTGCGACGGGCGGTCGCCTGGTCGATCTGCGCCTTGTACGTGGTCTGGATCTGCGCACGTGCGGCCGTCCACGCCTTGGAATTGGCGATCGCCTGCTCCGGGTTCGCCACGGCGATTCCCGAAACTTGTGCGGTCGCATTGCCGGCAATCATGGTCGCCGGCGCGGCGAGTGCCGCCGCGATCAGCATGGTCTTGAACTTGGTCATCAGAACTGAGTCCCTACGTTGAAGGTAATAAGCTTGTCGTCGTCGCCCGGCTGCTGGATCAGTGCCTTGGCCACATCGATACGGAGAGGTCCGAACGGCGACGTCCAGTTCACGCCGAAGCCGACCGAGAGGCGCGGCTTGGGCGAGTCGCCGAGGAATCGCTCGAGGAACGGCTCCGAGCGGATCTGCGGCGTGTTCGGGATGATGCCGTTACATCCGCCGCTCGCGTCGGGAAGGCCGGCCGCGCAGGTCGTCGTCGTGAGTGCCCCCGTCGCGCCGACATAATAATACAGCGGCTGCCCGGCCGTATTGGTCTGCGGCAAGGGCAGTACGACCGTATTGCCCTGCGCGTCCACGGTTGTCGGGAAGTCCGCCGTCGGCAGCGGGCGCGTGATGTTGAACAAGCTGCCCGCCTGGACATAGACCGACGGCCGCAGGCCAAGCTCCCGCGCGCCGGAGCCGAGCGGAATCTCCAGCTCGAGCCGGCCCAGGTAATAAGCCTTGCCGCCCAAGGCGTCGTCGACGATGCGATTGCGATCGGTGACGAGGATCTGCTTACCGTTCGCATCTGTCGTGTACGGAATACGCTGCACACGCGGGCCGACGCCGCGAATGTCGAAGCCGCGGAACTGCGGCTCGCCGAGGTAGAAGCGGTCGGTAATCCGCACCGGATCGATACCAGGCCCCGGGCTGTCTTCCAGCGCATGGATGTAGCCACCCTCGGCCTGCACCGACAGGACGAAGCCGCCGCCGATACCCCAGTATTTCGCGCCGTCCGCCCGGCTGCGGATATACTTCACGTCCCCGCCCAGACCAGCGAAGTCCTGGCTCAGGCTGAAGCGCTGGCCGCGGGTCGGCCGCAAGCGGCTGTTGAGGCTGTCATAGATCAGCGAATAGCCGACCGACGAGGTCACGCGATTGCCCAGCGCATCGCAGAGGTAGCGGCCTGCGAGCAGATAATCGCACTTGCCGTCGCGGAAGAACTGGTTTCGATCGAGCCCGACTTCATCGTACGAAAGGCCATAGCGGCCCGACAGCGTCCAATATTCCGTCAGCGGCACGCCGGCGCGGATCTGGAACCCGGTCGACACCTGGCTGTACGTCGTCTGGCGATCGTTGCCGACGAAGTTGAACGCGTTGAAGTCGCGACGGAACACGTCGACGCCAACGGCGATGTTCTTGTCGAACAGATACGGCTCGGTGAAGCCCGCCTCGATCGACTTGGAATAGCTCGAATAGTTCACGCCGAGCCGCAGTTCCTGGCCCTTCCCGCGGAAGTTGCGCTGCGTGATGTTGAACTGGACGATGAACCGTTCGAGGCTGGAGAAGCCGGCCGACAGCTGAAGCTCACCCGTAGCCTTCTCTTCGACATTCGCGCCCAGGATGACGCGGTCCGGGGTCGAACCCGGCGTCTGCTTGATCTCGAACTTATCCTGGAAATAGCCCAGGCTGTTGATGCGATCCTGCGAGCGCTTCACCTGGAAGCTGTTGAACGCATCGCCCTCGGCAAGACGAATCTCGCGGCGGATCACCTTGTCCTGCGTCTGGGTGTTGCCGGTCACCTCGATCCGCTCGACGTACGTCCGCTTGGCCTCGCCGATGTGGAAGTTGATCGACATCGTCAGCGCGTCCTTGTCGCGCTGGAACTCGGGGCTCACCTCGGTGAAGGCATAGCCGAACAGGCCGGCCGTCTGGCTCAGGCTGTCGACCGTGTCTTCAACCAGCTTGGCGTTGTACCAGTCGCCCTTCTTGACGGCGAGCGTCTTGGCCAGCGCCTTGTCGTCGAAGTCGCGGATGTCGCTGTCGACGGTAACGTCGCCAAACTTGTAGCGCGGGCCTTCCTCCACCACGTAGGTGATGATGAAGTCCTTCTTGTCCGGGGTTAGCTCGGCCACCGCGCTCGTCACGCGGAAATCGGCATAGCCTTCGGTCAGGTAGAACTGCCGCAGCTTCTGCTGGTCATACGCCAGGCGATCCTGGTCATAGGTCGTGTTCGACGAAAGCAGGCGGAAGAGACGCGCCTGCTTGGTCGCCATCTGCTCGCGCAGCTTGTCGTCGTCGAACACCTCGTTGCCGATGATGTTGATCTGGCGGACCTTGGACTTGGGCCCTTCGCTGATCTCGAACACCACGTCGACGCGGTTCTGGTCGAGCGCGACCATCTTCGGGTCGACGCTGGCGCCGAACCGGCCCTGGCGGCGATACAGTTCGATGATCCGGGCGACGTCCTGCCGCACCGCGGAGCGGGTGAACACCTGCCGCGGCTTGAGCTTGATCTCCTTCGTGATCTTGTCGTCCTTCAGGCGCTTGTTGCCCTCCAGAATCACGCGGTTGATGATCGGGTTCTCACGCACCCGAAGGATGATGTCGCCGGTCTCTGCGCCGGCGACGGTCACGTCGGCGAACAGGTCGCTCGCGTAGAGGTCCTTGATCGCCTGATCGAGCGTCTCGTTTGAATAGGGCTGGCCGACACGCAGCTTGGTATAGCTGAGCGCGGTCTCCGGCTCGACGCGCTGCGATCCCTCGACGCGCAGGCTGCGGATCACGCGGTTTTCCGGAGTCGCGGCGGCAGGCGCAGTCGCTTGCGCGGTCGGAGTCACGGTAGCAGCCGGCTGGGCCGCAGCCGCCTCCTGCGCAGCGGCGGTCACCGGCACACCGGCCAGCATCGTGCAGCCAAGCAGCAAGGCGACCGAGCGCGGACGGACAAACGAAGTGTTCAAAACAGTCACCAAAGCCACCCCGGTAAGCCCAAACAAGCCCCTTCGCGCGCCCTGCCCTTGAATCGTCAACCGATCAAGCTTGCGAGGCTGCGCCAAAGGCCGAAATTCCCAAGATCATTGAAGGTCACGAGCAGCATCAACGCCAGGATCGCGGCCAATCCGCCGCGGAACGCCCATTCCTGCGCCTCCGGGCCGACGGGCCGGCGTCGCACTGCCTCAATCGCATAGAAAAGCAAGTGCCCGCCATCCAGCATCGGAACTGGCAGCAAGTTGATGAACCCCAGATTGATGGAAACCAGCGCGATCAGGAACACGAAGGCGTCCACGCCCAGAGTGATCTGTTCGCCGGAGACCTTGGCGATCGACAGGGGCCCGCCCAGTTCCTTTACGGAACGACGGCCCGTGATGATCTGCCCGATCGTCTCCACCATCATCGACAGAATGTCGCCGGTCCGCTTCACCGCCACGACAGGCGCTTCCAGCAGGCTCACGGGTTCCGTCACGCGTTCCACGCGCGCGATGCCCAACATGCCAACACGGTAGCGATTGCCGAACCGGTCGACCTGCTCGTCGATCCCGATCGTCACCGGCACCGTCATTGACTGGCCGCCGCGCACCAAACTCACTTCGGCGCGCTCGCCCGGATGGATCCGGGTATACGCCAGCATGTCCTCGAAGATCTCGATCTCGCGATCGCCCAGCCGCGTGATGCGGTCACCCGCCTGCAGCCCGGCCTGCGCTGCGGCGCTACCTTCGACTACCATGCCCACAACCGGCGGCGTGCGCGTGTCGCCATAAGCGAAGGCGAAGCCCGCGAGGATCAGGATCGCGAGAACGAAGTTCACGATCGGGCCAGCGGCGACGATGACCGCGCGCTGCCACACCGATTTCGACTGGAAGGTCTTGTTGCGCTCCTCGGGCGGCAACGACAGCCATTCGGCCGATGGCTGGCTCACCGCGTTCATGTCGCCAGCGAAGCGCACGTAACCGCCCAGGGGCATCCAGCCGATCTTCCAGCGCGTGCCGCGCTTGTCCGTCCAGCCCGCGACTTCGCGGCCGAAGCCGATCGAAAACACGTCCGCTTTCACGCCGAACATCCGTCCGGCGAGATAATGGCCAAGCTCGTGCACGAACACGAGCGGTCCGATTACCAGGACGAAGGCGAGCAGCGTAAGCAGCAGGCCGGGAGTTTGGATCAAGCGACGCGTTCCTTCACACGCTCTTCCGCCAACGCCCGCGCTTCACGATCGATGTCCAGCACGGCATCGAGCGTTTCGGGAGCCGGTGGGTCATAGCGGTCCAGAATATCGCCGACGATTGCGGCAATTTCGAGGTAACCGGTTCGGCCGCCTAGGAAAGCTGCCACCGCCACTTCGTTCGCGGCATTGAGGATAGCCGGGTGCCCGCCACCTGCCTTCAGCGCCTCGCGCGCGAGGCGAAGCGCCGGAAAGCGCTCTTGATCGGGCGCTTCGAAGTCCAACCGACCGACCTTCACCAGGTCCAGACGCTCACCGGGAGTCGCCATTCGGTCAGGCCATGCCAACGCGCCCGCGATAGGCGTCCGCATGTCCGGCGTTCCGAGCTGCGCGATGACCGAGCCGTCGACATATTCCACCATCGAGTGGACCACCGACTGGCGATGCACCACGATCTCGATCTGGTCCGCCGTTACCGGGAACAAGTGGAATGCCTCGATCAGTTCAAGGCCCTTGTTCATCATCGTCGCCGAATCGACGGAGATCTTGGCCCCCATCGACCAATTGGGGTGCGCCACGGCCTGCGCCGGCGTGATGCCCCGCATCTCGGCGAGGCTGCTGTCGCGGAACGGACCGCCGCTCGCGGTCAGGATGATCCGGCTGACCCGCTCGGCAAGCCTGGCGTCCAAGCACTGAAAAATCGCGCTATGCTCGCTGTCCACCGGCAGCAGCGTCGCCGCATGGCGGGCAACCGCAGCTTTCATCACGTCGCCGGCCGAGACCAGCGCTTCCTTGTTGGCCAGCGCCAGCGTGCCGCCCTGCTCCACCGCAACCATGGCCGGCTTGAGACCGGCACAGCCGACGATCGCGGCAACGGTGACGTCGGCCGGCATCGCTGCCGCCTCGCACACCGCCTGCTCACCGCCAGAAGCCTCAATCCCCGTCCCCGCCAGCGCTTCACGCAGCGCCGGCAAGTAGCCTTCGTCCGCGACCACGGCGCGCTGGGCACGCGTGCGGATCGCGGCAGCTGCAAGGCGCGCCACGTCGCAATTCGCCGTCAGCGCGACGACGCGGAATTCCTCCGGCGATCGTTCGAGAAGGTCGAGCGTGGACGTACCGATCGAGCCGGTCGCGCCAAGAATGGTGACGCTTTTCATCGGTAGAGGTACGGCGCAACCACAAGCAGCGCGGCAACCGGCGCAACCGGAACGACGCCATCAAGCCGATCGAGCACGCCGCCATGTCCCGGCAGGATGTTGCCCGAGTCCTTCACGCCTGCCCGCCGCTTGAGCCAGCTTTCATACAAGTCGCCTCCTTGCGCCAGCACGGCCAGCAGCGGCGTCGCCAACGTCATACGCCAAGGCAGTCCATAGCGGACATGAAGCACAAGTGCGAGCGCGCTGGCCGCAGCAACGCCCCCGATCAGCCCGGCCCAGGTCTTGTTGGGCGACAGGCGCGGCGCCAGCTTCGGTCCGCCGATCGACCGCCCGGCAAAGAATGCGCCGATATCCGTCGCCCATACCAGCGACAGCGCCCAGAAGGCCCAGATCAGACCCTCATCCTGCCGCCGCAGGAACGTCAGCGCCAGTACCGGCAACCCGCAATACAGCACGCCGAGGCCAAGCGACGGCTTGCGCGTCACGGCACTGACGAAGAACCCCGCTCCCGCGAGAAGCCCCAGCGAGAAGAAGTCATGCACCTCGAGGACGAGCGATGCTGGCGCCATCACGGCCAGCGGCACGGACAGTGCATATTGCGCAAGACGCTTCTCGCGTGCGCTCACCTTCTGCAAATCCGACCATTCAGCCATCATGAACAGCGCAATTACGACCGCGAGCAACCAAAAGGCGACACCGCCGAACCATAATGCGCCACTTGCGACCGTGATCATCGCGACGCTGGCGATCATCCGAAGGCGCAAATTGGACGGCGTGCGGACCTTCGCGCCCGGCGTCGGGGCATCAGGCGCCGTCACAAGCCCCCGAACCGCCGTTGCCGCCCACCGAAGTTCGCCACCGCTGCGTCAAGGTCCGCCGCACCGAAATCCGGCCACAGCGTATCCACAAACAGCAACTCGGCATAAGCCGCTTGCCACAACAGGAAATTCGACAGGCGATGCTCGCCCGACGTGCGGATCAACAGGTCGAGCGGTGGCATATCCCGCGTCTCGAGCTCTGCCTCGATCGCTGCCTCATCGATCTGTTCCGGTGGCAACCGCTCGGCGAGGCGGCGCGCCGCACGCGCCAGTTCCGCCTGTGCACCATAATTAAGGGCGATCGCCAGGATCGGGCCATCATTGCCCGCGCAACGCGCGACAGCATCGTCGATCAGCGCCACCACGTCATTCGGGAACCGGCGATAGTCACCTAGGATCTTCAGCCGCACGTTCTCACGCACCAACTCGGCCAAGTCGCTGCGGATGAACAACCGCAGCAGCCCCATCAGGTCTCCGATCTCCTCCTCTGGCCGACGCCAGTTTTCAGAGGAAAAGGCATAGATGGTCAGCGCCTCGATGCCGATGGCGCGCGCATGGCGGGTCACCCGCCGAACGGCCTCGACGCCAGCCTTATGGCCCGCCGCTCGCGGCAGCAGGCGCTTCTTCGCCCATCGCCCATTGCCGTCCATGATGATCGCGACGTGGCGCGGCAGCGTGGCGCTGCCGCTCGCCAGGGCGTGCGCCGTGCTCATGCCGCCACCCGAACAGGTCCGGCACTCCGCTCATGCAATCGGCACGAGTAGAACAGCAGTCGCCGCCCGCCGGTCACTTTCCGAGGATTTCCTTCTCCTTGGCCGCCGCTGCCAGGTCGATCTCGGCGATCGTCGCGTCGGTCAGCTTCTGCACTTCGGCCTCGTGGCGCTTGCGCTCGTCCTCGCCGAAAAGACCCTTCTTCTCGTCGGTCTTGAGGTTGTCCATGCCGTCACGGCGAACGTTGCGCACCGCGATCTTCGCGCGCTCCGAATAGGATCCGGCAAGCTTCGCGAGTTCCTTGCGACGCTCCTCTGTCAATTCCGGGATCGGCAGGCGCAGCGTCTGACCATCGTTGATCGGATTGAGACCAAGACCTGCCGAACGGATCGCTTTCTCGACCGGACCGACGTTGCTCTTGTCCCAGACCTGCACGGACAGCATCCGAGGCTCCGGCACCGACACGGTCGCCACCTGGTTCAGTGGCATGTGCGAACCATAAACTTCCACCGTCACCGGATCGAGCAGCGCGGTGGAGGCGCGCCCGGTCCGCAGACCTGCAAGATCGCTCTTCAGCGATTCGACCGCGCCGGCCATGCGGCGCTCAAGATCGGCCTTGTCGTAAGCGGCCATGTTTCAGTCTCCTGCTCGTTCCTGGACAATCGTCGACACGCCCGTCCCCGCCAGCACGGCAGCGAAATTGCCATGCTCCCGGATGTTGAACACGACGATCGGGATGTTCGAATCGCGGCACAGCGCCACCGCGCTCGCATCCATCACCTTCAGATTCTTCGACAGCACCGTGTCGTAGGATATTGTCTCGTAACGCTTTGCGTCTGGCACCTTCTTTGGATCCGCATCATAGATGCCATCGACGCTGGTCCCCTTGAACAACGCATCGCAGTTCATCTCGGCCGCCCGCAGCGCGGCGCCGCTATCGGTCGTGAAGAAGGGCGACCCCACACCAGCCGCGAAGATCACGACCCGATTCTTCTCCAGGTGGCGCACGGCGCGGCGCCGGATGAACGGCTCGCAAACCGACTGCATCGGAATGGCAGACTGAACCCGGGTATCGACGCCGATCTGCTCCAGCGCATTCTGTACCGCCAGCGCATTCATCACGGTCGCCAGCATGCCCATGTAGTCGGCGGTACCACGGTCGAAACCCTTGGCGGCCGCGGCCAGCCCGCGGAAGATGTTGCCGCCACCCACGACGACACAAAGCTCGTAGCCCTGCGCCTTCACGTCCGCGATCTCCTCGGCGACGCGGGCAGTGACGGCCGGGTCGATCGCCAGCCCCCCCTCGCCCATGAGCACTTCGCCCGAGAGTTTCAGGAGGATACGGTTGTAGCGGCGGCTGGTCATGCTTCTCGATCGATGGCGGTAGGCGGCGCGGACCTTAGGCGGGGCACGTTATCCCCGCAACCGGGTACATCGGGTTGGTGCACGATTGAACCTACGCCAGTTCGTGACGTTGTTCATGATGTAGCAATGATGTGGTGACCAGCATCGACAAGCGATGATAGAGTTCGCGCAGGATAGAGGAGAGCGGCGATGAAAAAGGCGATCCCGATCGCAGTCCTGCTGGGACTCGGTGCAGTTGCTCCCACGCTGGCGCAGACTGTCTATTCACAGCCGGGCAACGCGATCAAATCGTACGACCGACTCGAGCTGCAGCAGATCTACTTCCACCGACTCAACAGCCTGCGCGCCGAAGCGCTGGACCGGCAGGCTCATGACGGCGGCACGCTCAGCCCAGCAAGCCGCGCCTATCTCCAGGCCAAGCTCGACAAGATCAACGCGACCCGAGAGCGCGACGCGCGTCGAAATGATCTGATGTCGGTCGACGCTTTCGGCGTCGAGCGTCGTGGCAACGACTAAGGGAGGCGGGACGCCCCGACCCATGGCCAGGCCGGCGGCGTTCCGCCCACTATCAAGCGGTCAGTTCGGCCCGCCTGTTCTGCGGTACGTTGATTGGAGAAACATAAAGGAGGACGGCGATGAAGAAGGGTGTCTCGATCGCAATCATGCTAGGTCTTGGCGTCGCAATTCCAGCCGCGGCCCAGACGGTTTACAGCCAGCCGGTCCTCGAGCGTAAAAATCTATAACCGCATCGAACTTCAGCAGATCTACGTCTACCGGCCCAACAGCCTTCGCGAGGAGGCGCTGCGCCAGCAGGCGGCGGATGGCGGCACGCTCCGCCCGGAAAGCCGTGCTTACCTCCAGGCCAAGCTGGACAGGATCAACGCGACTCGTTCGCGCGACGCGCGCCGCAATGATCAGAAGTCGGTCGGCCAATTCGGCGAGCCCCTTGCCGGCACCGACGAAAAGGATGCGCTGCCCTGATCATAACCAGGGCAGCGTCATTTCTTACTTGCTCAAGCGGCGGGTTCCGCCTGCTTGTTCTGCGGCACACCCGAGGCAGCAGCGACTTCGGCAGCGAAGTCCGACGCCTCCTTCTCGATGCCCTCGCCCAGCTGGAAGCGGACATAGTCCTTGAGCACGATCGGCGTGCCGGCTTCCTTACCAGCCTTGGCAACGACGTCGCTGATCTTGGTCTTGCCGTCCATCACGAACAGCTGGCTGACGAGCGCGTGCTCCTTGCGGTACTTCGCAATGGTGCCTTCGACCATCTTGGCGACGATGTCCGCGGGCTTGCCGCTCTCGCCGGCCTTTTCAGCTGCAATCGCGCGCTCGCGCTCGATTTCGGCCTCATCGAGGTCTTCTTCGTTCAGCGCCTTCGGGAAGGCTGCGGCGACGTGCATCGCCAGCTGCTTGCCCAGGCTCTGCAGCACCTCGTCCGGTGCCTCGCTCTCAAGAGCGACGAGGACACCGATCTTCCCGAGGCCGGGCGACTGCTGGTTGTGGACATAGCCGACCACCGCACCCTTCGACACTTCGAGCGTCTTCGCACGGCGCAGCGACTGGTTTTCACCGATGGTCGCGACGTTGTTGGTCAGCACTTCCTCGACCGTCTTGCCGGTCGGCATCGGCTGGCTCTTCAGCGCTTCCACGTCGCTGCCGGTCGCCAGCGCGATCGCGGTTACTTCGCGCACGAACTGCTGGAACTGGTCGTTCTTCGCGACGAAGTCCGTCTCCGAGTTCACCTCAACCGCAGCACCCTTGTTGCCGCTGGTCGCGATGCCGACGAGGCCCTCGGCCGCGGTGCGGCTTGACTTCTTGGCTGCCGCCGCGAGCCCCTTGGTGCGCAGCCAATCCATCGCCGCGTCCATGTCGCCGCCGGTCTCGTTCAGCGCCTTCTTGCAATCCATCATGCCGGCGCCGCTCTTTTCGCGCAGCTCCTTGACCATCGCTGCCGTGATATCGGCCATTGTCATTTCCTTCAGATCAAATTGGCCCGCCAGCGCCGAGCCCGCCGAGACGCCCATTTTCTGCCCGCAATATTGCGGTAGAAAGACAGCGCCTCGACGGGCTCAGCTCGAACGGGAGATGAAGCTCGTCGAGGCGACCGCTTAGGCGTCAACCTGCTGCGATTCCTCGGTGCCGGCAGCAGCCACCACCGGGTCGCTGCCGAGCGCCTCTTCAGCCGGCGGCTCTGCCATCGCGCCGAGATCGGCACCGCCACGGCGCTGCTGCTCCGCATTCCCGCGGGTCGCCGCGATCGCCACCGCTTCGCAGTACAGGCGGATCGCGCGGCTCGCGTCGTCATTGGCCGGAACCGGGAACGCGATGCCGTCCGGCGACACGTTCGAATCGAGGATCGCGACAACCGGGATACCCAGCGTGTTCGCTTCCTTGATCGCCAGCTCTTCCTTGTTGGCGTCGATCACGAACATGATATCCGGAATGCCGCCCATGTCGCGAATACCGCCCAGGCTCATCTCGAGCTTGTCGCGTTCGCGGGTGAGCTGGAGGACTTCCTTCTTGGTGAGGCCGTGGGTGTCACCCGACAGCTGCTCCTCAAGCGACTTCAGCCGCTTGATCGAGTTCGAGATCGTCTTCCAGTTGGTGAGCATACCGCCCAGCCAACGATGGTTCACGAAATGCTGGCCCGCGCGGCGCGCCGCATCGGCAACAGGCTCCTGCGCCTGGCGCTTGGTGCCCACGAACAGCACCTTGCCGCCGGAGGCGACGGTCGAGCTGATGAACTCAAGCGCACGCGCGAACAGCGGCACGGTCTGCGAGAGGTCGATGATGTGGACGCCGTTGCGCTCGCCGAACAGATACGGCTTCATCTTCGGATTCCAGCGGTGAGTCTGGTGACCGAAGTGCGCGCCGGTTTCGATAAGCTGCTGCATCGAGACGACAGGTGCCGCCATGGTATATCTTCCTTCCGGTTAAGCCTCTGGGAAGCGGATGACGCGAGCCTGAAAGGCAGCGCACCGGTGAGATAGCTTCCCATGCGGAGTTGAGGCCGCGCGCTTAGCGGAAGGCGAAACTGAACGCAAGCTCTTGACCACCCGGAACGGATGTGGAACTAGGCCCGGAACAAAGCGCGAACTCGTGTGGCAGGAGTACCGAACACGGTTGCTCAGGCTGCACACCGGGCACCGGTGGAACCATGAATGTTTTCATCGGTTTGCGGGTGATGGTTCGCGATGGTGAGGAGGCGAACGATGATGACGTTGATTAGCTTAGGCGTTTTCGCTGGGACGTTGGGCGTCTCGATCTTTGCCATCGCAGCGACCGTCGCACCCCGTGCTGATCGGATCATGGCCGCGCTGCTCGGTCGGCCCCAGTCGCAGCGTGCGCCGCTCGCGCAGTTGGTGCTGGCAGAGCGGCGGATCGCTGTCAGGCGGTGGGCGGCGCAGCCGCGATCGGCTGCGACGATCCGGCCGCGCGCAGCCGCTTGACCCGGGCGTAGCTTGCGATGCTGAACGGGATCGCCAGCAGATAAGCGATACTTAGAGCACTGGTCGTATGCCACGGCGCGGAGACAGCCGCCGCTCCCACGATCACTACCACTGCCAGCGCCTCGAAACGGATGTTCCGGCGCAGGCGAAGCGACGACCAGGACCAGGTGGCAAGGCTTGATACCAGCAGCACGGCGACCAGCGCCGTCCACGGCGCAACGACATAGGGCGACCGGAAGACCGGCTCTTCCGTCCAGAACCACAGGAAAAGCGGAAGGAAGGCGAGCCCAGCACCTGCGGGGGCTGGCACGCCGGTGAGAAATCCGGCGGATTTATGCGGTTGTTCGTCCGCGTCGATGTTGGCGTTGAAGCGGGCGAGCCGAAGCGCACAGAAGACGGCCAGCATCAGCGACGCCATCCAGCCAAACCGCGGCAGGCTGGAAAGTGACCAGAGGTAGAGGATCAGTGCCGGCGCCACACCGAACGAGATGGCGTCGGCCAGCGAATCCAGCTCCGCTCCGAAGCGGCTTTCGCCGTGGAGCAGCCGCGCGATCCGACCGTCGATTCCGTCAAGCAGCCCCGCGATCAGCACAAATGCAACCGCCAGCTGCCAGTGCGTCGACACCCGGTCCATCAGCGCAGTCAGGTCCGCCCCCTGGAACAAGGCAAGATCGTTCTCCATCATCCGCGCCTTGACCGCGAACTGGATCCCGCTGAGCCCCGAGCAAAGCGCGAGCGCCGTTACCGCATTGGGCGCCACCGCGCGCAGCGGCAATCCGCGACGCGTGCGCATCGGCTGCCTCACTGCGACACTCCGGTCGCCGGTTGAGCGCCGGCACGCGCGAGGACGGTTTCGCCAGCGATCGCACGCTGGCCAAGTGCCACCTGCGGTGCATAACCGGCCGGCAGGTAGACGTCGACGCGGCTCCCGAAGCGGATCAAACCCACGCGCTGGCCTGAGGCCACCATATCGCCGACCTTCACGAAGCCCATGATCCGCCGTGCTACGAGGCCGGCGATCTGGGTGAAGCCGACCTTCACCCCGTCATGCCCCTCGACGACGAAATGCTGGCGTTCATTGTCTTCCGACGCCTTGTCGAGATCCGCGTTCAGGAATTTGCCCGAGATGTAGACGATCTGCCGGATCGTGCCGGCAATCGGCGCGCGATTGATGTGAACGTCGAAGACGCTCATGAACACCGACACGCGGGTGCGATGCGTTTCGCCCAGCTCCGCAACCAGTTCCCGCGGCACCGGAACCTCCGCGATCATCGTCACTAGCCCGTCGGCCGGCGAGATGATCAGGTCCTCGCCCCGCGGCGTGGTGCGGATCGGATCGCGGAAGAACGCCGCGACCCAGATGGTGACGAACAGCAGCGGCCAGAAGAACACGTTGTGCACGATCGTCATCAGCAAGGTGATGCCGAACGCGATTGCGACGAACTTCTGGCCCTCCGGATGAACAGCCGGGAAACGCCACTTGACGGTGGTGGTGACGGGCAGGCCCTGCGTCTCGGGCTTTTCTAATGATGGCATGCGGCCTCGTGTAGCGGCGGTATCCGCCCCGCACAACGCAGCGGGAACGATGGTTGATCCCCCGCCCCCTTCCCCGTATCGACCGCGCCAAACCCTCCCCTCAAAGGAAACGGAACATGGCCAAGATCAAGGTGAAAACGCCCGTCGTGGAGATCGACGGCGACGAGATGACGCGGATCATCTGGGAATGGATCCGTGAGCGCCTGATCAAGCCCTACCTCGATATCGAGCTCGATTATCACGATCTGGGTATCCAGAAGCGCGACGAGACCAACGACCAGATCACCATCGACAGCGCGCACGCAACCCAGAAGTATGGCGTCGCCGTAAAGTGCGCGACGATCACGCCGGACGAGGCACGCGTCGAGGAATTCGGCCTCAAGCAGATGTGGAAGTCGCCCAACGGCACGATCCGCAACATCCTCGGCGGCGTGATCTTCCGCGAACCGATCGTGATCAAGAACGTCCCCCGCCTGATCCCGGGCTGGACCCACCCGATCGTCGTCGGCCGCCACGCATTCGGCGACCAATATCGCGCGACCGACTTCAAGGTGCCCGGCAAGGGCAAGCTGACCATGAAGTTCGAGGGTGAGGACGGCACCGTCATCGAGAAGGACGTGTACGACTTCCCGGAAGCGGGCGTCGCCATGGGCATGTACAACCTCGACCAGTCGATCCGCGATTTCGCTCGCGCGTCGATGAACTACAGCCTTGGCCGCGGCTGGCCGCTGTATCTCTCGACCAAGAACACGATCCTCAAGGCCTATGACGGGCGCTTCAAGGACCTGTTCGCCGAGGTGTTCGAAGCCGAGTTCGCGACGAAGTTCAAGGAAGCGGGCATCGTCTACGAGCATCGCCTGATCGATGACATGGTCGCATCGGCACTGAAGTGGAGCGGCGAGTTCGTCTGGGCCTGCAAGAACTATGACGGCGACGTCCAGTCGGATCAGGTGGCGCAGGGCTTCGGCTCGCTCGGCCTGATGACCTCGGTGCTGATGACGCCGGACGGCAAGACGATCGAGGCCGAAGCGGCGCACGGCACTGTCACCCGCCACTATCGCCAGCACCAGCAGGGCAAGGCGACCTCGACCAACCCGATCGCGTCGATCTTCGCCTGGACCGGCGGTCTCAAGTATCGGGGCAAGTTCGACAACACGCCGGACGTTACGCGCTTCGCCGAAACGCTCGAGCAGGTCTGCATCGAGACGGTCGAGAACGGGGACATGACCAAGGATCTCGCGATCCTGATCGGCCCAGACCAGAAGTGGATGACCACCGAGCAGTTCTTCGAGGCAGTCCGCCAGAACCTCGAAAACAAGATGGCCACTTGGGCCTGATCTGACCGAACCGAACCGGGCGGGCGCAGGCACGCTCGCCCGGCCTCGATCCCCCTACGCAATCTTCATCCACACAACGACACCGCGTCTTTTCTTACGCGGCACCGTCGCCGCCCCCCCGCCCACGCCCGTTAGCGGCACCGATTAGAATGAACTGACGGTTAGGCACGACAAACGCACATCACCCTGCTTAGTGTGCGTCCATGGCATTGCGACTGGATAATGAAGGTTTCTCCGACGCCCTGGTGATCCTGGGCGCAGCGGGCATGGTGATCCCGGCGTTCGCGAGATTCAAAGTCAGCCCGATCATCGGGTTCATTCTTGTGGGAGTGCTCGTAGGACCATCCGGCCTCGGCGCGCACGTCGATATCGCCCCCTGGCTATTCTACGTCACGATTACCGATCCCGATTCGATCGAGCCGTTCGCCGAGTTCGGCATCATCCTGTTGCTCTTCTCGATCGGGCTCGAGCTTTCGTTCCGGCGCTTATGGTCGATGCGACGGCTCGTATTCGGCACTGGCAGCGCCGAGTTGTTCGGCTCCGCCCTGATCATCGCGATCGCGCTTCATTACCTCGGCCAGGGATGGTCGGGAGCAGCCGGTCTCGGCCTTGCTCTGGCGCTGTCGTCGACCGCACTGGTCCTGCCACTCGTAGGAACCGCAAGTCCGGTCGGACGCAGTGCCTTCGCGATGCTGCTGTTCGAGGATCTTGCCCTCGTTCCTATCATCTTTGCGCTCGGGGCCCTCGCGCCCACGGCCGGGGATGGCGGGTGGAGCGGGATCGGGCTGGTCGCGCTCCGAGGGGGTGTGACGGTCGTCGCCATGTACCTGGGTGGCCGCCTCGTTCTGCCTCGTCTGTTCGCTCAGGCGGCGCGTACAAAAAGCCCCGAACTGTTTCTCGCTGCATCGCTGCTGGTCGTCATCGTGGCCAGCGTAGCGACCACAGCGGCCGGCTTATCACCGATCGTCGGTGCGCTTCTCGCAGGGCTGCTCATCGCGGAAACGGAATACCACACCGAGGTTGAGGTGATGACGGCGCCCTTCAAGGGCCTTGCGCTTGGCGTCTTCCTGATCACCGTCGGCATGAGCCTTGATCTAATTGCCATTGCAGAGAATTGGTCAACGCTCCTGCTGGCGGTTGCTGGCGTAGTCACGGTGAAGACGCTGGTCACATTCATGCTGCTGAGGGTGGCCGGTGCGCGTGTCGGCGTCGCGACCGAAACCGGACTCCTGATGGGAAGCCCTTCGGAAACGACCCTCATTGTGCTCGCTACCGCTGCGCAGGCGCAGCTGATCCTGCCCTCCACCGCAGCCTTTTGGCAGACCGTGACGGCAATCGGTCTGACGATGACCCCGCTGTTGGCGAAGGCGGGGCACGCTATTTCAAAGCGTATCGAGGAAGGGGGCGAACCGGTCGTGGCCGAACAGGAAGATGGTGGCCGCGCGGTTATCATCGGTTTCGGCCGTGTCGGCCAGTTGATTGCCGAGATGCTCAGAACCCACGACATCCCTTACATCGCGGTCGAGGCGGACATCGATGCCGTAAAGGCGGGGCGCCTCGCCGGTCACCCGGTGGTGTTCGGGGATGTTGTTCGGCAAGAGCTCGTAGACCGCCTCAACCTCCCCCAGGCGCGCGCTCTCATCCTGACGATGGACGATCCCGTCCTCACCGTCCGCCTTGCGCGCCGGGTGCGCAACGTCGCCCCCGACCTGCCGATCATCGCCCGTGCGCGGGACCCCGGCCATGCTGCCGAACTGTATCGTGCAGGGGTGACGGATGCTGTGCCGGAGACATTGGAAAGCTCGCTTCAGCTGTCAGAGGCGGTGCTGGTCGATCTAGGCGTTCCGATGGGGCCGGTCATTGCCTCGATCCACGAGAAGCGCGACGAGCTACGCCAAACCATCCGCGCGGAGGCTGAACTCAACCGGGAGCCGCGCATCCGTCGCGTTCCCCGCTTAAGCGAGATCGGAACTATTCGCTGATCGGTCGCTTGGCCTAGGCTTCGCCGCAATAGGAAGCTACGCGCCCCCATCATGCAGCCGTCTGACCTCCGTGTCGCGCTCTTCAGCGGCAATTACAATTACGTGCGTGATGGTGCGAATCAGGCATTGAACCTGCTCGTCGGGCATCTTCTTCGCCGCGGCGTCACCGCTCGCGTCTATTCGCCCACCGTCGCCAACCCGGCATTCCCGGCCACCGGTGATCTCGTCGACGTTCCGGCGATTCCCCTGCCCGGCGGACGCGGCGAGTACCGCGCGGCCCGTGGCCTTCCCGCGAAAGTTCGCCAGGACCTTGCGACATTCCGGCCCAACCTGATCCACGTTTCGGCACCGGATTTTCTGGGCCATCGCGCGGTCAGCTACGCACGTCGACACGGCATCGCGCGGATCGCCTCGCTTCACACGCGATTTGAGACGTACCCGCGCTATTACGGCTTGGGCTTCCTGGAGCCACTGGCCGAGCGCCTCCTTACCCGGTTCTACAATCGGGTCGATCGCGTGCTGGTACCTGGCACCCTGCTGGCCGAAATCCTCCACGGCTGGGGCGTTCAAACGCCGACGACGGTGTGGTCCCGCGGCGTCAATCACGAACGCTTCTCCCCGAAACGGCGTGATCTTGGTTGGCGTCGAACGCTCGGCATTGGCGAAGACGAGGTCGCGATCGGCTTCCTGGGCCGCTTGGTGAAGGAGAAGGGACTCGACGTCTTCGCCGACGTCGTCGCAGAATTGCGCCGCCGCGGCGTTCCGCACCGCGTGCTCGTGATTGGCGCTGGCCCGGCACGGCAATGGTTCGCAGAGCAAGTCCCCAACGCCGCCTTCGCCGGGTTCCAATCGGGTGACGAACTCGGTCGCGCCGTCGCGTCGATGGATTTGTTCTTCAATCCCAGCGTGACGGAGACATTCGGCAACGTCACGCTGGAAGCAATGGCCGCCGGCGTTCCCGTGGTTGCTGCCCGCGCCACCGGGGCCGTGGGGCTCGTCGACGATGGCGTAACGGGTGTGCTCGTCGAGCCGCGCAACATCTCGGGTTATGCGGATGCAATCGAAAAGCTCGTGCTCGATCACGACGCGCGACGAACCATGGGTATAATGGGCAGTCGCAAGGCCGCAGGCTATCGGTGGGACACGATCAACGAAGGCGTCCTGACGACCTATCTGGCTCTCATGAACGAAAGAGACAAGTCACTAGAAACACGATGAAATGTTCTTGATTGGAGCCAACCGGTTCATCGTACGTTCCGGTAACGTAATCTAAAGCTGACAGGTTCCGCCGTCCTGGCGGACTCGGAGACGACACCATGACATTATTCCGTTCCGGTCGCGGGCTGTTGATGGCGGCGGCTGCTTCCGGCGCCTTGCTGGTCAGTGCCTGCGCGACGGAGACCCCTTATCGCCCGGCCACAGGATCTGGTTTCAATCGCACCGGTTTCAGTGAGCGTCAGGTGGAAACGAACCGCTTCCTCGTCACCTTCGCTGGCAATTCGGTCACTGATCGCGACACTGTGGAGCGCTACCTGCTATATCGCGCTGCAGAGCTCACGCTTCAGCACGGCTATGACTATTTCGTCATGGTTGACCGCGAGACTGATCGTCAGGCTCGCACCTATACCACGGGTACCGGGTTCGGTCCCGGCTGGGGATACGGCGGCTTCGGTGGGTATTGGGGCCCGTCGTGGCGCTATTATGGTCGCCCGTGGGGCGGCTGGGGTGGTTGGGGCGGCTGGGGTGGCGGTTTCCGCGACTTCGACGTGCGTACCGTCGATCGCTACGAAGCCTCTGCCGAGATCGTGATGCGCAAGGGAACCCCGCCGGCCAACGAGGTCCGCGCATTCAACGCCCGTGACGTCGTCGAGCGGCTCGGGCCAACCATTGTCCTGCCGGGCCAGCAGCGCCGCTGATCTCGGATCCAAGTGACAAGAAAGCCCCGCCGTCTCCGGCGGGGCTTTTTTTATGTCCTGAGAGAAACGCTGCCGACATCTGAACGTGCCGGCAACGCCCCCCAGCCTTACACGGCGCCGTGGCAGTGCTTGTACTTGCGCCCCGAGCCGCACGGGCACGGTGAATTGCGGCTGACCACGCCCTTCCAGCTTTCCGGATCCTCGCCGAGCTCGGCCTCCGTCCGCGGCGCGACCTGCATCGGCGGCAGCTGCGTCTGGATCAGGCCAAGCGTGCCGGCATCGATATCGTTCGAATTGTCTTCCCCGGAGAACGGGTCGAAATGGGTCGTGATGAAGTCCGGCAGCTCAGGTAGTTCCGGCATCGGCTGCAGGCGGAACTCGGCGTGCGCGATCGTCTTCGTCACGTCCTCGCGGATGCTGTCCAGCATCCGCTGGAACAGCGCAAACGCCTCCTGTTTATACTCGTTGATCGGCGTCTTCTGTGCGTAGGCGCGCAGGTGGACAACTTGGCGCAGCGCATCCAGAGTCGCGAGATGCTCCTTCCAGTGATGATCCAGGTTCTGGAGCAGGATCGACTTCTCGATTGACGTCCACGTTGCGGGTTCGAGGTCTGCCGCCTTCCCTGCGATCAGCGCGTCGGCTTCGGCCTGCACCCGTTCCGTGACCAGTTCGGGGTCGATCGCATCTTCCTTCAGCCATTCGTCGATCGGCGGATGCACGTTCAGCACATCGGCAAGCCGGGCCTTCATGCCTTCGATATCCCATTGCTCCGGATAAGAGCCGACCGGGCATGCCTCGCCGACGATCGCGTTCACCGTCTCCGCGCGCATGTCCTCCACCACGTCGCCGACGGTCTCGGCGTCCATGATGTCGGCGCGCTGCTCGTAGATCACCTTGCGCTGATCGTTCATCACGTCGTCATATTCGACGACCTGCTTGCGAATGTCGTAGTTGCGCGCCTCGACCTTCTTCTGCGCGGTCTCGATCGCCTTCGTCAGCCACTTGCTGCCGATCGCCTCGCCATCTTCGATATTGTTGCGCATCATCTTCGCGAACAGCGTGTCCGGGCCAAAGATGCGCAGCAGATCGTCGTCAAGGCTGAGGTAGAAGCGGCTGAGGCCCGGATCGCCCTGCCGACCAGAACGACCGCGCAGCTGGTTGTCGATCCGCCGGCTTTCGTGCCGCTCGGTACCGAGCACGAACAGGCCGCCGGCTTCCAGCACGCGCTCCTTTTCGGCCGCGATTTCGGCCTTGATCTGCTCGATCGCCGCATCGCGCTCTGGGCCCTCCGGCATGCCGGCGAGCTCATCCTCAACACGGAACTCGAGATTGCCGCCCAGCTGAATGTCGGTGCCGCGGCCGGCCATGTTGGTGGCGATCGTCACCGCACCCAGGCGGCCCGCCTGCGCCACGATTCGTGCTTCCTGCTCATGGAAGCGCGCATTCAGCACTGAATGGTCGACGCCTTCCTGCCGCAGGAAGTCGCTCAGCATCTCGGACTTTTCGATCGATACGGTGCCAACCAGAACCGGCTGGCCCTTCTCCGCATGCTCACGGATCCGCTTCGCGATGGCGCGGAACTTGTCGTGCGTATCCTTGTAGAACTCGTCCTCCTCGTCGACACGACGGATCGGATTGTTCGTGGGGATCGTGACGACGTTCATCTTGTAGATGTCGTAGAACTCGGCCGCTTCGGTCGCGGCCGTACCGGTCATGCCGGCAAGCTTCGGATACATGCGGAAATAGTTTTGGAAGGTGATCGAGGCCATGGTCTGGTTCTCAGGCTCGATCTGCACGCCTTCCTTGGCTTCCACCGCCTGGTGCAGGCCGTCCGACCAGCGCCGGCCGTCCATCATTCGACCAGTGAACTCGTCGATGATGATGACCTTGCCGTCCTTGACAATGTAATCCGTGTCGCGCTTGAACATCACGTTGGCGCGCAACGACTGATTGAGGTGGTGCACCACCTGGGTGTTCTCGAAATCGTAGAGATTAGCGCCTTCCAGCAGCCCCGCGGCTTCCAGCAGCCGCTCGACCCGCTCCGTGCCCTCTTCGGTCAGGACGATCGTCTTCTGCTTCTCGTCCTTCTCATAGTCTTCCGACGTGATCTGCTTCACGACCGCATCGACCTTGATGTACAGGTCGCTCTTGTCGTCGGTGGGGCCGGAGATGATCAGCGGCGTACGCGCTTCGTCGATCAGCACCGAATCGACTTCGTCGACGATCGCCATCGCGAACGGGCGCTGCACCATCGACGAGCGCTCATACTTCATGTTGTCGCGCAAATAGTCGAAGCCGAACTCGTTGTTCGTGCCGTACGTGATGTCGGCGGCGTAGGCCTCGCGGCGCTGATCGTCGGTCAGATTCGGCACGATTACGCCGACGGTGAGCCCAAGGAAGCGGTAGACCCGACCCATCCACTCAGCGTCACGTGCGGCAAGATAATCGTTAACGGTGATGACGTGGACGCCGTCGCCCGGCAGCGCGTTCAGGTAGGTGGCGAGCGTTGCCACCAGCGTCTTGCCTTCACCCGTGCGCATCTCGGCAATTTCGCCGCGGTGGAGCACGATACCGCCAACCATCTGCACATCATAATGCCGCTGGCCGAGGACGCGCCGCGCAGCTTCGCGAACCGTCGCGAACGCTTCCGGCAACAGGCTATCGAGCTTCTCGCCGTTAGCCAGCCGTTCGCGGAACAACACGGTCTGATGCGAGAGCGTCGCGTCGTCCATCGCCTGCAGCGTCGGCTCAAACGACGCGATTTTGGCGAGAATCGGATTGAGCGAACGGACGTAGCGATCGTTGGACGAGCCGAAGAGCGACTTGGCGAGATTGCCGAACATGGGCTGGATTCCTGATAATCAGTGCGGCGCGGCAGCCCCTACGGGCGCGCGGAAGATGGTGGCGTGAAGGTCCGACGGTCGCGTCGGCGCAGACGCCTATTCCCGCCGCCGAGTGGCGAACAAGGGCTCGGCGGCGGCCAGGACGAAAGCTTGCGCATCTCCGGCTCGTGCGGTCCGGACCAGGCTCGGCAGCGCGGCTTGCGGTCGCTGGCTCAGTATAAGCGGCGCGCGTGCTTCCGCCGCGCAAGCAACAGATCCCTCAGCAACCGCCTGCGCCCGATCCTGGGACCGCACGCTCGCACCGACGCCGGACAGCGCCGAAAGCAGGGCGGAAAGGAGGAGCAAGAGATTCATTACGGCCCGGACATAGGGAGGCACGCCGGTGCGGCCAACCCAAAAGCGTCGCCAGGCGGGATCGACACCGTCACTTCGGCAACCGCCAAACGATCCGCCGCGTATTCTCCCGCTTCTCGGGAAGCGCGTCGGAATCCCAGCAACCGCGCGCCATCAACGCACGACAGCCAGCCTGGTCCAGCGAATCATGTTCGCTCGATTGCGTTACGCGGCACGATTCAACGCGCCCGTTATCGCCCACGATCCAGCTGATCGTTGTTGTACCTTCATGTTCCTGAACGATTGCTTCAAAGGGATAATCATCGGCGGTGATCCACTGTGCAGCGGGAGAACATGCGCCGGCGCTCGCTGATTGATCGATCGCTGGCGCCGGCTCCGAGCGGCTTGGAGACCCGGTAGCGGCCGACCATTCAGCAGTTATCCGCTCCGCAAGGCTCACCGGAAGAATGATGATTGCCAAACCTAGCACAGCGCAAAGTGCGACGATGAAGTAACCCTGCTGGTCCGACTGCGGGGTCATAGCGGATCAGGGCCGTAGAGCCGCGGCAACACAATCACCCAAACGACAGATGAAGCGCCCCTTCACCGGGCAAACGTGCCGGCCGCCCGTCGATCGGTCAATCACGCTGTTCGTGACTTTTTTCGCGCGCGGCAGCATGGCGGGACCATGTCACATGCCACGTCCCCTCTCGCCCTGCCCTTTCCGGAACTACCTGCCATCGCAGGTGCTACGCCGCGTGTCGCACGAGCGCGATACAAGACATGGGATCGTTGCGACCTCACGTTCGTGACGCTTGATCCCGGCACCGCCGTGGCCGGCGTCCTGACGCAGTCGAAATGCCCTTCACCCGAGGTGGAATGGTGCCGCAAGGCGCTGGTACTTGGCGAGGCCCGGGCTCTGGTCGTGAACGCCGGCAACTCCAATGCCTTCACTGGCAACCGCGGCCGCGCGGCGGTCGAAGCGATCGCGGCCCGTGCGGCGGCGCACCTCGATTGCCATCCTTCCGATGTGTTCATTGCCTCCACCGGCGTGATCGGGGTGCCGTTGCCGATCGAAAAAGCAGAGGCAGGCCTCGACTCGGCATTCACCGCTGAACCCTCCGACTGGCGCCAAGTCGCCGAGGCAATCGGCACCACCGACACGTATCCAAAAGGCGCCGTCGCCACCGCCATCATCGCCGGCCGTAAGGTGACACTGGTTGGCGTCATCAAGGGCTCCGGCATGATTGCGCCCGACATGGCGACCATGCTCGGTTTCATCTTCACCGATGCCGCGATCGCGGCGCCCTATCTCCAGGCCGCGCTCTCGGCAGCGAACGAACGCACCTTTTCGTGCATCACGGTCGACGGGGATACCTCGACCAGCGACACCGTGCTGGCCTTCGCGACCGGGGCGGCCGGCAATCCACAGCTGACGGATGACGAGGATCCGGGTGCTGACGCCTTTCGCGCAGCACTCAACGATCTGTGCCATCAACTCGCCCAGCTTGTCGTCCGAGACGGGGAAGGCGCTTCGAAGCTTATCGAAATCACCGTTGAGGGCGCTGAAAGTGACCGCTCGGCGCATCGGATCGCCATGTCGATCGCCAACTCGCCCTTGGTCAAAACCGCCATTGCCGGCGAGGACGCCAATTGGGGCCGCGTCGTGATGGCCGTCGGTAAAGCGGGCGAGCCGGCGGAGCGTGACCGGCTTTCGATCCGCTTCGGCGCGACCCAAGTGGCCCGCGATGGCCTCGCGGTCGAAGGCTACGACGAGGCGCCCGTCGCCGCTCATCTGAAGGGTCAGGAGGTGGAGATCGGCGTCGATCTGGGCTTGGGCGAGGGGCGCGCGACGGTGTGGACCTGTGACCTGACGCACGGGTACATCTCGATCAACGCAGACTACCGCAGCTGAGATGCTGACGATCTGGGGGCGCCTCAACTCGCACAATGTGAAGAAGGTCGCGTGGTTCGCGGCTGAACTCGGCATTCCACACATCCGCCACGATGTGGGCGGCGCCTTCGGTATGGACGAGGCCTATCTCGCCTTGAACCCGAACGGGCTTATCCCGACGATCGAAGATGATGGCTTCGTCCTGTGGGAGTCGAATGCGATCCTGCGTTATCTCGCCGCACGACATGGCGGCGAACGCTGGTGGCCCACCGACCCTGCTACCCGCGCCAAAACCGACCGATGGATGGACTGGCAGATCGACTATGCGGAGGCGCAGCGAGACACTTTCGTGAATCTGATACGCCGCACGCCGGATCAGCGTGATGCCGCTGCCATAACCCGCGCCGAAGAGCGTTGTGCGGCAAAGATGACGATCCTCGATCGACATCTGGCGCGCGAGCCATGGCTGTCCGGCGAACGCTTCGGCGTCGGCGATATACCCATGGGCGTTTACGCCCACACGTGGTTCACGCTCGAAATGTCGCGACCGGACCTGCCAAGTGTGCAGGCATGGTACCAGCGGCTGAAATCGCGACCCGGGTTTGACCGGGTCACGATTCCACTGACCTAATTGGTCAGGCCGCCATTTCCTGGAACACGATAATCAGGCCAGCTCGCCCTCTAGCCAAGCCTTGATACGATTCTTCGGTTCCGCGCCAACCTTGGTAGCCGCCGGATTGCCGCCCTTGAACAGGATCATCGTCGGAATGCCGCGCACACCATAGCGGCCCGGCGCATCGGGATTCTCGTCGATATTGATCTTGGCGATCGTCACCTGCTCGCCAAGCTCTTCGGAAATCTCTTCCAGGCTCGGCCC